>Ga0209147_100018_pt1 | contig 515719 bp, 470 predicted proteins | sample AraplaCol_mLB_r2_FD_184278 | JGI IMG/M metagenome (GOLD analysis project Ga0209147, IMG submission 184278) | Arabidopsis root microbial communities from North Carolina, USA - plate scrape CL_Col_mLB_r2 (SPAdes) (version 2) | ecosystem: Host-associated > Plants > Roots > Endosphere | place: USA... | reverse complement strand
CCTGAATTTCCAGCCAATCACCAACCACTCAATCGACCGCAAACCCGCTCCACCACTACTTCTCCACCGCCTCAACCACCCCGCCGTCGCTTTCGTTTCGGCGCTGTCGTTTGCAGCGAGGGGCGAACTATAGGCGGGTTTCCCGAACAGCGCAAGCCCTTTCTCTCCCCAGGGTCTTTTTGCCATGCTTTCGGGGTTACGCCGCCTTATGGGACCGGATCCACCGCAAGCCCTTCGCAGCCCGCCCCCGCGCCGCACGGGCACGCTTGTGAAAGGCACTCACTATAGACAGCGGCGGCGGCGCATCCAATAGGCGGGCGACACGTTCCAGGGAGACGCTTGCATCATGCACCTCGCCCAAAGCATCTTGGAGTTTGCGCAAATGCTTCCGATAACGCTTCGCCACGTGAGCGCCGAGCGCCGGGTAAAACGCCTCATATAGATAGCGCCACTGCTTGGCGGCGATCCGGGCGCGATGCAGTCGTGGCGCAGACGACCGCCTGGGATGGCGCCCGCGACGGATCAACTTCTTTCGGAGCGCCTCGGCCCGAGCGCGAGCAAAACGGAGATGCCGCTCCGACTCGCCTTCTATATGAAACGCGACGACCGCCCGCTCCACTTCGAGCAGCGTTTCCGACACATCTGGCGAGGCAAGTTCGACACGCAGCTCCTCCCAAGCTCGATTGCGCGCCTCTTTGGACTTGGCGAGCGCCCTGTCCAACCAAGCCCGGCCGACCTCGTCGCCATCAAGCAAGGACTGCTGAGCCGCGGGAAGCCAATCGGAAAACAGCACATCCCATTCGCGCACAGGACCCGTGGAAGCGGCGAGCGCACGCAGGCGAGGTTTCCACTCTGCGGCGAAGCGGGTTGGCAGAACCGGCGCGAACGTCACCCAAGCCGAACGTAGACGGCGCAGCGTGACGCGGAACTGGTGAAGATCTTCGTCGCTGGGGCTGGGCGCGGCCAGCTTGGCGAGGGCATCGCGCAGATCAGCGATGTGTTCGATAACGATGCCTGAGAAGACCGAAAGGATTGCCGCATGTGAGTGCTTGCTCACGATGCTCCCCGTGTGACGAGTTTGAGTGACCGAGAGGCTCGCAAGGTGCGCGCCCTGTCATTTCACTGTAGTCGACGGGGCGAAGACTCGAGGAACGTCAGATCAACTTTCAGAGCGTTTCGCTGGCGACAACCACATCGACCTCGGCGGCGCGGAAGACTTCGGCCATCGGCTCGGGCACGGGGACGTCGGTGAAGAACTTGTCGATCTGCGAGACGTGGCCCAGGCGGACGACAGCCCGTCGGCCGAACTTGGAGTGATCGGCGACCAGCCAGACCTCGCGCGACTGCTCGATGATGGCCTGGGCGACGCGCACTTCACGGTAATCGTAGTCGAGCAGCGTGCCGTCTTCGTCGATGCTGGAGACGCCGATGATGCCGATGTCGACGCGGAACTGCTTCATGAAGTCGATCGTGGCCTCGCCGACGATGCCGCGGTCGCGGTTGCGCACGAGGCCGCCGGCGACGATGACCTCGGCATCCGGGCTGCCTGACAAGATCGACGCGACGTTCAGGTTGTTGGTGATGACGCGCAGGCCGCGTGGCCCGTTCTGGCCGACGAGTGCCTTGGAAACCTCTTCGGTCGTCGTTCCGATATTGATGATGAGCGAGCGGCCGGGCTCGACGTGGCGCGCGACGACTTCGGCGATGCGGCGCTTGGCGTCGATGTGCAGGACCTGGCGCTGGTCGTAATCGATGTTCTCGACCGACGATGGCAGGCCGACGCCGCCGTGGTAGCGCGCGAGCAAGCGCTCGTCTTCGAGCTGCCGAATGTCGCGGCGAATGGTTTGCGTCGTGACGCCGAGCACGCGAGCAAGTGCGTCGACGGAGGCATCGCCGTGCTGGCGGACGTATTCGAGGATCTGGCGGTGTCGCGGAAGCATCAAGTCACGAAATGAACACAAACGAACACATGTGAGCGGATTAGGCGATTCCCTATGTTGCTTTATTTTCGCCCTTCACTAAACTATCCGCCAACGCGTCACTATTCGCAAGAAAAGACGCGCAAATCAACAGATTCCAACCCATGCAACTCACTGACGCGTCGCATCTGGACTGTGATCTTCTGGTGGTCGGAGGCGGCATCAACGGCGTGGGAATCGCCCGGGATGCCGTGGGCCGTGGCCTGTCGGTGGTCTTGTGTGAAAAAGACGACCTGGCCCAGCACACCTCTTCGGCCTCAACCAAGCTGATCCACGGCGGGCTGCGCTACCTCGAATATTACGAATTCAGCCTGGTGCGCAAGGCGCTGCAGGAGCGCGAGGTGCTGCTGCGCATGGCGCCGCACATCATGTGGCCGCTGCGTTTCGTGATGCCGCACGATGCAGCGCAACGCCCTGCGTGGATGATCCGCGCGGGCCTCTTCCTCTATGACCACCTGGCGCGCCGGCGCTTTCTGCCGGGTTCTGAGTCGATCAAGCTGGCGCAGCACCCGGCGGGTAAGCCCCTCAAAGCGGGCTACACGCGGGGATTCGTCTATTCCGACGGTTGGGTGGACGACGCCCGCCTGGTAGTGCTCAACGCCCGCGACGCGGCAGACCGCGGGGCGCAGATTTTCACCCGCACGCGCTGCCTGAACGCCGAGCGCCGCGCCGATGGCTGGCACGCGTCGTTGGCCGGTCCGGAGGGCATTCGCTCCGTGCGCGCCAAGGCGATCGTCAACGCGGCCGGGCCGTGGGCGGCGGAGTTCGCCCGCTCCGCGCACGCGCTGCCGAGCACGCGTGGCCTGCGCCTGATCAAGGGCAGCCACATCGTCGTGCGGCGGATGTTCAACCACCCGTTCGCTTATATCTTCCAGAACCCGGACGGGCGGATCGTGTTTGCGATTCCGTACCAGAACGATTTCACGCTGATCGGCACGACGGATCTGGAATACAAGGGCTCGGTGGACCAAGTGGCCATTGACGCGGGCGAAATCCAATACCTGTGCGAAATGGCCAGCCGCTATTTCACCCAGCAGCTGACGCCGGCCGACGTGGTGTGGAGCTACTCGGGCGTGCGGCCGCTGCTGGACGACAGCGCCGCCAATGCTTCAGCCATCACGCGCGATTACCTGGTCGAATGCGAAACGGGCGCCGACGGCACCAGTGCGCCGCTCATCAATGTGTGGGGCGGCAAGATCACGACCTACCGCAAGCTGGCCGAAGAAGCGCTGGACCAGCTGGCTCCGCATCTGCCGCTGGCGGGCAAGCCGTCGTGGACCGCCACCGCATCGTTGCCGGGCGGCGATCTGGAAGCGCCGGGGCAGCTGGTTGCCGAATACACCTTCGACGATTTTGTGACGCGTCTGCAAAAACGTTTGCCCTGGCTGCCGGCCGAGTTGGCGGTGCGCTATGCCCACCAGTACGGCACGCGCCTGAACACGGTGCTGGCCGGCGCCACGCGGCTGGAAGAACTGGGCGCCGAAGTAACGCCCGGACTGTATGAAGCCGAAATCCGTTACCTGATCGAACATGAATGGGCCCGCACTGCGCAGGACATCCTGTGGCGGCGGACCAAGCTGGGGCTGCACGCCAGCGATGCCGACCGCAGCCGGCTGGAAGGCTGGCTGGCGCGGCATCTGCCGGAAGGCCAGACCGCTCCAGTTGCGGAACGGGCGCCCTGAAGCACCAGGGGCTGGGCGCCCGAACCAAGGCATCAAGAAATCAAAGCAGTAAGACGGGAGACATCAATTGATTCTGGAACTGGACCAGGTTACGGCCATGGTCGGGGCGCAGACGCACCTGTACCCGACCAGCCTGCGGCTGGCGCCCGGCGCCATCAACGTGCTGCTGGGGCCGACGCAAGCCGGCAAGACCACGCTGATGCGCATCATGGCCGGACTGGACCGGCCGACCACCGGCCGCGTCCTGGTCGACGGTAAGGACGTGACGGGCGTGGGGGTACGCGATCGCAATCTGGCGATGGTGTACCAGCAATTCATCAACTACCCGGCGATGACGGTATACGACAACATCGCCTCGCCGCTGCGCCTGCAGGGCACCAATAAGGGAGAGATCGACTCGCGCGTGCGGGCCGTCGCCGCCAAGCTGCACATCGAGCACCTGTTGCAGCGCCTGCCGGCAGAACTGTCCGGCGGACAGCAGCAGCGTTGCGCGCTGGCCCGGGCACTCGTCAAGCGGGCGCCGCTGGTGCTGCTGGACGAACCGCTCGTCAACCTCGACTACAAGCTGCGCGAAGAACTGCGTGCCGAGCTGGCATCGCTCTTTGCCGATGGCGGCACGACCGTCGTCTACGCCACCACCGAGCCGCAGGAAGCGCTGCTGCTGGGCGGCCACACCGTCGTCATGCATGAAGGCCGCGTGCTGCAAGACGGCCCGACGCTCGACATGTACGAAGTGCCGGTGTCGGTCAACGCGGCGGCCATCTTCAATGACCCGCCGATGAACGTGCTGGACGCCACCGTGGTTGAGGGCAACCGGATCCGGCTGCCGCAAGGCATTGACGTTGCGTGGACGCGCCCGTTGCCGATGGCAGCCGGCACGCGCTGCCGCATCGGCCTACGTCCGAGCCACATCCGCCTGGCACCGCGCAACGGTGGCGCGGTCGCCCTGCCGGGCACGGTGGAACTGGCCGAGTTGTCGGGCTCAGAAACCTATCTGCACGTGCGCGCGCATGCCGCTGGCCAGCCGAACACGATCGGCTTGGTCGCGCAGTTGCCCGGCGTGCACGAATTCGAACTCGGCGCGGCGCTGGACGTGTTTGTCGATCCGGCCGAACTGTTTCTGTTCGACGATGCGGGCAAGCTGGTGAGCGCGCCCAAGCAGGGAGGCGCACATGGCGCGCATTGAATTCCGCAACCTGGGGCACAGCTACCGCCCGAATCCGCTAAACCTGAACGACTACGCGCTGCAGCCGATGAACATGACCTGGCGCGACGGCGGTGCGTATGCATTGCTCGGTCCGTCGGGCTGCGGCAAATCCACGCTGCTGAACATCATCTCGGGGCTGCTGACGCCGTCCGAAGGCCAGGTGCTCTTCGACGACCGCGACGTCACGCACGCCAGCCCGCGGGAGCGCAACATCGCGCAGGTGTTCCAGTTCCCGGTCATCTACGACACGATGACCGTGTTCGACAACCTCGCATTCCCGCTGCGCAATCGCAAGACGCCGGAAGCCGAAGTGAAGAAGCGCGTGGAGGAAGTGGCCGAGATCCTCGAGCTGCAGCACGCGCTCAAACGCCGCGCCTCTGGTCTGGCAGCGGACGCCAAGCAGAAGATCTCGCTGGGCCGCGGCCTGGTGCGCAAGGACGTGGCGGCCATCCTCTTTGACGAGCCGCTCACTGTCATCGACCCGCACCTGAAGTGGCAACTGCGTCGCCAGCTCAAGAAGATTCACCAGCAGCTCAAGCTCACGCTGATCTACGTGACGCACGATCAGGTGGAGGCGCTGACCTTTGCCGACGAGGTGGTCGTCATGACCGAAGGCAAGGTCGTGCAGCAAGGCGGGCCGGAAGCGCTGTTCGAGCGGCCGGACCACACCTTCGTCGGTTACTTCATCGGCAGCCCGGGTATGAACCTGTACCCGGTGACTGTGGATGGCGATGTGATCGCGCTGGGCGATCAACGTCTGTCGGTCGGCGGCGACACGCTGGCCACACTCAAGAACGCGAACGGCTCACTCAAGCTCGGTATCCGCCCGGAATTCGTGCAACTGGCGGCGCCCGGAGAAGTCGGGACCGTGGCTGCCAACGTGCACCAGGTGCAGCAACTCGGTACGCACCAGTTGCTGACGGCCAGCCTGGGTGAGGCCGGCGGCTTGCCCATCAAGGCCAAGCTGCCGAACGAAGTGAGCGTGACCGAATCGCGCGTGTGGCTGCGCCTGGATGCGCCGCAGACGCTGTACTACAGCAATGACGAGAGGATCGGCCGATGAACAAGCCGCTCAACAACAAGGCGTGGTTCCTGATCCTGCCGGTGTTCCTGTGCGTGGCGTTCTCCGCCATCCTGCCGCTGATGACGGTGGTGAACTACTCGGTGCAGGACATCATCAGCCCCGAGCAGCACGTCTTCGTGGGTGTGGACTGGTTCCGCCAGATCCTGCGCGACGGCGATCTGCAGGACGCGCTCACGCGCCAGCTGATCTTCTCGCTGTGCGTGCTGGCGGTGGAAATTCCGCTGGGCATCGGCCTGGCGCTGTCGATGCCGTCCAAGGGCTGGAAGGCTTCGGCCGCGCTGGTGGTGCTCGCCATGCCGCTGCTGATTCCCTGGAACGTGGTGGGCACGATCTGGCAGATCTTCGGGCGCTCCGATATCGGCCTGGCCGGCTACTGGCTCAACCAGATGGGCATCGATTACAACTACACGTCGCACTCGTTCGATGCGTGGATCACCGTGTTGATCATGGACGTGTGGCACTGGACGCCCCTGGTGGCGCTGCTGGCGTATGCCGGGCTGCGTTCGATTCCGGATGCGTTCTACCAGGCCGCCGAGATTGACGGCGCCAGCCGCCTGGCCGTGTTCCGCTACATCCAGCTGCCGAAGATGCGCGGCGTGCTGATGATCGGCGTGCTGCTGCGCTTCATGGACAGCTTCATGATCTACACCGAGCCGTTCGTGCTGACCGGCGGCGGGCCGGGCAACGCCACGACCTTCCTGTCGCAGTACCTGACGCAGAAGGCGGTCGGCCAGTTCGACCTGGGCCCGGCGGCGGCATTCTCGATCGTGTACTTCCTCATCATCCTGCTGTTCTGCTTCGTCCTCTACAACTGGATGCAGCGCATGGGCAGCGCCAGCACGGCCGCGGGAGACGACCATGCCTAAGCAGAACAACAACAACGAGCACAAGCGCAAGATTGCTCGCGCGATCACGCTGGCGGTATATGTGGCATTTGCCGTACTGCCGCTGTACTGGATGTTGAGCATGTCGCTCAAGACCAACGAGGAGACGCTCGCCGGTTTCTCGATCTGGCCGAAGCTCGTCACGTTCGACAACTACAAGATCATCTTCACCGACCCGTCGTGGTACTGGGGTTACATCAACTCCATCATCTACGTGACGATGAACACGGTGCTCTCGACCGTGGTGGCGCTGCCGGCGGCTTACGCCTTCTCGCGCTACCGCTTCCTGGGCGACAAGCACATGTTCTTCTGGCTGCTGACGAACCGCATGACGCCGCCCGCAGTGTTCCTGCTGCCGTTCTTCCAGCTGTATTCGACGGTCGGCCTGATGGACACGCACCTGGGCGTGGCGCTGGCACACATGCTGTTCAACGTGCCCCTGGCGGTGTGGATTCTCGAAGGCTTCATGTCGGGCATTCCGCGCGAGATTGACGAGACGGCCTACATCGACGGCTACAGCTTCCCCAAGTTCTTCCTGAGGATCTTCCTGCCGCTCATCAAGGCCGGCGTGGGCGTGACGGCGTTCTTCTGCTTCATGTTCAGCTGGGTCGAGTTGCTGCTCGCGCGCACGCTTACCTCGGTCGATGCCAAACCCATCACCGCAGTGATGACGCGCACGGTGTCGGCCTCGGGCATGGATTGGGGCGTGCTGGCCGCGGCCGGTGTGCTGACGATCATTCCCGGCGCACTGGTGATCTGGTTTGTGCGGAACTACATCGCAAAGGGTTTTGCGATGGGCCGCGTCTAAAACAAGAACGGGAGACACAGCCATGTTCAGCTGGATGGCCTGGACGCCCGAAGTGGCGATCTTCTTCGGCTGCATCGCCTTGATGCTGGCCAGCATGACGGTGTGGGAAGTGGCCCGCCCGACGGTGGAACGCAAGGGGTTCCTGCCCATTGCCACCACGCGCGGCGACCGCCTCTTCATCGGCCTGCTGACTGCGGCCTATATCAACCTGGCGTGGGTTGGGCTCACGTCGGAAGAGACGAGCGCCTGGGGTGGCTTCATCGCCTCGATGGTGGTGCTGGTGATCGTGATGTGGCGCGGCTGATGCGCCATCGATGTACTTGAATTTGCAAGTCCGGAGGCATCGGCACACGTTGATGCTTCCACGCCCAAATTGACGTACGGGCACAGGCATTCCATCACGCTCCCCGCGTCGGAATGCCGGATGTTTTCGCTGCGGGGAGAACAACAAGCCAACAAGCACGAGGAGATACCAATGAAAACATCCTGGCGCATGACGCTTCAGATCAGTGCCATTGCACTGGCGAGCGCCCTGGCAGTCGGCGCAGCCCATGCCGGCGAAGCCGAAGCCAAGAAGTGGATCAGCAGCGAATTCCAGCCCAGCACGCTGTCGCAAGACAAGCAGATGGCGGAAATGAAGTGGTTCATCGACGCCGCAGCCAAGCTCAAGGCCAAGGGCGTGACCGAGATCCACGTCGTGTCGGAAACGCTCGACACGCACGCGTATGAATCGAAGACGCTGGCCAAGGCTTTCGAAGAAATCACCGGCATCAAGGTCAAGCACGACATCATGCAGGAAGGCGATGTCGTCGAAAAACTGCAGACCTCGATGCAGTCGGGCAAGAGCATCTATGACGGTTGGATTTCCGACTCCGACCTGATCGGCACGCACTACCGCTATGGCGTGGTGATGCCGCTGTCGGACTACATGGCCGGCGAAGGCAAGGAATTCACCAACCCGGGCCTGGACCTGAAGGACTTCATCGGCACGAGCTTTACCACCGCGTCTGACGGCAAGCTGTATCAGCTGCCCGACCAGCAGTTCGCCAACCTGTACTGGTTCCGCGCCGACTGGTTCGCCCGCAAGGACCTGCAGGACAAGTTCAAGGCCAAGTACGGCTACGACCTCGGCGTGCCCGTCAACTGGACAGCCTATGAAGACATCGCCAACTTCTTCACGAACGACGTGAAGGAACTGGACGGCAAGCGCGTCTACGGCCACATGGATTACGGCAAGAAGGATCCGTCGCTGGGCTGGCGCTTTACCGATGCGTGGCTGTCGATGGCCGGCTCCGCCGACAAGGGCATCCCGAACGGCCTGCCGGTCGACGAATGGGGTATCCGCGTGGAAGGCTGCGCTCCGGTGGGCGCCTCGATGTCGCGCGGTGGTGCCACCAACAGCCCGGCTGCGGTGTACGCCCTCACCAAGTACATCGACTGGATGAAGAAGTACGCGCCGCCCGAAGCCACCGGCATGACCTTCAACGAAGCTGGCCCGGTGCCCGCGCAAGGCCACATCGCCCAGCAGGTGTTCTGGTACAGCGCCTTCACCGCGCCGATGACCAAGCCGGGCCCGGTCGTCAACGCCGACGGCTCGCCGAAGTGGCGCATGGCGCCGTCGCCGCACGGCCCGTACTGGAAGGATGGCATGCAGAACGGCTACCAGGACGTCGGCTCGTGGACGTTCTTCAAGTCCACCCCGTTTGAGCGCCGCTCGGCCGCGTGGCTGTACGCGCAGTTCGTCACGTCGAAGACCGTGTCGCTCAAGAAGTCGATCACCGGCCTCACGTTCATTCGTGACTCCGACATCCACAGCGACTACTTCACCAAGAACGCAGCCAAGTACGGCGGCCTGATCGAGTTCTACCGCAGCCCGGCCCGCGTGGCCTGGACGCCGACCGGCAACAACGTGCCCGACTATCCGAAGCTGGCACAGCTCTGGTGGAAGAACGTCGCCACGGCCGTCACGGGCGAAAAGACCCCGCAAGGTGCGATGGACAACCTGGCCAAGGAAATGGACCAGGTGATGGGTCGCCTGCAGCGCGCCGGCATGAAGAACTGCGCGCCGAAGCTGAACCCGGAAAGCGATCCGTCGAAGTGGCTGTCGACCGAACACGCCCCGTGGAAGAAGCTCGACAACGAGCGTCCGAAGGGTGAGACGGTGGCCTACGACAAGCTGCTCGCCGCATGGAAGGCTGGCAAGGTGCGCTGATCACGCGCAGCCCGCGGGGCGCCGGTCTTTGACGACGGCCACCTGCGGGCTACTATGCTTGTTTCCGTTTCATCCACTGTCGGGCAGGCCGCACGCTGACCTTGCCCGACAGTCATCAGACTCTGCCTTATGGAATACCTCCTCGCGCTCGACCAGGGCACGTCCAGCTCACGCGCCATCGTCTTCAACCGCGCCGGCCAGATCGTCGCCAGCGCCCAGCAGGAGTTTCCCCAGCATTTTCCGCAGCCCGGTTGGGTCGAGCACGATCCGTTCGACATCTGGAACAGCCAGCTCGCCACCTGCCGCGTCGCACTCGAACAAGCCAAGCTCTCCGCCGCCGACATGGCCGCGCTGGGCATCACCAACCAGCGCGAAACCACGATGGTGTGGGAACGCGCCACGGGCAAACCGATCTTCAACGCCATCGTCTGGCAAGACCGCCGCACGGAAGCCATCTGCGAGCGCCTGCGCGCCGAGGGCCTGGAAGACGAAGTGCGCAAACGCACCGGCCTCATCATCGACCCGTACTTTTCCGCCACCAAGCTGCGCTGGATTCTCGACCACGTGGATGGCGCCCGCGAGCGCGCCGCACGTGGCGAACTCGCCTTCGGCACCATCGACAGCTGGCTCGTGTGGCAACTCACGCGCGGCCGCCTGCATGTGACCGACGTATCGAATGCCTCCCGCACGATGCTGTGGAACATCCACACCGGCGAGTGGGACGCTGACCTGATGCGCGCGCTCGACATCCACCCGAGCCTCTTGCCAGAGGTGCATCCGTCTGCGTATCAATTTGGGCAGACTGATGCCGACTGGCTCGGCGCTTCGCTCACCATCGGCGGCATTGCAGGCGACCAGCAATCGGCCCTGTTCGGCCAGGCGTGCTTCAAGCCCGGTATGGCCAAAAACACCTACGGCACCGGCTGCTTCATGCTGCTCAACACGGGTGACAAGGCTGTCCAGTCGCACAACGGCCTGATCAGCACCGCGGCTTGTCAGAGCGGCCTCAAGCGCAGCTACGCACTCGAAGGCAGCGTGTTCGTTGGCGGCGCGGTCGTGCAGTGGCTGCGCGACGGCCTGCGAGCCATCCAGCGCTCTGCTGACGTCGAAGGCTTGGCTGCCTCGGTGCCCGATTCCGGCGGGGTGGTCTTCGTGCCATCGTTCACGGGCCTCGGTGCGCCGTACTGGGACCCAACCGCGCAAGGCGCCATCGTCGGCCTGTCACGCGGTACGACCATTGGGCACATCGCGCGCGCGGCGCTGGAGTCCATCGCGTTCCAGAGCACCGCGCTGCTGCAGGCCATGACGCGCGATGCCGTCTCCACCATCTCGGAACTGCGCGTCGACGGCGGTGCCTCGGCCAACAACCTGCTGCTGCAATTCCAGGCCGATTTGCTCGGCATTCCGGTGGTGCGCCCGGAGATCATCGAAACCACGGCGCTGGGCGCGGCCTATCTGGCCGGCATCGCCACCGGCTTCTACCAGGGGGAAGACGAAGTCGCCCAGCAATGGCGCGCCTCCCGCACGTTCCACCCCGTCATCAGCCGCGACGAGGCTGCGCACCGCATCGCCCAGTGGGAAATGGCCGTGGCGCAGGTACGTCTACCGACAACGCGCGGGCACTGAAGGCAAAACCAGCGGCAGAAGAAAGGCGACCCTCGGATCGCCTTTTTTTTCATGCTTCGGCCGGCGGCTTACTTGCCTTCGCTGCTCGGCGTCTGGGCAGGGCCGCCTTGTTCGCTCATGGCTTCCTTGCGCTTGGCGCGGGCTTCCTTCTTCTCGGCCTTGCGGTTGGCCTTGGCGGCCTTCGTCTCGTCCTTGTAGGCGGCCTTGGCGTCGGACTTGCGAGCCTTGTATTCGTCGCTGGCAGCCTTGTCGTCAATACGCTTCTGCACCAGCGGGTCAGACGACGAGGTGGACGGCGCACCCTGCGGGGCGGCCTGCACGGTGCCGGTGGTCTGCGGTGAAGTCTGCGGTGCCGGCGTCATCTGTGCGAAAGCAGCCGACGCAGCAAACGTGGCGGCCACGGCGAGGGCGGTTTTCAGGCGCAGTTCAATCATGGTTGAGCTCCTTCTTTTACAAAATCACGGAATGGACTGACCACATAAGCGGCGCACGAAGCACCTGAAGTGATCTCGGCGCACATCAACGGCGCACGCCGGACGTTGCAAATCACAACACCTATTGCGTCGCAAGAAGCGCTCCCAGGCCATCGACTACACTGCGCGCTATCTCATCCCTCCTATGCGCCGTGTCCAATCACGCACCCGATTTCGTCCTGCTTGATCCGCCCGCCGATGCGCTGTCCCTGAATGCGGATGACGCTGCCCACCATGTCGCGCGCGTGCAGCGCTGGCTGGAAAACGCCGTGATCGGCCTGAACCTGTGCCCCTTCGCCAAGGCCGTGCATGTCAAACAGCAGGTTCGATACGCCGTCAGCCGCGCCACGATGGACGGCGACGTGCTCGACCACCTGCGCGCCGAAGCCGACCTGCTGCACGCCACCCCCGCCGCACAGATCGACACCACGCTGCTGATCGTCCCCGCCTTGGCTGACTTCCTCGACTTCCACTCGCTCACGGAGCGCGCCGAATCCGTGCTCTCCAAAGCCGGCTACGAAGGCGAACTGCAGCTCGCAAGCTTCCACCCCGATTTCGTCTTCGCCGATGCGGAGCCTGACGACATCGCCAATGCCACCAACCGCGCACCCGCCCCGATCCTGCATCTGCTTCGCGAAGACAGCATCGCCCGCGCCGCTGTCGCCGTACCCGACGCAGCGGACATCTACGAGCGCAATATCGCGACGATGGAAAAGCTGGGCCCGGAAGGCTGGGCAGAAATGGCAAAGAAGTTCAGCAAGACACCACCCCGCGACTAACCAAAAGCAGCGACGATTTGGCCGTCCCCTGCCCTAGATGGCGCCTTGAATTTTCGTAAGCGGGAGGAAAAAAGAAGGGGAACTGTCTGAGCGCAGCGAGTTTTCCCCTTCTCCGCCCGGTTACGAAAATTCAAGGAATGGGTCGCCATCTTGGGCGCGCCTTTCTTTGCTTACTTTCTTTGGCAAGACAAAGAAAGTGAGTCAGCCCCGGAAGGGGATGAAACAAGGGATGCACCACCCGCATCAATCAAGCGAGCAAGCAAGCCAAAGAGTCAAACTCCACGATCCACCGGCGGCGTCCACTGATACGCCCAAGTCTCAGACAGCAACCGCTCCCCCGACTGCAACGTCAGCAACAACTCAATCGGTGCATTGCTCGCATCCGGCACCACATCAAACATCGCCCGGACACCGTCAATGCTCGCCAGCGGCCGCGCCGATGCAATCTCTACCCGCCCACGCGAGGCTCGGATGACCGGCTCCACGGTGGAGCCCGCGGTGCTGCGCCCCAGCCGCGACAGCTCGCCGCCCGCAAAATCCACCACGAACCGCCAGGAGAAGTATTTGCGCGCCTGCCCCACCACGCCGCCAATGCCCGTGCGCGTGGCCACCACCCGCGCCAGCGGTGAGGCCGCTGCAGGCTGCGCGCCCCACGTCAGCCGATAGCCGAACGCCAGCTCCTGCCCCGCATGCGGCGCCACGGCCGGCCTCCAGAACGCGACGATGTTGTCGAAGGTTTCATCGTTGGCCGACAGTTCCACCAATTCGACCGCGCCCTCACCCCAGTCGTGCGTGGGCTCCACCCACACACTTGGGCGCTTCTCGTAGAACACGCCGTCATCCTGGTAATGATCGGGATTGCGGTCACGCTGCAGCAGGCCGAAGCCGCGCGGGCTGTCGTCGGCAAAGCGCTGGCTGCGCAGCATCGGCGGATTGGCCAGCGGCCGCCAGACCCACTCCCCCGAACCGCGCCAGATGGCCAGGCCATCGGAATCATGAATTTCGGGGCGCCAATCTGATGCCCGCCATCGGCGCGCGGCGCTGTGGCGATCACCGGCGCGGTCGGTGCGGTCGTTTTCGCCGTAGAGGAACATGCTGGTCAGTGGCGCGATGCCAAGGCGCTCGATCGGCTTGCGCACGTAAAGCGTGGCGGCCACGTCCATCACCAGCGTGTCGCCGGGGCGGATGTCGAAGCGGTAAATGCCGGCCACGCTGGGGGAATCGAGCAACGCGTAGACGCGCAACGTATCGGCGTCGGCGGCCGGGCGCACCAGCCAGAATTCGGTGAAGTCCGGAAACTCTTCTGCGCGGGGCAGGCCGGTATCGATCGCCAGCCCCCGCGCTGACATGCCGTACTGCCACTGCCCCCCGACGGCGCGGAAGTAGCTTGCCCCCAGGAAGGCGGCCACATCGCGCGTCGGGTCCGCCTTGGTGGTCAACCGAAAACCGGCAAAGCCGAGATCGGCCGGCAACGCTTGGTGATCCAGCCCGCTCTTGCCGTAATCGAACATGGCGGGGTCGTAGGCAATTAAGCGAGCTCGGCCGTCGACCACCTCGTGCATCTGTACGGCCGACTTGAAGAACAGTCCCAAATGGAAGAACTTGGCCTCGAACGGCAAGTGCCGTCCAGTCCACAGGGCGTGATCAGGGCGATAGCCGATGGACTGGTAGCCGTCCCAGTCCAGTGCGGCCAGCGGCTTGGGCAACTGCGTGCTTCGGGGCCGGTACGGCCTTGCAGCCAAGGCTCGGGCACGCGCCAGCAGGCGCGCTTCGTCAAACGGTTCGGCGGCGCCAGCGGCGGAGCCGGGCGCGGCACTGCGGGACAAACCAGGAGCCAGGGCAAGCAGCCCGGCGGCCAACTGCTTGAGCAGGTCGCGACGGTGCATGGATCGGGGCAGGACCAGGGGTGAGCCAGGGTGATTCATCTTCGCACAACCCACGCCCGGGCAGCATCCGGTAAAAACCTTTCATTGGACCCACAACCCTGCGCCATGACCGGGATTGCGCCAGTTGTGCGTGGCGCGGGGCAGGCAGTTGGAGCACAATCCCGGGTCTGTTCACATGTACAACGCAAGTACGTCGCCTATGGTGAACAGAACAGATCCGAGCAATCGGCCTGGCTAAAACAGGTCAATGCCCGCCACGATCATCACGGCGCACATGCTTTCACAATCCTCCACGCCCCCGCTGCCCGATACGGCCACCGAACTGTCCGCTGACATTGCGGCTGCCCTGGAATCATTCGGCCGCTATTACGACGACGTTCTGCTGCCCATGTGGCTCGGCCCGGGCTGGAACGCGCAGGCCGGTCTCTGCTATGAAGCGCTCGTCGTCGACAACGGCGCGCTGGTGCCAGCATCAACCGCGCGGTACCGGGCGATGGCATGTGCGCGGCAGTTGTATACCTTCGCGCGCGCCACACAGCTCTCCGAGCGACACCGCGATCTCTGCGCCGAACGTGCCGCCGCGCTGTGCCATGCGCTGGACACGCGCTTTCGCGACACGATCCACGGCGGCTGGCTGTTTGCGATCGACAGCGCGTTGGCCCCGCATGACACCACCAAGGATCTGTACACGCACGCCTTCGTGCTGTTTGCCGCCGCGCACTGGCTTGCTGTGAGCGAAGACCCGCGTGCCGCCGCGCTGATGCACGACGCGCACGACGTGATCGCGCGCAGCTTCGCGCGGGCCGGGGCCAAACCGCTGCCGGTCGCGGCCATGGACGCCACGTTCAGCACCACGCTGACCGGTGTCGCGCAGAACCCCGTGATGCATCTGACCGAGGCCTACCTGGCCGCCGCCGCGCTGGACGAACCGCCCGCCTGGGCCGAGGCCGGCGTGCACACGCTGGCTGAAGGCATCCTCGCGCGCTTCATCGACACGCGCACGGGCAGCATCGCCGAGTTGCCGGTTGACGAAGCCAGCACCGACAACCGCATCGAACCTGGCCACCAGTTCGAATGGTTTTATCTCGTGCGCGCACACGCCGACGTCTTTACGCGCTCCGAAGCCGGCCGCCATCTGGCCGAGAGCCTCGCCCGCGCGGTGGACGCGGCCTGCGCCGACGGCGTGGATGCCGACACCCAGGGCGTGTGCCTGTCACTCAATCTGGACGGCACGATGCGCGACGCCAGCCAGCGCATCTGGGCACAGACAGAGTACGGCCGCGCCCTCGCGCTATGCACGGAAACGCAAGGTGCCATGCTCGCGCGCCTGCTGCCGGCGTGGTCGGCGCGCTTCCTGCACGCACAAGGCTGGAACGAGGTGATCGACCCCGCCGGCCAGCGCCTGCGCGCCGACATGCCGTCGAGCACCCCGTACCACATCACCACCTTTTACGAGGCGGCCTGCAGTTCGCTGTCCGGCTCGCCCGCACGTTGTACCCAAGCTGTTGAGTGAGACCCATCCATGCATACCTCCAACCCCAACGAATCCAAAGCCCGCACCGTCTTCCGGGTGGTTAGCGGCAACTTCCTGGAGATGTACGACTTCATGGTCTACGGCTATTACGCCAAGGCCATTGCCGACACCTTCTTCCCCGCCGGCAACGAGTTCCTCTCGCTGATGCTGTCGCTGGTGACCTTCGGTGCCGGCTTCCTGATGCGGCCCCTGGGCGCGATCTTCCTGGGCGCGTACATCGACCGTCACGGCCGTCGCACGGGCCTGATTGTCACCCTGGCGCTCATGGCCTGCGGCACGCTGCTGATCGCGCTGGTGCCGGGCTACGCCACCATCGGGCTGGCGGCGCCGCTGCTGGTGCTGATCGGCCGGTTGCTGCAAGGCTTCTCGGCGGGCGTGGAGCTGGGCGGTGTGTCGGTCTACCTGGCCGAAATCGCCACCCCGGGCAAGAAGGGCTTCTTCGTGAGCTGGCAATCGGCCAGCCAGCAGGTAGCCGTCATGTTTGCGGCGCTGCTCGGCGTGTTGATGTCGTACCTGCTGCCGCCGCCTGAAATGAGCGCATGGGGCTGGCGCGTGCCGTTCCTGATCGGCTGCCTGATCGTTCCGTTCCTGTTCATCATCCGCCGCTCGCTGCAAGAGACGGAAGAGTTCCAGAAGCGCAAGCACCGTCCGGACCTGGCCGCCGTGTTCCGCTCGATGGGCCAGAACTGGCGTCTGGTGGGCGCGGGCACGCTGATGGTCGTGATGACCACGGTGTCGTTCTACCTGATCACCGCCTACACGCCGACCTTCGGCAAGAGCGTGCTGCATCTGTCGGACATGGACAGCCTGATCGTCACGCTGTGCGTGGGCGCCTCGAACTTCTTCTGGTTGCCCGTGATGGGCGCCGTGTCTGACCGTGTCGGCCGCCGCCCGCTGTTGATTCTCTTTACCGTGCTGATGCTGGTGACGGCCTACCCGGCCATGCAGTGGCTGGTTGCCGCACCGTCGTTCGCCCGCATGCTGACGGTGCTGCTGTGGCTGTCGTTCCTGTATGGCAGCTACAACGGCGCGATGGTCGTCACGCTCACCGAGATCATGCCGCCGGAAGTCCGCACCACCGGCTTCTCGCTGGCGTACAGCCTGGCCACGGCCATCTTCGGCGGCTTCACCCCGGCAATTGCGACCTGGTTGATCCACACCACCGGCAACAAGGCGATGCCGGGCGTATGGGTGTCGTTTGCCGCGTTGTGCGGGTTGATTGCCACGCTGGCGATCGTCAAGCCGGCGGGCAGGCATGCGCATGGTGCGGGTACGGCACCTGTTGCCTGACCGGCATTTGGGATGAAGGAACGCCTCTCGGAGGGGATCTCTGAGGGGCGTTTTGCTTTTGTGCTTTTGTTTTTTGCTGGGATTTTTTGTTGGTGGTGGATCCCTTGTTTCATCCCCTGCCGGGGCTGACTCACTTTCTTTGTCTTGCCAAAGAAAGTAAGCAAAGAAAGGCGCGCCCGAGATGGCGACCCATCCCTTGAATTTATGTCGCAGGGAGGGAGGGGAGGCAAACTCGCTGCGCTCAGACAGCCTCCCCTCTTTTTCCTCCCTGCAACAGAAATTCAAGGCGCCATCTAGGGCAGGGAAAGTCAACAAACAAAAGCCAAACCTTCTGGGCGCCAGCCCAAACGACAAGGCCAACCGCGCGATGGGTTGGCCTTTCTCTTTTGACGTTGAGCCCTTGATGGCGCCTTGAATTTTTGTGAGCGGGCGGATCAAGGAAGGAGGCTTGTCTGAGCGCAGCGAGTTTGCCTCCTTCCCCGCACGGTCACATAAATTCAAGGGGATGTCGCCATCTCGGGCGCGCCTTTCTTTTGCTTACTTTTCTTTGGCAAGACAAAGAAAAGTGAGTCGGTCCCGGCAGGGAACGAAAAGGGGGGTGGACCACCAACAAAGAAACCACCCTCCACCCCTTCCGAGTTCCAAATCCGCATTCGCCATAACCAGCCGTGCAAACGCAGCGTTACTGAATCACCAGCCCATTCGGCCCCACCACGCCCAGCTCCACATAGTGCGAGCCCGGCCGCGTGCGGTCGGAAAAGTCCACCATAAACCCGCCCCCCACATCGAAGTTGCGCAGATGGGCCAGCTCGCGGCGCACCTGGTCACGCGTGGGCTTGGGGCCGGCGCGGCGCACGGCTTCGGCCAGCACCTTGGCTGCCACAAAGCCTTCCACCGCCCGGAATGAAAGTTCGACATCTCTGGCGCCCACGGCTGCGCGTGCGCGGTTGAACTCTCGGATGACGGGGTTGACGCTCTTGCCCGGGTTCGGCATCACGAGCGCCAGCGAATAGCCACGCACCGCGTCGATACCTGCCACCTTGAGCAAGATGCCCGGATCGATGGATGACAGCCCCAGGAGCTGCGCGCCACCACCACGCACGCGGTATTGCTTGATGAACTGCGCGGCGGGCTCCGCCGTGGCGCCCAGGAAAATGGCCTGCACATCGGTGCCGAGCAGCTTGTCGACAGCGGCGCTCACCGAGGCCGTATTGCGCGGGTACGAGGCGGTGGCTGCAATCGTCAGCTTGTGGGGCTTGAGCGTGCGCTCCACGCCTGCCAGCACTTCCCTGCCCAGCGCATCGTCCTGATACAACACCCCGATACGCGTAACGCCGATGGTGACGAGCGCGCCTACCATCTTGTCCATCTCCTGCTGGTAGCTGGCCTTGATGGGAAACACCAGCGGATCGCCGGTCATGCTGGAGGCACCCGTGGCGGGCCCGACCAGCGGCAGATTGGCTTCGGCCAGCACGCCACTGCGCATGAGCGCTTCCACATTGGCGGTGCCGACCACGGTGAGCGCCGCCACGGGGTTGTCGATCTTGGCCATGTCGCGCACGTTGCGCAGGGTCTGCTCGACTTTCTGCTCATCGTCGCGGGCGACCAGGCGGATGGTCTCGCCGTTGATGCCGCCGTCGAGATTGAGCCAGTCGAAATACAGGCGTGCCCCGGCATTGAGTGCCCGCCCCGTCGCGGCTTGCGTGCCCGACAGCGGCAAGGATTGGATGATGCTGATGTCGGCGCGGGCGGCCGGCGCTGTCAACGCAGCCATGCATGCCACACACGTGGCAAGTGCGGCCCACGGCCGCAACCATCCCATCGCCCCGCGTGCCCCCCGGCTACGCGTGTGATTTCCCGTTTGCATTGTTCGCACCCATGTCGCCGCGTGCCTCGTGGGCAACGGCGTTTTTGTCGAGACCGCTTGAGCGATCCGCTTTGTTGTGTGGCGCCAGATATCTCCAGCGCCGGGCGATAGCCTGCCATCGACATCTGGCTTCGACAAGTCCTGCCGGCGCATTTACACTGGCCCGACCGTTTCTGTCGCAAACCCGCCATGCCACAGCGCCTCCTGCCCACCGATATCGAAGGCCGCACACCGCCCTCAGCGGCGCATCCGGTGCGGCTCTACACGCGGCAGATGGAGGCCAATACGCGGTTCCCGCGCCACACGCATCCGTGGGCGCAGGTGGCGTATAGCCACAACAGCGTGCTGCGCGTGCAGGCCGGCGACACCGCCTGGGTGGTGCCGCCCTCGCGGGCGATCTGGATTCCGCCCGGCATCGAGCACGAGGTGTGGGTGGTCGAGGCCGCCTTCCTGCGTACGCTGTATGCCGACCCGTCCGTGGTGACGGGCACGCTGGCGCAGTGCCGCGTGATGGAGGTGTCGCCGCTGCTGCGCGAGCTGATTGCCGCCATGGACGTGCGCCAGCCGCTGCCGGCTGCGCGCGAGCAGGCGCTGGCCATGCTCATCCTCGACGAGCTGCGCCGCAGCGCCCCGCTGCCGCTCGATCTGCCTATGCCTGCCGACAAACGCCTGCGCGCCCTGTGCGAACGCGTGATGGCCGACCCGGGTACCTCGCTCACCTTTGACGCCCTCGCCCGCGATGTCGGCGCCAGCGCCCGCACGCTGGCGCGGCGCTTCCGGGACGAGCTGGGCGTGAGCTTTTCGCAGTGGCGCCAGCAGGCCGTGCTCGCCAGCGCCATCCCGATGATGTCGCAGGGGATGCCGCTGTCGCGCGTGGCGCAGGAGCTGGGCTACAACAGCCAGAGCGCGTTCTCGGCGATGTTCCGGCGGGCGTTCGGCAGCAGCCCGAGCGCGTTTCTGCATCGACCGGGCGGCGACGACGCCTAGCCCCCAAAGTGGAGGCGATCCTGCCGCACCTACAGCGGCGGAATTTCCATCGCAGGCAGCAGCACCGCAAAGCGCGCACCGCCGGCCGTGGCCGCATCCAGACGGACGTCGCCGCCATGCACCAGCGCAATACGCCGCACGATCGCCAGCCCCAGGCCGAAGCCTCCGGTGTGGCGGTCACGGCTGGCGTCCAGGCGCAGGAACGGCTCGAACACGCGCGCGCGGTCCGGCTCGGGGATGCCAGGGCCATCGTCTTCCACCGTCAGTCGCAGCGCACCGGCGGGGCCCGCTTCGGCGCGGATGGTGATGGTGTTGCTGGCATAGCGCGCGGCATTGCGGATCAGGTTGAGCAGCGCACGCGCCAGCAACCGCGGGTCGCATACGTGGTGCGCGGGGGCGGCATCGGCGTGCACGGCCAGGATGAGCTGGCGGTCAGCCACGTCGTTGGCGACGCTGGCGACCACGCTGTCGAGCCATTCACCCACGGCCACGCGCATCAGCACGAGGTGCATGGCGCCCTGCTCCAGGCGGCTCAATGCCAGTAGCTCGCTCACCAGTTCATCAAGTTCGCGCACATCGCGGCGCAGCGCATCGAGCCGCACGTTGCGCTGCGCTTCCGACACCGGCGACTGCAGCAGCGCAATGCCGAATTCCAGCCGCGCAATCGGCGTTTTCAGCTCGTGCGAGATGCCGTTCATCATCTCGCGCTGGTGCTGGATCGAGCCCTGGATGCGCTCGGCCATCTCGTCGAACTGGCGCGCCAGCGCATACACGTTCGAGCGCTTGCGCAGATTGGCGCGTGTCGCCAGCTTGCCAGCACCGAAGCCGCGCGCCGCGTCTTCCAGCACGCGCAGGTCGCGCCAATGCATCCAGACCCAGAGCAGCAGCGGCAGGAGCGCGGCAATGGCGATCAGCGAATAGGCGATCAACTGGATGCCAAGGTAGTCCATGTCCTCGCTGTGGGCGTGCAACACGCTGCCGTCGCGCAGCGGCAGGTAGTAATCCTTGCCGTTGGTCATCAACACAAGCTTGTGGTCGGCCAGATCGCGCCGCTGCTGAGCTGAGAAGCCTGGCACGGTGTCCGGATCGACGAGGTCGAATTTCTCCCACGCATTCTTGTTCAAACGCGCGATGGCGGCATCGCGCCCGTCGGAGCCCGCGTGATCCAGGTAGTCCTGCAGCACGAAGGCGTAACCCTTGCGCACCTCGCGCTCGCCGTGGGTGAGTGTGTCGTGGAACAGCCAGACGAACGACTTGTTCACGCCGATCAGCGCCAGCGCCGCGGCCACCACGACCATCGCGTACAGCTTCAGTAACGACTTGAGCACGGCTCAGTCCTCCCACGCCGACGGGCTGAACAGATAGCCGCGTCCCCAGATCGTCTTGATCTTGTGCGGCTCGGGCGAGGCATCGCCAAAGCGGCGGCGCAGGCGCGAGATGCCCGAGTCGACGGTCCGGTCCAGCCCGTCGAACTCGATGCCGCGCAACTGTTTGAGGATGTCGTCGCGGCTGAGCACGGTGCCGGCGGCGCGCGCGAGGATCAGCAGCAGATTGAACTCCGCCGTCTTGAGGTCGACCGGCTGGCCGCGCCACGTGACGGTGCGGTTGGGTGGCGAGATAGCGAGTTCGCCGAAGACGAGCGTGTCGTCGCGCGGCGCCACCGGCTCGGACGTCGACATGGCCGGCACCGAACGGCGCAGCAGCGCGCGAGCCCGCGCCACGAGCAGGCGCGGCTCGATGGGCTTGAGCACGTAGTCGTCGGCGCCGATTTCCAGCCCGGCCACCTGGTCGTACGTGTCGACACGCGCGGTCAGGATCAGCACCGGCACGCGCGAGAACGCGCGGATGCGCCGGCACACTTCCATGCCGTCCATGTGCGGCAGCATCAGGTCGAGGATCACTAGCGCGGGCTGGTGTTCACGCACGGCGGCCACGGCAATGTCGCCGCGACGCACCACTTCCACTGCAAATTCATAGTTGCCCAGGTATTCGCCGACAAGCTGCGCGAGGCGGTCGTCATCTTCGATCAGCAACACCTTGGTCTTGAGCGGCGCGTCGGTCATCGCGGTCATCGCCCGTACCCCCGTTTCTTCTTGTGTTGGCGCGCAGTGTACGGCGCCGGCCTTGCGAGCGGATGGGGCGGAGAAACTTGCAGACACTCGCGCACAATTGCGCACAACTTCCCGGCAATTTCCAGACAGACGTGCGCGTGGCATCTCGCCAGACTGCAGGCTCTCTCTCAAGAGGTCCAACAAGAGGTCCTACGTGCTCAATCGTCTCTCTCCCCGGTTTTCCGTCGCTTATCTGGCCGTGCTCTCCGGCATGTGGCTGTCTCCGTCTTCGGTGTATGCCGATGAATCGTCGTATTCGCTGTCGCTCAACGCGGGCGTAGCGCCGCGCTACCAGGGCGGCAAGGAGTACACCGTGACGGCCGGCCCGGGCTTCCGGGCAGATTTCGGCAACGGCTGGTTCATCGACCCGACCCAGGGCGGCGCGGGTTATGCCATCCGCTTCCTGAACGGCATGTTCGCCTCGGCCGCGCTGTCGTACGACCCGGGCCGCTCCGACACCAACCGTTACGGCCGCCCCGGCTCGGATCACCTCAAGGGCATGGGCACCGTCAAGGGATCGCTGCTGGGCGTGTTCACGGTGGGCGGCAAACTCATCGGCGACACCACGGGCAGCGCCACGCTGGAAGTGCCCATCACCAACCGCGAGCGCGGCTGGTCGGGCCACATTGACGTGGCGGCGCCGGTCGTGAGCTGGGGCAGCGACAAGATCACCGTCAGCCCGAGCCTGCATTTCGGCTCGAGCAAATACATGCAGACGTACTTCGGAGTGACGCCGCAGCAGTCGGCCAACAGCGGCTTCGCCCAGTACAGCGCGGGCAGCGGCCTGCAAGCCGCCACGCTCACGGTGGCCTGGACGCACGAGTTTTCGCGCCATTGGGCGGTGCAGACGGCGTTCGGCACCTCGCGCCTCTTGGGCAACGCGGCGAAGAGCCCGATCGTGCAGAACAAGCAAAGTTACTTTGGCGGTACGGGCATCGTCTACACGTTCTGATCGGGCCCTCAATCAAGCGAGGGCATCGAGCCACGCCACGGTTTCGCGCCACCACGGCGCGCCGGACGATGCCCGGAAGAAGCCCATGTGGCCGACGCCCTTGGCGCCCAGCGCTGCGCAGCCCACGTGCCGGCGTGTCACGCGCGTGGCGGGAAACTGCGCGACCAGCGCATCGATGGCATTGGCCGGTGCCAATGGGTCATCGTCGAAACCCCAGGCGAGCAGCGGCACGGCGAGCCTCGGGTAACGCGAGGTATCCAGCCCGGTACGCGGCGCAAAGAGATAGCCGCGCCGGCGGGCAAAGCGCGCCCAATCACCCAGGATGGCGGCCGGAATCGACATCGGCCCCATGCCGACAGCCGCGAGCGGCAGCATGCCGCCGCGCACGCGCGCCACCGCCAAGGGAATCCGCACACGCAGCAGCCATGCGAGTTGCGGACGGGTCAGCGGGCCGTGCCACGGCCACAGCCGCGCATTCGCCAGCGACACCGCCACGTGCACCAACGCATCGGCATGCACGATGTGCGGTGCCAGCCCCGCCAGTTGCCCGCCCGCGCTGTGGCCGAGCACCACCAGCCTGCGGCCGCTGCAGCCCTCAGGGACGAGCGTGTCGTGCACCCATTTCAGCACGGCGTCGATGTCCTGCCGGCCCCAATCGGCAAAGCGCGGCGTGCCCGGGCCGGTCGCGGCTGCCTCGCCAATGCCGCGGTAGTCGAACGTCACCACACGCCAGCCCGCCAGGCACAGGGCCCGCGCAAACGCCGCGTAGAACTGGCGCGGCACGCCCAGCGCCGAGCAGATCACCACCGTGCCGTGCGCGCCCAGCCCGGGGCTGGTGACCGTCACGGGCAGCGTCCACCCGTCGGCCGTGCGGACGTGGTCGTCGCGGGTGGGAAGGGCATCGGCGGGGTAGTCGATCGGTTCGCGCTGCATGGGCACTCCGCTCGGGGTGTCGGGATGGAGCCCAGTATTGGCGCCGCCGCATACGGTCACAATTACGCGGCAGGTAATCGCTGCAGCTACCCGACTCTGCTTCAATAGGTGACATGACGCCCACCAAGCCCGCCTCCGCCTCGTCCATCGACGACACCCTCATGCTTGAAGACGCCCATGCATCTCATGGCGCCCAAGCGGCCCAACCGGCAATTGAGCCGCCTGAAGCGGCGCTTTCGCGGTTCCCGCAGTTGCTGCGCTTCTGGCGCACGCGGCGCGGCTATAGCCAGCTGGCGCTGGCCCTGGCGGCGGGTGTATCACAGCGGCACGTGAGCTTCCTGGAATCTGCGCGCGCGGCGCCCAGCCGCAACATGATCCTGCAGCTGGCCGAGGAGCTGAACGTGCCGCTGCGCCATCGCAACCAGATGCTGCTGGCAGCCGGTTTCGCGCCCGCCTATTCCCAGCAGGGCCTCGCCACGCCGGCCGATGAAACGTCGCCGATGATGCAGGCGGTGCGCCACGCGGTGAAGCTGATCCTCGACAAGCAGGCCCCGTATCCGGCCATCGTGCTCGACCGTTTCTGGCATGTGCTCGACGCCAATGCCGCGCATCGCCGGCTGATGCGCTGGGCCATCGGCGACGACCGGTCCGAGGGTGCGCCGGGGGCCGTCAACATGATGAAGCTGGTGTTCGACCCGACCGCGCTGTGGCCGGCGATCGCCAACCGTGAAGCAGTCGGCCGCTACCTGGCCCGGCGCGTGCGGCAGGAACTGGCGCTGCAGGCCATCGACCCGGCGACGCAACGTCTGCTGCACGACATCCGCGCGATGCAACCGGCGCTGTTCGATGCGGCGGATGCGCCGGCCTCCCCCGCCGCGCTCCCGCACGATGCCGGCGATCCGCCGCCGTTCCTTCCCATTTCGCTGCAGCGCGACGGCGTGACGATCTCGCTGTTCTCCACGCTCACCACGCTGGGTACCCCGCGCGATGCGGGGCTGCAGGAGATGCGCATCGAGTGTTTCTATCCCGCGGACGAAGCGTCGCGGCGGGCGTTGGAGCGTATTACGCTGTAACTGCACCCGATTGCAACGAGAATCATTCTCATCTATATTGGCCGGTCGATTTGCCTCCCTCCGGCGGCCCTTGCGCCGCCTTGTGTTTCATGACCGACCTGTCCCATCCCCCGCTTTCGGCCAAGCCGGCCGCCAAACCGGCCGCCAACGCACGCCCCGCGAAGGCCAAGGCTGAACATCCCGCCAATCGCCGTGCCACGATCGTCCGCTGGCTGCGCAAGACGCACGGCTGGTTCGGGCTGTGGGGCGCGGTGATGGGCCTGATCTTTGGTGTGTCAGGCATCTGGCTGAACCACCGCGCGGTATTGAAGCTGCCCGTGGCGCAACAGCGCACCAATACGCAGGTCGCCCTGCCCGACCCCGTGCCGGCCACGCCCGAAGCGATGGCCGCCTGGCTGCAGCAGACGCTGAACACGCCGGAGCCGGCCACCCGCACGCGCGTGGAAAAGGCCAAGCCCGTGGCCTGGGCCGAGCGCCCGACCAAGGGTCAAAGCGCCTCGGACGAGAAGAACGCCGACGCGCCACGCGAACCGGCCGCCAAGCCCCTGATGCAGCCCGAGCAATGGACCTTCAACTTCGGCAGCGCCACCACGCAAATCCAGGCCGAATACTGGGCCGGCAACCGCTCGGTAGCGATCCGCCAGACCGACAACGGCTTCCTCGGCACGCTGATGAACCTGCACAAGGGCGTCGGCATGACGGTGCCGTGGATTCTGCTGGTGGATACGCTGGCCGGCTGCCTGATCTTCCTGTCGATCTCGGGCCTGTGGCTGTGGGTGATGACCACCAAGCGCCGCACGGTCGGCTGGACGATCTTCGGGTTGGGAAGTCTGCTGGCGATCGGGCTGGCGATCTCGCGGCTTTGAGGGCCGCATGTGTGGTGGATGGCGCCCGCGGGGCGCCATTTTTTTTTGCCTTCGCGGCTTCGTTGCCGTCGCTTACGGGCGGTCGACGCCGCGCTCTGTCAGCAGCCGCTGGATCGCCCGCATGCGCGAACGCACCATCTCATCGCGGCGTTGCGCCACGCAGGTCATCAAGATTTCGATGACGGTCAGGTGCACCAGATACGCCTCGGTGCCCACCCGCATCACCGCATCTTCCGGCACGTCCACCGTCAGCGCGATCTGCGCGCGTTCGGCCAGCGGTGTGCCAGCCTGGGTGATGGCGATCACGCACGCACCCTGCTCCGCCGCATAGGCAATCGACTCGAGCAGATACGGCATGCGCCCCACGTGCGAGAACGCCACCACGACGTCGGACGCGCCCAGCATGGCCGCCGACACGAGCTGCAGATGCGCATCGAAGTAGGCGTTGGACGCCAGCCCCAGCCGCATCAGCCGCGCCTGCATGTCGTTCGCCATGAACGATGAGGCCGCGCCGGCCGCATAGCAATCGACGCGGCGGGCGCGGGCGATGCGCTCGGCGGCGGCGTCGACTTGTGTGGTGGACAGCGATTCACGCAGTTTGGCCAGCGCACGCGTGGCTCCATCGATGACCTTGCTGGCGACCAGCGTCGGCGGATCCGCCCGGCCGACATGGCCCGGCAGCGTCGGCTGCGCGTGCGCCAGTTCAGCGGCCAGCGTGGCCTTGAACTCGCGCAAGCCTTCAAAGCCGAGCGCCTGACACATCCGCACGATGGTCGGCATCGACACGCCGGCGCGCACGGCCAGCGTCTCCACGGATTGTTCGAGCGACAGCTCCGGCGCTTCCAGGATCAACCGCGCCACGCCCTGCTGCGCCGGCGATAGCGCGGGCAGCTTGTCACGCAGGGCGTTGAGCACGGGAACGGAGAGCGAAGGCATGGGGGGCGTGGGCGGCAAACGGAAATCGGCGTCGCCAGTGTAGCGGCAGCCCCGCGCCACACCGCCTGCCCGAGGGAAAACCCCCAAGAATCTGTAAGCCGGCGGTTTACGCTCAACGCCCCTTCGGCGGGCAACGCCCCAACCGGCGCGACGTGTGCGGCGCTTTGTCGGTGCATGCGTAACTTCAACCCTTACAGCACAGACTTGCCTGAGAGTCGGCCCCCGAGCCAGGCCGGAAAGCCCATTCCGGCCAACACAACAGTCGTCACGACAACAAGGGAGCCACATGACCACTTCGAACCGTTCCATTCCGCTATCGGCCGTTGCACTGTCGGCACTCCTTGCCTGTGGTGCTGCGCACGCGCAATCGAGCGTCACGCTGTACGGCGTGATGGAAACCGGCCTGCGCTACAGCACCAATAACGACGCCGACGGCCACGGCAAGGCCGAGATGGCGGGCGGTTACTACAGCGGCAGCCGCTTCGGCATTCGCGGCTCGGAAGACCTGGGCAACGGGCTGAAGGCCGTGTTCCACCTGGTCAGCGGTTTTGCGCCGGACACGGGGGTGGGCTCCACCAACGACATGGGCCTGGGCGGCTACAAACCGACCACGCCCGCCACCTCGCGCCTGTTCGGGCGCCAGGCGTATGTCGGGCTGGAAGGCGGGTTCGGCTCGCTGACGTTCGGCCGGCAAGAGAACCTCGTCTTCAACACGGCCGGCCAGTACGATGCGCTCTCCATTGGCAACCTCGGCGCGACAGCCTGGCACGTGACCGCCACCGGCGTGCGCATCGACAACTCGGTCAAGTACGTGGGTGATTTCAACGGCTGGCGCCCCGGCGTGATGGTCGGCATGGGCGAGCAGGCAGGCGCGTTCTCAGCGGGAAACTACAGCGCGCTGTCACTCAACTACGCCAGCGGCCCGTTCGCTTTCGGCGGCGCATGGGAGCAGCAGAAAGACCTGCAATCGGTCGGCACCCGCACGTGGACCACCGGCGGCAGCGTGCAGGTCGGCCCCGCCAAACTGATGCTCGGCTACATCAACTACCGCGACGGCACGCGCACCAAGAACGACCTCATTCTCGGCGGCGTGAAGTACGACTTCAGCGGTCAGTACAACCTGGTGGTGGGCGGCATGGCCACGCGCCAGCGCGACCCCGACGGCCTGCGCTACACCGCCTACGCGATCATGAATTACGTGGTCAGCAAACGCACGTGGCTGTACGTCGGTATGGACTACACCCACCAGAAAGACGCCGGCACCGTCCTGGCAGCCGCACTGCCGAAAGCCTCGCAGACCGGCGTCATGGTCGGCATGCGCCACGGGTTCTAAAACGAAGACACGGCCTGGGCGCCAACACATGCGCCCAGCCGGCTTGGCTTTTGACTTTCCCCTGCCCTAGATGGCGCCTTGATTTTCTGTTGCAGAGAGGAAAAAGGAAGGGAAACTGTCTGAGCGAAGCGAGTTTTTCCCTTCCCTCTCTGCGACATAAATTCAAGGAATCTTTCGCCATCTCGGGCGCGCCTTTCTTTGCTTACTTTCTTTGGCAAGACAAAGAAAAGTAGGTCGACCCCGCCAGGGGACGAAACCACAGCAAACCACCAACGCCATTACGCCGGCGCAGCAGCAGGCGGTTCATTGGAAGAAGCCGACGCCGCTTTCTCCGGCGCCACCCGCGCCATCCACTCCTCCAACGCCGCAGAAGTCCGCAACACCGTCCCGGGCGCCGCCAGCGGCACGTGCGCCTTGTCGAACGCATCCTTGAGCACAACGTTGAACGCCCGCAGCACGTCAGCCTGCTTCTGCGGACGCGTCTTGAACCGCCCCTTGACGATCATCGCGCCACCTTCAAAGCGATCCAGCCCGAAGATTTCCGCACCGCCGAGCAACGTGTAGCCAAAGCGCGGCTCACCCGCAATCTGATCAGCCGCCGCGCGCACGAGATCGATCGCCTGCTGCGGCTCTGCCTCCATCGACACGCGCACTTCAAAATCGGCAAACGAGTAATCGCGCGAGAGGTTGCGCACGGTCTTGATCTGGCTGAACGGAATCGACAGCACCGCACCTGTGCCATCGCGCAGCCGCACCGTGCGGATGGTGAGATTGATGACGGAACCCGTAGCCACGCCCACGTCCACCGTATCGCCCACGCTGATGGTGTCTTCCATCAGGATGAAGATGCCGGTGATGAAATCCTGCGCCAGCGACTGCGCACCAAAGCCCACCGCCAGGCCGATCACGCCGGCGCCGGCCACCAGCGGCGTCACGTTGACGCCCAGGTTGGCCAGCACGCCAATGCTGGCCGTCACCACCAGCGTCACCTTCAGGCCGTTGCGCAGCAGCGGCAGGATGGTCAGCGCGCGCGTGCTGGGCTGCGCCCGCGCGGAGGCCGGCGACAGCGCCCGCAGGATCGCCGTGTCGAGCAGGATCCAGACCAGCCAAGTGGCAAACACGGTGCCGATCAGGCCGACCAAGGCATCGGCGATGCGCTTACCGTTGACCGAACTGTGCGCGACCTCCACCAGCGTGTGGCCCCACACGCGCAGCACCAGCTCCAGGAAGGCGATCCAGATAACGAGCTTGATCAGCGCGCCAACGAAATGCTTGAGCCGCTCCACGTAAGGCGAACTGCGCGCCAGACGCAGGTGCGAGCGCCAGTTCGCGCGGGGGCGAATCAGCGCCGACAGAAAGAACGCCGCCACCAGCAGCAGCGACGTCATCACCGCGCGGCGTGCCACGGCGTCAACGTTGTCGGGCGTCGTCAGCGTGGCCACGACGGTGGCGCTCGCCAGCACCACCACCGGCACGGGCCAGAACGCGGCCAGCAGACGGCGGACCTGGTTGCCCGTGTGTTCGCCGCTGCGCAGCTCCAGCGGGCGATTGGCGATCAGCTGGCCGATGGGCCGGCGCGCCCACAACGCGCCCGCTGCCAGCATCAACGACGACACCACGTTGCACACCGTGGCCAGCAGCAAACTGAGCGATCCGCCCAGCACCAACGCGACGCGCGGATCGACCAGCGCATCGCCGCAGGCGCCCAGACTGGCCGTCAGAAAAATCGGCCACATGCCGTGCTTGAACAGATATTCCACCGCCACACGCCGGTGCGCGCTGCCGGAAAAGAGCGAGAACAGCATCGCCACGCCCGCCGTGATGATCGCGCCCCATACGATGGCGTAGGCCAGCACCACCGCCAGCACAAAGCCCGGCGAGGCGTCGTGGTCGAGCCGCACGATGACTGCAAAGGAGATCGCCCATGGGCCGATCTTGCGCAACGCGTCGATCAGCAACGCCCGAGTGGTCGGATGCTGCCCGAGGCCCGCCGTGAGGCCAAACACACGGCGGATCAACCAGCCCAGGGCGAGCAGGCCACCGGCAATGGCGGCCCAGATGCCCACGGTGCCGGCAAAGTCGGCGGCCAGCGGCATGCGTTTGTCGGGCGAGAAGAGCAGGCCGGCATTACCGCTGGCGGCCTCGATGCGGCGCAGCCAGTAGCGCGGCGCCCTGGCTTCCACATCGGCCTGCAGCGAGCCGTTCTCGATCAGCGACGCCACCGCACCCAACAGACCCGGTGCCTGTTCTGCCTGCACCTTCTGCTGCGCGCTCATGCCGTCGCGCAACTGCTTCAGTTCATTGACGAGGGCCGTGCGCTGCTGGTCGTTGCTGAGCAGCGTGATGACGGTGTCGAGCGACTGGCGTGTCTGCGCAGGGTCCGCCGCCGGCGCCGATGCGCTGGCGGTGGAGGTCGGCAGCCCGGCCAGTTTGGCAAACGACACCGGCGCGGCGTCGGCCACGTTGGCGAAGCACGCCATCAGTAAAATCAGGAGCGACGCGAGCGGCCACAGTTGCCGCGTGCAGAAGAGAGAATGAGTACGCATGACAGGGAAAGCGATCGTGCAGACATCGACCACGGCACGATACGCGAATTCCCCGGGCGCACAACCTCACCGCTTGGCGCCCTGCGGCAGCGGCGCCCGCCGCCAGAGCCAGGCCGCCGTGCCGAGCGCACATGCCATGCAGGCCATCACCACGGCCACCACCCCGGGCCAGCCCCACGGTGCGTAGAGCTTGCCGCCTGTCGTGCCGATCAGGCTGGAGCCCAGGTAATACGCCAGCAAATACAGCGCTGCGGCCTGCCCCTTGGCACGCTGCGCGCGGCGCCCGACCCAGCCGCTGGCCACCGCGTGCGCACCGAAAAAACCGAAGGTCAGCAGCGCGATGCCGCCAATCACCAGCACCAGCGGGCCCGCCAACGTCATCAGCACGCCCGTCGACATCAGCGCTGTGCCCGCCAGCAGCATGCGGCCCCGGCCATGGCGATCCGCCAATCGGCCGAACCACGCAGAGGCGCCAATGCCCAGCAGATACACCATGAAGATGCCGCCCACCGCCGTCTGGCTAAGGGCGTACGGCGCATCGAGCAAGTGAAAGCTCGCGTAGTTGTAGATCGTGACGAAGCCGCCCATCAGCAGAAAGCCCATGGCGAACAGCGCGCGCAGGCCCGGCTCGCGCAGATGTGCGCCCAGCGTGTCGAACAGATCGCCCAGCGCCACGCCCTTGCGCGGCACAAAACGGCGTGACGCCGGCAACAGCCACAAGAAGGCCAGCGCCGCCAGCAAACCCAGCGTGCCGGTAAAGCCGATGGCGGCACGCCAGCCAAAATGGTCGGCCACGGCGCCGGTCAGCACACGCCCGGCCATGCCGCCGAACGCCGTCCCGCCGATGTACAAACCCATGGCCATGCCGAGACCTTGCGGATGCACCTCTTCCGCCAGATACGCCATGGCCACCGCCGGCACGCCGCCCAGCACCACACCCAGCAACGCCCGCGTGGCCAGCAACCCGTGCCAGCCCGGAAGCACCGCCGCCGCCAGCGTGAGCGCCGACGACAGCACCAGCGACACGCCCATCAGCGTCTTGCGATGGATCGACTCCGACAGCAACCCCGCAAACAGAATCGCAAATGCCAGCAGCAACGTGGACACCGACAGAACCAGGCTCGTCTGCGCGGGCGTGAGGCCAAAGTCGTGCGCCAGCATCGGCATGAGCGGCTGCACGCAATACAGCAGGGAGAACGTGGAGAAGCCCGCCGCGAACAGCGCCAGGTTGGCACGCAGATAGCCGGGGTGGCCGCGGAGCAGCCAGCGCGAAGGATCAGCGGGTTCGATGGCGGGCGGGGAAGAAAGCGGAGCGTTCACGGCGGGCGGGTTGAAACAAGCGCAGAGGCAAGCGCCTATTATCGTTCGCAGGCACTGTTCCCGCTGCGCTGCGGCATTGCTCTTGCTGCGCAGCCCCCACCACGTTTATCCGCCCGACCATGGAAACCACGCTCTACTACTGGCCCGAAATCCAGGGCCGCGGTGAATTCGTCCGGCTGGCGCTGGAGCAGGCCGCCGTGCCCTACACCGACCTCGGCCGCGAAGATGAATCCGCCATCGAAGCGTTTCTCGACGATGCCGGCATTCCGACGCCGCCGTTCGCGCCGCCGTTCCTGCTGGCCGGCCAGTTGGTGATCGCGCAGACGGCCAACATCCTGCTCTACCTTGGTCAGCATTACGGCCTGGCTCCGCACGACGAAGCCGGCGGCCTGTGGACGCACGGCCTGCAACTGACGATTGCCGATTTTGTGGTGGAGATTCATGACACGCACCACCCCATCGCGTCGTGCGAGTACTACGAAGACCAGCGGCCCGAAGCCAAGCGCCGAACACAGGATTTTCTGGACAATCGCGCGCCCAAGTTCCTGCACTACTTCGAGCGCGTGCTCGACCGCAATCCCGCCGGCCCGACATGGGCCGTGCGCGATGCGCTGACGTATGTGGATTTGTCGCTGTTCCAGATCGTGGCGGGACTGCGTTACGCGTTTCCGCGCCACATGCAGCGATATGAGCGCGAGCTACCGCATCTGGCGGCGTTGCATGACCGCGTGGCGGCGCAGCCGAACATCGCGGCGTATCTGGAATCGCCGCGACGCATTCCGTTCAACACGATGGGCATCTTTCGCCACTACCCCGAGCTCGATGCGCTGAAATGACAAAACCCGGCACAGGCCGGGTTCGCATGGAGGTTCAATCGTTCAGGCCGCTAACGGCGTATCGGGCAACCGGCGGCGGATGTCTTCCAACGCCGCGGGCCAGCTTTCAATGGCTGCCAAGTCGTGGATGTCCTGCAGATCGATCAGCAGATCCACCACCTGATCGTCGTCGACATTCACGCCGGAGCAGCGCAGCGCACACGCGAGCGGATCCTCGCTCGGCACACGCAGTAGGCTCACGCCCAGGCGCTCGATCGCGCTGCAGTAGAACGCATCGTCGATGAGGATGCCGACGCCGCACCGGCGGTTATCGAGGCCGCGGTAGCGCGGCTCGCCGTCGGCGTCTTCGGAACGGCATTGCTGTGCGAGCAGGTGCGTGCGCACGCGTTCAAAAATGTCCTCGATGGCGAGGAACGTCCCCTTCCCTTTCATGGCGTCACCTTCTATAGGGTGATCTGTGACCGGCCGGTCGGTCAGAATGTATCGACAAGAGCGCCGCTCAGGCCGAATTGGCGCGCAATCGACTGCAGGCGTTCCTTCCACTCCCACGTGCCGAACACGTCGTGCGCGTTCTGCAGCTTGGAGAGCAGCTCAACGGTGTCGCGGTCATCCACGTCAATGCGCGCACGCTTGAGCGCGCGGCGCAGCGCAATGACGCCGGCGTCCATGTAGCGCGGAATCTCGTTGGTGGGCTTGAGGATGTAGCGCACCGGCACGCTTTCCATCGACGTCGTGTAGTCACGCACGCCGATCAGGTTGCCGATCGGGCAGCAACGGCCGCCCTGGCCGTGGTACGCCGCACCGCCGCGCGGCAGGATGGCAGCGCCGCCCTGTCCGAACAGATGGCGGACTGCGCCGTCGTAGATTTCTTGTTTGCTGAGATATTGCGTCTTCATGTTCTTTCCCCTGACCCCAGAGTGCAGGCGTCGCCGATTCGATTTACTTCCGACTTCCGGCCTGACGTTGCGTCCGACGTCGCACAATCTGCCATCCGTGCGATCTATCTTGGTTCAGGATGCACCAGAACCATGGGCCGAAAAAGGACCGGAATGTAAGTCATTTTTACCGTTTGCTTTTTGGCAACGGATTGCCCGCAAAGGTGCGTCAGTCAACGCTTTGCGGGTGCTTCATACACCACGCACTCAGGCCGCCTTGACATGCCGCGATGCGCTTTCGCAACAGCATGTGCGCATGACTGCGCGCACGTGGCGCATGCGTCGTAGGCGCGGCGCTTACATCCCGATGATCTGGTCTGCGTGACCGAGACAGAAGCCACGTCGGTCATGATGCCCACAGGTGGGCATCACCTCGTAGCCCGCAGCGCGCAGCAACACAGCGCGCGCGGCGACTTCCACCGGAGGCAGGGGCTGCCCCGAGTCTTCATCGCGCACCAGCCGGCCCAGTTGGGCAAACGGCTGGCGCAGCAGATGGTCCAAATCCAGCGAACCGCAGTACCGCATCACATCACCTTCTTCCAAAATGGCGGCGGCACCGCGGTGCGCCGTTACATCGATTCGTCCACCAGTTCAGGGCACGCAACAACCGTCCGGCGCACACGCGCATATGCGGCACGCTGGGCCCAGATCGCATCGGTCAGGGCCGCGATGAGCGCGTCGCGGGGCAGGCTTTGCGATGCCACGCCGAACTGCGCCTCCACGGTACGTAGAGCCTCCGTCACTTCGCTTCGCCATCGGGCGTCGAGTCGCTGGGTCATGTTGTTCTCGTTGGGTCGGTTCTGGCGCGGTGGGCGGCGGGCTTGTGCCCACTCTGGCCGCGCTGGGAAGGGATTGGCGGAATGGGTTCCGCTCTTGTTTGTGAAGAACGGCACACGGGGCCGAAACTTGATTGCCGCGGCGGGGGGTAAACCGGCGCCTCCGTCGGACCTGGCGACACCCGGCGCCACTCCGCCAAACGGCCTCCCCCATTCGCGCAGCAACTTCGGCGGGTGCCCGTGGCCCAATCGGTTCTGCAACCGCCACCGAGCCACCGATGAAGATGGAGCGTCACGTGTCCCGACTGTCTTTTCTGCGCCGTGCCGTGCTGGCCCTTGCCTGCGCACTGGCCCTGCCCGCCGTCGCCACGGCCGGCGCGCCCGACCCGCGTCAATACATGCATGGCATCGGCGCGGTGCCTGGCGCAACGGCCAACACCTTCAACGTGTTCTTCAGTAGCTCCGGTCTGCCCCCGCGCGGCGCCGATCGCAGTGGCAGCTGGCCGCACGATGTCTATGTCGCGCAATGGCATGCCGACACGGGGGTGCTCGATGCCCCGCGCATCTTCATCCAGAAGCCCGAAGCGCAGGAGCCGGTGACGGTGGCCCGCAATCGCGCGGGCCAGGTGATGGTGTCGTTTGAAGACGGCTGGAATGCGCCGGAGAACGTCAACCAGCGCTTCGGCATCTACGACACCGCGTTGCGGCCCATCAAGCCGTATCCGCAACAGGTGGAATCCGGTGGCCACTCGGGCCATATCACGGCCGTGGGCGACCGTTTCGTGGTGTTCTATTCCGACGGCTGGATCACCGGCGGCGGTGTCGACAACCTCGGCAGCGGCAACGGTGTCTACCTGAAGGTCTACGACGGGCGCGGACGCCGCCTGCACAACGTCGATGTTGCCGATGGCCGGCGCGAATGGTGGCCCATGGTGGCAGGCGGCAGCACCAACGCGCTGCTGGCCTGGCAGCAGTTCGTGCCGGGCCAGACGGAGGCCAATCTGAAGATCGCCGTCTTTGATCCGGTGAGCGGACGCGTAACGGGCGAGCAGCTTCTGCACAAGCATCTGCAGTACTACACCTACAGCGTCACATGGATGCCGGCGATCGAGCGGTTCCTGCTGGTGGGCGTGGCCAAGGGCAACGGCTTTGCCGATCTGATCGACACTACGGGCAAGGTGCGCGCATCCATTTCATGCATGCCGGCAACCGTGCGCGAAGCCGGCATCGCCGTGAAGCAGAACACCGCCTACACGCCCGCCGCCGATGGCCGTCTGCTGCAACTGCAGGCGGGGCCGGATTCGCTCACGCTATCGGCTACGTTGCTGAACACCGACGGCAAGCGCGTGCAATGGCGCCCGGTGGGCAGCACCGGTTTGCTGCGCACGTCGGGCGCAATCGACTGGATGTCGCTGACGGAAAAGGGGCTGGAGCAGTTGCACTTCGACCCCACCAAGACGCAGCCGGCCAACGCGGTTGACCAATGCCGTTAGTGCGACAGGCTCAAGCGTCCGTAACAAGCACGCGCAGGCGTACGAGGCCATCCCACCTGGCGTGGATGGCATCGGCAATGCGGGCGATTTCGGCAGCCAGTGCCGGCGGCAGGACCAGGTCGACCTCCACCGCGCCATCGACGTAATGCAGCACGCAGTGGCGCGCGTCCAGCGGCGTGCCTGGCGGCAGCAGTTGTGCCAGCACGGCATGCAGCGCATCGCGATCGGGTAGCGGCACGGGGTCGGTCGCGATGTGCTCGCGCGGGTCGACGTGAATCTGTACGTCGAGCACCGCCATCGCCGTGTGTGCCGTCAGCACGTTGGTGCGGGCCCGGACGGCAATCGCATGGCCCTCGCTCACGGAGACACGCGGGTCCACCTCGATATGCGCGTCCACCAATGCCTGGTCTCCCGTCACACGCGTGCGCAGATCGTGCACATTGATCACGCCCGGCGTGGCTTCCAGGCTGACACGGATCGCCTCCACCTGCGCGGGCGGCAAGGCCCGGTCCATCAGGTCATTGAGCGCCTCCCAACCAAAGCGCACGCCCACACGGCCAATCATCAGCCCGACGATGCAGGCGGCCACCGGGTCGAGCCAGTGATAGCCCATCAGGTTGCCCGCCACGCCAATTGACGCCACCAACGACGACACCGCATCGGAACGCGCATGCCACGCATTGGCAATCAGCATGCGTGAGTTGATGCGCTTGGCCACGGCCAGCATGTAACGGAAAAGTCCTTCTTTGGCCGCCAGCGCGATCAGCGCCACCACCAGCGCCAGACCATGTACCGGCGTCGGCCCCTGCGGCGAGCGCAGGCTCTCCACGGCGGCCCAGATCATGCCCGCGCCCGCCCCGATCAGCAGCAGCCCCAGCCCGAGCGACGCGGCGTTCTCATAGCGCGCGTGGCCGTATTGGTGATCTTCGTCTGGTCCCTTGTGGCTGTTGCGGTTGGCAATGAAAACAATGCCATCGGCGATCAGGTCGGACAGCGTATGCAGCCCGTCGGCCACCAGACCCTGCGAATGCGACCACAACCCCGCCGCAATCTGCCCCGCCGAGAGCAGGCAATTGACGCCTGCACTCACCAAGGTTGAGCGTTCGGCGCTCTGCTGGCGCGCGGCCGCTGAAGGTGCTGTCGAGGATGTGGGCGTCATGGGAAATCGGTGCGATCAAGCGTGCGAAGCAATCGCGAGCATTGTGCCACGCAGCGGCGCGCCGCCCTGGTCCGAAATCATGGCTGCGATCACAACACGTAGCCACAAATCTGCACCAGAAAAGCGCAGATCGGGGTGTACGAATAGGACTTTTCCGATGTTCCGCCCTGGAGGCTTCGGCGATTCTCAGCAATGCGGCAAACACGTTGCCGCACGTTACACGCTCGGAGACACGTCGACATGCAGACCCCAGTCCAACTCGTCATTGCAGATGATCACCCCGGTGTGGTGGCAGCCCTGCGACGCCTCGTGTCGGCGGTCGACGGCTTCGAGGTGGTGGGCGAAGCCACCAACGCCGATGAGCTGCTCGCCGTGCTTGGCCGCGTGCGCTGCGACCTTGTCATCACCGACTACGCCATGCCCGGCAGTCGCTATGGCGACGGCATCCTCCTGCTCGAATTCCTCGTGCGCCGCCACCCGGACCTGCGCGTGATGGTGCTCACCATGCTTGAGACCCGTGCACTGATGAGCAACATCCTGCGCGCGGGCATCAAGGTCATCGTCAGCAAATCCGACGAACCGCAGCACATCCTCGAAGGCATGCAGGCGGCGGCGGACGGTCGCATCTATCTCTCGCCAATGCTCAATGTCAAGCTGCTCTGCCGCAACGGCGAACCGCAGCCCGTCCACGACGACCCGGTCTCCAAACTCGGCAAGCGGGAGCTGGAAGTGCTGCGCATGTACGTGACCGGCAAGACGGTCAGCGAGATTGCCGTGCAGCTCAACCGCAGCGTCAAGACCATCAGCTCGCAGAAGCAGACGGCCATGCGCAAGCTCGAGCTTGGCACCGAGGCGGCGCTGTTCGACTTTGCCGTGCGCCACGGGCTGCTGGGCAGCAGCGAGGGCTGACACGATGATGGCGTGGCTCGCGCCCAGGGCGGCTGCCCACCTGCGCGTTGGTATCGTTGCGGGGTTGCTTGCCTGCGCGGCGGCATTTGTCTGGCTGGGCGGAGCGCGCAATGCCGACGCGGAGGACGCCTCACAGACCATTCAGCGGCTCAAGCAGTTTCCACCCAAGGTAACGGTCGGCGTGACCAGCGACGCCATGGCTCCGCTCGAAGGCGTGGAAGCCGACCGGCTCAGCGGCTTCTCGGGTGATCTGCTGATGCATCTGATTCCGCAGGATCAGGTGCGCGTCATCCCGCGCGTCTTCGCACGGCGTGACGAGCTGCTCAAGGCGGCTTGCCGGGGCGACGTCGACATCATCATGAGCGTGGCACCCCGCTCGCAATACGATCACTGCCTTATCTATTCCGCGCCGTACCTGGAACGTCCCACCGCAGTGGTCGCGCGCATCGACAACGCGCAAGTCGCGCAGAACCCGTTTGCCTCAGGCATGCGCATCGCCGTCGAGCAAGGCTCTTCGCTCGAAGAGGAACTGGCGGTTCAGTACCCGAGCATCCGGCTGATCAGTACCCCCACGGCAGCCGACGCCCTCGATGCCGTGCTGCACGACGCGGCGGACGCTTACGTGGGTGTGACCTACCCCACGCGGGAGTTGATGTCGCAGCCGCGCTACCGGCGGCTGTCGATCGTGCAACTGGTGAACCAGCAGGTTGACGCGCTGCACTTTGCCGCGCCGCGTGAGCAGGCGATGCTAATCCGCTATCTGGACCGCCACCTTGCCCAGTTGCCCGACGCCACCATGAGCGAGCTGCGCGCGCGGTGGATCACGCAAGGCGGCGGTTCGTTGGCAGGCCTGCAGTTGTCGGCCGAGGAGCGGGCCATGCTGGCGTCGCTGCCGCCGCTACGCTACGCCGCCGACCCCGACTACATGCCGTACACCTTCAACGGATCGGGCGGCGGGATGCTCGGCATCTTTCCCGAGTACCAGAGCTTTCTCTCGCGGACGCTCGGGTTGCGCTTCGAGCGGGTGACCGTGCGCGACTGGGCCGAAGCACTCGCGAAGGCGCATAGCGGCGAGGTCGACATCCTGCTCGGCATATCCGACCAGGATTCCCGCCCGCCGGGCTTTACGCTCACCCAGCCGATCGATGCCACGCCGATGGTGATCGTCGGGCGCACCGACGCGCTCACGGTGGCCGCGCTGCCCGAGCTTTCCGGCAAGACCGTCGCGCTGCCGACGAGCGAGACGCTGACCACCCTGCTGCGCGAGAACGTGCCCAAGGTCCGCATCCTGCCTGCCGGGTCTGTCAACGACGCGTTGTCCATGGTGGCGACAGGCGAGGCCGACTTCACCATCGCCAATCTGCCGGTGGCCGACGCGCTCATCCGCCATCACTTTCCGGGGGAACTGAAGGTCACGGGTTCTGCGAACACGATCGAGAGCATCGGCGTGGGCGTGTCGGCGCAATACGCCGCACTGGTTCCACTCATCAACCGCGCGCTCTTTGCCATGCCCCAAGGCGAGCAGGTTACCATCCGCAACAAATGGCTGTCGGTCAGCTACCAGCTTGGCCCGTCGGCGTCGGCCGTGCTCGCCAAGTTTGGGCCGGTAGCCGCCCTGGTGCTGGCGGCGCTGATCGCACTGTTCATCAAGCAGATGCAGCTACGCCGCGAAAACCACCAGCGCCGCCGCGCCGAAGAAAGCCTGGCCCGCCAACTGAGCTTCCAGCGTGCGCTGATGGAAGCGGTACCGTTCCCGCTCGTCGCCAAGGACGCGGCGCACCGTTACGTGGCGGTGAATGCGGCGTTCTGCAATATGTTCGGCCGGACACGCGTATCGCTGCTCGGGCGTACGCCGCAGGAGCTGGGCCTGTATTCGGTCAGCACCACGGCGCCGCTGGCCGATATCAACCGGCGCGCTGTGCAGACCTGCGAAAGCACCCGCGAAGAACTCGTCATTGACACGCCTGACGGGCAGTCGCGCCACGTGCTGTACTGGATCGAACCGTTCCACCTGTCGGACGGACAACCTGCGGGCACCGTGGCCTCGCTGGTCGACATCAGCGAGATCCGGGAAGCGCAGGCGCGCGCGGAGCGCCTCGAGCAGCGCTTGCGCGAAGTCACCGAATCGCTGCCGGCGCTGGTCTATCAATTTGAGCTGCCGCCCGGCCAGACACGGGGCCGCATCACCTACGTCGCAGGCAAGGCCCACGAAACGCTGGGCGCACAGCCTCAGGATCTGCTGAGCTACCTATCCACGCCGGAACGGCTCATTCACGAAGACGACCGGCAGCGCATGCTCGACACGGTGCTCGTCTCGGCGCAGCAGTTGACGCCGTTCGACCAGCAATTCCGCCATGTCTGCGAAGACGGTGCGGTGCGCTGGCTGCACGCGCGGTCGATCCCGCATCGCGAGCCGGACGGCCGTACGGTCTGGAACGGCTACGTGAGCGACGTCACCACGGAGCGCGAGCAAGCCGACGCACTCGAAGCGGCCAAGAACGCAGCGGAATCGGCGTTGCATGCGAAGGATCGCTTCCTGGCCATGATGAGCCACGAAATCCGCACGCCCATGAACGGCGTGCTTGGGCTGGTCGAGCTGCTGCAGCAGACGAAGCTCGAAGGCGAGCAGAAGCAGATGGTCTCGATGGTGCAGGATTCGGGGCGCGCCCTACTGCACATCCTCGATGACATCCTCGATTACGCAAAGGTCGAGGCCGGTCGACTGGACATCTCGCCGTCGCCCACAGACTTGCGCGAGGTCTTTGACGGCACGGTCGGCCTGCTGGCAAGCCGCGCCCACGAGAAGGCGCTCGCCGTGCACGTGGACGTGGCCGCCAACGTACCGGCCAGCGTCTCGGTCGACAGCATTCGTCTACGGCAGATCCTCTTCAACCTGCTCTCCAACGCCATCAAGTTCACCGACACGGGCAGCGTGCGGCTTTCAGCGGAGTGCACGCGCATCGAGAACGACACGGCGCACCTTGCCATCTGCGTCAGGGATACGGGCATCGGGATCTCATCCGAGGTCCAGGCCACGCTGTTTGCACCATTCGTGCAGGCTGAGCGCTCGACCACGCGGCGCTACGGCGGCACCGGTCTGGGCCTGGCGATTTCTCGCCAGCTTGCCGGCCTGATGGGCGGCAAGCTCGTCATGGAGAGTGCGCCCGGGCACGGCACGGCGGTCACGCTGCATTTAGCCGTGCCGATGCTTAAGGCACGGTATGCGTTGCCGCAACTGGCGGGCTGCAGCGTTGCCATTGTTGTGGACGACCCGGCTGTGCGGCACAGCCTCACGCAATTCGCGATCGCAGCCGGACTGCAAGCGGGCCCCGTCGCCAACGCCGACCTCCTCTTGAGCTCGACCGCCCAGGCGGATGCGCGCGCCATCCGCATCACCCCGGAAGCGTGTTATTCCGGACCCGGCAACACGCTGAGCATCAATCCTCTGAACTGGCACGCATTTGTGCAGGCGTGCGAGCGCGCGCTCCCCCCATCTGATCATCTGCAGGCGACCAGCGCCGCTGCACATGCGCTGCCGGCCCCAACACCCTGTGATGCGCCGGGCGCGCACATCCTCGTGGCGGAAGACCACCCGATCAACCGCGAACTGATCGCCAAGCAACTCCGCCTGCTGGGTTATCGCGTCACGCTGGCCGAAGACGGCGTCGTCGCGCTCGAGCGTCTGCACGAACATCATTTCGATGCGTTGCTCACGGACTGCCACATGCCGCGCATGGACGGCTTCGACCTGGCGCGGCACATCCGCCACGAAGAGCGCGCCGGCGGCCCTCGCCTACCCATCATCGCCATCACGGCAACCACGCTCGCCGAGGAGCACGCGCGGTGCCGTGCCGTGGGAATGGACGCAAGCCTGCTGAAACCCACCACGCTTGTCACGCTGCAAGACGCGCTGTCTGCGCTATGGGAAGCCGCAGAACCTGCGGAAGCGCCCCTGGAGGGGCCATTCGCCCTGTCGCTCGACGATCTGCACGCCGCGCTGGGGGCCGACCCTGCCGCAGCCGGGCTGGCACAGGTCTTCCTGTCGTCGCTGGCCGAGGATGCGCAGCGGCTGCAGCCGCTGCTGGACGCAATGGACCGCGTAGCGCTGCGCCAGTGGGCCCATCGCACCGGAGGCGCGCTGGCGCTGCTGCACAACCCGAGCGTCGACGCCACGTTGGAAGCCTTCCTCCATGCTGTGCATGACGGTAGCGAGCGTGACATCCGCCTCTCGGGGCGCCATGTCATGCGGCTTCTTGCGCACATCAACGCGTTGTTGAGTGCCTTCGCGCCGGCAGCCCCTGACGTTGTGCACCGCACGCAAGTGACGGATTCCTAAGGGAAAACCGTTTCAAGCGATCGATGCATCGCTTTTAGATGAACCGTTCCAATCGGTCGATTGACTCGGTCTAGGCAGCCCCCTACGATGACATCGATCAATGTCACATTAAGAGGCGCCCAAGTGGTGCCCACGGAGACACCACGTGAACGCACGGACCGATTTTCCGCGCCCCGACGCTTTTGCGCCGACCCCGCGCAGCCCTGACGCCCCCATCCTGATCGATGCCGCCATCATCGGGACGGGATTTGCCGGCCTGGGCATGGCGATCCAGCTCAAGCAGAACGGCATCGACAACTTCCTGGTCTTCGAAAAAGCGGGGTCTGTGGGCGGCACGTGGCGCGACAACCATTACCCCGGCTGCGCGTGCGATGTGCAATCGCACCTGTATTCGTTTTCGTTCGCGCCCAATCCGGACTGGTCGCGCATGTATTCGCCGCAGCCGGAAATCCGCGCGTATCTGGAGCGCTGCACCGATGAATTTGGCGTGCGCCCGCATGTGCGCTTCCATCACGAACTGGCGCGCGCGGCCTTCGACGACGCTGCGGGCGTGTGGAACCTGGAAATGGCCGACGGCCGCCGCTACCGTGCCCGCACGCTGATCTCCGGCATGGGCGGCCTGAGCCGTCCGGCCTGGCCGAACATTCCCGGCATCGAAAACTTCCAGGGCAAGGCTTTCCACTCGCAATTGTGGGAGCACGACTACGACCTGCGCGACAAGCGCGTGGCCGTGATCGGCACTGGCGCCTCGGCCATCCAGTTCGTGCCGCAGATTGCGCCGAAGGTCGGCCGCCTTGACCTGTATCAGCGCACACCACCGTGGATCCTGCCCAAGCCCGACCGCAAGGTGTCCCGCGCGGAGCATTGGCTGTTCCGCCACCTGCCGTTCACGCAAAAGCTGATGCGCACGAGCATCTATTGGATGTTGGAATCGCGCGTGCTCGGCTTTGTGATCCATCCGAAGCTGATGAAGGCGGTGGAGCGCATGGCGCGCGGTCATATCAAGCGCCGCATTGCCGATCCCGTGCTGCGCGAGAAGGTCACACCGAACTACACCATCGGCTGCAAGCGCATCCTGATCTCGAACGACTATTACCCGGCGCTTACGCGCGAGAACGTCGACGTCATCACCTCCGGCATCGCACGCGTCGAACCCAATGCCATCGTCACCACCGATGGCACGCGGCGCGAAGTCGATTGCCTGATCTTCGGCACGGGTTTTCATGCAACGGACCCGTTCCCGCGCGGCGTGCTGCTTGGCAGCCAAGGCGTGGACATTGTCGACGCGTGGGACAAGCACGGCGCCGAGGCCTACCTCGGCACCACGGTGTCGGGCTTTCCGAACTTCTTCATGGTGGTGGGCCCGAACACGGGGCTCGGCCACTCGTCGATGGTGTTCATGATCGAGTCGCAGGTGGCGTACATCGTCGACGCGCTCAAGTCGATGCGTGCGCACAACGTGGCGGCCATCGACGTACGCCCCGACGTGCAGCGCCGCTTCAACGACGGCATCCAGAAGCGGCTGTCGAATGCGATCTGGTCTGCCGGCGGCTGCGTGAGCTGGTACCTCGACCCGAAGACCGGCAAGAACACGACGCTGTGGCCGGGATTCACGTGGCAGTTCCGTCGCGCGACCGCGCATTTCCGGCTGGCGGATTACCGCACGCGCCCGATGACGGTACCGAAGGGCGTGCCGTTGCGCGTGCCTGCCCGCACAGTGCCCGCCGCTCAGAACACCCCTAACGAAGAAGCGCTCGACCGCGTCTGACGCGCGCCAGCCCCAAGGAGACCACGCCATGAAGTCATTCAACAATCAGGTTGCCGCCATCACGGGTGCCGCGTCGGGCATGGGCCGCTCGCTGGCACTCCAGCTGGCACGCGAAGGCTGCCATCTCGCGCTGGCCGATCGCAATGAAGCGGCGCTCGCGCAGACGCTGCAACTGGTGCGCGCGCATGAAGGCGACCGCATTCGCGTGACCACGCATGCCGTCGACGTGGCTGACCGCGCCGCCGTGTACCGCTGGGCCGAAGAAGCGGCCGCCGCGCACGGCAAGGTCAACCTGATCTTCAATAACGCGGGCGTGGCGCTGTCCAGCACGATCGAAGGCATGGAAGACGACGAACTCGCCTGGATCATGAACATCAATTTCTGGGGCGTCGTGCACGGCACCAAGGCGTTTCTGCCGCTGCTCAAGGCAACTGGCAACGGCCACATCATCAACACGTCGAGCATCTTCGGCATCTTTGCGCAGCCGGGCATGGGGGCCTACAACGCCAGCAAATACGCCGTGCGCGGCTACACCGAGGCGCTGCGCCAGGAACTGGATCTGATGAACTGCGGCGTGTCGGCCACGTGCGTCCATCCGGGCGGCATCAAGACCAACATTGCCAAGTCGAGCCGCGTCTCGCCGAGCATGAACGGCTTCCTGGTGCGCGACGAACAGCAGGGCAAGGCGGAATTCGAGAAGTTCTTCATCACCTCGGCAGACAAGGCCGCGGAGGTGATCCTGGACGGCGTGCGCAAGAACAAGCGCCGCGTGCTGATCGGCCCCGACGCCCACGCCGCCGATGTGATGGCCCGCGTGCTGCCGGCCGCATACCAGGCGCTGGTCGTGCGCGAAGCCCGCCGCACGCGCAAAAAGGCGCTGCGCGACGATACGGCGCCGGCCACCGCCCGCGCAAAGTAGGAGGCCGCCGATGAACACGGCCACCACCGGAGAATTGTTCGCCAGCCCCCCGCGCGCGAACCTGCTCAACGTTGCACGCGCCATGCTGCGCCCCGGCCGCATCGGCCTGCGCAGCATCGGCCGCGATGTGCTGATCGCACGCTACGCCAAGCCGCAATCGCGCTACCTGCCGTTGATGGGTACGCGCGTGCATTACACCGACGAAGGCGCTGCCAACGCCGAAGGCACGTTGCTGCTGATCCACGGTTTTGGCGCGTCACTGCATACGTGGGACGGCGTGCTGCCGCAGCTCACGCGGCGCTATCGCGTGATCCGGCTCGACCTGCCGCCATTCGGCATCACCGGCCCGCTGCGCGACGCACAAGGCCGCCCGCGCACGATGGAACTGCCGCTGTATCGCGACTTCATCGACGCGTTTGTCGATACGTTGGGCTTGTCGAAACTCACGCTGATCGGCAACTCGCTGGGCGGCATGGTGTCGTGGGACTTTGCCGTGCGGCACCCCGGCCGCGTCGAGAAGCTCGTGCTGATCGATTCGGCAGGCTTTCCGATGAAGCTGCCGATCTACATCGATCTGTTCAATCACCTGGGCGTGCGGCTGACATCGCCGTGGATGCTGCCCGAGGGGATCATCCGCGCCGCCACGCGCGATGTGTATGGCGACCCGTCGCGCGTGTCCGAACCCACGCTGCGCCGCTACGCCGATTTCTTCTATGCCGACGGTGCACGACAGGCCATCGGCAAGATGGTGCCGAAGTTCCGCTTTGACGATGTCGATACCAGCGGGCTGGCCTCGATCCGAGTGCCCACGCTCATCCTCTGGGGCCAGCGCGACCGGTGGATCCCGCCCGCGCATGCCGGCGAATTCGCCCGCCGCATTCCCGGCGCCACGCTGCGCATGTACCCGGCGCTCGGCCACATCCCGATGGAGGAAGACCCCGTGCGAGTGGGGACCGACCTCTGTGCATTCCTAGATCAGGGGCGCGCATCGATGCGCCTTTCAGAAACCACATTCCAGGAGAACCGCCCATGATGCCAGTCCGCCGCGACGTGCATCCTCACCTGCCGGCTGATCGCATCAGCAACTGGCACGAGCGAGGCACGCACGTCACCCACTTCCTGAACGCGCTGTCGATCTTCTTCCCGACCGGCGAGCGCTTCTTCATGGACAGCGTGCGCAACTACCGCCATCTGGTGACCGACCCCGAACTCAAGCAGGCCGTGGCCGGTTTCATTGGCCAGGAAGCCATGCACACGCGCGAGCACGTGCTGTACAACGACCTGCTCGACCGGGCCGGCCTGCCCGCCACGCGCATCGACCGCTTTATTGGCAAGTTCCTGAACGTGCTGCGCAAGTGGACGCCGAAGTCGCACCAGTTGGCCGTGACCGTGGCGCTGGAGCACTACACCGCCATGCTGGCCGGCCAGGTGCTTTCACATGAAGACGGCCTGGGCCGCAACTCGGAACCCGGCTATCGCCAGGTCTGGCTGTGGCACGCCATGGAAGAGACCGAGCACAAGGCCGTCAGCTACGACGTATGGAATCTGGCCATCAAGCCGGGCGTGGGCCGCTACCTCACGCGCACGCTGACGATGTTGGTGACGACCGTTACCTTCTGGGCGATGGTCTTCTACGTGCACTTGCGGCTGATCTTTGCGGATCGCACCGTCAAGCACAAATTCCTCGGCCTCGGCAAGGCGTTCCATTTCCTGTGGATTCACCCGGCGCCGCTGCGCAAGATCATCCCGGAGTTCTTCGACTTCTTCCGACCCTCATTCCACCCGTGGGATGAAGACAACCGTGACGCACTCGAACGCCTGCCCAAGCTGATTTCGGAAATCGAAGCCTACGCCGCTGCAAACGGCGAAGCGCCGTCGCCGTCAATCCGCCGCAAGCTCTCAACCGCAGGTGCAGCGGGATCTTGAGCAGGCATTCAAAACGCCTGCAGCACCCGTCGTATCGGGATCAAACTAGAAATAGATAAGGCGCGCCCCACGCAAGGGCGCGCCGGAGACACTAGCCTTTGTCCGGCCCGGGTGCGCTGCCCGGCGGTTCATGCATATGCTCGATGACCTGCGCCACGCGGTCGCCCAGGTATTTGTTGGCGGCCGTCTCGAGCGCGCGCATCAGTTCGGCTTCAACCGCCACCAGCGCCAGCGGACGGATGCGCCAGATCACGTCGACCAGACGCGGCACGTCTTCGACCGGCGGCAGATCGCTGCCGTACTTGTCGAGTTCGCGCACGACCATGGAGACGAGATCGTCGGCCACCGCCTGCGTATGCGGCCGGGCACGCTCGATGATGTCGAGCACTTCGACGAGCGGGAAACCGGCCTTTGCCATTTGCGCGCCGGCGAGCAGCGCTTTGGGGCTGCGCGCTAGGTAGCCGAGGCCGTCGGGTTCAAGCAGGCCAAGCGAGATGGCCCGCGCCAGCGCCTGACGCGACATGGCGCGGCCAAAGAGCTTGGCCAGCGCCAGGAGCGAGTAGTGCTTGGGCGACTCATCCGACCACGGGCTGGCGATGGCGGATTCGAGCCCAAGGATGGAGCGTAGGTCATGGCCCTCGACGATGGCCTTGAGCAGCTCCTGGATGTTGGAGAGCGTGTAGCCGCGCCCGAGCAGGTGATTGATGAGCTTGAGCCGCCCCAGATGCGCCTGCGTGTAGATCCCCACGCGACCACGCCGCTCGGGCGGATCGATCAGGCCGCGGTCCTGATACGAGCGGACGTTGCGGACAGTGGTTTCAGCCGCGCGCGCCAGTTCATCGATGGTGAACTCGCGGGCAGGTGGAACGGCGGGCGGACCGGCATCGCCGGTTGGTTTGCGGGCAGGCATGCAAAAAATTCTACACGAGCGCGGCGACAGACCGCGTCGGTGACCGGAACGTTTCCGGTGCGTTTCTCACGACGAGGAGACCGTCGATGTGGGACTTGATATTGCGTCATCGTAATAGCGCGCTCCGGGCTGCGGGCGCAGTGGTTGCGGCGCTGCTGCTGCAAAGCTGCGCCGCCGCCGGCGATGGCCACGGCGCCATCGAAGCCGACAAAGCCAAACAGCTTGAAGACGCGCGGGCCCAGGCGCGGGCGCCATTCCAGTCGGGCAACCTCGCCACGCGCGAGGTGCGGCCCGCCACGCTGCGCGATTCCGGCCAGCCCGATGCGATCTCGTATCTGCGTCATGTCGATTTCCGCTTCGATGGTGGCGTGGGCTTTCTGGTCGATCAGCTCGCGCTGCGCATGGTGCCGCGTGCGCTAGGTGATCCGGTGTGGCTCGACGATGTGTCGTCGTACACGCTGCAGCCGGTGAGCGGTTCGGTGCGCGTCACGGCCGAGAGCATGGCCGCGCTGTTCAACACCGTGGTGTTTGCGCGCGGGCCGGGCGAAGATCCGCCGCTGCGCGGCTTCAGCTTCGCGCTCGACGACGGCACGCTCGACATGCGCGCCGAGATGCGCCGTCGCGGCGCCTGGGTGCCGATCGAGCTGCGTGGCCCGCTCGTGCTGCGCGATCCGCAGACCATCGTGTTCCGCCCCAACGTGGTCAAGGTGCGCGGGCAGGACGCCGGAGCACTGATGGGCGCGGCGCATATCGAACTGGCCGATCTGTTGCCGGTGTCGACACCCGCCGTGCAATTGGCCGGCAGCGAAATCGTCATGCAGGTGCCCAAGCTGTTTCCGCCGCCTGCGCTGGATTTGAAGCTCTCCGCCATCCGCGTCACGCGCGAGGGGCTGCTCATGCAGATCGGCGATGGCAACCCGCAGATGCCTCCGCTAGCCAACGCCACCGACGCGCAGCGCCCGTACATCCTCTTTCGCGGTGGCGACATCCGCTTCATGCGCTCGATGCCGATGAACGCGCGCATCGATATCGTCGTGGCTGATCCGGCCAAGCCGTTCGTGTTCAACCTGTACCGCTATCGCAATCAGCTTGTGGCGGGGTCGCTGCGCTTCTCGCCGGATGGCGGCATTCGCGTGCTGATGCCGTCGTTCGACACCCTGGCCGCTGCCAAGGCCGCCAAGTTGACCGCAACTGCCAAAGTCGGCAAGCCCGCCCTGCAACTCGCCAAGAGGACCGCGCCATGATCGCCCCCGCCTTCGCTCTCGCCGCTCTGATGTTGCGCCTGGCGTTGGTGACACTCGGCTTGGCCGGCCTCGTGGCCAGTGCGCTCGCCCGCGCTGCCGAGCCGCCAATGGCCAGCGCGCAACGCAAGGACTTGACCACAGTGCGCCAGCAATGGGCGCAGCGCTGCGATCCGTCCTCCGGAGCGCCCAACGCCAGCGGCCCTGCCGTTGCGCGCGACTCGGGCACGGCGCCGCCCGTCGTGCAGATGCGTGATGTCGATTTCCGCATCACCGGCGACATCGGCTTTCGCGTGCACCAACTCACCGCGCAGCTCGTGCCACACAAACCCGGTCAGCCCGTCGACATGGACGATCCGGGCCAGTTCGACATCCGCATCCTGGGCGGCGAAGTGACGGTGCCCAAGGATTCGCTCGACGCGCTGTTCAACCGGTATCTGCTCGACTATTCGCCGCGCTCGCTCAATGCGCTGTCGCTCACGCCGGGCGACGGCGTGCTCGACGTCTCGGGCGGGCTCAAGCTACGCAATCATTTTCCCGGCGTGTGGCTGCCGTTCGGCATGCGCGGCACATTGGCGCTCAAGGAATCGCGCTACCTCGTCTATACGCCCACCGAGGCCCGCGTGATGGGCATCCAGACGCTGGCGCTGCTCAAGGGAATGGGGCTGGAGTTGTCGCAGCTTGCGCCGCTCAATCGCGACGGCGCCAAGCTGGACGGTAATGACATGGTGCTGGATCAATACACGGTCTTCCCGCCGCCGCGACTGATCGGTCAGATGAAAACGGCGCGCGTCACGCCCGACGGGCTGGTGCTCGGATTCGGCCCCGCGCCCGCGATGTGTGGGTCTGCACCAACCGACGCGGCCAGCCGCATCTGGATCCAGTCCGGCGACCTGAAGATGTACAACGTGCTGGTCACCAACAGCCGCATTCTCGTGACCGATACATCAACCCGCGGGCCGCTGCGCTTCGACCTGTACCACTACCGCGAGGCTGCTGCACGCGGCACCACGCGCATGGACACGGACGGCACGCTGCGTGTCGACCTGGCGCCGGCAGCGACCGTCCAGTAACGCCATCGTCAGCGCGCTATTTTTGGCAAACGGCGTGCAGGATCGCCTCACCCTCTGAGCGCGGCACGACGGCTTCCCAGCGGGGGCCGTCGATGTTCTTGGTGAGCACCGTGGCGTGCTGGCCGTCCTGGATCAGCGCGCTGACCGGCAGGATGCGCCCCTCCTTGCAGTCATAGACGGACGTGCGCGTGTCGTACTGGTACGCCCTGCCGTCTGAGAGCTTGCGCGGGGCGTCATAGGCGTCGCGCGTCGTGGCGCGCACGGTCCCATCCTTGTTGTGCTCGATGGAGTCTTTGTCCAGATAGAGCGAGCCGCCGTTGTCGGCCAGCGGGGCCAGCTTGACCCAGTTGTCGGCCGCCCTAGCCGTCGAGCTACCGATTGCCAGCGCAGCAGCCACCCAGTAGATCAGCGTCGTTCGTTCCATTCGCATCGCAACCTCCGTTTGCCTCATCGCACAGACGTACGCGGAGCGAAGCAGCAGGGCTGCCTCGTTCTCCGCACATTCGAACTAGGCGTAGCAAACGGCATGCCCCAACTGTGACGCTGCCGCGGCAGGCAACAAAAAAGCCCGCACGGGGCGGGCTTCTTCGGGAAGGCAGGACGGCTTACTTGGCGGCAGCGGCCATGTAGTCGACGGCGGCTTTCACGTCGTCGTCGGAGCCGGCGTAAGTGCCCTTGGGCGGCATCGCGCCCTTGCCGTGCAGCGCGGAGTCATACAACTTGGCCTTGCCTTGGGCAATGCGCGGCGCCCAAGCGGCCTTGTCGCCAAACTTGGGCGCGCCAGCCACTCCGGCGGCGTGGCACATCTGGCAAGTCGAATCGTAGACTTTCTTGCCGATTTCACCCGCAGAGGCTTGCGGTGCGGCAGCCGCAGCCGGCGCGACCGGTGCTGCAGCAGCGGGTGCCGGCGCGGCAGCGGCCGGAGCGGGGGCAGCCGCCGGCGCCGATGCTTCCGGTGCCGATGCAGCAGCCGGCGCTGCACTCGCGCCCGCCGGTGCAGCCGGTTCCTGCAGCTTGCCGCCAGCGGAGTTGGCCATGTAGACGATGGCGCGTTCGATTTCGTAGTCGCTAACGTCATCCGGCGACGTGCCGCCGCGCGCGGGCATGCCACCCTTGCCGGCCAGCGCCACCTTCGTCAGGCCATCCAGGCCCTGCGGCAGGCGCGGACCCCAGCTTGCCGCGTCGCCAAATTTGGGCGCGCCAGCCACGCCTGCCGCGTGGCAGGTCGCGCAGACTTCCTTATAGAGCTGCTCGCCCGTCTTGAAAACGCGCGGCGCATTCGGGTCTTTCAGTTCGAGTTGCGCAACGGGCTTGATGCGATCGTTGACGGCCTCTTCCGACATGCCGGAACCGCCCGCGCCTTCCCTGGCGCCCAGGCCAACGTAATTGGCAAGCAGGATGATGATGAGAATGGGAACGACAAAGGCGGCGATCACCGCGATGATCAGCTGCTTAGGGGTCTTGATCAGAGGCTCGTGTTCGTCGTGTTGCGCGTCGCTCATGCTCAACTCTCAGGATGGTGGAACCGCTCTTGGAGCCCTCAGAGCGCCGCCGGCAAGGTCACGAGCATCGCCGGCAGGGCGTGGGGGCCGCATTGGATCGCGATGAGGGCAGGAAGACCATGGCGATTCAATCGCCGCGTCGGCCCAGACAGACCTGTCCCCGTCTTTCTTCTGGCAAATAACGCGCGATTATATCCGTAATGCTTTGGCCTTTGACACGCGGGACAGCCCTAGGCGCCGCTTTTCGACCTGCGTCAAAAACCCAACGAAACGTTGCAGCAGCAGGCCCTCGCACCCAGGGTTCATGGGCGTGCGATGGACGCTTGCGCCCAAATGCGCTATCCTGCGGGGCTTCTCTTTCGGTGCGTTCTGTGCCGATATGCGCCCGTAGCTCAATGGATAGAGTACTGCCCTCCGAAGGCAGGGGTTGCTGGTTCGATCCCAGCCGGGCGCGCCAAAAATCAAAGATTTACGCAACTTGTACGGTTTTTCGACGCCAGAACCGCGCTTCTGCCGCAACGTGCAGGCCTGCCTATTCCCGAACCTTACTCAGCTCCCCGGCATTTTTCGATTCGTCGATCGCGCTGCGGGCACGCTTAGAAAATAGTCACCTCATCAGGAGTCGAGTCGTGAGCCGTTACTGGAGCGATATCGTTCAGCAACTCGTGCCCTATGTCCCGGGCGAACAGCCGGCCATCGCGCGGCCCATCAAGCTGAACACCAACGAGAACCCGTACCCGCCGTCGCCGCGCGTGGTGGCCGCGATCTCTGCAGAGCTGGGAGAGACGGGCGAGAATCTGCGCCGCTATCCCGATCCGCTGTCGCGCCGGCTGCGCGAGACGGTGGCCGCGCAGGTGGGCCTCCAGCCCGAGCAGGTTTTTGCGGGCAACGGGTCGGACGAAGTGCTGGCGCACGTCTTCCAGGCGCTGCTCAAGCACGACAAGCCGCTGCGCTTTCCGGACATCTCGTACAGCTTCTATCCGACCTACGCGCGGCTTTACGGCGTGCAGTGCGAAGTGGTGCCGCTGGCGGACGACTTCTCCATCCGCGCCGATGACTATCTTGGCGACGCAGGCGGCGTGCTGTTCCCAAACCCAAACGCGCCGACCGGCCACGCGCTGCCGCTGGCGGAAATCGAACGGATCGTCGCCGCGAACCCGTCGTCGGTCGTTGTCGTGGATGAGGCGTATGTGGATTTCGGCGCGCAGTCTGCCATTGCGCTCATCGACCGCTACCCGAATCTGCTCGTTGTGCACACGACGTCGAAGTCGCGCTCGCTGGCCGGCATGCGCGTGGGCTTTGCGTTCGGGCATACAGCGCTCATCGAAGCGCTTAATCGCGTGAAGGACAGCTTCAATTCGTATCCGCTGGATCGCCTTGCGCAGGCGGCTGCCCAAGCGGCTTACGAAGACGATGCGTACTTCCGCTCCACCTGCGCCCGCGTGATGGCGAGCCGCGCGCGGCTAACGCAATCGCTGCAGTCGCTCGGGTTCGAAGTCGTGCCGTCGATGGCGAATTTCGTGTTTGCACGGCATCCGGGCCACGACGCTGCCGCGCTCGCAGCACGGCTGAAAGAGCAGGCCATCTTCGTGCGCCACTTCAAGCTCGCGCGTATCGATCAGCATCTGCGCATCACAGTCGGCACCGATGGTGAATGCGACGCATTCTTAAAGGCGTTGCGGGATCTGCTGGCGTAAGCATGTACGGGTGTGCGGCAAATTGCCACCGGGGTTGACCGGCCATTTGGGGGACTGCGCGCGCACCGGCAACCGCATCCCTCGATCACACGGTGCATCTGCGACATTGCACGGTGTGGATCGAAGACCACGAACGCAACCCATTGCTGCACTCAGGTATGTGGAACATTGACCGTACGCAGATGCTGCCGGCCGATTGCTGTGCCAGAATGCACGAGCGGGTAAACGGCGCGCCGACGCCGTCCGCTGTCCCCTAGGGCGAGCCTGAGCACTGCGCGGGCGGCACGGGACGCCACACAACACACTCCCACAAAAGGAATCAGCATGTCCAATCGTCGTCAATTCCTGAAGAGCATCCCCATCGTGGCCGCCGCGGGCGCCGTCATGTCGATGTCGGACCTGGCACTGGCTGCGCCGATGGTGGCGGAAACCGACCCGCAAGCCAAGGCGCTGGGCTACGTGGCTGACACCACCAAGGCCGACAAGGCCAAGTTCCCGAAGCACACGCCGGATCAGCATTGCGGCAACTGCGCCCTGTACCAGGGCGGTACGGCTGCGCAAGGCGGTTGCCCGCTGTTCGCCGGCAAGGACGTCGCCAACAAGGGCTGGTGCAGCGCCTGGGCAAAGAAGGCTTGAGCGAAGCGGTATCGCGCGCAAGCAAAACGGACCCTGCGGGGTCCGTTTTTTTATGGCCGCGCCCTCTACAATGCGTGCCATGCCGTTCACATTCACACCCACCGTCCTCGTCATCGACGACGAGCCGCACATCCGACGCTTCGTCCGCGCTGCATTGGAGGAGGAAGGCTGCGAAGTGCATGAAGCCGACCGCGTCGAGCGCGGCTTGATCGAAGCCGGCACGCGTCAGCCGGATGCGGTGATCCTCGATCTCGGTCTGCCCGACGGCGATGGCATGCAGTTGATTCGCGAGTTGCGCACCTGGACGGAAGTGCCGGTGCTCGTGCTTTCGGCTCGCGTGGATGAGCGCGACAAGATCGACGCGCTCGATGCCGGCGCAGATGATTACCTGACGAAACCCTTCGGCGTGGGCGAGCTGGTTGCGCGCTTGCGCGTGCTGCTGCGGCGACATGCCAAGCGCGGCGAAGACGGCGGCAGCATCATCCGCTTCGGCGAGGTGGAAGTCGACCTGGCGCGCCGCCTGGTCAGCCGCAATGGCCAAGCCGTGCATCTCACACCGATCGAATACCGGCTGCTGGCGGTGCTGCTCGGCCGACGCGGCACCGTGATGACGCACCGCGAACTGCTGCGCGAAGTCTGGGGCCCCGCGCATTCCGACAGCAGCCACTATCTGCGCATCTACATGGGCCATCTGCGCCACAAGCTGGAGCGCGACCCCGCGCGGCCCGAACACCTGCTGACCGAAGTCGGCGTCGGGTACCGCTTCACGGCATAAGCCGGTTCACTGCTCCTTGATGCCGGCGGCCCGCACGATGCGGCCGTTGCTGTCGTATTCGGCGCGAATGGCCGCGGCAAACTGCTCGGCCGTGCCGCCCGCCGGCACCACGGCGGCCTGCGTGAGGCGCTCGCGCAGATCGGGCGCAGCCAGCGCCTTGTTGATCTCGGCGTTCAATCGGGCAATCACGGGGGCGGGCGTCTTGGCCGGCGCGAACACGCCGAAGGTCGATGCCATGTTCGCCTTGGCATAACCCAGCTCGGTGAAGGTCGGCACATTCGGCAGCGTATCGAGCCGGTGCGGCGCACCCACCGCCAGCGGGCGCAGCTTGCCGCTCGTGATGTGTTGCATCAGGGTCGGGCCGACGTTGGTCGACATGACTTCCACCTGGCCGCCCAGCGCATCCGTCAATTGCTGGCCACCGCCCTTGTACGGGATGAGCGTGATATCCACGCGCGCCTGCGACTTGATCTGCTCTAGCGCGAGATGTCCCACCGTACCCAGGCCCGATGTCGACCAGCGGATCGAGCCCGGCTTGGTGCGCGACTGGCTCAGCATGTCGGCAAAGCTCTTGCCCGTGAACGACGGCGTGCCCAGCAGGATCATCGGCGCGTACATGACATTCGCCACGGGCGCGATGTCTTTCTGCGGGTCATACGGCAGCTTGCCGAAATGGGGGTTGAGCGTGAGCGGGCTGACCGACGAGAAACCCAGCGTGTAGCCATCTGGCGCCGCCTTGGCCACGGCGTCCATGCCGATGCTGCCGCCGGCACCGGCGCGGTTTTCCACCACCACCGGCTGGCCCAGTTGCGCCGACAGCTTCTCGCCCAGCGCACGCGCCACGTTGTCCGAAATGCCACCGGTCGGGTACGCGACGATGATGCGGATCGTTTTAACCGGATAGTCCTGCGCTTGCGCAGGCACGGTGGCAAGCATCGGCAGGCCGGCGCACAGCAGCACGGCAGAAGCAATCAGACGACGGCGGGCAGTACGTGCGGAAGTCATGGCGCAATGTCAGCGGAAGAAACGGAAAGCAACATTGTAGGCCGATGCCCAGGCAAGCTCGCCTGGCGACGTACAAAAACAGCAGCCAAAAGAAAAGGCGCCCGAAGGCGCCTTTTCCGTTCCCAATCGCGTGACAGCGTCGATTAGAAGATGTGGCGGATACCCACGCCAACGCTCGTCTGGTTCGACTTGCCAACGCCGGTTGCGTTGCCGCCACCCGACAGTTCCGGCAGCGCTGCGTCCTTGACCTTGTTGTAGTCGACCGTGCCATACACTTGCGTGCGCTTGGACAGAGCATACTCAGCCAGCAGAACGCCGGTGTAGCGCTTGCCGTCGTTGCCGGCGGTCAGAGCAGCGTTCTTGATGCTGTCGTAGTAGAACGCGCCCGTCAGAGCCAGGGCCGGGGTGACGTTGTACGTCACGCCCAGGATGCCGACGTGGTCACGACGCTTCGTGGCGCCCGGGGTCAGGCCAGCGCCCGAGGTGGCGTTGCCGTAGATGTTCAGGCCGAAAGCGCTGCCGCCGACGCAGTTTGCCGAGCTGTTCACGCAACCCGTGGCGTCGCTGCTGTCGATGTAGCCTGCGAACAGCTTGGCTGCAGCGATCGTGTAGTTACCGCCGATACCCCACACGGTTTGCTTGTTGCCAGCAACGTCCTTGTGCTGTTGAGCGAAGGCGCCGATGTAGGCCGGGCCGAATTCATAGGCCACCGTGCCGCCAACGTACGAGTTCTGGCTTGCAGCGCCAGCCACTTCGCCAAAGCCGTAGGCCAGGCCGACCGACAGGCCGTTCCACTTGCCTTCGTACTTCAGCATGTTGGATTCACGCAGACCGGTCAGGCCGTAGTACATCCACGAGTTGCCGTCGTAGTTACCCACGCCCAGCGGGTCGAAGTTGCCACCGGTCGTGAAGCCGAAGTTGTATTGACGGCCCAGCGTGATGGTGCCCAGATCCTTGTTGGACAGGCCCACGAACGATTGACGATTGAACAGCGTACCCGAGCTGCTCATGCGGCCCGAATCCGAGTTGAAGCCGCTTTCCAGCACGAACAGTGCCTTGTTGCCGCCGCCCAGGTCTTCCGAGCCCTTCAGGCCCCAGCGGCTGTTCGACACAGCACCGCTTTCCATCTGGGTCACGCTGTTGCCAGCTTGGTTGGCGTTGTTGATGTAGTGAATGCTGGTATCGACAATACCGTACAGCGTCACGCTCGATTGGGCGTAGGCAGAACCTGCGAACAGGGCGCCAACTGCAACCAGAATGGCAGACTTTTTCATGTGGGCTCGTAATAAAAGAGTTGTCTCAAACCGCCCGACCCCGTGTGCATGAGGTTGGGCTCCTCCGTTTCCTTAACTTCCGTGTCGGAAGTGCCGCGCAAATTTAACAAAAGCCCATATGCCCGGCAAAGTAATTCACGGAATCGTTCTACCAAGTGTGGTACGCGCGCATCGCTCTTAATGCGCCGCACCAAATCGGCCTGCGACAAGGCTTGCCAGCGCGTCGTGCCCTGCTGTGGTGCACCAAGGCGGCCCACAGTCTTGAACCGCTCTCTTGATTAGACAAAAAGGTTGGGAGATTGCCGGGGGCGTTACGCCATTGGCGCGCTTTTCAGCGCGGTTCACGCTGACTTGCATCATTTCAGCGCCGACAACAAACCGTTCGTCGCACCACCGTGGATGGGGCATGCCCCCTGACCTAGGCTGTAGACCGTGGCAGGACATCAAATGACCACGCCTAAAACAGCACCGAAAATCAGTTGAAGAAGGAGTTCGCCATGCGACTCAAGCAAATGGGGTTGGCCGCCATGTTGGCGGTCGGAGCCCTCGCGGCGGGCAGCGCTTGGGCGCAGGCCAGCCGCGTGGAAGTGTTCGGCCAGAATGCACGGGCCGAACGGTTTGACGTCTATAGCGACGGTGCCCGCACCGGACGCTTCGACACGTATACAGAAGGTGCGCGCAGCGGCCGCTTCGATCCGTATTCGGACGGCATGCGCAGCGATCCGGCCGGCCGCTCCCGCGACGGCGGCGGGACGGTCTACGGGTACCCGGTTCCGAATTGATGCGCTGATCGGCATTCACCGCGTTCATCGCGCATTGATCAATTACGGGCCGGTCTCCAGGCATCCTCCGTTTTCCGCCTCTTGGCCCACTCTGGCCCCGCTGGTGATGCGCCAGTGGGGCTTTTTCATGCGCGCTCAGATGAGCTTGTCGAGCGTGATCGGCAATTCGCGCACGCGCCGGCCGGTGGCGTGATAGACGGCGTTGGCGATGGCCGCCGGCACGCCGGTGATGCCGATCTCGCCGATTCCCTTGGCGCCCAGCGGGTTGATGTGCGGGTCCGCCTCGTCGAGCACGAGAATGTCGATGTCCGGCACATCGGCGTTGACGGGCACGTGGTACTCCGCCAGGTTGTTATTGACGATGCGGCCGTAACGCGGGTCGAACAGGCTCTCTTCGAACAGCGCCATGCCCATGCCCCAGACGACGCCGCCCATGAGCTGGCTGCGGCCGGTCTTGGCGTTGAGCAACCTCCCCACGCCGTAACTCCCCACGATGCGCGAGACGCGAATCACACCCAGATCCGCATCAACGTGCACCTCGGCAAACACCGCGCCGAACGAGTGCATTGAGTACTTCTGCTTTTCTTCGCCCGGCTGCACCTTGGCGGTTACCTCGATAGGGCGGCCGTAGCGCGCGACCACGGCAGCCACGGGCTCACGCGCCCCGCTGCGGGCGCTCAAGAAGCCGTCGACCACGGTGATCTCGCTTGCGGCAAGCCCGTGCAGCGGCGAGCTGGCATCGGCGATGGCCGCGGCAATCAGCGCATCGCGGGCCCGCACGCCGGCGGCCTGCACGGCGGGCGATACGCTGGCCACACTCTGCGAACCGCCCGACACCGGCGCCTCGGGCATGCGCGTATCGCCCAGGCTGAAATGCACGCGGTCGACGGGCATGCCCATGGCATCCGCCGCCACCTGCGTCATCACCGTGTAGGTGCCGGTACCCAGATCCTGCGAGCCGGATTCGACCTGCGCCGTGCCGTCGGGCAGGTAGCGCGCGGTGGCGCCGGCCGCACTACGGTTGGCGGGGTACGTGGCCGTGGCCATGCCCCAGCCGATGCGTGTGTTGCCCTCGCGCATGCTGCCCGGCTGCGGGTTGCGGCGCGCCCAGCCGAAACGCTCGGCGCCGGCACGGTAGCACGCTGCCAGCGATTTGCTCGACCAGGGGATGCGTTTTTCCGGATCTTGTGCAGCGTCGTTGCGCAGGCGCAGTTCCACGGGGTCGAGACCCAGGGTGTAGGCCATCTCATCCAGCGCCACTTCCAAAGCGAACGTGCCGGTGGCTTCGCCCGGAGCGCGCATGAACGTCGGCGTACCGATGTTGAGCCGCGCGAGCCGATGCGTGGTCCGCTGGTTGGGCGTCTCGTAAAGCATGCGGGTGACGATGGCGCAGGGCTCGGTCCAGTCTTCGATCATCGACGTGGTGGTCAGCGAGTCATGCGAGATGGCGGTGAAGCGGCCGTCGCTGGCGGCGCCCACGGCGATGCGCTGCTCGGTGCGCGGGCGCCCGCCGACCGGGCCGAACATCTGCGGGCGCTCCAGCACCAGCTTGACGGGCCGCCCCGCCTGGCGCGCGGCCATCGCCGCCAGCACCACGTGCGACCACACCGAGCCCTTGCAGCCGAATCCGCCACCCACGAACGGGCACATCACGCGCAGCTTATCGGGCGACAAGCCGAGCGTCTTGGCGACGGTGCGGCGCACGCCCGAGACGTATTGCGTGCTGTCGTACAGCGTGAGCGAATCGCCCTCCCACACGGCGATGGTGGCGTGCGGCTCCATGGGGTTGTGCGCTTCCATGGGCGTCCCGTAGACGGCCTCGATGCGCTGCGCCGCCTGCGCCATACCGGCAGCCATATCGCCGCGTGTGGTGTCGGCCGATTGCGCCTGCACCTTGCCAGGCGAGTGCGCATCGGCGCGGGCGGTTTCGAAATCGAGCCGCGCGGGCTGCTGGGCCACCTCCACGCGCACCATGCGCGCTGCGGCCTGGGCATGTTCCAGCGTGTCGCCCACCACGAGCGCCACGGGCTGGCCGTTGTAGTGCACCTGGTCGTCCTGCAGCAAAGAAAGTGCGCGTCCGGCCGGGGGTTCGAGCGCTGGCTTGCCGCCGTTGGGCAGGCGAGGTGCGTTCTCGTGCGTCATCACCAGCAGCACGCCGGGCATGGCCTGCGCGACATGGGTATCGACCCGCGTGATCCGACCCGCAGGCACGGTGCTCTGCACCAGCACCGCATGCACCAGACGCGGCACCTGGAACTCTGCTGAATAGCGCGCCTGACCCGTGACTTTGAGCAGACCGTCTGTGCGGTCCAGCGGTTGGCCCACGTTGCTCATGCCACACCTCCTGTCGGATTAGCGGGATTGACCGCGATGGTGAGCGCCCGGGCCACCGCCCGCTGTGCGAGCGGCACCTTGAAGCCGTTGTCGCGCAGCGGCTGGGCGCCCTGCACGGCCAGCGCACCCGCCTGGGCAAACAACTGCGCATCCACGGCCTGGCCCGCCAGCATCTGCTCGGCCGCGTGCGCGCGCCACGGCTTGTGCGCCACGCCGCCGAGCACAATTCGCGCCTCCCGGATCGTCCGCCCATCGGTCTGCAATGCCAGCGCCGCAGCCACCGACACCAGCGCAAACGCATAACTGGCGCGGTCGCGCACCTTCAGGTAGTGCACGTGCGACCCGAACACGGGCGGCGGCAGATCGATGGCGATGATCAACTCGCCGGGTCCGAGTGTCGTCTCGATTTCAGGGTGCGCTTCCGGCAATCGATGGAACGCTTCGATGGGAATACGCCGCTCACCGTGCGCACCGTGCACCACCACCGTGGCATCCAGCGCGGCCAGCGCGACAGCCATGTCGGACGGATGCGTCGCCACGCACGCCTCGCTCGCACCGAGGATGGCGTGCATGCGGTTGAAGCCCTCGCGCGCGGCGCAGCCAGAGCCGGGCTGCCGCTTGTTGCACGCCGGATACGCCGTGTCGTAGAAGTAATGGCAGCGCGTGCGCTGCATCAGGTTGCCGCCGTTTGTCGCCATGTTGCGCAGTTGGCCCGACGCGCCCGACACAATCGCCTCAGTCAGGAGCGGATAGCGCGAGCGCACCAGCGGATGCGCCGCCGTATCGGCATTGCGCGCCATCGCGCCCAGTCGCAGTCCGCCGTCGGGCAATGCGCGAATCTGCGCCAGTGGCAGGCGGCTCACGTCCACCAGCCGCTGCGGCTGCTCGACGCCGCCTTTCATCAGGTCCAGCAGGTTCGTGCCGCCGCCGATATAGCGCGCGCCCGGCTCATGGCCCAGGCGCACGGCAGCTTCAACGGAAGACGCACGGTCATAGGCAATCGATTGCATGGCGGCTCCTCAGGCAGCGTTGCCAGACTTGGCAGCCACCACGCGAATCGCCGCCACGATGTTGGGGTACGCGCCGCAGCGGCAGATGTTGCCGCTCATGCGCTCGCGTATTTCGTCTTCGGTCAGCGCCACGGGGCCGTCATTGCCCAGTGCTGCGGGCGACGTGACCGTGCTGGGCATACCGCGGCGCGCCTCGTCCAGCACCGCCACCGCCGAGCAGATCTGCCCTGGCGTGCAATATCCGCATTGAAAGGCGTCGTGTTCGAGAAACGCGGTCTGCACCGGATGCAGCGCCGTGCGGTCGACCACGCCTTCATGCGCGTGTGCCAATCCTTCGACGGTGGTGATGGCCTCGCCCTCGTGCATGATCGCCAGCGTCAGGCAACTGTTGATGCGCCGCCCGTTCACGAGGACGGTGCATGCGCCGCACTGGCCGCGATCGCAGCCTTTCTTGGTGCCGGTCAGGCCGAGCACTTCACGCAGCGCATCGAGCAACGTGACGCGCGGCTCCAGTGACAACGCATACGGCTTGCCGTTGATATTGAGCGATACCGGCCGCGCAGGCGCCAACGCAGCGGGACGTGCCGGGGCCGATGCAGAAGTGCCCGCGCCGGCCGGTTCGTGCGGCAGCGCAAACGCCGAGGCGGCGGCTGCGGCGCTCTGCAGAAAGCCGCGCCGGCTCGGGCGTGCGGGTGCCCCATCCGGTTCGTGGGCAGGATCATTCGATGCTGTTAAGGGGTGATCAGACATGGCGCGCGCTCCACCGGCCGAGGCGGCCGTAGCTGGGGACATGCGTCAGGGGAAAGCAAGCGGAATACCCGGCACCCGGGCGTTGGAAAGCCACTGAGCAGTGGCTTCGCGAGGGGGAATTGCTGCGGCGCGTGTAAGGCTTACGCGCCGCGTTGCAGTGCGGTTACTTGCCCAGGCCGACGCGGTCGCGCGACACATCCATGACCATGCGGGTCAACAGGTACAGGCGCGGAACGATGGAGTTGAGGTCGACATATTCGGCGTCATTCGAGTGCGCGCCAAAGCTCGCCAGACCGAAGCGCTCAATCACGGGCGCCTTGGTTTTCGACGCAGCAAACGCGGCATCGGTGCCGCCGCCTTCGGCCTTGTCGTCAATCTCCAGCGTCTTGCCAAGTTCGCCGTAGATCTTCTGGGCGTGTTCGGCCAGCGCGCGCGACGCCGGGGTCGCTTCCAGCGGCGGGCGACGGCGCTCGAACCGGGCCGAGACCTGCGTATCCGGAATCAGCTTGTTCTTGATGCGCTCGTTGACGGTCTCTTCCAGCTTGTCGGCATCGGCCGCGCGCAGCAGGCGCACATCAGCCTGGGCGCTGGCCACGGCCGGAATCACGTTGCGGTTGGTGCCCGCCTGCGCCACCGTCCAGTTCACCTTCAGGCCCGTTTCCGGCTTGGACAGATCGCGCATCTGCAGCACCTGGTGCGACAGCTCATACAGCGCGTTGCGGCCCTGCTCCGGCGCGCCGCCCGCGTGCGAAGCCTTGCCCTTCACATCCAGCAGGATCGCGCCGATGCCGCTGGTGGCCAGCGACAGCTTGTCGGAGGTCACGCGCGTGCCTTCGCACGAGAACACGGCGTCCTGCTCGGCGCCCAGCTTGGCCTGCATGGCCCGCGCGCCCGGCGAGCTGATCTCCTCGTCACCGTTGATCAGCACCGTAAGCGTGCCGTATTGCTTGAAGTTGACGGCCTGCAGAATCGACACCGTGTGCAGGATGACCGCCACGCCGTTCTTGTCGTCGGCAATGCCCAGGCCGTAGGCACGCTCACCGTCGATGCGGAATGGCTGCTGCGCGAGCATGCCCTTCAGATAGACGGTGTCCATGTGCGCGATCAGCATGATGTTGCGCTTGCCCTCGCCCTTGAAGCGCGCGAGCACCATCTTGCCGATCTTCTCGGGCGTGTCGGCCATGCGATAGGCATGGTCGCTGGGGTCGATGAGCTTGACGTCGCCGCCCATGCCGCGCAAGCGCTCGGCGATCACGCTGGCAATCTTGTCCAGACCTTCGATGTCCTTGCTGCCCGATTCAATCGAGACCAGAGTCTTCATGGTGTCGATCAGCGCAGGTTTTTCCTGCTGGGCACGCTTGTAGATTTCAGCCGGCGGCACGGCGGCAGCCTGGCCGGCAGCCAGCGCACCCACCAATGCGACAACGGCCAGCACTGCAGGGCGCATGCCCTTGGGCAACAACGGGGCTCTCATGGATGTTTCCTCACCTGTTCTTAGTTATGGTCTGCAACAAACCGGCGATTTTCTCACGCCCGCCTGAGGATTGCCCGAGGGCCATCCCCCCTTTGGCTAGACGCATGACACCGCGCAAAGGAATACTGATAGAGATGCGCAAAACGAAAGCGCTGGGCTGACACTCTCGCTACAATTGCTGCCATGCAATACATCCATGTCGTCAACGGCGATGTTGCCGGCGCCACACTCAAGCAGGCGCTCGCACAGGCTGGCCGCCCCGATTCCGTAGTCGTACTGCGCGACGATCTCGCCGTCGGGCCGCTGGTCGACGTCGACAGTGTCGCCATGGCCCGCTCCGGCTTCTGGCAGCGCGTGGCGCCCAATAGCAACATCGATTTCGCCGCCGAGATGCGCGACGCACTCGCGTCGCTCGCCGACCTGCGCGATGCCACCACGGAAGTCGCCATCTGGCATGGCCAAAGTGCCTCGGACCAGCTCATGCTGCGCCGGGTGGCGTTCCATCTGCACCAATCGCCCCAGCGCATCAATGAAGTCGGCATGGATGTGCGCGAACTTGAGGCCCCCAACGGTCAAGGTCCGCTGACGACCATCGGCATGTACTCGGGCGCCCGGTTGGCGCGGCGGTTTTCGACCATTGCGCCGGTGTCGGTGCTGCGCATCGGCCGCCTGGCCTACGAATGGCAGCAGACCGTGCGCGAGAATGCCGACACGCGGCTGTGGAAAGGCAACACGCTGGTACCGGTGTCCTACGGCACGGTGGATGAAGTGATCCTGGAGCACGTTCCGACCGACTGGGCCAGCGCACGCGACGTGGTGGGCAGCATCATGGGCGCCATCGACGGGCTGCTCGCCAGCGACTGGTTCGTCTTCTGGCGCTGCCGCGAACTGGTCGGCAACGGTCAGTTGCTGCTGCGCGGCGAGGCCGATTCGCTCAGCACCTGCGAGCTGCGTCGCAATGTGAGCGTGGCCGTGTAAGCGCCGCCCGAAACCTGGATCTGCCCTGAGGAGCGCCGAAAGCGCTCCTTTTTATTTGTTCGCGCTGCTTACGCCTAAAACGCGTTCGTAACCGGCGCGGGTCAGCCGTCTCGGCGCAGGCCTGCGCGTGCGGGACAATCAATCGGGGCGTCGGGGTCGCCGCCGTCGACTTCGTTGGCGAGATCGGTATCGGGCTGCGCGCCTTCCACGTCGCTATGGACGTCGCCTTCGCCCCACGGCATGCCGGATTCGCGCAGGCGCTTGCGCTGGGTGCGGTCGCGCTGAAACATTTCGGCCAGCTCGTCGCGCCCCTGCTGTGCCAGTGACACAAGCTTCTTCTGATCGCGGTAAACGGGGTAGACCTGCTCCATTGAATTGAGCGTGTGCCGGCGGAACGTCTGGGCGATGCGGTGCGCCTCGTACGGCTCCTTGCCCAGCCCTTCCAGCACGCGGCGACTGAGCATAAGCGAGCCTTCGAACATTTCACGCTCGATCACCTCCACGCCGCGGTCCCGCAGTTGGTACACGTGCGACACGTTGCGCGCCCGCACATACAGCTTCAGGTGGGGAAAGCGCTCGCGCACGCGGTCGACCACCTCCAGGTTGGTCTCCATGTCGTCGATGGCGACGACCATCATGCTGGCCTTGTCGGCGCCGGCGGTTTCCAGCAGATCCATGCGCGTGGCGTCGCCGTAAAAGACCTTGAAGCCGAAGCGGCGCAGCATGTCGATCTGGTCCGGGTCATGATCGAGCACGGTGGCGCTATAGCCCTGGCTGTAGAGCATGCGGCCGACGATCTGCCCGAAACGGCCGAAGCCCGCGATGATGACCTGGTTGTCCTGGGGCTCGATGGCGTCGGGCGCGCGCTTCTTTCCGTCCATCAGGCGCGGCACCAGCACCTTGTCGTGCAGGAGCAGCAGCAATGGCGTCGCGGCCATCGACAGCGCCACCACGAGGTTGAGCGCAGCGGCCGTCTCCGCCCCGAGCACGTTGCCAGCCACACTGGGGCCGAATACAACGAACGCAAATTCACCGCCTTGCGAGAGCAGGAATGCAAACAGCCATGCCTGCCCACGCGCAATGCCAAAGCGGGTGGCCAGCAGGTGCAGCGCGCCAATCTTCACCGCTAGGAACACCACAACCAGCCCGATCACGGCCAGCGGCTGGCGCATTAGCACGCCAAAGTCGATCGACATGCCGACCGCTAGGAAAAACAGGCCGAGCAGCAGTCCCTTGAACGGCTCGATGTCGGTTTCGAGCGCGTGACGGTATTCGGAATCGGCCAGCAGCACCCCGGCGATGAAGGCGCCCAGCGCCATCGACAAGCCCACGCTGTGCATCAGCAGCGCAATGCCCACCACCAGCAGCAGCGAAAACGAGGTGAACATCTCGCGCATGTTGGTACGGGCAATGGCGCGCAGCACCGGCCGCAACACCGTGCGACCGCCAAAAATGACTGCCGCCACCACGCCCACCGCCTTGGCCGCAGCCACCCAGCTATGGCCGCCGGATGCGTCGCTTGCATCGGTCGCCAGCAGCGGCAGCAGCGCGATCATCGGGATGGCCGCGATGTCCTGGAATAGCAGAATGCCGAAGCTGGCCGTGCCAGCGGGCGTGCGCATGAGGTTGCGCTCGGAAAGCGTGGCCAGAGCAATCGCCGTGGACGACAGCGCCAGCCCGAGCCCCGCCACCACAGCCGCGCGCCACGGGTGCCCCACTGCCATGACGGCCAGCCCCACGGCCAGCGCGCACACCACAATCTGCAGGCCGCCGTAACCGAAGATGCTCCGCCGCAGCGACCACAGCCGCGCCGGCTCCAGCTCCAGGCCAATCACGAACATCATCAGCACGACGCCGAATTCTGAGAAATCCAGAATCGACTGCACGTTGGTGATGAGCCGCAAGCCCCACGGCCCCACGATCACCCCGGCCAGCAAATAGCCAAGCACCGAGCCCAGCCCCAGCCGACGCGCCAACGGCACTGCCGCCACGGCCGCAGCCAGGTAGATGACGAAATTGACAAGCAGATCGTGCGATTGCATGGGCAAGGAAGAGATCGGAAACGTCAGACGGCAGAATCGCCGTCAGCCGGGAGCCAGGGTTGCAGCGCGGCGCGCACCTGAGCGATATGGGCGTTGATGGCCTCGGCAGACACATCGTCGGCGTCGTGCAGCACATGCGGTGGCTGCCATTGCATGCCGCAGAGCGCCGCGGTCTGCTGCAGCGGCAGCAGGAACATGTCGAACGTGTGGCCGTGAACGCCATCCGGGTTGTAGGAATGCGCGCGGCCGCCGGTGGTGGCCAGCACCATCAGATGCTTGCCGCGCAAGGCGGTGCCGCCGGGCCCGTAGGCCCAGCCCATCTCCAGAATCACGTCGATCCACTCCTTGAGCAGCGACGGCGTGGCGTACCACTGCACCGGAAACTGGAAAACGATCAGCTCCGCAGCCTCCACCGCTTCTTGCTCGACACGCACGTCGATGTCGAAATCGGGGTAATGCCAGTAAAGGTCACGCATGGCCACGCCAGGCAAGCTGGCCAGCGCACGCGCGAGCGGCTTGTTGGCACGCGAACGGCGCGGCGCGGGATGCGCGTAGATCACAAGAATGCGCGAGGGCGTCATGGAAAATCAGGAGGCGGAGGCGTCTTGATGGCGCATCTTCGCACGGCTATTGTTGAGCGGCGTTACGAACCGGGCGGGAGATTTGGCGGTGATGCTTCGTGGGCAGCACTTTTAAAAGCGCTTCTTTCCTCGCTTTTGCGCGACGCAGCATTTTCGTTGTTACCGCACCACACGGCTGGAAGCCGTGCTCGGATGCGCTAAATCAATGATTTATCGGGAAATCCTGTGGAAAGTCTGACGCCAGACTTACGGGGAAACCCTGATTGCACTACAATAGCATGGTGCATTGCACAACACTCAGTTGCATCCGATTGAGTGCCTCGGAGGTGCCATCCACGCCTCCGACTCATCACCTCGCTGCCTTGCACTGAAAGGCGCGATCAGAACAGGAACTGTGTCGTGAACCCGCTCGAACTGAGCAAGGCCATCGGCGTCGTCACCCAGGACGACATCGACAAAACGGAAGCAGCGCAAGGCGCGCCGCGTTCCACCGTGCTGGTGCGCGAGCTTGCTGCGCACCACCGGTCGCGCCTGCTCAAACACCTGCTCGCCCTGGGCGAGGAAGACCGCCTGCTGCGATTCGGGCAGGTGGTACGGGATCACGTCATCGAGGCATACGTCGACAGCATCGATTTCGACCACGACAAAGTCTTTGGCGTCTACAACGAGCGCCTGGAGTTGACCGGCGTGGGCCACCTTGCGTACCTGCGCGATAACCCGCAAGGGCGCGTGGCGGAGTTCGGCGTGTCGGTGTCGGAATCGGCGCGCGGCAAGGGCGTGGGCAGTGCGCTGTTCCAGCGTGCCGCCATGCATGGCCAGAACACCAAGGTGCGCACGCTGTACATGCACTGCCTATCGCGCAACGCGGCCATGATGCACATCGCCAAGAAGGCCGGCATGCGCGTGCAGTACGCCTATGGCGAGGCTGACGCGTACCTCGAACTGCCGCCTGCAGACACGATGAGCTTGCTGACGGAGGCCATCGACGAACAAGTGGCCGATCTCGACTACATGCTCAAGCGCAACCTGCGCGACGTGCGCCGTTTCGGCCAACGCTTCTGGCGCTCCCTGGTGCCGCAAAAGCGCACCGTGTGATGGCATCGCAGCGCAAGAAACGCCCGGCTTCCACCGGGCGTTTTGTTTTGCGTGACGCGCTTTGATTGCTCGCAATTTAATGCAAGCCATTTCAATAAAATAAACTCAGTAAAAAGCGTCACTATTATCCAGGCGCATATTTTGTGATGCCAATTCGACGCGGCATTACGCATATTGAGTAATTTTAATTAAATCCCTCAAGCCCCTCGCCATTTGGCTCGATAGAGCAGTCGTTATCGATTATGACGGGGACAATCATGCGCTTCTCGAAAATGAAGGTGGCCACCCAACTCGCGTGGGGGTTCGGCTTGACGATGGGGCTGCTTGTTCTGCTCATGGCATTCAGCCTGCAGCGCATGTCGGATTTTCGACGGCTGCTGGAAGACTCCACGGAGGTCAACGCCGTGGAAGCCAAGCTCGCCGCAAAAATGTATTCGAGCGTTACCGAGCGGGCACTGGCTTATCGGAATATTGTGTTGCTGGAGCAGCATGACGAAATCCAGACCGAACTGACCCGCGTTGAAAAACAGGAAGGCACCTACGCCGAAGCCGACCGCAAGCTCGGCCGCATGTTCGACACGTTGCCGGACACCACCAGCGAAGAAAAAACGCTGCTTGCGCAAATCCGGCAACAGGCGGAATTAGCCGCACCGTTCGCAACGCGCGTCAAGGCACTAATTGCCTCCGGCCACAAGGAAGACGCGTACAAGGTGCTGCGCTTCGAATTCCGCCCCGTGCAGCGCGCTTGGTGGGATCTGCTCAGCAAGCTGCAGGCGTTTGAAGAAAAGCTCAACGACGAAAACACCGCCAAGGCCAAGGCGAGCTATGTCGACAGTCGTAACTGGCTGGTGGCCCTGAGCGTGGTGGCGCTCCTGGTGAGCCTCGCGGCCAGCGCGCTCATCACGCGCGGGTTGCTGCGCAAGCTCGGCGGCGAGCCGGGCACCGTGGCCGATATTGCCAGCCAGATCGCTGGCGGCAACCTGGCCGTGGTCATCGACACGCGTCCGGATAATCCGGCAAGCCTCATGCACGCCATGAAGCGCATGCGCGACAGCCTCGCGACGATTGCCGAACAGGTGCACACCAGCACCGACACGTTGGCCACGGCATCGGAGCAGATCGCCACCGGCAACTTCGATCTGTCCACCCGCACGCAGGAACAGGCCTCCGCGCTGGAGGAATGCGCTGCGTCGATGGAAGAACTCAACGCCACCGTCAAACAGAATGCCGAGCATGCGCGGCACGCCAACCAGCTCGCTGCCACAGCTGCCGAGGTCGCCACGCAAGGTGGCACGGTGGTGGCACGCGTGGTGGACACCATGGGCGCAATCAGCGAATCGGCACGCAAGGTGAGCGAAATCATCGGCGTGATCGACAGCATTGCGTTCCAGACCAACATCCTTGCGCTCAATGCGGCGGTGGAAGCGGCGCGCGCCGGCGAGCAGGGGCGCGGCTTTGCCGTCGTTGCCAGTGAGGTGCGCGGGCTGGCGCAGCGCTCTGCCGCGGCGGCCAAGGAGATCAAGGTGCTGATCAACGACTCTGCCCACCATGTGGACGCAGGCAGCGCGCTGGTGGAGCAGGCCGGCACCACCATGCAGGACGTGGTGAGCAGCATCCACCGCGTGACCGCCATCGTGACCGAAATCATGGGCGCGACCGACGAACAGGCCGGCGGCATCGACCAGATTCACCGCGCCATCACGCAGATGGACGAAGTCACCCAGCAGAACGCCGCGCTGGTTGAAGAAGCAGCGGCGGCGGCGGAATCAATGCGCGAGCAATCGAACCGACTGGTGGGTGTGGTGAGCGTGTTCAAGCTGGCAAACCACGCGATTGCATCAGCTCCCGCGCCGCGTATCGGCTACCACCAGCCAGCCCTGTTGCCGGCCTGAGCCGGAGGACGCCGCGATGAAATCTGCCCTCTCCTCCTGCGCAGGCCCCGCACGGAATGTCTACTGGCATACCGGCGCGGTGGCTGACGAAGCCCGCGCACACCAGTTCGGCCATGCGCCGCTCACGTTGTGGCTCACGGGCCTGAGCGGGGCGGGCAAATCCACCCTCGCCTACGCGCTGGAAAAGCGCTTGTACGAAACATGCCAGCGCTGCGCCGTGCTCGACGGCGACAACCTGCGCCACCACCTGAACCACGATCTCGGCTTTACCGAAGCCGACCGCACGGAAAACCTGCGCCGCGCCGCCGAGGTGGCGCGGCTCATGAACGACGTCGGCCTGATCGTCGTGACGGCGTTCATCTCGCCGCTGCGCTCCGATCGCCAGATGGCGCGCGAGATCATCGGCGCAGACCGGTTTGTGGAAGTGCACGTCTGCACCGCGCTCGATGTGTGCGAGGCACGCGACCCGAAAGGGCTGTACGCGCGGGCGCGCGGCGGACAGATCCCGCAGTTCACCGGCGTGTCGTCGCCGTATGAGGCGCCGGTGGCGCCCTCGCTGCAGCTCGATACCGGCGCCATGGCGCTGCCGGTGGCCACCGCCGCGCTGCACGCGCACATGTCCGCCTGGCTGGACACCCGTCAACCGGAGACCGTTCGATGACCGCCCTTCCCCGTCCCGTCCTGATGATTCCGCTGCGTCGCTGCGGCAGCCACGCGCTGCGCCTGCGCCTGAACTTCAATCCGGCGTTCTACGCGCCGTATCCGCTGCACATCGTCGACTTCATGCCGCTGGTGCCGCTGTACGGCAATCTGCAGGACGATCGCGCGTACTTCCGCCTCGTAACCGACGTGATCGGCCTGCAGGCTGCGAGCATGGTGAAATGGCCCGGCATGGTGTTCGATCCGGTGGAGGTATTCGAAACCCTGCGCGACCAACCGCGCAGCGTGCATCGGGTGGTGTGGGAACTGCTGCTGCGGGCGGGCGCACAGCATGGCGCCCGGGTGGTCATGGACAAGTCGCTCGACAGCGTGCACTACGCCGCAGAGCTGATGACGCTATTCCCGGACATGCGTTTCCTGAACGTAGTGCGAGACCCGCGCGCGCAGGTCGCGTCGATGAACCGCGCGATCATTCACGACTTCGACACGCTGCTGAACACGCAGACCTGGGTGGCCGCACACCGCGCCGCCAATGCACTCATCGCCCGGTATCCGGAGCGCACGTGCACCATCCGCTATGAAGATTTCCTGGTCGATCAGGAAAGCACGTTGCGCCGCGTATGCAGTTTCCTGGAGATCGATTTCCTGCCGCAGATGCTGGATGTTTCACGCTCGGCCGAAGCGCGGCAGATTTCTCGGTTGTCCGCGTTGTGGACGTCCAATTGTTTCGCGCCCATCACGGCCAATATCGACAAATTCCACCAGCAGTTGTCGATGGACGAAATCACGATCATCGAAACCCTGGCACGCGACGACATGGCGCGCTATGGCTATGCCCCGCTGACCGCCGCCAACGCGCATATCGAAACGCGCGAACTGGAGGCTGCGCGCATGCGCTCCGAAGCCGACCGCCAGACGGCGTGGCGCGCTCTGGAAGCCGACAACTACCGCGATTTCGTCTTGCGCCGCCACCGTGCCGATTTTCTGAGCGGCGTGCGCGAGCGGCTCATGCTGCAAGCGATGACGGCGGCGGCCGCCAAACCCACAGCACCGCATCGGCTGGAGGCGCTCGCTGACCCGGCTGCGTTTGAAGTCGCGGACTAGCCGACGCCCCCGCTTGGGTGCCGAAGCGTTGCCGTTGCTGATCGCCAGCCGCCGGCAAGGTACATAAACAGCCGTTAACACGCGGCGGCCGGGCGCTGGCTACCATGCCCCTCCACAGGTCACGCAACCACGGAGGGGCACATGGTCACCAAGGCCCAGGTCAAACCGAAAACCGATTTCGAGCGCTGGCAGGATTACATCAACACCTCCACCCAGCACCCCGACCGCTGGAACGGCTACGACTGCGATATCCAGTCTGCGGTGGCGGAATACAACCGCTACCTGATGGGCAATGCGGGTTATCTGCCGCTGGACTGGCAGATCGTCAAGGCGATGGTGTGGGTTGAAACAGGGGCAGATTCAGAAGCGTGGCAGACCAAGCCGATGCAGATCGGCAACTTGGGGGACCCGGGGTTGAATACCCTGCTGCGCGGCGAGGAAGGCAGCGACCTGATCGTCCCTCCGGCCATCCGCACCCGGTTGAACGCGGGCCTGGCCCGAACGGTGCCAGCTTGGAACATTCGCGCTGGCATCGGCTACCTGCTCACGCGCATGGCGAAGTTCGACGTCCGGAGCGTGCGCGACACCGACGACAAGGTCTATGAGGTCGCCGTCAAGGCGGGCGACAGCCTCGACAAGATCGCCCGCGCGCAAGGCTCAACCCTGACGGAGATGCGCGCGCTCAACCCGAATGCCGCAACACTCAAGCCCGGACAAGTGGTCAAATACCGCAAAGCCGCCATGCGCAAGGTAATCACCGGCTGGCGGCCGTTGACGACGCAAAACATTGCCGTGCTATACAACCACGGCGACGCCGCGTACATCCGGAAACTCGATTACGTGCTCACGCTCATCCCGAAGATCGGAACCGCCGCATGCAAGTAGGCCGCCTCCTCATCGCCGTGTCGCTGCTGGCAGCGCAATCGGCCATGGCTGCAGATACCCTGACCGGAACCTTCCGCGGTGATGGCCGTGCGTGCTACGGAGCATTGTTCGTCCGGCCGAAGACCATCGAGTGGAACGCCAGCTTCTTCAAGTGCGGCCCCACGCGCTACAAAGTGATCGAGCAGGATCTGTCGGGCGAGCATCCGCACGCGGCGTTCAAGATTGAAGACCACCGCAAGCGCTGCGGCCTGGCCGTCATCGAGGTCTCGCGCTACAGCGAGTTCTCGTGGAGCGTAAAGGGCTACCCAACGATGGAGGCGTATCAGAAGCGCGACGAACCCGGCTGGAAGGATTCCGCCGATCCTGCACGCCAGGTCGCCCTGTGCGGCATGCGCAAGGAATAGCGCAACCAACGCGCCGCCGCCATGCAGCCGCTCCAACGCTTCGCCCTGGAGAAACACAGCGGCCCGTATGAGCGGTGGCCCATGCGCACGCGCGTGATTATCGACGGCGTGCCGCACCCCACGCTCACCATCCCCGGCTACGAACTGCTACGGCAGTACCAGACCGATCTCGGCTTCGTCCTCATCACCAGCTACGACTGCCCGTTTGAAGAGGCGGTCTCCGTCACACTCGTTGCTCCGGACCTCTCACGGGCCATCAGCACAGGCACCATCGGTGCGGCGTACTACACGTTCTGGCTGGATGACGTCGAATGGCTCGACGCGAACCACTTTCGCCTCACTTGCGAAGACGCCGTGGGCGATTGGCTGGTCACGCTGCGCGCCCGGCATATCCCGGTGTTATCTCCAGCCGTCTTCATCAAGCGCCGCGTGGCACCGCCGGTCGAACCTGCGGTGTAGAGTGAAACGCCGCCCTTTCACCGACACCCGCACCGCCATGACCGACGACGAACGCGCCATCCGCAACGTAGTGGACACTTGGCTCGCTGCCAGCAGAAGCGGCGATCTGGCCACCGTGCTCAGCCTGATGACCGACGACGTGCTGTTTCTCACGCCCGGCCAAGCGCCCTTCGGCAAGGAAGCCTTCGCCAAGATGTCTGAAGGCATGAAGGACGTGCACGTCGACGGGACGAGCGATATTCAAGAGGTGCAGGTGTTTGGCGACATCGCCTATCTGCGAAATGCGCTGCACATCGTCATCACGATGCCGGATGGGAAGGTGGCGCGGCGCTCAGGGCAGACGTTGACGATTCTGCGCAAAGGGGCGGATGGGAAGTGGCGGTTGGTGCGGGATGCGAATTTGGTGATGGCTGACAATGTCTGATACGGGCGCACATCTCAGACCACCACCGGCAACGCCGTCGTATCTTTAATCCGCTCAAGCGCAAAGCTGCTCTTCACATCAATCACCGCCGGGTGCGCAAGCAACTGGTCGCGGATGAAGCGAGCGAAGTGCTCCATGTCTTCCACGAACACCTTGAGCAGGTAGTCCATCTCGCCGGTCATGGCGTAGCACGTGACCACCTCCGGCCACGTCGCCACGGCGGCGCGAAAGATGTCAGACGGGCCTTTCCCTTTGGGCGCACCGCCCTGCTTTTCCAGCCGCACGTTGATGTACGCCGACAGCCCCAGCCCGATCTTGGTCGGGTCGAGCAGCGCGGCGTATTGGCGGATGACGCCGGACTCTTCCAGGCGCCGGATGCGTCGCAAACATGGGCTGGGCGACAGATTCACCCGCTCGGCGACTTCCAGATTGGTGAGGCGGCCGTTGTTCTGCAGGACTTCCAGGATCTTGCGGTCGATCTTGTCGAGTTCCACTTTATTCATTTTGTTGCTCCGCACCAATTAATTCGGCAATTTTCTTGCGCAAATTTAGCAAGGTGGGCACAACTTCGCAATTTTTGCGTGGACCGACACTTCTACACTGCGAGGATCGTCAAAGACCTGAGCGCTCCAAAGCGCGCCCCCACAGGAGACTCACCATGCAATTCACGCCTTGGGAAAACCCGATGGGCACCGCCGGTTTCGAATTCATTGAATACGCCGCGCCGGACCCCGTTGCCATGGGCAAGCTGTTCGAGAACATGGGCTTTACCGCCATCGCGAAGCACCGTCACAAGAACGTGACGCTGTATCGCCAGGGTGAGATCAACTTCATCATCAACGCCGAGCCGGATTCGTTCGCGCAGCGCTTTGCGCGTCTGCATGGCCCGTCGATCTGCGCGATCGCGTTTCGCGTGCAAGACGCCGCGTTCGCCTACAAGCGCGCACTGGAGCTGGGCGCCTGGGGCTTCGACACGCACAGCGGTCCGATGGAGCTGAACATTCCGGCCATCAAGGGCATCGGCGATTCGCTGATCTACCTGGTGGACCGCTGGACCGGCAAGAACGATGCGAAGGCCGGCGACATCGGCAACATCAGCATCTACGACGTCGATTTCGTGCCCATCGCGGGCGCCAACCCGAACCCCACCGGGCACGGCCTGACCTACATCGACCACCTGACGCACAACGTCTACCGTGGCCGGATGAAGGAATGGGCCGAGTTTTACGAACGCTTCTTCAACTTCCGTGAAGTGCGCTACTTCGACATCGAAGGCCAGGTCACGGGCGTGAAGAGCAAGGCGATGACGAGCCCGTGCGGCAACATCCGCATCCCCATCAACGAGGAAGGGACGGAGAAGGCCGGTCAGATCCAGGAGTATCTGGACATGTACCACGGCGAGGGCATCCAGCACATTGCGCTGGGCTCGACCAACCTGTCCAACACGGTGGATGCACTGCGCAGCAACGGCATCACGCTGCTCGACACGATCGACACGTATTACGAACTGGTCGACAAGCGCATCCCGGGTCATGGCGAGGACGTGGCAGAACTGAAGAAGCGCAAGATCCTGATCGACGGCGCCCCGGGCGATCTGCTGCTGCAGATCTTCTCCGAGAACCAGCTTGGCCCGATCTTCTTCGAGTTCATCCAGCGCAAGGGCAACCAAGGTTTTGGCGAGGGCAACTTCAAAGCGCTGTTCGAGTCGATCGAGCTCGACCAGATGCGCCGCGGCGTGCTCAAGGCCGACGATCAGCCGGCCTGAAGACCCTCAAACTTCAGGCGTGCTGTACCCGCACCCCGATGGTTCGCCGTCGGGGTGTTTTTTTATGGGCATAGGCTGCAGCCGCGCATGCGGCACTGACATGGCCCGGTAGCCAAATCGACCCGCACCCGCCTTGCGCCTCATTGAGGATGCGGATTGGCGTGGGCAATAAAAACGGCGCCCGAAGACGCCGCTTGCGTGCGGAGATTTAGACGAAGCGTCACTCGCCCTTGGTGGCCGACGGGCCGCCCGGCATGGCCGCCGCTGCAGGCGTGTTCTTCTGCGCCTTGCGAGCATCGTGACGGGCCTTCATGTAGGCGCGGATTTCGTCTTCGGTGATCTTGCCGTCGTGGTTGGCGTCGATCTGGTCGAAGCTCTTGGCAAGGCGCGGCATGCCAGCCTGCACTTCGTCCTTGCTCAGGGAGCCGTCGTTGTCCTTGTCGGCGGCCTTGAACTTGGCGTCGAAGCGTTGCGCCATCTTTTCGTGCATCTCGCCCTTGTGGGCCTTGTGCCAGGCGGCAAGCTCGTCCTTGCTGAGTTGGCCGTCGTGGTTGGTATCGATCTGGTCGAAGTTCTTCTCAAGCCAGGTGTGGCCCTTGGCCTCATCGCGCGAGATCTGGCCGTCGCCGTTGGTGTCGAGCGCCTTCAGGCCGCCGCCGTGGCGGCCCGGCTTGCCGGCAGGGGCATTGGCTTGCGGCGCAGCCTGCGCCGCGGCCGGTGCTTGTGCACTGGCGGCTGGGGCGCTGGCATCCTGGGCGCGGGCGTTCATGCCCGACATGGCCAGGAACAGGGCCGAGGTGGCGAGGAAGGCTTGGACAGCACGTTTGTTGGTCATGGTCAGCTCCTTTTCACATGGACTGTGTAGCGGATTAGAACCCGACAATGCCGACGCGTTGCCGGCTTTTACACGCTGTTACCCCGATGACATGCGCTGTAATATGCGCCCGCCACCGCCTGGCCGGCCGCTAGACGCCTATTGGTCGGCGCCCGGCTGAGGGGTATCGCCTTTGCGTGCAGCGGCCGCCGCGCGGTGGCGCGGGCCGACGATACCGCCGCCTTGGCTGGCAGGCTCGTCACCCGTGTTGATCTGCGCGGGCGCAATGGGCAGCATGGCGCCCGGCATAGCGGTGTTGGCCGGATTGTTGGCAACCGGCGGCGCGGGTGGTGTGACGGGCGTCGATAGCGGGGCTGCGGCGCCGGCGGGCGGCAGCGGCATTGCCGGCGCATTGCGATTGGCCGGCGACACGCCCGCCACGGCGCTGGCCGGCAGCGGAATCTCCTGGCGCGCGCCATTGCGCTCGATCACCACCGAACGCGCCTTGATTTCAACCAGCTTGAGGTTGGACGACAGCGACTTGCCGGCCCGCACCGCCTGCGGTGCGCCACCGTCCACCGACACGATGGCCGCGCCTGAACCATCCGCCAGATCGGCTACCACGCCCATTACCTGCACATCGCGCGGGCCATTCTGCGGGCCGCCGCCAAAGAGCGTGACGGCCGCGCCAGTCTCCAGCGCATCGGTCTGGGCCACACGCGCCTCACGCGGGGCGCCCAGCGAGCGCAGCGACGACAGCGTCAGCACCCAATGCGTCAGGAGCGCACACAGGGCAGCAAACAGTACAAGACTGAGCAGGCGGGACGACTGTCGAGCGTTCATGAAATGGGGCGAGGCACCGTAGGAATACGCCGATTCTATCCGCCCTTCATGCCGGTTCGGTGAACAGCTTGGAGGTGCGGCTCTAGAGCCATCGCAGCATGACCCTGCCGTGCAATATATGGTCATATGTCACGGATATACTGTGTCTCTTCCCCTTATTGCCAACTCTGTCGCCATGATGCAAGGCCAACTTCGCTCTTCCTTCCGCCAGCGCGCCCTCGCCCGACAAGCAGCGCGTGGCTTCACCCTGATCGAAATCATGGTGGTGGTGGTGATCCTGGGCATCCTCGCCGCGCTGGTGGTGCCGAAGATCATGAGCCGTCCTGACGAGGCGCGCATCATCGCCGCCAAACAGGACATCGCTTCCATTTCGCAGGCGCTCAAGCTCTATCGCCTGGACAACGGCCGCTACCCGACCACCGAGCAGGGCATTGGGGCGCTGGTCGCCAAGCCGACCACCGAGCCGATTCCCAACAACTGGAAAGGCGGCGGCTATCTGGAACGCCTGCCCAAAGACCCGTGGGGCCACCCGTATCAATATCTGAACCCGGGTGTGCGCGGTGAAGTGGACATCTTCAGCTTCGGTGCCGACGGCCAGGCCGGCGGCACGGGCAACGACGCCGACATCGGCAACTGGGACAACTGAGCCAGCGCAGCGCCCTCAGCCGCCCGCTCACCATGCTCGATCACCCACGCCGCCGGCATCCTCGCGGCTTTACGCTGCTGGAGTTGCTGGTGGTGGTGGTCATCATCGGCATCGTGCTGGCCGTGGTGGCCGTCAACGCCACGCCCAACCCGCGCTCGCAACTGGCCGATGACGCGCAGAAGCTGGCCCGCCTGATCGAACTGGCACAGGAAGAGGCGCAGCTCACCTCGCGCCCCGTGGCGTGGGAAGGCGATGCGCAGGGCTGGCGCTTCTATGAATCCACCCCCAACGGCTGGCGACAGCTCAACCGCGATGTGCTCGCGCCGGGCCATTGGCGCCAAGGCATGGACAACGTACAGATCGTCGCCGGTGCCGGTGCCGCTGCGGTGCCGGGGGCGCCGCAGCGCCTCGTGTTCGGCCGTGAGGCGATTGGCCTGCCGTGGCGCGTGGCACTGACCTCGCAGGGCTCGCGCGTGGATGTCGTGTCCGACGGCGGCCCGCGCGTGCTGACGGAGACGGAACCGCAATGACGCGCAGCCACCGTCCCACGCGCACGCGCGGCTTCACCCTGCTCGAAGTGCTGGTGGCGCTGACCATCGTGGCCGTGGCGCTTACCGCCACCATGCGCGCCATGGGCAGCATGACCACCGCCAGCGATTCGCTGCAGACGCGCATGATCGCTACCTGGAGCGCCGAGAACCACCTCGCCAACCTGCGCCTGGCACGCGTTTTCCCAGACCCTGGCGCGCGCGGCTTTGCGTGCCCGCAAGGCGATACGCAACTGTGGTGCGAAGAGACCATCGCCACCACGCCCAACCCGGTGTTCCGCCGCGTGGAGGTGTCCGTCTATCCGGACGCGTCCAAATCCGTGCGACTGGCCTGGCTCGTGACTCTATTGCCGAACGATGCACGCAATGTCTTCTAACCGTTCGGCGCGCGGCTTCACCCTGCTCGAGCTGCTGGTGGCGATCACGCTGCTGGCCATCCTGGCCGTGATCGCCTGGCGCGGGCTGGACAGCATGACCCGCACGCACGAGGCGCTGGCCCAACGCGACGAGCGCATCGAAGCACTAAAAACCGCCTACGCCCAGTTCGACGCCGATTGCACCCAACTGGCCGATCCGAACACGCTGTCGCGCTCACCGGTGGAAGTAGACGCCAACCGCGTGCTGATGGTGCGCGACCGCCGCGACGACAGCCAGCCACCCGCCTGGCAAGTGGTGCTCTACCGCATCGTCGACGGCCGGCTCGAACGCCTCCAGACCCAACCGATCACCAACCGCGGCGACCTGCGCAATGCGATGGACAACCTGCGCCAGGGCGGTGTGGGTGCTGCGCGCTACCTGCTCGCCACCAACGTCGACAGCATCAGCGCGCGCGCGTGGATCGAACCCGGCGGCTGGATGGACAACACGGGCGCGCTGTCTGCGGCATTGTTCCCGGCAGGCAGCAACACCACCACCCTCACCGGCTTGCCGTCGGCTTCCACGCCGAGCGCGTCGGCGCCGTCGGCCAACACCCCGGGCGTGGTGGTGCCGGCCGCCTCGGTGCGCGCAGTGGAACTGGCATTGCTCGTGCGCATGACGCCGCAGGGCACGCCGCAGCGCTTCACGCGCATCTGCATGACGGGGCTTTGACATGGCGCAATGCTCCCGTCGACTTGCTCAACGTCATCCACATGCCCCGCGCCAGCGCGGCGCGGCCATCATCACGGCGCTGCTCGTCGTCACGCTGGCCGTGGTGATCGTGTCGGGCATGTTGTGGCGCCAGCAGGTGGAGATTCGTGCAGTGGAAAACCAGCGCCTGAAAGCGCAGGCCACGTGGATTGCGCGGGCGGGCATCGACTGGGCGCGCCTCATCCTGCGCGATGACCAGCGCCGCACTGGCGCGGTGGACCACCTGGGCGAAATCTGGGCCGTGCCGATCCAGGAAACGAAGCTGTCGGACTTCCTCGGCAGCTCGCTGCGCACGGATACGGCCGGCGAAGAGTCATACCTGTCGGGCCGCATCTTCGATGCCCAGGCGCGCTTCAACCTGATGAACCTGCTGACGGCGCAGACGCTGGGCGCCCGCACCCTCATTACGGGCCGCGACAAGGACGCCATCAAGGCGTATGGCCTGCTCCTGCAATCGCTCAACATCGACCCGAGCCTGGCCAATATCACGGCGACGTACCTGGCGCAGATGCTGGGTGGCTTCCAGTCGATCGAAGGGATGCAGGGCGGCCAGCAAGGCGGCGAAGACAGCGGCGGCGGCGGAAGCAACAGCAACGGCCCGCGGCCGCTCGATGACGTGGCCAGCCTGTTGACGATTCCCGGCTACACAGCCGACATGATCGCCAAGCTGCGCCCCTACGTGATCGTGTTGCCCACCCGCACGCAGATCAATGCCAACACGGCCAGCGCCGAAGTGCTGGCCGCCGTCATCCCGAACCTGAGTCTGGACCGCGCCCGCTCGCTGGTGCAGGCGCGCGACCGCGCTTACTTCCGCAACATCGGCGATGTCACGAACCAGTTGCGCGGCATCGCGCCCGGCGTCGACACCACTGCCGCGGCCAATCTGCTGGACGTGCAGACCCACTATTTTCTGGTCTACGGCATGGCCCGCCATGAGCGCGCCCGGATCGGAGAAGTGGCGCTTGTTTCACGTGGCGATCCGATCAACAATAACGCGACCCGCATCGTCTGGGTCCGCCGCATCGACGAGATTCCGTCATGACGGCGGCGCAACACCCCTCTACGTGCGTACGCGCCGCTTGTAGACAGACCCTAGCCTTCGCCGTATTGTCATCCGCATCGTTCAGCATCGCGGGTTTTGCGCAATCCGGCGCTTCCGTTGGCAGTTCGCATTCACACTCTCAAGATCAATAGAGGAGCGGTTTGACGACCTCCCTGTACGTGCGCCTGCCGCACCGGCCCATTCAATCGCCCGAACGCTGGTCGGCGGGCGCGCTTGCCTCCGTGCCCTTCGCGCTGGTGCGTGAAGAGGGCGCGCTTGGGGCCCAACGTGTTCAGCGCGAAGGTACGTCGCGCACCGACGAACTGCCCGCGGCTGATCGCCTGATCCTTCTGCTGCCCGCCGCCGATGTGCTGCTGGTGCCGACCAACGTGCCGCCGCTGGCGCTGCCCAAGCTGCGTCTGGCATTGCCCAACTTGGTGGAAGACCGCCTCGTGCAGGACGCGCAGCAATGTCATATCGCCCTTGGCCCCCGCCTGGGCGACGCCCCTACGCGTGGCTGGCGCGCGCCCCGCGAGCCGCAATCACGCGCGTTGATGATTGCCGACCGCGCCTGGGTCCGCTTCATTCTCGATACCTTTGCCGGCCACAAGCACCGCACCTGCCATCTGCTGCCTGCGCAGCTTTGCGTGCCGTTTGAAACGCCTGCCGCAGCGGCAGCGCTGATTGCAGAATCGTCAAACGCCGTCGAACGCGCAGAGCCATCGCTCGACGCTTCCGCGGCCGCTAGCCCTGCAGTCGAAGCGCCTGCTACTGAAACCGTGGCCGCGGTCACACCGGCAACCATCGCGCTCGATGCTGCGCCATCGTCCGACTCGGATGCGCCCGTGGCCGTCGACATCACCGTACGCACGGGCCGCGCCGAGGGTTACGGCCTGCGGCTGCTGCCGGCCAACGTTGGCAGCTGGCTGGGGATTGCCCCTACGCCGGCCACGCTGATGGTCTCGCCCGCATTGCGCGAGCTGGCGCCCGGCTTGTCAGCCGACCCGGCCACCGCCACGCTGGACTGGTCCACCTGGGCTGCCGGCGCCCGCGACGCCCTCGCCTCCGGCGAAGCCGATCTCTGCCAGTTCGACTTTGCGCGCGGCGGCGTGGCCGGCATGGACTGGAGCCTCTGGCGCCTGCCCATCGCGCTGGCCGTGCTGATCGTGGTCGTGCAGCTCATTGGCATGAACGCGCGCTGGCTCACGCTGCGCGCCGAGCAGAAGCGGCTCGATACCGCCATGCGCGCGCAGCTGCAGACGGCATTCCCGAATACGCCCGTGATTCTCGACCCGCCCGCGCAGATGCGCCGCCAGGTCGAGCAACTGCGCTTGGCCGCCGGCAAATCGGCGCCGGAAGACTTCCTGCCGCTGGCCGATCGCTTTGCCCAGGCTGCGACCGGGCTCGCGCCCGATGCGCTGCTCGCACTCGATTACCACGGCCGCGCGCTCACGGTCACGCTCAAGGACGGCACCGACACCGCCAGCCTGCGCACCGCCGCCCGCAATGTCGGCCTGAACATGGACACCGCCGAGGCCCCGCGCGGCGCAGAAGCCACCGTACCCGGCTCGCGCTGGACGGTCTCCATCGCCCAATAACGATTCCTCCATGGCGACTTCCTCCTCTCCTTCCCGATCGTCATCCCGCCGCCTGCCGCGCATTGGCGTGCCGGACTCGGTGCGCGATGCGGCCACGACCTTCTGGATGCAGCGCGAACCGCGCGAGCGCCGCATCCTGGCCGGCGGCGGCGTGGTGCTGTTGCTCGTGATCGTCTACCTGGTGCTGTGGGAGCCGGCCTTTGAAGGTCAGCGCCGCATCGAGAAAGCCCTGCCGCAGATGCGTACCCAACTCGCCGAAATGGAAACGCTGGGCCAGGAAGCCCGCGGCCTGTCTGCCATTGCCGCTGCGCCCGTGCCGCGCGGTGCTGAACTGCAGCAGGCGCTCAACACGAGCCTCACCAACCATGGCCTGAAGGCCACGCGGATGGCGATGTCGGGCGAGAGCGTGCAGGTGCAACTGGACAAGGTGCCCTTTGGCGCCGTCGCCGAATGGCTGCAGGAGGTGCGGCAGGCGCAGCGCATGAAGGTGATCGACACGAACATCAAATACGTGGGCGCAACGGCCCTGGTCAACGTGACGGCGACGCTGCAAGGCCCTGCCGCCACGGGCCACTGACGGGTCCGATCGTGCCGATGGGGATTGAATCGCTACCGCCGCTGCGCCTGCGCCGCCGTGCCGAGTCCGACAAGCGCACGAGCCTCGGCTGGCGCGTGCTGTGGTGTGGCGTGGCGCTGCTGGCCGTGGGCTTGACCGTGGTGGCGCAGTATCCGGCCGCGTGGGCGGCCGAGCGCGTGGCCGCGGCCACGGGGCATCGTGTGTTGCTGGCTGACAGCCAAGGCAGTATCTGGCACGGCAGCGCAACGCTGGCGCTGACCGCCGGCAACGGGGGGGCTGATGCGACCGTGCTGCCGGGCCGCCTGTCGTGGTCGATCGACATGCTGCCGCTGCTCACCGGCACGCTGCGCGCGCACCTGACGCACGATCGCGCGCTGGAGAAGCCGGTCACGCTGACGGTCAGGCCGGGGCACTGGGACGCAGAGGCTGGCACGGTCGCGTTGCCTGCGTCGTTGCTGGAAGGCATTGGCGCGCCGTTCAACACGCTCAAGCTGGATGGCCGGCTGCGGGCGCAGTGGACGCCGCTCTCAGGCCAATTCGGTCGTGGAAAAGGCCAGCCAGACACCGCCCAGGGCGCGCTGACTGTCACGCTTGAGCAGGTATCATCCAGCCTCAGCCGGGTGCGGCCGCTGGGCAGTTATCAGGCCGTGGTGTCGTTTGGCGGCGTGAGCGGTGCGCCGATGCAGTTGTCGCTGTCGACGCTGGCCGGGCCGCTCACTCTGCAGGGCCAGGGCACCCTGGGGCCCAGCGCGCATTTTGACGGGGTGGCCAGTGCCACGCCGGAGTCGGAACCGCAATTGATTGGCCTGTTGAGTCTGCTGGGCCCGCGCGACGGGTCGCATCATCGACTCCGCTTTTGATCCTCAAGCCGGCGCGCGAGCCAGCGTGCCGACAACCATGAACGAGACCATGTACAACGCCTCTTCCCGACTCACCGTTCGCGCCATCGTCCTGGCATGCTGCGCAACAATGGTGGCCGGCTCGATGCCAGTCTTCGCCGCCCCGCCGAGCGCGGCATCCGCCCAGAACGGCGCCGCCGGCAACCCCGGGGATGAGGTCTCGCTGAATTTCGTCAACGCGGATCTGGACTCGGTGGTCAAGGCCGTGGGCCAGGCCACCGGCAAGAACTTCATCGTCGACCCGCGCGTGAAGGGCACCGTCAACCTCGTCACCGAAAAGCCGGTGACGCGCTCGCAAGCGCTCGAATCGCTGGGCTCGATCCTGCGCATGCAGGGCTACGCGATTGTCGAAGGCAACGGTTTCACCAAGGTCGTGCCGGAAGCCGATGCCAAGCTGCAGGGCTCGCCCACCAGCGTGGGCGCGGCAGGCGCGCGCGGCGGCGAGCAGGTCGTCACGCAGGTCTTCCGCCTGCAGCATGAATCGGCCAACAACCTGGTGCCGGTGCTGCGCCCGATGATCGCGCCCAACAACACGATCACCGCATACCCGGCCAACAACACGCTGGTCATTACCGATTACGCCGACAACCTGCGCCGCATCGGCCGCATCATCGCGTCGATCGACACGCCCGTGGCTGGTGAGACCGAACTGATTCCGCTGAAGAACGCCGTGGCCATCGACGTGGCAGCTACGCTGCAGAAGCTGCTGGACCCGTCGGCTGGCGGCGCAGCTGGTGCCGGTGCCGGCGCGGCGCTGTCGGACCCAAGCCTGCGCACGTCAGTCGTGGCAGAGCCGCGTTCGAATAGCGTGATGGTGCGTGCGTCGAGCGCGGCCCGTCTTGCCCAGGCCAAACAGCTGATCGCCAAGCTTGACGTGCCGAATGCGCGCCCGGGCAACATCTGGGTGGTGCCGCTCAAGAACGCCAACGCGGTGCAGCTGGCCACCACGCTGCGCGCGATCGTGGCGGCCGACGCCACGCTGTCGGCCTCGGCATCGACCGGGCCGGGCGGCCAGAGCGCCGCCCAAGGCGCAACCTCGCAGCCGGCCGGCGGCGTGAACACCTCGCAGAACCAGAACACACAGAACACCAACTACGGCAGCGGCTCGGGTTCGGGCAGCGGCTCGGGCAGCGGCAGCTCTTCGTTCCGCGCCTCGTTTGGGCAGAACAACACGCCGACCACCGGCGGCATCATCCAGGCCGATCCGGCCACCAACGCGCTCATCATCACCGCCAGCGAGCCGGTCTATCGCAACCTGCGCGCCGTGATCGACGACCTCGACGCGCGACGCGCCCAGGTCTATATCGAATCGATGATCGTGGAAGTGACGGCCACCAAGGCTTCGCAGTTGGGCATCCAATGGATGGCCGGCGCAGGCGGGCCGACCACCTTTTTTGGCGGTGGCACCAACTTCGGCTCCGGCGCCAATAACCTGATCAACCTCGCGGGCACGATTGCCACCATTACCAGCGGCGGCATCGGCAGTACGGCCGCGCAGACTGCCATTGGCACGCTCTCCAACAGCGTTGGCCAACTCAACGGCGGCAACTTCGGGGTGTTCAACAGGGGCAGCGGTTTGGGCGCCATCCTCAGCGCGCTGGGTTCGGATGGTTCGGTCAACGTGCTGTCCACGCCCAACCTGATTACGCTCGACAACGAAGAGGCCAAGATCCTGATCGGCCAGAACGTGCCGATCACGACCGGTTCATATGCGCAGACCGGCGGCGCAGCTTCGGTCACGCCGTTCCAGACGTTCGACCGCAAGGACGTCGGCATCACGCTGCGCGTCAAGCCGCAGATCACCGACGGCGGGCTGGTGAAGATGCAGATCTTCCAGGAGTCGTCGGCGGTGGTGCCGGGCACGCAGAATGCCACGCAGGGCCCGACCACCAATGTGCGCTCGATCGAGACCAATGTGCTGGCCAACGACGGCCAGGTGGTCGTGCTGGGCGGCCTGCTGGAAGACAACTACCAGGACGGCGAGCAGAAAGTGCCGGGCCTGGGCGACATCCCGCTGCTTGGCGCGCTGTTCCGCTCGGAGAGCAAGACGCGTGTGAAGACCAACCTGCTGGTGTTCCTGCGCCCGATCATCTTGCGCACGGCCGATGCCACGGGCGCGTTGTCGGACAACCGCTACAACTACATGCGCGATACGCAGCAGGGCTTTGTCTCGCCGAACATGCTGCCGACCACCTCGGACAAGGACACACCGGTGCTGCCCACGCCCAGCGCCATGCGCCCGGCTGACAATTACGGCGATGTGTCGATCGTGCCGAAGGGCCCGGCCGGCACGCAGGTGCCCCCGGGCGCCCCGATGCCGATGCCGCAAGGCACCACGCGCAGCCAGCCGCGCCTGCAGAACTTCGCGGCGCCCACCTCCGGCGGCTACGATGGCAATGCGCCGCGCAACGGTGGCTGACAACGGACAACGAACCATGGCAACGCAAGCTCCCACCACCGACGTCAGCACGCTCGAGCCGCCCTCGCAGTCAGCCGTGCGGCTGGTGCCGTATGCGTTTGCGCGCGATGCGCGATTGCTCGTCGCCCGCCAGGACGTCGACACGCTGGAGGTGTGGGTCTGCCCCGAAACTTCGCGCACGGCGCTGGCTGAACTCGGTCGCGTGTTCGGCGCGCTGCAGTTGGTGACGCTTAGCACGGCGGCGCTGTCCACCGCCACGCAGACGGCGTACAACGCGCAAGACGGCAGCGCAGCGCAGGTGGTGGGCGAAGTGGAAGGCGAAGTCGACCTCTCGCGCCTGATGCAGGACATTCCTGCCGTGGAAGACCTGCTCGAATCCGAAGACGACGCGCCGATCATCCGCATGATCAACGCGCTGCTTACGCAGGCCGCGCGCGAAGGCGCATCGGACATTCACATCGAGCCGTTCGAGAATGCATCCGTCGTGCGCTTTCGCGTCGATGGGACGCTGCGCGACGTCGTGCGCCCGAAGAAGGCGCTGCATGGCGCGCTCATTTCGCGCATCAAGATCATGGCGCAGCTCGACATTGCCGAAAAACGCCTGCCGCAGGATGGTCGCATCACGCTGCGCGTGGGCGGACGCCCCGTAGACGTGCGTGTGAGCACGCTGCCCACCGGCCACGGCGAGCGCGCGGTGCTGCGTCTGCTCGATAAAGAAGCCGGCCGGCTCGACCTCGGCAAGCTCGGCATGGGCGCCGGCACGCTGGCGCGCTTCGACCACCTGATCAACCAGCCGCACGGCATCGTGCTCGTGACCGGCCCGACGGGTTCGGGCAAGACGACCACGCTGTACGCGGCGCTGTCGCGGCTCGATTCTGCTTCCACCAACATCATGACGGTGGAAGACCCGATCGAATACGACCTCGACGGCATCGGCCAGACGCAGGTCAACCCAAAGATCGACATGACGTTCGCCAAGGCCCTGCGCGCCATCCTGCGCCAGGACCCGGACGTGGTGATGATCGGGGAAATCCGCGATTTGGAAACGGCGCAGATTGCCGTGCAGGCTTCACTCACGGGCCACCTGGTGCTGGCGACGCTGCACACGAATGATTCGGCTTCAGCCGTGACGCGCCTGATCGACATGGGCATCGAGCCGTTCCTGCTGTCTTCATCGCTGCTGGGTGTGCTGGCGCAGCGGCTGGTCCGCCGCCTGTGCGTGCATTGCCGCCGCGAAGAAGTGCTCGAACTCACGCCTGCGGAAGTGGAAGCCGTGGCCGGCACGCCGGTTGCCGATGGCGTGGGGCCCGCCGCACCGGCACGCAAATCGGTGTGGCATCACGTCGGCTGCGACCGTTGCAGCAACTCCGGCTACCAGGGCCGCACCGGCGTGTACGAACTGCTGACCGTCACGCCAGAAATCCAAACCATGATCCACCGCCAGGCCGCTGAATCCGAGATCAAGGCATTCGCCATCGGCCAGGGCATGCAGACCATGCGCATGGATGCACAGCGCTGGATCGACACCGGCGCCACATCGCTGGAAGAAGTGCTGCGGGTCACACGCGACTAAGGCGCGATCAAACGAATAGCGCATGCCAGCCTTCCGCTACGAAGCCGCCGACGCCGCCGGCAAGACCGACAAGGGTGTCATCGAAGCCGACAGCGCACGTCAGGCGCGCACGCTGCTGCGCGCACGCGGGCTGACTCCGCTGCTGGTCGACGTACTGGGCGCACAGGCCACCAAGCGCAGCGGGTCCAGCTTCGGCAAACGGCTCTCGGCGCAGGAAAACGCGCTCGTCACGCGCCAGCTCGCCAGCCTGCTGGTGGCGGGTCTGCCGCTCGATGAAGCGCTGGCCGCGCTGGCCGATCAGGCCGAACGTGCGTACGTCGGCGAGCTGCTCGCGGCCATCCGCGCGGAAGTGGTGGGCGGCAGCTCACTCTCGGTGGCGCTGGCGCAGCATCCAAAGGATTTTCCGGACATCTACCGCGCCCTCGTTTCAGCGGGCGAGCACTCGGGCAATCTTGGCCTCGTGCTCTCGCGCCTGGCGGACTACATCGAGAGCCGCAACGCGCTGACCTCCAAGATCAAGCTGGCATTCACGTATCCGGCGATCGTCACGGTGGTGGCGTTTGCGATCGTGATCTTCCTGCTGTCATACGTGGTGCCGCAGGTGGTGAGCGTGTTTGCCAACACCAAGCAGAAGCTGCCGACACTCACGATCATCATGCTGTGGCTGTCGGATTTTGTACGGAACTGGGGCTGGCTGGCAGCGATCGTTCTGGTGGCGATCGGCGTGCTGATCCGCAATCTGCTCAAGCAGCCGGCATTGCGGCTGTCGTGGCACAAGTGGCTGCTGACCGCGCCGCTGTTCGGCAAGCTCGTTCGCGGTTACAACACCGCGCGGTTTGCCAGCACGCTGGCCATTCTCACCAGTGCCGGTGTGCCGATCCTGCGGGGCCTGCAGGCCGCGGGGGAGACGCTGAACAACGTCGCCCTCAAGACCAATGTGGAGGATGCGTCCACACGCGTACGGGAAGGGACTTCGCTGGCGCGGGCGTTGGCGGCGCAGAACCAGTTTCCGCCTGTGCTGGTGCATTTGATTCGTTCGGGTGAGGCGACGGGCAATCTGCCTGCGATGTTGGAGCGGGCTGCGCAGGGCGAGGCTCAAGAGCTGGAGCGTCGGACGTTGTTCCTCACGGGCTTGCTGGAGCCGGCTTTGATTTTGACGATGGGCGTGGTGGTGTTGCTCATCGTGTTGGCTGTGTTGATGCCGATTATTGAGATTAACCAGCTGGTGCACTAAGTTTTTTTGCTCGTGGTCCACCCCCCTTTCGTTCCCTGCCGGGACCGACTCACTTTTCTTTGTCTTGCCAAAGAAAAGTAAGCAAAAGAAAGGCGCGCCCGAGATGGCGACCCATCCCTTGAATTTGTGTGACCGTGCGGGGAAGGAGGCAAACTCGCTGCGCTCAGACAAGCCTCCTTCCTTGATCCGCCCGCTCACAAAAATTCAAGGCGCCATCAAGGGCTCAACGTCAAAAGAGAAAGGCCAACCCATCGCGCGGTTGGCCTTGTCGTTTGGGCTGGCGCCCAGAAGGTTTGGCTTTTGTTTGTTGACTTTCCCTGCCCCAGATGGCGCCTTGAATTTCTGTTGCAGGGAGGAAAAAGGAAGGGAAACTGTCTGAGCGAAGCGAGTTTTTCCCTTCCCCTCCCTGCGACAGAAATTCAAGGAGGGGGTCGCCATCTCGGGCGCGCATTTCTTTGCTTACTTTCTTTGGGCAAGACCAAAGAAAGTGAGTCAGCCCCGGCAGGGGATGAAACAAGGGATGCACCACCACGACCAAAACAAAAACAACTAGCACCCCACAGACGTCACGACATCACCACATCCCCCACCGGCGCGCGGGCACTGTCCTTCCACTCCCGCACGTAGCTGGGTGTGCCTGCTGGCGCCGCCTCCACAACAGGCGGCAGCGGCAGCAGCGCCATCGGCAGCACACCAGCCCACACAGGCAGGTCAAGGTCCTCAGCATCGTCCTTCGGACCACCCGTGCGCACTTTGCACGCAGCCTCATCCAACGGAATGCGCAGCACGGTCGTGGCGGCAAGCTCCTTGGTATTGCCGGGCCGTGCCTGTTGCGAACGGCCCGGCGCGAGGACTTCCATGAAGGTATCGAGCACCGCAGGCTTCTGCGCATCGGGCACGACTTCGAACGCGCCATAGATGACCGCCGAGCGATAGTTCATCGAATGGTTGAACGCCGAGCGCGCCAGCACCAAGCCATCGATGTGCGTGATGGTCACGCAGACCTGCGCCCCGCTGCCGGCCAGCTTAAGCATGCGGCTGCCGTTGGAACCATGGATGTAGAGGTGATCGCCCTCGCGCCAGCACGCGGTCGGGATGCAATGCACGCCATGCTCGTCGGCGAAGGCGATGTGGCAGACGTAGGCCTCGTCGAGGATGGCATGCAGCGTGGTGCGGTCGTAATGGCCGCGGTGCGCGACGCGGCGCACGCGGGTGCGCGCGGTGGGCGATGTGGGTTCTGTGCTCGACATGCAAGGCTCCGAAATCGTAATCGACATGCCGACGATAAAAAAACCGTGGCACCATGCATAGACCCACCAAAATGCAGAGTCTTGGAGCCACGATGGATTACGGCGTCCTGCTGTCGAACTACGAACGCACCGCGATGCACGGCGAGGGCGTAGCCCGCGCATCACAGCAGCATCGGCTATATGCCTGCCTGCGTGCAGCCATCCTCAGCGGACAGATCGAGGAAGGCACGCGCCTGGCGCCATCGCGCACGCTGGCCGAAGAGCTGGGCATCGCGCGCAACTCGGTGCTCTACGCTTACGAGCAACTCGCCACGGAGGGCTTTGTGCTCAGCCGACGGCAAGGCACGGTGGTAGCGCGCGTCGGCCTGCAGCAGACGCCCGCGCAAGCGCCCGCAGCCCCGGGCCAGCTGTCGCGCCGCGTGAAAGACCTCGAACGCCCGCGCGGCGGCATGGACGACCTGCTGCCCTTCTTGCCCGGCACGCCCGCACTGGATGAATTCCCGCTGGCGCAATGGCGCCGCTGCATGGAACGCGGATGGCGTCGCATCGGACCTGGGCAGATGGGCTACGGCCCGGTCGAAGGCAATGTCGCCCTGCGCCAGGCCGTGGCGGAATACCTCCGCGTTTCACGCGGCGTGCGCTGCGACGCGTCGCAGGTGTTCATCACCGACGGCACGCAGAACAGTCTCGACATGTGCGCCCGTACGCTCGCGGATGCGGGCGATACCGCGTGGATCGAAAACCCCGGCTACTACGGTGCGCGCGCCGCCTTGCAGGCCGCAGACATGCGATTGGTACCGATCAGCGTCGACGCCGATGGCCTCGCCCCGCGCGAGGAAGACTGGCACGATACGCCACCCAAGCTCATCTACATCACACCGTCGCACCAATACCCACTGGGCGCGGTGATGAGTCTGGAGCGCCGTCTCGCGCTCATCCAGCACGCATGCGCAGCCGGCGCGTGGATCATCGAAGACGACTACGACAGCGAGTTCCGCCACACGGGTGCGCCGCTATCGGCCGTGCAGGGCCTGACCGAAGATGCGCCGGTCATCTATCTCGGCACGTTCAGCAAGATGCTCTTCCCGGCACTGCGCCTCGGCTATATGGTCGTGCCGCCCGCGCTGGCGCCCGTGCTGAAAAAGACGGCAGGTGCGCTGATGTTGCGCGGGCGCGTAGCCGAGCAGCTCGCGCTGGCCGAGTTCATCGAGGCGGGACATTTCACGCGGCACCTGCGGCGCATGCGTCGTCTGTACGGCGAGCGCCGCGATGCGCTGCAGACGGCCATCGAACGGCACCTCGACGGTGTGGTGACGGTGTCGGGCGGCGCAGGCGGCATGCACCTCTCGGCACGGCTCGACGCGCCGGTGCGCGATACCGAAGTCAGCCGCGCCGCACGCGAGCACGGCATGGTGCTGCGCCCGCTGTCGCGCTTCTGCCTGCCGGGAACCTTCACCGCGCAGTACAACGGCCTGGTGCTGGGCTATGGGAATGTGCCTGCCCAAGCAATGGACGGGCTTGTCGTCCGCATGCGGGAAGTCATCGAACGCCTCGCGAATTGATTCCGACCGTGGCGGTGCGTCGCGAAAGCGCATTGCCCGGCCGGCTTTGCCGCAAACGTTGCATGCACCGCACAACCGGTGCAACCCCGTCGTCCAGCGCTGTGCATGCATGCACCGGACGCCACAACCAAGGGAAAACCCACCCCCATTCTTGCTGCGTTGCACGGTGTTCGGAATGTCACGCGATGCTACGATGCCTCGACCCACGGCTGTCTGCCAGTTTCCACAAGAAGCGGCGCAGGCGGCACCAAAAGAGACCTGCTGTCGGTGATCCCGACACACCCACCCGGAGCACGCATGAATGCCCCTCTGAACGACGCGCTACGCCGCGCGCTCGAAACCGTTTCCCTGGACGACAAGTACACGCTTGAGCGTGGCCGCATCTACATCAGCGGCACGCAGGCACTGGTGCGTCTGCCGATGCTGCAGCAGGAGCGCGACCGCGCCGCTGGGCTGAACACGGCGGGCTTCATCTCCGGCTACCGCGGCTCGCCGCTGGGTGCGCTGGACCAGGCCCTGTGGAAAGCCAAGAAGCATCTGGCGGGGCACAACATCGTCTTCCAGGCGGGGCTCAACGAAGACCTGGCCGCCACGGCGGTCTGGGGCTCGCAGCAGGTCAATCTGTATCCGAACGCGAAGTTCAGCGGCGTGTTCGGCATGTGGTACGGCAAGGGGCCGGGCGTGGACCGCACGATCGACGTGTTCAAGCACGCCAACTCGGCCGGCTCGTCCGCGCACGGCGGCGTGCTGGTGCTGGCAGGCGATGACCACGCCGCCAAGTCGTCCACGCTGGCGCACCAGTCCGAACACGTCTTCAAGGCGGCCGGCATTCCGGTGCTGTATCCGTCCAACGTGCAGGAATACCTCGACTACGGCCTGCATGGCTGGGCGATGAGCCGCTACTCCGGCCTGTGGGTCTCGATGAAGTGCGTGACGGATGTGGTGGAATCGTCAGCTTCGGTGGATGTCGATCCGCACCGCGCGCAGATCATCCTGCCGGAAGATTTCGTCATGCCGCAGGGCGGGCTGAACATCCGCTGGCCCGATCCGCCGCTGGTGCAGGAAGCGCGCCTGCTCGACTACAAGTGGTACGCCGGCCTGTCTTACGTGCGTGCCAACAAGCTCGACCGCGTGGTGCTCGATTCGCCGCAGGCGCGCTTCGGCATCATGACGGCCGGGAAGGCGTACCTCGACGTGCGTCAGGCGCTGGTCGACCTCGGCCTCGATGAGGAAACCTGCCGCCGCATCGGCATCCGCCTGTACAAGGTCGGCTGCGTGTGGCCGCTGGAAGCGCACGGCGCGCGGGCCTTTGCCGAAGGGCTGCAAGAGATCCTGGTGGTGGAAGAGAAGCGCCAGATCCTCGAATACCAACTGAAGGAAGAGCTGTACAACTACCGCGACGACGTGCGCCCGCGCGTGTACGGCAAGTTTGACGAGCGCGACAACGCCGGCGGCGAATGGTCGGTGCCGATGGCCAACTGGCTCCTACCGGCGCACTACGAACTGTCGCCTGCGCTGATCGCCCGCGCCATCGCCACACGTCTGGAAAAGTTCGAGCTGCCGTCGGACGTGCGCGCACGCATCGCCTCGCGCATCGCCATCATCGACGCCAAAGAGAAGGCGCTTGCCAAGCCGCGCGTTACCGCCGAGCGCAAGCCGTGGTTCTGCTCGGGCTGCCCGCACAACACGTCGACCAACGTGCCCGAAGGCTCGCGCGCGCTGGCCGGCATCGGTTGCCACTACATGACCGTGTGGATGGACCGCCGCACCGACACCTTCAGCCAGATGGGCGGCGAAGGCGTGGCGTGGATCGGCCAGATGCCGTTCTCGGGCGATCAGCACGTGTTCGCCAACCTGGGCGACGGTACGTATTACCACTCGGGCCTGCTGGCGATTCGCGCATCGATCGCCGCCAAGGTGAACATCACCTACAAGATTCTCTACAACGATGCCGTGGCCATGACCGGCGGCCAGCCGGTCGACGGCCCGCTGTCGGTGCCGCAGATCGCCGCACAGGTGCATGCGGAAGGCACATCGCGCATCGTCATCGTCACGGACGAGCCCGAGAAGTACAACGCCGCCATCAAGCTGCCCGAAGGCGTGACGGTGCACCACCGCGACCGGCTCGACGCGATTCAGCGCGAGCTGCGCGAGGTGCAAGGCACCAGCGTGCTGATCTACGACCAGACCTGCGCCACCGAGAAGCGTCGTCGTCGCAAGCGCGGCACGATGGCCGACCCGGCACGCCGTGCGTTCATCAACGACGCGGTGTGCGAAGGCTGCGGCGATTGCTCGGTCAAGTCGAACTGCCTGTCGGTCGAGCCGCTGGAAACGGAGCTGGGCACGAAGCGCAAGATCAACCAGTCGTCCTGCAACAAGGACTTTTCGTGCGTGAACGGGTTCTGCCCGAGCTTCGTGACGGCTGAAGGTGCGCAGGTGCGCAAGCCGGAATCGCACGGCGTGTCGATGGAAGGCCTGCCGCTGCTGCCGCATCCTGAGCTGCCTGCCATCCAACGCGCGTATGGCGTGCTGGTGACCGGGGTGGGCGGTACGGGCGTGGTCACCATCGGTGGCCTGCTCGGCATGGCCGCGCACATCGAAGGCAAGGGCGTGACCGTGCTCGACATGGCGGGCCTGGCGCAGAAAGGCGGCGCCGTGCTCTCGCACGTGCAGATCGGCGAGCGTCCGGATTCGATTCACGCCACGCGCATCGCCATGGGCGAGGCGGACCTCGTGATCGGCTGCGACGCGATTGTCTCGGCATCAGACGAAGTGCTGTCGAAAGTGCAGCACGGTCAGACGCGCGCCATCGTCAACAGCACCGCATCGCCCACAGCTGACTTCATCAAGAACCCGAACTGGCGCTTCCCGGGCAGCTCGGCCGAGGCGGATATCCGTGCGGCCATCGGCGACGCCTGCGCATTTGAAGACGCCAACACGCTGGCCGTGCGCCTGCTGGGCGACGCCATCTACACCAACCCACTCGTGCTGGGCTTTGCGTGGCAGAAAGGCTGGCTTCCGCTGACACACGACGCGCTCATCCGCGCGATCGAACTCAACGGCGTGGCCGTCGAGAAGAACAAGACCGCGTTCGAATGGGGCCGCCACCTCGCGCAAGACCGCGATGCGGTGCTCAAGCTCGCCGGCGATGCGCCGCGTGCCAAAGCCGACGTCATCGCCCTGCCTTCGCTGGACACGCTGATCGCCCGCCGCGTTGATCTGCTGACCGCGTACCAGAACGCAGCGTATGCCGCTGAGTTCCGCGCGGTGGTGGAACGCGTGCGTGCAGCGGAAGCTGCCGTGGTGGGTGCCGGCCAACCGCTGGCGTTCACGGAAGCTGTGGTGCGCAACCTGTCGAAGCTGATGGCGTACAAGGACGAATACGAAGTCGCTCGCCTGTACACCGACCCGGCATTCCTCGACAAGCTGCGCGCGCAGTTCGAAGGCGAGCCCGGCCGCGACTACCAGCTCAACTTCTGGCTTGCGCCGCCCATGATTGCCAAGCGTGACGAGAAGGGGCACCTGGTCAAGCAACGCTTCGGTCCGAACACGATGCGCGTCTTCAAGCTGCTCGCCAAGTTCAAGGGCCTGCGCGGCACGGCGTTCGACATCTTCGGCAAGACCGAAGAGCGCCGCACCGAGCGCGCGCTGATCGGCGAATACCGAGCACTGGTCGATGAGCTGGTGAAGGGACTGACCGCTGACAAGCTGGCTCAGGCCCTGGAACTGGCCCGCCTGCCGGAGGACATCCGCGGCTTCGGCCATGTGAAGGACGCCAACCTGGCGGCTGCTCGCATCCGCTGGAACAAGCTGCTGGCACAGTGGCGCGATCCGGCGGCGGCCCAGCGCGCTGCCTGACGGGCGTTCGCATCACCATGAAAAAACGGAGGCTTCGGCCTCCGTTTTTCTTTGCGTGCGTCCGGCGCGTCAGCCCGGCACGATCTGCTGTGCGTAGTCGTACAGGTCCTGCAGGATGCTCTGCGCGCGCGCGTCGCCTTTCTCGGTGGCTTCCGCACCCAGCTGTTGAAGCCGCTCGGCGAAGAGCTCGAAGGTCATATAGCCATCACGCCCTTCAAACAGCCGCTCGGCGCGCAGTTGCTCCCAGTGCTCGTATTCCTCTTCGTTCAACGTATCGGGAAAGTTGCGTGCCCGGTAGCGGAACAGCAGTTCGGGCAGACGCGCATCGGAAAAATCCGGATGCAGGTTGGCAAGTTGTTCGCCGCTGAGCGTGCGCAGCTCGTTGAGCGTGCGACGGTCGTCATTGCCGACGAAGCCGCCGTAGAGGTTCTGGTCCACGTCTTCGATGGGCTCCAGCTCACGGGCGTACACCTGGCGCCACGTGTCGCGCATGTCCGGCGCCCCCTGCGCGATGGCGGCGTGGCGTTCAATGGTGGCGAAGTCGATGCCCCAGCGTTCTGCCTGCGCGGGCTGCAACGTCTTCATGTTGCTGATGACGATGGGCGACTTGTTGATGTGGATCGACTTGATCGGCAGGCGTGTGGTGCCTTCGGCCAGGTCAGCCGTACGCGTGAACATGCGCTCCCGGATCGTCGCAACGTCCATGTGGAACAGCTCGGACGGGTCGAACGCCAAATCCCACACGATCAATTCGTTCTTGTTGGTCGGGTGCCCGCCCAGCGGCCACACCACGGCCATGCAGCCGCGCTCCACGCCGTACATGCCCGAAATGTGCAGCAGCGGCCGCGGCGCATCGCCGATCTCGGCCACCACGCGATCTTTCTTGCGCAACGCCAGGCAAAAATCGAACAGGCGCGGCTGTGCGTTGCGAATGAGGCGCGCCAGCGCAATCGTCGCGCGCACATCGGATACCGCATCGTGCGCCGCATCGTGCACCAGACCGTTGGCCTTGGACAAATGCTCCAGCTTGAAGCTCGGCCTGCCGTCTTCGTGCTTTGGCCATTGGATGCCATCGGGGCGCAGCGCCCAGGTGGTGCGCACCACGTCGAGCAGATCCCAGCGCCCGCATTCGTTCTGCCACTCGCGTGCGTACGGGTCGATCAGGTTGCGCCAGAACAGGTGGCGCGTCACCTCATCGTCGAAACGGATGGTGTTGTAGCCGACGCCGATGGTGCCGGGCGTGCCGAGTTCGCGCTCGATGGCCTGCGCGAACCGGTATTCCGGAATGCCCTGCCGGGCGCACTGCTGCGGCGTGATGCCGGTGATGAGGCACGACACCGGATCGGGCAGCCAGTCGTTGGACGGCTGGCAGAACAGTTCGACCGGCTCGCCGATTTCGTTCAGTTCGGCATCGGTGCGGATGCCGGCAAACTGCGCTGGGCGATCACGGCGCGGCACGGCGCCGAAGGTTTCGTAGTCGTGCCAGAGGAAGGTGGGAGTGACGGGCAAGGCAGCGGCTCGTTTTAAAGACTGAAGATGCCGGCATGCTAACAGTGTTGCCGATCCCGCTCGGTCGCCCTGGCGGTTGACTCACATCAACCCGCACCGGGCAGGCGTCGACCAGACTGGTATCTCCCCCCAACCAGGAGATGTCTCATGGCCCAGTCGATGAAAGCTGCGGTTGTCCACGCGTTTGGCGAACCCTTGCGCATTGAAGAAGTGCCGGTTCCCACACCTGGGCGCGGGCAGATTCTTGTGAAGATCGCGGCCTCGGGCGTCTGCCACACAGACCTGCACGCTGCCGAGGGCGACTGGCCCGTCAAACCAAGCTTGCCGTTCATCCCCGGGCACGAAGGGGTCGGCTATGTGGCGGCGGTGGGCGAAGGCGTCACCGCCGTCAAGGAAGGCGACCGTGTGGGTGTGCCCTGGCTCTACACCGCCTGTGGCCACTGCGAGCACTGCCTGAGCGGCTGGGAAACCCTCTGCCACGAGCAGCAGAACACCGGCTACTCCGTCAACGGTGGCTATGCCCAATACGTACTGGCCGATCCGAACTACGTCGGCCACCTGCCCGCGCAGGTCAGTTTCGAAGAGATCGCACCGATCCTCTGCGCGGGGGTGACGGTCTACAAGGGCATCCGCATGACGGATACGCGGCCCGGACAGTGGATCGCCATTTCCGGCATTGGCGGGCTGGGACACGTGGCGGTGCAGTATGCGATCGCCATGGGCCTGCACGTGGTGGCGGTAGACGTGGCGCCAGACAAGCTCGCGCTGGCTCGCGAGTTGGGAGCAAAGCTCGTCGTCGATGCCTCGCAGCAGGACCCCGCGGCCGTGATTCAGAAAGAGATCGGCGGTGTGCATGGTGTGCTGGTGACGGCGGTGTCACGCAGTGCCTTTGCGCAAGCGCTGGGCATGGTGCGGCGCGGCGGGACGATCTCGCTCAATGGGCTGCCGCCAGGCGATTTTCCGCTGCCGATCTTCTCCACGGTGCTCAATGGCATCACGGTGCGCGGCTCGATTGTCGGCACGCGGCGTGATTTGCAAGAGTCACTGCAGTTTGCCGCCGAGGGGCTGGTACGCGCCCACATTCACCGCGACAAGCTCGACAACATCAACCAGGTGTTCGCCGATCTGAAGGCCGGCAAGGTGGATGGCCGCATCGTCCTGACGCTCTGAGTGCCGCCACCGGGCGGTGCGAGTAAGCTGCAGGCATCACGTCCGCTTGCCCCACGGCCATGCGCATCCTCTTTTTCAGCAGCCACCGTTACGACGAAGACAGCTTCCGCGCCTCACTCGTGCGCGGCAGTCACAGCTTCGACCTCGTTTTCCAGCGCGCGCACCTTGACGCGCAAACGGCGTCCCTCGCGGCGGGCTTTGAAGTGGTGTGCCCATTCGTGAACGACGCGCTGAGCGCGGAAGTGCTCGAAGCGTTGGCAGCGGGCGGCACGCGCCTGATCGCGCTGCGCTCGGCAGGCTTCAACCACGTCGATCTGCCGGCCGCGCAGCGCCTGGGGCTGACGGTGGTGCGTGTGCCGGCCTATTCGCCGCACGCGGTGGCGGAACATGCGGTCGGCATGATCCTCACGCTCAACCGACGGCTGCACCGTGCCTGCAATCGGACGCGCGAAGGCGATTTCTCATTGGATGGATTGCTGGGCTTCGACCTGGCGGGCAAGACCGTCGGCGTGATCGGCACCGGACAGATCGGGCAGGTGTTCGCGCGGATCATGGCGGGCTTTGGATGCCAGTTGCTGGCATTCGATCCGTTTCCGCAGGCCTCGCTGACGGCGCTGGGCGTGCGCTACGTGCCGCTGCCTGATTTGCTGGCGCAGGCGGATATCGTCAGCCTGCACTGTCCCCTCAACACCGGCACCCACCACCTGATCGACGCCAACGCTCTGGCCAGCATGAAGCCGGGCGCGATGCTCATCAACACCAGCCGCGGCGGCCTGGTCGACAGCCCCGCGCTGATTGACGCCCTCAAGACCGGCCAGCTCGGCCACCTCGGGCTCGACGTCTACGAAGAAGAGGCCGATCTGTTCTTCGAAGACCGCTCCGCCGACGTGCTGCAGGACGACGTGCTGGCGCGGCTGTTGAGCTTTCCCAACGTCATCGTCACCGCACACCAGGCGTTCTTCACGCGCGAGGCGCTGGCGGGCATTGCCGACACCACGCTCGCTAACGTGGCGGCCTGGGTGGCTGGCGCGCCCGTCAATGTGGTGAAGGCCTAGGCCGGCACATCACGCTGCCGCGGCTTTCGGCTGCGACAGTTCGCTCTCGCCTTCCCTCACGTAGATAGAGTTGCGTGGCTTGGCCAGCACGCGCCGCACCATCGGCTCGAAGAACGACAGCGGCAGGTTGTCGTAATCCGGCATGAAGGCCGCGGCGTCGTATTTGGCGCAGAACTCGGCGGTGCGCTCGAACAGCTCGGGCTGGCTGCGGTACTGCTCGCGCAGGTTGCGGTCGAGCCCCAGATGGTGGAAGAAGTAGTAGCCCTGGAAGATGCCGTGCTTCTCGACCATCCACAGGTTTTCCGGGCTCACGAACGGCTTGAGGATGGCCGCGGCGATGTCCGGGTGGTTGAAGCTGCCCAGCGTGTCGCCAATGTCGTGCAGCAGCGCACAGACCACATATTCCTCGTCGCGGCCGTCGCGGTGGGCGAGCGTGGCGGTTTGCAGGGAGTGCGCGAGACGATCGATCGGGAAGCCGCCGCAATCGCCGTCGAGCAGCTTCAGGTGCGCGAGCACGCGGTCGGGCAGCGCGCGGGCATAAGGCATGAACTCGGCCGAGATGGCGGCCCAGTCCTCGCGGGTGCCGTGCTCCATGTGGGAAAACGCTGCGCGCGGGGCGGTGTGCTTCAGATCCGTCATTGGGGTGTCTCCTTCGTCGCCGGAATGGTCGCGTCGGCGCCGCGTCGTATTGAATGGCTGCGCGGCTGATGGGGCATTCTCTGCCCGGCGCTTGCATGCAGACTGTCAAGCGTTTGACAATGATCGGACTGCCTTCGCCGCATCCTGCCGCCATGTCCGCAGACGCCTCCCATACCGCCCCGGCTCCTACACCCGCGCAGCTCGCGCAGGGTTGGCTGCGCGACGCCCCCGCCGATCTGCTGGCCGAAATCGCACCCACCGCGCGCCTGGTCACCTACCCTGACGGTGAATGCATCCACCCGCACGGCGGCCCGGCGCAGGGCATGTTCCTGATCGTGCGCGGCCGCGTGCGAATCAGCCGGACGACCGACGGCGGCAGCGAACTGGTCTATGGCGTGCTGCGCGCGGGCGAATGGTTTGGCGAGATCGCGCTCATCGACGGCGGCGGCCGCACGCACAGCGCCCATGCCCAGGGGCCGACCACGCTCATCCTGCTGGGCAGCGCGGCGTTTGCGCGCGTGGTGTCGGCCTATCCGGCCGGCATGTGGGCGCTGATGCAGCAGCTCTGCCAGCGCATCCGCCTGATCTTTGACGAGTTCGAGCACGCCAGCGAAATGCCCGCCGATGCGCGGCTCGCCCAACGGCTGCTGCAGCTCGCCCGCGCCGGCGATGGCCGCACCGTCGCCGCCAGCAATGAAGAGCTGGGCCGCATGCTGGCACGCTCGCGGCAGACGATTTCCAAGTACCTGCAAGCGTGGCAGCGCGCGGGCTGGATCCGCTGCCATTACCGGACGGTGGAGGTCGTCGACACGGCAGCTTTGCGGATGCTGATCGACGGCCACGCTTCCTGAGCACGCCCTGCGCAGGGGGCACGCGCGCCGCAGCCTGCGCCGATAGAATGAATCGTTGCCGCGCAGATCTGCCCGCCTCCACCACTCCCACCCCCATGAACCCCATGTTCTCGCCCGGCTCGCCCGAGGGCCGGCGCCTTGTGTTGCTGCTCGGCCTCGCGCAGATGGTCTCGTGGGGCACGCTGTACTTCACCTTCACCGTGTTTCTGGCGCCGATGCACGACACGCTCGGGTGGGCGCGGCCGTTTTTGGCGGGCGGGTTTTCACTCGGGCTGCTGGTGTGGGCGCTGTGCTCGTTCTGGGTTGGGCGCGCGCTGGACCGCTGGCCTGCGCGCCGTGTGATGGGCGCAGGCACCGTGCTGGCGGCGAGCGGCCTGGTGGCTTGGTCCTTCGTCTCGAACGAGGCGGCCTTCCTGCTGCTCTGGCTGCCGATGGGCCTGGCGATGGCCACCACGCTCTACGACCCGGCCTTCGTCGTGCTTCGCCAAGCGTTTGGCGATGCGTATCAGCGCCCGATCATTGGCCTCACGTTGATTGCGGGGTTCTCCAGCACGCTGAGCATTCCGCTCGCGCAATGGGGCGTGGAACATCTTGGCTGGCGGCACACGCTGCAGCTTTTTGCGCTGGCCCATGTGCTGATCTGCCTGCCGATCCACGCGCGCCTGCGCGTGCGGCCGCCCATGCTCGCCCCTGCAGCAGCGCTTGACCCCGCAGCAGCGGTGCATGCCTCGGCATGGCGCATGGTGTTGCGCTTGCCGGTGTTCTGGGCGGTGGTGCTGGCCTTCGTGGCCACCAGCCTGATCGCCACCGTGCTCGGGGCGCACCTGATTCCGCTGTTGACGGAGAAAGGCGTGCCGACCAGTCGCCAGTTGCTGATCGCGGCGCTCATCGGCCCCGCCCAGGTGCTCGGGCGGCTGGCCATGATGCGGTCGCGCCCGGCGCATCCGGTGCGCATTGCACCGTGGACGTACGGCGCCATGGCCGCAGCGCTCGTCTTGCTGGCGCTGTCGAGCGGGCCGCTGCTGATCGTATTTGCGCTCGTCTACGGGGCAGCCAACGGCATCAACACGATGGTCCGCGCGATTGCGATGCCGGAGCTGGTTTCGCGCAACCAGTACGCCACGCTCAATGGCCTGATGATGACGCCCGTGCTGCTGGCGCAGGCCAGCGCCCCATGGCTGGGCGCACTGCTCTGGCGGGCCAGCGGTGGCTATGCAGCAGTCGAATGGGCGATGGTTGGGGCGGCCCTCATCGCACTCGCGGCTTTCGCCTATGGTTTGCGGCACGCGCAAAACGCCACGTACCTACCGCTGCGTCGCGTACCGAGGTGACCCAATCGCCATGACGCATTCACCACTTTCCACGCAGAAAATTGCTTTTAGGAACCTTTGCAAGCGCACATCTGTCTTGAAACATAGGACGTGATGTTTCATTCTCATAGCAAGGGCGGCCCGCTTTTTGCGAGACTGCCTACGGAGGAAGCGCCTTGTCACAGGTTCATGTGGAAACATCTGAGAGCGAGCGCATGCCGTGGTCGGTCCAGGAGATCGCTTACGACAGCATCGACGTCGCACGCGTACGCGAAAACGGCACGCTGTTCTACCTCGTTGCCAGTGCGTCGTTTGTGGAGAGCGGCTCCGACCTCTATGCCGGCAACCTCGCTCAGTACTATGCCGATCGCCCCGAAACCGCGCACTGGCTGATCCACCACTGGGAACGCGAAGAGCTTCAGCACGGCCGTGCATTGCGCCGCTACGTTGAAACCGTCTGGCCCGAGTTCGACTGGGAGCGCGGCTACGCACGCTTCTTCGAGGAATACTCGGTCACCTGTTCGGTCGACCAGTTCGAGCCCACGCAGGCGTTGGAAATGGTCGCGCGCTGCGTCGTCGAAATGGGCACTGCCACTTTCTATCGGGCCATCGCCCAAGCCGCGGCTGAAGCCGATGAACCGGTGCTGCGCGACCTCGCCAGCCGCATCTCGGCCGATGAAGTCCGACATTACAAACACTTCCTGCGTTTCTTCAACGAGTGCAACGCGAGCGAAGGCGTCGGCCGCGCACGCGTGCTCAAGGCGCTCGCCTCACGCCTGCGTGAAATCAAGAATGAAGATTCGATGATCGCCCTGCGCAATGTGCTGCGCATCGAGCGCGGGCAGGAGGACGTGCCCGAAGCCGATGTCCGAGCACTGAACTCGCGCGTCAGCGCGTTGGTGCGCTCTTATCTGCCGCTGGATATGGCGGCCAAGATGCTGCTCAAGCCCTTGCGCCTGCGCCCGGGGTTCGAGCGCTCGATTCGGCCGCCCCTGGTGGCCGTGGTGCGGCGGGTGATCCTGCACTAGAACGCGGCGCGCAAAGGAGGCGCCAACAAAAAACCCGGGTTGAAGCCCGGGTTTTCTATATCTAGCCGACAGAATGCCGATTAGAACTTGTGGCGGATACCGACCATGGCACCCATTTGGTTGTTGCTGCTGCCGTCAGCGCTGGTGAACACATCGCCGAGGCCAGCGACACCGAGCGGCAAAGCTGCATTGCTGCTGTTCTTGGCGTAAGCCACGTTCAGATAGGCGTCGGTGCGCTTGGACAGCGCATAGTCGCCGCTCAGGACAAACAGCCAGGGATTGCCGGCGCCGGTGGTCTTGAAGTTCTGGTAGTAGGCCGTACCGGTCAACGCCAGAGCCGGCGTCACTTGGTAGCCGGCGCCCAGCCAGTACAGGTTCGAACGCAGTACGGATTCGGATGCAAGCGGATGGGTCGCATTGAGCCAACGATAACCCGCGTAGAGCTTGGCCGGGCCATAAACGTACGTGCCGCCGATGGTGGCGCGTTGCACCTTGAGGTCGGAAGCAATGCCGTAGTCCGCGGGCACGTCCGTATTCCCATTCATTTGGTCATACACGGCACCCACGGAGAACGGGCCATTCGCGTAGTTCAGTCCAACGCTCCACTCGCGGCCCAGCTTGCTCGCGCCGGCAATCTCCTGGCCATCGTTGCGCGTCGAGTACAGCGCCGAAGCGGTCAGGCCACCGAACGTACCCATGTATTTCACCGCGTTGTCTGCGCGCCCCGCCATGGCAGCGTCCTGCGAAGCCAGCGAATAGCGCGAAACTGCCATCGGGTCGTATTGCAGCGCGAAGTCGTACAGCAGGTTCTGCTGGCGCCCCAGGGTCAGTCGGCCCCACTGGCCTTCCAACCCGACGTAGGCGTTACGGCCGAACAGACGATCGCCCTGGCCCATCTTGCCGTCATCAATACTGAAACCGCTTTCCAGGTTGAAGATACCCTTCAGGCCGCCGCCCAGGTCTTCAGCGCCGCGCAGGCCCCAGCGCGAACCGGACATACCGCCCGACTGCAGTGCACCGCGAGAACCGCCGTTACCCGGCGCCTTGTTCACCCACTCGACGCCAGCGTCGACCACGCCGTACATCGTCACGCTCGATTGAGCGAATGCGCCAGCCGAAACCAGAGCGGCAGCGGCGGCCGCAAACAGCTTGATCTTCATATCGTTTTCCTTAAAAAAACTATCGCGGGTATTTGCGATCGGCGGCCATTATGTATTCCGACTTCTCGTATTCAGAACTTTCAAAAATAGCCTGTGGTAAATATGAAACCTAAGCATTGATGACGAAATTATTCATATCAATCAATGCTCTGCGACCGCACGCAGGCAGCCGTAAGCATGGCTTACGAGAAGGCAATCCGATGCCTTACACGAAGTAATCCATTAGACCCACAAAGTCATCCAGTCGATGATAAAAATTAAAGATTAAGGCGCGCTTCTTTTCGACTATGATTCACCCCGAAGCGTGAATGACAGTTCCACAGCTTCATATCGACTTTAAGAGACCGCCCTAAACAGCGGTCTCTTTTTTTGCCCGTGAACTTTGCCGATCAGTCAGCCGGGGAGTCCGACCTTCCTGGAGATGCGGTGCTTGAAGGTGGACACCGTCTTGGGCGAGATCCCCAGGCGCTTGGCGATCTCGGTGTTTCGATGGCCTTCGGCCAGCAGTTGGTTCACGCGCATTTCGCGCTGGGTGAGCGTGGTGAGGCCAGCGCCTTCCGCCGCCCCCATCGCGGAAGCAGGGAACGAGAGGTAGCCGCGCGCCGCCAGCAGCAATGCCGCCGTCAACGCGGATGTCGCTTCAGATTTCGGCACGTAGGCGTTGGCGCCCGCCAGGAAGGCGAGCCGCGCTTCGTTGCCCGTGGTCTGGGCAGACGTGACCACCAGGCCGATGTCGTGGCGCTGCGCGCGCACGCGGCGCACAAGTTCGAGACCGTCCAGGCTGGGCAGATTGATGTCGACGATGGCGAGCTTCGGGCGCGCCGTACGAATCAGCTGCAGCCCCCGTGCGCCGTCAGCCGCCGTCGCCACAAGCTGCAACTGCGGCGACCCGGCGAGCAGCGCCTGGATGGATTCAAGAACGATCGGATGGTCGTCGATCGCGACGACGGAATGGAAGACTGGATCTGCGGGGGACATGGAGAGCGGTACCTGAGCGGGTTCCATGCTGCGAGTCCCCCGGGCGGGCCAGGTTCCGCGCGGTACAGGTTTGCACGATTGCCCGTCAAACCTTGTACCGATTGCAACGCCACGTCATCAATTCATGACATCTTGCCCGCTCAGGCGAGCCGAAACACGTCCACCGCGCCGCGCAGTTCCTGGGCCTGTTGGCGCAGGCTTTCAGCGGCGGCGGCCGCTTCTTCGACCAGCGCCGCGTTCTGCTGCGTCACCTCGTCCATCGACGTGACCGCGTGGTTGACCTCTTCGATGCCTTGCGACTGCTCGCGCGACGCGTGGCTGATCTCGCCCATCAGACCGGCGATGCGCTCCACGCGCGTCACGATGTCCTGCATGGCATCGCCGGCGCCGCGGGCGGCCTCGTTGCCGGCCTGCACTTCTTCGACCGAGCGACTGATCAACTCCTTGATCTCCTTGGCGGCGGCGGCGCTGCGCTGGGCGAGGCTGCGCACCTCGCCGGCCACGACGGCAAAGCCGCGGCCCCGTTCGCCTGCGCGGGCGGCTTCGACGGCGGCGTTCAGCGCGAGGATGTTGGTCTGGAACGCGATACCGTCGATGATGCCGGTGATGTCGGCGATCTTCTGCGCCGTGGCGTGAATGCCCGACATGGTGCCGACCAGCCGCTCGACCGTCTGCCCGCCGGCATTGGCCGCCTCGCTGGCGGACTGCACCATGTCGTGCGCATGGTGGGCGCTCTCGGCGTTCTGGCGCACGGTGGCGGCCAGTTGCTCGATGCTCGATGCGGTGCGCTCAAGGTTGCCGGCCTGCGCTTCGGTGCGCGCGGAAAGATCGGCATTGCCGGCAGCGATCTGGCCAGTGCTCGACGCGATGGTCGAGGCGCTGGCGCGCACCTTGTCGACGATGCCCGAAAGGCCGTCGCCGACGCCGTTGACAGCACGCATGACCTGGCCGATCTCATCGCGGCGCGTGGCGGGCAGGCGGTGCGTGAGATCACCCGCAGCCACACGCTGCGCGACGTTCACCACCTCGGCCAGCGGCGCGCTCACGGCACGGCGCAGCATCCAGTACAAGCCGCCCGCCAGCAGAGCGCCGAGCGCCAGCCCCAGCAGCAGGAACCGGTTGCGGGCGGCCACCAGATCGGCGTTGAGTTCATCCACGTAGGCCGTGCCGGCAATCACGAGCTGCCAGTCGGGGTATTGCGTGAAGACGGTCAGGCGCTCGCGCGCGGTGCCGCCTTCCGTGTCGGCCAGCGTATGACGCAGCGTGCCGTCCTTGCGCGCGATCATTTCGCGCACCCAGGCCTGGCCGGCGGCGTCCTTGGCGTCGAGCAGGTTCTTGCCTTCGCGGTCTTGCGTGTGGTCGATCAGCACTTTGCCCTGATCGGTGCCGGGCTTGCCGTCGATGACGAAGTAGCCACCCGTCTTGCCGATGCCGTGCGAGCGGATCTTGTCCTTGAGCAGCGCCAGTTCCGAGCGCACGTCCACACCAACATACAGCGCGCCGATCACCTTGCCCGACGCATCGCGCACGGGTTCGTACTTGCTCATGTAGGGCACGCCAAACAGCCACGCCAGGCCGCGGAACGGCTCGCCGGCCATCAGCGCCTTGTAGCTCGGATGGGCGCGGTCGAGCAGCGTGCCGATCGCGCGTTCGCCGTTTTCCTTCTTGAGCGAGGTAGTCACGCGAACGAAGTCGTCGCCGGTGCGGGCAAACACGGTGGCAATCGTGCCGCCGGTGCGCGCGAAGAACTTGTCGGGCACGGTGAAGTTGAGGTTCAGTACCGTGTCACCGCTCTTGAAGGTGGGCGTCGGCTTGCCGGCCACTTCCACGGTCTGCGCCGGGTCCACGCTGTAGGGGCCTGGCGCGGCGTCGGCAAAAGCGGTCAGGAAACGATCAGCCTCGGTGCGCATGGTGCCGTCGAACAGGCCGATCATGTCGCGCATGGCCGCCTCCTGGTTGCGCATGGCCGACTGCGTATTGGCCTCAAGCATGCGCAGGCTCGATTGCGAGTTCGCCAGGGCAAACATGCCGAACACCGCCACCAGGGCGATCAGGCCGATCAAGGCCAGCCGGGTGCCAAGGCTCGTAGGGAATTGTGTAACTTCAGATAGGGGCGCAGACGCTCTCATGCTTTTTTTCCTGGGGTCGTCAGTCGAGTTAACAACGGATCGACCCGCAAAAGCTTGAGCGCAAACGTTTTACAAACCGCTTTGTCTGGCAAACCAGACATCTGTCTGCAATCCCGGACGTCAACGGTCGCAGGTCAGCTCGACATGCTGAGGCGTGAGCTTGGCCGGGTTGCCTGCGCCAAGTTCGATGCGCCAGTCAGCCCCGCGCGCGGCGCCCACGTCGCGGCCGTCCACCGTGGCGCGGCAGCGTGCTGCGTTGGCAAAGCGGATGAACGGCCGCGTATAGCCGGCAACATCGACCGACAGCGAGCGGCCATCCACACTGCGTTGCCAGTTCGAGAGCCGGCCGCTGGCATCGCGCACGTAAGGCTGCGTTGGCGCGGCGCTGTTCAGGGCGAAGCGCGCCGAGCCACTGGTCAAGTGGACGTAGGTGCCGCCCGGGCCCGCAGCGTAGCCAGCCACGTCGCGCGCATCCGCAAGACGCGGCACACCGGGGCCGGCCCAGCGCACGGTGCGCAGATCGCCATTGCCGCGCACGACCCAGGCATCGCCGTCACGCGCAATCGCGATGGCGCGGAAGTCGAGCACCTTGCGGATGTAGTCCGACGCGTAGATCGGCATGACCGGCTGGGCGACCGCCCAGTCGTACACCTGCCGCAAGGCGGTGAGCGAAGCCAGCTTGGTGCCCGAATACATGTGGTAGTAAATGCCGATCGGCTTGAAGCGATAAGGCTTGTCGGTCAGTTCGAACGTTTCGATGGCCCGCGAGAACCCGTAATACGGGCCGTGCCAGAGGTTGGTGTAGATGTTCTCGTTCTGGTCGGGCGCAAATACCTGGAAGAGGCCATCGCCTTTGTCCACGCCAAGCGGCGCCACGGCCGTCCAGCTCGGGTTGGAGCGCGTGATGTAGGTGTCGCCGCCGTTCATGTTCAGCACACCGGCTTCGACCGTCTTTTGCACGGCAATCGGCGGCACTTGGCCGTTGCCGCTCCACAGCAGCACCTTCACGCGCTTGCCTGGCGGCGCCAGCTTCGTGTTGATGTACTGGATGGAGCCGGCGATCTCGCGGTCGAAACTGAAGCGGTAATTGGGAATCTTCAACGAGAAGGACGTGTCGCTGCCTTCGGGCGTTGCGGCGGAGGCCGGATCGGGCGGGTTCGTGGTGCGCAGCCAGTTGAACGGATGCGAGAACGTGTGGCTGGCCAGTTCCACGTAGGGCTGCGCAAAGAGGGTCCGCGCGATTGGCTCAAGTTGCGGCGTGAGCTTCGGGTACACGCCGTCGGCCGCCACTTCGCCCTCGATGATGGACACGGTGGTCGGCACCTTGTAACGGTCCAGGACCTCGCGCAGCAGCGCCTGGCCGGAAAACTCGCTCGGCGGGAATTCGGTGCGAGAGGCAAATCCGTCGCTGTCGATATGCACGGTCATCAGCCGGCGGCCGTTCTCCGTCGTGGTGTCGGGCACGGGCATGGCGGGCAGCTGCAACGCACGGCGCAGAAAATCGAGCGGCTGGACCACCCAGCGCGCCTGGTCGACATCGGGCATGCGAAACACACCAAACGGCTGCAGCACATAACCACCCCACGGCATGATGGCCGCCGCATCGTAGGCGTAACTGCCGGCCGACAGCCGCAGCAACGACTGCGCCCCCGCCACGCTGGAATCGACCTGCACCCCCACGGCCATCCGCCGATCAGGATGGGGCTGCAACTCGAAGCCCATGATCGGATCGCGCGAGGCCACGGCAAGGGGCCCCGCCGGCGTGCCGGGCACGGCTTGCAGATCGAACATCTGCGCTGTGGGCGCATCCATGTTCAGCCCGAACTGGTTGAACATCGCCACACGCACGCCGGCGCCCATCGTCCGCCGAAGCCACGACGCCCATGCGCTCGGCCGCGGTGCGTTGCCATCGAACCACGTGACGACGCCCGCATAGCGATCGGGCGTGACGGCCGGCAACGGCTTGTTGGCGTCGGCGAATTCGACGCGATAGCCGAGATAGTTGATCGGCATGGCCAGATAAAGCACCGACGGCGCGGTGTTGGTGCTGGTGCCGGGCTCCTGCGGCTCGACCAGCAGGATGCGGCGCGGCATCACTTCCAGCCGGCCGATACCGATAAAGTCGACGGCCGGCGTGGTCGCGTAACTGCTGACGCCCGCTGCACGCGCCACGTTGGCGGTCTCGCGCAGACAGGCCCGGTTGTAGTTGGGGCAGTAATCGAGCGCCACCGCGGGCAGGTGGTACTGCGCGCCGATGTTGCGCAGCGTGGCGATGCGCGCAGTGCGGTCGGCATCGGCCACATCCTGCAAGCCCTCGCCGCCGGTGCGCTCACGCACCAGGCTTGCCGTCACCACGCCGGACAACTGCGGTGCGAGCGTTTCGAGCCAAGCCGTGCCACCGGCCAGCAGCTTGGTCTGCGGCGCGCGGGCGTGCAGGGCCTGGGCCAGTGTCGCGATACCGTTGCCCGCATCGGGCGCGCTGCGCTGGAGCGCGTCCAGCCCATCCAGCAGGAAGCCCGCATAGCCTTGCGCGAGCAGCGGCGCAAAAACTTGGTCGATCACATTGGCAGGCCAGGCGCTTGAGCGCATCGCATCGGTCTGCCGCGTCAAATCTACGCGAGCGAACCAAAGCGTGGGCGATGGTTGCTTCGGATCGAAACTGCCAGCCGCGGCGGGGTCCAGCACAACCCAGTCGAAGGCTTGCAGTTCAGCCACGGGGACATCGCGGCCGTAGTAGAAGGCGATCTGGGGACCAGCAGGCGCGGGCGTTGTCAGCGGCTGCTGTGCACGAACCGTCGCAACGCCGAACGCCAACGCAGCGACCCCCAGCCATGTCGCCCATCGCACCATCCATTTGCTGCCCACCACCTTCCTGCCCTGCATCCCGATCCTCGAAAGTCGATCCGACTTTTATTGTGTCGGGCAGCCGTCCGATTGCAATGTTTGTGGCCACAGCGTGCCCGCCAGGGCACCTCGGCGCGCATGGCGGGCGGTACCCGGCTCAGTAGCCGACCACCGTGTACTGCGGGAATTCCGCTTCGAACGCCTTCTCCAGGTTGTCGGCTGTGGCGACTGCGGAGGTGTAGACAGCAGTTGTCGTGCCGCTGTCGTAGGCCAGCGTGACGGCCCAGGTGGCGTGCGCCTGGTTGACGCGATCGCGTGCAGCCTGGGCCGCCAGTTGACCGGGGCCGTTGTCAGGTTTGGTTCCGTAGACTTTGCAGTGGGACATGGCAATCACTCCGAAGATGTGGAAGGAATGCCGCCAGCGCACGGGCGAGGACACGCTCGGTCTGGCTGGTCTGCGTTCTCAACGATACGGGCGAACAGACGCGCTGCCGGCTTGTCCCGCCGGCATGCGCCAGCGACACGGCCAGCGTAAAAGCCGGGGCCGCGCGCCGGAATGGTGCGTTCGTCAGGGCTGACGTTCTAGAACGCCGACTTCACCACGCCGCCATCCACGCGCAGCGCGGCGCCCGTGGTGGCTGACGACAGCGGGCTCGCCACATAGGCAACCAGGTTGGCCACCTCCTGCGTGCTGGCAAACCGCTTGATGAGCGAGGTCGGCCGCGCCGTCTCGAAGAAAGTCTTCTCGAACGCTTCGAAGCTCTGGCCGCCGGAGAGCTTCTCGACAAACTCGTCCACGCCTTCGGAACGCGTCGGCCCCGGCAGCACAGCATTCACCGTGATGGCCGTGCCCGCAGTCAGCTCGGCCAACCCGCGCGAGAGGCCCAGCAGCGCAGTCTTCGTGACGCCGTAGTGGATCATCTCCACCGGGATCTGCACGCCGCTCTCGCTGCTGATGAACACGATGCGGCCCCAGTTCTGGGCGCGCATACCAGGCAGATACGCGCGGGACAGACGCGCGCCGCTCAGCACGTTCACGTTGAAGAAGTGCTGCCATTCGGCGTCATCGATTTCCTCAAACGGCTTGGGGTCGAAGATGCCGAGGTTGTTGATGAGGATGTCGACCTTGGGAAAGCGGCCGAGCAGCACTTCCGTCTGCTGCGGGTTGGACAGGTCACCGGCAAAGCCCTCGACCTGGGCGTCGGGCACTTCGGTGCGCAGGCGCGCAATCGCGTCGTCAACAGACGTTTGGGTGCGGCCGTTGACGATCACGCCGGCGCCTTCGGCGGCCAGTGCTACAGCAATGGCATGACCGATGCCCTTGGTAGAGCCGGTCACGAGTGCGAGCTTGTTCTGAAGGTGGAGGTTCATGGCGTTCAAAAAAGGAATATGGAGGAGGAGGAGCACACCACGCCACATGGTTCGGCGGCGGCGTTTCAACCATGATACGAACCACCCCGCCCCTTGGCAGCCGCAATCGTTTTGCAGCGGTATCCAACGAGATTTGACGATCTGCGTCGGTATCGATCCCGGCTTGACGGCCTGGGCAAGCGACGATTAGTGTGCAATGAAGCACGCCAGCGTTACGGGAACGCGGCGCGCCTTACAAGCCGGATCACCGGCAGAACGGGGAGCACCACCATGAGCATCGACGTACAGACACCTGAGGCCGCCGACACCAGCACCAGTGAAGGCGCCTACCAGCTTGACACCATGGACCGCGATACCAACATCGGTCGACTCGTGCATCGGGTCCGACACGCGTTGGTGACGCACATCGACAGTGCCCTGTCATCGCTGGACCTGACGGCCGCGCAGTGGACGGTCGTCATCTATCTGGCCGAAGACCTGGCCACCACGCCAGCCGAGCTATCGCGCCTGCTGCACTACGATCCGGGCGCGATGACGCGATTGATCGATCGGCTGGAGAAGAAGAACATCGTCAAGCGTGCGCCCAGTGATGCAGATCGTCGCTCGGTGGTGGTCTCGCTCACCGAGCAGGGCCGCGCGCTGTATCCGGAGATCCGGCCGCTGATCATCGACGTGCTGAACCACCTGCTGCGCGGGTTCTCGCAAGCCGAGGTCAAGCAGTTGGAGAACCTGCTGCTGCGCGTACTGCACAACGCCTGACCAACTCAGGCGTTCGCGGTTCGGTATTCTGAGCCGACATCGTTGTCGGCCTGGAGGGGTTGCTCGGGCGTGGGGTGTGGGGCGCCGCTCAGCGCTTACTGCCCCTCAAGCTCGTGCTTGATCTTGAACAGTTCGGTATCGGTACGGATACCCAGCTTGCGAAAGGCGGATTGCTTTTGCGAGCTGATGGTCTTGATGCTGCGCGCGAATTTCTCGGCAATGTCCGTGACCGACATGCCGTCGAGGCAGCAGCGCAGCACTTCGCGCTCGCGCGGGCTGAGTTCGGAGCGATCGAGTAGCGCCGACAGCTTGGTGCCATTGGCGGCGGGCGCGGGCGCATCGGCGGAAAGCGCATCGTGCTCCATCTCGGCCGCCAGGGCGGCATTCAGGCGCTTGCCGCCCGCGGCCACGGTGCGAATGGCGCGCACCAGTTCCGACAATTCCTCTTCCTTGCCGACAAACCCGCGCGCACCGGCATGCATGACCATGCCCACCGTCGCCTTGTTGTGATGCGCCGAGGCCACCAGGATCTTCAAGTCCGGGTAGCGCACGCGAATCAGGCGGATCAGGTTCAGCCCATCGATCTCAGTGGGCCCCAGCGAATAGTCCATCAGCAGGACATCCACCTCGAAGGTGTTGTCCTTGAGTGCCCGCACGATTTCGCGGCCCGAGGCAAACATCCCGGAAACCTCGATGTCGGCTTCCTGTTTCAGGCGCGCAGCCAGACCATGTCGGACAACCGCATGGTCATCGAGCACGATCACGCGGATCGGTCGGGTTGCGGTCCAATTCATGTTCGCAGGTTCCTATTCGACTTTTTTGCATGACTGCGCAGGCTCGCTTGAAGGGGCATGGCACAGCCAAACGGCTCACATATTAATGTCTTCATTGCCCGACCTGAACCGGGCTACATCGATGCCCAGGGTTGCGAGGGCCTTTATTTGGCCTCGACAACCGTGTCGTCGCGGGCATAGATGGAGCAGTTCTGATAACGCTCCTTGCACGACGACACCGCACGGAATTCAGCGTTCTGGCCCCACTCGTAGACGAATTGATCGTCGTCTGCGGCCACGAAGATTTTCGGCCACGGCTTGCGCAAATACGCTCCAAAGGCAGCTTGCGATTTCGGGCCGAGTTCACCGGGCTTGCGCGGCTGTGGCGCGGCGGCGGCCACGGTTGCCGCTGCAGGCGTGGTGTTCGCCGTCACCGCCGACGCTGCGGCCGCTCGCTCAGCCAGCGCCTTCTGCGCGCGGGCGGGCACATCGTTGATCCACTCGGCGGGCGCCGCAAAATTCAGGTTCTGTCCGTAAACGGCGGACACCATGCGCGACGTGATGCCGACCAGCCGTGCATTGCTGTCGAACAGGCCACCGCCGCTGGAGCCGTGCGAAATCGCCGCCGAAGTCTGGATCGCGGTCAGCACGCCGTTGTCGTCATGCCGCAGCGACGAGATCAACCCCTCGCTGATCGTCAGGTCAAACCCCAGCGGGTTGCCGATTGCGTAGACCTTCTGCCCCGTCACCAGCATGCTGCTCGGCACGATGGTGACGGAGGGGTAGTGGAAATCGGCAACGCGCAGTTGGCACAGGTCGCGCTGCACATCGGGATACAGCAGGCGTGCACCAAAGCTGGCGTTGCCGCGCTTGAGGCTGACCTGCTTGCCGCCGCGCAGCACATGGCAGTTCGTCACGGCCAACCCATCGCCGATCACCACGGCGCTGCCGATGGCCAACGGCTGCCCGGCGGCGTTGGACACGCGCACTTCCCAGATGCTGGGCGCGACCTTGGCGAACACCTCGGCCGGCTCCAGCGCGGCCGCCGGCAACGCGGCCAGTGCCGATGCCGTGGCCAGGAACGTGCGGATCATGAAGGCAGTGCGGCGGGTCATTGCGGTGTCAGCAGATCAGAAAGGTCGCTCAGCGTGGTCGAGCCGTCTTCAGAGCGCGTTTTGTCGCGCATGAAGGCCACGTCCGCATCGGTCAGGTCGGGGCAGCTTCCGGTGCCCCACGACGGGTTGATGCGGTAGGTGCGATAGCGGGCGTTGATGGCGTGCCACGACCGGCCATCGTCAGACTCCGCCACGCCGGCACGGCACACATGCGCGTTGGTCGGGTAGCTGGCCGTCATCTTGTACTGCTTGCCGGCCTGCGGCACGAACGTCACCGACACGCCGCAGCGGTAGATGAGCGTGCCCGAGGTGCGGATGAAGCTTGCGCCCAGCGCGGTCGGCACACCGGCCAGCACGCGAATCGGCCGCGTTGCATCGGCCGGCTTGAGCGCGGTGCGCGGGTTGCCGCAGTGCTTCGCGTCGTCAAACGTGAGGATGGTGGCGTTGGTGCTGGCCAGCGGGCGGACGAAATCTACCGTGGCGGTGTTGGCGCCGGCTGGCGGCTCCGTATAAGGCGCTGCGCAGCCCGTCAGCCACAGCGCGCCCCCGATTCCGATGGCCGCAGCAATCGTTCGGCTCGTCATACCCTGTTCCCCCGCGAGTCTTGTGTTTGGTGTGTTTGTGCGACTGCGCACAAGTGTAACCAAAGGTGGCCCCGAGGGAAGTCCGGCGAGCCGCACGCGCGTTGCTTGCGCGCGTCGTGTGCTGGGAATCCGCTCAGGCGAGCGCCGCATTGATGCGCGCTTGGGTGCTGCGGCGCGCGCGTTCAAATACCGCCATGTCGCCCATCAGAAACGCCACGTTGGCGTTGGAGCGAAACGATTCGATTTCGAAGACGAGCTGATCGACGTCGACATCGGCGCGCAATTCACCGGCCGCCTGTGCTGCGGTAATCGTCTCGCGAAAACGCGCGCGCACCGACTCGCGATGCCCGCGCACGCGATCCTGGATGGCGCCCGGGCGGGCGCGGTATTCGTAGCTGGCCGCGCAGACAAAGCAGCCGCCCGGCGATGCCCCGCTGGCCACATAGTCGAACCAGCCATCGGTTAGCGCACGCAGGCGGGCAAGCGGGCTTTCCAGCGCTAGCGCCGGTTCAACGACCATCTCGCGGTAGTGCACGACGCCCGCGTCCAGCGTGGCCAGTTGCAGCGTTTCCTTGTCGCCGAAGAGCACCTGAATGTTGCCTTTGCCCACGCCCGCATCCGTGGCCAAGCGACCAATGGTCAGGCCCTCAAGCCCGTCGGTGGAGGCAATGGCGGTGGCGTGCTCCAGTACCTGGGCGCGCGCACGTTCGCCACGCTGGCGGCGCCCGTCGGTTTCGTTCATGGCAATGCCCTATCGATGAATGGGGTCAACGCAATCGGCGCTTGACGTGGCCCGATCGCCCTTTAGTATACGTACGACCGTATATTAATAAACCGAGATCCCCCATGTCAACGAAATCCCTTTCTGCCGCTGGCGTTGCCTCGCCGGCCAAACGGCACTGGCCGGCGCTGGCGGCACTGCTAACCGGCAACTTCGTCACCATTCTCGACCTGTTCATCGTCAATGTGGCGATCCCGGACATTCGTGCCGGTCTGCACACCAGTTTTGCCGAAATCCAGCTCGTGATGGTCGGCTACAGCGCGGCGTATGCGGTGTTCCTGCTCAACGGCGCCCGCCTGGGCGACCTGTTTGGGCGCAAGCGCATGTTTCTGGCGGGCATGGCGTTGTTCACGCTGGCATCCGCGCTTTGCGGTCTGGCGACAACACCATGGATGCTGATCGCAATGCGTGTCGGCCAGGGCTTGGGGGCGGCCATCCTGATGCCGCAGGTGATGGCCTCGCTGCGCGTGCTGTTTGACGGCGATGCGCGGCGGCGCGCGTTCGGCACCATGGGCGCGGTGCAAGGCGTGGCGGCGTCGGTCTCGCAGATCATCGGCGGCTGGCTGATTGCGCATCCGCTAGCAGCCGACGTGTCGGGCTGGCGCGCGGTGTTTTTGGTGAATGTGCCGATCGGCATTGTTGCGCTTTTGGCGGCGCGGGCCTTCGTCGCGGAATCGCGTGCGCCGGTGGCTGCGCGGCTGGACGTGCATGGCGCCGTGGCCGGCGCGGTGGCGCTGGCGATGCTGCTGGTGCCGATCATGCAGGGCCGCGAGTCTGGTTGGCCTTGGTGGTCGTGGGCGGTGCCGCTGGCCTCGTTGCTGGTGTTCCGCCACTTTGTGCGGGTGGAGCAAGCGCTGTCGGCGGCGGGCCGCGTCCCCATCATCGAAATGGCGCTGTTCCGCAACCGCAGCTTTGTGCTGGGCGTGCTGGCCATCTTCCTGTTCTACACGGCCATCAGCTCGTACTTCCTGGCGCTGACGATCCTGCTGCAGTTCGGGCGCGGCTTGTCGGCGCTGGCAGCGGGGTTGGTGTTTACGCCGGCGGCCATCGCGTTCTTTACCGGCTCGCTCACAGCGCCCCGCCTGGCTGAACGCATCGGGCAGCGCGCCCTGCTGCTGGGCGTGGCGATCTTCGCCGTGGGCATGGTGGTGCTGGCGGCAATGGCGCAACTGTGCGCGGGCACCGCTTGGCTAATCCTGCCGCTGATGCTCAACGGCTTTGGACAAGGCATGGTGATTCCGCTGTCGCTCAACACCATCCTAAGCGGCGTGGAAACGGCCCAGGCCGGCATGGGCGCCGGTACCGTCACGACCATGCAAGCCGTTGGCAACGCGGTGGGCGTAACGGTGGTGGGCGTGCTGCTGTTCTCGCTGCTCGGCCAGGTGAATGGGGTGGATGGCGCAGTGGCGATGGACGCGGCCTCCCACGCCGCACACTACGGCCACGCGTTCGCGCTGGCAACGCTCTACAACGTGGGCGCGACGGTGCTGTCGTTCGTGCTGTTCTGGCGCGCTTGGCGCCAGCACGCCTGAGCCAGGCTTATTTGCGCACCCAGCCGCGCCGCACGCACGGTGCCAGCACCACACCATGCAACGCCAGCCCCAAGCGGTGCAGCGGCTCCGACAGCGTATGCGCCACGGGCCCGCTGCACAGCCAAGCGCTCAAGGCCGACACAGCCGCCGCACCCAGCATGTCGAACGGATAGTGCACGCCCAGGTAGATGCGTGCCCACGCCATCGGCACGCCCAATAGCGCCAGCAACACACCCGCGCGCCGCAGGCGTGCGTTCCACATCAGGCTGAACGCCACGGTCCACAGCGCGGTGAGGTGGTCGCTGGGGAACGACGAATCCGACGCGTGCGGCAGCAGATTGGTCCCCAGGTCAATGGCAAACGGCCTCGGGTGATACCAGGCGAGGCCGAAACCAACATTGATCGACAACGCCAGCGCTGCAGCCACGCCGGTCTGCAATGCCTGCCTACGCGTGGTCGGCTCGCCCCATAGCCAGCCAGCCACGAGCGTCAATGGCACCAGCCAGATCGCGTATTCGGCAAAGGCCATCGCCAGCCAGACGGTCGTGGCTGAAGCGTCGGCCGGCGCGTTGATCCAAAGAAACAGCGTGTGATTGAGTGATTCCATACAGCGTCGGCCAACGGCCCGTGTGATTCAACAACGGCGAGATACCCGGCCCACACTACGGAAGATTCCCTTCAATTCCCTTGGAACGGGCCTGTGGACAAGCCTAGGCCACCCGACTTAGGCCAGCCGTAGCGATGCCCCCGATCCTTGCCTAGGCTTTTCCCGCCGCCAGACGCTGCCTATGATGTAGACACACCGGCACGCAAGCAGGTCGGATACACAATCTCGAACCCCGGGGGGTGGATGGAAAGTTTCCTGATCCAGCGAACCACACGCCGGCAAGCGATGATTGCCGGCGCGATTGCGCTGTTGATCCTGTTGACGCTGGCCGTGGCCGCACCACGTGCGGGCCTGCAATGGCCGGCGATCAACCCGTTCATGCCGATGTGCGCCTTGACGGTGTTCACCACGGCCAGCATTGCCGCGTTTTTGCTGGGCGCTCAGTTCATCGTGACGCGGCAGCCGATGCTTGGCGCGCTGGGCGGTGCCTATGCTTTTACCGCCCTGGCGGTGGCGCTGCAGTTGCTGATGTTCCCCGGCGTGTTCTCGCCCACGGGGCTGTTTGGCGCCCGCCCCACCAGTGCAGCATGGATGTGGGTGTTCTGGCATGGCGGTTTTCCGCTGTTCGTGATCCTGGCGGTACTCATGCGCGATCGGCTCTCGCGCGATGCCGTTGCTGACGGGCGCGTCGGCCTGTGGGCCTGGCTGCTGATCGGCGGGCCGGTGCTGGTGGGCGTGCTGCTATGCGGCTTTGCAGTGCTGACCAACCTGCCGCCGCCGCTGCACGCCGGCAATGGCGACAACCCCGTGGCGGTCATCCTGTGGGCCATCAACGCCATTGCCGTGCTCGCCGTGGTGGCCAGCGGCCGCCTCCGTGCGGTGCTTGACGTGTGGCTGGCCATTGCCGCGCTGGCCTGCCTGACCGACACCACCCTCAACCTGCTGAGCACCGACCGCTTTACCGTGGGCTGGTACGTCGCGCGCCTGTTCAGCATGTTCGCGCCTGGGGTGCTGGTCTGCGTGCTGGTGTGGGAGGTGACCGCGCTGTACCGGCGGCTGTTCGAGGCGCATGTCTCGCTGCGGCAGGCGTCCATGCGTGATGCGCTGACCGGCTTGTACAACCGCACCTACTTCAACGAGCAGATCGATAACCAGATCAGCGCTGCGCAGGGCAACGGGCAGCCGTTTTCGCTGGTGATGGTCGATGTCGACCACTTCAAGCGCTACAACGATGCGTTCGGCCACCTCAAGGGCGACGCATGCCTGGCAGCCGTGGCCCATGCACTGGCCGGCGTGGTGCGCCGACCGGCAGATTTCATCGCTCGCTACGGCGGCGAGGAATTCGTCGTCGTTCTGCCCGAAACCGATGCGAACGAAGCGCAGGCCTTCGCAGAGCGCGCGCGCGAAGCCGTGCTGCGTCTGCGCATCGAAGCCGCTGCGCCGTCGCGCTACGTGACCGTCAGCGCCGGTTGCGCCACGTCAGTGCCAGGTAACAGCGTCCTCTCCATCGACACGCTGGTCGAGACTGCCGACGCCGCGCTCTACCGTGCCAAGGCGGCCGGTCGCAATCTGGTGATGACTGCGCAGCCTGCGTCTGCTGCGTTCACGTAGCGTGACGTAAGGCCTGTCAAACGATCAGGCACGTGAGCATTTGGCACGCCTGTCTTTGCTGTCTTCTTTATTTCTTCTGTATATAAAAATAGTAGTAGTAGATAACGGTGGATTGTTTCTGTGGATAGCTGCAGAAAACCCTTTCGCGTCAACTGCTTGCGAAATGCACAACCCATCGGACAGCGTGTGCCGTGGCGTGGATGACTCCTGCAGAGTGCGCCCCACCCTCTCGGCAGACACCAAAGTTATTCCCCCGCTGTGGACAACCTGACCCCGGACAGCCAACACAGTTGTCCCTGAAGTTCTTCACGTGTTTATCCACATATCCACATGTCCACAGCGACAATGGCGACCATGCGCCGGATTACCGCTTCGGTGCCCGTTCAAGACGCGCCGGGAACGCCTCCACCAACCAGTCAATGAACACTCGCAGCCGATGCGTGACATGGCGCGTTTGCGGATAGACGACGTGAAACGGATAAGGCGCCGGTCGCCACGGCTTCAGGATTTCCACCAGCGCGCCGTCGTTGATCGGCGCTTGCGCCGCATAGCCGAAGGTCTGCACGATGCCCAGGCCCGCAAGGCAGGCGGCCAGATGCGCATTGCTCTCGTTCACGCCGATGCGATGCTCGACCTTGATCTCAGTCTTTTCCCCGTCGCGCTCGAAGCGGAATGGAACCGACCGCCCCGACTGGCTGAACACGTAGCTCACGAGCCGGTGGCCATTCTTGAGTTCATCGGGGTAAGCCGGCGTGCCGTACTGCTTGAGGTATCCCGGGGTGGCGCAGGTAATCAGCGGCGCATCGCCCAGGTGGCGTGCGACCAGGGACGAGTTGTTTAGCGGGCCACCGCGAATCACGCAGTCGACGTTGTCCGCAATCAGATCCACCGAGCGGTCTGACACGCCCAGGTCAATCCTGATCTCGGGATAGCGCGCAGCGAACTCGGGCAGCAGAGGAATCAGCACGTCGCGCGCCGTCGAGCCGCCGACATCAATGCGCAACGACCCGCGCGGCCGTCCGCGTGCGAGGCTGAACGAGGCGTCGATGTCCTCCAGGTCGCCCAGGATGCGCGTGCTCTTGGCGTAGTAATCCTCGCCTTCCGGCGTCACCGTCACGCGCCGTGTCGTCCGCTGCAGCAGGCGCACACCCAGATGGGCCTCCAGTTCCTGCACCTGCTTGCTGACCGTGGCAATGGGCATGTCGAGCGAATCGGCCGCGCGCGTGAAGTTGCCGGCCTCCACCACGCGCGCAAAGGAACGCATTGCCAGGAGTTGGTCCATTCGAATGTCCGCGCAAATTATCCACAGCTGTGGATAGTAATTCTATTTGCAGCCCTTTTTCGAAAAGTTTCCGAGCTCTACATTGCCTCCATGCCCAACGCGACGGGGCAAACGCAGAGCAAGGCACCACCCGCCGCGAGGTCATTCATTCAAACCTGAAATCACGACATGGAGCACATCATGAGCAAGCAACTGGAAGGCAAGATCGCCCTCGTCACGGGTGGTAGCAGCGGCATCGGTCTTGGCGCTGCCAAGGAACTCGCAGCCCAAGGCGCGCGCGTGTTTATCACCGGCCGCCGTCAGGCGGAACTCGATGCCGCCGTCGCAGAAATCGGCGCCGGCGCCACCGCATTGCGCGCCGATGCGTCGGTGCTGTCCGACCTCGACGCCGTCTATGCCCACATTGCCAAGGTGGCCGGCAAGCTGGACATCTTGTTCGCCAATGCCGGCGGCGGCGACATGATGTCGCTGGGTGCCATCACCGAAGAGCATTTCGACCGGATTTTTGGCACCAACGTGCGCGGCGTGCTGTTCACGGTGCAGAAGGCGCTACCGCTGCTGACCGACGGCGCATCGATCATCCTGACGTCGTCCACGGTCTCGGTTCAAGGCACGGCCAACTTCAGCGTCTACAGCGCCAGCAAGGCGGCGGTGCGCAACTTCGCCCGCTCGTGGGTGATGGATCTGAAGGATCGCGGTATTCGCGTGAATGTCGTGAGCCCGGGCCCGATTCGCACGCCCGGCCTTGGCGGCCTCGCATCGGATGAAACGCGCCAGGGCCTGTTCGACTTCCTCACCGCTCAGGTGCCGCTGGGCCGCCTGGGAGAGCCGGCCGAAGTGGGCAAGGCCGTCGCGTTTCTTGCCTCGGACGCGGCAAGCTTTATCAATGGCATCGAGTTGTTTGTTGATGGCGGGATGGCTCAGGTTTGAGCGTCGGTAGCCGGAAACGGCTACCAACCTCCAGCGGCGCGGGCCTGACATGACGCACGCCTGAGGATCATCTTGGGCTCAGGCTGAGGGGCTTGCCGCTCGAAGCTGGAACCCTTCGACAAGGCCGGAGAACAGCGACGGATTCGGAGATACGAACCCCATGGGCAGTGCGACGCAGAATGCCCGCGTCGCCCGCATAGCGTGCAATAGCCGTCCATGACAATGACCTTTATCGAGAGCCAGGTGCCAACAACCCAAGTATTGGCGGGGCGCCCGACTCTCGCTATCAGAGGACGCCAATTGTCTTGTCCGGGCGTGCCCTTGTTTCTGTAGGCCAATACGCAGGCGCTGTCAGTGCAGGCTGACAGCAGTCGATGCGCCCGATTGTCGTGCCGGTCGAGTTGCGGCCCTCTCGCAGGGACGGCTCAGGTTGAGGGGGCCAACCAGATTTTTTTGCGGTTCAGCAGCAGCGGAATGACGCCGATTGCGATGCCGCCCATCCCCACGACGTTGGTGACCCAGTCGAAGGTCGGGATGCTGTAGAGCGCGATGAAGAAAAGGAAGAGCCCGCTTGCTACCGGCCAGATGACATGGGTGATGGCAACCCACGGCCCTTGCGTCAGCACCTTGCGGTAGTACCAGCCGCAGGCAAGCCCAGTGAGCCCCAGGTAGAAGCAAATCTGGAAACCGATGGCAGTAATTGAATCCTGCAGGATGACGTTGATCGTCGGCAGATAAGACGACACGAACAGCAGCACGAGCCCAGTAATCCAGATGAAGAAGATGGCGATGTGGGGCGTGCGCCAAACCGGATGCAGACGCGCATAGCGCGCGTGGAGTGCGCCGTCGCGGCTTTTGGCAAACAGCGTGCGTGTGAACTGCAGCATCTGGGTTTCGACCGTTCCCACCGTGCTCAGCAATACCGCGACGATCGCAACGTAGCCCCAGGTCGGGCCAAACAACTTCTCCGCAATGGCGAAAATGATGTTCGTGTTGTAGTGCTGGATCTCGGCATCGGACAAGCCAAGCTGCGTAATGACGATGAAGATGAGGAAGAACGCCATCAAGAACACCATCGACCAGAACGCGGCCCGACCGGGGGTGCGGTTTGCGTCACGCGTCTCTTCGCTGAGGTTCATCGTCACGTCCCAGCCGTAAAAGAAGAAGATCGCCACCAACGCGCCGTTGGCGAACATCTTGGGCGTGAACGCGAAAGGCCAGAACCAGATCCACGAGAACGGATGCGCTGGCGTATGCGGGAACACGATGAAACTCGCGACGATGATCACGAGCAGGATGATGCCCTCGACAATCGTCATCAGCACCTGCACGTAACTGGTGAGCTTGATGCCCTTGACGACCACCGCGCTGACAACTGTGAGCCATGCCGCAGCGATCAACGTCACGTAGTGCACGTTGTTCATCATGGGCCGATCAAAGATGAGCAGCGTGGCATTTGCCGCCGGAATCATGGCAGACACCATGAACACGCAGCACAGCACCAGCAGCGCCCAGCCGGCAAGGAAGCCGAGCGCGCGCCCGAATACCATGCTCACCCACGAATATGAGGTACCGGCGCTCGCCAAGGCGCGGTTCATGTTGATGAACGCATACGCGATGCCAAACATGATGAGCCCACACACCAGAATGCTCGCCGGCGACTGCGTGCCAGCCGTCCCGATGATGGTGGAAGTCGTGATCTCGATGCTGTAGGCCGGCGCGGTGCCGGCAATGCCCATGATTACCGATTCGACGACGCCCAGGGAATCTGCATTGAGCTTGGCTGGCTGGTCCATGGGCGCGCGACTCCGGGTCGACAATGGGCGATAGACCGATTTTTACCCTGTGCGGAAGGTGCGGGCAATAGGGGGCGCTCTGCACCCTGCGAGGAGCTTGGGCGGGCGCTCTGGCATGCATCTGCTGTGTATGGTCAAAGCGCACCATCACTTACACGACCGTCTCTCTAAGGGTTACGCCGGCACTCAGTGTCCATAGTCCGTCGACACGGTAATGTCCTTCCATTTGCGCAGTTCCTCTTCCAGCGCAGTCAGATGGGTTCGAACAAGCGTTAGCGCATCACTGCCAAGCAGCAGATGGGCCGGCGGATAGTCGGCCGCAATCACAGCCAACATCGCACGCGCTGCCTTAACCGGGTCGCCGAGTTGCTTGCCGTTTTTCTCTTCCCGGGCGCGTCGCACGGGATCGAAGACATTGTCGTAGTCGGGGATAGAGCGCGACGTGCGCGTCATCGAGCGCCCCGCCCAGTCGGTACGGAATGACCCGGGTGCCACCGCAGTCACGGCAATGCCGAAGCTGCGCACCTCCTTGCCAAGAGTTTCCGAAATGCCCTCCAACGCGAACTTGCTGCCGCAGTAGTAGGCAATGCCCGGCATCGTGATATGTCCGCCCATCGATGTGATGTTCAGGATGTGGCCACGCCGGCGGCGACGCATGAACGGCAGCACCGCTTTCATCATGGCGACGGCACCGAACACGTTCACGTCGAACTGCCTACGCATCTCGGATAACGGCGACTCCTCCAGTACCCCCTCATGCCCGTAGCCGGCATTGTTGACGAGGACATCGACCGGGCCGACGTTGGCTTCGATTTCCGACACGGCACCGTCGATGACGTGGAAATCGGTCACGTCCAATACACGCGCAAATGCATTGAGTGAAAGCGACTCGAAATCGCGCTTGGCCTGCTCGCTTCGGACGGTGCCGACAACCTTGTGGCCCGCGGCCAATGCTTCCTGTGCCAGCGCACGGCCCAGGCCGCTGCTGACTCCCGTGATGAGAAAAATCTTGCTGCTGGTCATAGCTGCCCCTTGCCGAGCGTGATGAAGGGTGCATGCTAGTCTTGGCAGATAGTCGATTTAAGCCGAATTCGGCTGAATTTATTGCCTAAAAGTATGACCAACCGGGCTATCACTCCTCCGGATTCCACCGCGCTTGCGGCAACGCGAGCCCGAACCGTTTCGCTGCTGCGCGCACTTGCGCCGGACGAGGGTTACAACCTTACGGCCATCACAAGCGTGCGCATCCTGCGCTCCGACCGCGCACTATCGCGCACGCCCGTTCTGTATGACCCAGGCATCGTGATCGTTTGCCAAGGCCGCAAGCGCGGGTATTTTGGCGACCAGCTGTACCAGTACGACGAAGATCACTACCTTGCCGTGTCGGTGCCTGTGCCCTTCAGCATGGAGACCGACGCGACGCCCGAACGGCCGCTGCTCGCGCTCTATCTGCACCTCGATTTCGCGATGGCCGCCGAACTGGCCGCGCAGCTGGATAGCGTTGGAGTGACCCACCGCACCGCCGCGCCCCAGAGCATGATGTCCAGCCCCATGGATGAGGGGATGCAGGCCTCTGTGCTGCGCTTCCTGGAGGCCATGCACCATCCCGTAGAAGCGGCCGTCTTGGGGCCGGGCCTGTTGCGCGAGGTGTATTTCCGGGTGCTTACCGGCGGGCAAGGTGGCGCGATGAGGGAAGCACTGGCGATGCGGGGGCAGTTCGGGCGAATCGGCCACGCGCTACGGCACATCCACGCCGCATACGCACAGTCGCTTGATGTAACGCAGCTTGCCGAAAAAGCAGGAATGAGCGTCCCAAGCTTCCACAGCCATTTCAAGGCGATTACGCAGCTCTCGCCAATGCAATACGTGAAGTCCACACGCCTGCATCAGGCGAGATTGCTGATGGTGCGTGAAGACCTGACGGCCGAAGCGGCGAGCCACGCCGTGGGCTACGCGAGCCCCTCGCAATTCAGCCGAGAGTTCAAGCGGCTTTTTGGTTTGACGCCGGCAGCGGAATCAAAGCGCATGCGTGAGAGCTTCGCGCTCCCGCCGCCCTTCGACGATGCCGCATATGTGTCGTCGCACTGAGCACCCATCGACCAATGGGTGGTCTCGCAAGACCAGCCAGACCGGCCTGCACCAGGCCCACTTCGATGGTCGGATACCTATCTAGGCTTTCCCATCGCGTTCTTCAGCTTGCTCGGCCGAACCTTTCGGGCCGCGTTGCCAGCGCATGACGTTTTCGGCGTCCTAGCTGGCATGCACATCGGGCCCTAGTCAATCATGAGATGGCGCATCAACAATGTCGGGTCTGCGATCTCAAGAATGAGGCGACGCAGCACGCGTTTGCGCATGTGTTCATCGTCCAGCACCCAAGGGGCGCTGACCTCGCTGAGATGCCGTGTGATCGCTTCTCGATGGTCGGTGCCTTCCGGCAGGCCCAGGCGCGCTGCGAGCAGGCCGGCAACGACATCATCGATTTCAACGTCGAGCAGCCTCGCGTCAATGGTGAGTTGTAGCTTCATCGTGACGATCGAACCTGAAAAAGCCGGCGCCGCAACAAGATCGTGCGGCACCGGAATGCAGTTGCACCGGCCGGCGAACCGGCCAGTCGATGGCAGCGCAACTGCGCGGATCAGTAGTCCAGTTCAGGCGCCGGCGCTTGTGCGGGCTTGTCTTCCTTCGGCGCGTCCGCGATGGTTGCATCCGTGGTCAGAATCAACCCTGCGACAGACGCGGCGTTCTGCAGCGCGGTGCGCGTGACCTGGGTCGGGTCAACCACGCCTGCTTCCACGAGGTCGCCGTACTCGCCCGTGGCCGCGTTGTAGCCGTAGTTGCCCTTGCCTTCGGACACCTTCGCGATCACGACGGAAGGCTCTTCACCGGCATTGGCGACGATGGCGCGCAGCGGTGCCTCCAAGGCATGCTGCACGATCCGAATGCCCGCATCCTGATCGCTGTTCGCGCCCTTGAGGTTCACCACCGCAGAACGGGCGCGCAGCAAGGCAACGCCACCACCCGGCACGATGCCCTCTTCCACGGCCGCGCGCGTGGCGTGCAGGGCATCGTCGACACGGTCCTTCTTCTCTTTCATCTCAACTTCGGTGGCAGCACCCACCTTGATGACGGCAACGCCTCCGGCGAGCTTCGCCACGCGCTCTTGCAGCTTCTCGCGGTCGTAATCGCTCGTGGCTTCGTCGATCTGCACGCGGATCGACTTGACGCGCGCGTCGATGCTGGCCTGGTCGCCGGCACCGTCGATGATGATGGTGTCGTCCTTACGGACTTCCACGCGCTTGGCCCGGCCGAGATCCTCCAACGTGGCCTTCTGGAGCTGCTTGCCCGTTTCTTCCGAGATGACCGTCGCCCCGGTAAGGACGGCAATGTCTTCGAGCATGGCCTTGCGGCGATCGCCAAAGCCGGGCGCCTTGACGGCGGCGACCTTCAGGATGCCGCGCATCGCGTTGACGACGAGGGTGGCGAGCGCTTCGCTCTCAACATCCTCCGCCACGATCAACAGCGGCTTGCCGGCCTTCGATGCCGCTTCCAGGATCGGCAGGAGGTCGCGGATATTCGAGATCTTCTTGTCGTGCAGCAGGATCAGCGCATCGTCCAGATATGCGGCCTGCTTCTCCGGGTCGTTGATGAAGTACGGGCTGACGTAGCCGCGGTCGAACTGCATTCCTTCAACAACGTCCAGCTCGTTGTCGAGCGACTTGCCATCCTCGACCGTAATGACGCCTTCCTTGCCGACCTTCTCCATGGCCTCGGCGATGATCTTGCCGATGGCCTCGTCCGAGTTGGCCGAAATGGAGCCCACCTGGGCGATTTCGCGGTTGGTCGAAATCGGCTTGGACAGATTGCGCAGCTCATCGAGCACTGCGGCCACCGCCTTGTCGATACCGCGCTTGAGGTCCATCGGGTTCATGCCGGCGGCCACGTGCTTCATGCCTTCCTGCACGATGGCCTGGGCCAGCACGGTGGCCGTGGTGGTGCCGTCACCGGCAATGTCCGCAGTCTTGGACGCGACCTGCTTGACCATCTGCGCGCCCATGTTTTCGAAGCGGTCCTTCAGCTCGATTTCCTTGGCGACAGACACGCCGTCCTTCGTGATGGTCGGGGCGCCAAAGCTGCGCTCGATGACTACGTTGCGGCCCTTGGGCCCGAGCGTCACCTTCACGGCGTCGGCAAGAACATTCACGCCCTTGACGATACGGACGCGCGCGCTGTCGTGGAACTTGACGTCTTTTGCACTCATGTTTGTTGCTCCGGATAAGTCGTTGACTCAACACGTCGCGAACAACCGGCCTCTTTGCGTGTCCGGCGATATCCGGCGGTGTCCGCGAGCGGCTCGAGGCTTCAGGCGGCTTTGGCAACCGCCTCGGCGTGGGTTTCGATGACGCCCATGACGTCTTCTTCACGCATGACGAGGAGTTCCTCGCCATCAACCTTGACGGTCTGACCGGCGTACTTGCCGAACAGCACTTGGTCACCGACTTTCAATTGGAGTTCGCGCTGCGTGCCGTCCTGAAGCAGGCGGCCCGTGCCGACCGCGATGACTTCACCCTGCTCGGGTTTTTCTGCGGCGGAATCAGGAATCACAATGCCCGAGGCCGTCGTCCGCTGCTGTTCGATTCGCTTGACGATAACCCGGTCGTAGAGGGGACGAATCTTCATTTCCATCTCCTGAGCGATAGATCACCAAAAAAGGGAATCCGGCTTGCACACCCTGCAAGCATGGCGCCTGGGCGGGGCTGACAAAGCCGTGCCAAACACTTGGCGGATTGCAAAATAGAAGCGCTCTGCGGCGACTTCAAGAGGCTCGCGAACGGCGTGTTTGTAACAAGATGTATCAGGGCAAAAGAATGCGGTGGACGGCGCCCAACCGATAGACCGTACGGCCGCGTCCGTGCCGCTGGCGCGGTATTGGAAGGACGGGACAGGGTGACGGCCGTCCTCCATCGGGCCCGAGTGTGTCGTCCGACTCTTCGAGCGCCTGCCACACCCCGCCCTTGACCGGACGGAACAACCAGCGCACGTAGCCCTCGTCTGCGGCAATCTGCATCAGCTCGCCGCGATCGGGCGCACCGTCGATCAGGGTTTCGTTTGCTGATGCGCCGTCGTAATCACCGAATGCCTGACGGCAGGCCAGCGCTTCACCCGCCGATGCGCCGATCATGTTGCAACCGCGTCGCTCGACGCGCTCAAGGTCCCACGCACCCAGCCGCCACGCTGCATCGAGCAGCACTTCATCAATGGTTTCGATGTGGCGCCAGGCGTGGCCCAGCTGAATGGCGGAGCTGGGTACCGAGCGAGGCGGAATATCGATTCCCGGTAACACCAGCGGACTGGCGCGGCGGAATCCGTGCCAATGCAGGATCGCCACAAGCGGCGTATTCGCCCGCCGGGCCGCCGTTACGGTGACGGCGACCAATGGCAGACGCACCGCGTCCATCTGTTCATGCACTGCGCTGAAAAGGTCCATGAAGCCTCCGAATGATGTGTCCAATGGCCTCTTGAAATTTCTGCCTGCTTCCCTATTTTAGGTTTCGTCAATGCAGTCGCGGTTCTCGCGCTGCGTGTTTCGATTTGTTTGTCAGTGGCCCGCCACGGACCGATGAACTGGAGCGCGTAGTTCGGTTCAGTCTCCGTGCGGGCCCTTCAGGAGCCAGCCATGAGCGATCTGTTTTTTGGCACCGATCTGCTGGGCGAATTCGACCGCCTGCAACGGCAGATGGCCACTCTCTTTGCGGGGGCACCCGCCAGCCTGCGCGCAACGCGCATCGGCACCTTTCCTCCCGTCAACATTGGCAGTACCGATGACTCCGTAGAGATCGTCGCATTCGCCCCGGGGCTCGACCCCGCGCAGATCGATGTCTCGATCGACAAGGGGCTGCTGACGATCAGCGGCGAGCGCAAGCGCCCCGATTTCGAACTCACCGACGAGACGCGCGTGTATGCCGATGAACGCTTCACGGGTGCATTCCGCCGTGTGATTGAGCTGCCACAAGACGTCGATCCCGACAAAGTCAGCGCCCGGTACGTCAACGGCTGCCTGACCATCAGCGTGGGCAAGTCGGAGGCATCGAAGCCGCGTCAGATCACGGTGCAAGGCTGAGCCGCGCCTTGCGCAAGCACGAAGGAGCACATCATGAGCGACACCACCCAATTGGCGACCCAAGTGCAGCCTGGTAAGGCGGCGGTTGCAAAGCAGACGGCAGAACAGGCGGCTGCGCGACAGACATACTTGGCGCCACCCGTCGACATCTTCGAAAACCGCCAGGGCATCACGCTGTACGCAGACCTGCCAGGCGTCCCGCGCGAGAAGCTTGATGTTCGCGTGCAGGACGGCACGCTTACTGTCGATGCCGAGTTGATGGTGTCCACACCGCCGGGACTGCGCCTGCAGCACGGCGAAGTTCGACACCCGCATTTCTCGCGCACCTTTGTGCTGAGCCCGGACTTTGATGCCTCGCGCATCGACGCCCAGCTGCGCGACGGAGTGCTCAAGCTGACGATTCCGCGTCGCGATGAAGCCAAGCCGCGGCGTATCGAAGTCCAGGCCGGCTGAGCCGCCGCCTGTTGTTTGCCTTGCAAGCGGGCGCGCGTTGCGCGCCTGCATTTGGCACCGTGCCCCTGGTTACGGTTGTTTGTCACGAGGAGACAAAGATGCTGAGTGCACACGAATTTGCCACCTTGATGCTGGTCAGTCAGTCGCCAGAGCAGGTGGATATGAATCGCGCTGAATTGGATTCGTTGCTGGAGCGGCAGTTGGTGATGCTGGCGCGTTCTGCCGAGGGGCATCGTCGCCGCGCACGGCTTACCGATGCCGGACGCTCGGTGCTCCAAGCCCTCAACGCCGTTGATCGTCAGTAGCCCGGCAGGTTCGCGGGCAGCAGAACAGCTGGCCCGCTGGGGGCCTGCATTCTTCAGGCCGCCGAGGCCCCTGGCAGAGTCGGCCCGCGCTTGACACCACGGAAGAGAATGAGCGCCACGCCGAGCATGATTCCAATGTCTGCGACGTTGAACACACCCGTTCGCAACTGCCCGATGCCTATGTTCAGAAAATCAAAAACCCGGCCATCGTAGACACAACGATCGAACAGGTTGCTGAGCCCTCCACCCAGAATGCAAGCTGTCGCCATAACTTCGGTACGGCCGAGCCTGGGTGAACGCAGCAGCCACACGAACAGGCCGACCAGAATCGCCAGAACGCCATAGATGAAAACGATATTGCGAGTCGCATCGGACATTCCCGCCCCGAGGCTTAGGAATGCGCCGTGGTTATAGGTGGGTAGAACGAGAAGGCTTCCTGAAAGCAATGACACGACTTCGCCGGGCGTCAATATTTGCTTGAATATGGCCTTCGTCGCCTGGTCGATGATGATCCAGGCGAGCGCGCCAAGCAGCGCAATGGCAACTCTTTGCTTCGTCGTCATTCGAGAGGTAATCTGTAGGCGGGCCCCCATTCTAGTCAGAGTGGGGTGTCGCCAGCTCCGAACGACTTAGATTGGCTACGCGTATTTGTCGCCCACCGTACTGCGAATCGGATGGGTGTCGTAGACGATGATCATCCGCTCGATGAGCCCGTTGTCGTCAAATTCAAAAACATCGACGCACTCAAAGCGCACCGCCATCCCATCTTGAGCTCCCAGTCATAGATGAAGTAACCGGTCGCACGTCGGGCGCCCATCGTGCTGACGCAGATGTCGATTGACGTGATTTTGCTTCCACCAGATGCCGCATCGACCTTCGCAAAGAACGGCGCGGGGTGCATCCACCCGAGAAACAGCGAGAAGATCTGCGCAGAGATGGCCGCATCGCTTAGATCGCCGGCCGATCTTGCTCATGTGGCATTGCTCCATCCCGGGCAGAGCCATGAGGATTGCAATGCTGGTTGGAAAGCGTTGGGGCACCGCACATTGACGCAGACCGTGGGCTCGTTTTCGATACCCTCGAGTTGACGCTCACCGCTGCGGCGGCGAGGCATGGCGTTGCAATAGGTGATCCGCGGATGGCGAGAGACCGCCTACGGGCGGGGACGTTGGTCACGCCTTTTATCGACGTGGCGAAAAACGGCTTGTCGTACTTCGTCGTCCATCCATCCCAACGAGCCGCCCAGCCCAAGATTCGCGCCCTCGCTGACGTCTTGTCGCGGCTTGCGCGGGAAGACTGATTGTTGTCGAGGAAAGCAGTCCTGTACTGCGACGTGCCGTTGCTGCTGCATCGGCATGCCGCCTGACAAAAAAAGGGCCCCGGCCGGGACGGGTGGCCGAGGCGAGCTAGGACTGCATGGACGACTAGGGAGCGGGAGGAGCCTCCCCTTAAGTTTCCAGGGGCGGAGTCTATGGAAGGGGCCCTGCCGAGGCAATTCAACAATTCTCAGCGGCAACGCGCCCCTTGCCGGCCTGCTCAACGCACTTGCCGGCGTGCCTGCAACGCGTGCAGCGCTGCATCAAGCCAGCGAAGAACTGAAGGCGCGGTTGAAGTCATCGGCTGGGCGGGACGTCACCGCCCATGCCTCATTGCAAACGCCGAGGAACAGCGCATAGGCGCGCTCACAGCTCAAGATAGAAGCCCTTCGTTGCGCAATGCTTCCTCGGCCGCCTCGTGGTCCTGAGCAGCGCTGCCACCGGAGATGCCAATGCCGCCCACCAGACGCCCTTCGTAAAAGATCGGCACGCCGCCGCCCACCGGCATCAGGCGCGGATGGTGCGCCAGCGGGGCAACGGCGGGCTGGGCCATGTACTGGTTCCATTGATGCGTCGCCAGGCCGAACGAGGCTGCCGTCCATGCCTTGTTGATGGCGACGTCAGCGGTCAGGAAAGGCGCGGCGTCTGCACGCTCGAACGCGCGCAGGTGCCCTCCTGCATCGGTAATGGCGATGGTCGCGGCAAACCCGCGTGCGGCACTGGCCCGACGCGCCTGCGCCAGCAAGGCTTGCGCGGCCTCCAGGCTGATCGTTGCCGTTGGGACGATGGGGGATGTCATGGTGAGGCTCCTTGTCAGACGTCAGAAAGGTTCAGGCGTTGGCGACAACGACTTTGCCGATCATGTTTCCGGCTTCGACCAGCGCGTGCGCCTTGATCAAGCTCGCGGCGTTGATGCCATCGATGCGCTGCGTCAGGGTGTGCTTGATGTCGCCGCGATCGACCAGTTCGGCCACACGACGCAGCAACGCGTGCTGTCGGGCGATGGTGGCGGTGGTGAACATGGCGCGGGTGAACATCAGTTCCCAGTGAATCGAAATGGATTTCCCCTTGAACGGGCCGATGTCCAGATCCACCGGATCATCGATGAGGGCGAATTGCCCCTCGGGGCGCAGCACAGCGGCGATCTGCGGCACGTGAGCGGCGCTCTGGTTCAGCCCGGCCACATGCGTGACGTGATCAAAACCAAGCGCTGCCAATTGCGGCGCCCACGGTTGACGGTGATCGATGACGTGGTGCGCGCCATGCGCCAGCACCCATTCACGGGTTTCCGGCCGCGACGCCGTGCCGATCACGGTCATCCCCGTCAGCGCGCGCGCCAGTTGGGTCAGGATGGAGCCGACCCCGCCCGCAGCTCCGGTCACCAGCAGCACGTTGTTCTCGGTCGGGTCGGCAGCCTGGACGCGCAGGCGATCAAACAGCAGTTCCCACGCGGTGATGGCTGTCAGCGGCAGCGATGCGGCTTGCGCAAAATCCAGCGATGCCGGCATGGGGCCGACGATGCGTTCGTCCACCGCATGCAGTTCGCTGTTGGTGCCAGACCGCGTGATGTCGCCGGCATACCAGACACGGTCACCCGGCTTGAAGCGCGTGGCCAGCGGGCCGGCCGCGCGGACGATGCCCGCTGCGTCCCAGCCAGCAATGCGCGCTTGGCCCTCCGGGATGTCTCCGCCCCGCCGGATCTTGGTATCGACCGGGTTGACGGACACCGCTTTGACTTCCACCAGCAGGTCGTGATCGCGCAGTTCAGGCGTCGGCAGCTCAATGTCTTGCAGCGCCTGCGGGTGGCTGATGGGGTGGTTCTGATAGAAACCGATGGCTTTCATGCACGTTCTCCAAAGAGTGGATGAGGGCCATGCTATCTTTCATCGATATGCGGATAAACGGGCGGTATGCCCAAACACTTTCGGCATTTCAATGAAAATCATCCGCCTGGACGACGTGCAAATCTTCGTGCACACGGCCGACGCCGGCAGCTTCTCAGAGGCTGCCCGCCAACTGAACATCGCGCCTGCGCAAGCAAGCGCGTCTGTGCAGCGGCTGGAAAAGGCGCTGGACGCCCGTCTGTTCACGCGTTCCACGCGCAGCATGCAGTTGTCAGAGGCTGGAGAGCGCTACCTGCCGCACGCGCGCGTCATGCTGGGTGCGCGGGAGCAAGGCGAACAAGCGCTGGCCGGTGGCCGGGAAGCACTCTCCGGCCCGCTGCGGCTGTCTGCTCCGTCCGATTTCGGGAGAAACCTGCTCCTGCCGTGGCTCGACGATTTTCAGCACCAGCACCCTGGTTTATCGGTGCACTTGAAATTGAGCGACCGGGCGGCCGATCTCATCCGCCAGCCGCTGGACTTTGCCGTGCGCTATGGGGCGCTGCCGGATTCATCCTTGCTGGCCATCAAACTGCTCGACACCAACCGGCGTGCGTTGTGCGCAGCGCCCTCGTACATCGAACAACACGGCGCACCGGCCAAGGTGGATGACCTGCGACGACACAACTGCCTTCGGTATATCTGGAGCGAGCAAGTCCATGAACGCTGGCGCTTTACCCTGCCCGGCGGTGAGCGCACCGTGGCCGTCACAGGAAATCGCGTGAGCGACGATGCCGATGCCGTGCGCCGCTGGGCCGTCGCAGGCGAAGGCCTGATCTATAAATCGCGCTTGGACCTCATCAACGATTTAAAGGCCGGGCGATTGGTCGAGATATTCCCGCAGGAATACGGCGAGCCCGCGCCGCTGCATTTGATTTGCGCCCACCGTGCGCAGCTGACGCCCGCCATCAAGGCGCTGAGTGCCTTTTTGCGGGAACGCTGCATGGCCCTGGTCGCAAGCTACGCGCCGGAAGGTTTGCCATCTGAGTAACACCGTGGCTAACGGCTCAGGCTGCCGTGGCGAGCTTGGGTCAGTTGTTGATGGCCCGTTGTGGGGCTTCACTGCAAGGGGCTTTCGTCAGCGCGCAGCGTCAGGACCTGTACGCCGTTTCGTGTCACGGCCACCGTATGTTCGAACTGCGCCGACAATTTCCCGTCTCTTGTGACCACCGTCCAGCCATCCTCTTCGGTCCGGACGGAGCGGCGGCCTTGATTGATCATCGGTTCGATGGTGAACACCATGCCTTCGCGCAATACCAACCCGGTTTGCGGCGTGCCCCAATGCAGCACTTCTGGAGGTTCGTGCATCTCACGGCCAATGCCGTGTCCGCAATACTCTCGCACGACCGAGTAGCCGCTGCGCCTGGCGTGCCGCTCGATGGCATGGCCCACGTCACCCAGCGTGGCGCCCGGGCGCACGGCTTTGATCCCTCGCCACATGGCCTCATAGGTCACCTGCACGAGCCGCTTGGCCGATGGCGACACGTCTCCGATGAGATAGGTTTTGCTGGAATCTGCGATGAACCCGTTCTTTTCCAACGTGATATCGAAGTTCACGATATCCCCGTCCTGCAAGATGTCCGCGGGGGACGGAACGCCGTGGCAGACGACATGGTTGCGCGAAGCGTTCAACGCGTAGGCATAGCCGTACTGCCCCTTGCTCGCCGGGCGCGCGCTCAGTTCATCCACAATGAAACGGTCGACCATGTCGTTGACCTGCATGGTGGACATGCCAGCCAAGCTCACTTGGTCCAGGTAGCCGAACACACCCGCCAGCAGCCTGCCGGATTCCGCCAGCAACGCGATTTCTTCCGGTCGCTTGGTCATGTGGAAGCAACCCGGACTGCCGGGGCCTCAACGCCAGCGGCCCGGAATTCCCGCGCAACGATCTCATTGAAAGTCAGCGCCGGATTCATCTCGCACAACATGCCGATCTTGATCCAGAAAGCAGCCTGCGCATTGATGGATCGGCACGCCACTGCACTCGCTTTGCGTATTTGATCGTGCAGATCGTCGTCAATGTTCACGATGCCCACGTCACCCTCCAATATATGAAATATATATGGATCGTATAGTGCGTTGACCAGCTATGCAAGGGCCGTCCCTCAGGTGATCGCCCCTGCGACGGCGTCACGTAGCCGCTTTGGCGTTTCCGCCCGCCAGGGGGGGGGAATGCGCACCCCCATAGGTCTTCGCCAGCCGGCTCCGCGCATGCAACGAAATCTCGTCGGCCACGATCCGCTCGAGCTCCAACCAGGTCACGGGCAACCGTACAAACACACTGTTGTTGTTGTCCGACGAGACGCACAGCTTGATGTGGCTGACGTGGTTGTTCACCCCGCACCCAACATGAAGGATGCGCGTGGTCGCCGACGGGTGCCACACCACGTTGCCGAGGAAGTCACTGATTGTGTAGGCCACCAAGCCTCGCTTGTCGACTGATCGTGCCTGGCCTGAAGCCGTCAATCACGATAGCGTTTCGACAACGAACATCCGCGCTTGCTGGGCTTCCTGACGATCGGCCTTGATCGGCGCATATGTCTCGGAATTGTAGAAAGCTAGCGCTTGGGCCAGCGTCGGGAACTCGAACACACCGGCCATCGGCAATGGGTCTTCATCCCCCTCCAGAACCTGCGCAACAGGGCCGAAATGCAAGATTCGCCCGCCCGCCTCTTGCAGCGCAGCTTGAAAGCGCGGAGCAAGCGCCGCCTGCTTGGCAAAGTCGATGATGCGTAGATTGACGTGTACGTATGCTGGCATTGTGCCTCCGAAATAATGCATATACATTATTAAGGGAAGGCAGGATTGTCAAACGGGGTAGACATGAAGGGTTTTGATCCAGAGGCTTTGAAGAACGTTGCAGCGGAGTGTCCGGGCTTCCAGGCACGCGCAACGGCGCGCGCACTCACGCGTTACTACAACGCCTGTTTCAAGCCGCTCGGGCTAACGGCGGAGCAGTTCAGCCTGTTGGTTGGTATCGGTGAAGCCGAGGGAACGACGCTGGTTGAGCTAGCGGATAAGGCCGGGGTCGACCCCACCACCCTCAGCCGATCTGTCCAGAATCTGGAAAGCCGAGATTTGGTCCACGCCACTGGCGGACGCGGCCGAGCTGGAAAGCAGTTGACCCTCACGACATCTGGGCGTCGACTCGTGGCGGATGCGCTCCCGGTGTGGAGTTCAGCCAAAGCCGAACTTGCCAGTCAGATGGGCGATAAATCGCTTCGTTCAGCAACGCAAGCAATGGCGAAATTGGCCAACGCTGCAGAGTCCTCGCGGGCGTAGTGCTTGCGGCCAGTTCATGGCGCAACATCGCGTCGACGCCGCGCTGGGTGCACCTCAGTTTCTAACCCGCCGACGTCGAGCACGCGCCGCAACTCCACAACAAACACAGCTAACCGCTTTGGCATTCCCAAGTGCAGATTGCTTGGTCAGTCACCATTGGCATATCGGCCCTGGGCTCAGAGCTGGTGAGCGCTTGAACCTCGACGCGAGGTCGGTTACGTCTGAAGCGTGGTCGGAATCGCGGGGGTCAGTTGCAGCGATTCAGCAACGATTGTCTGCCGTGCGGTCTGCGCCGCGTGAAAATTGAAGATGAAGTCTGCGGCCTGATCGCGAATCTCATAAGCCAGGCAGATTGAGTACTGCATTCGAACCATTCGAGCTCCTGACGCCCGGCATGGCTGGGTCGCTTGCGTAGACGGTGGCCGTTGAGAGCGCCACCGGACAGACCTTCGAATTTGACCTCATCGAACGGTCTACTCGCCGACCATCGATTGGCCCGGCACAAGCCCATCGATGATGTCCTCTGCGCCCTGCGTGGCCGCGCGCTTCGCAGCGCCTACGTTGTCCCATGGCTCGCCTCTTAGACGAAAGACGCGGGAGCGCTCATCGTCCATCGTCTCGCCTTCAAGACAGATGACGACCGAGACGCTGTACGCGCGGTCGGGGCGTTTCTCGTGCCACTCGCGTGGTGGGTTGAACGGGTAAATCAGGGGGTAAATCGCGAACCCTTTGTAGAAGGATGTCGGGTAGGTATCCATGGTGGATCTCCCATAGGAAAAGCGAGCGGGCCGGGCTACGCCCTTGGTGCTCTGATGGCAAGGCGAGAATGCCCGGGGGCGGGTGAAGTGCGAGCCGTGCTGGAAAAACGACTCGGAGAGGCAGCTTGGGAGGCTGGATCGAGGTGGAACGTCCGCGACGCGTCGATCAGAGGCGAGGCAAATTTCTCTTGTGCCGGGGCCGACGACGCGCCCCGCTGATATCCGTCCCTCACTCTACTCCGATATCGGGATCGTGGGCCCGGGTATTTCTTGAGGCGCTGCGTGTCAGGCAGCGCACGGAGCTATCGGATAGCCCACCGCAGTTATGCGGGCGAACGCCTTTTATGCTTCTTCAAACAGGCGGATCGCCATCAGGCCATGTCCCATTGTTGCGCCAGCTCGGACCGCTGCTGCAATTGAAATCAATTCTGCAAGTTCTTCAGCCGTAGCCCCGGCCTTTTTGGCGGCCTTCGTATGGACATCAAGGCAGTAGGAACATTGCGTAGTCAGCGCAACGGCCAGCGAGATGAACTCCCTGATTTTTAGCGGAATCAAACCATCAGCGCGCTTTGCGGCATGATCGAAGGCCATAAAAGCGTTGCCTTCTTCCTTCGCAAGAGCAAGAAGCTTTGGAATGTTCTGGAAGTCCTTGGGCGACTGGTATTCACTCATCACTGATGTCTGCTGTTTTAAATTACCGTTCATTTTCAGAATCCATTGCAGAATTCCAATATCCGCTTGCGACAAGTTTCTCGCGGACCATGGAACGGGCACGATGCAGCCGGCTCTTGACTGCTTCAACGGTCAACCCTAGCTCGGCCGCCACTTCCGGCGCTGTGAGTCCATCAACATCCCGCAAAATGAGAACCTCGCGATAACTCTGAGGAAGCGTCTGGATCGCGGCGGTGAGGTCCCTTCGCAAATCTCTTGGGATCATTGGCGCCTGAACAGCATCCAAATCTGCCTCGTATAAGGGAATGGACGCTTTTCTCCTGGTAAAGAATCGGTAGCATTCCCTTTCGACGATACGGAATAGCCAGCTCGCAAACGCCGCCGCCGTTCGTAGCGCGCCAATTTTTCGATACACCCGCCATAAGGCGATCTGCACGGCGTCTTCAGCGTCCTCACTATTTGTGCACGTTCGTCTCGCAAACCGCTTTAGATCGGGCTGACACACTGCCAGCAGTCGAGAGATTGCAGCCTGGTTGCCAGCGCAAGCCGCCTCAATAAGCTCATCAGAGGCACGTATCATTTCAGTTCTTTATTGGCGTTCTTCCAAAAAGAGCACAGGCCGGACAAAAGCCGACAATTGCTGTGCCTGCCAGAATCGCTGCGGTCGCGTAGCCGGCAATCATGCCCCACGGCGTAGGAGCCAACGTTGCTGTAGCGACGGCCGTGCAGAGCCCCACGGAAGCGCGAATCAATCGCTCGGTGGTGGGTAGATTCCGCTTGAGATAGAACATATGGACACATCCTTCTGTTGTGCTGGTGACGGCTTCATAGAGGCACCGTCAGCGCAAAAGGATTCTTTTTTTTTGGGGTATTTCGGGACTGGGGGACCATGGACAGTCCCTGGGCATCTCTCGCGGACTCTCAGCGGCCGCGTTTTGCCCGCGAACAGCGGCCGCCGTGAGGGAATCCGTCGCACAAAGCCACTACAATAGCGCCCCTTTCGCCGGTGGCCCCGCTCCTGATATCCCGTGCAGGCGCATGCCTCCAGCTGCACACCAGAAGCCACAATCCTATGATGTCAAACGCCTGCGGCGTCGATTTCGGCACGTCCAACTCCACCGTCGGCTGGCTGAGACCGGACGCACCCACCCTGCTGCCGCTCGAAGACGGCAAGGCTACGCTGCCTTCCGTCATCTTCTTTCACGCCGAAGACCCGACGGTCAGCTACGGCCGTGCCGCGCTGGCCGACTATCTTGCCGGTTACGAAGGCCGCCTGATGCGCTCGCTCAAGAGCCTGCTCGGCACCTCGATGATGGACGACAGCACCGAGGTCATGGGCCAGGCCATGCCCTTCCGCAAGCTGCTGGCGCATTTCATCGGCGAACTCAAGCGGCGCGCCGAGCATGCCGCCGGCCATGAATTCCGCCGCGCCGTGCTGGGCCGCCCGGTGTTCTTCATCGACGAAGATTCCAAGGCCGATCAGCTCGCCGAAGACACGCTGGCGGACATCGCGCGCGACGCCGGCTTCGACGAGATCGCTTTCCAGTACGAGCCCATCGCCGCCGCGTTCGACTACGAGGCCGGCATCAGCGGTGAAGAACTTGTGCTGGTGGCCGACATTGGCGGCGGTACGTCAGACTTCTCGCTGGTGCGCCTGTCGCCCGACCGCGCGAAACGCCTTGACCGCCGCGAGGACATCCTCGCCAACGGCGGCGTTCACATCGGCGGCACCGACTTCGACCGTGCCTTGAGCCTGGCCAGCGTGATGCCGCTACTGGGCCTGAACAGCTCACTGCGCAACGGCAAGGCGATGCCGTCTGGCCAGTATTTCGACCTGGCGAGCTGGCACACCATCAACCACGTGTACACGCGCAAGGCGTGGGCGGTAGTGATGGACAATTACCGGGATGCCGCCGACACCGAAAAACTCGATCGCCTCATCCGCCTGATCCGCGAGCGCGCCGGCCACTGGCTGGCCATCCAGGTGGAAGCCGCGAAGATCGCGCTGTCGGACGCCCCTGTGGCAGAGATCGACCTGCACCGCATCGCGCCCGAGTTGAAGCAGCCCGTCACGCGCGAGGATTTCGACCAGTCGATTGGGAAGCTGGTCGGCAAGACGGTCTCGACGGTGCAGGCGATGCTGAAGACGGCGGGCGTCGCAGCGGAAGCGGTCGATACCATTCTCTTTGCCGGCGGCTCCAGCGGGGTGCCGTTGCTGCGCGAGCAACTGGCGCAAGTGCTGCCGTCGGCGCGTCGCGTCGAGGGCGACCTGTTCGGCGGGATCGGTTCTGGCCTGGCGCGCGATGCGGCGCGCAAGTTTGGCTGAGGGGTTGAAAGGCTGACAGGCGGAAACGCTGAGGGGCGGCGGGACGTTTCGAGCGTATCGAACCAGACAGCCTGGCGCGCGGCAGGATGTCTCTAAAGGAAAACCAGATGAAGCTCCTCACCATCTCCGGCAGTGCCCGCCGCGATTCCGTCAACACGGCGCTACTGCTCGGATTGAAAGACGTTGCCCCTGAGGGGGTTGAGTTATTGGTATTCCATCGCCTCGACACCTTGCCGGTCTTTTCGCCTGACCTGGAAGGGCAACAGACACCAGCCGAAGTGCTGGAATTCCTGACACTCGTGTCCGGATGCGACGGCATCATTATTGCCAGCCCCGAATACGTTCGCGCTATTCCGGGAGGGCTCAAGAACGTCATCGACTGGATGGTCTCGCGATTCGAAGTCGTCGGGAAGCCCATTGCGCTCGCACATGCATCGCATCGTGGCGACGACATGCTCACATCGCTCCGGCTGGTGCTGTCCACTGTCAGCGATCAATTTCTCGAAGACGTGTTTTTGCGCATCCCGTTGATTGGAAAAACGCCAGACGAAATCAAAACCCTACTGAAGCAGCCTGAGCGGCAGTCCGAAATGCGCGGATTTCTGTCCGCTTTCGTGGCGGCGATTCATGCTCGGCAGACAAGTGCGCTTGGATGTCATGCCGTCACGAATGCCTCTTGATGGCTGTCTTCAACGTTTCAATTCCATGACTGGTGTCTAGGCCTCTGGCGGCGCTCATGGCCGCAAGCGGGCAGCTCCAGCAGCCAACGCCCAACGCCACTCCGATCCCACTCAGGCATCCCCGCCCGTCACGGGAATGCATCAATCTGTTGTTATTGGCTGTAGCCTCGCCGCTGTACGGCAGCTAATACATCCCACGTCTGCGGATCGACATCGCGGCCCGAGCGACATCGAAACGTACCCAACGCGTCCCGATCGCCGCAGCGCGCGCCACGCCCTAAGCGTGGGTGCGCTGCGCGTGTCGCGAAGTCTCAGAGGCCGAGATCGCTCAAGCCAGGATGATCGTCCGGACGACGCCCCAGCGGCCAGTGATACTTGCGCTCGGATTCCTTGATCGGCATGTCGTTAATGCACGCATAGCGGCGTTGCATCAGGCCGTCTTCGCCGAACTCCCAGTTCTCGTTGCCATAGGAACGGAACCAGTTGCCCGAGTCGTCGTGCCATTCGTAGGCGTAGCGGACGGCAATGCGATTTCCGCCGAATGCCCACAGTTCCTTGATCAGACGGTACTCGTGCTCCTTCTTCCATTTGCGATCGAGAAACGCCTGCGCTTCCGCCCGATTGTTCGCAAACTCTGCGCGATTGCGCCATTTCGTATCGAGCGAATAGGCGAGCGCGACCTTGGCGGCATCGCGCGAATTCCAGCCGTCTTCTGCAAGACGGACCTTTTCCTTGGCCGATTCCAGCGTGAACGGCGGAAGCGGCGGACGAACTGCTGGCTGTTGAGTCGACATGACGGCTCTCCTTTTTCAGATTTGCGATTGGGTTGCATTGCACTTCGTGCGCTGCGGATCGCCCGACCCGCGACGCGATGAACTCAGAACGGCTTGGTCGGCAGGTACTTGCCGTTGAGCGTGATGACGGCACGCTCGCCGCCTTCAGGGTCCGGCACCTTCTGGATATCGAGCTTGAAGTTGATTGCGCTGATGATGCCGTCGCCAAATTTTTCGTGCACGAGCGCCTTCAACGTCGAGCCGTACACCTGCACCATTTCGTAGAAGCGGTAGATGGTGGGATCGGTGGGCACGCCGCCCGGAATGCTGCCGCGCACGGGAATGGTTTGCAGCAAGCGCACGGCGTCGGCGTCGAGTCCAAGGCGCTCGCCGATCAGCTTCGCCGCGTTCTCCGGCAGCGCGTGCTGACCGAGCAGCGCGGCTGTCGTGTACGCGACGCTCAAGCCCGTGCCTTCGTTGATGGCTTCAAACGTGAGGTTCTTGCGCACCTTCGCGTCGATGATGGTTTCCGTCAACGCTTCGCGCGCGTTTGGCGTGACTTGCGATTGGGTCATGATGTTGCTCCTTGAATAAGTCAACGTGGTGAGATCTCCAGTCGGAATAACGCGCTGGAAATCAGTGCGCAGCCACGCACTCGGCGGGTGTTGCGGTGACATCGGGATGCGCCGCGAGCGGCACGAACCGGCGAGTCGCGGTGTCCAGCGCGTCGATCGAACCGGATTCAATGTCGTAGACCCAACCGTGCAGATTGAGGCGGCCCTGCGCGAGCGCCAGTGCAACGCAGGGATGGGTCTTGAGGTTGTTGAGTTGCACGATGATGTTCTCGCGCACCATCGAGTCGACGCGCGCGCGCTCGCTCGCATGTTCACGCGACTCGTTGACGAGCTTTGCCGAGTCCGCGTAGCGCAGCCAGTTCGCGACGGCGGGCATATGGTCCAGGCACTTGCACGTCGCGATGGCCGTCATCGCGCCGCAGTCCGAGTGGCCGCATATCACGACATCCGTCACGCCAAGTGCGGCCACTGCATATTCGACCGTAGCCGACACGCCGCCAGGCTCTGGACCGAACGAAGGCACGATGTTGCCGGCATTGCGAATCACGAACAGGTCGCCCGGTTCGCGCTGCGTGACCAGTTCAGGAACCATGCGGCTATCGGAGCAGGAAATGAACAGTGTGCGCGGCGTCTGGCTGGTGGCCAGCTTGCGGAACAACGCCTTGCGTGTGGGCACGACGTCCCGTTGAAACTTCAGAAAACCGTCGATGATCTCTTGCATGGTCTGCTCCATTCAATCCGGCGTTCGCTGCAACGTCGGTCAGTGCGATGCGTTGAACAGAGAATGGACCCGCCCCGTCATAGTGTCCAAGACGAGTTTATGATGCCCACCATAGACAATACCAATAGGTAGAGGACGAGGGAGTTCGCCATGCTGTTGCGTCATATCCGTTACTTCCTGGCCGTCGCGGAACACCGCAATTTCACGCGCGCCGCCGAGGCGCTGCACGTTTCGCAGCCCACGCTGTCGCAGCAGATACGGCAACTGGAAGACGCGCTGCGCACTCAGTTGCTAGACCGTTCAGGGCGGAACGTGCAACTCACAGATGCCGGTGCGGCGTGGATGCGCTATGCGAAGCTCGCGCTGCAGGATCTGGATGCGGGCGTGCGAGCAATACATGACGTCGGTGAACTGAGCCGTGGCAATCTGCGCCTTGCCGTGACGCCGACTTTCACGGCGTATCTCGTCGGCCCTGCGATCGATCGTTTTTATAGCCTGCATCCCGGCATTGCGATCGACATTCAGGAAATCACGCAGGATCAGATCGAAGCGCAGCTCGCCGATGACAGGCTCGACGCCGGCATCGCGTTCGAGTCCTCCCACAGCGCGGAAATCGAAAGCGAGCCGTTGTTTCGCGAGACGCTGAGCCTCGTCGTCGGCGGCGGCCACGCGCGCGCAAAGCGCCGCAAGCCGCTGTCAGCGCAGGACTTCGCCAACGAACGGCTGGTGCTGCTGAACAAGGCGTTCGCGACGCGGCGTTACATCGACGAATACTGCTCTCGGAACCAGATTCGCCCTCAGGTCGCCATCGAGGTCAGTTCGATCAGTGCGATCGTTGAGATCGTTCGGCGTGGGCAGCTCGCAACCGTACTGCCCGACGGCGTCGCGCGCGAGCATACCGAGCTGCACCCCGTGCTGCTCGACCCGCCGCTGCCGGCCCGCACGGCCGTGCTGCTGCAACGCAAGGATGCGTATCGGACGGCGGCGAGCAAGGCCTTCGTCCAGGTGTTGAAGGAATTGGCGGAGAACTTCCAACGCTGATGGGGTGCGCGTTACGTGCCGGCCTCTTCGCTTGGCGCGTCGCGCGCTGTGATCTTCAGCTGACGCAGCACGCTCCCTCTCCCCTGCCCTAACCACTATGGCATCCCCGCCCGTCACGGGAATGCGTCAATCTGTTGTTATTGGCTGTAGCCCCGCCGCTCTATGGCGGCTAATACATCCCACGTCTGCGGATCGACGTCGCGGCCCCCGAGCGACATCGAAACGTAGGCGTCAATCGCATCCACAAAGCCTTTGATGAACGCTGGCGGAAATGCGTGCGCGGACAGATGTTGAAGCTGCTCGCGCAGCATGCCCGGGCGGCATTGGCCGTGCGTGCACATGGCGTTGCGTGTGCGTTTGAGATACGCCTGCGCTGCAATTGCGCCGTTCAGGTAGGTGCGGTTTTTGGTGAGCCTGCCTGCGTCGGATGACGTGGGCCGTGGGCTGGGTGATGCGGGTGGAGATGGGTACGACGCTGGTCGCGTCTCGTCTGCAATAGGCATAGGCGCCTCCGTGAGTATTGATTGGAGGTCCGCCTTCTCGTCGCCAGACGAAGGTGGCGGGCCTGACGGCGGGGCTGGCGAACCGGTACTCACGGCAACCGGCAGACCTTGCGGTCTCCCCACCCGGCCCGCCATAGGAGGCATGCGCGAGTGCGCCCGAGCGTATCCGCCAAGCGGACGCTCGTTGTGAGTATGTCGAGTCGCCAAACCCGGCTGCCGTTGGTGCGGCAGCGGGATGGATTATAGCGACGGGGGCATCGGCGAAAGTTGGATTCTTGATTCGTCGGGAGCGACGGTCCGAAGGTCACGCTCCAGCCTAAAACAGTGGCGCGTCAGCCTCGAAGAGTGGAACGCGAGGGTCAAACACTGGCGTTTCACTGTTTGAGGGTCGAACGTCAGTGTCAAACAGTGGAATTCGACCCTTTGAGGGTCGCGTTTGAGCCTCAAACACTCGAACTTCACTGTCAGAGGGTCACGTTCCACCGTCTGAAGGTCGAGCGTCAGTGTCAGAGCGTCGAATTCGACAGTCCGAGGCTCGCGCTTCACGCTCCAACATTCGAACGGCGTGAGCGGGCTTGCTCACCCCATGTGCGCGCGCTTTCCGTCAAAAGTTGTGTACAGCATTGCGATACGCCGCAGCGGTAGCCAACCTCACCGCGTTGTGCCAATCGGCATGACGTTGATATCCGCTTTAGAAGGAACGCAATGTCTCAGAACTTGATCTCGTTTCAACCCAGCGCCACCGACCTGACCGCCATTGACGGTGCGCTAAAGACACTGGAAGAAAAGCTCGTCGGCCTGATTGGCCTGTCAGTCGAGCAGCGCAGCACGCTCATGAAGATGGGCGACAAGTCCGAAGCGTTTTGCCGCCAGGCAGTGGAACTGCTGAGCAACAACCCCGGCGTGCTTCCTGCCAACTTCAACCTGCAGGAAATGCGACGTGACTTGGTGGGCTTTGACACCCTGCGCCCTCGCCTCGCTCGCATGGAGAAACTGCTGGAAAGGATGCAGGATTCGCAACTGGCGATAGGCAGTGACCTGATGACGGCCGCGCTGGAGGGTTACACGTACCTGAAGGTTGCGGGCAAAGGGGAAGGGTTGGAATCCGCGCGACGGACGTTGTCGGCGCGGTTTAGCCGGGGGCCACGGAAGAAGGTGGAGGAGGTGGCTGGGGAGTGAGGTGAGGGGCTGCTGATGGTTTGATGCGGCCTAGATGGGAGAAAGCCCGCGATGCCGAAAAGCTCCCGGGCTTTTTGTTTGACTTTGCTGGTTACGCTGCGCGGAGGGTTGACCCGACTTGTCGCCTTCTGCATCGGCATCACGATGCGAGCGAATCATTCAAACCGGCCATCCCGCTCGCGATCGTGCTTTGTCTCCCGTTGGCGCTCTGCCTCTATGTCCTTTGCCAACTCAGCCTTCGCCTGCGCCACCATTGAATGCGCCAGTGCAAGAGCCTGCACTTCCGTACTGTCCAATAGCTTGGCGTTGTCCTCGGCAATAGCGGCACGGGAGCCGCTCCAGGTAGTGGGCCAGAATCGTTCTACGAAAACCTTCAGCACGCTGTCGGCGCTAGGGGCAGCAGTAAGAAGCATTCGAGCCTGCTCTGTCCAAACGAGGGATTCGCTACGTTCAGGTCGGTGTGCGAAGGTCACAAATGAGGCTGCGAGAGGGAAGCGGACAGTCGGGTCTTGCGCACACCAAGCCTCCAACACATCGACAGGAATTACTTCTATCCAGCTTGCTCGGTGCCCCCCTAGGTGTTGAAATTCGCAGACTGCGACCTCCCGCTCTTCTGTGTTGCCCCCGAATAAGACGTCCAGCACCGCCTTTGGCTGTGCAGCGGCAAGCGCTGCAATGAACTCGCCACAATCCAATGCATAGATTTCATGCGATTCCACCGCTCGACGGACTGCCATGACAGCGTCTGCAGCTACTAGCCCTGCTTCGGGACCAGTGACGCAGAATTCGACCAACTGTCCCAGGTTGTAATCGTCGTGCGCATTCCGCCTTCGGAACGTTGGGCGACGTAGAAAGTCGCGCCCCACCTCGATCAACTCTTGAGCCAGCACGCGCCCGTCCAATCGGTCAGCATAAAAACGCATGTGGAGGATTTCCAACGCCACGTAATAGCCATCCGGTTGCCGCGCAATATCGAGAAGTAGATCGGCGAGCACTGGTCCGCTCAACTGAGCAGTAGTTCCCCCATACGCCAAGCTCTCATACCTACGCACTGGGACCAGTCCGCTGTTCAATGCTTGCTTCAGGCGCCCCACGCAACGCTCGTCGATGGTTACAGATGCGCTCAAATCTGGGAGCCAAGGCAATAGCACTGGCGACTCAAGTGCCGAATCGAATAGCTGCTGCGCCAGGTCCCGATCGCGCTCCCACAGCTCTGCCATAAAACCGGTAAGTACGCGGATATCCAACTGATCCGATGTGGTCCGCTCAAGCTCTTCAACAAGCTTTTCCCACGTGTACATGATGTTCGGAGAAGCCTGCGCGAGACCACGACCGAACGATCTGACTCTCACTCCCCCGATCAGCAAATCCGGCAAGACAGAGGCAAAGACATCGTTGTCAATCACCACCGCCGTGCCAACCTCGAAAGCCATAGCTTCTAATCGCTCATAGGCAGCCGTCGGATCGGAATCGTCAACGTCTGGCTCGTCTAAGCCATTCCAACTTACCCAATCCCCATGAATGACTGCACGTGCCTTGTCTTCGAGTTGAGCGGGCCGGAGAGCGCGTTCCATGGCGGCCACACGCGCAACCAGATCTGGAGACAATGCGGCTCCATCGAAACGCATAATCTGTCGACAACCCTCCCATCCCTCCCGCCAAAACCCACGTGCCGCGATCTTCATAGACAGGGCCTCCAGTTCGTCGTGCATATGTGCCCACATCCAAAGCGGCCGTAATTTTTCCCCCAACAAGCGCAGCAGTTGGCTTTGGTAGATTCCTTCGGTAAGTGCGAGGCGTTCTATAAACGATAGTGCCAACGTGTACCAAAGACGCTGGTCTTCGAAAGTTTTGGGTCGATAACCAAAATCTCGTGGCCGAGCTCCGAAATCAAACTCCCACGCAGGTCCAAAATGGACGGCCTGCAATACGCCCGCAAGCGCGGCGAGACCAAGCTTTTGCTCATTGCCGTCGGCAGATCTGATTAATCTTTCTGTCACGTGAAGACGCTGTTCTATGGTGGCGTGGGTTCCAGATAGATACAACGTGAAGAGCGAAGCGAATATGTCTGTCGCTTGCTTGCGAGTTTGATCGTCCACTGCCCTCACCGCGGCTCGTACCAGCAGCGCTGTACAACGCTCAAAAAAAACGGCCTCATAAGCTATGGAACGCAGCACGGGCAGGTACTTCCGCCATGCGTAAGCGCTAAAGCATTCAACGCTTGTTGCGGCTCGTTCCAGTGCTGCAAGAGCAGCATCAGGTGACACCGGGGCAACGTTCTGAAACATCGCCATACCGAGTTCGTTCAATGAAAATACGCTGCCAAGAAGTCCGTTCGGCTCTAGCCAAGATTGGACAATCTTCTCGGCGGAAGGGTGTCCATGTAGGAAAGACAGTCGTCTTGAGAACGACCGGGCCAGACGGTCTGCACCCTTCTGCAAGAGCGCTTGCTCTATCAGGCTGTATGGAATGGCATCAAGCGCGCGAACTGCTAGACGGTTCGCAATTGCGTGAGGAAGGACAGCGCGCCACACTCCGCGCCGCTGAACCAAATTTCGATGAAAGAGTTCGTCGACGTGGCGATATGTCTCCACCGCACTCTGACCAGCTAGCGCGGCTAAACGCGGGAGTTCAGCGCCATCTCCTGAAGGGAATTCGCCTTCGAATGAATAGACAAGCGAGCAAACCTGCGCCGCAATGAGGAGAGCATTGTCGTGCTGGTGACGCTGCCGGAAGAGACGATCAAAAAGCTCATCGTTCGATAGTCCCGCGATAGAGCCCGAACGCTTGACCGTTTCCGCTAGTGCTATGGCGATTCGTGCATTACCACCTGAAACCTCAGCAAGAGTGCGTGCATCCACACGGGACAAGTAGGGATATCTGCGCGCGACTAACTGCTCAATCAGCTCAGGTGACGACGTGTCGAGTGTGACAACCCTAGTTTGCTCGGGCTGATCGTCTCGAACATCGTATTCGATAGTAAGAACACTGACGGTGCTCCCTTGCTTGCTGCACACGTCGGCAAGCCTTCGGTGCAAATCCGGTGGGCAGTTATCTACGACAAGAATGGCTCTCGTGCCGGTGGCAATTACATCTGAAGCTAGGCCGATGGGTTGTGGAGAAGGGTCGTCGGAGAGATTGGTATAAACAGCGAGCGAAGGCGCTAGAGCACGCGCGCCGATCCGAGAATCGAATAGCGCTTGAGCCAATCTCGTTTTGCCGACACCCGACAAGCCGACGAGCCGCACGACGCGTCCCGATCTAGCTAACTCGTCTCGTAAGTCGTCGATACACTGAGGTATTGGTTGTGCAGGCGTATCGTTTCGCTCTCCCATATGCAAACGAAGCTTGCCATCCACCAAGTATTCGTCGTCATCGCCGCCTCCTGCCCATGCGCCATAGGGATGCCAACCGGCGAGCGCTCTTCCAACGCGTTCCCGCGTCCATGTGATAAGCCCCGGAAATTGCCGAACCCACGTTGCCAGGCGCGTCCGATCATAAAAGTCTGTGTGGAGGTCGTCGGCGTGTTCTACGTCGACAAGCGCCTCCCTCATAGCCGCCTTTCGTGCTCGGAGAGGTCCATCGGCTGTCGAACCGTGAGAGCTCACGATGATATAGGCACCCATCTCGTGAGCGAGGTCTTGGATAACGGATCGTATCGCTCCAGAGGGCCGCATTTCGGTAAGTATTTCGGCCCTCGGCATATCCGGTGTTTTGACCTGAAAGCCGGTGGATTTGCGAGGCACAAAACCATCAATAGCGGCGGTTACAGGTAGGGCCACACGCACGTCCAATCCACCATCTGCGGCGGTTTGAGCGCCTCCCCATGTGACCGCCACAGGTGATAACCCTCGCTGAAACAGCTCTGCTTCGCACAGACGGCCGACCAATTCCCGCAAATCAATATCATTCAGTCGCGATATGTCATCCGGCGTGATATCAAACACGATGTTCCTTTCTTATTCTGTACTGGTCAGCTCTTGTCCTTTCACAGTCTTAAGTTGACTGATACCGGACTACGCGTGCCGAGCGTAACTCTTGCCTCAACAACGCAACTCATTCATACGCTTACGGATGTAGTTCAAGTTATCCCGCCACGGCGACATCTGCTGCGTAGTCACAGACAACCGCAAAATCCCATCTCGATCCGCCTTAAGCCGCGCGCATTCCACGTTAACACTGCTGACCTGCTGCTGAACCTCAACCGCCTCAGCCGCCAAGTCCCGATCCCGCTGCGCCATCCGCTGGTCCCACTGCCTCGCAAGCTGCTCTTCTGCCCGCTTCGCCGCTGCCGCAGCCTCTTCCATCTCACGCTGACGAGCGTTGCCCGGCGCCTCGGTGGGCGCATTGCCGACGAGTGCGCGCATCGCCTGCCCGCACGGCGCTTCCGTGTAGACCGTCTGTCCGTTGATCACGCATTTGTTCACGCCGGCCGGAGGCGCGGTGGCCCGTGTGGTGGGTTGCTGCATTGGGGGCATGGGCTGACGCTGCGGGGGCGCCGTGGTGGGCGCCGGCTGCATTGAAGCGGCCTGCTGGCTCGGCGCGGCTGTGCCATTGCCGGTGAGCCGCAATTGCTTCGCGGCGATGTAGACGACCAGAAGAACGGCCACCCACACCATCAAGGAAACGATCCAGTGCACGCCTTGCTTGGCGCCCTGGGGTGGCTTGCCATACCAGCGGGCGTATTCCTTCTGCCAGTCGGGATTGCGCAGCTGCGGCTCCCGACGGTCTCTGAACCAATCGCGATCTTGTACTCCCACGACCCTCACCCCTTTCTATGGCGGCTTGTTTGTTATTTGCTGGAACCGCGCCGGACATAATCCGCTGGCCGGATATATGTGGTGCTCCTGCTTCCGGCGAGCACCTACGCTACAACGATTTTGTCCGGCGCGAAATGCCACAAATTGGGGTATCGAACCCACGCCTTGCCAAGGCTCAAAAATACATAACGCCTTGCATCTGGCGAACGCCCTCCCCCGGCTATTCGCCTGCTTTGATATTTCTCTTTGATTTTTAAGGGGAAAGCGCCGAGTACCTATGCGACCGGAACCGCAAGCCTCCTCGCCGGCGTTAGTCTCGTCGTAAATCAAATGGGTTAGGCAGCTTGTGACTGTGCGTAGAACTCAGGCCTCCACTCTCCCGGCCTTGGCTCTCAGCCCAGCATCGAAAAACGAAAGACACCGTGCTCTGCGGGAATGGTGGCCTGCGCGAGCGGAGCGGCCAATGGCATTCCGTCCGCGCTATTGGTAAAGAGGACGAATCCGTTCCGTGACGACAGCGACACCATGGCAAATGCGCGATACCCAGGGTTGTTTCCCCAATGCCAGAGGTAGGCGTCGTGGTTGGTCGTCTCGATGCCCCATCCGTATCCCCATGTCAGGCCCAATGCAGGGTCAACGGCGATGGGCTTGGCGAGGGTCTGGTCCAGCAAGGCGGTGTCGGCCAGCAGTGCAGAGATGAGCTTCGCGTAGTCCTCCGCCGTGGTGTAGAGCGACGCAGCCGCGTTGGCCTCGCTGAACACCAACTGCGAGCGTGAACTGCCGTTCACGAGGCGCTCCCGAATGTTGTCGGTCAGATGCAATGCGGAATGCCGCATGCCGATCGGCTGGAAAACAGACTTCGACACGCAGGTTTCATACGCCTCGCCAGTGACGGCACTGATGACTGCCTGCAAGAGCACATAGCCCTCGCCCGAGTATTGCCACCGCGTGCCCGGCTCAAACGCAGGAACGAGCTTGCCGCTTGTCCAGTTTGGTAGACCCGAGCTGTGATTCAGCAGCGTCGCTACAGGAATCTGCGCCAATGTGCTCGCAGGGACGAGATCGACCAGGGCGGCCTTTTGGGGGTTAAAGGGGTGCTGACGGTGTTTGTAGCCATCGGGCAGATAGCGCGAAACCGGCGCCTGCAGATCGAGCCGCCCCTCGCGCACCAGATTCAGCGCAACAAACGCGGTCACGGGCTTGGTCAGAGAGGCCGCTTGATATACCGCTCCAGGCTGAATGGGGGGCTCTTGCGAGCAACTTGACACCACCGTGGCGGCGCTGGGCTTTCCAGCCGCGAGGATGGCGTAGCTTGCCGCGCAAACGCGGAGCCGACGAGCGAGAGCGGGAAAGGGTTCGCCGCCGAACTTGGAAAGGTCGGTTGCGCAAGACGCCAGGAACGGCGCCAGCGCTCCGGCTGCAATGAATGCTCGACGCGGAATTGCCATCTATCGCCTTCTCGTTGATCGTTGATCGTTGCCCGCCTATCTAACCCACGCCACGCCGGCAATAAAAAACCCGCGACGCTCAACGCTTCGCGGGTTTTTTGGGGCATCGCTCATCAAACGCTGCCAGTAACTTGGTGGACCGAAGGAGGATCGAACTCCCGACCTCCGCATTGCGAACGCGGCGCTCTCCCAGCTGAGCTATCGGCCCGTGGGAAATGAGTCTACCCGAACTACCCGGGCCCTTTCAATCGGGGGTTCAACCCGCGTTTTCCATGCCCGGATTGCCTTCCATGCCCACAATGCGCGGCGTGTTCAGCGGCCTTGCGGTCACTTCGCGCTGGTCGCGCAGCCAGTCGGCCAGCACGTCCCACACGGGGCGGCCGCCGGCCTTGCGGGCTTCGGGCGACACGGCGGCCCAGCCGGCCACCTTGTAGCGGCGGTCGGCGTCGATGGGCTTGCCGTCACCCGGCCCCAGGCGCATGTCGGTAATGCGCTGGCCCATGGGCTTCATCGGGTCGATGGTGTAGCGCAGGCCGCCGGTGCGCACCATGTCGCCGCCCTGCTGGTAGTACGGGTCTGGGTTGAACAGGTTGTCGGCCACGTCTTCCAGCACGGTCTTGATGGTGGCGCCCGTCATCTCGGTCAGCGTGGTGGCCGGGTAGGTGATGGCGGTCTGGGCCATCAGCGCTTCCATGGTCAGGGCCTCGCCGGGCAGCAGCGTGGTGCCCCAGCGGAAGCCGGGCGAGAAGGCAATCTCGGCGCCCTGCGCGTGCATCAGGCCATCAACGATGAGTTGGTCGAACGTGCCGTTGAAGTTGCCGCGCCGGTACAGCAGGCCCCGGTTGGTGGCCAGCGTTTCGCCCAGCTTGTCTTTGTATGGCGTGCGCACGCGGTCAATCAGCGCCGTCATGGCCCGGTCTGGCGGCAGCAGATCGGCAAACACGGGCAGCAACGTATAGCGGATGTCGCGCACGGTGCCGCCGCGCACATCCAGATCGAGCACGCCGACAAACTTGCCGTTGGCGCCCGCGTTGGTGACGAGCGTCACGCCGCCCGGGTTGCTGACCTTGACGGGCGCGGGCACGGCGTCGTGCGTATGCCCGCCCAGGATGGCGTCCAACCCGCGCACGCGCGAGGCGAGCTTCAGGTCGACATCCATGCCGTTGTGCGAGAGCAGCACGACCACCTTGGCGCCCTTGCCGCGCGCCTCGTCAATCATCTTCTGCAGCCGTTCTTCCTGGATGCCGAAGGTCCAGTCGGGCGTGAAATCGGCCGGGTGCGCGATCGGCGTGTACGGAAACGCCTGCCCGATGATGGCGACCGGCACGCCGTTCAGCTCGCGCAGCACGTACGGGTCGAACACCGGATCACCAAAGTCGGCGGTCTGGATGTTCTGCGCGACAAAGGCGACCTTGTTCTTGAAGTCGTGATCGACCACGTGGCGCACGCGGTCGGCGCCGTAGGTCATCTCCCAGTGCGGGGTCATGACGTCCACGCCCAGCGCCAGGGCGGCGTCGACCATGTCCTGGCCGTTGGTCCACAGCGCGGTGGCGGAGCCCTGCCAGGTGTCGCCGCCATCCAGCAGCAGCGCATTCGGGCGCGTGGCGCGCAGGCGCTTGATGAGCGTGGCCAGATGCGCGAACCCACCCATGCGGCCGTAGCGGCGCGCGGCCTCGGTAAAGTCGAGCGACGTCAGCGCGTGCGCGGCGCGCGAGCCCGGCGCAATGCCGTAACGCTTGAGCAGCGCGTGCCCCACCAGATGCGGCGGCTGCCCGGCCCATTGCGCTACGCCCAGGTTGACGCTGGGTTCGCGGTATTCGATGGGCAGCAACTGCGCGTGGCAGTCGGTGAAGTGCAGCAGGTGGACGTTGCCGAAGCGCGGCACGTCATAGCTGAACGTATCGGCGTGCGCGTCGGTCAGGCGCAGGCCGGCGGCTGCGGCAATCGCCAGGGCTTGAACGAATTCGCGACGGTTCATTGCTTGCGGCTGTGTGCGTAGCGGGCCAGGTCGGCCACGTCGTCTTCCAGCATCTCGCCAACTTCCTTGCGCACCACACGCCCCTTGGCGTCGAGCACGAGCAGTTCGGGCAGGCCCTTGCGCGGGCCGGTGGCGGCGCACAGCGCGTCGGTTTCCATCGCGACCGGGAAGGTGAAGTTGCGCTTGGCGACGTAGTCCTTCGCGAGCTGCGGGTTGGCGTCGATGCTGATGGTGAGAATGCGCAGGTCAGTACCGCGCGTGGCGTCATACAGCTTTTGCAGGCGCGGGTTTTGCAGCGCGCAGAACGGGCACCACGATGCCCATGTGGCGATGATGACGGGGTGCCCGCGCCACGCATCGCCCGGCACGCGCGTGCCGTCGAGCAATTGCAGGTCGGGCAGCGCCACCACATCGCCCACTTCAACGGCCTGCGCATGATTGGCAAACTGCGTGGCGGCAAACACCATCGCCGCTGCCGCCCACATCAGGAACCGTCGAGTGGCTTGCATGGCGTTATTGGTTCACGGGCGATGCCGGGTCGAACAACAGCGCCATCACGTCGCGGATCTGCTGTTCGGTCAGGATGCCCTTATGCCCGAAGCGCGGCATGTTGGAGCACGCCGCATACGCGTTGGAGTTGTAGATCTTGCCCCACGTGTAGCGCAGGATCGCCTCGGAATCGCCGCGCAGCTTGCCGTACTGGTACAGCGACGGGCCGATGGTGCCGTACGACACCTCGTCTTTCGACAGGCGGTGGCAGGCATAGCAGTTGGCGCCGTTCGCGCCGCCGGCCGGGTCGGAGAACTGCATGCCGCGGCCGCTCTGCGCAGTCTTCTCGCCTTCCTTCCAGTCGCCCAGCCAGGTGTTGTCAGCCGGGTAATGGATGGTCTTGAGCTGCGCATCTTCCAGCTTCTTGGCCACGGCGGCGGGCACGGCGTTGCGGTCTGCAAACTGGCTGCAGATCTTCTGCACGTCGTCGCGGTCGGTCACACCTTCCACGGTGGCCGGGCCCTTGGAGACAAAGCTCTCTTGGATGACCTTGGCGAGGGCCGCGTCGGCCTTTGCATCGGGCTTGGGCGCGGTGACGGCCTTGGAGGTGGCGTCCGCTGCGTGCGCGGTGCCGGCAGCCAGCGCCAATGTGAGCGCCGTCAGAACGATGGGGGTCAGTCGGGTCATACGTGGCCTCATCGTGTCATCGTTTGATGGACGGCGCGTCCATCTTGCCGCCGTTGGCGTTGCGGGCGAGGAACATCTCCAGCGCGGTAATCACCTCGCTGCCGTAGAGCGGTTCCGGAAAGCGCTGCTGGCGCAGGCAGTCGTACAGGCGGTGCTGCATCGTGCGTACCTCGCCCTGCGACACGCGATACCCCGGCCATGTGGAATACGCAAAGCGCGCACCGTCGGCGGTCAGCAAGTCAGGCAGCTCCTGCAGGCGGATGCGCAAACCCGGCTGGGCATGGCACGTGGCGCAGGCAAAGTCATACGCGCCGCCACGGTAGAAGAACATGCGGCGGCCGAGTTCATACACGCGCTTTTCTTCGGGGTGGGCGAGCGGAATGTCGATGGCCGCGCCGCGCGATTCCGAAGCCACGTACGCCATCAGGCGTTCAATGTCCGACGCCTTGCCGGGCGACGAGAACGGGCGGGCCGATGCCTCTTCCTTGGTCAGCCCCTGCAGCGTCATGCGGCAATGCATGAGGCGCTGTTCGGCGTCCATCACACGGCCGGTGTCTTTGAAGAAGCGCGGCAGCTTGGCGTAGGCGCCCTTCACCACGCCGGGGCCAAGGCCAAGGTCGCACGCTTCAAGCGAGGCCTGCTTGGGGCCGGCGGGCTTCTTCCAGAGTTCTTCGCCGGCGGCTTCCCAGAGTTCGGCCGGGTTGCCGTCGGCCAGCATCTCGCGGTACTGCGCGATGCCGGCGGCGGTGCTGTCCTTGGCGTCCTGCGCGGATGCCATGACGGCGCTGCCGGCAACCCACGCCGCAGCCAGCACCATCGTCCATGTCTTGTGTTTCACGGTCCCCTCCGTGGGTCGCCTACGGTTTGATATAGGCGAAACCTTCTTCCTGCTGCAAGCGGGTAATTTCCACCACACCGGCGGGCACCACCTTGGCTTCGAGCAGCAGCTTGTCTTCCGGCACCTTGAACGCCATCAGCGAGTTGTGGCACACGCGAAACTCCACGCCCATGCTGGCCAGCGCCGCCACCGGTGCATCAAACGGGCGGCCCTGCGCATCCTTGGCGCCTTCAACCAGAAACTCGATGCCGTGGCCCAGTGCCACCACCACGATCTTCGTGCCGGGCGCGCCGTTCAGATGGTTGCGCAGGTTGCCGATGGCGCGCATGGCCTGGTCGATGCCTTCGCTCAGTTGGTAGACCACCTTGTAGCGGGCACCGGCGCCGCCAGCGCGCGGGGCATTCTGGGCTGCGGCCTTGCCGGCCACACCCAAAGCCGCCAGCGCGGCGGTCACACGAAAGAAGCTGCGTCGCATTTGGGCCTCCGGGCCTTTACTGGATAGACGTCTCGTCGGTGCGCTTGTCGCCGTGGTTGTCGACCCACGTGACCGTAACCTTGTCGCCCTTGGCGCCGCCCTTGAACTTGAAATTGAGGAACGGGTCCTTCGACACAGCCGGGCCAAACTGGGCGTCGAGCACCGTCTTGCCGCTGTGCAGCACCGTCACGTTGGTGATGTGCCAGGCCGGTACGACCTTGCCGGACGCGTCTTTGCGCTGGCCGGTTTCCATGTCGTGCTTCATCAGGATCTTCACGTCGGTGGTGCCGCCGTTTTCCATTGCGCGAATGCGCATCGGGTCTGCCATGGTGTGTTTCTCCTGATGTTTAACCGCCGCAGCCACCCAGGGTGACCTTCACTTCCTTAGCTGCCAGCACCCACTTGCCGTTGGCGCGCACGGCGGCGTAGACCGTTGACGTCTCGCCCATCTTCACGCGCGTGCTGACAAACGGGTCGGTCCCGGCCGGAATGGCGAACGTTGCAGCCAGCGTGTTCGGGTTCTTTTCGACCAGGATGGCGATGAGGTCGGTGCCGGGCAGCGTGCTCGTCACGACCAAGGGCACCACGGCGCCGTTTTCTGCGATGTCCGGTGCGGTGAGCTGGATGCCCGCGCCGCCCTTGTCGACCGCGCCGCCGCCCAGTTGCTTGAGCACGTCGTTCACGCCCTTCACGGCAAAGGCGGCCTTGTTCCACTCGGCGGCCTGGGCCGGCGTGGCGATGCCGGCGGACACCAGCAGCGCCATCATGGCGCCCGCGCGCAGCACATCGCGGCGGCTCAGGTTGATTGCGTCGTTCATCGTCCGTTCCTCACTTGGCCGGGGCGCCCGCGAGCACCCAGTCGATCACGGTTTTCAGATCGGCATCGGCGATCTTCGGATTGGCCGGCATCGGGATCTGGCCCCAGTTGCCCATGCCGCCTTCGCGCACTTTCTTGATGAGCCTGGCTTGCGCGCCGGCATCGCCCTTGTACTTGGCGGCAACGTCCTGGTAGGCCGGGCCGACGAGCTTGCGGTCGACGGCGTGGCAGCCCATGCAGGCGTTCTGGTTGGCGATGGACAGCGCGCGGGCAGCATCAACGGCGGCCAGCGCGGGCGTGGCGGACAGCGCCAGGCCGGCCAGCACCGCCGCAGCGGCGAGCGTGGGGGCGAACTTCATGTGGTCTCCAGAAGACGAGGCTGCCCGCATGCGTGTGCGGGCGAAATGGCGGGAATCGGACCCGGTATTGTGCCCGAAACGGGCCAAATCCTATGTCTGCCGCAAATGTCGCCCGCAAAGCAAAACGCCCGGCACCTTTCGGCCCGGGCGCTTGTTTTGGGAATGCGGCGATCAGGCCATCGCCCGCCGCGCGGCCAGCCGACCACCAAACACGTTGAGCAGCAGCCCGGCCATGACCACGGCGCCGCCCAGCCATTGGGCAGGCACCAGGCGCTCGCCAAGCAGCACGGCCGCCGACACCAGTCCCACCACCGGGACCAGCAGCGTGAGCGGCGCGACCTGGCTGGCCGCATAGCGCGCCAGCAGGCGGCTCCACAAGCTGTAGCCGAAGATGGTGGCACCAAAAGACAGGTAGACGATTGCGCCGATGCTCGACGCACTGATGTTCGCCAGGCTGTGCGCGATCTGCTCCGGCCCCTCCAGCCAGTACGACAGCAGGAAGAACGGAACCGGCGGGATGACGGCGCCCCACACGACCAGGCTCACCACATTCACCGGCCCGATCCGCTTGGTGACAATGTTGCCGCTCGCCCACGAAAACGCCGCGCACAGTGTCAGCAGGAAACCGGCGGTGGTCATGCCCGTGACCGAGCCGCCACCCGCCATGCCGATGATCGCCAGCCCGCCCGCGGCCACCGCCATGCCGGCCAGATGGAACCAACGGATCGGCTCGCGCAGCACGATGGCCGCAATTGCCAGCGTAAAGAACGCCTGCGATTGCAGCACCAGCGAGGCCAGCCCCGCCGGCATGCCCACATACATGGCCGAAAAGAGGAACGCGAACTGCCCAAAGCTGATGGTGGCGCCATAAGCCACCAGCCACTTGAGCGCGATCTTGGGGCGCGGCACGAACAGCACAGCCGGGAACGCGACCAGCGCAAAGCGCAGCGCACCCAGCAGCATGGGCGGCACGCCATGCAGGCCCACCTTGATGACGACGAAGTTGACGCCCCACACCAGCACAACGGTCAGGGCCAGCAGCAAATCCTTGGGAGACATGATGATCGGAAGGTTCGGACGGCCGCCCGTGCGGCCACATGACGCACTGTAGGCGCGGGCCGCTTACACGACTTGCACAATCTTGCGCATTGTTCGTGCCGGGTAGCTAACCAAGCATGTCCGACCAGATGGCGCGGCTCCAGCCTTGCGCCAGCTTGCCCTCGGTTGCGGAAGGTGCATCGGAAAGCCCACCGGCGCCGGGCACCGTCACCATGGTGTGCTCGGCCACGTCGTAGCGGTGCACGGTTGCCACGTGCATCGCCTCGTCCGGCGTGGCAAAGCTGTAACAGGTGTTGGTGTACAGCGGTGACGCATCGGGCGCGTGGCCGGCCAGCATCGCCACCACGGCGGCGGCGGCCACCTTGCCGTGCTGATTGGCCATGTGACCCGACTTGGGCATCAGCGGCGCAGTCTGGATGGCATCGCCAATCACATGCAAGCCCGGCGCCACCTTTGATTCAAACGAGAGGAAGTCCACCTCGCACCAGCGCCCATTGGCCGTCGCCAACCCGGCTTGCACGGCAATCGCTCCGGCGCGCTGCGGCGGGATCAGGTTGACGACATCGGCCTGCACGTCGTCTTGCACATCGAACTTGAGCACGCGGCCCGTGGCATCGATGTCGACGGCGTTGTATTGCGGGCGATATTCAATGTGCTGCGGATAACGTTCAGCCCAGACGCGCTTGAACAGCGCGCCCTTGGAGGTGACGTCATCGTTGGCATCGAGGATGAGTACGCGCGAATCCGGCTTGGCGCGCTGCAACCAATGGGCGATCAGGCACGCGCGCTCGTACGGCGCGGGCGGGCAGCGGTACGGCGCCAGCGGAATGCTGATCGCCACCGTACCGCCGTTGGGCATGGCTTCGAGCCGGTGGCGCAACGCCTGCGTCTGCATGCCGGCCTTCCATGCGTGCGGCGCCTGTGCGGCAGTGGCCGCATTGGCGAGACCGGGAATCGCCCCCGGCACGAAGTCGATACCGGGCGAGAGGATCAGCCGGTCGAAATCGAGCGTGCCGCCGCCGGTCAGCCGCACCTGCTTTGCGCCAAGGTCGATGGCCGATGCGCGATCGCGCACCCACCGCACGCCGTGGCGCTCAACCAGTGCGTCATACGGCACGGTAATGGACGCCATGTCGCGGTCGCCCGACAGCACGAGATTCGACAGCGGGCACGAGACGAACGCGGCGTTCGGCTCAACCAGCGTCACGTCGACACGGCCACCGGAAAACACTCGCACGTATTTGGCTGCCGTCGCGCCGCCGTAGCCGCCGCCCACCACCACCACGCGCGCATTGCGCACGCCCGACAGCGATGCGCATGCGGCCAGCGGCCCCGCCAGCGCGGTTGCCCCGAGCGCGCGCAGGAGTGCGCGTCGGTCCTTGCGCATCAAGTCGCTCATGGCGCCTCCTGTGGTTGGCGTGACAGCCAGCCGGCAATGGCGGCGATCTGCGCATCGTCATAACCGCGGGCGATCTGGCCCATCACCGTAGACGGGCGCGTGCCGCTGCGGAAGGCCTGCATCGCGTCGATCAACTCGGCCTGCGAGCGACCGGCCAGCGGCGGCAGCGTCTGCGCGGGAAGCTTGGCACCGGGCGCGGTATCGGCGTGATGGCAGCTGGCGCACGTGGCAGCCCAGGTGCGGGCCTGCAGATTGGTGGGGGGATGATCGGCCGCATGGGCCACATCGGGCGCGGGGGCCGTAAGCAGCGCCGCAAGCGACGCTGCGGCGGCAAGGCGGTGGACGACGGGCATCGGGAGGCTGCGAAGTCGCGGAAGCGTCATACGCTAACACGCACGGCCAGCCGTGTACCCTGTGATGCGTGCAGCCAACAAAAAACGCAGCGCGGTGGCTGCGTTCCTTGCGAATCGATGTTGCGGACGTGGCTTACGGCAATTGCTTGCCCGGCGGCAGCGCTGGCGAGTTGGTCGGCGACACCGTCACGCCCGGCGAGGCCGATGTGACGGGTGCCGGTGCCTGCGTGGCCGTCGGCGTACCCTGCACCGGCGCCGGCGTGCCTTGCGATGCATCGGGCGCCGTCGACGCGTTGGTCGACGTGGCGTTGGCGTCCAGGCGCTTGCGCTCGTCTTCGCTCACGTAGTCGAACACCTTCACGACCTTGTTCACGCCGCCCACCGTGCGCACGGCTTCGGTGGCCTTGTTGCCTTCGGCCTCGGTCACCACGCCCATCAGGAAGACGGTCTGCGCTTCGGTCGTCACCTTGATGGAGTTCCAGGGCACGCCTTCCGTGCCGGCCAGCACGCTTTTCACCTTGGTGGTGATGTACGTATCGTTGGTGCGCGAGCCGAACGTGCTCGACACCGGCGTCACCACGATCTCGTTAACGACCTCACGTGCGTTCTGCAGCTTCTGTGCGTATTGGCCGATCTCCTGCTTGGTCTGCTCGGTGCCGGCCTCGCCGGTCAGCAGGACCTTGCGGTTGTAGACCGTCACGTTCACGTGGGCGCGGCCGTCGTAGCGCGAGATCAGCGTGTTTTCGGCTTCCATCTGCAGGCCGCGGTCGATGGTCTGGGTGGCGGTCGGACGGCGGTCGGTGGCGAGCGCCACGCCGCCGGCCACGGCACCGGCAAACAGCGGGAAGCAGGCGGTCAACTGCGTTGCGGTAATACCGGCCAGGGCGGCCAGCACGGCGGTGCGCTTGACCGTGTGACGGAAGCGGGCAAACGTAGGCGACGAGAGTTTCATGCTGTCCTTGAATGAAGTCCGGAAGAAAGAAGAGCGAGGTTCATGCGAGGTTTAGGCGTCGGCACCGAAGGCATCGCGCATCCATTCGATACGCGCACCATCGATGGCGATAACGTCAAAACGGCAGGCGGGCACCTCTTCAGCCTGCCGTGCGAGAAAATCTTCGGCCGCGGCAATCAGGCGACGCTGCTTGGCGGGCGTGACACTCGCGGCCGCCCCGCCGAAGCGCTGCGTGGAGCGCGCCACGCGGGCACGCACCTCGACGAATACCAGGGCGCCAGCCGCATCGCGCATCACCAGATCGATCTCACCGCCCTTGCAGCGATAATTGCGGCTGACCACCGCCAGCCCGCGCGCCTGCAAGTAGCGCAGCGCACGGTCTTCACCGGCTTCACCGGTGGCGGCTGTGATGGTCTGCGGCGCATGCATGTGCGGTTTGAACCAAGTGACTGAGAGAAGTTCTCGTGAGTGATCCTGACTGGACCCTGCTGGCGCATGACCAGCACTATCCCGCCGGCGCATTATATGTGGTGGCCACCCCCATCGGGAACGCTGCCGACGTGTCGCTGCGGGCGCGTTACGTGCTGGGCCTCGTCGACGCGGTGGCCTGCGAAGACACGCGCAACACCGGGCAACTGCTCAATCGGCTGGGCCTGTCTCGACCGATGCTCGCGGCGCACCAGCACAACGAGCGAGAAGCCGCTGCACGCATCGTCGCGCGCTTGGCGCAGGGCGAGCGCATCGCCTATGTGTCCGATGCAGGCACGCCCGGCGTGTCGGACCCGGGCTCGCGCATTGTCGAGGCGGTGCGCGCGGCGGGCCAGCGCGTGATTCCGCTGCCTGGCGCCAGCGCCGTGGTGACGGCGCTTTCCGCCGCGGGCGAATTGCTCGACACGTCGGAAGGGCAGTTCACCTTTGTCGGCTTCCTGCCACCCAAGGCCGGCCAACGCGAGGCGGAGATCCGCCAATGGGCGGCGCACGGACCGGCATGGGTTCTGTACGAGGCGCCGCATCGCATTGAGGCCACACTCGCCGCGTTGGCCGAGCACCTGCCCGCGCGACGCATCCTGATCGGCCGCGAGTTGACCAAGCTCTTTGAGCAGATCGTCGTGCTGCCCGCTGCGCAGGCACCTGCATGGCTTGCCGCCGACGCCTCGCACGGCAAGGGCGAATTCGTGTTGGTGGTGGAAGGCGCAGGCGCGCAGGACGCGGCACCGACCGCGATGGCGGCGGATCAGGTCTTGCGTCTGCTGTTGACCGAGCTGCCCGCCAAGCGCGCAGCCAAGCTGGCCGGCGCGATTACAGGCGCGTCGGTCGACACGCTGTATCAGAGCGCGCTGGCGCTGAAAAACGAAGGGAAAGACTGAGGCAGGAAGGCGGCCGGATCAGCGGATCAGCGGCGCTTGGCGCGACGCTTGATCGCCTTCTTCTTGACCGGTGCGGGCTCGTCACCGCCCACATCGGCATCGCCGTCGTTGCTGGCGACATCGGTTTGCGTCAGCTCAGGGCGCAGCGCTTCGACTTCAGCGCGCGACAGGCGGCGGATTTCCACCTGCGTCGAACCGCGCTTGACGAAGTCGAGTCGCTTGGCAGCGGCATACGACATGTCGAGGATGCGCTTGCCGTAGTACGGGCCGCGATCCGTCACCTTGGCCACGACCACGCGGTCGTTGGCGAGGTTGCGCACCAGCACCCAGCTCTGCAGCGGCAGCGACGGGTGCGCCACCGTGAAGGCGTTCATGTTGAAGCGCTCGCCGCTGGCGGTGCGGCGGCCGTGGAAGCCGCGGCCGTACCACGAGGCCAGGCCGCGCTGTTCAAACGTACCGAGGTCGGCGCGCAGGCCGGGGCTCGTATCGGTGTTCTCGTCGAGCTTGAGGCTGCTCGAATCCGGCGCGCCGCGGAACGACAGCGTGCCCCATGCATCGGGGTTGTCGCGCGGGTCGGCCACCTTCAGCGCGGGCGCGGCGGGCTTGCTCGCCTGCAGACCGGATTGCCCACCCGCGGGCGGCTCGCCAGGAACAGCGGCACAGCCCGCCAGCACCAGCAGCGCGGTGCCATGCGTCAACCAGACACGCAGCGTGCGGCCGGCCGAACGGCTGGAATTGAGGTGGGTCAACTTAAGCATGGCCGCGAGTCTAACATGCATGCTTCGACCGATTATTTACATTTCCTATTAAAACGATCACATCATGCTGTCATCTCGCACCAATTTTGTAAAATTTTCTTTCCGATGTAACAGCACACCCCGCGAGCCCAGTGCTGGCGCGGGCTCGTGCCGATACAATCGGGTTATCCCTGCCATTTGCAAATGCGCACACAAGATCACATGAAAGTCGTTGTCGTCCCCGTTACGCCGTTTGAACAGAACTGCACGCTGCTGATTGGCGACGATGGTGCTGCCGCCGTCACCGATCCGGGCGGCGATATCGACCGCATCCTGGCCGCCGCCCAGCAGCACGGCGCGCGCATCGAAAAAATCCTGCTCACGCATGGCCACGTCGACCACTGCGCCGCCGCCGATGCCCTGCGCACGCAGCTTGGCGTGCCCATCGAAGGGCCGCAGAAGGATGAGGCGTTCTGGATCGATCAACTGCCCATGCAGAGCCAGCGCTTTGGCTTCCCGCCCGCCAAGGCCTTCGTGCCCGACCGTTGGCTGGAAGACGGCGACACCGTAGAAGCCGCCGGCCGCACGCTGCAGGTGTTCCACTGCCCCGGCCACACGCCCGGCCACGTGGTGTTCTTCAGCCCGGAAGACCGCGTTGCCATCGTCGGCGATGTGCTGTTCGCGGGGTCGATCGGCCGCACGGACTTCCCGCGCGGCAACCATGCGGACCTGATCAACGCAATCCGCACCAAGCTTTGGCCGCTCGGCGACGACGTTACGTTTGTGCCGGGCCATGGGCCTGTTTCGACCTTTGGCGATGAGCGTGCCAGCAACCCGTACGTCGCTGATCGCCTGTTTGCCAACGAAGGCTCAACATGAGCGGGACCGCCAACACCAGCCCCAAGGACGGCGCCAACGAAAGCGACGACCCCTTCGCCGACACCGCACTTGCTGCGCCGGCCGACAAGCCCCGCCGCAAGCGCGGCAACCAGCCGCCCGACACGCGGCCCGAAATCTACGTCAGCACCGACATCGAGGCCGACGGCCCCATCCCCGGTCCGCATTCGATGCTGAGCTTCGCCAGCGCGGCGTACCTGGCCGACAAGACGCTTGTCGGCACGTTTGAAGCGAACCTGCAAACACTGCCCGGTGCCGAAGGCCATCCGATCCAGATGCAATGGTGGAAGACGCAGCCCGAGGCGTGGGCCGCATGCCGCGCCAACCTCGAAGCGCCCGAGGTGGCCCTGCCGCGCTACGTGGAATGGGTCGAGAGCCTGCCCGGCAAGCCGGTGTTCGTGGCGTTTCCGGCGGGCTTCGATTTCACGTTCATGTTCTGGTACATGATGCGTTTTGCCGGGCGCTCGCCGTTTGGCTGGGCGGCGCTCGACATCAAGACGCTGGCCTTTGCGCTCACGGGCATGCCGTATCGGCGCAACGTCAAAGCGGCCTTTCCCGATCACTGGCACGACCCGCTACCGCACACGCATATCGCGCTGGATGACGCGAAAGAGCAAGGCGCCCTCTTCTGCAACATGCTTACCGAGTTGCGCAAACGCGAAGCCGAGCGCGCTTCGGCACAAGTGTCCCAGCAATCTGCTCAGGATTGAGCGCCGGGCACGTCACGCATTTCACGAAGACCCGCATGCGGTTTGCCTCTTGCCCGCGTGATGCGCGCACCATGCCGCAACGCAACTTGCAGCGCCGCAAACCCCCGTCTACGCTGGGCTTGTGCGAGCGACCAGACGACTGCGCCACCAGGCGCCGACAAGCAAAGCCACTCGCATACGCCATTTGCTTGCCGTATCGTTTTCGGGCCGCACGTGCCCCCGACGCCGGTGCGTGCCGGCGTCGGCTATCAGCCAACAACGGGGAGGTACCGCGATGCGATTTTCCCGTGACGCGTTTGACACGCAACACTTGCGAGCGATGACGGAGCGCTTGCATTGGCATCGCAAATCATCTGCGAAGGCGGTTCCGTTGAGCATGCGTGCGCAGCATCTGCATCACACGCACAGCAACGCGCACCACGACGCAGAAGTCATGAAGGTCGCCATGGTCTCGACCGCGGCGGCGCTGGCAGTGGTGCTTGCCGCCCTGCTGGCAGTTGGTTTCGGGTCAGAAATGGCCCGATGGATGGGCCTGGAATAAACCGGTGCCCTTGCGCGTCTTGACGGACGCAGCCCCGGCCCTCGCGCAAGGCGAGATACGGCCACCCCTGAACGGCCTGTCCGATGGAAATCGGCAGGCCGTTCAACTTTGTGGGGCGCGGTGAATTACTTCAAGAACGCATCGAGCGCCTCGGGCGTGCGACCGATGGTGGCGCGGCCATTGCGAACGAGCACCGGACGCTGCAACAGCTTGGGATGTGCTGCGATCGCCTTGAGCAGCGCGTCGTCGGATGCATCGGCCAGATTGAGCTGCGCGTATTCGTCTTCGTTTTGGCGGACAAGGCTGCGCAGCGGGGTGTCGAGTTGCGCTGCGAGCTTTTTGAGGTCAGCCAGCGTGGGCGGCGTCGTCAGATATTCGATGACGTCGAGTTGTTCGCCTTTTTCTGCGGCGAAGGATTGCGCTTGTTCGAGGGCGGTGCGGGATTTGGAGCAGCGGGGGTTGTGGTAGATCTGCATGGGCTCTGGTGTTGGCTTGATGGAACGTGCCCCAATCTTAAGGGCTGGCGCTTGGTGGTTGGTTTCGTGGTTGGTGTTGGGGGGATTCGTGATTTTTGTTTTTGTGGTGCATCCCTTGTTTCATCCCCTGCCGGGACCGAAAGGGGGATGGACCACCAAGACAAAAACAAAACAACATCACCCGCCCAACAACTCCCCCACAGCACACCCCACCACCACAGTCGCGCCCCGCAAATCATTCAACCGCAGGTTTTCATCGGTGTTGTGCCCACGCGCTTCCATCAATGTACGCGGGCCCGCGCCATACAGCACCGTCGGCACGCCATGCGCCGTGTAATGCCGGGCATCGGTATACAGCGGCACGCCGTGCACCGGCACATCGCCACCGAACACCGCCAACGCATTCCGTCGCAGCGCGCCAATCAGCGCGTCCACACCCGGCAGTTCAGCAAGCGGCTGCGCCAGCAGAATGCGTTCGACTGAAACCTCGATCCCCGGCCGTTCTGCAGCCGCGCGCTCAATCACCGCGCGCAGTTCGCCTTCTGCATCGCGGCCGGCTTCTTCAGGAATCATCCGGCGGTCAACGCGGAACGTCACCAGATCGGGCACTACGTTGGTGTTGATGCCACCTTGGATCAACCCGACGTTGAGCGTCGCGTGGTCAATGCCCGGCACGGCGGATTTGCGCGTCGCGAGTTCCGCGCGATAGGCATACACGGCTTGCAGGATGTGCGTGGCCGCTTCGATGGCGTCGATGCCCGTATGCGGCATGGCGGCGTGCGCCTGCTTGCCGCGCACCGTCACCTGCACGTGCAGGCAGCCGTTGTGCGCCGACGTTATGCCATAAGCAAAACCCGCCGAGATCGCGTAATCGGGCTTGCTCAGGCCTTGATCGAGCAGCCACTTCGGGCCGATGTCACCGCCGGTTTCTTCGTCGTATGTGAAGTGCAATTCGACCGTGCCGTTGAGCTTTGCGCCACGCTTCTCCGCATCGATCAGCGCGAGGAGCGCCCACGTGTAGGTTGCAAAATCTGACTTCGACACCGCCACGCCGCGGCCGAACATGGTCGGGCCGTGTTCGGTCTCGACGATCTCGCCACCGTAGGGGTCGTGCGTCCAGCCCAGGCCCGGCGGGACGACATCGCCGTGTGCATTCATGGCGACCGTGAGGCCGCCACTGCCGAACGTGTGACGCACGATCAGGTTGGTGGCGCTGACCATGCCGGCGGCGCGTACCTGCGCCTGCGGCACGGCATGCGCCTCGACCTTCAGGCCCAGCGCCTCCAGCAGCGCCTTGGCACGCGCGGCATGCGGTGCGCAATCGCCGGAAGGGTTGTCCGACGGCACCTTCACCAGCTCGCGCAGGAAATCAATCTGCTGCGCGTGCGCGGCCTCGACAAACGCGCGGATGTCCGCATCGATGCCGGGGGTGGCGAGTTGAGCCTGGGTCATGTCGATGTCTCCCTGCTTGTAGTGGGACGAAGATTGAAAGTGACTGAGCCCCCGTTGTGCGGGGGCTCAGTATTGATGCCGATGAAGCGAGGTTTACAGCGCGGCCTGCATGGCCTCGGCGGTCAACCACACCGATTCGGCCAGATCTTGCTCGTCGCAGTTGTGGCCTTCGCCACCGCGGTCGACGACAAGGAAATCGCTCACCTCGCCCAGCGCCAGCAGCGGGTGATGCCACACGCCGCGCGCGTAGTTCACCCCTTGCCAGCCGCGTGAGACGAACGCGCGCAACTTGGACGGGTCCAGCTCGCCGGCCGGCGCCACGACCACCAGATACGGCTTGTCGTTCTGTGGGATGAAGGCCTGGCTGCCACGCGGGTGGCGCTCCAGCATCTTCACCTCGAACGGCAGCGTACGCGGCTGGCCACGGAACAGGCTGATCAGCGCGCGGCCGCCCTCGCCCACATCCACGTTGGCGAGGTCATGAAAGCGGATGGTCGTGCCCTGGTTGATGGGGAATTGCTTGGCCCCGTCCAGCTCGATTACATCGCCGAACGGCGCGAAGGCTTCGCGCGTGAGCGGCTCGATTGTCAGCGCAACGCGTGCAGCGGTCTCTTGGCTCATTCGAGCACCCCCCACAAGCGCAGACGCGACACGCCGCCATCCGGGAACATGTTGAAGCGCACGTGCGTCACGATGCCGAGGTCGGCGATTTCCGCCTCGTAGTAGTGCTGCAGATCCATCTGCAGCTTCTGCTCGGGCAGCAGCGTCTGCCAGAACATCGCTTGCGTCTTCAGCGAGCTGTCGGTGCCGCCCACCACGCGTGCGGCCTGGATGGAAACGCGGTCAGCGAAGTTGCCCTTGAAGTGCGCGGTGTCGACTTCGATCTTGCGGATGCGGCCCGGGTTGGCCAGGGCGATCACGCACCAGTCGTTGCCCGGTTCGCGGCGGCGGCGCGTTTCCCAGCCGTCGCCCATGTTCACGCCACGGCCCGGCATCAGCATGCGCGAGGCCGGCCCGAAGTGTTCGTTGTTGGCTTCGACCACATAGGCGCCGTTTTCCATGGCGGCCAGGTCGAACAGCTTGGTGCGGTCTGCGCCCTTCCAGTCGACTTGCGGCTGGCCGTACACGCGCAGCCGCGCGATGCCGCCGTCCGGGAAGATGTTCACGCGCAGGTGCGTGAAGGCTTGCGCGCACGTCACGGCCACGTAGGCGTGGCTGTTGCCTTGCAGCGTGGTCGACGGAACGATTTCGGTCCACTGCGTAGCTTCGGTCGGCTCGCCATCCGGCAGATAAGCGGCTTCAATGGAAGCGGCCGGCGGGAAGTTGCCGGTGAAGTGGCTGGTGTCGATATCCACACCCTTCACCACGCCCGGGCGGGCCAGGCGGACGATGCAATGGTCATAACCACCGTTGCGGCGACGGCGCGTTTCCCAGCCATCCATCCACTTGCCGTGATCGTCGTACTTGCCGGGAATGAAGACCGCCGGCTCGGGGTTGAGCATGCGGTCTTTCGGCGCGAAGAATTCGTCGGTCGCGAACGTGGCCTCTGCGCCAAGGCGGGGGTCCGCCAGGTTCGGATATCGGCGCGTGAAATCCGGCGCGTTCGGATCGAGCGTGGGCATCGCCATGTGGAACTCCTTGGTATTTGTCTCTGGATGTTATACGGCCGCCCCATCGAACAAAAACGGCGAGTAAGAACACTCGAAACTGTAGCGATGGGAACGCCGGAAGTGCAGCGTAGATGGCGGAAACACAAGGCTTCGCGGGACTGCATGAGTCGATCCTAGCATGTGAATTCAAAAATTGCATACAAAAATTGGATGGCCTATGATGCCGTCAACGCTCAACAATTCATCGCGACAATTTGTTGCGACGCAGCGAGCGAAACAAGGCCGTGACGACAATCGCAACCAACTGAATTAGACGATTGGGCGCGGCTTGAGACATCAGTAATCCAAAGGAGGATTCACCATGCAACGCTTTACGCGCCCGTTGTTCGGGCAGGTTTTGATTGCCCTGGCGGTGGGCATCGCGCTGGGCATCTGGGCGCCGGAGTTTGCGCAGAAACTGCAGCCGCTCGGCGATGGCTTTCTGAAGCTGATTAAGATGCTGATCGCGCCGATCGTGTTCTCCGTGGTGGTGGTGGGGATCTGCGGTGCCGGCGAGCTGAAGAAGGTTGGGCGCGTAGGCGGCAAGGCCGTCATCTACTTTGAGATCGTCACGACGATTGCGTTGGCACTGGGCATTGCGCTGGCCTATCTGTTCGGGCCGGGCCATGGCATGAATGTGGACCCGAAGACGCTCGATCCGGCGGCCATGGCGTCGTACATGACGACCGCCAAGCAGGTGGAATCGACCGGCGTGGCAGCCTTCTTCCTCAAGCTGATTCCCGATACGTTCGTCAGCGGTTTTGTGAAGGGCGACATCCTGCAGGTGCTGCTGGTGTCGATCCTGTTCGGCTGCTCGCTGTCGCTGCTGGGTGAGCGGACCAAGCCGCTGGTCAACCTGATCGATCAGCTCTCGCATGTGCTGTTCCGCATGATGGCCGTGATCATCCGTCTGGCACCGCTGGGCGTCCTGGGCGCGGTAGCCTTTACCGTTGGCAAGTACGGCGCGGGCTCGCTCAAGCAGCTCGGCTTCCTGGTGCTGCTGTTCTATGCGGCAGTGGCGCTGTTTGTGTTCGTCGTGCTCGGCACCATCCTGCGCATGGCGGGCTTCAACATCTTCAAGCTGATCCGCTTCCTGCGCGCTGAACTGCTGGTGGTGCTGGGCACGGCGTCGTCCGACGCGGTGCTGCCGTCCATCATGAACAAGCTGGAGAAGATGGGCATCAAGCGCTCGGTGGTCGGCCTTGTCATCCCGACCGGCTACTCGTTCAACCTCGATGCGTTTTCGATCTACCTGACGCTGGCTGCCGTGTTCATTGCACAGGCGACCAACACGCCGCTGGCCTTCCAGGACTTGCTGCTGATCCTGGGCGTGGCGCTCGTCACCTCCAAGGGCGCGCACGGCATTCCTGGTTCGGCCATCGTAATTCTGGCGGCCACGCTGTCGGTCATTCCGGCCATTCCGGCGATCGGCCTGGTGCTGGTGCTCTCCGTCGACTGGTTCATCGGCATTGCCCGTGCGCTGGGCAACCTGATCGGCAACTGCGTCGCCACGGTGGTCATCGCCGCGTGGGAAAAGGACATCGACCGCGTGCGCGCCAACGCGGTGCTCGACGGCAAGATCGACATCACCGAAGAAGGCGAAGCGATTCCGCACGGCCTTGGTGTGGCGGCACCGGCAGCACATACGCTGCCGCATGCCTGAAGCCGCGCTGTTGTCGGACGGCGGTAAAATCGGCGCCATGACCGAAACCACCGCCGCCGCCGACATCTCCTCCGAAGGCATTGCCGACGACATCGCGCAGGCGATCGTCGCGCATCGGCTGCCGCCGGGCACCAAGCTGCGCGAAGAGGCGCTGGCGCGGGTCTACCACGTCAGCCGCACGAAGATTCGCGCGGCGCTCCTGATGCTGGCCAAGGACAAGCTGATCCGCATGGAGCCGGATCGCGGTGCGTTCGTGGCCAAGCCAGACGAGACCGAAGCGCGCGAGGTGTTTGCCGTGCGCCGCGTGCTGGAAGTCGCGCTGGTGCGCGAGTTCATCGCCAAAGCGACGCCGGCCGATTACAAGCGGCTGGAAAAGCACCTGGCCGAAGAACACAAGGTGGCGGCAAGCGGCGATTTGTCCGACGTCCCGCGCCGCAACCGCCTGATGGCCGACTTTCACCTCCTGATGGCCGACGTGGTCGGGAACAGTGTGCTCAAGGAAATGCTCTACGAGCTTTCCGCGCGCAGCTCGGTGATCACGATGATGTACCAGTCCACATACGATGCCGTGCGTTCATCCGACGAACACACCGCTTTCCTGGAAGCCGCCAAGCGCGGTGATGTGGAAGGCGCCATCGCCCTGATGGAAGAGCACATGGCGCACACCGAGGCGTCGCTCAAGTTCGAATCGCCGGGCGGCCGGGCGACAGATCTCGTAGCCGCCCTCCTCGCCTGACCGCGCGTGCCGACGTACACGCTGCGCGCGCCGGTTTCTGCCGAGCTGGAAATCAAGAAAAGCCGCTTTATCGGGTTGGCAATGCCGGTTGAAGACCGGGCCGCCGCCATGGACGTCATTGCACGCCTGCGCGCCGAACACCCCGCTGCCACGCACGTCTGCTGGGCGCTCCTGGCAGGTGGCCAATCCGGCATGTCCGATGACGGCGAACCCTCCGGCACAGCGGGTCGCCCCATCCTGGAAGTGCTACGCCATCACGATCTGGACGGCACACTGGGCGCCGTGGTGCGTTACTTCGGCGGGGTCAAGCTCGGCGCGGGCGGTCTTGTGCGCGCCTACACGGATGCCATTGCCACCGCGCTCATGCACGCCGAACGCGTTGAACGCATCGCCAGCACCACGCTCACCCTCGCCACCGATTACGCCGATGAGGCGCGCATCCGCCGCTGGATCGATGATGGCGGGTATGCGCTGCTGGATGCTGCGTACGATGCGGGCGTCACGCTCACGGTGCGATTGCCGGTGACGGACGAAGCGGCTGCGCGGGTCGCGTTGCGGGATTTGACGCAGGGGCGTGTGGCAATTACCTAGCGCTTATCGCTGGGGAGCGAGCGGAGCGGCGGGCGCGGCGCCCGGGCAACACGGGTTCTGACAGTCCGGTTGGAAAACTACGTAGGCGGCTGTCGGCATTTTGGGCGCGACACCCTCGCGCTCCACGGCACGTAGATGCGTATCGGCTTCGGACGACTCGACTTTGTCGCCCTCGATTCCGACAGCGTCCAGTACGGCCTGGATGCTTCTGAGGCGCAGCACAGCCAGCTCTGGGTCAGGAGCAGGCTCGGACGCCTCCCGCAAGCGCACCCGGTACTTGCCACCGCTGCGGAAATCTTCTTTGAGCTGCGAATCCCATTCCGCCAGTTTCAGGATTTCGGCGGTCGGCAGCGCAGACTCGCCGGGCGAGAACACCAGCGGGTGCTCAAGCCCGGTCAGATCGCACGCCAGGGCGGACGTGCTGAGCATGAGAGCGCCGACAACTGCAGTTCTGTGTAGCATCTTCAGTCTCCGGCATTGAGCGCGCCACCCGCGACGCGTCTGATGACAAGTTTAGGAACCGTCATCCATTTCCGCACGCTCAACCCGTTCGCGACCAATAACCTGCCTGCCCATACACCGTCTTCAGGTGCTCGATAAAGAAGCGGATCTTCGCCGGCACCGGCCGCTGCTGCGGGTACACGGCGAGGATGTCGTAATCGGGCAGCGCGTAGTCGTCCAGCACCGTCATCAGCGCGCCGGATTCCAACTCGGGCTGGATCTCCCACGTTGAGCGCCAGCCCAGGCCCAGGCCTTCGCCCATCCAGCGGTGCAGCAGTTCACCGTCGTTGCAGTCGAGGTTGCCGTTCACCTTCACGGTGACGGCCTTGCCGTTCTGCTGGAAATACCAGCCGCGCTGCTGCCCGCCCTGCAGGTTGAAGGCGAGGCAGTTGTGGCGCGCGAGATCATCCAGCGTGCGTGGCACACCATGCTTGGCGAAATACGCAGGCGTGCCGCAGACCACGCGCTTGTTCGACGCCAGGCGGATCGCCACGAAGTTCGGATCGATCGCGCCGCCAATGCGGATGCCCACGTCGTAGCCTTCGCGCACGAGGTCGACCACGCGGTCGGTCAGGTTGAACGAGATGCGCACGTCGGGGTTGGCACGCAGGAAGTCCGGCGCATGCGGCGCGACGTGCTTGCGGCCGAACGCTGCCGGCGCCGAGACGATCAGGTGCCCAGTCGCCTTGTGGCGGCCTTCGGCAACGAGCAGCTCTGCGCGGTCCAGCTCGCCCAGCGCCCTCTTGCACTGTTCCATGAACACCGCGCCCTGCTCCGTCACCGCAATGCGACGGGTCGACCGGTGCAGCAGCTTCACGCCCAGCCGGGCTTCCAGCGCGTTGATGCGGCGGCCGATCATGACGGGCGTCACGTCCTGCGTGAGCGCGGCGGCGGCCATGCTGCCGTGTTCCACCACGGCGATGAACGCCTCGATCTGCTTGAGCTTGTCCATTCCATCATTCCAGTTCGCAATGTCTGACCATTTTAGTGAGCATTCCGTACCCGGATTGCGGCTTTCTGGCGCATATCACCTGTGACGAATGGCAAAAATGGAGAACGGGGATGTGATCAATACGAGAGCGATAACGGGACTTTTTGCGCCGCACAAAAGCGGTCGGAATCGGCTCCACTGCAAGGCACTCCGGCATATTGCCTGCCTTGATATTGCTGCGGCACGCAAAACTATTCGATATTCAGCGTTAGCAATCAACTGACGAAAGCTGCGTTTATCGATATCGGCATGCGGGAATAGGATCAACTCCAACGTATTCCCACCTTCCCCTTCCTGGAGACACCCCATGCCGAAGATGAGAGCGATTGATGCCGCAGTTGCGGTGATGGAAAAAGAAGGCATCACCACCGCCTTCGGCGTGCCTGGCGCCGCCATCAACCCGTTGTATTCGGCGTTGCGCCGCGCCGGCAACATTGACCACGTGCTGGCGCGCCACGTTGAAGGCGCCTCGCACATGGCCGAGGGCTATACCCGCGCCGAACCCGGCAACATCGGCGTGTGCATCGGCACGTCGGGCCCGGCAGGCACCGACATGATCACCGGCCTGTACTCGGCCTGGGCAGACTCGATTCCCATCCTGTGCATCACCGGCCAGGCACCCCGCGCCCGTCTGTACAAGGAAGATTTCCAGGCCGTCGACATCGAGTCGATCGCCAAGCCGGTCACGAAGTGGGCCGTCACCGTGCGCGAGCCGGCCCTGGTGCCGCGCGTGTTCCAGCAGGCGTTCCACTTGATGCGCTCGGGCCGCCCGGGCCCGGTGCTGATCGACCTGCCGTTCGACGTGCAAGTCGCCGAAATTGAATTCGACCCCGACACGTACAGCCCGCTGCCGGTCTACAAGCCTGCGGCCACGCGTGCGCAAGCCGAGCGCGCCATCGAGATGCTGTGCCAGGCCGAGCGCCCGCTGCTGGTGTGCGGCGGCGGCGTGATCAACGCTGATGCGGCCAAGCTGATGGTCGAGTTTGCCGAGCTGGTGAACGTGCCCGTGGTTCCGACGCTGATGGGCTGGGGCGTGCTCGCCGATGACCACCCGCTCAACGCTGGCATGGTCGGCCTGCAAACGTCGCACCGCTACGGCAACGCCACGCTGCTGGCGTCGGACTTCGTGTTCGGCATCGGCAACCGCTGGGCCAACCGCCACACCGGCAGCGTCGACGTCTACACCAAGGGCCGCAAGTTCGTGCACGTCGATATCGAACCGACCCAGATCGGCCGCGTGTTCGGTCCGGACCTGGGCATCGTGTCGGACGCCAAGGCAGCGCTGGAGAGGTTCATTGAAGTGGCCCGCGAGCTGAAGGCCGCCGGCAAGCTGCCGTGCCGCAAGTCGTGGAATGCCGATGTGCAGAAGCGCAAGCGCACGATGCTGCGCCGCTCCGACTTCGACAACGTGCCCATCAAGCCGCAGCGCGTGTACCGCGAGATGAACCGGTACTTCCCGCGCGACGTTCGCTATGTGTCGACCATTGGCCTGTCGCAGATCGCTGCTGCGCAGTTCCTGTCGGTCAACCAGCCGCGCCACTGGATCAACTGCGGCCAGGCAGGCCCGCTGGGCTGGACGATTCCCGCCGCCATCGGCGTGAAGGTGGCCTCGCCCAACAGCGACGTGGTGGCCATCTCGGGTGACTACGACTTCCAGTTCATGATCGAAGAGATGGCGGTGGCCGCGCAGTTCAAGGTGCCGTACATCCACGTGGTGGTGAACAACTCGTACCTGGGCCTGATCCGCCAGGCGCAGCGCAACTTCGACATGGACTACTGCGTCCAGCTCGCCTTTGACAACGTCAACGCACCCGAGCTGAACGGCTACGGCGTCGACCACGTGAAGGTAGTGGAAGGCCTGGGTTGCAAGGCGATCCGCGTGTTCAAGCCGGAAGACATCGAACCCGCATTCGCGCAGGCCCGCCTGCTGATGGCTGAGTTCTCGGTGCCCGTGATGGTGGAAGTGATTCTCGAGCGCGTGACCAACATCGCCATGGGCACGGAAATCGACAACGTGGTCGAGTTTGAAGACGTGCTCGACCTGGAAGACACCCTCACGGAAGCCGAAGGCGTCACCGCATAAAGACGGCGCGCTGTTCCCTCACCGTCCGATAAAAGGAGAAACCATGACAAAGCTGGCAGCCAACCTGACCATGCTCTTCAACGAGCAGGCCTTCCTTGACCGCTTCGAAGCCGCTGCACGTGCGGGCTTCCGCGGCGTGGAATTCTTGTTCCCCTACGCGTTCCACGCAGACCAGATTGCCGATCGCCTGAACCGCTTCCAGCTCGACCTGGTCCTGCACAACCTGCCGGCCGGCAACTGGGACGGCGGCGAGCGCGGTATCGCCATCCTGCCGGACCGCGTGAGCGAGTTTCAGGACGGCGTGGGCGAAGCCATCAAGTACGCCAAGGTGCTCGGCGTGAAACAGCTCAACTGCCTGGTGGGCATTCGCCCCGAAGGCGTGAGCGAAGACGCTGCGCGCAAGACGCTGGTGGAGAACCTGAAGTTTGCGGCGAAGGCGCTGAAGGCCGAGAAGATCGATCTGCTGATCGAGCCGATCAACACGTTCGATATTCCGGGCTTTTACCTGAACCGCACGCAGCAGGCGCTGGATCTGATCAACGACGTGGATGCGTCCAACCTGTATGTGCAGTACGACATCTATCACATGCAGCGGATGGAAGGCGAAGTGGCTAGCACGCTGAAGCGCCATCTGGACAAGATCAAGCATGTGCAGTTGGCGGACAACCCCGGCCGTAACGAACCGGGTACCGGTGAGATCAACTACCAGTTCCTGTTCCGTTGGTTAGATGAGATTGGCTACCAAGGCTGGATTGGTTGTGAGTACAAGCCTAAGGCTGGGACTGTGGAAGGTCTTGGCTGGCGGGCGGCTCACAACGTTGCTTGAGATTTTGTTCGGTTTGGTTTTGCTCCGGTGGTGCATCCCTTGTTTCATCCCCTGCCGGGGCTGACTCACTTTTCTTTGTCTTGCCAAAGAAAAGTAAGCAAAAGAAAGGCGCGCCCGAGATGGCGAAAGATTCCTTGAATTTATGTCGCAGAGAGGGAGTGCAGGCAACTCGCTTCGCTCAGACAGGCCTGCCCTCTTTTTCCTCTCTGCGACATAAATTCAAGGCGCCATCTAGGGCTCCAACGGCCAAACCATCGGAACACGACTGCAGCAGGAACCAGCAACACAACGCGAAGCAGAGCGAGCAACACAGCAACAAACAAGAGCCACCTAGGTCAGCACACAGATTGTGTGGCCGTACCTTGCCCTAGATGGCGCCTTGAATTTGTGTAAGCGGGCGGAAAACGGAAGGAGGCTGTTTGAGCGCAGCGAGTTTGCCTCCTTCCCCGCCCGGTTACACAAATTCAAGGAAGGGGTCGCCATCTCGGGCGCGCCTTTCTTTGCTTACTTTCTTTGGCAAGACAAAGAAAGTGAGTCGCCCCCGGCAGGGGGTGAAAAGGGAGTGGACCACCAAGGTCCAAACCAACAACCACCAACATCCAAACCAAGGAGATCCCTCACCATGGCAACCACCCTCAACCTCGGTTTCATCGGCCTCGGCATCATGGGCGCCCCCATGGCAGGTCACCTGCGCGCCGCAGGCCACACGCTGTTCGTGCACGACGTCAACCCGGCCCCCGCCGCACTGGTGGAAGCTGGCGTGACGGTCTGCACGAGCGCGGAAGAAGTCGCCAAGCGCGCCGACATTATCTTCATCATGGTGCCGGACACCCCGCACGTTGAAGCCGTGCTGTTCAGCGAGAAGGGCGTCGCCAAGGCGCTGAAGGACGCAGGCAAGGACGCTGCTGCCGGCAAGATCGTCGTCGACATGAGCTCGATCTCGCCGATCGCGACGAAGGACTTCGCATCGCGCATCAACAAGACCGGCGCGCAATACCTGGACGCTCCGGTGTCGGGTGGCGAAGTGGGCGCGAAGGCTGCATCGCTGACGATCATGGTGGGCGGTGAGCAGGCTGCGTTCGACCGCGTTGCTCCGCTGTTCAACTTGATGGGCAAGAACATCACGCTGGTCGGCGGCAACGGCGACGGCCAGACCACCAAGGTGGCCAACCAGATCATCGTGGCGCTGAACATCCAGGCCGTGTCGGAAGCGCTGCTGTTCGCATCGAAGGCGGGCGCGGACCCGGCGAAGGTGCGTCAGGCGCTGATGGGCGGCTTCGCGGCCTCGCGCATTCTTGAAGTGCACGGCGAGCGCATGGTCAAGCGTACGTTCGACCCGGGCTTCCGCATCGAGCTGCACCAGAAGGACTTGAACCTGGCCCTGCAGGGCGCCAAGACGCTGGGCGTGGCCCTGCCGAACACGGCCACCGCGCAGGAGCTGTTCAACACCTGCGCCGCCAACGGCATGGGCAAGCAAGACCACTCGGCACTGTGCCGCGCGATCGAGATCATGTCGAATCACGATATTGCCTAAGTTGTGTGCACTGTCGCAGCCTTCGGGCGGCGGCAGTTCTTTTTGCTGTCTCCCCGCTTTCTGCCATGCACCACGACCAGTCTGCCCAGGCCGCCCTGCGCGCTGCCTTGCCCAATCCGTCGCCGCGCGCGTTGCTGCACGGCCTGTTTGATACCGCGGTGGCTGCGGTCAGCGCGGCGCAATGCTTGCCGGCATTCCTGCCCGAACCGCCGCGTGGCCGCACCATCGTCATCGGCGCCGGCAAGGGCGCAGCCGCGATGGCAGAGGCGGTGGAGCAGCACTGGAAGGGCGAGCTGTCTGGCTTGGTCGTCACGCGTTACGAACATGGCCGCGCGCCCGGCACACAAGGCCGCATTGAAGTGGTTGAAGCCTCGCACCCCGTGCCCGATGCAGCGGGCCAACACGCTGCGCAACGCATGGTCGGCCTGCTCGAAGGTCTGACAGAAGACGACCTTGTCCTGTGCCTGATCTCGGGCGGTGGCTCGGCCCTGCTGGCCGCTCCGGCCGAAGGTCTGACGCTGGCCGACAAGCAGTCCGTCAACCGCGCGCTGCTCAAAAGCGGCGCGAGCATCGGCGAGATGAACTGCGTGCGCAAGCACCTGTCGTCGATCAAGGGAGGGCGCCTGGCGCTGGCGTGCGCACCGGCACGCGTCGAGACCCTGCTGATCTCCGATATTCCTGGCGACGACCCGACGCTCATCGCCAGCGGCCCGACGCTGCCCGACGCCACCACCTGCGCAGATGCGCTGGCCGTGATCGACAAATACGGCATTGATGTGCCTGAAGCCGTGCGCCGTCATCTGGATACCGGCGCAGGCGAAACACCCAAACCCGGCGATGCACGTTTCGAAGGCCATCGCAGCCACGTCATCGCGACAGCCCAGCACGCGCTGGAAGCCGCTGCCGCGCAGGCACGCGCGCTCGGCTACGAGGCACACATCCTGTCAGACAGCATTGAAGGTGAAGCGCGCGATGTGGCCGAAGTGCACGCCGGCATCGTGCGGCAGATCGTGGCGCGCAATCAGCCGTTCACCAAGCCGTGCGTGATTCTGTCGGGTGGTGAAACTACGGTCACCGTACGCGGTAATGGGCGCGGCGGGCGCAATGCCGAGTTCCTGCTGGCGCTGGGCGTGGCGTTGGATGGCCTGCCGGGTGTGCATGCGATTGCTTGCGATACCGATGGCATTGATGGGTCTGAAGACAACGCTGGTGCGATCTTGACGCCGGATAGTCTGGCGCGTGCTGAAGCGCTTGGGTTGAAGCCGAAGCAGCTGCTGGACAACAACGATGGGTATGGGTTTTTTGATGCGCTTGGCGATTTGATTGTGACTGGGCCTACGCGGACTAATGTGAATGATTTTCGGGCGATTTTGATTACTGCTTGAGGTTGGGCGAGGGATGGATTGATGTTTGTGGTCCATCCCTTGTTTCATCCCCTGCCGGGGCTGACTCACTTTCTTTGTCTTGCCCAAAGAAAGTAAGCAAAGAAATGCGCGCCCGAGATGGCGACTTCCCCTTGAATTTATGTCGCAGAGAGGGAGTGCAGGCAACTCGCTTCGCTCAAACAGGCCTGCACTCTTTTTCCTCCCTGCAACAGAAATTCAAGGCGCCATCTAGGGCTCCAACGGCCACACCATCGAAGCGCAACGGCAATAGAAAACAGCAGCACAACGCGAAGCAAAGCGAGCAACACAACAACACAGCAACACAGCAACAAACAAGAGCTAACTAGGACTGCGCACAGATTGTGTGGCATTTCACTGCCCTAGATGGCGCCTTGAATTTGTGTAAGCGGGCGGAAACAAGACGGGGAACTGTCTGAGCGCAGCGAGTTTTCCCCGTCTCCGCCCTGTTACACAAATTCAAGGAGGGTGTCGCCATCTTGGGCGCGCCTTTCTTTGCTTACTTTCTTTGGCAAGACAAAGAAAGTGAGTCGCCCCCGGCAGGGGGTGAAAGGGAGTGGACCATCAAGGTCCAAACAAACAACCCCACCGGAAACACCAACATGCGCCGCTTCCGCAACACCAAAATCCTAGCCACCCTCGGCCCCGCCAGCAGCGACAAAGACACCATCCGCGCCCTCTTCGACGCTGGCGCAGATGTCTTTCGCCTGAACTTCAGCCACGGCTCGCACGAAGACCACCGCAAACGCTACGACACCGTACGCGCGGTGGAGGCCGAGACCGGTCGCCCGATCGGCATCCTCGCTGACATGCAAGGCCCGAAGCTACGCATCGGCACGTTCGCCGACGGCCGCGTCGTGCTCAAGAACGGCGATCGCTTTGTGCTCGACCGCGATCCGACGCCGGGCGATGTCACGCGCGTGCACCTGCCGCATCCGGAGCTGTACGCCGCTACGGCACCGGGCCAGTCGCTGTTGCTGGACGACGGCAAGATCCGCCTGGCAGTGGAAGCGGCCGACCCGACGGCCATCGTCACACGCGTGGTCGATGGCGGCCCGCTGTCAGACCGCAAGGGCGTGAACGTGCCGGATGCGGTGATCCCCATTCCGGCGCTCACCGAGAAAGATCTGCGCGACCTGGACTTCGCCCTGTCGCTGGGCGTCGACTGGATTGCGTTGTCGTTCGTGCAGCGCGCCGAAGACGTGATCGCCGCGCGCGAGATCATTGGCGACCGCGCCGGCCTGCTCTCCAAGATCGAGAAGCCCGCAGCGCTGCTGCATCTGGAAGACATCGTGCAGGCGTCCGATGCGCTGATGGTGGCGCGCGGCGACCTGGGCGTGGAGCTGCCGCCCGAGCGCGTGCCCGGCGTACAGAAGCGCATCCTGCGCATGGCGCGCCACCACGGCAAGCCGGTGGTCGTGGCCACGCAGATGCTGGAATCGATGATCGAGGCGCCGGTGCCGACGCGTGCCGAAGCCTCCGATGTGGCCAGCGCCGTGTACGACGGCACCGATGCCGTGATGCTGTCGGCCGAGTCGGCCAGCGGCAAGCATCCCGTGGCGGCGGTCAGCATCATGAACCGCATTATTGCCGAGACCGAGCGCGATCCGCTGTACCGCAACCTGATCGACGCGCAACATCAACCGCCGCTGCCCACACGCCAGGACGCCATCTGCGCGGCCCTGCGCGACGTGACGCACATCCTGGGAGCGGTGGCCACCGTCACCTACACGTCCAGCGGCAAGACCAGCCTGCGCGCCGCACGCGAGCGGCCGCTGGCGCCCATCGTGAGCATCACGCCGCGCCTGGATACCGCGCGCCGTCTGGCGATCACGTGGGGTGTGCACAGCACGGTCAGCCCCGATGTGAGCAACGTCGACGAGATGGTGGATGCGGCGTGCCGTGCCGCCGCGCGTGAAGGCTTTGCCGTGTCGGGCGACCAGATCGCCATCACGGCGGGCATGCCGTTCGGCCAGGCTGGTTCGACCAACCTGCTGCGCTTGGCGGAAATCTGGCCGCAGACGCTGGTCAGTGCGCAGACGCAAACCGCTGCGCAGCAGCCCGAACCGGCAACGGTCTGACGTGACTTCGGGTCAGTAGGCGGATCAAACCACTTTGGAGTAGCGCGGGACGAAGGTGACGGGCTCGCCCTCGGCTTCCACCGCGCGCTCCGTCCCCGCCTCGCGCAGGTGCGAATCGAACACCATGGCGATGCGGCGCACGAGCAGCCGCCCTTGCGGCGTGATGACGATACGCTCGTCCCCCACCCTCACCAGCCCGGCCTCCTCCAGCGGCGCCAGCGCCCGCAGCTCGTCCGCAAAGCTGCGCTTGAAGTCCAGCCCGTGGCGCGCACCGAATGCGCGCATGTTCAGTTCAAATCCGCACATCAACTCGCCAATCAGCGCGCGGCGCACGTGGTCGTCCGGTGTAAGCGACATGCCGCGCAGCACGGCAAGTTCGCCCGCATCGATGCGTGCATAGTACGCGTCGAGATCCTTCTCGTTCTGCGCATACACATCGCCCACGCGGCTGATGGCGGACACGCCAAAGGCCAGCATGTCGCAATCGGCGTGCGTCGAATAGCCCTGGAAATTGCGCTGCAGCCGCCCTTCACGCTGCGCGATGGCGAGTGCATCGTCAGGTCGCGCGAAGTGGTCCATGCCAATGTAGACATAGCCCTCGGCAACGAGGCGCTCCACCGTCATCGCCAGCAAATCGAGTTTTTGGTCGGCGGTCGGCAGGGTCAGCATGTCGATACGGCGCTGCGCCTTGAACAGGTGCGGCAGATGCGCATAGCTATAGACGGACAGCCGATCAGGCGCCATCTCCAGCACGCGATCCAGCGTAGCGTTGAAGGTTTCCGTGCGCTGATACGGCAGGCCGTAGATCAGGTCGAAGCTAATCGATTCGAAGCCCAGCCGGCGCGCAGTGTCGACCACGCGGCGTGTCTCTTCCACGCTCTGGATGCGGTGGACCGCGCGCTGGACGTCGGGATCAAAGTCTTGAATGCCGAGGCTTGCGCGGTTGAAGCCGATTTCGGCCAGGACTTCGAGCGTGGTGTCGTCGGCATGACGTGGGTCAAGTTCGACGGAGATCTCGCCATCGTTGGCCAGATCGAAATGCTCACGCGTGGCGGCCATCACGGCGCGCATTTCGTCGTGCGCAAGGAACGTCGGCGTGCCGCCGCCCCAATGCAACTGCGTCACGCGGCGCAGCGGGCCAATCTGATTGGCCACCATCGCCATCTCGCGCGCGAGGGTTTCAACATAGCGTGCGCTGCGCGCGCGATCCTTGGTGATGACCTTGTTGCAGCCGCAGTAGTAGCAAAGGTTCGCGCAGAACGGCAGGTGCATGTACAGCGACAGCGGCGCATGCAGCGCGGGCGCAATCGCGGCGCGGCGGTGCAAGGCGTCGAGGTAATCGGCGTTACCGAATTTGTTGTGAAAGCGGTCGGCTGTCGGATACGAGGTGTAGCGCGGGCCGTGCGTATCGAAGCGCTGGGCCAGCGCGCGTACCTGCGGAGCCGACCAGCGGAAGGCGGTGTCGTTGGCGGCGGACGGAGGGTCGGCCGGCTTGGCGAACGGAAACATGGGGCGGTTCTAGTGGGGGCGATAGTTCATCCTAAAACCGCGATGTGGGCTCCGCGTTGATGTGTGTCAACGTCGGTCAACGCGTGTTCCAAAGCGTTGTGTGCGGCACGCGGGTCGTCACGGCGGCACAACAGGGCTGGGGGCTGATGGGTGTTTTTTGGGTTTTGGGTTGTCGGTGCATCCCTTGTTTCATCCCCTGCCGGGGCTGACTCACTTTCTTTGTCTTGCCAAAGAAAGTAAGCAAAGAAAGGCGCCATCTAGGGCAGGAAAGTCAAAGGACAAAAGCCGAACCATCTGGGCGCCAACCCAAACGACAGGGCCAACCGCGCGATGGGTTGGCCTTTGCCTTTTGACGTTGAGCCCTTGATGGCGCCTTGAATTTTCGTAAGCGGGCGGAAAAAAGAACGGGAACTGTTTGAGCGCAGCGAGTTTTCCCGTTCTCCGCCCGGTTACGCAAATTCAAGGAGTGGGTCGCCATCTCGGGCGCGCCTTTCTTTTGCTTACTTTCTTTGGCAAGACAAAGAAAAGTAAGTCGGTCCCGGCAGGGAACGAAAAAGGGATGGACCACAAACAAAAAACTCAGGAAACCACCGGCTTCTTAGCCGCCAACAACCCCTTCAACGCCCCCAACCGATCCTTCGGCGACATGGCCGGCATGGTGTCCTCCGGCGTCGGCCCCGCATCTTCGCCAAGCTTCATCTCGGCGATATAGCGCGACGGCTCGCACACCACCGTCTCGCGCGCCCGCTTGCGCTTCTTGCACCAGCTGATATGCAGACTGCGCTGCGCCCGCGTGATGCCCACATACATCAACCGCCGCTCTTCTTCGATCTTCTCGTCGGTCAGATCGTCGTCTTCACGGCAGTGCGGCAGGATGCCTTCCTCCACGCCCACCAGAAACACGTGCGGATACTCCAGCCCCTTGCTCGCATGCAGCGTTGAAAGACGCACCGCATCCGGGTCTTCTTCCTTGCCTTCGAGCATGCTGATCAGCGCGATGGTCTGCGTGAGCTCCAGCAGGTTCTTGCCGGCGTCCATCAGGCCATCGGCGTTGTCGAAACCGGTGGCCTCTTCGTCGTCATCCTTCTCGGGCTTGGTGCCCTTGCGCTTGAGCCAGTCGAGGAACTCCAGCACGTTGGTCCATTTGTTCTGGGCCTGGCGCTCGTCGTAGGTGTCGTACAGGTAGGCCTCGTAGTGGATGCCTTCCATCATCTCGTCGAGCAGCGTGGCGGCGGGCTCTTTGGCAGCGCGGTCCGAGAGCCGCACGATGAATTCGCAGAACACCCGCAGCGGCTCCAGCTGGCGTGGTGCGAGCTGCGCTTCGATGCCGCCCATCATTGCCGCCTCGAACAGCGACACCTTGGCCTGCCCCGCGAACGAACCCAGTACCTCCAGCGTCGCATTGCCCACACCGCGCTTGGGCGTGGTGATGGCGCGGATGAACGCGGGGTCATCATCCGCATTGGCAATCAGCCGCAGATAGGCGCACAGATCCTTGATCTCGGCCTTGTCGAAAAAGCTCTGCCCGCCCGAGAGCACATACGGAATGCGCTCGCGCCGCAGGATCTGCTCGAACAGCCGCGCCTGGAAGTTGCCGCGATACAGGATCGCGTAATCCCGAAACTGCGCGCGGCGCTCGAACTTGTGGGCGGACAGCTTGAAGACGACGCTCTCGGCTTCGTGCTCCTCGTCATTGGCGCTGGTCACGTTGATCGCGTCGCCCATGCCGTGCTCGCTCCACAGCGTTTTTTCGAACAGCTTCGGGTTCTGCGCGATGACCGCGTTGGCGGCATTCAAAATGCGCACCGTGGAGCGGTAGTTCTGCTCCAGCTTGATGACTTTGAGGTTCGGAAAATCCGTCTGCAGCAGCTTGAGGTTGTCGAGCGTGGCGCCGCGCCAGCCGTAGATCGCCTGATCGTCGTCGCCCACCGCCGTGAAGGCCGGCGCACGCAAGTGTGAGCCACCCGCCAGCAGCTTCAGTAGCTGGTACTGGCAGGCGTTGGTGTCCTGGTATTCGTCGACGAGGAAGTAGCGCAGGCGGTTCTGCCACTTCAGGCGCACCTCTTCATTGCGCGCGAACAGCTCGGCGGGAATGCGGATCAGATCGTCGAAATCCACCGCCTGATACGCGTGCAGCGTCGCAACGTAATTGCGATAGACGAGCGCCGCCTGGTGGTCATCGACGTTGTTGTTGGCGAGCGCCTCGGCAATCGCGGTGTCCGGGTCGACGAGACCGTTCTTCCACAGCGAGATCGTGCTCTGCACGCGGCGGATCAACTGCTTGTCGGTGGTCGCCAGCTGCTCCTGGATCATGCCGAAGCAATCATCTGAATCCATGATCGAGAAGCGCGGCTTGAGGCCCACGTGCTCGGCTTCGGCCCGCAGAATCTGCACACCGAGCGAGTGGAACGTACACACCGTCAACTGCTTGATGGGAATGCGCTTGCCGTCTTCGCGGGTCTTGCCGTCCATCAGCTTGGCCACGCGTTCCTGCATTTCCTTGGCCGCCTTGTTGGTGAACGTGACCGCGGCGATGTGCTTTGGCTCGAAGCCCTTGTCCAGAATCAGGTGCGCGATCTTCTGCGTGATCACGCGCGTCTTGCCCGAGCCCGCCCCGGCCAGCACGAGGCACGGGCCGTCGAGGTAGTGCACACCTTCGGATTGGGCAGCATTGAGCCCGTGGGCAAGACCGGAAGACATGGGAAGAGGCAGAAGAAAAAGCAGGCGGGAACGTACAGCGGAGGGCGATGGTAGCACGGCGCCTTTGCATCGATTGAGCCTGCGAGAAGCCACCTGCGTCGAGCCTGACGGAGGTGCGCCAAGCCGCACTGCATGCGTTTGCGCCCCCCCCCTTTTTCGCACGGGCGTTACACCGCTTACGCGCCGTTACACGAACCGCGTAAGCGGCCATGCGCGGCACCTCGTTATGGACAGGACAGCGGCTGAATCGGTCGGCCGCCCACCGGAGAATCCACCATGAACCGCATCGTCAAAGCCCTGGCCGTTACCGCCGTCGCCCTGTCTGCCACCACCGGCGCCTTCGCCCAGACGCAGTGGCAAAAAGACCACCCGCGCCGCGCCGAGGTCAACCACCGCCTCGCCAACCAGAACAAGCGCATCCACAACGAAGTGAAGGAAGGCGAGATCACCAAGGGCCAAGCTCGCCAGATGCACCGGGAAGACCACCAGATTCGCCAGGAAGAGCGCGACATGGCTGCGCAGAACGGCGGGCACATCACCAAGCAGGAACAGCGCACCCTGAACCAGCAGGAAAACCAGGTCAGCCGCCAGATCGGCAAGTAAGTCAAAGCAAGACCAGCCAACACCCGCACTCCGGCCACACCCCTGGAGCTTGGCGACCTCGCCAGCTCCCGAGGGTGTGGCCGTTGTCTTTAGTCTTTGGCCTTTAGCCTTTGACGTACCGGCCCTAGATGGCGCCTTTCTTTGCTTACTTTCTTTGGCAAGACAAAGAAAGTGAGTCAGCCCCGGCAGGGGATGAAACAGGGGACGCACCGAAAGCGTAAAAACCAGCCCTCCTCTCAAAAGCCGCCAAGTCCACCCCAATTGACAATCCCATCCCCCTTCCGTAAATTCCGCCCATCCATCCGGGAGAGCGTGCCCGCCGTATACGGCAAGGCGCCGCCGAAGGGGTAGCACCCGAAAACTCTCAGGCATCCAGGACCGGGCGGATCGGCGGACATGCGTCCGACCGCACTCTGGAGAGCTGGCGCCGCACGACCACTGCGGGCGCCCACCGAAGGGGCTCACGAACGGCGCGCACCGCTATGCGCCCCGCTTCGCAATCTCTCAGGTACCAAGGACAGAGGGGCCATCTGCGCAGCTTGTTGATCTTCATGGCGTCACCATGAGGGATCAGGCTGCGCGGGTGGCCTTTTTGCTTTTCTGGTTCCCGATCCATGCGCCGCGCCCAAGCCACGGCGGCGCGCTCAGCCGAGAGATTCCATGACGCTCCAACACACGCCGCTCAATGCCATCCACCGCTCGCTGGGCGCCCGCATGGTCGACTTTGGCGGCTGGGACATGCCCGTCAACTACGGCTCCCAGATCGAAGAGCACCACGCCGTGCGCCAAGACGCAGGCGTCTTCGATGTCTCGCACATGTGCGTGGTCGACCTCACCGGCGCGCGCGTGCGTGATTTCCTGCGCGGGCTGCTCGCCAACAACGTCGACAAGCTGCAGACGCCCGGCAAGGCGCTCTACAGCTGCATGCTGAACCCCAAGGGCGGCGTGATCGACGATCTGATCGTCTACTTCTTCCGCGAAGACTGGTTCCGCCTGGTTGTCAACGCCGGTACCGCGCCGACGGACCTGGAGTGGATCGTCGCGCAGAACGCCGCCGCCAGCACCGACGTGACGATCACGCCGCGCCGCTCCGACAACAACGCTGGCGCTGAGCCGCTGGGCATCCTCGCCGTGCAAGGCCCGAATGCGCGTGCCAAGACTTACACGGCGCTGCCCGGCACGCAGGCCGTGGGCGAGGCGCTCAAGCCGTTCAACGCCGGCTTCGTCACCGTGGAAAACGTGGGCGAAATCATGGTGGCCCGTACCGGCTACACCGGTGAAGACGGTTTCGAACTGGTCGTGCCGGCCGCGCAGATCGCTGGCGTGTGGGAGCGCCTGCTGCAGGCAGGTGTGCGCCCGGCAGGCCTGGGCGCGCGCGACACGCTGCGCCTGGAAGCCGGCATGAACCTCTACGGCCAGGACATGGACGAGCACGTTTCGCCGCTCGACGCCGGCCTCGCCTGGACGGTCGATCTGCAAAGCGAACGCGACTTCACCGGCAAGGCCGCGCTGCAAGCCGGCGGCCAGCGCGAACAGTTCGTCGGCCTGATCCTGCGCGACAAGGGCGGCGTGCTGCGCGCCCACCAGAAGGTCATCACCACCGCCGGTGACGGCGAGATCACCAGCGGCACGTTCAGCCCGAGCCTGTCGCTCTCCATCGCACTGGCGCGCCTGCCCAAGGACGTGGCCATCGGCACCGACGTACAGGTCGAAATTCGCGACCGCAAGTTGACCGCGACTGTGGTTAAACTGCCGTTCGTGCGCAATGGCAAGGCGCTGGTCAGCTGAACACCGAATCTGCATTCCCCAATACCCATCTTCCGGAGAAACCTTTCATGAGCAACGTCCCCGCCGATCTGAAGTACACCGAACACGACGAGTGGATCCGCGTTGAAGCCGACGGCACGCTGACCATCGGCATCACCGACTTCGCGCAGGACGCACTGGGCGACATCGTCTTCCTGGAACTGCCGGAAGCCGGTCGCGCCGTCGCCAAGGACGAGGCGATTGCCGTGGTCGAGTCGGTCAAGGCCGCCTCCGACATCTACGCCCCCGTGTCGGGCGAGATCATCGCCAACAACGCCGACGCCGCCGGCGCGCCGGAATCCGTGAACGCTGGCGCCTACGAGGCCTGGCTGTTCAAGATCAAGCCGACCAACGCCGACGACGTGAACGCCCTGATGTCGGCCGCTGACTACGAAGCCAAGATCGGCTAAGCCGATCCTCCGGCCGATGCGCGCGCCCTGACCTGCGCTGCGCATCGGCCATTGCCTGCATCGCCTGAATTTCGAGCCCTTGCCATGAACGCTCCGCACCCCGCTTCCTCGGCGCTTGCTGCCGAACGCCCCACTTTGGCTGACCTGGAGGCGCACGACGCCTTCGCGCAGCGCCACATCGGCCCGTCTGCCGACGAGCAGACCGCCATGCTCGGCACGCTCGGCTACGCCAGCCGCGCCGCGCTGATCGACGCCGTGATCCCGCCGGCCATCCGCCGCCAGGACGGCATGCCGCTGGGTGAATTCACGCAACCGCTGACCGAAGAAGCGGCGCTCGCCAAGCTGCGGGACATCGCCGGGCAGAACCGCGTAGTCAAGAGCCTGATCGGCCAGGGCTATTACGGCACGCACACGCCGGGCGTCATCCTGCGCAACATCCTCGAAAACCCCGCCTGGTACACGGCCTACACGCCGTATCAGCCGGAAATCTCGCAGGGCCGCCTGGAAGCGATGCTGAATTTCCAGCAGATGGTGATCGACCTCACGGCCATGGACATCGCCAATGCGTCGATGCTGGACGAAGCGACCGCCGCTGCTGAAGCCATGACGCTGCTGCAGCGCATTGGCAAATCGAAGTCGACGGTGTTCTTTGTGGCGGACGACGTTCTTCCGCAAACGCTGGAAGTCGTGCGCACGCGCGCCGAGCCGATCGGCGTGCAAGTGGTGACAGGCCCGGCAGCCGACGCCGCCAAGCACGACGCGTTCGGCGTGCTGCTGCAATACCCGGGCGCCAACGGTGCGTTGCTGGGCGATCTGGCGACGTACCAGGCGCTGACCGATGCCGTGCACGCTGCCGGCGGTTTGGTCGTTGCGGCTGCAGACCTGCTGGCGCTCACGCTGCTGGCCGCGCCGGGCGAATGGGGTGCCGACGTCGTGATCGGCAACACGCAGCGCTTTGGCGTGCCGTTTGGTTTCGGCGGCCCGCACGCTGGCTACATGGCCGTGCGCGATGCGTTCAAGCGCTCGATGCCCGGTCGCCTGGTCGGCGTGACGATCGATGCGCAAGGCAATTCGGCCTACCGCCTCGCACTGCAGACGCGCGAGCAGCACATCCGCCGCGAGAAGGCCACCTCGAACATCTGTACCGCGCAGGTGCTGCTGGGTGTGATGGCGTCGATGTACGCCGTCTACCACGGCCCGCAAGGCCTCAAGCGCATCGCGCAGCGCGTGCACCGCCTGACCGCCACGCTGGCGGCCGGCCTGCGGGCCATCGGCTACACGCTGGAAGCCGACGCCTTTTTCGACACGCTGACCGTCGCCACCGGCGCGCGCACTGCCAACCTGCACATCGCCGCGCAGGCGCACGGCATCAACCTGCGCCAGATCGACGATGCGCGACTGGGCATCTCGCTGGACGAGACGGTCACGCGCGCCGATGTCGTGGCGCTGTGGGAAGTCTTCGCGCATGCCGCCCACGCCGCCGCGCCGGACTTTGACCAGACCGAAGCGGCCGTCGCCGACGCGTATCCGGCCTCGCTCATCCGCCAGAGCGCGTACCTGACGCACCCGGTGTTCAACGCCCACCACTCGGAGCACGAAATGCTGCGCTACCTGCGCAGCCTGGCCGACAAGGATCTCGCACTGGACCGCACGATGATCCCGCTGGGTTCGTGCACGATGAAGCTCAACGCCACCGCAGAAATGCTGCCGGTGACATGGCCCGAATTTTCGAACATCCACCCGTTCGCACCGGCCGACCAGACCGTCGGCTACCGCGAGATGATCGACCAGCTCGAGCAGATGCTGTGCGCCGCCACCGGCTACGCCGCCGTGAGCCTGCAGCCGAATGCCGGTTCGCAAGGTGAATACGCTGGCCTGCTGATCATTCACGCCTACCACGCCAGCCGCGGCGAAGCGCACCGCAACGTGTGCCTGATCCCGTCGTCGGCGCACGGTACGAACCCGGCATCGGCGCAGATGGCGGGCATGCAGGTGGTCGTCGTGGCCTGCGATGAGCGCGGCAACGTCGACTTGGCCGATCTGGAGAAGAAGGCGGCCGAGCACAGCAAGAACCTGGCAGCGATCATGATCACCTACCCGTCCACGCACGGCGTGTTCGAGGAAGGCGTCAAGCGCGTCTGCGAGATCGTGCACAGCCACGGCGGCCAGGTCTACGTGGACGGCGCCAACATGAACGCCATGGTCGGCACCGCCGCACCGGGCCACTTCGGCGGCGACGTCTCGCACCTGAACCTGCACAAGACGTTCTGCATTCCGCACGGCGGCGGCGGCCCGGGCGTCGGTCCGGTGGCCGTGGGCGCGCATCTTGCACCGTTCCTCCCGGGGCGCTCGGCTTCGGGTGAAGACGCGAGCCAGAACATCGGCAACGTGTCGGCGGCTGCGTTCGGCTCGGCGTCGATCCTGCCGATTTCCTGGATGTACATCGCGATGATGGGCGCAGCGGGCCTGACCGCCGCTACCGAGACGGCCATCCTGTCGGCCAACTACGTGGCCAAGCGGCTCGCTCCGTATTACCCGGTTCTGTACACGGGCGCGCACGGCCTGGTGGCCCACGAGTGCATTCTCGACATCCGTCCGCTGCAGAAGGAATCGGGCATCAGCAACGAAGACATCGCCAAGCGCCTGATGGACTTCGGCTTCCACGCACCGACGATGAGCTTCCCGGTGCCCGGCACGCTGATGATCGAGCCGACCGAAAGCGAGCCGAAGGTGGAACTCGACCGCTTCATCGACGCGATGATCGCCATCCGTGGCGAAGTCGACAAGGTGATCTCGGGCGAATTCGACCGCGAAGACAACCCGCTGAAGCACGCACCGCACACCGCAGCTGTGGTGATGGCCGATAACTGGCAACACAAGTACACGCGTGAGCAGGCCGCCTACCCGGTGGCGTCGCTGCGCAAGCAAAAGTACTGGCCGCCGGTCGGCCGCGCCGACAACGTCTACGGCGACCGCAACCTGTTCTGCGCCTGCGTACCGATGAGCGAGTACGCGCAAGACTAAAGCCGGCGACCCCAGGCGCGATTGTCATCGCGCCGCGCCTCAGGCGGCCGCCTCGCACCACGGGGCGGCCGTTTGCATCTGAACACCCCGTGTGCGGGCGGCCACAAGCCGACCCGCTCCTTTTGCAAAACGCCCCTGGAGCCTCACCCCATGGCTGTTTCCGTTTTCGACCTCTTCAAGATCGGCATTGGCCCGTCCAGCTCGCACACCGTCGGGCCGATGCGCGCCGCGCTGATGTTCGCCTCCGCCCTCGAAGCCGATGGCCTGATGCCGCAAGTCGCCAGCGTGCGCGTCGAGCTGTATGGCTCACTCGGCGCCACCGGCAAGGGCCACGGCACCGATCGCGGCGTCATCCTCGGCCTGATGGGCGAGGCGCCGGACACCATCGACCCCGACACCATCGAAGACAAGCTCGCGGCCCTGCGCGCGTCGCAGTCGCTGTCGCTGCTGGGCCGTCACGCGGTGCGCTTCACCGAAAAGGAGCACATCGCCTTCTATCGCCGCGAAGCGATGGCCGAACATCCGAACGGCATGAAGTTCCACGCCTTCGATGCCGCAGGCGAGCGGCTGCGCGAAGCGCGCTACCTGTCGGTGGGCGGGGGCTTTGTCGTCACGGCCGGTGCGCCGAATACGCAAGTGCTGGCCGCGCACGACCAGTTGCCGCATCCATTCCGCAGCGGCAAAGAACTGCTGGCGATGTGCGAATCGACGGGCAAATCCATCGCCCGGCTGATGCTCGAAAACGAACTAACGTCGCGCACGGAAGCTGAAGTGCGCGCTGGTCTGCTCAACATCTGGCGCGTGATGCAGGCATGTGTGGCCCGCGGGTGCCGCACGGAGGGCGAATTGCCGGGCCCGTTCCACGTGCGTCGCCGTGCCGCCGAGTTGTATTCACGGCTCACGGTGCAGGCCGAGCGCACGCTGTCCGATCCGCTGTCAGTCATCGACTGGGTGAATCTGTATGCGATTGCCGTGAACGAAGAGAACGCCGCAGGCGGGCGCGTCGTCACGGCGCCGACCAACGGCGCCGCGGGCATCATCCCGGCCGTACTGCATTACTACGACCGCTTCGTGCCCGGCGCGAACGACGACGGCATCGTGGACTTCCTCCTCACCGCCGGCGCGATCGGCATGCTTTACAAGATGAACGCGTCGATCTCGGGCGCGGAAGTCGGGTGCCAGGGCGAAGTCGGTGTGGCGTGTTCGATGGCCGCGGGTGCGCTTGCTGCGGTGCTGGGTGGTACGCCTGCGCAGGTGGAGAACGCGGCTGAGATCGGCATGGAGCACAACCTAGGGCTGACGTGCGACCCGGTGGGCGGGCTGGTGCAGATTCCGTGTATTGAGCGCAATGCGATGGCGTCTGTGAAGGCCGTGAATGCGGCGCGCATGGCGTTGCGTGGGGATGGCACGCACTATGTTTCGCTCGACTCCGTGATCAAGACGATGCGGGAGACGGGGGCGGATATGAAGACGAAGTACAAGGAGACGGCGCGGGGTGGGTTGGCGGTGAATATTGTGGAGTGCTGATTTTTGGTTTGGGTCTTGGTGGTGCATCCCTTGTTTCATCCCCTGCCGGGGCTGACTCACTTTCTTTGGTCTTGCCCAAAGAAAGTAAGCAAAGAAATGCGCGCCCGAGATGGCGAAAGACTCCTTCAATTTCCGTAACCGGGCGGAGGCGGGGAAAACTCGCTGCGCTCAAACAGTTCCCCGCCTTTTTTCCGCCCGCTTACAAAAATTGAAGGCGCCATCTAGGGCAGGAAAATCAAAGGCCAAACCATCTCAACGCAGGCCCAAACGACAAAGCCAACCTCACGATGGGTTGGCCTTTTTCTTTTGACTTTGAGCCCTTGATGGCGCCTTGGATTTTTGTTGCGGGGAGGAAAAGGAAGGAGCCTTGTCTGAGCGCAGCGAGTTTGGCTCCTTCCCCTCCCCGCGACACAAATCCAAGGAGGGGGTCGCCATCTCGGGCGCGCCTTTCTTTTGCTTACTTTTCTTTGGCAAGACAAAGAAAAGTAAGTCGTGCCCGGCAGGGTACGAAAGAGAGATGGACCACAAACAACAAATCTAGAGGACACCCCAAAAAAAACGCACAAGCCCCCGCCCCCATCCACTCCTATAATCCGCGCCACAAGAACCCTCTTTGGAGATCCGCAGGATGCAATCCCTCCATCCTCCCAAGCACATTCCGGCAGCGACCCTGCCAGAGCTGACGCTACGCGGCATGATCCTCGGTGCGATCATCACCGTGATCTTTACAGCTTCAAACGTGTACCTGGGCCTGAAGGTCGGCCTGACGTTCTCATCGGCGATTCCCGCAGCGGTGATTTCCATGGCGGTGCTGCGCATGCTCGGCGGCACGAACATCCTCGAGAACAACATGGTGCAGACGCAGGCGTCTGCGGCCGGGACGCTGTCTTCCATCATCTTTATCCTGCCCGGCCTGGTGATGATTGGGCACTGGCAAGGTTTTCCGTTCTGGCAAACGTTTGGAGTGTGCATGGCGGGCGGTATGCTCGGCGTGGTGTTCACGATTCCGCTGCGCCATGCGATGGTGGTGCAGAGCGACCTGCCCTATCCCGAAGGCGTGGCAGCGGCGGAAATCCTCCGCGTGGGCAGTGGCCAATCTGCTGACGGCGAAGACGCCGACGATGGCGAGGCGGTGCCCGCCGCGACCGGCATGCGCGATCTCGCTGCTGGTGGCATTGTCGCGGCCATCGTGGCGTTTGCAACCAGTGGCCTGCGCCTGCTGGGCGAAGGGGCTAGCTGGTGGTTCGCAGCGGGTGCCGCGGTAGTGCGCTTGCCAATGGGCTTTTCGACGGCGCTGCTGGGCGCGGGCTACCTGATCGGCCTAGTGGCCGGGCTGGCCATGCTGGTGGGCCTAGTGATCGCCTGGGGCATCGCCGTGCCGTATCTGACCTCCATCACGCCGATGCCGGCGGGCAAGGCGCTCTCGGCGTTCGGCACGGATGTGTGGCGCACGCAGGTGCGTTTTATCGGTGCAGGCGTGATCGCGGTGGCGGCCGTGTGGACGCTGGGCACGCTGATCGGCCCGGTGGTGCAAGGCGTGAAGCGCTCGTTCGGCAGCCTGCGCCCGAAAACCGATAGCGCGCTACGCACCGAGCAGGACATGGCGCCGCGCTGGATCCTCCTGGTGACGCTGGCCATGGTCGTGGTGCTGGTGATCACCTTTGCTGCGTTCCTGGCGCCGACCATGCTGTCGGCCGGCTCGCGCTGGACGCTGATCACCTGCGCGGTGATCTTTGCGGTGGTGTTCGGCTTTCTGGTGGCAGCGGCGTGCGGCTACATGGCCGGGCTGATCGGTTCGTCGTCGAGCCCGATTTCGGGCATTGGCATCATCGCCATCACCTTGGTGTCGCTGCTGCTGTTGGCCATCGGCGCGGACAACGGCATCGTGGGTTCGCCCGAAGCGAGCAAGCTGGGCATTGCGCTGGCAATCTTCACAACCTCAGCCGTGGTGGCCGTGGCGACCATCTCCAATGACAACCTGCAGGATCTGAAGACGGGCTGGTTGGTCGGCGCCACGCCATGGCGCCAGCAGGTGGCGCTGCTGATCGGCTGCGTGGCGGGCGCGGCGGTCATCTCGCCGGTGCTGGAACTGCTGTACAACGCGTATGGCTTCCCGGGCGCGCTGCCGCGTGCCGGTATGGACGCGGCGCAGGCGCTTTCCGCCCCGCAGGCGACGCTCATGACGGCCATTGCCACCGGCATCTTCACGCACCAGTTGGAATGGAACATGGTGATTGCGGGCATCGTCATCGGTGTGCTCCTGATCGCCGTCGACTGGGCGCTCAAGCAGCGTGGCGGTGTCGCCCGTCTGCCGGTGCTGGCGGTGGGCATCGGCATCTACCTGCCGCCGACGATCAGCACAGTGCTGGTGACCGGCGCGGTGCTGGCGTGGGTCATCGAAAAGATTCTTGCCAAGCGTGCGCAGGCAGCCGGCGTGCCGTACGAGCGCTATGCCGAGGTGCCGAACCGCCACGGCGTGCTGCTGGCGTCGGGCCTGATCGTGGGCGAAAGTCTGGTCGGCGTATTGATGGCAGCCATCATCGGCGGCACGGGCAAGGATGCGCCGCTGGCGATCGTCGGTGCGTCGTTTGAAGGCACGGCGCAATGGCTTGGGCTGATCGTGTTCGCCTTGGTATGCTGGGCCTTCGCGCGCCGCGTACTGGCGGTGCGTCCGACTCATTGATCCCCTCACACAATATGCTGCTCCGCGACGCAACGGAAGCCGACCTGCCGGCCATCCTCGCCATCTACAACGACGTGATCGCCACCTCCAACGCGATCTACACCGAAACGCCGGTCACGCTGGAAGACCGCACCGCGTGGCTGGCCTTGCGTGCCACGCAGGGGTATCCGGTGCTGGTGGCCGATGATGGCGGGCAGGTGGCAGGCGTTGCATCGTTTGGGGATTTCCGGCCGTACCCGGGCTTTCGCACCACCGTCGAGCACTCGGTGCATATTCATCGCGACTGGCGCGGCAAGGGCTTGGGCAGCCTGCTGGTTGAAGCTCTGTGCGAGCGCGCCGCAGCGCTGGGCAAACACCTGATGGTGGGCGCCATCGACGGCGCCAATGCAGGTTCGATCCGCCTGCACGAAAAGCTCGGCTTCAAGGAAGTGGGCCGCATGCCCGAGGCGGCCATCAAGCACGGTCAGTGGCTCGACCTCGTCTTCATGCAGCGCTGGCTGGAAGCGCCGGGAACGGTCCGCAACGACTGACCGTTCCTCGATGCGTCAGGCGGGCTGCGTTGCCGCCTGCGTCCAACGCCCGCAGCCGCGTCGCACGGTCTCGTGCAGGTTGCGGGTTTCACGTTGCGCCGCGCGGATCCATTCAGCATCCGCATCGCGCCCCTCCACCACTTCCCGCACCATATCCAGCGCGCCTTCGGACGACAGCGCTTCGGCGTGTGCGGACAGCACCTTGCTCGTTTCCAGGATGTGATCGGCCAACGCGCCGCGGTTGCCCGTGGCCGGGTCGACGTATTCGCCGGCCAGCCCGAAGCGGCATGCCTGGAAGCGGTTGAAGGTGTAGACGAGGTAATCGTCTTCCTCGGGCATGAACGGACGATCGAGCAGCAGCCAGCGGCCCAGCGCCTGGATATAGGCGGCGATGGCGGCCGCGCGTTCCACGGTCAGCGGGGTGTCCATCACGCGGACTTCGATCGTGCCGAATTCGGGCTTGGGGCGGATGTCCCAGTAGAAGTCCTTCATGCTCTCGATCACGCCGGTGGCGTGCATCTTGTCGAAGTACGCGATGAAGGCATCCCACGTCAGCACAAACGGCGCGCGGCCCGACATCGGGAAGGCGCTGACGGAGTTCATCCGCGCGGAAGCAAACCCCGTATCCACGCCCTGCACGAACGGCGACGACGCGGCCAGCGCAATGAAGTGCGGCACGTAGCGCGACATGGCGTGCAGCAGGTACAGCGCATCGTCCGGATTCGGGCAGCCAATATGCACGTGCTGCCCGAACACGGTGAACTGCTTGGCGAGGTAACCGTACAGATCCGAGATGTACTGGTAGCGCGGCGATTGCGAAATCTGGCGCTGGCTCCACTGCTGGAACGGGTGCGTGCCGCCGCCGCAGATGCCGATGTTCAGCGCCGTGGCGGCCTCGGCCATGCGGTCGCGCATCTCGCGCAATTGCCAGAGCGCTTCATCGTGGCTGTGGCAGATGCCGGTGGAGATCTCGATCATCGAATCGGTGATCTCCGGTTTGATGTCGCCGGGGTATTCCTTGCCCTTGAGCATGCGCAGCAAGTCTGGCGACGCAGAGGCGAGGTCGTAGTCATGGCGATTGACGAGCTGCAGTTCCAGCTCGACGCCAAACGTCAGGGCTTCGGATTTCGAGAACGGTTCGAGGGACATGGGGCTCAGTGCCTCCCTTCGTCTTGTCGCACCTCACCTGCCCAGCGCAGCGAACGCGCGGTCAGGATCGGCGCGGCAATCTGTTGGATCGCCAGCGTGCACAGAATGATGGCCGCCAGCGGCCCGCCGGTTTGTGGATACAGTGCCGCCGTATCGTGCATCAGCAACCATGACAGTCCCGACATGGGCCCAAGCGCCAGGCCCAGCGCGATGCTCTGCCGCATCGACAGGCCCGAGAACGAGCCCAGCGCCGTCGTGGCCGCCAGTTTGGCGATGAAGCGCGAGAGCACCAGCGCCACCGCCGCCACACCGCCGATCACCCAGTCCGACGCCTTGAGCGGCAAACCAAGCGACACGATCATCACCACAATGAGGATGCTGCCCGCGCTGCCGAAGTGCGACGGCCACACGCGCGGATGATCGTCCTGGTGCTTGAACACCACGCCCGCCAGCAGCAGCGTGAGCGGCACCGACAGCTTGAGCAGCTTGGCCATCGCCAGCGCAAACAGCACCAGGCCCACCAGCACCAGGAATGCGTAATGATCGTCACCCGCCATGCGGTGATACAACGCATGCCCCACTTTGCCGACCACCCACGCAAGGAGCACGGAACCTGCCAGCAGGTACAGCGGATGGAGCAGCGCCGCCGCCCAATGGCCGTATTCGCTGTGCAGCCAGCCCGCGGTAAGCGGCACCAGCACGCTGGCGTAGATGCTGTTGAGCGCGCCCAGCGAGAGCAACCGCTCCGTCACTTGGCCTTCGGCGCGCAGCTCGTTCTTCAGTTGCAGCAGCACCGTGGGGGACGTGGCCACGGCGATGGCGCCTGCGGCCACCGCCACCGGCGTCGCCACGCCAAACAGCTGCAGCACCCAGGTGACGAGGCCCCAGGTCAGCAGGCTCTCGAAGCCACTGGTCAGCAACAGCCAACGATTGGCACGCAGCCACTCGAACGACAACCGGTGACCCAGTTCGAACAGCGCCAACGCCAGCGCCATCTCGATCAGGATGTGGGTCTGGTCGAGCATGTCGGCATCGATGAGCGGGCGGCCCAGCACGCCGGCCACCAGCCCCGCTGCCGCGTAGCCGACGATGCGCGGCAGCTTGAGCGCCGCACGCGCAAACTCGCCGCACAACGCCGCACCGACCAGCGCCAGCCCGACCCAGAAAAGACCGCCGGGTTCGGGCGGCCACGAAGGGAAGAGATCGTGAAGTCCTGTCATGGGCGACATGGTACCCGAAGCACCCACTTGGGAAAGTCAGCCAAGCACTGACACGCGTTAGACCCGTGTTACACGATATTTAACAATAAATCGATGGTGTTGAATGCAGAAGGCGACAACTCTGCGTTTGGAGACGTTGGCCACCAGCAAAGAAAAACCGCCCCGGAGGGCGGTTTTCATACTGCGAATGGCTGAGAGCCGGTCGGATTACTTACCGCCGACGCTTTCCAGCGGCGTCCACTTGCCGCCGGTGACCTTGTAGACGGTGATACCGCCGTCCTTGAGGTCGCCCTTGTCGTCGTAGGCGTAATGCTTGGCGGTCACGCCTTGCATATTGGTCGCGGCCAGAATCGGCAGGTACTTGCTCGGGTCCGACGAGCCGGCCTTCACCATGGCTTGCATCAGGGCCATCGCGCCGTCGTAGGCGTACGGCGAGTACGTCTGCACCGGCGTGCCGAAGCGCTTCTCATAGCGGGCCTTGTAGCCAGCACCGCCCGGCATTTGTTCCAGCGGCAGACCGGCCAGCGAGCACACCACGCCTTCGGCCGATTGCGCGCCAGCCAGCTTGATGAAGTCGTCGGTCTTGGACATTTCGCCCGACATCAGCGTGGACTTCATGCCCAGTTCGCGCATCTGCTTGACCAGCGGAGCCGATTGGCCTTCCGCGCCGCCGTAGAACACGGCGTCAGGCTTCTTGCCCTTGATCTGCGTGAGGATCGACTTGAAGTCGCTGGCCTTGTCGTTGGTGAACTCGCGACGCACGATGGTGGCGCCCGCAGCCTTGGCGGCCTTCTCGAACTCGTCTGCCAGACCTTGGCCGTAAGCGGTGCGGTCATCAACGATGGCGATGTTCTTGTAGCCCAGCTTCTTGACGGCGTACGTGCCGACCACCGAACCCTGCTGGGTGTCGGAAGTCATCATGCGGAACGTCGTCTTGTAGCCTTGCTTCGTGTATTCCGGTGCCGTTGCCATCGCGATTTCTGCGATACCGGCGTTGTTGTAGATGCGCGAGGCCGGGATGGTCGTACCCGAGTTGAAGTGGCCGAGCATGCCCTTGATGCCGCTGTCCACAAGCTTCTGTGCGACGGTGGTGCCGGTCTTCGGGTCAGCCTGGTCGTCTTCCGAGATCAGCTGGAACTTGACTTCCTTGCCGGCGATCTTCGGCTTGGTGGCGTTGAACTCTTCCACAGCCAGCGTCAGGCCGTTCTGCATGTCCTTGCCGTACTGGGCTTGAGGACCGGTCATCGGGCCGGCGTAGCCCAGCTTGATGACTTCTTGGGCCGATGCCGCGCTACCCAGCGCGCACAGCGCCGCCGCCAGACACAGTTGCTTCAATTTCATTTGTGCGTCTCCTAGTTCAAACGCAATTTGGATCAATAGCGCGACGGGATCACCGTCGCCCTCCTCCCGCTTCGCATCCCATCCGCACCCGTCGTGCGAATGGAACCGCGAATCCTGCTCGTGCTCCCCGTCAGCCGATGGTCATCAGGCTGGCGTTGCCACCCGCGGCGGCCGTATTGACCGACAGCGAACGCTCGATCAGCAGGCGCTCCAGCGCCAGCCCTTCCCCGCCATGCGGCAGGCCTTGCACGCCGACGATCGGGCCGGCACGTCGTGCCAGTCCTTCGCAAATGGCGCGCAGATGGTCCGAATCGCCGTGGTGCAGCACCGCATCAAAAGCCGCTTCGTCGGTCGACCCGACCACACGGACGCGCGATTGTACTGCCGCCGGCAAGCCCCGAAGTACCGCTTCGATGGCAGGGTTTTCCTGCACAACGGCCACGCTGCCCACGGCCAGCACAGCCGCCAACTGGCGCAGCCAATCGGCCGGGTCTGCCGCCACGCACAGCACCGCTTCGCGCGGCAGCAGCGTGTAGGTGTTGCGCTCGCCCGTCGGGCCCGGCAGCGTGGCCGTGGCGCCCGTGGCCGACGCCGCAGCCAGGCGTTCGCACAGCGATGCCAGCTCAGACGACTGCTTGCGTGCCCAGTCCGTCAGCGCATCGAACGGCGCCAGCAGCGCGCGACGCGCATCGGTGTCGATTTCTGTGCCGGCGCCAGCGGTCAGTTCCAGCGCAGTGCGCATGCCGTCCTGCGGGCACGTCGACAGCAAACGCAGCAGATACAGCGGACCGCCGGCCTTCGGGCCCGTGCCCGACAGGCCTTCACCGCCGAACGGCTGCACGCCCACCACGGCGCCGACGATATTGCGGTTCACATACAGGTTGCCCACGTGCGCGCGGTCCACCACGTGCGCGATGGTTTCGTCGATACGCGTATGGATGCCCAGCGTCAGGCCGTAGCCCGTGCCATTGATCTGCTCGATCAGCTTGGTCAGGCCGGCGTTGTCACCGGAGCGTTTCCAGCGCACCACGTGCAGCACAGGGCCGAAGATTTCGCGCGTCAGGTCCGACAGGCTGTCGAATTCGATGACGGTGGGGGGCACGAAGGTACCGTGCGCGCAAGCGGCCGGCACAGGCGCCTGATGCACGCGGCGACCCTTGGCCCGCATCGCTTCGATGTGGCCGACGATGTTGTCGCGCGCTTCGGCGTCGATCACCGGGCCGACATCGGTGGCGAGGCGATCCGGATTGCCCATCGCCAGTTCGGCCATGCCGCCCTTGAGCATCGCAAGCACGCGGTCGGCCACGTCATCCTGCAGGCACAGCACGCGCAGCGCCGAGCAACGCTGGCCTGCCGAATCAAACGCAGACGACAGCACATCCGCCACCACCTGCTCGGCCAGCGCGGACGAATCCACGATCATCGCGTTCTGGCCGCCCGTCTCCGCAATCAGCGGAATCGGCGCGCCGTTGGCGTCCAGGCGGCCGGCCAGCGTGCGCTGCAGGATGCGCGCGACTTCAGTCGAGCCGGTAAACATCACGCCCTTGGTGCGCATGTCCTTCACAAGCGCGGCGCCGACGGTCTCGCCACGGCCCGGCAGCAGTTGCACGGCACCGGCCGGCACGCCGGCTTCGCGCAGGATGCGCACGGCCTGAGCGGCGATCAACGGGGTCTGCTCAGCGGGCTTGGCCAGGACCGGGTTGCCTGCAGCAAGCGCTGCGCTCACCTGGCCGGTGAAGATTGCCAGCGGGAAGTTCCAAGGGCTGATACAGACCACCGGGCCCAGCGGGCGGTGCGTGTCGTTCGAGAACCCACCGCGCACTTGCGCCGCGTAATAGCGCAGGAAATCGACGGCTTCGCGCACTTCGGCGATGGCGTTCGACAGCGTCTTGCCCGCCTCGCGAATGATCAGCCCCATCAGGTGCTGCATCTCGCCTTCCATCAGGTCGGCGGCGCGGTCGAGCAGCGCAGCACGCGCTTCCGGAGGCGTGGCTTGCCAGATCGGGGCGGCGGCGGTGGCGGCCGACAGCGCGGCATCCACGTCGGCTTCGGTGGCTTCCGTCACATGGCCGACGATATCGCGCAGGTCCGACGGATTGCGCACCGGTTGCGGTGTGCCGCCAGCGTATGGCGCATCGCCAATAGTCGGCTGGGCCGTCCAGACGGTGCTGGTACCGGCAAGAAGGGCGGACGACAACGACGCCAGGCGCTGCTCGTTCGCTAGGTCAATGCCCGACGAGTTTGCGCGAACGTCACCGTAAAGGGCGCGCGGCAGCGGAATCTTCGGATGCGGCAGGCCGAGCGTCCCTTCATCGGCATGCATCTTTTCCACCACCGCCACCGGGTCGGCGACGAGGTCGTCCAGAGGAATCGACTCGTCCGCAATGCGGTTCACGAACGAGGTGTTGGCGCCGTTTTCCAGCAGACGGCGCACGAGGTAGGCCAGCAGCGTTTCATGCGTGCCGACCGGCGCGTAGATGCGGCACGGGCGGTTCAGCTTGCCCGGCTTGTTGCCGACGACCTGCTCGTACAGCGGCTCGCCCATGCCGTGCAGGCACTGGAATTCGTATTGACCGGGGTAATAGTTCTGACCGGCCATGTGGTAAATGGCCGCCAGTGTGTGCGCATTGTGCGTGGCGAACTGCGGGAAGATCGCTTCCGGCGCGGCCAGCAGCTTGCGTGCGCAGGCCAGGTACGACACGTCGGTATAGACCTTGCGCGTGTAGACCGGGTAGCCCTCCAGGCCGTCGACCTGGGCGCGCTTGACTTCGCTGTCCCAATACGCGCCCTTCACCAGGCGGATCATCAGGCGGTGCTTGCTGCGGCGGGCCAGATCGATGATGTAGTCGAGCACGAACGGGCAGCGTTTCTGATAGCCCTGCACCACGAAGCCGATGCCGTTCCAGCCGGCCAGCTCGGGCGCAAAGCACAGGCGCTCCAGCAGGTCGAGCGACAGCTCCAGGCGGTCGGCCTCTTCCGCATCGATGTTGATGCCGATGTCGTATTCGCGGGCCAGCGTCGCCAGCGCCTTCACGCGCGGGTACAGCTCGTTGATGGTGCGGTCGTACTGCGCGCGCGAGTAGCGCGGATGCAGCGCCGACAGCTTGATCGAGATGCCCGGCCCTTCGTAGATGCCGCGCCCGCCCGACGCCTGGCCGATCGCGCGGATGGCCTGCTCGTACGACGCGAGGTAGCGCTGCGCGTCTTCCTCCGTCATCGCGGCCTCGCCGAGCATGTCGTAGGAGTAGCGGAAGCCTTCGGCCTCGAACTTGCGCGCGTTGGCCAGCGCTTCGGAAATGGTTTCGCCAGTGACGAACTGCTCGCCCATCAGGCGCATCGCCATGTCCACGCCCTTGCGGATCAGCGGCTCGCCGCTCTTGCCGATGATGCGCGTGAGCGCCTTGGACAGCCCCGCTTCGTTATGCGTGGCGACCAGCTTGCCCGTGAGCAACAGGCCCCAGGTGGCGGCATTCACAAACAGCGACGGGCTCTGGCCGACATGCGAATACCAGTTGCCGTTGCTGATCTTGTCGCGGATCAATGCGTCGCGCGTGGCCTTGTCGGGAATGCGCAGCAGCGCCTCGGCCAGGCACATCAGCGCCACGCCTTCCTGGCTCGACAAGGAAAATTCCTGGATCAGGCCCTGCACCAGACCTTCGCGGCCGGTGCCGACCTTTTGCGTGCGCAGCTTGCCGGCCAGATCGCGGGCCAGCTGCTTGGCTTCCGAGGCGAGCGCGCCCGGCAGACGGGCCTGCTCCAGCAACATCGGAATCGCTTCGGTTTCCGGCCGGCGATAAGCGGCGGTGATGGCAGCGCGCAAGACCGATTGCGGTTGCACGCTTTGTGCGAATTCGAGGAACGGTTGCACCGCGGGTTCGTCACCCTCGTGCACGTCCGAGACGGCTGCGGCGGCGGACGGGAGGCCATCCGCCGCCGTGCCGTTTGCGTCAGTTGGCAGCTGCCCCCGCTCCACTTGGTCCAGATACGTGAAGATCGCCTGCTTGATCAGCCAGTGCGGCGTGCGGTCAATGGACTGCGCAACGCGCTTGAGGCGTTCACGCGAAGCATCGTCCAGCTTGACCCCGAGGGTGGTTGTAGCCATGTGGGTTCCTATCCAGAGCTGCCATTGCCTAGCTTGTGGCCGGCAAATTGGGCGGATCATACGCCTGGCGATCTTGAAGGTGCAACCTAGTGAAACCCCTTGGTTCGAAATGGGTAGATTGGGGTGCAACCGCGGGTGATGTTGGAGATGCTTGGGGTCGATTTATGGGCTTGGTTTTTTTGTTTTTGGCGCATCCCCTGTTTCATCCCCTACCGGGGCTGACTCACTTTCTTTGGTCTTGCCCAAAGAAAGTAAGCAAAGAAATGCGCGCCCGAGATGGCGAAGGATTCCTTGAATTTATGTCGCAGGGAGGGAGGGGAGGCAAACTCGCTGCGCTCAGACAGCCTCCCCTCTTTTTCCTCCCTGCAACAGAAATTCAAGGCGCCATCTAGGGCAGGAAAGTCAAAGGACAAAAGCCGAACCATCTGGGCGCTGACCCAAACGACAAGGCCAACCGCGCGATGGGTTGGCCTTTTTCTTTTGACGTTGAGCCCTTGATGGCGCCTTGAATTTTTGTGAGCGGGCGGAAAAAGGAAGGACGCCTGTCTGAGCGCAGCGAGTTTGCCTCCTTCCCCGCACGGTCACATAAATTCAAGGGGAAGTCGCCATCTCGGGCGCGCCTTTCTTTTGCTTACTTTTCTTTGGCAAGACAAAGAAAAGTGAGTCGGTCCCGGCAGGGAACGAAAGGGGGATGGACCACCAAGCCTCAAATCCTCAAAGGATCAATCTCCAACTGCCACCGCACCCCCTTCACAGTCTTGCCGATCCCAGCAAACCCCTCGGTCCAGGCAGACAAGAACTTCTGCAAAGCCGCCCGAGAAGCCGACTCCACCAGCAACTGCGCGCGTTCGCGGTTAGCCAGCCGCACCATCGTCATCGGCACCGGATCATGCAAAAACACCGGCGCACCCAATTCACCCGCCAACGCTTCACCAGCCGAACGCGCAGCGCCCAAAAACTCCAGCGCGCGCGCCACTTCCTTGTGCTCGGTGGTCAGCAGCGCCTGATAGGCAAACGGCGGCAGCCCGGCTTGTTTGCGTTCGCGCAGCAACTGCCGCGCAAATCCGCCGTAGTCGTGCCGAACCAGCGCCTGCAGCGCGGGGGCATCCGGATACCGGGTCTGAATCAGCACCTCCCCGGCCAAGCCAGCCCGGCCCGCCCGGCCTGCCACCTGCATCAGCGAGGCAAAGAGATGCTCCCCAGCGCGGAAATCGTGCGAGAACAGTGAAGAGTCCGGCGCGACCACGCCCACCAGCGTCACGCGCTGGAAGTCGTGCCCCTTGGCGACCATCTGCGTCCCGATCAGGATGTCGACGCTGCCTTCGTGCACGGTATCGAACAGCGCTTCGGCGCTGCCCTTGCGGCGGGTGGAATCGGCGTCGATGCGGGCGACGCGGGCCTGCGGGAACAGCTCGCCGAGCGTCTCTTCGATGCGTTGTGTACCGCGCCCGAGCGGGGCGATGTCGACGTTGCCGCAGTCGGGGCAGTGATGCGGGATGCGGGATTCATACCCGCAGTGGTGGCAGCGCAGGCGCCGTTCGGGCTTGTGCAGCACCAGGTACGCCGAGCAACGCGGGCAGCCCGAGAGCCAGCCACACGCGTCGCACGAGAGCACGGGCGCGTAGCCACGGCGGTTGAGAAACAGCAGGCTCTGTTCGCCGCGCGCCAGGCGATCGGCAATTGCATCGACGAGCGGTTTGGACAGCCCATCGCGAATCTCACGCCCAGCGCGGCGCTCCAGATTCAAGTCGATCAGCGATACGCTCGGCAGCACCGCTTCAGCCTGCGCACGTTGCGAGAGCGTCAGGCGCGTGGTGGCGGTCTGCTCCGCGCGCCACCAGGTTTCCAGCGACGGCGTGGCCGAGCCCAGCACGACAGGGATGTTGCGTTGCTTGGCACGCCATAGCGCCAGGTCGCGTGCGGAATAGCGCAACCCTTCTTGCTGCTTGTACGACGTGTCGTGCTCTTCGTCGACGAGGATGAGCGCGAGGTTGGGCAGCGACGCCAACATCGCCAGCCGCGTGCCGAGCACGATGCGGGCCTCGCCGCGATGCGCTGCGAGCCAGTTCAGCGCGCGCGGCTGTTCGGCCAGGCCGCTGTGCAGCGCCGCCATCGGCATCCCGGGAAAACGCGCCGCAATGCGTGCTTCCAGTTGCGGTGTCAGGTTGATCTCGGGCACCAGCATCAGCACCTGCGCGGTCGGGTCCCGCGCCAGGGCGTCGGCGATGGCGTGCAGGTAGACCTCGGTCTTGCCGCTGCCCGTAACGCCGTAAAGCAGGAACGGGCTGAACGTGCCGGCCGCGCCCGCTTGGGCAATGGCCGCCACGGCGGCGGCCTGTTCATCGTTCAGGGCGGGTGCCACGGACGGTGCTGGCAATTCGAGCGGTTGCGGCAACAGCGCCTTCGGCCGCAGTTCTGCGCGCAGCCAGCCAACGGCTGCCCAATCCCGCAGCTTAGCGACGGCTTGCCCGTGCAGTTCGACGGCAGCGCTGGTGGACAGCTCGCCATCGCCGGTCAGCGCTTCGGCCAAGCGCATGGCGCCGGACGCACGTTTCGGAATGCTGTCCAGCAACGCGGCCCGTGCCGGCTCGAACATCACGTAGACGGTTTCGTTGGCTTGGCGTGCGAGGTTGTCCCAGCTGCCGGGCGTGCGCCAGAGCGGCGGCAGTGCCGGCAACGTCACCTCGCCGAGGGCACGGTGGTAATAGCCAGCTGCAAATTCGGCCAGAGCACGCCATTCGCCGTCAAGCGGCGGTACCCAGTCGAGCACACGCTCGACATCGCGCAGTTTCTCTTGCGGCACATCGGTGGTCGCGGCAGTTTCGACCACCAACGCCACCACACGACGATTGCCGAACGGCACGACCACAAGGTGCCCGGGAAGCACAGGCGACCCGCACCGGTAGTCGAACACCGCATCGAGCGGCGTATCGATCACCACGCGCGCGATGGCGGTCGACGCCTTGGGATCAGAGAACGCAGCGTCGACTTGGGCAGTGGTCATGCAAAGCGCAAACGGTTGAATTGCAAAGGGAATGTTGCGATGCAGCGGCGGATCCTGCACCTGGGAAATGCGTCTTGCCCATCTCACCTTGCCTTCACAGCCATTGTCGTGGCCGGCTCAATGTTCAAGTGTTACTTGAGGTTTGCGCCCTGGCGCCCTGATCGGCGACCGTTTTCCGGGCTATCCACACAGCCTGTGGATAACTTTGTTGAAAAGTCGCCTTTCGCGCCCACCAAGGCCAATGGATTCACCGTTTTTCTAGCTTGCACGATTTACGCGCACGCGGCTTTCTTTCAGAAAAATCAAACACTTATGCGTTGGATGCACACTGCCGCCCCTGTTGCGCCGCGGAAAGAACCAGCCGCGACAGCTTTGTGCATAAGTCAAGTCTTGACAGGCTGGTACGCACCAGAAAGCGCGAAATAAATCGCTTGACACCCCTCTCGGGCCAGATGGGGCCACCCGCACGCGAGTAGTCACTCACCCTTACTGCACCAAAGCGGCGAAGATTCCACCCGTGCCCTCGGCTTCACGCACTACCGCGGCCCAATTCAAACGCTATCGCACCGCAACATTGATCTCACACGTGTTACTTCGCTTTCGTGCGCAGGGCGCGGCTGAAGCTGTGCACCTCGTCCACCAGCACTGACACGGCTTCGGGCGGCGTGAACTGCGAGATACCGTGGCCGAGGTTGAAGATGTGGCCGTCGCTGTTGCCGCTGGCTGCGTAGTCTTCCAGCACGCGCCGCACTTGGGCGCGAATCGCGTCGGGTTCGGCAAACAGCACCGTCGGGTCAAGGTTGCCCTGTAGAGCGACGCGCCCTGCCGTTCGCTGGCGAGCAAGCTGCAGGTTGACGGTCCAGTCCACGCCCAGCGCGTCGGCACCGGTCTCGGCCATGGCTTCGAGCCACAGGCCACCGCCCTTGGTGAACAGGATGACCGGCACGCGCTGGCCGTCGGCCCCGGGGCGAATACCCTTCACCACGCGCGCCATGTAAGCCAGCGAAAACTCCTGGTAGATGCCATCGGCCAGCGCCCCGCCCCAGGTATCGAACACCTGCACAGCCTGGGCACCGGCCTCAATCTGTGCGTTCAGATAGTCGATCACAGCCTGCGCGTTGATCTCCAGGATGCGGTGCATCAGGTCCGGGCGCGCGTAGAGCATCGACTTGACGGTGCGGAAATCGTCGGAGCCACCGCCTTCCACCATGTAGCAGGCGAGCGTCCACGGGCTGCCCGAGAAGCCGATGAGCGGCACACGCTGGCGGCCGTCCTGCACGAGCGCCCGGCGGATTTCCGCTACGGCGTCGAACACGTATTGCAGCGACGACATGTCCGGCACGGACAGCGCCGCCACATCGGACTCCGTGCGCACCGGCTTGGCGAAGCGCGGGCCCTCGCCCTGCGCGAACGACAGGCCCAGGCCCATGGCATCGGGCACGGTCAGGATGTCGGAGAACAGAATCGCCGCGTCCAGCGGATAGCGATCCAGCGGCTGCAGCGTCACTTCCGTCGCATATGCCGGCGACTTGGCCAGGCCGAGAAAGCTGCCGGCCCGCGCGCGCGTGGCGTTGTACTCGGGCAGATAGCGGCCCGCCTGGCGCATTAGCCACAGCGGCGTGTAGTCGGTGGGCTGGCGGCGCAGGGCGCGCAGGAAGGTGTCGTTGGCGAGCGGGGCGGACATGGCGATGGACTCTTGAGGAGGGCGCCATTGTAAGGGATGGTGTTTTTATCCCGCCCTGACCCAGGCCAACATCCCGCAGATCACGGCGCAGATATCACGGCACCTTGTGCGTATCGCCCGCGCGCTGCGGCGGCAGCTTGATCGCCATCGCCTTGAAATCCGTGCTGGTGGTCAGCGTTCCGTGCACCACACCGCGCGGAATCACGATCAGATCGCCCGCCCGGACTTCGCGCGACCCGTTGTCGAGCCAGACGGTGGCCGTACCCGACATCACGTACTGGATCTCGTCCGAGTACGTATGCGTGTGCTTGGCCACGGTGCCCACCTGGATGCCGACCGTGCCGTTGGCCGCCGTCACCAGGGTCTTCGTGCGCAGCGTACCCATCTCGGCGATGACGGGGCCGATCTCGTCCGGGGTCATGCCGCCCATGTTGATGATCTGCGCCGAGAGCGGTGGCGCCGAGGGGGGAATCGCCGCCGGTTCCGACGCTTGCGCAAACGCGCCGGCGCTGCCGGCGAAGATGGCGGCGGCAGAAACCGCCCGAATCACAGCAACAAGACGATGGCGGTGCATGATGGCTCCTCTTGACGCGGTCGCCGTCAAGGCGCGGCGGTCCGTGGGGCGTTCGTGTGGTCGACTCGCGGCGATTGTCGCATCGCTGCACGGAGGCAGAGACCTAGGGCGACTCCTGAGAAAGCAGACGTCGTGCGCCGACCGGCTCGCCTATAGTGGACGGCGCCAAGCCCCCACAAACTACTCATACCAAGGAGACCGGCATGACACACAAGGGAAGCTGCCACTGCGGCAACGTCGCGTTCGAAGTGGAAGGCCATCCGGAAAACGCCATGGCGTGCAACTGCTCGATCTGCCAGCGCAAGGGCTCGCTGCTGTGGTTCGTGGCGCGTGACAAGGTGCGGCTGCTTACGCCGGAAGATAACGCCAGCACCTATCTCTTCCGCAAGCATGTGATCAAACACCGCTTCTGCCCGACGTGCGGCATTCATCCGTATGCCGAAGGCGTCATGCCCGACGGCACACCGATGATTGCCGTCAACGTGCGCTGCCTGGAAGACATCGATCTGGCCAGCGTGCCGGTCACCCACTTCGACGGACGGTCAATGTAACGGCACGGCGCGCTACAGCCACATCTGCATCACCTGCTCGCCCGGCTCCACAGGCTTGCCGCTGGGCATCCACACCGCGTCCAGCATGGGCCGCACGAGATCGAGTTCGGTGGAAATGCCGTCCTGGCGGCCAAAGCGCGCGCTGTTGGCAGCCTGCGCCTCAACCACGCGGCGGTCCTGCTCCGCCACGCGATACAGGAACGGCCAGACGAACCAGCGCACGGCCCAGGCAGGCGCCCAGCGGTTTTCCACATGCAGCGTGGCAAACAGGCGCGTGCGCATCTCGTCTTCGGGCGTGAAGTGCAGCGTGAAATACAGCGCGCTGCCGTTGGAGTAGCGGTATTCGAGCTGGGCGGTAGCAGGCGCAGCGATACCGAAATGCGCGCGCTCCATCCTGCGGGGCGATTCGAACAGGCGGTACAGCAGACCGCTTTGCTGCGCCTGGCCGGTGTAGTCCACCTGCAAGCCATCTGCCGACTGGGTGACGGTCACCGTCATAGGCTGGCGCCCGCCATGGCTGCGCACGAGGCCCGGGTGGACGAGATGCGTATGCAGCGGGTCCAGAAAATTCTCCAGCGCATCGGCCGGGCGGGCCTGCCACAGCGTGCTCCACAGAAAGCGCCGGCTGCCGGCCTTCAAGCGATTCAGGAACGCCGGCAACGCGGCAGAGGCAGCTTCACCTGGCGCCCGCGCGCTCATCCAGATCAGCCCGTCGTGCTCGAACGCCTGCCACGCGTGCACTTGCACGGCGGGCACAGCGGCGCCCGGGCACATGCCCGGCATGGCAGTGCAGCGGCCGTCGGCGCCGAACGTCCAGCCGTGGTACTTGCACTGCAGTGTCTCGCCGACGAGCTGCCCATCGGACAACGGCACATGCCGATGCGGGCAGCGGTCATCAAGCGCAAGCAGGCCGCCCGAGGGCAACCGCGCAAGCACCACCGCGCGGCCAAATACCGTCACGCGCGTTGGCTTGTCGCGCAGGCGGTGCGCTTCGGCAACGGGATACCAACCTCGCAGCAGCGTGGCGTTCCAGGCAGTCATAACTGAAAGCGTTGCATGATCGGCACGCCGATCCGGGTTGTGAGGGCGCGCAGCACGGCGATGGCACGGCGCGTGGCGGGCGGCAGATGCCGGCAGTACACGGCGCTCATCTCAATGGCCGGCACGCCGCCGCGCAGGCGCTTGAAGTGGGCAGCGCCGGCGCTCAGGTTCAGTTCGGCATCGCGCGTGATGGTCAGGCGCAGCACGTGCGCCATCAGCAGGCGATACAGCGCTGCCTGCTGCGGCCACGTCGTGTCGTATCCGACGATGGGCGCCGTCAGCAACGGCCCTTGCCCAAACACGCCGACCACCGCGCGCAGCACGCCCTGCGCATCGCGAAAGCCCGCGCACTCGAGCAATCCTGCCGCATGCCAAGCACGCAGAAACGCTGCCGTATAGCGCGGGTTCAGCGCGGAATACTTGTCGAGATAGAGCTGGGCATACAGCCGCTCGGCCTGCGCGAAATCGGCATCGGTAAAGGCGTCGTGCGACACGAACGTCAGCGGTGTCGAGCCGAGCAGCTTGAGGTCCCGCCGCAGGTCACGACGCAGCTCCGACGCGCGCGACGCACGTTGCAGGTGCTGGAACAGATAGACCTGCCGCGTGGGGATCAAATCGAAGCCAGCGGCCGTGGTGGCGCGCAGCCAGTCGGCATGCTGGATCGTGTTGAGCGAACGCAGCCAGATCGCACGGCCGGGCCACCGGTCGCGGCACGTACGCACCAGCGCGTCCAGATCGAACGCCGCTGCCGATGGATACAGGTTCGTGCTGACGAGCCAGTTGTTGACGGCCACCGCCCGGTCCAGTTGCGCATGCCGCATCCATGCATCGGCCAGACCGATCGCACCGCGCAAGAGCGGCCGCAGCATACGCGGCATCAACCGCTCGGACTCTTCCGCGGCATAGCGGCCATACGTGGTGACGGGCGAGCAGACCCAGGCATTCTCGGCATGACCGGCGCGATCCTCACTGCCGTTGATCGTTACCGGCAGCGGCAAACTGCCGGCCTCCACCACGTCGACCTGCGTCACCAGATTGGCGACGAACGGCAGCGACGCCTGCCCGCGATGCACGTGCAGGAACGCGCCCGCCTTGTCGGCAAAGCATGCATGCGGCACGGCGCCGGGCGCATTCATACCTCGGGTAGCTCCTGGCCGTCCCACTCGATGTCTTGCGTGGCAGCTTCGCGCATGTTGCAACGCTGCGCGATTGCCATGCGCGCATAGGCGGCGAGATCGCACACGCCGCCCCACAGCGGGCCGCGGTCGCCCGGCGTGGCGATGACGTCGGTGGCGGCACGCCAGTCCTGGCGCCATTGGTGCAGCCTGCTGTGACGCACCGCATCGAACAGCCCCGCCGATGCCATCACCGCAGCCGCCATGCGCGGCACACCGGGCGACCGCTCGATGCAACCGTCGAGCGTGCCGGCCAGCGCGGCGGGCAACGGATCGTCAAGACCAAAAAGGTGGCAGCCGCTGGTGGTGCGCGGGTTGCATTCGAGCGGGCTCACGCGGCCATCGGCTTGCTGAATCCAGTCGAACGAAAGCTGCCCCGTGAATTCGAGTTTGCGTGCAAAGTTGGCAACGAAATTGCGTACCGCGTCGATGCGCGCAGGTGCGAAGTAGAAACTCGCGCTGGTCGACATGCGCCAGTCTGGGCGATACAGCGCATGGGCTACGAGTCGGCCGCGATCGGCGACGCTGTACGAGCAGAATTCCTGCCCCGCCACCAAGCTCTGCACCACCCACGCGCCCAGGTCGGCCAGCGGCGGTGCGTCGTCGGGAATGCCGTTGCGATACAGGCGCACATGCACGCCAAAGCGCGAGAACTCCGGCTTGAGCACGACCGGGCGCCCGCCTGCCCAGGCGCGCGCTTCGGCCAACGTGCGCACCCGCGCGGAGACCGGCACATCTGCACCGCAATCCTGCGCAAGTTCAAGGAACGTCCATTTGCTGTGCACCGCGCGCAGCTTGTCAAAGTCTTCAGCCAGCACCCGCACGTGGCTAGGCAAGTGATGCCGATAGCGCGATACGAAAAAGACTTCCTCGCAGGTCGGCACCACCAGATTGATGGACCGTTCGTTCACGATGCGTGCAAGGTCCGCCGCGAACTGCGCAGGCGCATGGCGCGGCGATGCAATGCGAAACGTGGCCGCGACCGCTCTGGAGGCGCCGCTGATCTGGCACGGAATGCTGTCGGCAATGCAGACCGTCCACCCCTGGTGGGCAAAGCGGCGGGCGTGGTCGAGCGCCACCGGCGCGCGGCCACCGAGGATCAGCACATTGGGCATACCGGCGGAGCGTTGAGGTCAGGCAACGTCCGCCGGAGGCAAGAGGCGCGGGGGAAGTTGCCGGGGCTCCATTCTAGGCAAAGGAGCACCAGGCCCGGGCGCGGTGAAGAGGGGTACGGCGCGTCAGGCGCTACGCAGCTTGAACAGCCCGACCGTGCGTGCCAAGCCCTGCGCTTGCTCGTTGAGCATCGACGATGCAGCCGTCGACTGCTCCACCAGCGCGGCGTTCTGCTGCGTGGCCTGGTCCATCTCGGCGACGCTGCGATCGATCTGGCTGATTCCGGTGCTCTGCTCGTGCATCGCGCCGTCGATCTCGCCAATGATGCGGGCGACACGCTCGATGCCCTGCACGATTTCCTGCATCGTTGCGCCGGCGGCCTGCACGCGTTGCGCGCCGGTCTTCACGCTGGCTTCCGATGCCTGGATCAGGTCTTTGATCTCGCGGGCGGCCGTGGCGCTGCGCTGCGCCAGTGTGCGCACCTCGCCGGCCACCACGGCAAAGCCGCGGCCGTTCTCGCCGGCACGGGCGGCTTCTACCGCAGCGTTCAGCGCGAGGATGTTGGTCTGGAACGCAATGCTGTCGATCACGCCGATGATCTCGGTAATGCGCGCCGACGATTTGGCGATCTCGTCCATCGTGCTGACCGCGCTGGAGACCACATCGCCACCGCGCGTGGCGGCATCGCTGGCGTCGCTGGCCAGGCGTGTGGCCTGCACGGCGGCATCGGCGGAGTTCTTCACGCTGGTCGTCAGTTCGGTCAACGCGGCAGAGGTTTCCTGCAAGTTGCTGGCCGAGACTTCGGTGCGGTTGGACAGATCACGGTTGCCCGCTTCGATCTCGCCGGTGGCGGACTTCATGCTGTCGACGCTGGCGCGCACGTCCAGCAGCACTTCGCCGATCTTGTCGATGAACGTGTTGAACGAGGCACTGATCTGCGCGACCTCATCGTTGCCGACCACGGGCAAGCGGTGCGTGAGGTCGCCACCGCCGGAGCCGATGGTGTCCATCGCATCACGCACCTCCGAGAGGCGGCGGAACGACTGCGACGTGAAGAACGCGGCGATGCCCACGGCAGCCAGTGTCAGCAGCACCATGGCCACGGCCAGCGCCTTGACGACGTTGCGCAAACCGGCGGTGGCCTCGGCCTTGTCCAGCGCAATCACGAGATACCAGTCGGTGCCCTGCACGGCCTGCGCCTTGAGCAGTTTCGGTGCACCAGCCAGGTCAACCTCCAGCGGCGTGGTGGCTTTGGCCAGGTTGGCCAGCGTATCGACGGTGAGCGAGGCCGCCACGTCGGTGGCCGGCTTGAGCATCAATTTTGCATCGGGGTGGGCGATCACCTGGCCATCCTTGGCGACCACAAAGGCGAGGCTCGACGGTGTCGGGTGTACCGCTGCCACCACCTCGCGCACGCCATCCAGCGGCACGGCACCGGAGAGCGCGCCGGTGGTTTCGCCGTTCTTGACGAGCGGCGCAGCAAATGAAACGTACGGCACGCCGGTCGACACGTCGCCGTAGGGCTTGGTGACGAGCAGTTGGCCTGCGGCAAGGGCTTGCTTGTACCAGGGGCGGCCGGTCGGGTCGTAGTCCTTGGGCGTGGTGGCGCTGGTCGAGATGAAGCTCTTGTCAGTCCAGCCGATCGTGATGATGGGGAAGCCGTTGGCGTCGCCCATGTGCTTGCCGAAGCCTTGCGGGTCTCCGTGCTCGATCACGCCGGCGGTGGCCTTTACGGCCTGCGCCTTCGCCGCGACCCATTTGTCGATGGCGAGCGTGTTGCCGCTGGCAATGGCTGCGAGGTTCTGATCGATCGATTCCATCGTGTTCGAACGCACGATGGAATACGTGGCTGCGCCGGACAGCGCGAGGGCACCGACCACGGTGGCCGATGAGATGAGGAGAATTCGGGTGCGGAGAGAGGAGATCATGATTCTTCTAGGCCAAACGTTTTCCATGAATCTGACTGCGTACGGTATTTGCCGCAGCGCCCTCCAGAACCGACTGCTGGCTGTCGGGGGCCACCCAAGCTGCTACGGCACCGCGCAGGCGAACTTGAGGCGGCAAAGCCCGCCCCCACGGGGGGGATGGCTGCTATAAAAGGAAACTCATCATGTGATTGCCCAGGCAATCCACTCCCTTCAAACCGAAGCCCATGCACGACGCCTTCCATATCGACCCCGCCACCGGAGACATCCGGTTCGCTGACATCCGCATCACGCCACAAACAACAGCCGATGCCCTGCCCTCGCGCTTTGCAGTCGGGCCTGTGCGGTCCGTGAGCGTTGAGGGAAAAGACGTCCCCTGCCAATTCGCGACAGTGGCGGCGCTGGACGACACCACGCCCGTGACCGTCAGCCTGCGGTTTGAGGCCGATGCTTTGGTCAGCGTATTCGTTGAGCTGGCGCAGCCGGTTTCGTACGATGACATCGGCGTCGTGGAAGAACGCCACCGCCGCTGGATCGCCAGCAAACTCGGCAAGGACCCGGGCGGCCTGACGCGTTACCCCTGGGGCAGCGCGGGCGTGGCACAAGACAAGAGCGGGGGCGTGCACATCTTTCTGCACAACCGCAACAACACCTGGGGGCGGTGAATCGTGAATACGTTGTAAGACGCCCGCGCGTCGGCCCCAATTGCCGCCCCGGCACCGTTTGCAGTACCGTCGCTGGCATTCCTACGGAGCCGGGAGCCCAGCGCCATGGCCGTGCTGTTCACCATCCTGAAGATTGCCGTCGTGCTCGTGCTGGTGTCGTCACTGGCCGAGGCTGTCGTGCTGTCCTTGCGAAACGGCTGGGCCAACTACGACTGGAAGGCCGCCGGCGTGTCGGTGGTGGATTTCCTGGTACGCGAGTACCCACTGCGCTGGCTGCTGCCGCTGGCCTTCTGGACACAAGGTCTGGAATGGGTCTACCAGCATCGTCTCTGGACGCTTCCGATGGACCACTGGACGGGCTGGGTTGCGTGCTTTCTCGGCCAGGAGTTCTGCTACTACTGGTACCACCGCGCCGCGCACCGGGTGCGCTGGTTCTGGTGTACGCACGCCATCCACCATTCGCCGAATGATCTGAACCTCTCGGCCGCCTACCGCTTCGGCTGGACGGGACGGTTGACCGGTACCCTCGCCTTCTTTGCGCTGGCGCCGCTGCTGGGCATGCCTCCGCGCATCGTGCTGATGCTGCTGTCGCTCAATCTGCTGTACCAGTTCTGGATTCACGCCACGTGGATCCCCCGCCTGGGGCCCCTGGAATGGGTGCTGAACACGCCGTCGGCACATCGCGTGCATCACGCATCCAACCTCGAATACCTGGATGGCAACTACGGCGGCGTGCTGATCGTGTTCGACCGGCTGTTCGGCACGTACATCCCCGAACGCAGAGACGTGCCCTGCCGCTACGGCCTCGTGCACCCGATGCGCACGTACAACCTGCTGGTGATCGAATTCGCGCACTGGCGCGCGCTGTGGCAAGACCTGAAGACGGCCCGCTCGGCGGGGGAAGTGCTTGGTTACCTGTTCCGCCCGCCAGGCTGGCGACCCGATGGCAATGGCGACACGACCGAGGAGTTGCGCCGCCGCGCCGCGCTCATTCCCGAAGGGCAGCCGATCGCCCCGGCCGTTGCAGCCAACTGAACTACGGCAAGCACAACGTCTGCGCCAAGTGCCCATACACCACGGCAATCCGCCGCAAGTGCCGCGATTCCGGATGCGTCAGCAGCCATAGTTCCGATTGATTGGCATCTTCCAGATCCCGCAGCACCACCAGTTCGCGGCGGTCCTGTGCCATCACCACGGGCAGGATCCCGACGCCCATGCCCATGCCGACCATCTCGGCCGCGATCTGCAGGCTGTTGACGAAGTACGTGGGCATGACTTTGGGGAAATGCCGCTTGCGCCAACTGACTGATGGGTGATCCGGAATGGCGTCGTCAATCGCGAGCCACGGCGTTCGGCCGGCTTCGACATCGGCGTAGGTGGTGCCGCTCGTGCGCCCGGCGTACAGCCCCACGCGAATCGACCCGATGTGCTTGCCCACCAGATGCTGCGGCGGACGCCGTGTGGCCCGCACGGCAATGTCGGCATCGCGCCGCGTCAGGCTGGCCAGCTCGTTGCTCACACGAAGGTCGTAACTCAGATTCGGGTGCTCGGCCTGCAGCGCCTTCAATGCGGGCGCGACCATGCCGACCAAGATCGTGTCCGTGGTGGTGATGCGCACCGTGCCCGACACCTGATCCGGCACCGCGTGCACCGCCGATCGCGCGGCCTCGAGCGCCGACTCCACCTGCTCCGCCTGTTCCGCCAGCGCGTGCGCCAAATCGCCTGCCAGATAGCCCGTACGCGAACGCGCAAACAGCGTGGCGCCCAGCCCGCGCTCAATGCGCTGCAATGACCGGAACACGGTGGACGCATCCACGCCAAGCCGCTCGCCCGCCGCCGCCAGCGTGCCCGTGCGCACCATCGCCAGCACGATCTCAAGGTCTGCCGCGCTTAATTTGAATTGCGTCTGTGCAAGCATGATTTGCTTCTTTGCCTATTTCATTGGCACCGGCGCAATCCTACAGTGTCGTCACCGCCGCCGTCGGCGGCTTCCCAACCCGTTCACGAGATGACAACCATGAAGCTCTACTACTCCGCCGGCGCCTGCTCGCTGGCCGTTCATATCGCCCTGCGCGAAGTGGGTGCGCAGTTTGACCTGACCGCCGTTGACCTGGCCAAGCACCTCACCGCCGACGGCACGGATTTCTACACGATCTCGCCGCGCGGCTACGTGCCGCTGCTGGAGCTGGCCGATGGCTCGCGCCACACCGAAGCCGCCGCGCTGCTGCAATACGTGGCCGACCTCGACCCCGCGCAGGCCCTGATCGGCAAGCCGGGCAGCGCGCACCGCCTGGCCGTGATCGAATGGCTCACGTTTGTCAGCACCGAGCTGCACAAGGGCTTCGGGCCGCTCTGGTACAAGGAAACGCCGGAAGCCACCCGCCAGGGTGCCAAGGACAAGCTCGCCAAGCGCTTTGCCGAACTCGACGCCCGCCTCGCCAAACAGCCGTACTTGGCCGACACGTACAGCGTGGCCGACGCTTATGCCTTTGCGGTGCTGAACTGGACGAACTTCCTGGCGCTGCCGATGAGCGCGTATCCGAACGTGCAGGCGTATATGGCGCGGGTAGGTGCGCGGCCGCAGGTGGTTGAAGCGTTGACGGCGGAAGGCTTGATCAAAGCCGATGCAGCCAGCGCCGTCGCCTGACCGATGGCCTGGGATCGGCCGGCCCTAAACAAAACCGCCGATCCCACCCCCTACTCCGCCCAACGTTTGCGGAACGTCTTACAACAGATCCCCATGTTGTAGATGGGCTCTATCAGGGCTGCACGCCGTGCTGTCACAGGCGCGTCGCTACAATCGCACGCTTTGCGTCTTCTGCAGCCCGCAGCTCCGCCCATGTTCAAGCACGCTGTTCTCGCCCTCGCCCTTGCCATTGCGGCTGCGGGCTTGCCGCCCCTCGCACGCGCCGATGTGCGCGGCGCAGGTTCGACCGCCGCTGCGCCGGTCTATCGCGTCTGGTCGGCAGGGTATGCCGCATCGTCGGGCGTTGCGCTCAGCTATGACGCGGTAGGTTCGGGAGAAGGCCTGAAGCGCATTCGCGCGGGCGCGGTGGATTTTGGTGCGTCTGACGTGCCGCTCTCCAGCGCGGAGGCTGCCAAGGCAGGCCTCGTCTGCGTGCCGTCGGTGGTGACAGGTGCGGTGCCGTTTGTGAACGTGCCGGGTGTGCCGCGCGGTCAGCTCAAACTGACGGGCGAACTGCTGGCGCAGATCTTCCTCGGCAAGGTCGAGAGCTGGGATGCGCCGGAGCTGCGTGCGCTTAACCCGGGCGTGACGCTGCCCAAGTTGAAGATCCATCCCGTGGTGCGCTCCGATGGCTCTGGCACGACGTACCACTTCACCGATTATCTGAGCGCAGTCAGCGCCGACTGGAAAAGCGCGTACGGCACCAAATCGACCATCAACTGGCCGGCGGGGTTCACAGCCGCAAAGGGCAGCGGCGATGTGGTCAAAGCGGTACAGGCTACATCCGGAGCCATTGGTTATGTCGATTACAACTACATCCTCGACAACGACCTGAGCGGCGTGCAGCTACGCAACGTGGCCGGCCGCTTTGTCAGCGCGCAGGTGAGCGGCTTTCGCGAAGCGGTGATGCAGAGCGCTTGGAACCGTAAGGGCGATTTCACCGCGCCGCTGGTCAACCTGCCGGGCGCCGAGACGTGGCCGATCACGATGGGCACCTTCATTGTCGTGCCGGCAGTCAGCGCATCGGGGCCGCGCACGCTGGCCGCGCTGAAGTTCCTGACGTGGGGTTACTTCCACGGCGACGAGCTGGCCGCGCGTGCGAAATTCGTGCCGCTGCCCGAGCGCGTGCAGGCGATTGCGTATCGCGAACTGGCACGCGTGACCGATACGTCGGGCGCCGCCATCGGCCTGCAGAGCATGCCCGCGAACTGGGGCAAATGATCATTGCCGGGTGCAGTGTCTGCACTGGCAACAGCACCTTTTTGATGCTGCGCAGGTGACCCATTGAAAGCTTTGCAACAAGGCTGGATTGTTCCGACGCGTTTCCTATAGTGGTCACTCGCCGCGCAAGTCAGCCCGCGCGTCATCGCTGAAGCAACGACCGGAAAGCAAACATGGGTACCGCCATCGCAGACCAGGACGAGCAGATCCACCAGATCGCACAGGACACCGGCGCACCGGCTGATCTCGTCCGTGAGCAGTACATGCAGACAATGCGCACATTGGCCGCAGATGCCAGCGTGCACGACTATCTCTCGCTGTTTGTCACACGCCGGGTGCTCGCCGCGTTCCGCACGCGCCGCACGCCCACGCGTTAGTCCCGCCCTGCCTATTCCTCGCTGATCATCCCGACGAATGCATGCGCTGCGCGGCGCATCCATTCGCGTGCGCGCTCTGCTTCGAACTGGATGCGCGCAAAGGCGTGCGTCATGCCGGAGGCTTCGATGGTGATGACCTGCGCGCCGTGCTGCACGAGGTAGTCGGCGTATTGCAGGCCATCGTCGCGCAACACGTCGTGCGCGGCCACGATGACGACGGTGTCGGGCGGCGTATATGCCGGCGCACGCGCCATCAGGAAGATGCGTGGGTCGTGCTCGGCGAGCGGCTTGGCGAGGGCGTCTGCACCGATGTATTTCTCCCAGTACCAGCGCATTTCGTCACGCGTGAGGCCGGGGCCTTGTGCAAACGCGTTGTAGCTTTCGCTACCGAAAGCGGGCGTGGTAACGGGGTACAGCAGCAACTGAGCATTCACGAGACCGGGGCGCATGCCCTGCGCGGCCTGCACCGCAAGATGGCCGCCCGCGCTGTCGCCGCCCACCGCAAGGAAGTCCGGATCAAAGTCGAGGTGCGAGCGCTGCTCGGCCAGGTATGCGAGCGCGTCGCGTGCATCGTCCGCCGGCGTGGGAAACGCATGCTCGGGCGCAAGGCGGTAATCGACACTCACAACGGCACAGCCCGTGTCTTGCGCCACCAATGCGGCGAGCATGCGATGCGTTGTGCGCGGCGCGCCGACCACCCAGCCGCCACCGTGGAACCACACCAGCAAGCGCGGCGTGGTCACGCCTTTTGGCCGAAAGACGATGGCGTCGAGCGTGCGCCCGGCGAGCGGCAGGCTGAAGTCTGAAACGTCAACGCCTTCGGGATCAGGCCGGTCGGATACCGCAGCAATCGCCTCAAAGCGCGCGCGCTGCGCGGGCGCGTCTTCAGGCGGGGGCAAGGCGCCGAACTGTTCGGCAAGGCGTTGGTAGAACTGCAGGATTTGCGGATCGACGGCCATGATTTAAGCAGGATGCGATGACCGCCAGAGTGTAGCGCGCCAGGTTGGCTGAACTCCCTTGATCCGTCAGGAAGCGATCGGCGCGGTCGTCGACGAAACCTCTGTCCCCCTGCACCATCGTGTTTGTCACAAGGCCGTGGGGCCGGCGTTCATTTTTGCTCGCCGATACCGAGTCGCCAGTGTTCGATCTTCGTGCAGCGGTCTTGCACGGCCGGAATGCCGGCGTTGCGCGCCACGGCCATCGCCTCGTCATTCACGATGCCGAGCTGCACCCAGATGCCTCCCACGCCGAGCGTCACGGCTTCCTGCACGACGGGCAGAACCTGTTCTGAGCGCCGGAAGATATCGACCAGATCGATGCGCTGGCCGGCGGCGGCAAGCGTCGTCGCCGCTTCGGTAAGCGTGGCGTAGCAAGGCTCGCCGAGCACGTCTTCGCCCGCGTGCTGCGGGTTGACGGGGACGATGCGATAGCCGGCCTGTTGCAGATAGCGCGCCACGTCATAGCTGGGCCGCGTCGGCCGCGGCGACAGCCCGACCACGGCAATGGTCTTGCCGGACAGCAGCCTGCGCATGGTGGCTTGCTCGTCGACGTAGGAAGGATTGGCAGACATGGTTGGCAATGCAGAGGCAATCAGGTTGTGGGCCGCTTGCAGGCGGAGCCCAGGTCATCGAAGCGCACGGCGGCACGGAACGCCCCCGACGAATACGGGCCGACCTCGTACGGCCCGTAGTGCACGACGATGCGGTCACCTTGCAGCGTAAACGGAAACGCGGCGTTACGCAGATCACGCTCCTTGAGCGCGCCGCGCGGCGCATCCGGTGCGCCTTCGCGCTTGAGCGCATCGACAATCTGCGTATTGAAGCTCTGCAGGCAGGCGGATGTGGGGTTCAGCACATCAGCCAGGACAATCGGCTGAAAACCCTGCGCGCCCCGTCGCCAGTTGCCGGCGGTGAAGCTGTAGTTGCCATGCGCGCCGCCGCTGTAAGCCCACACCATGCGCAAGAGGCTCACGGTGTCGCCCAGGCCGACGGCGCTGATGCGGATGACGCATTCGGTGTCGTATTGGTCGCACTTGCGCACGCGCAGCGACTGGATCAGCGCGTCGATGGTGGCATCGCCCGTCACCGGATAGCGCTCAGTCAGCTTGGCTTGGCCGGAGGCGCCCGTGGCCTCCTGATAGCGCGCCATGCGCTTGAGGGTGAAGGGTTGGCTGCGGCCGCCGTCGCTCCAGGTTCCGGTAGCAGCGGCACCATCGGCCGAGAGCGCGCCGGAGAGCGTGCCGCCCTCGCGCACGACAGACTGGCCGGCCGCATCGAGCGCTTCCGCACGTTCGCGCCACACGAAGCGGCGCTCGGGCACGTTGCGCCCTTCGATGGTCCAGAAAGCGCGGCCCTGGGGGCGGTCATCGTAGGCTTCGCCGGTCAGCGTGTCAGCCACCGGATCCTTGTCTTTGTCCTGCTCTTTGGGTGGCGGGTCGTACACGTTCAACCAGACGTTCCAGCCAGGGCTGTCGGCGCCTTTTCCTACAGCCCCCTGCCAGAAGTTGCCGGCCAGACGCTCGGACTGCTCTTTCGTTTTTGCAAGTGGGACAGTTGGCGCAGAAGCAACAGGTGCGGAGGCGGGGGGCGCACTCGCAGGCGTAGCAGGTGAAGCCGAGGCGGCTTCGGTGCCGGCCTGTGCGCCACCGGCCCCGCCAAGTGCCCCCATCAAGGTAACAAAAACGCCCGCCCTCACCGACTTGTGCAACACATGGTGCATCGCATGCCTGTGCATGCCTCCCTCCTATGAACCCGACACCCCAGACTAGGACACACCCCGCTGGTTCGTCTTTTTCCAAGCCCCGTCTGCCTAAGCGGCAAACCGATGGGACTGTGCGGGTGGAGCAGGCGTTCCCCGAACGCGCCTTCGAAGCGATTTTGGGCTCACACCAAGCGGCTTTTACCACGCTTGCATTCGATTGCAATCCGACACACTTTGTTACGCCTCGGGGCCACCCCGTCACCCACAATGCCTTCGCACCCCGGCGTTTGTGTCCAATTGTTGTGCGCCATATCTGGCCCAGCGGTGGCGGCGACACGGCCTCCGGTGCAAGGTTACCCCCTCCTTTCGAATTGACCCCTCGAAGGGATTTCCCGTCCGCGCGGTGCTCCCCGGCCCGCGCGCTTTTTTTTGTGTGCGCAATTCGCGCGCCTGCCCGCCTGCTTCCCGCCTTTCCCCAACGCCCTGGATACGACCGATGCGTCTATCGGCTTCCTGCGCGACGAAACACGCTCTTACAAAGGCAAGTCGACCCCTCGGCGCCTGCCGCGTTAAATGGAGACATCCACGCGGCACAGGCCGCCATAAAAAACGAGGGCTCATCATGTCCAATGTTTCCCGCCGTTCCCCTCTCTCCTCAGGTGTACGGCTGCCGCATGTGTTGCGCGCAGTGGGCGTTGCCGCCGTATTGCTTGTTTGCGGTGCGCAGGCCGCGATGGCCGCCGATCCGGCCTCACGGGTGGCGCGGCTGTCGGACTTTTCCGGCACGGTGAGCTTCGCGCCCGCTGGGTCCGATGATTGGGCCGGCGCCTCGCTCAACCGCCCACTAACCACGGGCGACCGCCTGTGGTCGGACCAGGGCAGCCACAGCGAGCTGCACGTCGGGTCCACGGCGCTGCGCCTGGGCCAGAACACCGGCGCCACGCTCGTCGACCTGGACGATCGCAACACGCAAGTGAAGCTCACCCAAGGCGCCCTGTCGGTTCGCGTACGCTCCCTGCCGCCCGACCAGACCATCGAGATCGACACGCCCAACCTAGCCTTCACACCGCAGGCACCGGGCGAATACCGTCTCGACGTCGCACCCGATGGCTCCAGCACGACCGTCACCGTGTGGCATGGCCAGGGCACAGCCTACGGCGATGACCGCTCCACCCCGCTGGGTGCCGGTCAGCAAATCCGCTTTGGCGGCACCGATCTCGCCGAGGCCGGCGGCACCGACAACCCCGGCCGCGACGCCTTCGACCGCTGGGCGGAATCTCGCGATGCCCGCGAAGACGCTTCTGTCTCTGCCCGCTACGTCGGCCGCGAAATGACCGGCTACGAAGCCCTTGACGACAACGGCACATGGCGTGAAGAAGACGGCTATGGCGCCGTGTGGGTGCCGCGTGCCGTGCCCGCCGGCTGGGCACCGTATCGCACAGGTCATTGGGCCTGGGTGGCACCGTGGGGCTGGACGTGGGTCGATGACGCGCCGTGGGGTTTTGCGCCTTTCCACTACGGCCGCTGGGCGTATGTCGGCTCCACCTGGTGCTGGGTGCCCGGGCCGGCGGTGCCGCGTCCGGTCTATGCGCCGGCACTCGTCGGTTTCGTAGGCGGCGGAGGCGGCGGCGGCGTGAGCTGGGGGATCAACATCTCGATCGGCTCGCCGGGTGTGGCGTGGTTCCCGCTTGCGCCGGGCGAGGCGTATCGCCCCGTGTACGCGGCCAGCCCGACGTACGTGACGAACATCAACCGCACGGTGGTAGTGAACAACGTCACGGTCAACAAGACCATCATCAACAACACCACCAACGTGACCAACGTTCGCAACGTGAACCGGGTCACCTATGTCAACGCAAACAACCCGGCCGCACTGACGGCGGTGCCCGCCAAGACGTTCGTCAACGGCCAGCCCGTCGGCCCCGCCATGACACATCTGCGGCCGGAACAACTGCGCGCGCAGATGGCGCACGCGCAGTTTGTGTCGACGCCGGCGCTGGCACCGGTGCGTGCCAGCCTGGTGGGCGCAGCAGCCAACGGCGGGCCGCATCAATTGCCGCCGCCGCAGGCGTTTGCACGTCAGGCGATTGCGGTGCGCGCACCCGCCCTGCCGGCAGGTGGGCACGATGCATTGGCAGAACGGTTCCGATCGCAAGGCGGTGCGCTCCCGGGCGCTGGCCCGGCGTGGACGGGCGGCAACGTGGGCGCCCGCGTTGCGCCGGTGCGGGATCACGCCAATATGGGAGTGCCGACCCCACCCGCGGCTGCACAGGCAGCAGGGCTACGTCTGACTCGCGCCGCACCGAGTGGGCAGAATGGGCCTGCGCACGCCGTTAACGAGCCGGGCCGCCCGCAGGAACAGCACGGTCCGAATGGGCCACAAGGATTGATGGGTTCGCCGAACCCGCAGGGTGTGCAAGCGCCGCACAGCGCCCAGCCTGGGCCGGCACCGCGGGCCCTCATGGCCCCGGACTCGATCAACCGTCCACGCCCGTTGCCGGGTGCCGCCGCACCGCAGGAGCGCCCCGGACAACCGCAGATTGGGCAGGCGCCACAAGGCCCGGCCGGCATGACAACACGGCCACCGCAGCGCGAAGGCGCGCCCGGTACACCGCGTGATGAGCGCCGCGCCTTAGAGCCGCGTCCGCAACTGCCGCAGCCCGGCCCGCAAGCGCCTCATCCGCAACCGCAACCACAGCACGGTGGCCAGGAGCCGAATCGCTTCAACGGCAACCCGGCACCCGCCATGCAGGAGCGCCCGCACAACGAGCCGCCGCAGATGCGCGCACACCCCGAACCTGAACAGCGCCGGCCGGAACCGCACATGGGAGCCCCGCGTCCCGCACCGCAACCCCACGTTGAGATGCGCCCGCCGCAACCGCAGGCCCAGCCACATCCGCCTGAGGCGCGCCCGCCGCAACCTCAACCGCAGGCTCAGCCGCCTCGACAGGAACACCATGAAGCCCAAGCGCATCCGCAAGGCAATCGCGGTGAAGAGAAGCGCGAAGGTGAGCATCGCTGAGCAGGTACCGCGCGAATGCGCAGGCAAAAAAAAAGCAGCCCTTAGGGGCTGCTTTTTCGTCGGCGCCGACCGATGACACCGGCCAGCACACACTTTTGCCTTAGCGCTTGCGACGCAGGCGTGCGATCGCTGCAAGCTGCGCAGCGGCCACGGCCAGTTCACCTTGCGCACGGGCCAGATCCAGATCGCTGCTTTGGTTCTGCAGCGCCTCTTCGGCCGCACGCTTGGCTTCGTTCGCCTTGGCTTCGTCCAGGTCGTGACCGCGGATTGCAGTATCGGCCAGCACGGTTACCTTCTTCGGCTGCACTTCGAGAATGCCACCGGCAACGAACACGAACTCTTCGCCGCCATCTTCCTTCTCGATGCGCACGGCGCCCGGCTTGATGCGCGTGATCAGCGGCGTGTGACCAGGCAGAATGCCCAGCTCGCCGGCTTCGCCGGGCAGTGCCACAAACTTGGCATTGCCGGAGAAGATCTCGTGCTCAGCGCTGACGACGTCTACATGAATGGTTGCCATCTCGATTCCTTTGCTCAGAAAAGCGGCTTCCTGAATGGACTTCAGGAAGCCAGTACTGGCCCCGGCTTACGCACGGCGCCAGACCGTTGCTCTTACTGAAGCTTCTTGGCCTTCTCGAAGGCTTCGTCGATCGAGCCGACCATGTAGAACGCTTGTTCCGGCAGGTGATCGCACTCGCCGTCCACCAGCATCTTGAAGCCGCGGATAGTTTCCTTCAGCGGCACGTACTTGCCCGGCGAGCCCGTGAACACTTCAGCCACGTGGAACGGCTGCGACAGGAAACGCTGGATCTTACGAGCACGGCCCACGGCCAGCTTGTCTTCCGGCGACAGTTCGTCCATGCCCAGAATCGCGATGATGTCGCGCAGTTCCTTGTAGCGCTGCAGCGTCTTCTTCACGCGGTCGGCGACTTCGTAGTGCTCCTGGCCGACCACTTGCGGGTCGAGCTGGCGCGAGGTCGAGTCCAGCGGATCCACTGCGGGGTAGATACCCAGTGCAGCGATGTCACGCGACAGCACGACGGTCGAGTCCAGGTGCAGGAAGGTCGTTGCCGGCGACGGGTCGGTCAAGTCATCGGCAGGCACGTACACGGCCTGGATCGACGTGATCGAGCCAGTCTTGGTCGACGTAATACGTTCCTGCAGCTTGCCCATTTCTTCAGCCAGCGTCGGCTGATAGCCCACGGCGGAAGGCATACGGCCCAGCAGTGCCGACACTTCGGTACCGGCCAGCGTGTAGCGGTAGATGTTGTCGACGAAGAACAGGATGTCACGGCCTTCGTCGCGGAAGCGCTCGGCCATCGTCAGGCCGGTCAGCGCCACGCGCAGACGGTTGCCCGGCGGCTCGTTCATCTGGCCGAACACCATGGCCACCTTGTCGAGCACGTTGGAGTCCTTCATTTCGTGGTAGAAGTCGTTGCCCTCACGGGTACGCTCGCCCACACCAGCAAACACCGACAAGCCCGAGTGCTGCTTGGCGATGTTGTTGATCAGCTCCATCATGTTCACGGTCTTGCCGACGCCGGCGCCACCGAACAGACCCACCTTACCGCCCTTGGCGAACGGGCAGACCAGGTCGATCACCTTGATGCCGGTTTCCAGCAGGTCCACCGACGGCGACAGCTCGTCGAACTTCGGGGCCTTCTGGTGAATCGCGCGCTTTTCGTCGCAGGCGATCGGGCCAGCCTCGTCAATCGGACGACCCAGCACATCCATGATGCGGCCCAGCGTGCCGTGACCGACCGGCACCGAGATCGGCGCGCCGGTGCCCTTGACTGCCATACCGCGGCGTAGGCCGTCGGACGAACCCAGCGCAATGGTACGCACCACGCCGTCGCCCAGTTGTTGTTGCACTTCGAAAGTCAGCCCCTTCTCGGCAAACGACTTCTCGCTGCTGTCTTCCAGCACGAGTGCCTCGTAAATATGGGGCATTGCGTCGCGCGGGAACTGGATGTCCACCACGGCGCCGATGCACTGCACAATCGTTCCGATACTCATTTGTATCTCCAATAACTTAAATCTTTGCCGTGGGCGTCAAACCGCTGCCGCGCCGCTGACGATTTCGGACAGTTCCTTCGTGATCGCTGCCTGACGGGTCTTGTTGTAGACCAGTTGCAGTTCGCCGATCACGTTCTTCGCGTTGTCCGAAGCCGCCTTCATCGCCACCATCCGGGCCGATTGCTCGGAGGCCATGTTCTCGGCCACCGCCTGGTACACCAGCGCCTCGACGTAGCGAATCAGCAGCTCGTCGACGACCGTCTGTGCGTCCGGCTCGTAGATGTAATCCCACGAGTAGGCCTGCTTCTCGGCGTCGCTCTGCGCCAGCTTGTCGGCGGTCAGCGGCAGCAGCTGCTCGACCACCGGCTCCTGCCTCATCGTGTTGATGAAGCGGGTGTACGCAAGGTACACGGCATCGATCTGGCCTGCGTTGAACGCGTCCAGTTGCACCTTGATCGCGCCGATCAGCTTTTCCAGATGCGGCGTGTCGCCCAGATGCACGACGTGCGAGACCACCTTCGCACCGACGCGGCCCAGGAACTGCATGCCCTTGGTACCGATGGCAGTGGTTTGCGTCTCAACGCCCTTGTTCTGCAGATCGCGCAGTTGGGTGGTGACGGCACGCAGCACGTTGGTGTTCAAGCCACCGCACAGGCCCTTGTCCGTCGTCACCACGATCAGGCCGGCACGCTTGATGTCGCGCGCAACCATGAACGGGTGCTTGTACTCCGGATTGGCCAGTGCCATGTGCGCAGCCACGTTGCGGATCTTCTCGGCATACGGGCGGGCAGCGCGCATCCGTTCCTGCGCCTTGCGCATCTTGGATGCGGCGACCATTTCCATCGCCTTGGTGATCTTGCGCGTGTTTTGCACGCTCTTGATCTTGGTGCGGATTTCTTTTGTTCCGGCCATTTCTTCCTCTCCGTTCAAACCTGGTCACGCTGGCTACGCGCGACCAGTTTCGGGAATGACGCGGTTAGAACGCGGCGGACTTCTTGAAATCCTCGATCGCGGCACGCAGGGCGGCCTCATCGTCCTTCGAAAGATCCTTCGTATCTTCGATGCGGTTGATGAGATCGGCGTACTTCGTCTTCAGCGTGTCGTGCAGGCCCTTTTCAAAAGCCAGGATGTCCTTCACGTCCACGTTGTCGAGGAAGCCGTTGTTGGCTGCGTACAGCGACGCGGCCAGCTGCCACACTTGCAGCGGCTGGTATTGCGGCTGCTTGAGCAGTTCGGTCACGCGGCGGCCGCGCTCGAGCTGCTTGCGGGTCGCTTCGTCCAGGTCGGAAGCAAACTGTGCGAACGCAGCCAGTTCACGATACTGAGCCAAGTCGGTACGGATACCGCCGGACAGCTTCTTGATGACCTTGGTCTGGGCAGCACCACCCACACGCGACACCGAAATACCGGCGTTGATTGCGGGGCGCACACCTGCGTTGAACAGGTCGGTTTCCAGGAAGATCTGGCCGTCGGTAATCGAGATCACGTTGGTCGGAACGAATGCGGACACGTCGCCGGCCTGCGTTTCGATCACGGGCAGTGCGGTCAGCGAACCGGTCTTGCCCTTGACTTCACCGTTGGTGATCTTCTCGATGTGCTCGGCGTTCACACGTGCAGCACGCTCCAGCAGACGCGAGTGCAGATAGAACACGTCACCGGGGTACGCTTCACGGCCAGGCGGACGGCGCAGCAGCAGCGAAACCTGACGGTACGCCCAAGCTTGCTTGGTCAGATCGTCATACACGATGAGAGCGTCTTCGCCGCGGTCGCGGAAGTATTCGCCCATCGTGCAGCCGGCGTAGGCCGACAGGTACTGCATGGCAGCGGAGTCGGAAGCGGCAGCAGCCACCACGATCGTGTATTCCAGCGCGCCGTGCTCTTCGAGCTTGCGGACGACGTTGGCGATCGTCGAAGCCTTCTGGCCGATTGCCACGTACACGCAGAAGATGCCCTTGCCCTTCTGGTTGATGATGGCGTCGACGGCCACGGCGGTCTTGCCGGTCTGACGGTCGCCAATGATCAGCTCACGCTGGCCACGGCCGATCGGCACCATTGCGTCGATCGACTTCAGACCGGTCTGCACCGGCTGGCTCACCGATTGACGTGCGATCACGCCCGGAGCGACCTTTTCGATCACGTCCGTCTTCTTGGCGTTGATCGGGCCCTTGCCGTCGATCGGCTGGCCCAGTGCGTTGACCACGCGGCCCAGCAGTTCCGGGCCAACCGGCACTTCCAGAATGCGGCCCGTGCACTTGACTTCGTCGCCTTCGGAAATGTGCTCGTACTCACCCAGCACCACAGCGCCGACGGAGTCGCGCTCGAGGTTCAGCGCGAGGCCGAACGTGTTGCCCGGGAATTCCAGCATTTCGCCTTGCATCACGCCCGACAGGCCATGAATGCGGCAGATACCGTCCGTCACGGAAATGACCGAGCCGGTGTTCTTTGCGTCAGCGCCAGCCTTCAAGCCCTCGATACGGGTCTTGATCAGGTCGCTGATCTCGGAGGGGTTCAGTTGCATCGAATGCTCCTAATTCTTCAATCTGTCTGCGGGCGCGCTACGTCGATGAAATCGCGTCGATTCATCGGCGCCTCGCGGAGCAGCATTACGCGGCGGTCAGCGCAGACTGCATCTGCGTCAGGCGCGCGCGCACCGAGGTGTCGAGCACTTCGTCGCCAATCTGCACACGCACGCCGCCGATCAACGAAGGATCGACGCTCACGTGAGCCTGCAGCTTCTTGCCGAACTTGCGTTCGAGCGTGGCGACCAGTTCGGTCAGGGGCGCGCCCTCAAGCGGGAACGCACTGGTGATCTCGACGTCGGCGGCGCCTTCGCTGGCATTCCGCAGCACATGGAATTGCGCGGCAATTTCCGGCAGCAGCGACAGGCGCTTGTTGGCCACCAGCAGGCCAACCAGTTCCTTCGCCTCATGCGAAACCGGAGATTTCAGCGCCGACAGGAAGATCCCCGCCACATCGGCTTTGGAGAGCTTCGGATCATCGGCGACTGCCTTCATGTCGGGCACGGCGGCAATTTGCCCCATTTCCGACACGAGCTCAGACCATGCACCCAGATTGCCGGCCTTCGCCACGCGGAACAGCGCCTCTGCGTACGGACGGGCAACGGTTGCGAGTTCTGCCATGATTACAGCTCAGCCTTGAGTTGATTGAGCAGATCGGCGTGGACCTGCGCATTGACTTCACGCTTGAGGATCTGCTCGGCACCCTTGACGGCCAGCACAGCAACCTGGTCACGCAGCGATTCACGCGCGCGCACGGTTTGCTGCTCGGCTTCTGCCTTGGCTTGCGCAATGATGCGCGCGGCTTCGGCCTGGGCGTTTTGCTTGATCTCATCGGCGCTCATCTGGGCGCGCTTTTCAGCGTCCGCGATGCGTTGCGCGCCTTCATTGCGCGCTTCGGTCAGTGCCTGGTCGACCCGCTTGTTGGCCAGCTCCAGCTCAGCCTTGCCCTTGTCGGCAGCGGCCAGGCCATCGGCGATTTTCTTCGCGCGTTCGTCGAGCGCCTTCACCAGGGGCGGCCAAATGAATTTGGCAACAACCCACCACAGGATGAAGAACACGACCATCTGCGCGACGAGTGTGGCGTTCAGGTTCATGGTGTGTTCCTTTCGGTATTGAGACTACGGATCAATGCACGAAGCGGCGAGGGTCACGCGCAGCGTTCACCCAGGCCGCCTCCGGCATCATGCAGACCGAAAAGAATTACTTGATGACCGACAGCAGCGGGTTGGCGAACGCGAACAGCATGGCCACACCAACACCGATCAGGAATGCCGCGTCGATCAGGCCAGCCAGCAGGAACATCTTGGTTTGCAGCGGGTTCATCAGTTCAGGCTGACGTGCGCAGGCTTCGATGTACTTGCCGCCCATCAGTGCGATGCCGAGGCAGGCGCCGATAGCACCCAGGCCAATGATGATGCCGATACCGATGGCGGTCAGACCTTGGATGTTGGCGAGAAATGCTTGCATGATGACTCCCTTTTACGTGAAAGACTAAGAACTTGAGAACTTGGAAAAATCAAACGGAACCGGAGAACCTGAACCGCAACTACTTAGTGGTGTTCATGTGCCTGGCCGATGTACACCAGCGTCAGCATCATGAAGATGAAGGCTTGCAGCAGCACGATCAGGATGTGGAAGATCGCCCATACTGCGCCAGCCACCACGTGACCCACGAAACCCAGCGCCGACGTGTCAGCACCAAACGTCCAGACCGAGCCAAGCAGCGCGATCAGCAGGAACACCAGTTCGCCCGCGTACATGTTGCCGAACAACCGCATGCCCAGCGACACAGCCTTGGCGAGGAATTCAATGATGTTGAGGATCAGGTTGAACGGCGCGAGATACCACTTGGCGCCGAAGGGTGCCGACAGCAGCTCGTGCGCAAAGCCGCCAGCGCCCTTGATCTTGAAGCTGTAGTAAATCATCAGGATCAGCACGGCGAACGACATGCCAAACGTGCCGTTCAGGTCCGCCGTAGCCACCGCGCGGTGGTGCGGCACGTGCACACCAAAGGTACCGAGGAGGTGGTTGACGCCCGTGACCCAGTCCACCGGGATCAAGTCGACCGCGTTCATCAGCGTGACCCACACGAAGACCATCAGCGCCAGCGGAGCAATCCAGGAACGATCGCCATGGATGATGCCCTTGGCCTGGTCATCAACCATCTCGACGACGAGTTCAACGAAAGCCTGGAAGCGGCCGGGAACGCCGGCGGTAACGCGGCGTGCGGCGATGCCCAGGAAGATGATGCCGATCAGGCCCATCAACACGGACCAGAACATCGTGTCCCAGTTGATGACGGAGAAGTCGACAACGGAGGCCTGCTTGCCGCCGATGCTATTGAAATTCTGCAAATGCTCCGCGATATACGCGGAAGGCGTAAGAGCGTGCTCGGCGGCGTGGCCGGCGGCTTCTGCGACTTCAGTTGCCATGATGATTCAGTCCAATATTGCGAAACATTCTTCGTGACCCGTTCCGACTCGCGCCCGATTCAACCAGGTTCGTCCTGGAGATCGCGGACTGCACGCGGCCGAAACGCGCCACCTTATTCTTGTGGAGTGTCAGCGCAATGAACCGGGGCTTCTCCTGCCTCAGGTTACTGCCACATGCCAACACGTCCAGTGTGCCCGCCGTGTCGTGGTGGGCTGGAGCCGACTCAACGCGTTATCGCAGCGCGAGACCGACCCAATACATCTTGAGTGCCAGGATCAGGGTAATCAGCAAGGGCGGCCAATGCAGGCCCTTGAAGACAACCACCACGATCACCAGCAGCGCGACCGTGCCGAGCACCTTGATCGCTTCGCCCACCACCAGACGGGCGATGGATTCGAACCCCTTGGCCGCCGACAGCCGCATCGCGAACCATGCCGAGGGCACCACGCACACGCCGCCACCCAGCAGAGCAGACAGCGCAGCCTCGCCCGCTGACGCAGCGCTCGTGCCCGCGAACCAACTGCCGACGTACCAACCGAGCGCACACAACAGTGTGATGGCCACTTGGCCGAGCACGATGGAAAAGGGCGTGATACGCGAGGCTTGCAGAGCCTGCTCGCCAAACAGAGCGACCGCCTCGTCATGTGAGAGCACATGCACCGGCGGTTCCGCCTTCTCCTCATCGTCCCAACTATCGTGCTTCGGATCCTGCACCGACTGATGTCGGGCGGCGTTCAACGAAGCGTAAGAATCGGGCCGTTGCCGGTCGGCTGGCTGCATGGAAGAATGTGCTTTCATCATGCCGCACCGCTTTGGGTCAGGCGGATTTAAAACCGCACGATTTTACGGGACATGGCGTTCGCCAGTCAACGCGCAAGCGAACGCTCGTGCGGGCGCCTTCGACAGCACTCAGCGCGGCCGCGTTCCATATGGCATGCGCAATGCAGCGCTGCTGCCGGGGCACCGAATCCGCCTGATGGAGCGGCACCCCGTTGATTCCATGATGGTGTGGGCGATACGCAGCGTCGATGACGCGCGAGGTAATCGCACCAATTCCGTGCCAAGCGGCTGCCCGCAAATGGCGCAACCACGCCGGCTACGATAGGTGCGTCAAACTGTCGCAGGGAAAATTCAGGCCGCTTCTTCGCCACCATCAGGACGCAGGCGCGCCAACAACCCGTCGAATTCGTCGAGACTGCTGAATTGCACGGTCAACTGACCACGGCCCTTTGCTGCCAGCTTGATCTGCACGCCCAAGCCCAGTTGATCAGCCAGCTCCTCTTCCAGGCGCGCAACGTCGCGACCGCCCTGGTGGCCGCCCTTCTGCTTCAGTGACTTCAGCTCAAACGGCTTGAGCGTCAATGCCACCAGTTTTTCCGTCTCGCGGACCGACAGGCGCTTATTGACGATCTGATTGGCCAATGTGATTTGTGTTGCACCATCGACGGCGAGCAGCGCACGGGCGTGACCCATATCCAGGTCACCCGCCATCAGCATCGTCTGCACAGGCTGGGCAAGATTCAGCAGGCGCAGCAGGTTCGAGACCGCGCTACGCGAACGCCCCACCGATTCCGCCGCCTGCTCGTGCGTGAACTGGAATTCCCGCACCAGGCGCGCGATGCCCTGCGCTTCTTCCAGCGGGTTGAGGTCTTCGCGCTGGATGTTTTCGATCAGCGCCATGGCGGCGGCCGATTCATCCGGCACGTCCTTCACGAGGACGGGCACTTCGGTCAGGCCCGCAAGGCGCGATGCGCGGAAGCGGCGCTCACCCGCGATGATTTCGTACTTAGGCTTTGTGCCGTCGGACTCGACCTTGCGCACCAGAATCGGCTGCATCAAGCCTTGGGCGCGGATGCTCGCGGCAAGCTCCTGCAGCGCGCCTTCGTCCATGCGCGTGCGCGGCTGATATTTGCCAGGCTGCATCTGTTCCAGCTTCAGGACCGTCGGCGCACCCTCCTGCTTGGCGGCTTCGACAATCTCGGCCGGGCTGCCGAGCAGCGCTTCGAGGCCGCGGCCCAGTCCCTTTTTCTTCATCGTGCTCATGTTGTTCCTCTTGCTGCTCAGGCCGGCATGTCGGCCATCTGCCGCACGCGCGCGATCATCTCGGCGCCGAAATCTAGATAGGCCTTGGCGCCTTTCGATGCCACGTCAAACGCTACGCCCGGCATGCCGTACGAGGGCGCTTCGGCCAGACGCACGTTGCGCGGGATGACCGTCTTGAACACCTTGTCGCCGAAGTGCGATTCGAGCTGCGCCGAAACCTGCTGCTGCAGCGTCACGCGCGGGTCGAACATCACACGCAACAGGCCGATCACCTTGAGGTCGCGGTTCAGGTTGGCGTGCACCTGTTTGATGGTGTTGACGAGATCCGACAGGCCTTCGAGCGCGAAGTACTCACACTGCATCGGCACGACGACGCCGTGCGCGGCACACAGGCCGTTGAGCGTCAGCAGCGAAAGCGACGGCGGGCAATCGATAAGGACGAAGTCGTAGTCGGCTTCCACCTCGGCGAGCGCAAGCTTGAGGCGGTTTTCGCGATGCTCCAGATCGACCAGTTCGACTTCGGCGCCGGCCAGGTCGCGGTTTGCTGGCAACACGTCATAGCGCCCGGCCTCGGAGCGCTTGCGCGCCTGCGGAATCGTCGCCAGCCCGACAAGGACTTGGTAGACGCTGAATTCGAGCGTGTGCTTGTCAATGCCCGACCCCATCGAGGCATTGCCCTGCGGGTCGAGGTCGACCAGCAGCACGCGCTGCCCTTGCGCGGCCAGCCCGGCCGCGAGATTCACCGTGGTGGTGGTCTTGCCGACCCCACCCTTCTGGTTGGCGATCACGAAAATATTCGACATGACTCCTCTGCGGTGAATGGCTCGCTACAACGTTCGCTCACGCCGACGGCGCAAGGATGACCAGGTGACGCTCGGCCGGCAGCCCCGGCACGGTCAGGCGTTCGATGGCTTCGACGGTCCAGCCGGCGGGCAGGCGCTCGATTTCAGCATCCGGGCGCACACCCTTCATGGCGACCATGCGGCCACCGGGGGCCAGCAGATGGCCAGCCAGATTCACGAAATCCACCAGCTCGGCAAAAGCGCGTGAGGTAATGACGCCGTAGCCGGTGGCATCAGCCAGTTTTTCCACGTGGCCCCAATGCGATTGAGCGTTGGTCAGCCCAAGCTCGGCCCGGCACTGCGTCAGGAAAGCGGTCTTTTTCTGCACGATGTCGACCATCGTGACGCTTACATCCGGGAAGGCGATGGCGAGCGGGATACCCGGCAGGCCGCCTCCCGAACCGACGTCCAGCACGCGCGGTGCGTCGGGTTGGGCGCGGCGGGCCAGCTCGGCGATGCGCGACACCGCCGACAGCGAATCCAGCAAGTGATGCGTCAGCATGTCGCCGGCATCACGAATGGCGGTCAGGTTGTAGACGCGGTTCCATTTGGCCAGCAGCCCTTGGTACGCCAGCAAGCGATCGACTTGCGCTTCGTCCAGCGACAAGCCAAGCGCGCGGGCGCCGGCTTCCAGCTCTGCCCGGGCGTCAGTCAGTGCATTCGCCATCAAGCGGCCTCGCCTTCTGAGGTGGCACGGGGTCCGACTTGTCCACGCAGCACGCCCTTCTTCAAGTGCACGAGCAGCAGTGACACGGCGGCCGGCGTGATGCCGGAGATACGCGAAGCCTGTCCGATAGTCTCCGGTTTGTGCTTGGCGAGCTTTTGCTGGACCTCAATCGATAGGCCGCGCACTTGCGCATAGTCGAAATCCGCTGGCAGACGGGTGTTCTCGTTGGCACCCAGGCGCTCGACTTCATCGGCCTGCCGGGCGATGTAGCCGTGGTATTTGATGCCGATTTCGACCTGCTCGCGGATCTGCTCGGCCAGCAACGGATCTTCAGCCAGGGGGGCTTTGAGCGCGTACTTGCCGCCTTGCATGCCCATGAGCGTTTCGTAGGTCACGTTCGGGCGGCGCAGCAAGTCGGCCAGCGCGTACTCGCGCTCGATGCCCTTGCCCAGAACCGGTTCGGCGTCCTCCAGCGGAAGCGTGGCCGGGTTCACCCAGGTCGATTTGAGGCGCTCTGTTTCACGTGAAACAGCGTCGCGCTTCCGGTTGAACGCATCCCAGCGCGCATCGTCAACGACGCCGAGCGCGCGGCCGACGTCGGTCAGGCGCATGTCGGCGTTGTCTTCACGCAGGCTGAGGCGGAACTCGGCCCGGCTGGTGAACATGCGATACGGCTCGGTTACGCCGCGGGTGATGAGATCGTCTACTAGCACGCCCAGATAGGCCTGGTCGCGGCGCGGCGTCCAGGCATCTTTACCCTGCACCTGCAGGCCAGCGTTGATGCCCGCCAGCAGGCCTTGCGCCGCCGCCTCTTCGTAACCGGTCGTCCCGTTGATCTGGCCGGCGAAGAACAAGCCGGAAATCGCCTTGGATTCCAGCGAAGCCTTCAGCCCGCGCGGGTCGAAGTAGTCGTACTCGATGGCATAACCGGGCCGCAGGATGTGGGCGTTCTCCAACCCGCGCATCGAGTGGATCAGATCGAGCTGCACATCAAACGGCAGGCTGGTCGACACGCCGTTCGGGTAGAACTCGTTCGTCGTCAGGCCTTCCGGCTCCAGAAAAATCTGGTGGCTGTCCTTGCTCGCGAAGCGGTGGATTTTGTCTTCGATGCTCGGGCAATAGCGCGGCCCTACCCCCTCGATGACGCCCGTGTACATCGGGGAGCGGTCCAGACCGGCGCGGATGATGTCGTGGGTGCGCTCGTTCGTGTGCGTCACCCAGCACGGTACTTGGCGGGGATGCATCTCCGCGCGGCCCATGAACGAGAACACCGGTACCGGATCAAGATCGCCGGGCTGCTCCTCCAGCACCGAAAAATCGATGGACCGGCCATCGATTCGCGGGGGCGTACCGGTCTTGAGGCGTCCTTGCGGCAGCTTCAATTCCTTGAGACGCGCCGACAGCGATACCGCTGCGGGGTCGCCCGCGCGGCCGCCGGTGTAGTTGTTCAACCCGACGTGAATCTTGCCGTCGAGGAACGTCCCAGCCGTCAGCACCACGGCACGTGCACGGAACTGCACGCCAACCTGTGTCACCGCCCCGACTACGCGGTCGCCCTCCACCAGCAGGTCTTCCACGGCCTGCTGGAACAGCATCAGGTTCGGCTGGTTTTCCAGGCGATGACGGATCGCCGCCTTGTACAACACGCGGTCCGCCTGGGCGCGAGTTGCCCGCACCGCCGGGCCCTTGCTGGAATTGAGAATACGGAACTGGATGCCGCCCTCGTCCGTCGCGATGGCCATGGCCCCGCCCAAGGCGTCCACTTCCTTGACCAGATGGCCTTTGCCGATGCCCCCGATGGACGGATTGCAGCTCATCTGCCCCAGCGTCTCGATGTTGTGCGTCAGCAGCAGGGTCTGACACCCCATGCGCGCTGCCGCCAGCGCGGCCTCGGTGCCGGCGTGTCCGCCGCCCACCACGATCACATCGAATTCAATTGGATACAGCATGGCTTCCTCCTCGCATGGAGGCATCAAAAATTTGGAGAAGCGGAATTATAAGTCGCGCGGCTACACCGCAGTTTGGCCATGCGGCAATCGGGGCGAAATTCCCCTGCTTTTCGTGTTTCACGTGAAACATGCACCGCTTGTTGCCCGCGTTTGTGTTTCACGTGAAACACATTCAGCTAATGGGCACTCGCCCTGGGCTGGCCGAGCGTTCCTGTAGAAAATCGATGAAGGCGCGCAGCTTGCCCGGCATCTGCGGCGTGCGAGGAAAATAGAGATGGAAGCGATACATCGGCGGGCACCAGTCTTCGAGCACCCGAACCAAGCGGCCGGCCGCCACATCCTCGGCGACGAGGTCTTCCAGCACGTGCGCCAAGCCCACGCCCTGCTTCGCCGCCGCGACCATCGCCAGCACGTCATTGGCGATGAAGCCGCCGGCCACATCCGCCGACTGGTTGGCGCCACCGCCGGGAGCGGCAAACTCCCAGTCGTACAAGGCGCCGCTGCTTGGAAAGCGGTATCGGATGCAGCGATGGCCGCGCAGGGCTTCCGGCGATGCGGGCGTGCCATGCGCTTGCAGATACGCTGCACTGCCCACCACCGCAATGCGGCGCGCCGGGCCGATCGGCACGCCGACCATGTCGCGCTCGACACGCTCGCCGAAGCGGATGCCGACATCAAAGCGGTCTGCGACGATCGCGGACAGCCCATCGTCCACCGAGACCTCCAGATCGATGCGCGGATAGCGCGCGAGAAAATCGCCCAGCACCGGCTGCAGCACCGCCTGATACGCGACGCGGGAGGCCGTCACGCGCAACGCGCCGCGCGGCTCTGTGGCGCGCTCCCCCACTTCGGCCATCGCGCCGTACAGCGCATCGAGGCTCGGCCGCACGACCGCGAGCAAGGCTTCGCCGGCTTCGGTTGCACTCACCTGCCGCGTGGTACGCGCCAACAATTGCGCGCCGAGCGCGGACTCCAGACGCCGGATGGTCTGCGACAGCGCAGACGTCGAAACATCCAGCGCTGCGGCCGCCTGCGTGAAGCTCCCCGCCTCCGCAACGCGGCGCAGTCCATCCAGGGCGGGCAACAGGTCCGGATCGATTGTGAATTCTGTCTTCATAGTGCATCCGATTCTATCCACTTAATTGGCGTGACCGCGTTGCCTAGACTGGCGACTCCTCTCCCTGACCTGACAAGGACATCGCCATGCAGACACGACAACTTGGTCAATCCGACCTGCACATCTCGCCACTCGGCTTCGGTACTTGGGCCTCGGGCGGCGGGAACTGGGAATATGGCTGGGGCGCGCAGGACGACCGCGACTCCGTTGCCGCCATCGCCGCCGCCGTAGACGCCGGCATCAACTGGATCGACACCGCTGCCGCCTATGGGCTGGGCCACGCAGAAACGGTGGTCGGCCGGGCGCTGCGCACATTGCCCGCAGAACGGCGCCCGTACGTGTTCACCAAGGGTTCGCTGGTGTGGGATGCGCAGGGGCGGATTTCGCATTCGCTCGCCCCCGCATCGCTTTCACGTGAAATCGACGAGAGCCTGCGCCGCCTGAAGGTGGATGCGATTGATCTGTACCAGATCCACTGGCCGGCCTTTCCTCCGGGTGCGCCGGAGCAATCGATCGAAGCCGCCATCGCTGCGCTGGCGGTGGCACGGCGCGCCGGCAAGATCCGCCATATCGGCGTATCGAATTTCGATGCGGCGCAAATGGAACGCGCCCGCTCCGTCGCGCCGATTGCCTCATTGCAGCCGCCCTACTCGCTGCTGATGCGCGGCATCGAAGAATCCATCCTGCCGTACACGGCGGCGCATGGCATCGGCAACATCGTATATTCGCCGCTGCAATCGGGGCTGCTGTCGGGGCGCATGACCCGCGAGCGCATCGCCGCACTGCCCGCCAACGACTGGCGCGCGCAGCGCAGCCCCGAATTTCAGGAGCCGAACCTGACACACAACCTGGCGCTCGTGGATGTGCTGCGCGGCGTGGGGGCGCGGCATGGGCGTACGCCCGCTGAAGTGGCCATCGCATGGACGCTGCGCAACCCGGTGGTCACGGGCGCCATCGTCGGCGTGCGACGGCCGGACCAGCTCGAAGGACTGCTCGGCGCGGCCAGCCTGAAACTGACGGATGCGGATCTCGCGGAAATCGACGCCGCGCTGCCGGAAACCACGGCATCGCCCGTGCCGCAGAGCCTCGCCAACGCTTGAGCCCTCCGCTAAACAAAGCAAAACGCACGGCGCGAACCGTGCGTTTTGCGTGGGCCGATGACGTTGGCTACGTCGTCAGTTCTGCAGCTTCCACTTGCCGTCCTTGATCTCGACCATGACGCGCGAGCGCTGGTCCAAACCAAGGTGGTCCTTCGCGTTCATATTCATCACGCCGTGTGAGATCGCCAGATTGGTCGTCGTCTCCATCGCGTCGCGCAATCCCTTGCGGAACGCCGGCGTGCCCGGTTGGCCCTTTTTCAGCGCTTCCGGCATCGCATTGGTGAGCAACAAACCGGCATCCCACATGTGGCCGCCAAAGGTGGAGACTTGTCCGCCGTACGTCTTCTCATATGCCGTTTTGTACGCCAGCGCCGGCTTCTTCACCGGGTTGCTGTCCGGCAGCTGCTCGGCCACGAGGATGGGGCCCGCCGGCAGGAACGTGCCTTCGCAGTCCTTGCCGCACACGCGCAGGAAGTCGGCGTTCGCCACGCCGTGCGTCTGATACAGCTTGCCCTTGTAGCCCCGCTCCTTGAGCGCCCGCTCCGGCAGCGCGGCAGGCGTACCCGAGCCTGCGATCAACACTGCGTCCGGATTGGACGACACGATCTTCAACACCTGCCCTGTCACCGACGTATCGGTCCGAGCAAACCGCTCGTTGGCGACAACCTTCAGCTTGCGCAGCCCTGCCACCTTGTCGAACTCCTGCGCCCACGAATCGCCATAGGCATCGGCAAAGCCGATCAGCGCGACAGTCTTCACGCCATGGTTGACCATGTGTTCGGCAATGGCGGTCGCCATGTGCGAATCGTTCTGCGGCGTCTTGAACACCCACGCGCGCTTAGCGTCCATCGGCTCGATGATTCGCGCCGAGGCGGCCAGGGTGATCATCGGCGTTTCGCTCTCGGCCACCACATCCACCATCGCCAGCGAGTTCGGCGTGACGGTCGAGCCGATCACCAGGTCGACCTTGTCTTCGGTGATCAGCTTGCGCGTGTTCTTGACGGCAGTCGTCGTATCAGACGCATCGTCGAGCACGATGTACTCGATTTTCTTTCCTGCGATTTCCTTGGGCAGCAGCGCCACGGTGTTCTTTTCCGGAATGCCGAGCGAGGCGGCCGGCCCCGTGGCAGACACTGTGATACCGACCTTCACCTGGGCGAATGCCGTGCCTGCCAACAACGCCGTTGCGGCGAGTGCAATGCGGGATGCGCGCGAAACCTTCATGCCGTCTCCTGAGATGTGCCGAGCGGGTCTGCGCCCGCTCTGGATCTGCGATTTGGCCGACCAATGGGTCGGGGATGAACGAGTCTAGAAGGAGTCACGCCACGCGGGCAAGGGGGAGATACCCCGAAACTTAACGTGTTCACGACCTGGGCAGATTCAGCCTACGCGATACACCCGGCCGCTCTGCACGCCTTCCACGCTGCGCCGATACGCCAACGCCGCGCGCGCTGCCGAGACCGGCTCGAAGCCCGGGAAGAACGGGCCGTATGCCTCCATGGATTCGTTCAGCACCGTCGGGCTCACCGCGTTGATGCGGATGCCGCGCGGCAGCTCGCAAGCGGCGGCGCGCACAAAGCCCTCCACGCCCGCGTTCACCGCGGTGGCGTTGGCGCCTTGTGCAATCGGCTCCTGCCCCACGATGCCGGTCGTCAGCGTGATCGAGCCGCCGTCGTTCAGATAATGCTGGCCGACGAGCGCCAGGCGCACTTGGCCGAGCAGCTTGTCCTGCAGGCCAACGTTGAAATCCGCGGCCGTCATCTTGGTCAGCGGCCCGAAGAACAGATTGCCCGCGGTGGAGACAATCGCGTCGACGCGGCCGAGCTTGTTGAACAGCGCCGCCACGCTGTCTGCGTTGGTGATGTCGACTTGATGCTCGCCCTGCGTGCGGCCGACGCGGATGATTTCGTGCGCACCGCCCTGCTCCAGTTCCGCCACCACGGCGCGGCCAAGCGTGCCGCTGGCGCCAATCACGACGATTTTCATGCTCTGCTCCTTCACAAATCCGGTTGGAATGGCGCCTATTCTTGGCCGAACCCATCATGTAATAAAGCCGTGATACCTTCGATCATTCCAAATCAATAGTTCGGAATATGGACAAGCTGCGCAGCATGGAAACCTTCGTCGCCGTGGTGGAAGGCGGCAACTTCACCGAGGCAGCGGCGCGGCTTGAAATGTCCGCGGTGATGGTCGGCAAATATGTAAGCGCGCTAGAGACGCAACTGGGCGCCCGCCTGCTCCAGCGCAGCACGCGCCGCCAGAGCCTGACCGATGCCGGACGCGTGTTCTACGACGACGCCAAGCGCGTGCTGGAACAGGTGCGTTGGGCGGAAACGTCCGTCGAACGGCTGCGCGCGTCGCCCTCAGGCACGCTGCGCGTAAGTGCCCCCACCACGTTTGGCGCGTGCGTGATCGCGCCGTTGGCGGCGACGTTCCAGCAGGCGCATCCGCAGGTGCGCGTGGAGCTGAACCTCAGCAACAGCATGGTCGATCTCGTCGACGAGGGGTTCGACCTCGCCATCCGCATCGGGCCACTGGGCGACGCCGATCTGGTCGCCAAGCCGCTGTGCGTGTATCGCATGGTCATCTGCGCATCGCCGGATTACCTCACGCGGTACGGGCGGCCGGAAACACCGGCAAACCTGCCACAGCACCGCTGCCTCTCGCACATGGTGTGGAACAACCGCAATGCGTGGCAGTTGCGTGACTGGGAAGGCGACACGCCCTGGCGCGACGACCCTGCCTTCACCTGCAACGACGGCCATGGCTTGCGCGCGGCAACGGTTGCGGGCGCGGGCCTGCTGCTGCAGCCCGAAGTGCTCGTCGCAGAAGACCTGGCAAGCGGCCGCCTCGTGCGCGTACTGCAAGCGTATGCGCCCGAGCCACGGCCGATTCATGTCGTGTATCGGCAGGATCGGCGGCCGTTGCCGAAGCTCTCCGGCTTTGTGGAGCATTTGCTGGAGCAGGTGCCCGCGCTCGTCCCCACATCGACGGCACAATAGCGCCCATGAACCCCGAAGACCTCCAACGCCTCGTCACCACGCAAATGCCCTTCGGCAAGTACAAGGGCCGCCTGATTGCGGACCTGCCGGGCCATTACCTCAACTGGTTCGCGCGCGAAGGCTTTCCGCCCGGGCAGATCGGCCGATTGCTCGCGCTGATGCAGGAGTTGGATCACAACGGGTTGAAGAGCCTGCTCGACCCATTGCGCCCGAAGCGATAGCAACGCGATCGATCAATCGCCGTTGATGTAACGCAGCAGCCCCGTCGCCAACGCATCAAACACGACGCGGCAGCGCGGGCTGTCACGCAGGTCTTCGTGCATGGCGAGCCAGGTGTCGAACGTGATGGAGACCCGATTGCCGAACAGCCGAACCAGATCTGCGTTGTGCCGCACCAAGCCGACCTGGCAGAAGCCGATGCCGAAGCCCGCACGCAGCGCAGCAATCGCAGCCAGGTCACTGTCGGTGCGCAGTGCGAAGCGGTTGCGTTGGATCCACGGGAACTGCGCTCGCACGCTGCGCAGGAAGGCGTTTTCTTTGTCGTAGCCGATCAACGTGTGGCCAGCGAGTTCTTCCACCGTGGTTGGCGTGCCGCGCTGCGCCAGATAACGCCGGTGCGCAAACAGCCCCAGTTCGATCCCGCCGATGTGCCGCGCGACGAGCACGCCCTGGCTCGGTGGCTGCATGCGCACGGCGATGTCCGCCTCGCGGTGCAGCAGGTCTTCCATCCGGTTCGAGGGCACCAGTTCGAGCGTCAGCTCCGGATAGGCGGCGTGCAGATCGGCGAGGATGGGCGGCAGCACCTCCACCGCCACCACCTCGCTGGCGGTGATGCGCACGGTGCCGCGCACACCCTCGCCCTGGCTGGAGGCGGCGCGCAGCAAGGCGGCGCTCGTGGCTTCGAGCGATTCCGCAAACGGCCGCAGCGATAGCGCCGCTTCTGTGGGGCTGAGCCCCTGCTGGGTTCGGATGAAGAGCGACATGCCCAGCGCCCGTTCCAGCGCATCGACATGCCGGCCCGCCGTCGGCTGCGTCAGCCCCAGCGCGCGGGCGGCGCCCGACAGCGATCCTTCTCGCACGACGGCAAGAAACGTCCGATACAACTCCCAACCAGGCTCAGATCCGTTCATACAAATTTGTATATCTGCACGCTCACTATCAACAATTCCATTGAAGCACAGCTGCGCCCAGAATGCCTCCATCGCAACGCACACACACCGGGAGCACGGTCATGGAACAGGCACAACGCATCGCATTGGTATTGGGCGCCACCGGCGGTATCGGCGGCGAAGTGGCACGTCGGCTGGTGGCACGCGGCTGGCATGTGCGGGCGCTGCAGCGCAATCCGGAGGCGCTGACCAACCGCAACGCCGCGTTCGAGTGGATTCGCGGCGACGCAATGGTGCGCGAAGACGTGGTCGGCGCAGCGCATGGCGCGGAGCTGATCGTCCACGCCGTCAACCCGCCGGGCTACCAGAACTGGGCCGGGCTGGTGCTGCCGATGATCGACAACACCATCGCCGCCGCACGTGCTTCAGGAGCGCGTATCGTGCTGCCCGGCACGGTGTACAACTTCGCGCCGGACACGTTTCCCGTGCTGCGCGAAACGACTGCGCAGGCACCGCTCACGCGCAAGGGCAAGATCCGCGCAGAGCTGGAGCGCCGCATGCAGGCCGCCAGCGCCGACGGCGTGCGCAGCCTGATCGTGCGCGCCGGCGATTTCTTCGGGCCGCAAACAAGCAATACGTGGTTCGCTGGCGCGCTGGTCAAGCCGGGCAAGCCCGTCCGCACCGTCACGCAGCCGGGCGCCGACGGCATCGGCCATCAATGGGCCTATTTGCCGGACGTGGCCGAAACGATGCTGCGTCTTATCGAGCAAGGCGACCGTCTGCCGGACTTCGCCGTCTATCACATGCGTGGTCACTGGGATGCCGACGGCACGCAGATGGCCGCAGCAATTGGCCGCGCGGTGGGCCGCCCCGTCAAGACGCGCGCATTCCCGTGGTGGCTGATGCCCGTGGTGGCGCCGTTCTCGGAGATGCTGCGCGAGATGCGCGAGATGCGATACCTGTGGCAGCAGCCGGTGCGCATGGACAACGCCAAGCTCGTGCAGACGCTCGGGGCCGAGCCGCACACACCGTGGGACGAAGCCGTGGGAGCGACGTTGCGCAGCCTAGGCTGCCGCTGAAACCCGCGCGGCCGTCGCCAGGAAGTGCGCAAGATCAGGCGTGCGCTGCCCGGCCACCTTGGCGAGGTCGTCCCACCGGCGCAGCTGCAGCGCATCGGCTGCGTACGGACGCTGCATGAAGGCCTCGGCTTCCTGCGCTGAAAACACACCGCCCTGCAACGCCAAGCTCCGTACGGAATCGGCTGAGAGGCGCGCGTAGTAATGCGCATCCATCGCGCACAGGCAGCGCTTGGCATCCACATGCAGGCGGATCGGCTCCAGCACGGCATCGGGAAACGTCGCACGCAGAAACGGCAGCGCAAAGTACTGGTGCTGATCGTCGATGCCGTGGGCGGTCGGCGTCTCGCCCTGCAGGTTCAGCAAATGACCGAGGTCGTGCAGCAGCGCCGCCGTGATCAGCGCATCCGACGCACCGGCCGCCTCCGCCAACGCCGCCGTCTGCAAGGCATGTTCGAGCTGCGTGACGGGCTCGCCGCTGTAGGCAATGTTGCCGTGGCGGTCAAATAGCGTGCGGATGTCGTCGAGGCTCAGGGCCATGATGCTGCGCAGAAGAAAGCAGAACCTGGCAGCCTAGCCCGCCCATGCGGCAACACAGTGACAACGCACCGCGCATTAGCCCGCGTGATCGGTGCGATTAGAAAGTTTGGTTGGGAATGCCCGGCGCCCGCCCTTATCTTCAGAGCCTTCCCATACATCGGAGCGCAACATGCTCGCAGGACACGCCGTACAGGTCACGCACGCGCTGGAACAGGTCACAGACTATTGGTCGCCGCGCATTGTCGGCCAGGTCAACGATCAATACATCAAGGTCGCCAAGCTCAAGGGCGAATTCGTCTGGCACGACCACCCGAATGAAGATGAGCTGTTCTTCGTGGTCTACGGCCACCTGAAAATCGCCTTCGAAGACCGCGCCGACGTGCATCTCGGCCCGGGTGAATTCTGTGTCGTGCCGCGCGGCGTGCGTCACTTTCCCGTCGCCGACGAGGAATGCGGAATCATGCTGATTGAGACCGTCACCACGCAGCACACGGGTGACGTCATCACCGAGCGCAGCGTGGCGCTTGAGAAGCAACTCAACGGATGAACGCGTCGTAGGCCGTCTTCAAAATCAGCGCCAACACCACCACGATGAACACCTTGCGCACGAAGCGGCTGCCGTGCCGAAGCGCGAGGTGGCTGCCGACCTGATTGCCGGCGACGTTGGCAACCGCCATGACAACGCCGAGCTGCCACCAGACGTGCCCCTTGGCGGCCAGCAGCAACAGCGCTGCCACGTTGGTCGCCAGATTCACGATCTTGGTAGACGCCGACGCGTGCAGGAAGTCGTACCCAAACACGCGCACGAACACGATCATCAGAAAACTGCCGGTGCCCGGGCCAAACACGCCGTCGTAGAAACCGATGGCCGCGCCGGCCAACAATGCCGCCGCGCGCTCGCGCCAGCCCTCGAGGCTCGGGGCATGATCGGCGCCCAGGTTCTTCTTAGCCACGGTGTAGACGAGCAGCGCCACCAGCACGAACGGCAGCGCGCGGCGCAGCGGCTCGGCCGGGATATGCATGAGCGCCCACGCGCCCAGCAGCGAAAAGGCAAACGCCGTGACCACTGCCGGCGCCGTCGCGCCCCAATAGATGCGCACTGTGCGGCCGTAACGCACCGCCGCCGTCGCGGTGCCCGACATCGACGCGACCTTGTTCGTGCCGATGAGCGTAGCGGGCGCGATGTTGGGATACGCCGAAAACAGCGCGGGAATCTGCACCAAGCCACCGCCACCGGCCACGGCATCGATCAGGCCGGCCAGAAAGCCAGCCACGGCGAGCAAAGCGAATTCCATCGGGAAAAACGAAACGGGAAGGATTAGCCCAGCGACTTGGGCGACGGACGTGCGCTGCGCCGCCAGCAGCCCGATGTGTCAGACGCAAAGCCGAGCGCTGCAGCCTCTTCAGCCGAAAGCGCCGCGGGCGGCAGCAGGACGTGGAGTATGCCATGTGCTCTGACGTACTCATTCACGGCGGCCAAGGCGGTGTCACGGGTGGCCATGTCGCCGGAAAGCACCAACACGCCAGCTGGCAACCACGCCACCAAGCCGCCCAACACCAGATGCGGCACGAGCGTGATCGGCGCCACGCCGGCCAATATCTCACCCTTTTCGATCAGGAAACAGGGATGCACGTTCGGATGGGCGAGCAGCGTATCAACGGCATGCGCCAGCTGCAGCGGCGAGGCGGTCGAGGCGACGGCGGCCAGCAGGCGCGGCCGGTCTTCGGGCGTGGCAAGGCGAGTGGACAGGGTCATGGGCAGCTTTGGCGAAGGCGCCATTGTTCATGCAGTGCGCGCATAGGCGTCGACACCGAATGCATTTCTCTTGTGAACGCGCGCGAACCAGAATGGATCGGTCGCCCCACGCGGAGCCCGCCATGGCCGATCCGACCCATGCCCTTACCCTGCAACTGCTGCAGTCGCTGGCCGAGCGGCCCCGGCCCTACGCCGAAGTGCTGGAAACGTGGCGCACGTCGTGTCCGCGTTTGTCGATCTGGGAAGATGCGTGCATTGACGGGCTGGTGGACTGCGCGCCCGGATCTCCACCTGAGTTGCATCTGGTGACGGTCAGCGCCCGGGGCCGGGCGCTATTGGCGGCAAGCGCCACCGGTTGAACGCACAAACTAAAAGGCCCTGCCGGGGATCGCCTGGCAGGGCCTTCATTTATTTTGCATCTCCACCGTACGTGCGGTGTGTGCTGTCGTCTCCTCGCTCCCGCCTCATTTATCTCGTGCGAAAACCGTAACGCGACTGTAAAAGATGCACCGCAATGCAGCAACTAGAGCAAACCCTTACGGTGCATGAGGCACCAAATTCAGCCGTCTGGGTGAAATTCGCCGGCATCTTCGCGCATTGTGGCGTCAACGTCGCAACCAGGGAACGCGAGCCGCAATTTCGCCCATGATGCCGCGGCGGAAGGTCAGCACGCAGATCACGAAGATCGCACCCGTGACCGTGGTGACCGATTCGCCGAGGATATTGAAGCCGTCGATGCCGGTGGCGCCAGCCAGGAAGCTGCCGATGTCGCCGAGCTTGTTTTCCAGCGCAATCACCAGCGCCGCGCCCAGCAGCGGGCCCGACAGGATACCCAGGCCGCCCACCAGCGTCATCAGGATGACCGAGCCGGACATCGACCAGTGCACGTCGGTGAGCGTCTCGAAGCCGAGGACCAGCGTCTTAAGCGAGCCGGCCAGGCCCGTGAGCGCCGCCGACAGCACGAAGGCCAGTAGCTTGAAACGATCGGTGTCGTAGCCGAGGGACGTGGCGCGCGGCTCGTTCTCCTTGATGGCCTTGAGGATCTGTCCGAACGGCGAGTGGATCGTGCGCACGATCAGCAGAAACGCCAGCGCAACGATGACGAGCACAACGTAATACAGCGTCAGATCGGACGACAGATCCAGCACACCGAACAGCTTGCCGCGCGGCACGCCTTGCAGGCCATCTTCACCGCCGGTGAACGGCACCTGCAGGCAGAAGAAGTACAGCATCTGCGCCAGCGCCAGCGTGATCATCGCGAAATAGATGCCCTGGCGGCGGATGGCCAGCAGGCCGACGATCAATCCGATGAACGCGCCCGCCGCAGTGCCGGCTAGCAACCCCAGTTCAGGGGTGACATGCAGATCGCGCATCATGTAGCCGGCCACGTAGCCCGCGCCACCAAAGAACGCCGCATGCCCGAACGACAGCAGCCCCGTGTAGCCCAGCAGCAGGTTGAATGCGGAGGCAAACAGCGCGAAGCAAAGCAGCTTGGCGACGAACACCGGATACGCGCCCACCAGCGGTGCGGCGATCAGCGCGACCAGCAGCAGGCCGTACAGGACGTATTTGAGGGAAGAAGAGTTGGTCATGTTGGCCGCGCCGCTCATTTCTCTTTACCGAACAGGCCCGCCGGACGCACCAGCAGCACCAGCACCATGATCACGAACACCACGGTCGCCGACGCCTGTGGATAAAACACCTTGGTCAGCCCCTCGATCACGCCCAGGCCCAGCCCCGTGACGATCGAACCGAGAATCGACCCCATACCACCAATCACCACCACCGCAAACACGGTGATGATCATGCTCTGCCCCATCAGCGGCGAGATCTGGATGACGGGCGCAGCCAGCACGCCAGCAAACGCCGCCAGCGCCACGCCAAAGCCGTAGGTGAGCGTGACCATCAGTGGCACGTTCACGCCAAAAGCTTCCACAAGCTTCGGGTTCTCGGTGCCGGCGCGCAGGTAGGCGCCCAGCTTGGTCTTTTCGATCATGAACCACGTGGCGAAGCACACCGCCAGCGACGCCACCACCACCCACGCGCGATAGTTCGGCAGCATCATGAAGCCGAGGTCCGTGGCACCCTGCAGCAATTCGGGCGTGTCGTACGGCAGGCCCGACACGCCATAGATGGCGCGGAACACGCCTTCGATGACAAGCGTCACGCCCAGCGTGAGCAGCAGGCCATAGAGATGGTCCAGCTTGTAGATGAACCGCAGCAGCGTGCGTTCGATCACCACGCCCAGCAGGCCGATCACCAGCGGCGAGAGCACCAGCATCGCCCAGTACGGGATGCCCAGGTACGAAAAGCCCATCCACGTGAGCACCGCGCCCAGCATGAACAGTGCGCCGTGCGCAAAATTGATGACATTGAGCAGCCCGAAGATGACCGCAAGGCCCAGGCTCAACATCGCATAGAAGGAACCGTTGACCAGACCCAGCAGCAATTGGCTGAGCATGGCCGGTAGCGGAACGCCGAAGATTTCCATCGCGGTCAGGAAGAGAACACCACACCAACAACGTTGATGACGCCGCCATCCACACGGACAGCGGCGCCGGATTGCCTACGCTTTTACTTCTTCATCAGCGAGCACTTCGACTCGGCCGGCGTGGTGAACGCCTGTTCGCCCGGGATGGTCGCCACGACCTTCAGGTAATCCCACGGCTTCTTCGATTCGGCCGGCGTCTTCACCTGCAGCAGGTACATGTCGTGGATGCCACGGCCGTCCTGGCGGATGTAGCCCTTCGTGTAGAAGTCGTCGATCTTGGTCTTCTTGAGCTGCGCGATGACCTTGTCCGGATCATCCGTGCCGGCAGCCGCCACGGCCTTGATGTAGTTCGACACCGCCGAGTAATCCGCCGCCTGCAAGCTGCTCGGCATCTTCTTCATCTTCATGAAGTAGCGGTTGGCGAACTTGCGCGTGGCGTCGTTCATGTCCCAATACCAGCTGTCGGTCATCAGCAGGCCCTCGGCTGTCTGCAGGCCCAGGCTGTGCACGTCGTTGATGAACATCAGCAGGCCGGCGATCTTCATCGACTTGGTGATGCCGAATTCCTTGGCCGCCTTGATCGAATTGATCGTGTCGCCACCGGCGTTGGCCAGGCCCAGGATCTGCGCCTTGGACGACTGCGCCTGCAGCAGGTACGACGAGAAGTCCGACGCCGACAGCGGGTGCTTGACTGAACCCACCACCGTGCCACCGTTGGCCTTGACCACGGCCGTCGTGTCGTTCTCCAGCGAGTGGCCGAAGGCGTAATCGGCGGTCAGGAAGAACCACGACTTGCCGCCCTGCTTGACCACTGCGCTGCCCGTGCCCTTGGCCAGGGCCACCGTGTCATACGCATAGTGGATCGTGTACGGCGTGCACTCTTCGTTGGTCAAGCGCGCCGTGCCGGCACCGATGTCGATGAACACGCGCTTCTTCTCGGAAGCCACCTTGTTCATCGCCAGGCCCGTGGCGGAGTTCGTGCCGCCCAGCAGCATGTCCAGGCCTTGCTGGTCCATCCATTCACGCGCCTTTGAAGCGGCAATGTCGGCTTTGTTCTGGTGATCGGCCGTCACCAGTTCGATCGGCTTGCCGAGCACCTTGCCGCCCGCATCCTCGATCGCCATCTTGACCGCCTCGACACCGCCCTGCCCGTCGATGTCGGCATACAGACCCGAGAGATCAGTGATGTAGCCGATCTTCACCTTGTCGCCGCTCACCTGCGCATGCGCGCCGAAAGCCGCCGCGCCCAGCCCTACCGCCATCAATGCACCAGCCAGCTTCTTGAGTGTCATGGTCTTGTCTCCTGTGTCGTGCGCGCCGCGGATCACGCTGGCGCATGGGTCTTGCAAGTCGATCGGGAAAACGCCTTAAACGCCGAGCAGCTCGTGCAGCACCGGCATCTTGTCCTGCAACTGCGCCGCTTCGAAGCGCTCGACGATGCGGCCGTGTTCCATCACATAAAAGCGGTCTGCCAGCGGCGCCGCAAAGCGGAAGTTCTGCTCCACCATCACAACCGTGTAGCCACGCTTCTTGAGCATCAGAATCATGCGGGCCAGCGCCTGCACGATCACCGGGGCCAGTCCTTCGGAAATCTCGTCAAGCAGCAGCAGGTTCGCGCCCGTGCGCAGGATGCGCCCGACCGCCAGCATCTGCTGCTCGCCGCCCGACAGGCGCGTGCCCTGGCTCTGGCGGCGCTCGGCCAGGTTCGGGAACATCTCGTAGATTTCTTCGATGCTCATGCCAGCATTGCCGGTCTTGGCTACCTGGCCCTTCAGCACCGGCGGCAGCATCAGGTTCTCTTCGCACGAGAGGCTCGAGAAAATGCCGCGCTCTTCGGGGCAGTAGCCGATGCCGCAGTGGGCGATCTTGTGCGTCGGCAGGTCGATCGTTTCCACACCCTGGCCGCTTGCGTCATGCACGACGATGGAGCCTTTGCGCGTGCCCACCAGGCCCATGATGGCGCGCAGCGTGGTGGTACGGCCCGCGCCATTGCGGCCGAGCAGCGTGACGACCTCGCCGCGGTTCACGGTCAGGTCGACACCATGCAGGATGTGCGATTCGCCGTACCAGGCGTGCAGGTCCTTGATCTGGAGCGCGGGCGTGCTCATGCAGTGTTCTCGTGTGTTCGGGTCTAGCGTTCGCTTACGTTTGATACGCGGCGCACAGCCGCGTCGCGTGATCGATCAGCGTCGATCAGTCGGCTCAATGGCCTTCCAGCGCCGCATCGGCGGTGCCCATATAGGCTTCCATCACCTGCGGGTTCTTCGAGACGTCTTCGTACGGGCCTTCGGCCAGGATCTGGCCGCGCTGCAGCACCGTGATCTTGTCGGCGATGGACGAGACCACGTTCATGTTGTGTTCGACCATCAGGATCGTGCGGCCCTGCGCGACGCGCTTGATCAGCTCCGTCACGCGGTCCACGTCTTCGTGGCCCATGCCCTGCGTGGGCTCGTCGAGCAGCATCAGCTCCGGCTCCATCGCCAGCGTGGTCGCAATCTCCAGCGCGCGCTTGCGGCCGTAGGGCAACTCCACCGTCACGGTGTGCGCAAACTCCGTCAGGCCCACCTGTTCGAGCAGCTCCATGGCGCGCGCATTCAGCGTGTTGAGCGATTGCTCGCTGCGCCAGAACGCGTACGCCGTACCGAGCTGCCGCTGCAGCCCCACGCGAACGTTTTCCATCACCGTCAGATGCGGAAACACGGCGGAGATCTGAAACGAACGGATGACGCCACGGCGTGCGATCTGCGCCGGCTTTTCCGAGGTGATATCGACGCCGTTGAACAGAATCGTGCCGCGCGTGGGCACCAGGAATTTGGTCAGCAGGTTGAAACAGGTCGTCTTGCCGGCACCGTTCGGGCCGATGAGCGCATGGATGGACCCACGCTGCACGCGCAGGTTGACGTCGGACACGGCGGTAAAGCCTTTGAAGCCCTTGGTCAGTCCACGCGTTTCGAGAATGATGTCCTGCGCCATGATTCCCTCTTGTCTCCCGCCCTTTTTATGGTGCGGATGATTGTCAACGGCTGTTGCGTTGCAAAACATCGGGGTTTTTACCGAGACGATTACACCCCGCTTACGCCCCGGAAACCCGCACCGGTATTGGCTTTCCGCCTCACAGGAGGGAGTTACGTAGAGTTACCTATCGGGGCAATGCGGATTGCGTATTCATATGACACGGGCGGTGTGTCACGCCCGTGTCATCGGTATCGGAACCGGCGTCAGGCTGGCACGGCCTCGCCGCGGGCACGGGCCTTGCGCGCGGCACGGATCATCTCGCTCGCCTTCTCCGCAATCATGATCGTCGGCGAGTTGGTATTGCCCGAGGTAATCGTCGGCATGACAGACGCGTCGACCACCCGCAGCCCCTCGATCCCTCGCACGCGCAGTTGGGCGTCGACCACCGCGTTTGCATCATCGGCGCGCCCCATGCGGCACGTGCCGACCGGGTGGAAGATGGTCGTGCCGATCTCGCCGGCGGCGCGGGCAAGTTCCTCGTCGGTTTGGAACGCCGCGCCAGGCAGGTACTCCTCGGGCTTGTACTGCGCCAGGGCCGGCTGCGCGACGATGCGGCGCGTGAGGCGCAGCGAGTCGGCCGCGACCTTGCGGTCTTCCTCTGTGGACAAGTAGTTCGGCGCGATGGTCGGCGCCGCAAACGGATCGGCGGATGTGACATGCACCGTGCCGCGCGAGGTCGGCCGCAGATTGCACACGCTCGCGGTAAACGCATTGAACGCGTGCAGCGGATCGCCGAACTTGTCGAGCGACAGCGGCTGCACGTGGTATTCCACATCGGGCCGCGACACATGCGGATTCGAGCGCGCGAACACGCCGAGTTGCGACGGCGCCATGCTCATCGGCCCGCTCTGGTTGAACGCGTATTGCATGCCGATGAGCGCCTTGCCCCACCAGTTGGAGGCACGCGTGTTGAGCGTGGGCACGCCGTTCACCTTCACCACACTGCGCAACTGCAGGTGGTCCTGCAGGTTCTCTCCGACGCCCGGCAACGCCTGGCGCACCGGAATGCCGAGCGCCTGCAGACGCTCCGGCTGGCCAATGCCGGCCAGCTCCAGCAATTGCGGCGAGTTGATCGCGCCCGCCGACAGGATCACCTCTTCGCGCGCGGCCACGGTGTAGTCCTGCCCTGCGCCGCGATACGTCACGCCGGTGCAGCGCTTGCCGTCAAACGTCAGCGCCCGCACCTGCGCGCCCGTCACGATGGTCAGGTTCGGCCGCTGCGATGCCGGGCGCAGAAAACCCTTGGCCGTATTCCACCGGATGCCGCGCTTCTGATTGACCTCGAAGTAGCCGACGCCGAAGTTGTCGCCGCGGTTGAAGTCGCTCGTGCGCGGGATGCCCGCCTGCACAGCCGCTTCGATGAAGGTCTCGAGCACCTGCCAGTGCAGGCGTTGCGGCTCGACGCGCCATTCGCCGTTTGCGCCGTGCCACGCGTTCGCGCCGCCGTGATGGTTTTCACTGGCCTTGAACAGCGGCAGCACCGCATCCCACTTCCATGAATCATCACCGGTGATGGCAGCCCAGCCGTCGTAGTCTTCGCGCTGGCCCCGCATATAGATCATGCCGTTGATCGACGAGCAGCCCCCCAGCACGCGGCCGCGCGGATAGCCGAGCGAGCGACCGTTCAGCCCGGGCTCTTCGCGCGTGCGATACAGCCAATCGGTGCGCGGATTGCCGATGCAATACAGATAGCCGACGGGGATGTGGATCCAGTGGTAATCGTCCTTGCCACCGGCTTCGAGCAGCAGGACGGAAACGTCGGGGTCGCGGGTCAGCCGGTTCGCCAGGACGCAGCCTGCGGAGCCTGCGCCGATGATGATGTAGTCGTAGGTATCCATGTCTCCGTGCTTCTTTTCCTTGGTGTTATTGGTTTTTATTTTTTGTGGTGCAACCAATTCACTTCAAATCAAATCCGCGAAGCCAACCACTCCGTCATCTTTCCAAACACCTCACTGCGCAGCGGCTCGGCTTCGTTGAAGATCTCGTGATACCCGTTGTCGAACCACGCCAAGGTCCGCAAGTCTTCCGGCGCATTCGCATAGAAATCGCGGCTGCCGGAGGGATCGACAATCGCATCTGCGCCGCCGGCCATCAGCAGCATCGGCGCTTCCAGGCGCGGCGCATCCTGCTGCGCCTGCGTGATCGCATTGAGCATGAACTCCAGCAATGATGCGCTGATCGTGCCCTGCACCAGCGGGTCTGCGCGATAGGCGGCGGCGATGCTCGGATCGTGCGAAAGCTTGGCCGGATCAACGGGATTGGGTACCGGCAACCGCGGCGCGATGGCGGAGAGAATCCCCCGCACGATGCCCGCCCCGGGCGGCAATTTCACGCGCAGCGCGGGCGATGACAGCAGCACGCCACGCACCGGGCGGATACGCGCGGTGGTGAAGCGCGCGACGATCAATCCGCCCATGCTGTGGCCGAGCACGAACGGCATCTCGTGCCATTGAGCGACTGCCGCGTCGATGATTTCTGCGAGATCGGTGAGGTAATTGTCTTGCGCGTCGAGCGCCATGCGTGGGCCGCCGCTCTTGCCGTGGCCGCGTAGGTCGAAGGCCCGTACGCGCAGGCCCAGGTCGGTGAGCACCTTGGCCACATGTAGATAGCGGCCGCTGTGTTCGGCCATGCCGTGAACGAGGATGACGGTGCCGCGCGGCTCGCCGGTATCGGGCGCGGGCAACCAGGTGCGGACCAGCAGTTCAGTGCCGTCCTTCATGCGCTGGCGGGTTTCCAGTGCTTGATGGGCGATGGCCTGAGCGGGGGCTTGCGTCATCGGCGTCTCCTCCTTGGGTTGCCAGATTGTGGCATAGACGCCGCCTGCCGCAATCTGCATCAGTAGAGCGCCGCGTCAGTGACAGCAGGCGTCGGTGTCACCGCCTTCGCCACCTTCGCCGGCTACGCTCTGGAGGATCGGGCAATCGGGGCGGTTATCACCGTGGCACGCATTGGCTAGCGTCATGAGCGTGTCGCGCATGCTTTGCAGCTCGCTGATGCGCGCATCGAGATCCGCCACGTGGCGCAGGGTGACGGCCTTCACATCGGCGCTGGCGCGTTCGCGGTCGTTCCACAATGAAAGCAGCGTGCGAATCTCTTCGAGCGAGAAGCCCAGCGAGCGCGACCTGTGGATAAAGCGCAGCACATGCACCGCCCGGGCGTCGTACATGCGGTAGTTGCCTTCGGTGCGCGGGCTGGGCGGCAGCAGGCCAATGCTTTCGTAGTAGCGGATCATCTTGGCCGACACGCCGCTGGCCTTCGCGGCCTCGCCAATGTTGACGGGGCCTTTGTCGATGAGATCGGTACGCGTCATGCGATGTCTCCGGTGGCGCGCCAGCGGCGCAGCATCAGTGCATTGGTGACCACGCTCACGCTGGAGAACGCCATTGCCGCCCCGGCAAAGGTGGGGTTCAGCAAGCCGAATGCCGCAAGCGGAATGCCCACCACGTTATAGACGAAGGCCCAGAACAGGTTCTGCCGAATCTTGGCGACGGTGCGGCGCGACAGGTCCAGCGCGTCGCTCACCAGACGCGGCTCACCACGCATGAGGGTGATGCCGGCGGCCTGCATTGCCACATCCGTGCCCGTGGCCATGGCGATGCCGACATCGGCCGCAGCCAGCGCCGGCGCATCGTTGATGCCATCGCCCACCATCGCCACCACATGGCCGCTCTGCTGCCACGCCGTCACGCGTGCGGCCTTGTCTTGCGGCAGCACTTGCGCGGCCACTTCGTCGATCCCCAGTGCCTGGGCCACGCTGCGTGCGGCGCCTGCGTTGTCGCCCGTCACGAGCGCGGTGCGCACGCCACGCGCCTGCAGGGCGGCCACGGCATCCCGGGCACCGGGCTTGAGTGCGTCGCCAAATGCAATCAGGCCACGCAGCTGTACGCTGCCCTCATCACGCTGCGCAAGCCACGAGACAGTATTGCCTTGTGCTTCCAGCGCATCGGCACGCGCTTGCAATGCACTGCGATCCAGCCCCAGTTCATCCATCCACCGCGCATTGCCGAGTTGCAGCGATGCGCCATTCACGATCCCGCGCGTGCCGCGTCCGGCCAACACTTCCGGCGATTGCGCGGGCGTGACTGCACGGCCCTGCTCTTTCACATATTCACGCGTGGCCTGTGCAAGCGGGTGCGTGTTCTCAGCCTGCAGCGCGGCAAGTTGGTCGAGCAACGTGTCGGCGTCAATGCCGGATGCCGCTTCCACTGCCGTCACACGCGGCTGGCCGACGGTGAGCGTGCCCGTCTTGTCGAAGACGACGAAATCCACCTGCTGTGCGCGCTCCAGCGCCTGCGCATCGGCAATCAGAATGCCGCGCCGCGCGCCCGCACCCGTGCCGGCCATGATGGCGGACGGCGTGGCAAGACCCAGCGCACACGGGCAGGCGATCACCAGCACGGCCACGGCGTTGACGATGGCCGTCTCCCACCCTGCACCGGCGATGGTCCAACCGGCCAGCGTGAGCAACGCCGCCACCAGCACCGCCGGCACGAAGATGGCGCTTACGCGGTCGACCAGTTGTTGGATCGGCGGCTTGGCGGCCTGCGCGTCTTCCACGAGGCGGATGATGCGCGAGAGCATGGTGTCTGCGCCGATGGCCGTGGTGCGCACAAGCAGCACGCCATCCGTGGCGATGGCACCGGCGGTCACGCGGTCGCCTTCGCGCTTGGGCACGGGCAGGCTTTCGCCGGTCAGCATGGATTCATCGACATGGCTCGCGCCTTCCAGCACCACGGCATCCACGGGGATGCGTTCACCGGCACGCACAGACACCACATCGCCCACGCGCACCTGCGCGACGGGGATATCGCGCAGCGTGCCCTCGGCGCCGCGCACGCGAGCGGTATCGGGGCGCAGCGCCTGCAGGGCACGAATGGCCTGCGCGGTCTGGCGCTTGGCACGCACTTCCAGCCACTTGCCAAGCCGCACGAGCGTAATGACCACGGCGGCGCTTTCGAAGTACAAGTGCGGCTCATGGTGCATCCCGTCCGCTCCCGCACGCCACCACAGCCACAGCGACAGCCCATACGCCGCGGATGTGCCGAGCGCGACCAGCAGATCCATATTGCCGGCACCCGCACGCACCGCCCTCCAGCCCGCCTTGTAGAAGCGTGCGCCAATCACGAACTGCACCGGCGTCGCCAGCAGCCATTGCACCCAGGCCGGCAGCATCCAATTGCCGCCGAACCACCCGGCGATCATCGGCAATACGAGCGGAATGGCCAGTGCGGCGGCAATCCACACCGGGCCGGCACCTTCCCAGAAGTCGGGTTCCGCAGTAGCGGGAGCGGCGGTTTCATCGGAAGCGACGCGCGCCTCATAGCCGGCGCCCGTCACAGCAGCGATCAGTGCATCGCTGGCGGCGCCCCCCTGCACGCGAGCGCGCTCGGTTGCGAGATTCACGCTGGCGTCGGTCACGCCAGGCACGGCGCGCAAGGCACGTTCGACGCGACCTGCACAGGCGGCACACGTCATCCCGCTGATATCGAGATCGGTGGAGGTCACGTCGGCAAGGCTGGCGGCGGTCATGGAAGCGTCCGTTCTAAGGAAGATGGCATCAGCCTAGACCTTCCCATCTTGGCAAGGTCAAGCCCGCATTTTACGCTTGCGCTTCCAACAATGGGAAGGTTCATACTGCTCCCGTGATTCTCTCTTCCCTCTTTTCAGGAGCAAACCATGACGACGTCTTCCACGACCTTTTCCGTGAGTGGCATGAGCTGCGGCCATTGCGTGTCGGCCGTCACGCGTGCGGTGCAGCAGGTCGACGGCGGTGCCGATGTGCAGGTGAATCTGGACAAGCAGACCGTTGCTGTCACCAGCGGCGCCAGCACCGATGCGGTCAAGGCCGCCATTGAGCAAGCCGGCTACCCGGTCAAAGCCTTCGCCTAAATCTGCGCGGATAACAAAAAAGGCGTGCCGGTGTGGCACGCCTTTTTTGTTTGCGCGGAAACCGCTTAGAAGCGGTAGCCGACGTTCAGGAAGGTCACGACCGGGTTGATCTTGATCTTCGCTTCGCTCACAACGTGGACGCCGGTCGCCGTCGTGCTGTCGATCGTTGCCGTCGTCTTCAGCGGCAGATACGACACCGACAGGCCAACGAACCAGTCCTTGGTGATGGCGTACGTAGCACCCACGTTCAGCACCGGGTTCAACGAACCGTCGGTCGACACGTTGCTCTTGCTGCCCGGGCCAGCCAGCTTCGTCTGGAAGGCGCTGTTCGTGATCTTCTCGTCGGAGAACCACGTGTAGTTCAAGCCCAGGCCAACGTACGGGCGGAACTTGGTGTCGGCGTTGAAGAAGTACCACTTCGCCAGCACGGCCGGGCTCCATTGCTTGGCCGAGCCGATTTCGCCGTAACCCGACAGCGCGCCAGTACCTTCGATCTTATGGCGCGGCGGAATGCCGCCCACGAGTTCAACGGCAATGTTGTCGGTAAAGAAGTGCGTGAAGGCGAGACCAACGGTATCGGCTTCCTGGATCTTGGCGCCCGTACCGGACTGCGATTGATTCACCGGCATCCCGCCGATGCTCTTCACCAGCAACGGATCGCTGGAGCTGTTCGGCATCACGCGGAACCAGCCGAGGCTGACAACGTTGCTGCCGGCAGCTTGAGCGTGCGCGGCGGTGGCGAGGATCATCCCGGCGGCGGCCGCCAGTGCTTTTTTATAGGCCATCTCTGTATGTGCTCCTGTGTCAGACGCATCCGAGGCAAAACGCAGTTGTTACGTTTGCGGTGCGTTCTCAGTCTCCTCCCAGGCGGAAGGGATGGCCATTATCCCGTGTGATTGCCGTGGCTAGAACCCTTTTTCTAGAGGTTTCCTGTTACAAGCTGTGCGCTAAATCGGCCTGCAGCGGGCGTCTTCGGCACAGGCTCTGTTTTTAAACAGGCTTGGACTTGGATAGCGCAAGCACGCAGGCGGCCAAGTCCCAGAGGGCATTGCCGACGCTTTTGAAGACCACTGGCGACGCTGGCGCGGGCTGCGTGAGCGTGTCCGGCGGTGTATCGACGCACTGTTGTAACGGCCGCACACGCGACCACGGCACGCCGGCCTGCAGCAGGTCGCCGGCTTCGGCCTCCAGGTCAACCAGGGTGTCGGCGTACAGGCGATCGACCGCAGCGGCATGCACGCATAAGCGCGGCGGCAGCTCGGCCATGTCGGGCCGGAACGCGCCAACGGCCGCGATGAAGTGATGCGCGCCCCACGCATAGCCAGCAGGGTGGCTCGGATCGCCCAGATCCGGAAGTACCGGTTGCGATGACGGCGTGGCGGTGATGACCAGCGGCGTCTGTGGGAGCACCGCACGGGCGGCATCTGCCACACCAGCCGCATCGCCACCCGCCAGCGCGGTGGCGTCCATGCCGAGCGCGCGAGCGTACCCCGCCAGCCCATCCGCGCTGGCAGCCGTGCGCGCGATGATCGTGACGCGTCGTGTGCCCAACCCGAAGCGGAAGGCTTCCAGATGCGCGCGTGCCTGGGCACCGGCACCGACCAGCAGCAAATCCCCGGCCGGCTCAGGCGCCAGCAAGCGCGCTGCCAGCAACGACACAGCCGCTGTGCGGTGTGCGGTGACGGTGGGGCCATCCAGCATGAGTTGGCGTTCGCCGGTTCGGGCGTCCATCACCACCACCTCGCCGTGAATGGCCGGCAAGCCCTGCGCAGGGTTGTGCGGGTGCACGGTGATCATCTTGGTGACGGCGATGTCGGCATTGGACGCCGGCATCAGCAGCAAACTGCCACCATCAGCCACCGGCATCACAAGCCGCGCGGGCGCCTGGGCACGGCCCGCGCGCGCATCGCGCAATACCTGAGCGATGGCATCGGCCAGCGCGGCATAGGGCAAGCGGGCCGCCGTGGTGGCAGCGTCGAGGGTCTGCAGCATCGGGCTCCCGCAGAGGAGGAAACGTCGGACGGACCTTATGCCGCGGCGCGGCGCGCGGGGGGCGTGCGGCGCGTAAGCAAGCCGGCGCTGATAAGGAGTTGGGCGGCGGCGTAGCTCCACCAGATCGCCAACTCGTGATCAGTAAACGGGAAGACGAACACGCTGATGCCAATCATGGCATCGGAAGCCGCAAAGGCGAGTGCGCCCCAAGCCGTCAGCGGCCCAGGCAGGCGCGCCAGCAATGCCGCGCACACCATCGCCGAGAGCACCACCATGTAGACGATCACGGGCCCTTTTAACTCGCGCAGACCCGGCCAGTACCACAGCAACATGCCGAGGGCCACGCCGATCATCAAGCCGACGCCAATCATGCGGATGGCCGACGACGCCCCGCGCAGCCCCACCAGCACCCGCAGGTAGCACACGTGCGCTAGCAGGAAACAGCCCAGCCCTGCCATGAAAGAGAACGCCAGCCACGGCAACGCTAGCCATAGATCGCCGAGTGCGGAGAACACCATCGCGCCGATCAGCCAGCGCCGCTCGCGCGGAATCTCGTGCAGCGAGGCGGCGCGCGCCAGCAGCAACGCCATCAGCATTTTCCACAGCGGCTGTGCAACGATGCGGCCCACGAGCGGGGTGCCGGGCGGTACCTCGACGGCCACCATGGTCAGCATGCCACCGTAGGTGACGCCTGCCACCGCAGCGGCCACCCACCACGCGCGAACCCGTGCCGGCATGCCGTAGCCGCCTGACAGATGCGCCGGCGCGTGCACCGGATGCGTGGTGTGTCCCTCAACCATTGTGGTCTCCCGCCCAGACAGGCGTTTCATATCAGCAAAGTGATGTCGGCTTGCAGCGTGACACGCCGCGCACCCTGGCGCAAGGCGCGAATCTACCCACCAAGGTGGGATAGCGGCAACGCGCCATCCCGCTTCAAGGCCGTTAGAACGATATTGGAACGCACGTTATCCACACCCGGCACGCGCATCAACTTGCGCATGACGAATTCCGACAGCGCGGGCAGATCGGGCACCACCACACGCAGCATGTAATCGGCGTCGCCGGCCACGGAATAACATTCCTGCACTGCGTCGAGCAGGCTGATCTCTTCATGAAAGCGTTCGACGATGGCGTCGCCGTGGTGTGCAAGCTTGACGCTGGCAAACACCGTCACGCCCAAGCCCAGCCCCGTCGGCGAAAGCACCACCCGGTAGCCCTCGATCACGCCTTCCGATTCAAGCCGCGCCAAACGCCGCCCGACCTGGCTGGCCGACAGGTGAACCTGCTCCGAGAGCTGCTGATGCGTCGCACGCCCATCGCGCTGAAGGGCCTCCAGCAGGGCCAGATCGAAGATATCGAGTGAAATCATGCACATCTCCTGCGTTTATAGGCTGCATTCTGCATGATTTCCGCAAACAATGTGCAATGGGTGGCGGTTTTGCGGCCAACCCGCGTGGGCGCGCCCATACACTGGCCGGACTTTGATTGCACAAGATCGACATTACAAATGGACATCGCAACCACCGCCCCCGACGCAGCTCAAAACGCCGCCCCGGCCGGCTTCAACGGCACCCTGACCGACAAGCTGCGCGAGCAATTCGCAGAAGGCCTGGACGGCCAGACGCTGCGTGCCGACTTCACCATGCAGCAGCCAGTGCACCGCTACACCGCCGCCGATCACGCAACGTGGCGCACGCTGTACGACCGCCAGGAAGCGCTGCTGCCCGGCCGTGTGTGCGATGAATTCCTGCAAGGCCTGTCGACGCTGGGCATGAGCCGCGATGCCGTGCCGTCATTCGACCAGCTCAATGAAACGCTGATGCGCACCACCGGCTGGCAGATCGTTGCCGTGCCGGGCCTGGTGCCCGACGAAGTGTTCTTCGATCACCTGGCTAACCGCCGTTTTCCCGCCAGCTGGTGGATGCGCCGCCCCGATCAGCTCGACTACCTCCAAGAGCCGGATTGCTTTCACGACATCTTCGGCCACGTGCCGCTCCTGATTAATCCGATCTTTGCCGACTACATGGAAGCCTACGGCAAGGGTGGCCTGAAAGCCGCACGCCTGGGTCAGCTCGACATGCTCGCGCGCCTGTACTGGTACACGGTGGAGTTCGGTCTGATCCGTACGCCGGCGGGCCTGCGCATCTACGGTGCGGGCATCGTGTCGAGCAAGAGTGAATCGGTGTACGCGCTGGATTCGGCCAGCCCGAACCGCATCGGCTTTGACGTGCGCCGCATCATGCGCACGCGCTACCGGATCGACACGTTCCAGAAGACCTACTTCACTATCGACAGTTTCGAGCAGTTGTTCGACGCCACCCGCCCCGACTTCACGCCGCTGTATGAAGAACTCGCCGCGCTGCCGACCATTGGCGCGGGTGATGTGGTGGATGGGGATCTGGTATTGAACGTGGGCAACCGCGAAGGTTGGGCGGACACTGCGGACATCTGACGGCAGATAGTCGAGCGCTGACTATACTGCGCGCATTCAAGACCGAACTTTGCACCCCATCATGATGCCGACCCTGAACGAAGACCAACGCAAGGCCCTTTTTGCCGAACTGCCCGGCTGGACGCTACAGAGTGAGCGCGACGCCATCCAGAAGACCTTCACCTTTGCCGACTTCAACGCCGCGTTCGGCTTCATGACGCGCGTGGCGATCAAGGCCGAGCAGATGAATCACCACCCGGAGTGGTTCAATGTGTGGAATCGCGTGGACATCACCTTGTCCACACATGACGCGAATGGGCTCACGCACCGTGATGCAGATCTCGCGCGCTTTATCGAGCAAGCCGCGAAAGGCACCAGCGCCACCGCCGCAAAGTAACGACGCAATGCTAGCGCTCAGCCCTGTGAGGCTGCGCGCCACGCCTCATATGCCGCCCGCGCCTTGTCGCCCAATTGCTCAGGGGCGATGCGGGTGGCGCCTTGTACAATCATCAGCGCATACGGCTTGGCCAGCGCCGACGCCTCGGCACACAGCCGCAGTTCCTCGCCTTCGGCGGGTGAACGGGCGCGCCAGAAATTAATGGCGGCCTCCAGATCGGTGATGGTGAGCAGGGCATCGGTCATCCGCGCATTGTAGCGCTGCCAAATCACGCCGATCGCCCCTTTTTGCCTTTTCCGCCCCGCACTCTGGATCGAGTCAATGCGCATCCTGCTGATTGAAGACGACCGTGCCATCGCCAGCGGCATCCATGCCGGGCTCACGCAAGCCGGGCATCGCGTGCACGTCGTGCACGACGGTGTCTTCGCCACTGAACAGCTCACTCGGCAGACCCACGATCTGGTGATCCTCGATCTTGGGCTACCCGGTATCGACGGCATGACGCTGCTATCTCAGTTTCGGGCGCGCGATCGCGTGACGCCCGTGCTGATCCTGACGGCACGCGACGGCCTGCTCGACAAAGTGAACGGCCTGAACGCCGGTGCGGACGATTACTTGCTCAAGCCGTTCGAGATGCTCGAACTGGTGGCCCGCGTGGGCGCATTGCTGCGCCGTCGCAACGATTCGACCGAACCCGCCGCACGCCCTGACGTCCTTGTCGGACGACTTCGCATGAGCGGCGTGGAACGGCGCATCTTTGTCGACGCCGCACCGCTGGAACTGTCGCCGCGCGAATTTGCCGTGCTTGAGTTGCTGATGCTGCGCCAGGGCCGGGTGGTTAGTAAGGTGCAGTTGCAGGACCACCTTGCCAGCTTCGGGCACGCCATCGGCGAGGCCAGTCACGATGTGGTGGGCGATACGGCCATCGAAGTCTACGTGCACCGCGTACGCCGCAAGATCGAGCATTCCGAGGCGGAGATCGTCACGGTGCGCGGCTTCGGTTACCTCTTGCAGGCACGCGCCGCGGCGTAGTCCGGCCCATGTTCAAGCGCCACCGTCCTACCTCGTCGTCGGCTTCATCAGCTCCGGCCAAGGGTGCTGGCAACGGTGCCATCAGCCTGCGCCTGCATCTGTTGCGTGCGCTGGCGACACCGCTGTTTGGTTTGATCGTGGGTACCGGCGCGCTGTCGTATTGGCTGGCGGCGCACTACACCGCTCAGGTGTTCGATCGCGCATTAGTGGGTGTGGCCAACACGCTGGCCGAACAGTTGCGCATCGCTGGTCCGCACGTGCCGGCGGCCAAGCTCTACGACATCGCCCTCACCGCGCAGACGCTCGTACAGAACAGCGGCGAAGACCGCATCTACTGGCGCATTTCCGGCCCCATGGGCACGCTCGTCGGGCGCGACACGCCGCTGGGCTACGGCTCGGGCCAGGTCCGCATTGGCGATGCACGCGTGTTCTATAGCTGGATCGACGGCAAACAGGTGCGCGCCGTGCATCTGCTCGTTCCGGGCGTGAGTGCAGAGGTGCCCAAGCCGCGCTCGCCGCGCCAGCCGGTGCTGCCCGAACCTGAAGACGACGTTACACGCCCCGCGCTCGCGCCCACGCAGGCGCAGACGGCACCGGCATTCAACCCGTCCAATCCGCCTGACACCATGAAGGCGGAAGACGGCATCGTCGTGGAAGTGGCGGAGCTGCTGGACCACCGCGATACGGCGGCCAAGGAAGTGCTGCTATCGGTGTCGATTCCGTTGATCGTGCTGCTGGCAATCGGCGGCCTGATTCTCTCGCTCGTGCTCAAGGAAGAGCTGCAGCCGTTGCAGACGCTGGCCGACACGCTTAACAAGCAGAGCGCACGATCGGTGACGCCGCTGCCGGCTGAATCAGCAGAGCGCGTGCCCGCCGAACTGCAACCGCTCATCAACGCGATGAACGCGCTGCTTGCCCGGCTGCGCGACGCGCTTGAAGCGCAGCGCACCTTCATCGCAGACGCTGCACATCAACTGCGCACGCCGCTCACCGCGTTGAAGCTGCACGCCGATCGCGCTGTCGATGCCAAGACATTGGACGAGGCCCGCCCTGCACTGCTGGAGCTGCAATCGGGTGCCAACCGCGCCGTGCGTCTGTCCAACCAGTTGTTGACGCTGGCGCGTGCCGAGCCAGGCATGACGCTCGATCAATTGGGCCCACCGATGCAGGTCGATCTCGTCGCGCTGGCGTTCGACACCGGCGCCGAGTGGGTACCGCGCGCGCTGGCACGTGGGCTGGATCTCGGCTTCGAGGCCTGGCCGCAGGAAGCAGCATCGCCGGGTTCGTTGCAGGCGCCGGTGCTGGCCAACGTGGTGCTGCTGCGCGAGGCCATCAGCAACCTGCTCGACAACGCCATCAAATACGTGCCGGCCGGCGGACGCGTGACCTTGCGTGCCGGCACGGAGGCCGACGCGGCATCCCGATGGTGGGGTGTGGTGAGTGTGGAAGACAACGGCCCGGGCATTCCGCTCGAGCGGCGCGGCGAAGTCTTCCAGCGCTTCTTCCGTGGGGATGCGGACCACCGCCCGGGGCAACCGCAAGGCAGCGGCCTGGGCCTAGCCATCGTGCACGACATCGTGCGTCTGCACGGCGGCACCGTCGCCATTGAAGATGCGACTGCGCGTGACGGCAGCCGCGTAATGCGCTTCGTGTTGCGCCTGCCGCTGGCAAGCGATTCCGTCTGAACGACGGACCTTCTGCTTACTTCTTCTTACGCTTCTCGGGCGGTGCCAGCATGGTGCCGCGGCACTTCTTCGCGCCGCAGCGGCACGCAAACTGTTCCTTCAGAGCCTTGGTCTGGCGGCCTTCGATGACGAGGCCGTAGTCGTAGAACAGTTCTTCGCCGGGTTCGATATTGCGCAGCGCGTGAATGAACACGCGGCCGTCCTCTTCTCGCGCCTCGCAGTTTGGCTTGCAGGCGTGGTTGATCCACCGCGCGCGGTTGCCGCCAAACTTGGCGTCGATCACGCTGCCGTCTTCCAGGCTGAAATAGAACGTGTGATTCGGATCGGACGGGTCGTGCGGATGGCGGCGCAGCGCCTCCTTCCACGTGATGTGCTCGCCCTTGTATTCGATGATCTTCTTGCCGCGTGCGATGGCGACCACGGCATACACGCCGCGTCCGTGCACGCCCGATTCGCGCACCTCGATGCGATCGCGGCGGCGCAGTTTGGCCGGAGCTTCCGGCGTGGGCGAGGACTCAGCCAGAGCCGGCGTGGCATCAGGGGACGTGCGTGTCATGGAGAAATGGCGCGGTAAAGCGAAACAAGAACGTCGATCAACGAAGCCGTGAGCCTACACCAAAAGCATGGCATCTCGACACGTGCCGCAACCCCATGCCGCCCGGTCAATGTGGATAACCTGGCCCGCAGCTGTGGATAACTACCGGCAAAGGCTGTTGGCTGTCTGTGGCTGCCCTGTCGACGGTGTGGGCACAAGTGACGGGGTTGCCAGGCCGGTGGTCGGAAAAAACAGCAAGCTATCCACCTGAGGACACACGCGGTACCCCCTGTTTTGCTTGCCACAAGTGTTTGAACATAAAGCGCTTTTTCCACTTATCCACAGAAACTATCCACCGTTATCTACTACTACTATCTGTATACATAAGAAAAAAGGTAAACCAACTGATCGACTTGCGTCGAACCTATCAGCGAGCAGACAGCCAACCGCAAATCAGAACATCGAGCGTTAGCATTGATGTGATTGGATCGCCTCGCACCGTAGAGCCGGTGCGGTTTTGCGGAACCCACATACCACGCGCCGTTACAAAGCTCACGTGCCGACGCTGTTCGCATGCCGGTATCATGTCGCCCTTGGAGCCATCCCCCGGAGGCTCTGTTGTGTGTTTTATCTACTCTTGAAGGGAGTCAAGCAATGACGAAAACCGAACTGATCGACGCCATCGCCAGCGGCGTAGACGGTCTGACCAAGGCCAAGGCCGAGCAGGCACTGAACGTGACGCTGCAAGCCATCATGGAATCCGTTGGCAAGGGCGATGCGGTCAGCCTCATCGGCTTTGGTACCTTCAGCCAAGGCGAGCGTGCCGAGCGTATGGCCCGCAACCCGCGCACCGGCGAAGAAATCAAGGTCGAAGCGGCCAAGACGGTCAAGTTCAAGGCCGGCCAGAAGTTCAAGGACGCTGTCAACGCCTAAGGCAATGACAACCCTCGGCGTGACCAGCGCGTCTGGTTAGCGCCAACGACGTGGCATGCCATTGCATGCGTGAATCGACCGCAGCATCGGCGTACCACGTCGGAAGGCCTGTCTCCCCGTCAGGCCATCCCTTCTCCCTCTTCCATGTCCCGCCCTTTCCTGCGCAATTCGCTCGCTCTGCGCATTGCCCTGCCGATCATCCTGATCGCACCGGTCCTCTGGTTTGCCGGTTGCGCCACGCCGCCTGCGCGCCCGCAAGCTGAACCGCTGCCCGACAACGAAGTCGTGCAAACGCGCCCAGGGGCGACCCCGCGTGAAAAGATGATCGAGATTGCCCTGGCCGAATGGGATCGGTGGGGGCGCCAGGTTGTGCGTGTGGGGCGTGACGATACGTATTGCGTGGCAGGCGGTGGGTTTCCCGACCAACCGCAGGGCCGCTGGCTGACACCCGACGACCCGACACCCGCCCCGTCCGATGAAGAAAGCGGCACCGACATGCCGTTGCCCAAGTCGGTTGCTACGCCTGCAGTACCGCCCCCTGCGCCCTGCCTGCGCTATCCGGACGGCACGGGCGGTGAAGCTACCGGACGCGGTTGCATGCTGGCCAAGCGCTACTGGGGCATCGTCGGCAAGACACCAACCTGCCAGCAGCTGACCACCGGCGGCTGGGCGTGGTCTGCGGTGTTCATCTCATGGATCATGCGCAAGGCCGGCTTGCAGAACGATCAGTTCTTGACCGGCGCCACGCATGCGGAATACGTGACCGACGCGCGCGATCATCTGCTCAAGCATCCCGCCTTCGTTCTTGAACGTACACCCGCCGTGCCGCGCCCAGGCGACCTCATCTGCACTGCGCGCGGCGCCGATCGCTTCATGACGGATCCGGCAGAGATCCAGGCCGGCAGAACGCCCATGCACTGCGATCTCGTCGTCGAGGTGGACCCGGTGCGCCATGAGGTGAAATCAATTGGCGGTAACGTGCAGCAATCCGCATCGATGAGCATCACCGAGTTGAACGACGCCAATCAACTCGATCCGTACACCAATTCTGTCATGCAGTGGCTGGTGATCCTGCGCAACCAGTTGCCCTAGCAGACAGCGGATGTAACCAAGTTTGACGTTCGGCGCGAATTAATTAACATGTGAATAAATTTAGCGCCGGCAACCCGACCGGCGCATGGCCCCTGCGATCAGGAGACAGGTCATGACGGTGCTTTCGCTTTCGCTCGATCCCGGTTCGAACATCCAGGCCCATCGCCCGGCTTGGTGCGGCCCACATGAATGGGTCGCGCGCGTGAAGCTGGCGGCGTGCTATCGCATCTTTGCGCAGCTGGGCTGGACCGAACTCATCTACAACCACATCACGCTGCGCCTGCAGCCGGAAGACGGTGCGGATGACGATGAAGGTCCGTACTTTCTGATCAATCCGTTTGGCCTGACCTATGCCGAGGTTTGCGCGTCGAACCTCGTGAAGATCGACCTGCAGGGCAATGTGCAGCGTGCGACGGGTCAGCCGGACTGGCCGGTCAATCCGGCTGGCTTCACCGTGCATGCTGCCATTCATGCGGGCATTCCGGGGGCGCACTGCGTGATGCACACGCACACGACCGCCGGCATGGCGGTGGCGTGTGCGCGCGATGGCTTGTCGATCAGCAATTTCTACGCGGCGCAACTGCACGGCAAGGTCGCGTATCACGACTTCGAGGGCATTACCGTGCATGCCGACGAAGGACCGCGCCTGGTGAAGAACATCGGCGACAAGCCGGCCGTCATCCTGCGCAACCACGGGCTGCTGGCGTGGGGTGATTCGATTGCGCGGGCGTTTGCGATGCTGTGGCTGCTCAACCGCGCGTGCGAGATCCAGCTCGCTTCGACATCGATGGGCCCGGTGCTGGAGATTCCCGAAGCAGTGGCACGCAACTGTACGCGCGATTCACTGCAGTTCAATCCGAATTTCGGTGCGGGTGAGGACGTGTTCGCGGCGCTCACGCGCACCATCGACCGAATCGACTCTTCCTACCGTTCCTGATTCTCTCTTCGACGATATGACACGCATCTGCATCGTGGGCGCCGGCGCGGTCGGCGGCTATCTTGGCGCGAAGCTCGCACTGGCAGATCAACCGGTCAACGTGCTGGCACGTGGGGCCACGCTTCAGGCGTTGCGCGCAGAAGGCCTGCGCCTGACAGAAGACGCTGCAACGCATACCGCACAGGTGAGCGCAAGCGATGAAGCGCATGCGCTGGGTGTGCAGGATGTCGTGATCGTCGCCGTAAAAGCCCCCGCCATGGAAAGCGTGGCGCAAAGCATCGCCCCGCTCATCGGCCCCCAGACCTGCGTGGTGGTGGCAATGAATGGCGTGCCCTGGTGGTTCTTTGATCGGCCGGGGCCGCTGCAGGGATTGCGCCTGCAGTCGGTTGACCCGCATGGCCAGATTGCCGAGGCCATTCCGACTCGCAACGTGCTCGGCTGCGTGGTGCATCTGACGTGTTCGACGTCTGCGCCAGGGCACGTGCGCCATGGTTTCGGCAAGCGATTGATTCTCGGCGAACCGGCTGGCGGCACGTCGCCTCGCCTGGATGCCGTTGGAGCGCTCCTTGAACGCGCCGGTCTGCAGATCGAGCGTAGTGAAGCCATCCAGCGCGACATCTGGTTCAAGCTGTGGGGCAACATGACCATGAACCCGGTGTCGGTGCTGACGGGTGCAACGTGCGACCGCATCCTCGATGATCCGCAGGTCAGTGCGTTCTGCCTGGCCATCATGGAAGAAGCGAAGGCCATCGGCGCGCGCATCGGCTGCCCGATCGCGCAGAGCGGTGAAGAGCGCAGTGCTGTGACGCGCCAGCTCGGTGCGTTCAAGACATCGATGCTGCAGGATGCCGAGGCCGGGCGTGGTCCGCTGGAAATCGACGCGCTGGTGGCGTCTGTGCGGGAGATCGGTCAGCACGTTGGTGTGCCGACGCCGTATATCGATGCGCTGCTGGGTCTGGTGCGATTGCACGCGCAGACCCGCGGCCTGTACTAAGCAGGCGAGGTGCGTTTGTGTTCGCCCCTTGCGTCTATTGGTAGGTCACCGTGAATGTAGCGGCGGCATTTGCCACGCCAGGGGTCACGCTCGCATCGGTCTGCAAGTAACGCGCCTTCAGCGGAATGGCGTAGTTGCCATCGGCGGTGGTGGTCTGCCACTTGACGCGAGAGCTCAGCGGGAGCGGTTGATCGTTGTAGAGCAACTGCAAGGCCACGCCTTTTGCAGCGGAGGTGTCTGCGGAGAGGTTCAACAGACCGCGCGAGGGGTCTTTTGCGTTGCCATCAATCTGGAAGTTGATAGCAACTCCTTTTTGGCACAGCACCGGAATACTGAAGGCCCGCGTGTTCTTGTCGGTGGGCCACGTGCCGGGGCCGTTGAATGCGCGCGCATTCACGGTTCCCATATCGACCACGATCGACTTGTTACCGAGCGTGCAAGACACCGTATTAACCGCGAACGAGCCAATGTTGATGCGTGCTTCGGGACTGTGCCAGCTGATCTTGTTGCTTTTGAGAATGAACGAGCCCACGTTGAGCGATACCACCTGGCCGGTTCCCGTCACCTCGGCCGTCTTGTAGAAGGTGACGAAGGCCTTGGCATACATCGGCTGGACCGACCACATCCCGTTGATAGAGCACATCAGCTCGTTGTTCGGGTTCTCGGTGTCCGTTCCCGTGACCCAATAGATTTTTGTCGCGCAGTTCGGATATTGGCCGGCCACCGCGTAGCCGATGCCCGCAACATTCGTGCTGTAGACGCGCCGGCCATTGAAGGTTCCGGCGTATGTGCCATAACCCTTAATCCCGAAGTCTTGCCACGTGAGGGAAGGACTGGTATTCACGCATCGATAAGCCGGCACGAGTTCGGTAGAGATGGCGGTACCGATCTCCGAGCCAACGGGTAAATCGCGCTGGACGACCAGATTTGGAGGCTGGATGGTGGTGAGGCTTGTAACGACCTGGCACTGGTAGGCGAATGCGCCTTTCACGCTGGCGAATATCAGGCCGATGGCCACCCTCATCAAAACTGCGCGCATCTAGTTCTCCGCTGAAAAAAATGCACGGAGCAGACCCGCGTGCCGGCAAGGTACATCGACTTCCTGCAAAGAAAAAGAGGCTCATGCTGCCGATCTGGCATGACGCGGTGTGGATGCAAGGAGGTCGGTGAACTGGTCGGAGCACTGTCCGTGGCCTACGTTGCATAGGCCAAGCGATTGTTTCATGTGCACGCAGGGATGCAGAATCGGAACGCTCCTATATTCCCAAGGCATCAGGCTTGGCCTGGCCGCCGACAAACCACGCCTGCGAGCGTTATAACGGCCAGGAAAGTGCTGGAGGGCTGATTCTATGCGCGATTATTGGTAGGTCAACTTGAACGTGGCATTCGCGTTCGCCACGCCAGGGGTCACGCTCGCATCGGTCTGCAGGTAACGCGCCTTCAGCGGAATAGCGTAGTTGCCATCGGCGGTGGTGGTCTGCCACTTGACGCGAGAGCTCAGCGGGAGCGGTTGATCGTTGTAGAGCAACTGCAAGGCCACGCCTTTTGCAGCGGAGGTGTCTGCGGAGAGGTTCAACAGACCGCGCGAGGGGTCTTTTGCGTTGCCATCAATCTGGAAGTTGATAGCAACTCCTTTTTGGCACAGCACCGGAATACTGAAGGCCCGCGTGTTCTTGTCGGTGGGCCACGTGCCGGGGCCGTTGAATGCGCGCGCATTCACGGTTCCCATATCGACCACGATCGACTTGTTACCGAGCGTGCAAGACACCGTATTAACCGCGAACGAGCCAATGTTGATGCGTGCTTCGGGACTGTGCCAGCTGATCTTGTTGCTTTTGAGAATGAACGAGCCCACGTTGAGCGATACCACCTGGCCGGTTCCCGTCACCTCGGCCGTCTTGTAGAAGGTGACGAAGGCCTTGGCATACATCGGCTGGACCGACCACATCCCGTTGATAGAGCACATCAGCTCGTTGTTCGGGTTCTCGGTGTCCGTTCCCGTGACCCAATAGATTTTTGTCGCGCAGTTCGGATATTGGCCGGCCACCGCGTAGCCGATGCCCGCAACATTCGTGCTGTAGACGCGCCGGCCATTGAAGGTTCCGGCATATGTGCCATAACCCTTAATCCCGAAGTCTTGCCAACTGAGAGTGGGGCTGGTGTTCACGCATCGATAAGCCGGCACGAGTTCGGTAGAGATGGCGGTACCGATTTCCGAGCCAACGGGTAAATCGCGCTGGACGACCAGGTTTGGAGGCTGGATGGTGGTGAGGCTTGTGTAGGTCTGACACTGGTAGGCGAATGCGCATTTCGCACTCGCCAACATCGCACCGACGGCTACCCTCGTGAAGACTGCGCGCATCTAGTTCTCCGCTGAAAGAAGTGCACGGAGCAGACCCGCGTGCCGGCAAGGCACATCAACTTCCTGCAAAGACAATTCCACGCCGCCGTTCTGGCATTGAATGGTGTGGATGCGGGGAGGTCGATTCCTGTCCGGAGCGCTGTCCGTGGCCTACGTTGCATAGGCCACGCAATTGTTTCAGCGGCACACCGCCGAACGAATAGGACGGCTCTTACTTTTTTTTTCTGGAGTGATGCGGCCAGCGCGGCGCCCCAGGTGTGAGTGCGGCGCGTGCGTGAGGACGGCCGGAGCGGACCGGCCGTCGGGCGTTCAAGGTGCCAGCGCCGGGTGCTTCAACGCATGCGCCGTTTCGATCCACTGCTGGTGATACGCCGCATCGTCGCGCTTGAGACCCAGCTCGCCGTTCTGATATGCCATCGCCAAGGCTTGCACGGCCTCTGGCAATTCGTGCTCGGCGGCGTCCTGGTACAACGCCAGCGCGCGGGCCTCATCGCGCGGCACACCATCGCCTTCACGGTACGCGTTGGCCAGCATGAACATCGCTGCCGGAATCTCGTGCCGGGCAGCGCGATCAAACCAGTGTGCAGCCTGTACGGTGTCGATGGCCGTGCCGTAGCCGCTGCGATACATCACGCCCAGGTAATACGCGGCCGCCGCGTCGCCCTTGTCAGCGGATTGACGCAGCAGACGCAGCGCGCGCGGATAGTCGCGCTCCACCCCGCCGGTGCCGAGCAGCAGCGCCTTTCCCAGCGACAACTGCGCACGCGCATCGCTCGATGCAGCGGTTTCGAGCCAGCGCATCCCTTCGTTTCGCAAGACGCTGTCGTGCGCGCTGAGCAACGCTTCGCCCAACGCGGATTGCGCCGGCACCAAACCGCTGCGTGCGCGCTGACGCAGTTGCTGCAGCGCCTCGGGCTCCATCGCCTGCACAACCATCGCGCGCCACGATTCCAGCTGCGTGGCATCCACGGCGGGTGCCTGGCGTGCGTGCGACAGCCAACCGCCGGCCGCCACGATGATCGCCAGCGCCGCGGCCACGGTCAGCATCGGCACCGACTGGCGCGGAGATTCCAAGGCTGGCGCACCAACCCATGCGGAACGAAGAGAAGGCATGGCGTGTTCCTCTTACTGCGTCAGATCGATCTGATACAGCGACAACCCCTTGTTGGTGCCGTCATCGGCCTGATACAGCGTGACGTTGTTGATGCCCGCCGCCCCGGCCGCCGTCAGCTTGCCCGCCGCCGACGGGAACACCACCGTTGCCGCCGACGTCGCCAGCTTCGTAAAGCGCCAGCTGCGCTGCGAACCGTTGGTCGCACGCTTCACGCTGCCGATCTTCTTGATGTAGCTGATCAGCACATCGCGGTTGGCATCCGGCGAGGCATAGATCGTCTTGCTGCCGTCTAGGCCCGGGAAGTTGCCACCGCCGCTTGCACGGTAGTTGTTGGTCGCCACGATGAACTGCGCTGCCGGGTCGAGTGCCACGCCCTTGTACATGAGGTTCTTGATGCGGCTGCCCACGGGCTGCGTGACATCAATCTCATACGTCAGGTCCGGCGTGGTGAACATATCGAAGTTGTAGCCCGGGAAGGTGCTCACCAGTTTCTGCACCGTCGCTTGCGTCGGGTCGATGGTGTTGAAGCGCTTGGCCGCCGTCTCCAGCCAGTTCTTGATGTCGGTACCCGCCACCTTCACTGCGTAGACCGTGTTCGGATACAGGTACAGGTCAGCCGCGTTGTTGATCGCCAGCGGGCCAGCCGCCACATCGGTGAAATCCGTACCGCCACCAAAGCCGCTCTTGAACGGTGCGCTCACCGACAGCACTGGCAGCGAAGCGTACTGCGGCAGGTTTGCCTGAACATACGCCGACACGTAATCCGCCTGCGCCTGGTTGACGATCTCGATGGCACCCGGATCGCCCACGTCGGCAAAGTACGTGCTCATGTTGAAGTCGGTGCTACCCACCGGCGTCTTCACGTAGTTGATCGTCGCCTGGTGTTCGGTGGCGATGGCTGCGGAAACAGTCGGGTCGGCCGCCACGTACGTTTTGTCCGCGTTCTGGATCGAGCGCGCCTCCACCGTGGTCTGCGTCTTGTCGACGGCCCAGTTCGTGCCGTTGAACGTCAGGCCAAGCTTGATCACACCCAGGTGCTTGCCCCAGTAGTTGGCCATCACCGTCGGCACACCGTTCACGGTGCCGGCCACCTTGTCGACACCCGGCAGGTTGAACTGACTGACGGTGCTCTTGGCATCCGGGAAGAGCTGGTGCGAATGGCCGATCAGCATGGCATCGATGCCCGGCACGGTGGACAGCCACCAGCTGCCGTTCTCCATCGTCGGCGAATACGTGGAGTTGTCGAGCCCCCCGTGCGAAATGGCCACTACCAGGTCGGCGCCCTTCGCGCGCATTTCGGGGATGTACTTGGCGGCCGTTTCCTTGATGCCGACGGTATAAACCTTGCCGTCGAGCCAGCGCTTGTCCCAGCTCGTGATGGTGGGCGGCGTAAAGCTGATGATGCCGACCTTGACCGGCGCGGTGATGGTGCTGCCGTCCGGCGCCGTGGCCGTCACCGTCTTGGTGATGATCGTGTACGGCTGGAACAGCGGCGCATTCGTCTTTGCGCTCACCACGTTGGCCAGCACCTGCGGGAAGGTCGGGCCCGCGCATTTCTTCTGCGTGGCCGGATCGGGCAGGCCATCGACGTTGAACGTATTGCCCGTGACTTGCGACAGATACGGCAGGCCGTAATTGAACTCGTGGTTGCCGATGCCGCCGCCGTCGTACTTGGCAGCGTTCATCACCTTGTAGATCGCCAGCGTCTGGTCGCACGTGACCGGGCTCACCATGGCCTGGTAGTCCGACAGCGCGGTGCCCTGGATGGTGTCGCCGTTGTCCAGCAGCAGCGTGTTCGGGAATTGCGTGCGCGCCTGGTTGATGAGCGTCGCTACGCGCTCGAAGCCAAGCGAGTTGTCGGCCGCGAGCTTGAAATAGTCGTACGACAGCACGTTGGTGTGCAGGTCGGTCGTCTCCAGCACGGCCAGCGTGGCCTTGGTGCCGGCGGGGGCAGCACTGGTGGCAGGCGTGGCGCTGCCAGTGGAGGGGCTATCGTCGCTGCCGCCACAGGCAGCCAACGACATCGACAAAAAAACAGCAAGCGGCAACGCCGCCGAACACAATGGTCGGACTCGCATGAACTTCTCCCTGAAGTCTATTTTTTCGTATGCGAACTACGGACTGCTGAATGCGAATTGCGAATTGCTGATGAAGCGAATGACGCGCGGACGCGCACGCAGAATCGGGGAACCGTTTGCGCAACGCGAAAGGACAACAGACTGGGCCGGGGGGTGCAGAAGCGGAGAAGTATCAAAAGCGTGCATGACGATGCTGTGACCATCGCATGACATTTGCGCGTGGCCCCGGCGGTGTGGAGAACAGCGCCGGCTGCGGGTCTCAGCCGGATGGCGGAGCGGCGGGGCCAAAAAATCCAAGGCGTTTCGTCAACAACGTTAGAATGAGCCCATTTTTCCGCGTAGCCGTTCTATGTCCCAGAAGAAAGCGCCGCTGTTCGAGATCCGCAGCGGCACCGTCGATGCCCTGCTGCTGTCGCCGCGCACCGCCGACATGGACGCCCTGGCCGCCGAACTCACGCGACGCTTTGCCGACACGCCGGAGTTTTTCTCCAACGACGTCATTGCCATCGATGTGCGCCGGCTGGCTGAAGACGAGCGCCTGCCCATCGACCGTTTGGTGGAGACGCTGACCTCGCTGCGCGCCCGCGCGATCGGCGTGGTTGCCAGCCCGGAGCAGGCTGAGTGGGCCCAGGCCTCTGGTCTGCCGCTGCTCGACAGCCACGGCCGCCGTCCGCGTGGCGAGAAAGACGCCAAGGACAACGGCGAAGGCCAGGACGCCCCCGAGCACGCCCAGGCTGCCGAAGCGCCGGCCCCCGCCCCCGCTGTTCCCCCCGTCGATGCCGTGGCCATGCAGCCCGGCACGATGATCATCGATCGTCCGTTGCGCTCCGGCCAGCGCATTTATGCGCGCGGCGACCTCGTCGTGCTCGACCTTGTGAGCGACGGCGCCGAGGTGATCGCCGAGGGCAACATTTACGTTTATGCCTCGCTGCGCGGTCGCGCGCTGGCGGGCGTGAAGGGCAACCTGGACGCGCGCATCTTCTGCACGTGCCTGGAGCCTCAACTAATTTCCATCGCCGGCATCTACCGCACCGGCGAAACCCCGTGGCCGGAGCCCTACGCCAGCAAGCCTGCGCAGGTCCGGCTCGCGGACAACACGCTGGTTTTCGAACCGTTGCGGATGAAGTGACGCACCCCGTGCGCCGAGCGATTTAACTTTTCGATATACGAGCCATGACCAAGATCATCGTAGTCACCTCCGGCAAGGGCGGCGTCGGCAAGACGACCACCAGTGCGGCGTTCTCTGCCGGCCTTGCGCTGCGCGGCCACAAGACCGCCGTCATCGACTTCGACGTCGGCCTGCGCAACCTCGACCTCATCATGGGCTGCGAGCGCCGCGTCGTGTATGACCTGATCAACGTGATCCACGGTGAGGCCAACCTGAACCAGGCCCTCATCAAGGACAAGAAGTGCGAAAACCTGTTCATCCTCCCCGCCTCGCAGACGCGCGACAAGGATGCGCTCACGCGTGAAGGCGTCGAGAAGGTGATCGAAGGCCTGAAGGAAATGGGCTTCGAATACATCGTCTGCGATTCGCCCGCCGGCATCGAGTCGGGCGCGCTGATGGCGATGTACTTTGCCGATGAGGCCATCGTCGTGACGAACCCGGAAGTCTCTTCGGTGCGCGATTCGGATCGCATCCTGGGCATCCTGTCGTCCAAGTCGCGCCGCGCAGTGGAAGGCAAGGAGCCGATCAAGGAACACCTGCTGCTCACACGCTACAACCCGAAGCGCGTGTCCGAAGGTGAAATGCTGTCGCTCACCGACATTCAGGAAATCCTGCGCATCAAGCTGATCGGCGTGATTCCGGAATCGGAGGCCGTGCTGCAGGCGTCCAACCAGGGCACGCCCGCCATCCACATCGAAGGCTCCGACGTGGCGAACGCCTACCACGACGTGATCGACCGCTTCCTGGGCAAAGAGAAGGAACTGCGCTACGTCGAATACAACAAGCCGGGCTTCCTGCAGCGCCTGTTCGGCGGCAGCGGTAAATAAGGAGACGCACATTCATGTCGATTCTGTCTTTCCTGCTGGGCGAGAAGAAGAAGACTGCGACCGTCGCCAAGGAACGTCTGCAGATCATCCTCGCCCATGAACGTACCGCCAGCGGTGCGCCTGCCGACTACCTGCCCGCGCTGCAACGCGAGCTGGTGGCCGTGATTTCGAAGTACGTAAAGATCGGCAACGACGACATCAAGGTCAACCTCGAGCGCCAGGACAACCTGGAAGTGCTTGAGGTGAAGATCGAGATTCCGCAGGCCTGATCGCGCCTTAGCGCACACGGATGATGCGGCCCGCCGGTGCGTCCGGCGCGGCCGGCATCGGCCCCACATAGGCGGCTCTCGGGCGAATCAACTGCCCCGCCGCGCGCTGCTCCAGCGCGTGCGCAATCCAGCCTGCCGTACGTCCCGCCGCAAACAGGCCAAAGCCTGAACCTTCCGGCAGCCCGAGTACACGCCGGGTGGCCACCAGCGCGAAATCCACCGATGGCCCATCGCCGGTCAGCCCGGCCACGGCATCCATCACGGTTTGCAGCCGCCTGCGTACCGCGCCCGTCTTCGGCAACTGTGCCAGGATTGCACCAGCGCGCGGGTCGGCCTTGCGATACAGCGGGTGGCCAAAGCCCGGCAACGCATCGCCGCGATCAAGCCGACGGCGCAGTGCCGTTGCCACGGAACGCTCCCCTTCCAGCTCGCTCAGCAATGCCTCCACGCGCGCCGTGGTGCCGCCATGGCGGCCCCCGGTGAGCGCAGCCAGCCCTGCACTGACCACGGCGCCCAGGCTGGCGCCGGTTGATGCGACAACGCGCGCTGCAAAGCTCGAGGCATTGAGTTCGTGATCGGCGCAGAGCACCAGTGCGACGCGGATGGCCTCTGCGGCGCGCGCATCAACGTTCCATGCCTGCTGGCATTGCAGATGCACGTGCGCAGCGTCGGGCTTGCGCCCGAGCATGGCGGCAAATACCACGCGCAGGAGTGCGCCGGCATCGCGCGCTGTGCGTGCGGAATCCTGGCGCCACGCGGCCTCGTCCAGGGCCGGCAAGGCAAGCGCGCACAGCGCCATGCAGCGTTGGCGGATGTCCGCGTCTGCCAACGACGTGAGCGCTGCGTACCAACTTTTCGGCAACACCGGCGCGGGCGCGTTGAAGGCCGCCGCCTCTTCGCATTGCCAGAGTTGCGCCGCAACGGCCTCCAGCGTGGCGCGTTCGGCCAATTCCACAGCAGGCGTGCCGCGATAGAACAACTGCCCGTGATCGATCAGCGTGATGGCCGATTCCATGACCGGCAGGCCCCAGTCCAGCGCGTGGCGCACCACCTGGCGCGGGCGCCGTCCGCCGGAACGCTGATCTGCCAGGCGTGCCACATCGGCTTCGCGGTAGCGGCTGCCGCGTCCATCGGGCGACGGGTACGCCGCCAGCAGCCCGCGGCTCACATAGGCGTACAGCGTTGGGCGCGAGATGTGCAGGCGCGCGGCGGCTTCGGCGGCATTGAGGTAGGTCGTCATCGGGCCGGTTGAGGTGGACGCCAATTGAGGTTGATCAGTCTAGTCAATGTTGACGCTATCGGCGGTGCGGGACTGTAATGGGCGCACTTTCCCCGCGGAGCCCCGCCATGCCGTCACCCATTGCTGATGTGGTTGATCCTTCCATGCAGACTGTCAGCTCCGCCGGCGCACTCAGCCAGTTGTGGAGCGTGCTCGGCCAGCCGGCCGACGCGCTGTCGCGCGCAACGTTGACGGGCGCTGAGCCGGCGCTGCCGTCGTCGTTTGCCGTGGGCACGCTCGCGCAAAGCACCATCGCTGCCGCTGCGCTTGCGGCGGCGCAGGTCGACACGTTGCGCAGCGGGCGGCAGCAGACCGTGTCGGTCGACATGCACCATGCCGCGCTGGAATTTCGCTCCGAGCGTTACTTCCGTCTCGATGGCCAGTTGCCGCCCGAACCGTGGGACAAGATTGCCGGGCTCTACCGCTGCGGCGATGGCCGCTGGGTGCGCCTGCACACGAACTTTCCGCATCACCGTGACGGCGTGCTGAAGTTGCTGGGCTGCGCGTATGACCGGGCGGCCGTGGCCGCTGCGCTGAAACAATGGAAGGCCGAAGCGTTTGAAGAAGCGGCGGCGCAGGCGGGCATGGTCGTGACCGCCGCGCGCACGTTTGAAGCGTGGGACGCACACCCCCAAGGCATTGCCGTGGCGCGGCAACCGCTGATGACGATCGAACGCATTGGCGATGCGCCACCGCAGCCTCTGCCCGCGCATGCCGACGGCCGTCCGCTCTCGGGGGTGCGCGTGCTCGATCTCACGCGCGTGATTGCCGGCCCCGTCTGCGGCCGGACGCTGGCGGCGCATGGGGCCGATGTGCTGCTCGTCACAGCGCCGCATCTGCCCGCCGTTCCGCCGCTGGTGATCGACACCGGGCGCGGCAAGCGCTCCGCGCAGCTCGACTTGCGCGACGCGGCGGGTGCCGAGCAACTCTGCACGCTGCTGCGCGACGCCGACATCTTCGTGCAAGGGTATCGGCCCGGTGGCTTGGCGGCGTTGCAGTTTGGCCCCGAGCAGGTGGCAGCGCTGCGCCCGGGCATCGTCTACGTGAGCCTGTGCGCATACGGCTATGACGGCCCCTGGGCCAATCGACGAGGCTTTGACTCGCTTGTGCAGACCGCCAGCGGGTTCAACTGGGCGGAAGCACAGGCAGCCGGTGACGCCAAGCCGCGCCCGCTACCCGCACAGGCGTTGGACCACGGCGCCGGTTACCTGATGGCCGCTGGCGCCATGACGGCGCTCGCACGCCGCATGACGGAGGGCGGCAGCTGGCACGTGCGTGTGTCGCTCGCGCAGACGGCGCATTGGCTGCGCAGCTTCGGCCGCATGGCCAATGGGTTCGATGCGGCCGACCCGCGCTATGAAGAGATCGGTGCGTATCTTGAAACGTCGCCCTCCGGCTTCGGCACGCTCACCGCGCTGGGCCACGCGGGGCAGCTCTCCGATACGCCGCCGCACTGGACGCTGCCCAGCGTGCCGCTGGGGACGCATCCCGCGCGGTGGTAGCATTCGCGCCTACCGTTTTCTCTGCCCGCGCCTGATACTCCGGGCGCACATGGCCCGCCGATGCTCAGTTACCGTCACGCCTTCCACGCCGGCAATCACGCCGATGTCCTCAAGCACGCCGTGCTTGTGCAGATGCTCGATTACCTCACGCAGAAGGACAAGCCGTTCTGGTACATCGACACGCACGCCGGCGCCGGCCTCTACGCGCTGGACCACGAATGGGCGCAGAAGAAGGCCGAATTCGATACCGGCATTGGCCCGCTGTGGCGCGCGGCCCAAGCCGGCGAAACACTGCCGCCCCTGCTCGACGCCTACCTCGACCATGTGCGCGAGCTGAATCCCAACGGTGAACTGAGGCACTACCCGGGCTCGCCGTGGCTGGCGTGGCAGATGTTGCGCGACGCCGATCGCCTGCGCCTGTTCGAGCTGCACAGCTCCGAGATCAAGGTGCTGTCGAACAACTTTCGCGGCGCCGGGCGCAAGGTCATGCTGTACGACGGCGATGGTTTTGCCGGCATCAAGGCGATCCTGCCCCCGCCGCCGCGCCGCGCGCTGGTGCTGATCGATCCGTCGTTTGAAGACAAGCAGGATTACGCCCGCACCGTGCAATCGCTGCAGGACAGCCTGCAGCGCTTTGCGACCGGCATGTATGCGGTCTGGTATCCGCTCGTGCAGCGGCGCGAAGCCGCGCAATTTCCCTCGCGGCTGAAGCAGTTGCGCCCCAAGGATTGGCTGCACGTCACGCTCACCGTCAGGCACCCGGTCGAGGGTGGCCTGGGCTTGCACGGCAGCGGCATGTTCATCGTCAACCCGCCGTGGACGCTGAAGGCGCAATTGCAGGAAGCCATGCCCACGCTGGTGCGCCTGCTCGGCCAGGACGACGGCGCCAAGTTCATGCTGGAAGGCGAATCGAGCTGAGGCCGTTGCCTCATCTGGGCCATCCCCTCAAACGTCTTCAGGTGCGGTCTGTGCCGGATGCGATTCCAGCGGATAGCGGCGCAAATCCGCTGCCACGTGCGCAATGCGCCCAGCCGCCTGCGTTACCTCTCGTACACCACTGGCACCTAGGACCCGTGCCGTCTCGGTAGCGTGGATCTGCTGGCGCAGGGGCGCCATCCAGAGTTCGCCCATCTGCACCGGCTCGGTCGATTGCTGCGCTTCGCTTGCGAGCGGTGGCGCCAGCTTGGCCGGGTCGACGGGCCGGCTCATTTTTCTTGGCACACGTTCCGCGAACTCGGCGCAGATGACGGCTGTCGGGTCGCAGATCGCGTTGTCCGGGAACCGGAAATCGGGCCCCAGCTTCTTCATCTGGCGCTGCAGGTGCTCCTGGATGCGCGGTTCGTGCTCGACTTGCAGTCTGCGCATCGCTGCGTGGGCTTCGGCGCCGCTGGCCTTGTCGTAATGGTGTTCGATTGCGGTGCCCTGCTCGTCTGCCGAAAAGACGCCGTCTTCAGCAAAGATGGCCGGGCCTTTGCCCCATGCGTCCATGACGATGTCGTGCGTGCGATCCGAGGTTTCGCCATGCAGCTCGGCCCACACGTGGTCCACCGTTTTGCTGCTCACGGCGTGGACGCGCTCGCCGTCTTCCAGCTTGGCGGCGTGAAGAAACGCCGCCACGTTGGCATGGTCCCCGCAATTGCCGGCCTGCGCCGCCATCGCGCCAGCCGCGGCGCGGATGTCGGCTGGGTACTTGAACAGAGGGCCTTTCTTCCGGATACATGTGCCGGGCAGATACTTCCTCCCGATGCGCCGGCCAGCCGCGGTGCGGATCGTGCTTTGGCCATTGCTGTCATTGATGTCGGCAGTCACATTGCCGCGGCCATGCGCGAGCGCCTGGCGGGTCTCCATGACGGTTTCATTTCCGCGCTTGAGCTGCTCGAGCGCCGGACCCTCCACTGGGCGGCCATCGACCTGGCGCGCGTGTACATAACCGCCCAGTTGGCACTCGCCGTCGGACAACGCCTTGCGCGTATCTGGCACCAAGGCCTGAATCTCGACCTGCCGCTGGCGAATGCGTTGGGCGTCAAAGTTGGCCAGGCCCTGCAACGTTACCGGTGCGCGGCGTGGCGGGTGTGACGCAGAGTCCGCCGGTTGGCCGGTTGAAGTGGAAGCGCGCTCCTCTGCCGGCGGCGTGGGGCGGAAGCAGTTTAGGATCGATTGCAATGGACGCGGCATGGGCGGCTCCTGTGGCCCGCCAGATACGCGGCGGCGCAGGTAGATTACGGGCGCCGTGGCGGACGATGGCGCTGCCGGGCGAAAGCCTGGCGCGATAGGCGAAGCAACGCCATGTCACTCCCCTGCCACATGCTTGTGCTACCTAGTCGAGCTTAGACTTGCACTGCGCTGCCCATGCGCAGCGCCCCCTCTCGGCAATATCCGCAAGATCGGCAGGAGCAACACACCATGAGCGAACGTGACGCGGCCCGACAGGCGCGCCTGCAGGAAGACCTGCTCGACACGCTTGACGAAGAACTGGAGATGGAAATCGACGACCACCTGCTCGGTGGCGGCGAAGGCATCAGCGACGAAGCGCGCGAAACGCGACGCATGTACTTCCGCGAGCTGTTTCGTCTGCAAGGCGAACTCGTCAAGCTGCAGGACTGGGTGATCGAGACAGGCCACCGGTTGGTGGTGATCTTCGAAGGGCGCGATGCCGCCGGCAAGGGTGGCGCCATCAAGCGCATCACGCAACGACTGAACCCGCGCGTGTGCCGCGTGGCTGCGCTGCCCGCTCCCACCAATCGCGAACGTACGCAGTGGTACTTCCAGCGCTATGTGGCGCACCTGCCGGCCGCTGGCGAGATCGTCCTGTTCGATCGCAGTTGGTACAACCGCGCCGGCGTCGAACGCGTGATGGGTTTCTGCACCGACGAGGAATACGACGAGTTCTTCCGCTCCGTGCCCGAGTTCGAGAAGATGCTCGTGCGCTCAGGCATCCAGATCGTCAAGTACTGGTTCTCGGTGACGGACGAAGAGCAGGAAGTGCGGTTCCAGAGCCGTATCGACGATCCGCTCAAACAGTGGAAGCTGAGCCCGATGGACCTGGAAAGCCGCCGCCGCTGGGAAGCCTATACGCAGGCCAAGGAGGCGATGCTCGAGCGCTCGCACATTCCCGAATCGCCATGGTGGGTGGTGCTGGCGGACGACAAGAAGCGTGCGCGCCTGAATTGCATCGATCATCTGCTTGGCCAGGTGCCTTACCACCCGGTGCCGCATTCGCCGGTGTCGCTGCCGGAGCGGGTGCACCACGAGGAGTACATCCGCCACCCGGTGCCGGAAGACATGATCGTACCGAGCGTGTACTGATCAGCCTGCAGCGCCATCGGCGATAGAAAGAAGGGCGGCCTGCCTGGTCGCCCTTTTTGTTTCAATGCACGCCTTCAGTTGCGTGGAAGACCGCTGTGCCGAGAATTACACCGTCGGGCGGATCTCAAAACCATGGACGAGCACTTCATGCTCGCCCGTCACCACGTCCAGCTGCGTGACCCGGGCGCTGTCCGGCCCCTCCCACATCCATTCCCGCATGCTCAGCACATTGGCCTCGGGGCCTGCCAGGAATGCCTCGACCGCCCCGTCGCGGCGGTTGCGCACCCACCCACGCAGACCCAGCAGGCGGGCGCGGTCGGCACACGCGGCGCGGTAACCAACGCCCTGCACGCGGCCTTGTACGGTAACGATCACTTGCGCAATGACGGACATGGCAGCCTCCGAGGCGAACCGGCAGGTGATGTGTTGGATAAAACATGACAAACCGGCGCTGTCGCATCTCTGTCACATTTCTGGAATGTGACGTCGTCAGACTGACAACCGCGCGGCGGGCTCTGACGTTACGCAAGGTAAACTAGGCGGCTTGCCGCCGGGTGCCAAGCAGCGCTTGCGCCGAGCACTGCGCTCAGCCCCGCACGCCATGTATTGCGCCTCGGCCCCTGGGCCTCGAGGCGCCCGAATTTCGTCCGCGGTTTCCGTCCCGGTATCCAAGATGCAGCAAAACGACAACGAAACCACCATCCGGGGCCGCTTCGGTACCACCTTTGGTACCAATCTGGGCGTCAACTTCGGCAATCTGCTGACCGCGCCGCCCAACCGGTTTGACCTGGCGCTGCTGCCCATCATCCTGGCCGCCATCGTGCTCGTGGCCTATGCAGCCAAGCAAATGAACGTGCCCTACACGCCTGGCGAACAGCTGGACGTGAGCCTCGACGTCATTGAACTGCCCTATTACCTGCTGCGCACCAGCATCCGCATGCTGCTGGCGCTGGGCGCGTCGCTGGCGTTCTCGTTTGCGTTTGCCGCCATCGCTTCCAAGAACCGCACGGCCGAGAAGGTGATGGTGCCGGCGCTGGACATCCTGCAATCGATTCCGGTGCTGGGTTTCCTGTCGATCACGGTCACGGGTTTCATTGCGCTGTTTCCGGGCAACCTGGTGGGCGTGGAATGCGCGGCCATCTTCGCCATCTTCACGTCGCAGGCGTGGAACATGGCGTTCTCGTTGTACCAATCGTTTCGCACCATCCCGACCGATCTGGAAGAGGCCGCCACGGTGTTCCGGCTGTCCAAGTGGCAGCGCTTCTGGCGCCTGGAAGTGCCGTTCGCCATGCCGGGCCTGCTGTGGAACATGATGATGTCGATGTCGGGCGGCTGGTTCTTCGTGGTGGCGTCGGAAGCCATCTCGGTGTCGGGCCACGACATCAAGCTGCCGGGCATCGGTTCGTACATCTCGCTGGCGATCCAGCAGCAGAACCTGCCGGCCATCGGTTGGGCCATCCTGGCCATGCTGATCGGCATCATCCTGTACGACCAGTTGCTGTTCCGCCCGCTGATTGCTTGGGCAGACCGCTTCCGCTTCGACACGATGTCGTCGGAACGCGAACCGCAATCGTGGCTGCTTGACCTGCTGCGCCGCTCTGAATGGGTCAAGGCGCTGCTTGAGCGCACCGCCGCACTGGCCGAGCGCACGCTGTCCTGGGGTGCCGAGCGCACGCGGCCAACCGCTGTCGGCGGCAACGGGTTCCTGCCGCGCTTCCCGTGGTCGCACCGCATCGCTGATGTCGTCATCATCCTGGCCGCGCTGGTGGCCGTGGCGCACGTGCTGCAATTCGTGCGCTCCGAGGTGGGCTGGGCCGAGGTCGGCCATGTCTTCTGGCTCGGCTTCCTGACCATGGTGCGTGTGATCCTGCTGATTGCCCTGGCCGCGCTGGTGTGGGTGCCGATCGGTATCCGCATCGGCTTGAACCCGAACGTGGCACGCATCGCCCAGCCGGTGGCGCAGTTCCTGGCGGCGTTCCCGGCCAACCTGATGTTCCCGCTGGCCGTGATGCTCATCGCGCGCTTCGCGCTCAACCCCGAAATCTGGTTGAGCCCGCTGATGATTTTCGGCACGCAGTGGTACATCCTCTTCAACGTGATTGCCGGCGCGTCGGCCATCCCGACCGAGCTGAAACTGGCCGCCCGCAACTTCGGCCTGCGCGGCTGGCTGCTGTGGAAGCGCTTCCTCATTCCCGCCGTGTTCCCCAACCTCCTGACGGGCCTGGTGACGGCCGCAGGCGGTTCGTGGAACGCCAGCATCGTCTCCGAATACGTGTCCTGGGGCGACCGCACGCTGGTGGCAACGGGCCTGGGCAGCTACATCGCCGAGATGACATCGAAGGGCGACTTCCCGCGCATTGCACTCGGGATTGCCGTGATGAGCTTGTTCGTGGTCGGCTTCAACCGGCTGCTGTGGAACCGCCTGTACGACATAGCCCAAGAGCGCACCCGCCTGTAAGAACATGCTCATGATCCCGCTGCGCACCCCGAACTTGACCCTGCGATGCTCGCCGTACTCATGTACGGCTGCGCGTCTCGGGCCAACCGCTGGGCGCTCGCTACGGATCTTGAGCACGTTCTAAGACGACCTTATTTTGCAGAGAACACACATGGTTACCACCAGCACCCATAGCCAGAGCGCTGAAAGCGTCATGGAGCTGCGCGGCGTCTCGAAGATCTTCCGCACCGCAGACCACACCGACCGCGCCGTGCTCGAAGGCGTGGACCTCAACCTGCGCCAGGGCGAGATCGTCGCCATGCTGGGCAAATCGGGCTCGGGCAAGTCGACGTTGCTGCGCATCATGGCGGGCCTGGTGCGCGCCGATCGCGGGCAGGTGCTGTTTCGCGGGCGTGAATACTCCGGCCCAGTGCAGGGCATCGCGATGGTGTTCCAGTCGTTTGCACTGTTTCCGTGGCTGACCGTGCAGCAGAACGTGGAGCTGGGCCTGGAAGCGCAAGGCGTGGCCAAGGCCGAGCGTGAAGAACGCGCTGAACAGGCCATCGATCTGATCGGCCTGTCGGGTTTCAACAGCGCCCTGCCCCGCGAACTCTCCGGCGGCATGCGCCAGCGTGTGGGCATTGCGCGCGCGCTCGTCACCGAGCCCGACCTGCTGCTGATGGACGAAGCGTTTTCAGCGCTCGATGTGCTGACCGGCGAGAACCTGCGCGACGAAATGCTCGACCTGTGGGAAGGCCGCCGCACCAACATCAAGAGCATCCTCATCGTCTCGCACAACATCGAAGAGGCGGTGATGATGGCGGATCGCATCGTCATCCTGTCGAGCGATCCGGGTCGCATTCGCGCCGAGGTGCGCGTGCCGTTCCCCCGCCCGCGCAATCGTGATTCGGCCGCCGTGCGCAACCTCATCGACGAGGTGTACGGCCTGATGACCTCGCCGGAGCGTGTGGGCGTGCATGTGGGCGTGGAGCCCGCCGCCGAGCAGCTTGCCTACCGCCTGCCCGATGCCGAAATCGGCCAGATGGAGGCCATTCTCGACCTGCTGGTCGAAGCACCGTTCAACGGCCGCGCCGACCTGCCGCATCTGGCAGAAGAAGCCGGCGTGACCGACGACGACCTGCTGCCCGCCTGCGAAGCGCTGGCCCTGCTGCAACTGGCCACCATCGAGCGCGGCGACATCATCGTCACCCCGTTCGGCAAGACCTACATGGAAACCGAACCACCCGAGCGCAAGGTGCTGTTCGGCCAGAAGCTGCTGGAGCGCGTGGCCCTGGCCGCGCACATCCGTGCGGAGCTAGACGCCAACGAAGACGGCGAGATCCGTGAAGAACATGTGCTGCGCGAACTGGAGGCGTACCTCAAGCCCGAAGAAGCCGAACGCGTGCTCAAGATCGGCATTGAATGGGGCCGCTACGGCGAGGTGTATGAGTACGTCTACAACACCGGCATGCTGACCCTGCCCCGTGAAGAGCGCGAGGAACGCGAAGAGCGGGAGGCGCAGGAGGGTGGGGATAACGCGGCGTAAGCGCACCTCGCTGCTGATGTCAGAAGAGCCGCTCGATGCGGCTCATTCTTTTTGCAACTGCTTCAGTTTGTAACCCTCGTCAACGCTGTCTTGCACCACGGCGTTTTGCGTGGGCGGACGCCGCGTTCACACGCGCCCGCGCGCGTTCCACGTCTTACTCGCCAGCCGTCCTTTGCCGCCCCGCCCCCGGAGGTCGAAATGCGCCGTGCGTCCGTTCAAACGTTGTTAGCCATTTCGCTGGGCATTGGCGCCGGCTTCAGTGTGGTGCATGCAGCCCGCGCCTGTGAGATTCCCGCACCCGTCCGGACGATCGATCCGCCCGGCTTTTACGACGATGCAGCGGGCTACGCGCGCGACGTGAAACCGATGCGCAATTTCATCGGGCATCTCAACGCGTCGGCCGACAAAGGCGATTGGACCTGCGTACTCAGCCAGCTCCGAACCTGGGCCGATGCCGATGCGCTGATGGGCAAGATTTCCGGCTATCAGGGGTACTACGAGCGGTCATGGGCGGGAACGGATTTCGCCATGGTGCTGCTGCGCATGCCGAACGACATCCGCAAGCAGAACCAACCGCAGCTGGATGCCATCGCACCTTGGCTCGAACGCATTGCGATCGCCACCCGCAACGCTGAAGCGATCAACCATCTGCATAACAACTTGGTGTATTGGGCCGGTCTTAATTTGATTGCCATCGGCACCGCGACGGGCAACAGCGACCTGATCAACTCCGGGCTGCTGCGCGTTCGCGAGGGCATCCGCGATATCGGTCCGGACGGCGCGCTCGCACGTGAGGTCAAGCGAGGCAATCGTGCACTGCACTACCACACGTTCGCGCTGATTCCGCTGGTGTTCGCCGCAGAACTGGTGCAGCGACGCAATATCGATCTGTACCGGGAGAACGGCCATGCAATTGGCCGCTTGGCGAACCTCGTGATCGAGGCGGTGATGGATCCGGCGAGCTTCGAAAAGATCACGCCGATCAAGCAAGAGCTGTTTCCGTGGACTTTCCAGGATGAGCTGTGCTGGATGGAGCCTTACTACGCGCATGTGCGCGACCCGCGCGTGCCTGCCTTGATTGCACCGCGCCGCCCGTTTGCCGAATGGCGGCTCGGCGGCAACGTCACGGCGGCATGGGGCGCAGTGCTGCCCGGCCACTGAATGGGCCGAGCAGCACCGCGCCATATGCGCGAGCCTGTTACGTGCGTTGCCTTACCAACCCCAGCGCACCCCAGCCTTGCCGTTCACCCCATGCAAGCGGCGGTCCGCGCTGACCTGGTAGCCGAGGCTGGCATAGAACACGCCGTTCTTCGCCACCTGCGCCGTGAGGCCGCCCGTCAGCTCCAGCGTCGTGCTCGGCAGTTGCGACGTGAACGGCACGAAGCCACCATCCGGCGACGACATCTGTGTGCCCGTCTCACCGCGGAACTCGTGCCACACATTCGCACGCACCCACGCGGTGTGCTGACGTTCCGGCGATTCAGCCCAACGCTTGCTCACGCGCACGCCCAGGCGGCCGAGCATCGAGTTCACCGAGTTGAAGCGCACATCGGCAGCACCGTCGTTGGCATCGGCAAACGCGGCACGCTGAACCACGAGCTGCGCTTGCGGCTCGACACGCCATTGCTGCGACAGCGCGATCGGGTAGCCCGCCTCGAGCGATGCGGCGTAACCGAGCGCATGCGTCTTCAGACCGTTCACGCCGTGCGGCGAGGCATCGGCGTCGTAGCGCGTGCCCTGCACCACGCCATCCAGATACCAGCCTGACGGACCGAAGTGCGTCCAATACAGGCCGACCGTGTTGGCGTTGACGGTGTCACGGCCGGCGTCTGCGCCATCGGCGTGCGTCACGTCTGCCGCGATGCGGCCGGTGGCGAAGTAACCGCCGGCATGGTCGCGGCTGCCGTCCTCGCGCTGGCGCTGGTAGACATCGGCACCGACCTGCACGCCGCCGAAGTCGTAGCTGAACGCCGGCCCCTGGTTACCGTAGATACCGTTGCCATCCGACATGCGGCTGCCCTTCTGCGCGATCACGCGTGCCCAGCCGGTGCGCAGCACGGGAGATGTGCCTGCCGGTGCGGTAGCCTGGTTGCTCTCTTCACCCACGCGTTCGTGCAGCGTATCGAGCAGCGCGCGGCCGTACAGCAAGGTCAGCGACGGAATGGCGGTGTAGAGCGAGACTTCCGGACGCAATGCCGCTTGTGTGGAGCCCGTGCCAGCGCCGCTGGTGCCCTCGGTTGCTGTCTGCAGAGTGCGCAGATACCAGCTGTCCGCACTGGCCGAGCCACCGCGTTGCAGCGTGTATTCGTACGGGCCGGCGACCACACGGTTGGCGAGTGCGAAGGCATTGGCCTGCGTGGACGCGCCATTGATCGCGCTGACGACTTCGATGCCATCACCCGTGGTTCGCGCACCGACGCCGCCGGCATTGGTGACGCGCACCGCCGTATTGCCGCTTGCCGTGCCGCCCGAAATGACGAGCTTGTCTGTCGGCGAGTTGTCGGTGCCCAGCTTGGTGTTGATGGCCAGCACGCCGCCATTGCCGACGTAGTTGCCGTTGACCACCAGCTTGTTGCCGACGCCTGCGCCACCAACCTGCACCGTGCCGGCGTTATTCAGCGACCCGTTGATCGTCAGGCTGCCGCCGCCAGCGTTGGCAAACGCCGCCAGCGCATCGGCCACGGCCACCGTGCCGTTGTTCGTGACGGCGCCGTTCACGGTGCCGTAGCCGCCCAGCGTGGCGTTGGCCGCGATCTGGACAGTGTTGCCGCTGCCGCCCGCCATCGGCCGCAGGCTCTGCGGCGCATTGGCGGCCGACACGCCGAGCGCGGCACTGGCGTGTGTCGCGTCGCCGATGGCCAGCGCCCCGCTGGCGACCAACGTGTCGCCCCGGATCGCGTTGTTGGCGGTGAGCACGGTCGTGCCCGTGCCGGCCTGCGTGATACCGCCCGTGCCGGAGACGGTGCCGCCGAAGGTGAACACGTCCGATCGGTTGAACGTCAGTGTGCCGTTGTCCACCACATTGCCCAGGACCGAGCCCGACGTACCACCGTTACCGAGTTGCAACGTCCCCGCAGAGATGGTCGTGCCGCCCGAATAGGTGTGATCTGCCGTCAGTACCGTCGTGCCGGTGCCGCTCTGATTGACCGCGCCCGTGCCGGAGACCTGACCACCATACGTGTACGTATCGGATCGGTTGAAGGCCAGCGTGCCGTTGTTGGCCACGTCGCCCACGATGCTGCCCGACGTGCCGCCATTGCCGAGTTGCAGCGTACCGGTGGCGATGGTGGTGCCTCCCTGGTACGTGTTGTCGCCCGCCAGCACCAGCGAGCCGCTGCCGGCCTTGGTGAGCGCCCCCGCACCCGAAATGCCCTGGTTCACAGTCGACGTAAAGCCCTGGGTGTCAATCGTGCCGTTGGCATTGGTGATGCTGACGGCGCGCGTGGCGGCCACATCCACATTGCCCGTCAGTTGCAGCGTGCCGCCGTTGAACGTCAGGCCGCCCGTAGTGCCGCCCAATGCGCTGTCCGCACCGATGGCGAGCGTGCCTTGCGTGATGGTCGTGCCGCCGCTGTACGTATTGCCTGCACCGAGCGTGAGCGTGCCCGTGCCGGTTTTCTCCAGCGCACCTGCACCGACGATCTGGCCGGCATAGCTGCCATCCACGTCCTGCTGGAAGCGCACCAGGCCGTTGTTCGTCACAGCCTTCGTCACGCTCAGCGCGTCGCCTTGCAGCGTGCCCCCGGCGTCCACCTGCATCGAGCCGGTGTAGGTGCCGTTGTTGCCTTGCAGGATCAGCGTGCCTTGCTGCACCTCCGCATTGGTGACGCCCATGCTGGCGAGCGTCTTGGACAGCGTCCACGTGCCGCTGTCCTGCTTCTGCAGCGTCTGGAAGTTGGTGATGGTGCCCAGCGTCGCGCTGTCGGTGCCGTTGAGCGTGATGACGTTGGCACCGCCGCCGCCGTTGATGCTGCCGCTCACCGACGAGCCGGTATAGAAGTGCAAGGCATCATTGCCGCCCGCAAAGATCAGGTTGCCGATCACCTTGCCGCGGTTGGTGAAGTCGACTGACCCGTTGCCCGACGCGCCCATCACGTTGCCGTTGGCGACGTCCGTCTGGATCGTCCCCGTGGCGTTGTTGATGACCGTGTTGCCGCCGGAGGTGTTCTGGAACCAGATCGCCGCGCCGTGTGCCGATTTGATCAGGCCGTCATTGACGATGGTGTTACCCGTGCCTTCAGGGTTGACAGCCTCTCCGCTCAACTGTGTGCCGTTGGCCAGCACCTGCGCGCCTTGCTGCACCGTCAGCGTGCTGTTGTTGCGGAAGTCGATCGCATTGCCGCCCGTACCGTAAAAGCCGGAGTTCGACACGGCGTTCGCGCTGACCGTGCCGCCGGTTTGCACCGTGATGTTGGCGTTGTCGCGCAGGGCAATGGCGCTGGTGTCACCCACCGCCAGCGTGCTGCCGTTCTGCACTGTCACCGTGCGGTTGTCTTCTGCCGCCACGTTGCCGGTGCCGACGGTGGATGTGGTTGGGTTGGGTGCCGCCGTATCGCAGACGGTGGTCTGCCCGGTGGTGGTGCAGTCTGCATGCGCAAGCGCCCCAAACAAGGCGAATGGCGAAGCAACAAGCGCGATGGAGACAAACTGAAGCCGCCCGCGGCGGCGCTGGAACAATGGCGTAGACATACGTTTGCGTCCGCGCGCACGCGAAAAGAAGCCGCTACGTCTGTCCCCCCGGACAGACGTAGCGCGATTTGCGCAGACTTCCCCTTCTTATCTTTGATGGTTTGATGAAGTCCAACTTCCCCGGTGGGCCGATCATCTCGCTAAGGTTGTCTCTGAACCTGCCCCGTCTTTAGCGGTGCACATGCCAGACCAACTCATCGCTACGAGCATCAGCCCTGTCCGCGCGACTTGACCCACTGCGTCTATTTTTTAAAGTGTTGCGGACGGCGTGATTCTAGGAATGCCAATCAATAGCGATGTACAAAGAATGTAAAAATCAACGGTATTTGAGAATGTGTTCCTTCCCAACATCGAATGAGCCGCGTTTTATTTCCATTCAATAAAGAAAGAAGCGAAGAGCCTCTGCCAACCCAGGATTCCAGCGATGCCCCTTTCTCCGCAGTTGAAAGAACAAATGAGAGGCTGCGATGATTTGCGCGATGAAAAAGACGCCTCGTGTATGCGCGCGTGGCGGTGGAATGCAATCGGTGTGTTGATGCTTGGCATCTTCGTCATCGCGCTGATCTGCGCACCTGCATCAGCCCAGGAAATCGTCAACGACCTCTCTGCAAAACCAACTGGCCGGATTCACTTCAACAGCGCCACCCCCAAGAGCAAATGGGAGCTGGTGCATCGCAAGTTCGACAAGTCGCCCACGCCCATCTGGGGCACGTTGTATCTGCCCGAGAACCTGCAGGGCCGCGTGCCTGCGATGGTGATCTCGCATGGCTCGGCGGGGCCGCAGCCAAAGGACGTCGACCGGTGGGTGCGGCTGTTCAACCAGATGGGCATGGCCGCGTTCGTGGTGGATTCGTTTGGCCCACGCGGCATCACCAACACGATGGACAACCAGGCGCAGTTGAACCCCGCAGCCAATGACGCCGATGCGCTGTTCGCGCTCAAGCTGCTGAGCACCGATCCGCGCATCGACCCGAAGCGCATCGGGCAGATCGGTTTCTCGCGCGGCGGCGGTGTGGCACTGGACATGACGCTCGATGCGTTCCGCAAAGGTGTCATCGATGACGACACCCGGTTTGCAGCGCTCATCGGCTTCTACCCTGGGTGCTCTGCACTCTGGTGGGAAGTGCCGCCGCCACGGCTGGCAGGTGCCCCGCTGATGCTCGCGCTGGGCGAGAAAGACGACTACACGCCCGCGCAGCTCTGCCGCAATGCCGCCGAGATCATGCAGCGTGACGGGCAGGCCGTTGACGTGCACATCTACCCCAGCGCGTATCACGACTTCGACAACACGCGTGCGTACTTCAAGTACTTCCCCGGAGCGACCACGGCGCGCGAGTGCCCGCAGACGATGATCGACGTACAGCACGATGCGTACTACCACCTGCAGACCGGCGAAAAGTACGCCAGCCTGCAGGCCATGGAGGCGGACTACAAGCGCTGCACCGTCCGGGGCGTATCCACTGGCGCCAACCTGGACCAGGCTCAGCGCGCGGAGGCCGACGTCAAAGCGTTCCTGACGAAAGCCATGGCTCTGCCGCCGCACTGATGTAGGGACCTCTACAAGATTGCAGCGGTTATGACGCACGCCTATGCTGCCGTCATGACCGCCTCCCCCGATTCCTGGCTGCTCCTGATCGTCAGCCTGCCCACTGCCCGAGCCACCGCGCGCATGCGTATCTGGCGCGCCATCAAGGCCATCGGCTGTGCGGCCTTGCGCGATGGCGTCTACCTGCTGCCTGGGCGCGCCGAACACGCGGCGCAGCTCAATGACCTGGCAGACGAGACATTGCAGGAAGACGGCCAGGCCTGGGTACTGCGCGTGCAGGCCAGCGACGCGGCGGAAGACGCGGCCTACCGCGCCCTGTTCGACCGCACGCCCGACTACGCTGACTGGCTGGCCGAGCTTTCTGAAGCGCGCAAGACGCTCCCCGACTTGCCCGCCTCCGAGCGCAACCGGTTGCTGCGCCGCCATGCCCGCGCCTACGAGGCCATCCGCAAGATCGATTTCTTCTCTAACGAAGCGACCTTGCGCGCCGATGCGCAATGGCGCGACTTTGCTGCGGCGGCCGAAGCCACGCAATCGGCGGGCGAGCCGCGCGCTGCTTCTGGCGGCATTCCCCGTCGTGATCCAACCCAATACCAGGGGCGCCTGTGGGCAACACGCCGGCATTTATGGGTGGACCGCGTTGCCAGCGCGTGGCTCATCCAGCGCTTCATCGATCCGCACGCGCGGTTCCTGTGGCTTGACAGCCCGGCGGATTGCCCTGCCGATGCGCTCGGCTTCGACTTTGATGGCGCAGCGTTCACGCATGTTGGCGAGCGCGTTTCGTTTGAGGTGCTCATCGCCAGCTTTGGGCTCGATGAAGACGCCGGGCTCGCGCGGCTGGGCGCCATGGTGCATGCGCTCGACGTGGGCGGCGCGGCCACGCCTGAAGCCGGCGGGTTCGAAGCCATCCTTGCGGGCGCCCGCAAGCGGCTGGCGGACGACGATGCCTTGCTCGCGGAGATCGGCATCGTGCTCGATTCGTTGTATGTGCATTTTTCCGGCAGCCGGAAAACATGATCGCAGTCACCCATCGCAGGTAGCTTATGAACATTGCCCTAGAACGCCCCGCCTACACGCTGCGCCAACTGGTGTTGTACTTCCTCCGGCTTGGCGCACTGGGCTTTGGCGGCCCGGTGGCGCTGGCCGGCTACATGCGCCGCGACCTCGTTGAAGCGCGCCACTGGATCACCGAAGCCGACTACAAGGAAGGCCTTGCGCTTGCCCAGCTCGCGCCGGGGCCGCTCGCTGCGCAACTGGCCATCTACCTCGGCTACGTGCACTACCGCATCGTCGGCGCCACGCTGGTCGGCATGGCCTTCGTGCTGCCTTCGTTCCTGATGGTGGTGGCGCTGGGCTGGGCCTATGTGCGCTTTGGCGGGCTGACGTGGATGCAATCGGTGTTCTATGGCGTGGGCGCGGCAGTGATCGGCATCATCGCCATCAGCGCGCACAAGCTCACCACCAAGAGCGTCGGCAAAGACAAGCTGCTGTGGGCTATCTACCTGTTGCTGGCGGCGGTGACCGTCGTTACGGAGTCCGAGGTGGCGTGGCTGTTTCTGGCGGCCGGCGTGCTGGTGTGGTTCTGGCGCGCGCCGCCCAAGTGGCTGCGCCAGGGCCGCATGAACGCGGTTGCCGTCACACCCGTGGCAGCGGCCAGCGGTTTGCTCGGCACGATCGATTGGCCCTTGCTTGCGCAGCTTGGCGCGTTCTTCGCCAAGGCGGGGGCGTTCGTATTCGGTTCGGGGCTCGCCATCGTGCCGTTCCTCTACGGCGGCGTGGTCACGGGGCACCACTGGCTCAACGAAAAGCAGTTCGTCGACGCGGTGGCCGTGGCGATGATCACGCCCGGCCCGGTCGTCATCACCGTCGGCTTTATCGGCTACCTGGTGGCGGGCCTGCCCGGCGCGTGCGTGGCCGCGCTTGGCACGTTTCTGCCGTGCTACCTGTTCACCATTCTGCCGGCGCCGTACTTCAAGAAGTACGGCAAGCTGCCTGCCATCCTGGCCTTTGTCGATGGCGTAACAGCAGCAGCCGTGGGTGCCATTACCGGCGCGGTAATCGTCCTGGCCAAGCGCTCGATCGTCGATGTGCCGACGGCGCTCTTGGCCGTGGCCACAGTGTTGCTGCTGGTGAAGTTCAAGAAGCTGCCCGAGCCGGTGATCGTGGCGGGGGCAGCGTTGCTTGGCTTGGGACTGTATCCGCTGCTGCATCGCTGACACACGATCGGCGGTGCCCTGCCGCGCGCCGCAATATCTTCGGCGCACCGCAAGCGTTTGCAACCCAAATGGGTGAGACCACACTCACCCCTGCGGCGTTACGATTGGTTTCAAATCGACCAAAGTGCGTGCCATGGCCAGGACTATGCTTCGGGCCCCCCCCACCCGAGGAGATAACCATGAAAACAACTTATCGGAACATCCTGCTTGCATTGCCTCTGCCGTTCCTCATCGCTGCATGCGGCGGCGGGGACGGCGGTACAGATGCCGGCACGGGCACGCTGCATGTCTCGATGACGGACGCACCGTCCTGCGGCTTTGATCACGTCTACGTCACGGTCAATAAGGTGCGCGTGCACGCCAGCGCGTCGGCCGCCGACACCGACGCCGGCTGGACCGACATCGCGTTGACCACACCGCAGAAGGTCGATCTGCTCTCGCTCACCAACGGCGTGCTGACTGATCTCGGTACGGCGCCGCTGCCCGCCGGGCAATATCAACAACTGCGCCTGGTGCTGTCTCCCAATCAGGGCAACACGCTGGCCAATTCCGTGGTGGTCACAGGCTCGTCGACCGAGCAGGCGCTGGCCACTCCCAGCGCCGCGCAGAGCGGCTACAAGATCATCCAGCCCTTCACGGTGCAGGCCAACACGCTGGTCGATCTGGTGCTGGATTTCAATGCCTGTAAATCCATCGTGCAACAGGGCAATGGCGGCTACAGCCTCAAGCCTGTCGTCACGGCAACGCCCACGGTCGTGAGCGGCTCGATTACCGGCTACGTGCCCGCCGCACAGGCCGGTGCCACGGTCTATGCCGAGCAGAACGGTCAGGTCATCCGCGGCACGGTGGCGGACTCCACGGGCAAGTTCGTCCTGTCTCCGCTGGTGCAGAGCAGCACCAATGGTGCATATGACGTGGTGATCGTAGACAACGCGCTGCCGACCGGCCACGCCACGGGCATCATCCGCACCGTACCTGTCACGGCCAGCACCACAACCACGGTTTCCACCACCGGTGCGCCGATCACGCTGCCGGCCTCCACCACCAATACCGCCTCCGGCACGGCCACTGCATCAGCGCAGGCCACGCTGCGTGCCCTGCAGACGGTGAGCGCGGTGTCATACGAGATCACCTCGGCCAATGCCAACCTCGATACCGGCGCGTACTCGCTGGCGTTGCCTGCAGCCGCGCCGCTGGTCGGCACGTACAGTGCGACGCTGCCGATTACGCTGTCGGCGGTGTCGGCATCGGCGGGCCAGTATTCGGTCCAGGCCACCAGTGCATCGGGCACCACGCTGAGCAATCCGGTCAACGTTTCGGCCGGCAACCAGACCGGCATCAACTTCAGTTTCTAACCAGGGAAAAAAGGGGCGGAGCCCGCCCCCTCACAACACAATGAAGAACATCATCCTCATCCTGTCTTTGGGCGCATCGCTGCTGGGCGGTTGCGTCTATCTGCCCGACGATGGCCCCGTCATGCGCCCACAAGGCGGCCCGGGCAACGGCTTCTGCCCGCCGGGACAGGCGAAGAAGGGCAATTGCTGAGCCGTTGACTCAGCGCTCGCGCAACAAAAAAGCCGGTCTGCGTGACCGGCTTTTTCTTTGCTGCGTTGCGGCGCTTACTTGCCCTTGCCCGCGCGCTTGTGCTGCGTGGATTTGCCATGTTGATGCGCACGGTCTGCCGCACGCGCCTTGCCTTTATCGCGGTCCATGCTGTCCGGGCCGTTGGTATTGGACATGCCGTGGCTGCTCATATGTGCAGCAGAGCCGCCACCGGCGTTCCCGCCCTTGGCCTGCGCCGACAGCGAAACGGTGCACAGCGCGGCCATTGCGGCTGCCACCATCCATTGTGCTCGGGTCATCTGTTTCCTCCTTCTCGTTTTTGGTTCCACCGATTGTAGGGACGCGCAGATGAGAACGTGCATTTGAGTGCAACCAAACGTAACGGCAACCGCAGGTGCACCGCACAAGGGGATGGGCGGGGGATGAGCGCCGCGAGGCGTCACCTCACTTCCACTTGGCGCCGATCTCCGCCAACCCCGCTTTCTGCAGATCCTCCGCACTCATCACGATGCGGAACTCACAGTCTGCGTTGAACAGCAGAAACCATGGCTCCGCCAGTGCGGGAATGTGCGAAGCCGATTCCACGTTGACGATGAGCACCGCACCGCGATGGCCGTTCTGCTCGGTGAAGTACACGGCCTCGGGCTTGCTCTCGGCCATCACGCGCGGAATCAGCTCGGCGATGGAACCGTCGCGCACGTAGGTGTTGAAGGGTTCGTGCGGAATCCGCACGTTGACGAGCATGCGCATGATTTGCCTCCTGGGTGATGGCCAGGGCAAGCGCCGCGACAAAGCCGCCACGGTCATGCATGGCCGAACACCGTAGGTATAGGACGGGCGCCGCGTTTGCGTTATCAGCCGTTGGCTAGGCGAGATGGCGTAGACGCCAGGATGAGGGCGGAGCGATCCCGCCCACGTTTGCCTATCAATCCAACGGCATCAGCGCCTTCGGCACAACGTATTGCTTACCGTCATACGCAAGCCGGTACGTTGTGCGCTGCGGCTTGACGTCGTGCGTCTGGCATTCGCCGGCCTTGTCGACCGTGTTGGTGGATGCGGACTTGGTTTCCGACACGGCGATATCGGCGTACCCGTTGTGGGTGTCCGATGCCATGTTCAGCGTGCGCTTGGTTTGCTCGAACGCGCCGGCGCAGTTGGTATCCCATTCACCGCCGCCGCTCTCCACGACAACGCCGTTCAGCACCGGCTTCAATTGATTGCCCTGGACGGTGTAGAGCCATAGATCGGTTTCGTTGAACGGATTGGGCCGCGAGTCGCCCTCTTTGACGATGCGCACCCCGAATGCCCTCTGCCCAGGCGCGAGCACGTAGCGCGCGGTATCGAACGTGACGGACCGGATGCGCACCGCATCGTCCGACATACGCGCTGGCAGGCGCAGACGTTGCCGGATGCTGCCGTTGCCGGTGTCGAGCACGAACAATTCAAGGTCGCCTTCATTGGTGCCCGCGTCTGCGTCTTCCTGCTGCATGAGCGGCACGGCCATGAGCGTGAGTTCCGGGTGCGCGGGCCACGTGCGGCACACCACCGCATGCGGGCTGAACGCCTCCGATAATTGGATGCGCGCGTCGCCGACCTTGTAACCACGGTCTGCACGTTTTGCGGCGGGGTAAGCCCGCTTGATTGCACTTTCCACCTGGGCGGTACAGGCGTCTTCAGCAGCGTGGAGAGTTTGCGCGGCAAGCAGCAGGCCAGCAGCGCACAGCAGGGGGGTCAGGCGGGCGTGTTTCATGTCTGTTGATGTTGTTGGTGAGAGTGTTCACTTCGGCATCGGCTCGTAATGCACCTTGCTGCGCCATTTGCCATTGACGAGCGTTTCCACGGTGACTTTCATCTTGTCGCCGCCGCCCTGCGCGTCATCAATGCGGCGTTCAACGGCGACGGGTACATCGTGTTCGACGGCGTACGTCGTGTGCTCGTGATAGCAGCAACCGCTCTTCGCCCACGTGCGCAGACGCTTGTTCTTGGTATCCACTTCAAAGAACCCGAGCGTTTCCAGAATGAGCCCCGTCATCTCACTGTTGCGCACAAAGCGCTGCGCCTGCGCATTGAACAGATAGACGTCATAGCTGGGGCCACCGTAACTGCCCTCGTTGCCGGTCTGGATGCCGAAGTCTTCCTGGCCGTCGAAGTTGAAATCGCCAACGTTGATCACGCCCTGGTCGTCATAAAGCCGCGTCGAGTTGACGAGCGGTCCCTTCTTCCCCTTGGGCAGCGTGACAAACACCTTCGGCAGGTTGATGACCTGACGCACGGCGCGCTGGCCCTTGTCATGAATGACCAACTGGGCAGGCCCTTCGCAGGTGGTGTCCTCGTTGCTGCTTTCCGCCGGGCACGCTTCGAGCATGCGCAGCACGAAGTCGTGCTGCTTGGCGATCGCCTTCAGGGGGAACACCGGGCCATCCACGCGCTCGCCCGGATCGGGAAACGCGGGTTGCGATTTCACCTCGTCAATGCGCGTGCGGTACGCCTCCCTCAACGCTGCCACGTCGATCTGGCCCGACGGCGCACGCTGTTTTAGCCATTCGCGTTGTTCGGCCTTCAATGCATCGGTGTCGGCGCCGCGCTTGTTCAACGCAGCGCGGTACACATCGGCCAGTTGGCTATCCAGGGCGGAGAGCTGTGCGTCATTGCAGATGGCGTGCTCGATTGGGCTGCGCGCTGCGGTGCAATCAAAGCTGGCAGCGTGCGCGGCCGCGGGCAACAAGGCGATGGCAAATGCGATGGCGGCGCTGCCGCGAAATGGCGTCATTGGATGAATCCTTGGAGACCAGAGATGAGCGTGTGCGCGATTGTGCTGGGGAATTGGCTCGTGTGGTGTGCCTTCTCCGCACATGGCCGCTTTCATCCCGCGCCCAGTGCGGCACGGGAAGACTTTTCCTACCATGGCAACCACCCCGCCCTGAAAACGATGAGGTTCGCAATGGCCCTTCCGATGCACATCAATCAGCCCCGTCCGACACGCCGTTCCGCCAACCAGGCAATGCGCCGCGCTGTGCGCGCGTTATCACTCGCGGCGCTGCTGCTGCCCTTGGCCGCAAGGGCCGCCGACCCGGTCGACGACGCGCTCCAGCAATGCCTGAAGAGCCCGCGAGGCAGCACGACGGCCGGCATGACCGAGTGCACGCACACCGCCTACCAGGCGTACGACCGCCAGATGAACACGCTGTATCAAGCGGTCATGAGCAAGACGGACCCCGCCTCCCGCCAGGCCATCCGCAACGCCCAACGTGCATGGCTGGCCTATCGAAACGCACAGCGGACAGCCGACAACGCACCGTGGCGCGCAGACAGCGGCTCAATGGCGAGCCCCGATATCGAAGGGCTGAACGTGGAGGCAATCCGCGCGCGCATTGCCGAGCTGGAGTATTACCCGCACTAGTCGGGCTGCAAGAACGCCGCTGTGGATAACTTCCCCTCCCCCTGTGAATAACTCCAGGGACAAGCGTGTTGGTTCTCCGGGGTCAGTGGGCAGACAGCACGGGAACAACTTCCCACCGGATCGACAGGGTCAGACACGATCCCCCGGACTCATCCACGCAACAGCACACACTGTCCGATGAGTTGTCCGTTCTACAAGTCTTTGATGTAAAAGCGCTTTTGGTGCTTATCCACAGGACTTATCCACCGTTATCTACTACTACTATCTGTATACATAAAGAAGTAAACCTATAAACCCTCTGTCGGGCATCGAGCCCGTGGCTGGGTTGTGGGCAAAGCGGCATGCAGGTGCAGGCCATTGGCGATGCACCCCGGCAACAACGTCAAGTGCTCCCCCGGTTGTTCCCCGACGTCGCCCGTCGATTGGAGCCTTGCTGCAGTCCAATATTTCGAATATATTGGAAATATGGAAGAAAACGACGCTATCCGATCCCTCGCCGCGCTGGCCCATGGCATTCGCCTGCAAGTGTTCCGCATGCTGGTGGTTGCGGGGCCAACAGGTCTGACGCCAGGCGCGATTGCCGAACAGCTCGACGTGCCGGGCGCTACGTTGTCATTCCACCTCAAGGAACTGACAGCCGCGCGCCTGGTGACGCAGGAGCGCGACGGCCGCAACCTGATCTACCGCGCGGCCTATGACCACATGAACGCCCTGCTGGGCTTCCTGACCGCCAACTGCTGCCAGGGCGAAGCCTGCCTGGAACCAAACGCCACCGCCTGCAAGTGCTGAAGGAGCATCCCCATGAAACGATTTCACGTCCATGTCCACGTTGACGACCTGAGCAAGAGCATCGCCTTCTACTCCAGGCTGTTTGCAGCTGAGCCGACGCGTGTAGAGACCGATTACGCCAAGTGGATGCTGGATGACCCGCGCATCAACTTCGCCATCTCGACGCGTGGCAGCGCCGCGGGCGTGGACCATCTTGGCTTCCAAGTCGATGACGCTGCCGAGCTGGCCGAGCTGAAAGCCCGCGCCGAAGCTGCAGACATGGCCCTATTGGACGAAGGCGAAACCACCTGCTGCTATGCCCGCAGCGACAAGCACTGGATTACCGACCCCCAGGGCATCGCGTGGGAGCACTTCCATTCGCTCGGCAACATCCCGGTGTTCAGCGAAGACAAGAAGGAAGAAGCCGCGACGGAAAGTTCTGCCTGCTGCGCACCGCGTGCCCCGAAAGGTAAGCCGATCGGTATCGCAGTGAAATCCGACGGCGGCTCATCCTGCTGCTGACAGCGAATCGAACCCATGACCACCAACGTCCTCATCCTCTGCACCCACAATTCCGCACGCAGCGTGCTGAGCGAAGGCATGCTCAACCACTGGGCCAAACAACTCGGCAAAGACGTGCGCGCCTACAGCGCCGGCAGCGCACCGAGCGGCCGACTCAACCCGTTTGCACTCGAAGCGCTCACCAACGCAGGCATCGATACCACCGGCTACCGCAGCAAGAGCTGGGACGAGTTTGTTGCAGACGGCGCTCCGCAGATGCGCATCGTTATTACCGTGTGCGACAGCGCCGCAGCCGAGACCTGCCCGTACTGGCCCGGCAGTCCCGTGAAGGTGCATTGGGGCTATGCCGACCCATCCAACGCGCCGGGCGGTGACGAAGGCAAGCGCCAGGCCTTTGAGCTGACACGCCAGGCCATCGGCTACCGCATGCTGCAACTGCTGGCATTGCCGCTGGACACGCTTAGCAACGCCGAGCTTCAGGCCGCGCTTGAACGCATTTCGCAAAACTGATCTGAAGCCTGTCCAATGACTGCATCCAACGTAGCGCCACCAGCACAGGCCGCCGCACAGCCCGCCATCAATTTCTTCGAGCGCTACCTGACCGTCTGGGTGGCGCTCTGCATCGTTGCCGGCATCGTGCTCGGCCAGGTGCTGCCAGGCCTGTTCCAGCAGATTGGCCGGATGGAATACGCACAGGTCAACCTGCCGGTCGGGTTGTTGATCTGGGTGATGATCATCCCGATGCTGGTCAAGGTGGACTTTGGCGCGTTGCATGAGGTGCGTCAGCACGTCAAAGGTATTGGCGTCACGCTTGTCGTGAACTGGCTCGTCAAGCCGTTCTCGATGGCGCTTCTCGGCTGGTTTTTCATCCGCCACCTGTTTGCGCCGATGCTGCCTGCAGACCAGATCGACAGTTACATCGCGGGCCTGATACTGCTGGCCGCCGCGCCGTGCACAGCGATGGTGTTCGTGTGGAGCCGGCTGACGGGCGGCGATCCGCTGTTCACGCTGTCGCAGGTCGCGTTGAACGACAGCATCATGGTCATCGCATTCGCGCCATTGGTTGGTCTGCTGCTGGGCATGTCCGCCATCACGGTGCCGTGGGCGACGCTGCTGACTTCGGTCGCCCTCTACATCGTCATCCCTGTGATCCTCGCGCAGATCTGGCGCAAGATGCTGCTCGCGAAAGGCCAATCGGCGTTCGATGCCGCAATGGCGAAGATCGGCCCGTGGTCAATCGCTGCACTGTTGGCGACGCTGGTGTTGCTGTTCGCATTCCAGGGCGAAGCGATCCTGAAACAGCCGCTGGTCATCGCCCTGCTGGCGGTACCGATCCTGATTCAGGTGTTCTTCAACTCGGCGCTTGCGTACTGGCTTAACCGGGCCGTTGGCGAGAAACACAATATCGCGTGCCCCTCCGCCCTGATTGGCGCATCGAACTTCTTCGAGCTGGCCGTTGCGGCGGCGATCAGCCTGTTCGGTTTCCATTCCGGTGCAGCGCTGGCCACCGTCGTCGGCGTGCTGATCGAAGTGCCGGTCATGCTGCTGGTCGTGCGCATTGTCAACCGGACGAAGGGCTGGTACGAGTGCCGTAGCTAGCAGTACACGTTTCGATCTAGCTCAGCGCCCTCCTGGTCGTTCGCGGCGAACCGCCAAAGTTCGCAATGCCGCGAGCGGCCCCCCCTCCCCCATTGAATCGTCTGGCGAGCGGTCACAGCAGCCCTAACGCCTGAGGCGCTAGCGCACGCCGCCCCCCCTCTCCTTCACGCTTGCGCCGCGCCGGGCGCGTACTACTCTTTACGAGGCCTGCGTGGCGCGCTGTTATCTGGCGCGTACGGCCCGTACCCCAACGACCCGCTAAGCGGGCCGGTCCCCTCGGCCCCCGCCAGCCGCACCCCCGGAGAGAACAGCCATGCGAAAACTGTTTGCAGCCGTCGCGCTCATGCTTGCCATGACGCCCTTTGCGCAAGCGCAGGTAAAGCCCTATCCGCCGGGCTTCCGGCACCAGAACATCCAGACCGACGGGGCGACGCTGTTTGTGCGCGTGGGCGGCAGCGGCCCGGCCGTGGTGTTGCTGCACGGCTTTGGCGACACGGGCGACATGTGGGCGCCGCTGGCGGCCGAGCTGGCACGCACGCATACCGTCGTGGTGCCGGATCTGCGCGGCATGGGGCTGTCGTCGCACCCCGAAGGCGGCTATGACAAGCGCACCCAGGCCGGCGACATCCGCGCGGTGCTCACGAAGCTGAACATCGACCAGGCCGATGTGGTCGGCCACGACATCGGCACCATGGTGGCGTTTGCCTATGCGGCGCGTTATCCGGACAAGACCACGCGGCTGGTGGTGATGGATGCGCCCGTGCCCGGTGTGCCGCCGTGGGAGCAGATCGTCCGCTCGCCCAAGCTGTGGCACTTCTCGTTCGGCGGCCCCGATGCCGAGCGGCTCGTCAAAGGCCGCGAGCGCATCTACCTCGACCGCTTCTGGAATGAGTTTGCCGGCGACCCTTCCAAGATCGACGAAGCCACGCGCGCCCACTACGCCCGCCTCTACGCCAAGCCGGGCGCCATGCATTCAGCGTTTGCGCAGTTCCTGTCGATCCCGCAAGACGCGGAAGACAATCAGAAATCCATCGCCACCAAGCTGCCCATGCCGGTGCTGGCCATCGGCGGCGCAAAGTCCTTCGGCGAGAACGAGGCCATCGTCATGCGCAATGCCGCCACCAACGTGCAGGAACTGGTGATTCCGGATGCGGGGCATTGGTTGATGGAGGAGCAGACGCAGGCTACGGTGGGTGCGATCGTTAAATTTTTGGCGCAGTAGCGTCGGTCTTCTGCATTTTCGTCCTTGGTGTCTCACGCATCTCAACGAAAGGAGTCTCCAATGCAGCCAGTCGTCCGAGTTTCAATTCTCCGGTGTCCGCCGGACAAGTTTGCCGAGATGCGGCAGATGATGAACGACCTCGAAGCCGTGCTCCGGCCGGGTATCGAAGCGATGCGCGGGCTGGTCGCGTTTTATGTGGGCGAGGACGAGGCGACATCGTCGCTGTCGAATGTGAGCCTGTGGACCGACCTCGATGCGGCCAAGCAACTGGATACGTTTCGGCCGATGCTGGATTCGGCGAAGCCCTTTCTTGACAAGGGCGGCACGTTTGAACGGCCGATCATGAATTACCTGCCGATGTGGGAGTTGAAGCCGGTGGAGAAGGTTTGAGGTATATGAACATCACATTGAAGTTGGCTGGCTGCCTCGTCCTCCTGACGGCGTGTTCGCACGCAAGCGCGCTTACACCCCCGCGCCTCCCTTCGGAAGTCAGAGCGTTCATTGAGGAACGGAAAATCTGTGACCACTTTCGTGGAGAACCCGCCGAGGGCGACAGCCCGGAGCAGATAGAGCGAAGAGAATTCCTGATCGACAGCGGGGACATCTACTGCGCTGGCACTGACAAGCGTCTTGCCGCATTGAAGCGGCGGTACAAAGACAATCCCGCTGTCATGAGGCGGCTCAGTGAGTTTGAGGAGCGTGTGGAGTGATAGCGCGGGGCGGCTGCCCTACCGCCCGGAGACTGCGCCGACTGATTGTTCTCGGCTAGACATAAGGCGTCTCCGAGCCGGTGAAAGGAAGGGCTTTCGTCGCTAAGCGAGGGAGGCGGGCCTGACGATGGGATTAGCGATCCGGCTCTCCGAGAAAACCGGTAGACCCGAAGGTCTCCCTATCCGGCCCGCCATAGGAAGCGCGCGGGTGTGCTGAGGCCTGCTGCATCGTTGCTACACGGGTGGCGGGCCTGACGGCGGGGGTAGCAGACCGGCCTCACAGGAAGCCGGCAGACCCGAAGATCTCCCTGCCCGGCCCGCCATGAAATACACAAGCGAACGAAGGCGGACTCTCGCTGGCGCGGCAGTATGTGTAAAGACTGCTGTGCGCGTTGCTACGCGCCTGCCGTTGGTGCCGCGGCGGGGGATTATAGCGACGGGGTACAGACCATCGCGTCTGATTTACAGGTAGCTGAGCGCCAAGCTGCCATTCGACACTTCAGGCATGACATTCCCGCCCGTCGCGGGAATGCGTCAATCGGTTGTTATTGGCTGTAGCCACGCCGCTCTATGGCGGCTAACACGTCCCACGTCTGCGGATCGACCTCGCGTCCCCCGAGCGACATCGATACGTACGCGTCAATCGCATCCACAAAGCCCTTGATGAACGCCGGTGGGAACGCGTGAGCGGACAAATGTTGAAGCTGTTCGCGCAGCATGCCCGGTCGGCATTGACCGTGTGTGCGCATGGCGGTGCGCGTGCGCTTGAGATACGCCTGTGCTGCGATGGCGCCGTTCAGGTAGGTGCGGTTCTTGGTGAGCCTGCCTGTGTCGGAGAACGTGGGCGTTGGGCTGGGCGACGGTGCTGGCGGGGATGGATACGACGCTGGGCGCGTCTCGTCTGCAATAGGCATGGAGCCTCCTTGGGATTGAAGGAGCCTCACCATCTCGGCGCTAAACGAGGGTGGCGGGCCTGACGATGGTGTTAGCGACCCGGTCCCAAGGAAACCGGTAGACCCGAAGGTCTCACCATCCGGCCCGCCAAAGTAGGCGCGAACGGAAGCAGCAGTGCGACTGCATGCAGCAATCGTCCGCCTTGGTGTTTCAGGTCGCTAAACCAGGCTGCCGTTGGTGCGGCAGCGGGGGCAATTATAGCGATGGGGGTTTGCGTTAGCGTCTGATTTGCAGCCAATGGGGTGCCGAACCGCAACCGTCAGGTTCGGAACCTCAAGTGCCGGGTTCAGAACCTCACGCATGGGGTTCAGAACGCCAACCGAGAGGTTCAGAACCTCACCCGTGGCGTTCCGAACTCGGGACCATGGCGTTCCAAACTGCATCGATGGAGTTCAGAACCCCATCGACGCAGGCAATTTGTGAAATGGAGTGGCGGACCATTGCTGTTGGGTCGAGCAACGTCCAATCTGCGGCGGTCATGCCCCCCCGGCATGACGTTGCCAACCCCTAAAAAAGGAATGCAATGTCGCAGAACCTGATTTCGCTTCAACTCAGCACGACAGATTTGGCCGCCTTGGATAGCGCCCTCAAGACCATCGAAGACAAGCTTATCCGAAGGGTTGTTGCGGAAGCCGTGCATGAGATGACGATGAATGGCGAAGAATTCCCGTAACCAATTTCGCTTAGCGTGCTCAAGCGCCTAGTGTTTTTGGACGACCATTGTCTGGCCCTATCATGTGATGTCCATTCTCAAGACTAGGTTGGTGTCATGAGTAAATTGCTATGCACGTGTGGCCATACCATTCGAGATAACACGTCGCCGCTACCATACAAGGCCGCTTTCCTAAAGAACGTAGATTGCGAGCCGTTCTCCGATTGGCTTGTTGGTGAAGTTCAGAGCTATGTGACAGCAGCAGAACGAGGAGAGCTGCACCAGTGGCTGCTCGGGCGGGGCTACTCTGAGGACTACATAGCTCTCGGACTAGACCATGGCAATGTGCTCCATGACCACATTCATGCAAGGTTCATCGCGCTAAGGCGAACGGCGTATGAATGCCCTGTCTGCGGGCGGCTGCATTTGGAAGCTGCAAAGCACAACTTGTTTGTCACATACACAGCTGACTCGCAGGACGAAAAAGGTGTGTTCTCTGGAAAATCAGAAGAGTGAGCATCAATGAGCGAGAGACCCAGCTGCTTTCAAAGCCTCCGTTCTGGTGGCCTGCTTGCCGTCGCGTTTTTGGTTGCTGCCGGAGCATATGCGGAATCCCCTACACCGCCGCAGCACGATACTTCTTCCGTTCTCCCAACCAAGGGATATTTCCCCCGTTACGCAGCAGCAAGTCCACAAGTGCGAGCCTTGCTTTGTTCCTACGGAATGGGGTCTAGAAGTGCTGCATTAACAATGGCCGGCACTGAGCATGGTGGCTTAGCACAGGCTGACGCAGAGGCTGCTTGGGATGCCATCGATAAAGCAGATACCCAACGGTTTGTGTACGGCCAGCTCGCCCGCGTGTTTGGCCAGGACACTTTTGATGCTGCCGAAAAAACCGCCGTAGAAGCGGCGATCTCGGTCAGCCAAGAAGACCCAGAACACGTGCATCAAAACGAAGCCCAGCTTGCGGAAGTGTGCGGAAATGCTTACTACAACGCGTTGAAGGCAAAAGGCGATCTGGTCGAAAAAATCGAAGCGATATATCGGGACGGATTTGCCAAAGACAGGGCGCGGTCCAAGGTGAGCTTCATGGAGCAGGCTACTAAGTCCTTCCATCCATAATTTGTGCAGGCGGATGGAGTAGCCATACGGGTTTCGCTATGGACGCGACGCTTAGCGACGTACAACCGGCCACTTAGGTCAAGTTAGATGCCAGATAACCACGATCTCTCATCAGGCTGGAACGAGACCTCGGAATACCTCCGGGAGGCAAGAGCCAACCTATCGGAGGCAGCGGAAGCCATCTGTGCAGACGAAATTGAACAGTTTGATGAGTACCTAGACCACAACGAGCTTGAGCTGGCCTTAGATGCCATTGAAGCGGCGTTCGTGAAAGGCGACGACGGCAATTGGCGCGTGCTGGAATTTATGGCCAAGGCGGCGCTGAGCATGCAGTTAGTGGAGCGGCAGGAGCAATACGATCGGCAGCTGACACAGGCGCGGGGTTGGACCTACAAGACCTCGCTGCCTGGTCAGGCGCCCCGCATCTAGCAAGCCGGGTTTTTACACCCCGTTTACACCCCTCCCCCCAACCTTTACCCCGTTTTTACCCCCCTTTCCCTACTGTTGCACTGCACGCAGGCCCTGTGACGGGAGCCTGCCTGCACGCCGCATCCGGCCCCCGTTGACGCGCACCTGCGCCGGGCCGTGCGGCACCCAAAACAACAAGGGAAAGGTCCATGCAAGCCAAGGTTTCTTTGCACGCCACCGTCATCGGTGGCGTTGTCTTCTGTGCCGCAGCACTGTCCGGCGCGGCCGCATTTGCGCAGTCCACTGACGCTGCGCCGGCGCCCGCCGCAGCACCTGCCAGCCCGTTGACGGCCAACGTCACGCTGGCCAGCCAGTACCGCTATCGCGGTCTCATGCAGACCAACAACAAGCCCGCCATCCAGGGCGGTGTGGATTACGCGCTGCCCAACGGCTTCTATGTGGGCAACTGGAACTCGTCGATCAGCTGGCTGGGGGATTCCAACCCCAACGTCTCCGCCCCCATCGAGATGGATTTCTACGGCGGCTACAAGACCGAGCTGATGAAGGACGTGCCCATTGATGTGGGCGTGCTGCAGTACTACTACCCGGGCAGCTACCCCGACGGCTACACCCGCCCGCACACCACCGAGAGCTACGCGCAAATCGGCTACGGGCCGGTCTCGTTCAAGTACTCGCACGCGTTCTCCAACCTGTTCGGTTTTGCGGATAGCCACCACAGCCAGTACTTCGATCTGTCGGGCAACTTCGACACCGGTTTCTGGGGCCTCACGCTGAACCTGCACGTGGGCTATCAGCAAGTGCCGCACCAAGCGGTGCGCACGTCGTATGCCGACTGGAAGGTGGGCGTGACGAAAGACTTCGGCAGCGGTTGGACGGCATCGCTTGCGTACATCGATACCAACGCTGCGCGCGCCGCGTACACCAACACGCGCGGCAACTACATGGGCAAGGCCACCGCGCTGCTGGCGGTGACCAAGACGTTCTGACCAACACGACCTGAAGGAAAGGGGAGCGCATATGGACCTCGTTTATCTCGCCGGCCTTGCAGTGCTGGCCCTGGCAGTGGGCGGCTTGCTCGCCCTCTCCGGCCGGCTTGCCACCAAAGACCAACCCACCACGCACGCAATGGAGAAACAGCAATGACCTGGCTCTATGTGTTGTCCGGGGCCATTACGGTGGTTCTGCTCGTCTACTTGTTCGTGGCCCTGCTGTGGCCCGAACGCTTCTAACAACACTGCGAGGCACACCATGAATGCGTTCCTCCTCCAGCTGGCGATCTATCTGGTCGTGCTGCTGGTTCTGGCCAAACCGCTGGGCGCGTATATGACCGGCGTGTTCGGCGACAAGCCATCGCGCACCCATTGGCTCGGCCCCGTCGAGCGGTTGTTCTATCGCGTGGCCGGCGTCAACCCGCAGGCTGAGATGGGTTGGAAGCGCTATGCGTTGGCCGTTATCGTCGTCAACGTGCTGGGCGCGCTGGCGGTGTATGCGCTGCAGCGCGCGCAGCAGTGGCTGCCGCTGAACCCGCAGGGCTTTGGCGCGATCACGCCCGATTCGTCGTTCAACACGGCCATCAGCTTTGTGAGCAATACCAACTGGCAAGGCTATTCGGGCGAAAGCACGATGAGCTATCTCACGCAGATGCTCGGCCTGGCGGTGCAGAACTTCCTGTCAGCCGCTACCGGCATTGCAGTGGTGATTGCGCTCATTCGCGGCTTTGCGCGCCACTCGGCCAACACCATCGGCAACTTCTGGGTCGACTTCACGCGTGCCACGGTCTACGTGCTGCTGCCGCTGTCGATTCTGGTGTCGGTGTTCTTCGTGAGCCAGGGCGTGATCCAGAACTTCGATGGCTACAAGGAGGTGACCACTGTCACCGCCACCACGTACGACAACCCGAAGATGGATGCGCAGGGCAACCCGCTCAAGGATGGGCAGGGCAACCCCGTCACCGAGAAAGCGACCACCCAAACGCAGACCTTGCCGATGGGCCCGGTGGCGTCGCAAGAGGCGATCAAGATGATCGGTACCAACGGAGGCGGCTTCTTCAATGCCAACTCCGCACACCCCTACGAGAACCCCAACGCGCTGACCAACTTCGTGCAGATGCTGGCGATCTTCATCATCCCGGCGGCGCTGTGCTTTACGTTTGGGGGCATGGTGGGCGATGGCCGGCAAGGCTGGGCCGTGCTCGCCGCGATGACGGTGTTGTTCGTGGCGCTTGCTACGTTCCTGGCTTGGTCAGAGCTGCACGCCAACCCGATGCTCGCCAACCTCGGCATCGACCAGGCCATGGGCAACATGGAAGGCAAGGAAACGCGCTTCGGCATCGTGGCCTCGTCGCTGTTTGCCACCATCACCACGGCAGCGTCGTGCGGGGCGGTGAATGCCATGCATGATTCGCTGACCGCGCTGGGCGGCTTCGTGCCGATGTTCCTGATGCAGCTGGGCGAAGTGGTGTTTGGCGGTGTGGGCTCGGGCCTGTACGGCATGCTGGTGTACGCCATCCTGGCCGTGTTCATTGCGGGCCTGATGATCGGCCGCACGCCGGAATACCTCGGCAAGAAGATCGAGGTGTTCGAGATGAAGATGACCTCCATCGCCATCCTCGTCACGCCGCTGCTGGTGCTGGTGGGCACGGCTATCGCCGTGGTGGTCACGCAGGGCAAGGCCGGCATCTTCAACCCCGGCACGCACGGCTTCTCTGAAGTGCTGTACGCCTTCTCGTCTGCCGCCAACAACAACGGCAGCGCCTTTGCGGGCCTGTCTGCCAACACGCCGTTCTACAACGTGGCGCTGGGCATTGCGATGTGGCTGGGCCGCTTCTGGATCATCGTGCCGGTGCTGGCGATGGCAGGCACGTTTGCCGCCAAGAAGCGCCTGCCCGTGACGGCCGGCACGCTGCCCACGCATGGGCCGCTGTTTGTGGTGCTGCTGATCGGCTCGGTGCTGCTGGTGGGCGCGCTCACGTACATCCCGGCCCTTGCACTCGGCCCCATCGCAGAGCATCTCGCCCGCTAAGCGCACGGCGAGTCGTCTACCCCATATCAACAGGTGCCTTATGGCTATCCGTTATCCCGAATCCGAACCGGCTGTGCGTACGGTCAAGCACAAGCTTGAGCCGAGCGCCGGTGCCGCCAACTCCGCCGCCGCAGAGCCGCAGGCGCGCAGCACGCACACCACGCTGTCCGCCAAGGATGTGCGCAAGCTGTCGATGTTCTCGTCGGCGCTGGTCAAGCCCGCCATTGTCGACAGCTTCCGCAAGCTGTCGCCGCGCGCGCAGGCCAAGAACCCGGTGATGTTTGTCGTCTACGTCGGCAGCATTCTCACCACCATCCTGTGGATCATGGCGCTGCGCGGCCAGGCTGAAGCGCCGGCGGGCTTCATCCTCGCCGTATCGGTGTGGCTGTGGTTCACGGTGTTGTTCGCCAACTTTGCCGAAGCGCTGGCCGAGGGCCGCAGCAAGCAGCAGGCCGCATCGCTGCGCGGCATCAAGACTACGGTGCAGGCCAAGGTGCTGGCAGACCCGCACCGCCGTGATCGTACGGAAGCACGCGCCGCCACCGCGCTGCGCCGTGGCGACGTCGTGCTGATCGAAGCTGGCGACATGGTGCCCGGCGACGGCGAGGTCATCGAAGGCGTAGCCTCGGTGGACGAAAGCGCCATCACCGGCGAATCGGCACCGGTCATCCGCGAATCGGGCGGGGATTTCTCGTCCGTGACGGGCGGCACACGCGTGCTGTCGGACTGGATCATCGTGCGCATCACCGCCAACCCCGGCGAGAGCTTCCTTGATCGCATGATCTCGATGGTGGAAGGCGCCAAGCGCCAGAAGACGCCCAACGAGTTGGCCCTGACGATCCTGCTGGTGAGCCTGACCATCATCCTGATGCTGGCGACCGTCACGCTGCTGCCGTACTCGATCTTCTCGGTGGACGCGATGAAAGCGGGTTCGCCCATCACGATTACCGTGCTGGTGGCGCTGCTGGTGTGTCTGATCCCGACCACCATCGGCGGGCTGCTCTCCGCCATTGGCGTGGCGGGCATGAGCCGCATGATGCAGGCCAACGTGATCGCCACCTCCGGCCGCGCCGTGGAGGCGGCTGGTGATGTGGATGTGCTGCTGCTCGACAAGACCGGCACGATCACGCACGGCAACCGTCAGGCGTCGCGCTTCATTCCCGCGCCGGGCGTAACGGCCAAGCAGTTGGCCGAGGCGGCATGGCTGTCGTCCTTGGCGGACGAGACGCCGGAAGGCCGCAGCATTGTCACGCTCGCACGCAACCTGGGCGAGGCGTCCATCGATGAAGCCGCGTTGGCGAAGACGCAGCCCGTGTACGTTGCGTTCTCTGCGCAAACACGCATGAGCGGCATCAACGTCTCGTATGCAGGCGACGCCCGTCAGATCCGCAAGGGCGCGGCCGATGCGATTCGCACGCATGTGACGCTGCTGGCCGGCAAGTTTCCCGATGCCGTGTCGACGGCTGTGGATGACGTGGCACGCGCGGGCGGTACGCCGCTGGTGGTGTCCGACAACGACCGCGTGCTCGGCGTGGTGGAGCTGAAAGACATCGTGAAGGCCGGCATCCGTGAGCGCTTTGCCGAGCTGCGCCAGATGGGCATCAAGACGGTGATGATCACCGGCGACAACCGCCTGACCGCCGCCTCCATCGCCGCAGAAGCGGGCGTTGACGACTTCATTGCCGAAGCCACGCCGGAGACCAAGCTCGCGCTGATCCGCGAGCAGCAGGCGCAGGGCCGCCTCGTTGCCATGACCGGTGATGGCACCAACGATGCGCCCGCCCTCGCACAGGCCGACGTGGCCGTCGCCATGAACAGCGGCACGCAGGCCGCCAAGGAGGCCGGCAACATGGTCGACCTGGATTCCAGCCCCACCAAGCTGATCCAGATTGTCGAGATCGGCAAGCAGATGCTGATGACGCGCGGCTCGCTCACCACGTTCTCGATCGCCAATGACGTGGCGAAGTACTTCGCCATCATCCCGGCCGCGTTTGCGACCACGTATCCGCAGCTCGCCGCGCTGAACGTGATGCACCTGGCAACGCCGGCATCAGCAGTGATGAGCGCCGTGATCTTCAACGCGCTGATCATCGTGTTCCTGATCCCGCTGGCGCTCAAGGGCGTGAAGTACCGCGCGCTGGGGGCGGCTGCGCTGCTGCGCCGGAACCTCTTGGTCTACGGCCTGGGCGGCCTGCTGCTGCCCTTCCCGGGCATCAAGATCATCGACATGTTCCTGGCCGCGATGGGCTGGGTCTAAGGAAGGAGTGCATTCATGGCAACCTCAACACAAACCGTGCAGGCCGATGTGCCGCAACAAGGTGGGCTGCTGCGTGCGGCGCTGGCGGTCTTCATTGGGCTGTCGCTCATTACCGGGGTGCTGTATCCGGTGGTGGTGACGGGCATTGGCAAGGCGCTGTTTCCGGCGCAGGCCGGGGGCTCGATTATCGAGCACGGCGGCAAGGCTGTTGGGTCTTCGTTGATCGGGCAGAACTTTGACACGCCGGAGTATTTCTGGGGGCGCATCTCGGCGACTGCGCCGAACCCCTATAACGCGCAGGCTTCGGGTGGTTCCAACTTGGGGCCGAGCAACCCGGCGTTGACGGAGGCGGCCAAGGCACGCATTGCGGCGCTCAAGGAAGCGGACCCGACGAACAGCGCGCCGATTCCTGCTGATCTTGTGACGGCTTCTGCGAGCGGGCTGGACCCGGAGATTAGTCCTGCTGCTGCGGCGTACCAGGTTGAGCGTGTTGCGCGTGCGCGGCATCTCTCGGCTGACCTGGTGAAGAAGGCCGTGGCTGAGAACACCAAGGGGCCGATTCTTGGGGTGTTTGGGGAGGCTACGGTGAATGTGTTGGAGTTGAATTTGGCGTTGGATGATTTGAAGTGAGGTTTGTGGACCACTGGTTTGTGTGTTGGTGGTCCATCCCCCTTTCGTTCCCTGCCGGGACCGACTCACTTTTCTTTGTCTTGCCAAAGAAAAGTAAGCAAAAGAAAGGCGCGCCCGAGATGGCGACTTCCCCTTGGATTTGTGTCGCGGGGAGGGAGGGGAGGCAAACTCGCTGCGCTCAGACAGCCTCCCCTCTTTTTCCTCCCCGCAACAAAAATCCAAGGCGCCATCTAGGGCAGGAACGTCAACGGCCAAAACGGTGGTTTGCGTGGTCTGTCGGAGTTTCGTTTGTTGCGGTGTGCTGCTTCGCTTCGCTCGCACTCCACTGGTTCGCTCGCTTTGCTTCGCGTCTTGTCGCTTACGCTCTACTGCGTTTGTTCTGCGATGGTGTGGCCGTACCCTGCCCTAGATGGCGCCTTGAATTTCCGTAAGCGGGCGGAAAAAAGACGGGAAACTGTTTGAGCGCAGCGAGTTTTTCCCGTCTCCGCCCGGTTATGGAAATTCAAGGAATCTTTCGCCATCTCGGGCGCGCCTTTCTTTGCTTACTTTCTTTGGCAAGACAAAGAAAGTGAGTCAGCCCCGGCAGGGGATGAAACAAGGGATGCACCACAAGAACAAAAAGCACCCAAAATACAAACCATGCCAGCCGACCAGCGCCCGAACCCCGACCAACTCCTAGCCGAACTCCAATCCGGCCAAGAGCAGTCCGCCCGCGGCAAACTCCGCATCTACTTCGGCGCCTCGGCCGGCGTAGGCAAGACCTACGCGATGCTGGCAGCAGCAAAGGCCGCCCGCGCAACGGGCATCGACGCCATCATCGGCCTGGTCGAAACCCACGGCCGTGCGGAAACCGCCGCGCTGGTCGCTGACCTTGAACACCTCCCCACCCGCCAGATCGAATACAAGGGCCGCACGCTGCCCGAGTTCGACCTCGATGCTGCGCTGGCGCGAAAGCCTGCGCTCATCCTTGTCGACGAACTTGCGCACTCGAACGTGGCGGGGTCGCGCCACCCAAAACGCTGGCAGGACATTGAAGACCTGCTTGCCGCCGGCATCGACGTCTGGACCACCGTCAACGTCCAGCATCTCGACAGCCTGAACGAGGCGGTGGGCAGCATCACCGGCATCCGCGTGTGGGAAACCGTGCCCGATGCGGTGTTCGATGCCGCAAACGAAGTCATCCTCGTCGACCTGCCCGCCGATGAACTGCTGCGCCGACTGGCCGAGGGCAAGGTCTACATGCCCGAGCAGGCGCAGCATGCGGCGCGCAATTTCTTCCGCAAGGGCAACCTCATCGCCCTGCGCGAACTCGCCCTGCGCCGCACCGCCGACCGCGTGGACGACGACGTGCAGGCCTACCGCCGCGCGCGCCGCATTGAAAACGTCTGGCGCACGCGCGAAACCGTCGTCGCCTGCCTGGACCCGCAGGGCGATGGCGAACAGGTGATCCGCAGCGCTGCGCGCCTGGCCGCGCAGCTGGAATGCGACTGGCATGCCGTGGCCGTGGTGATGCCGCATCTGCGTGCGGCCGATGCGCGCGCCGAACGCCTGCACGCCCTGCTCAAGCTGGCCGAAGACGCCGGTGCGCGCGTGGAAACGCTGGCCGGCACCAATGCCGTCGAGGCCATCACCGGTTATATCCGCCGCCATAACATCACCAAGGCCGTGATCGGTCGGCCGCCCGAGAAGCGCTGGCGATCGGCGCGGGCCATCGTGGTTGCGCTGCGGCTGGCGATCGGGCTGGAGCGTCGGTTGCCCAGCGGCGACTTTGCCGAGGCGCTGGCGCGGCATTGTCCTGAGGTTGACGTGATTCGCGCCGCGGCGGACCCGGCCCATATCCAGCTCACGCCGCGCGCAGCAGAGGTCGGCCGTGCTGATGTGCGCAGCGAAGCCCAGCGCGCGGCCGATGCGCAGGCCGGTTGGCTCAAGCCGGCTTACGTGGCCGCCTGCGTGTACGTTGGGATTGCGACGGCGCTCTCCAGCCTCGTGCGGCCGGTGTTCGATCTGGCCAACATCGTCATGCTGTTCCTGGCCGCCGTGGTGGCGGTGGCGATGCGCCATGGCCGGGGGCCGGCCGCGCTGGCGTCGGTGCTGTCGGTGGCGCTGTTCGATTTCTTTTTCGTGCCGCCACGTTATTCCTTTGCCGTGAGCGACGTGCAGTACCTGCTGACCTTTGCGGTGATGCTGGCTGTGGGCATGCTGGTGGGCCAGTTGACGGCGGGCCTGCGTGAACAGGCCGAGGTGGCGGTGCAGCGCGAGGCCGCCGCCCATGCGTTGTATGAGGCCGCGCGGGAGTTGTCCGCCGCGCTCACGCTGGACCAGATCGTCAGCATCGGTGGGCGCTTCGTCAACGCGACCTTTGGCGGGCGCTGCGCGTTCTTCTTCGTCGGGCTTGATGGGCGGCTTGGTGCGCCACAGGTCGCCAAGCCGGAGGGCAGCACCGATGCACCATCCGGCATGCCGAACCTCGATCGCGTGCTGGCCGATTGGACGTACCAGCACGGCCAGCCTGCCGGCACAGGTACGCACACGCTGCCGTCGGGCTCGGTGCTGTATCTGCCGCTGAAAGCGCCGATGGCCATTCGCGGTGTGCTGGCCGTGGAGCCCGAAACCTTCCACGTGCTCGCGCAGCCCGACAACCGGCGCCAGATCGATGCCTGCGCCACGCTCATCGCCATTGCCATTGAGCGCGTGCATTACGTGGAAGTCGCTCGCGACGCCTTGGTTCGCATGGAATCGGAGCGGCTGCGCAATTCACTGCTGGCCGCCGTGTCGCACGATTTGCGCACACCGCTCACCGGCCTGGTAGGGATGGCCGAGACGCTGCTGCGTGCGCAGCCGCCCCTGCCCGCGCTGCAGGCCGAGGCCGCCACCGCCATCGGCCAGCAGGCGCAGCGCATGCGCACGATGGTCACCAACCTGCTCGATATGGCGCGCCTGCAGAACCAGGACGTCAAGTTGCGGCTGGAGTGGCAATCGATGGAAGAGCTTGTTGGCGCGGCGCTCCAGGCGATTCCGCTGCCCGATCATCGTGTGGTTGTGGATAACCTCGCGGCCTTGCCGCTCATCTGCTGCGACGGGCCGCTGATGGAGCGCGTGCTGTCGAACCTGCTGGAGAACGCGGGCAAGTTTGCGCCGGCTGGCACCGAGGTGCGCATCTCTGGCGAGATCGTCCACGACGACGCACGCGGCGATGAACTGCGCTTGCGTGTGCGTGACCACGGCCCCGGCGTGCCGGCGGGCTCGGTGCAGACCATCTTCGAAAAGTTCACGCGCGGTGAGAAGGAATCGGCCACCACCGGCGTCGGCCTGGGTCTGGCCGTGTGCGAGGGGATCGTGAGCGCGCATCACGGCCGCATCTGGGTGGAGGCACCGGCCGATGGCGGCGCGTGCTTCGTCGTCGCCCTGCCCGCCGCTGAACCCCCGCCCGTGGAAGACGGCGAGCCCATCGCCTAGCTGCACCGTTGTTGGGCATATGGACATGCCGAAAATGTCGTTCTGTCGTGAGCGCATGCGTGACACGATTGCGTCACACCGCCCGCTACCCGCGGGCGATTTCATTCACGACAAGATCCACGAGGTTTCTCCATGTCTTTGTTCTCCCGCCTTGCGCGTGTGGCCGTACCGGCCATCGCCTTTGCCGTTGCCACTGCCGCCAGCGCCGACACCAAGCAGATCAAGCTCGGCACCATGAGTGGCCCCGACGCGCAAATCTGGGAAGTCGTGCAGAAGGTCGCCAAGAAGGACGGCCTGGACGTCAAGGTCATCGAGTTCAACGACTACGCTCAGCCCAACCCCGCGCTCGATTCGGGCGACCTGGACGCCAACGGCTTCCAGCACCAGCCTTTCCTCGACGGCCAGATCAAGGCGCGCGGTTACAAGATCGTCAACGTAGGCCTGACCTATGTGGCGCCGATGGGCTTCTACTCGAAGAAGATCAAGTCGCTCGCGCAGCTCAAGGAAGGCGCCAAGGTCGGTATCCAGAACGATCCGTCCAATGGCAACCGTGCGCTGCTTTTGCTGCAGAAGGCGGGCGTGATCAAGCTCAAGGCGGGCGCCGGCACGAACGGCAACAATGCGACACCGCGTGACGTGGTGGAGAACCCGAAGAAGATCAAGCTGATCGAGCTGGACTCGGCGCAACTGCCGCGCTCGCTGGATGATCTGGACGCCGCCTCCATCAACACCGACTACGCGGTCAAGAACGGCCTGACGCCGGCCAAGGACGCCATCGCACTGGAAGATCGCCAGGGGCCGTACGCCAACCTGATTGCCGTGCGCGAAAAAGACAAGAACCAGCCGTGGGTGAAGACGCTGGTGCGCGCCTACCAATCGGAAGACGTGCGCAAGTTCATCGACACGCAGTTCAAGGGCGCGATCCTGCCGGCGTTTTAAGCAGCGGGGGCTAAGTCAGCGGTTACTTTCTTGGTTGGGCCCGAGAGTGAAGCATGGCGTGCCGGGAGCCAGACTAGCTTTTGAGCGCACCACATTGTTTTGCTGCGCTGCGTCATCGTGTGACAAGTGCAATCGTTTTCGTCACCCGTGGCGCCTTGGCAACGCTTGTAGCCTCTCGTTACATTAAGTAGTTCTACGTTATTGCAACGCAACAAACGATTCGCTATAGTAGGAACTGTCTCCTCCACCCTCCTTGGTGGATTGTGGCCCGAGCACCTGGTGCTCGGGCTTTTTTCTTTGGCGCGCGGCTTTTGTTGTTCTTCCGGCCGCCTTGCATCTCGGCCAGTTCCGGCTACCCTGAATTCTCAATTTTTCTGCGTGTTTTCCGCTGCGGCGTTGCCTCATAGCAACGAGCGCAAATTATTCAAGCGTGCGCTTCGAGCCACCCTTCGAACACCGACACGCATGTCGGCGGAAAAGAGTCAAAGCGTTGTTTGAATCACGTTAACGCTGCGAATGTGCGCGCAACCCGCCGCTTTGTGTCGCTAACATCGCGAAATATCGTCAGTTTTTGTCCTACAAGCCTTTCGGCCAACCCCGGACAGTCTGACTGCATCCCCTCCACTAAACTTCACCTTGCTCTCTCTTTAGAGAGCACTCCCCCCCTTTTGAGCCCGCCCCTGTTGCGGGCTTCATTTTTTTCGGGCACGATTTCTTCCATCCCGACGCTGTCGACACCGGCGTCGGAAGCTCAAAAGGTTGGGGGAATCTCTCAAGGCCCGCGCAGTTGAAAAGCTGCGCGGGCTTTGTTTTTTCCGGCGCCGCACGCTGACTCCACCTGACAAGGCCCCCGGCCGGTGCTTCAATGGCGGCTGACGGTGGCGTCACTCAGCGCAAACGGGATGCGCCTCGCCCCAATACCGACAACAACAAGGACTGGCCGATGGAAGGTTTCGCGCAACTCGCCGTGCTGGTGGTGGACGACCATCCCGTGCAACGGGCGGCTGCCCGGCAACTGCTCCATACGCTGGGCGTGCAGCAGATCCTGACCGCCTGCGACGGCCGCGAGGCGCTCTACCTCCTCCAGCTCTGCCACGTCGATCTCGTGCTGTGCGACATCGACATGCCCGGCATGAACGGCCCCGAGCTGATGGAGCAGATGCACTTGCGCGGCGGCCGCGTCTTTCCGCGACAGGCGCCCGTGTGGGCGTGGGTCAGCGCGCTGGATGCGCCGATTGTCGAGTCGCACGTCAGCCTGGCCGACGCGATCGGTTTGACGCGCACGCACGGCGTGCAAAAGCCGCTGCGCCCAGCGCACGTGTTGCCGCTGCTGGAAGAGGCCGCCGAGCGGGAGCGGGACGGGGCACCGGCTGCAGCCGCTGGCTTGCCTCAGTTTTCCGACGACGAACTTGTCGCGCTCATTCAGGAAACGCCTGAACAGATCGAGGTCGTATTCCAACCCCAGCACGATCTGGCCACCAACCAGATTGCCGGCGCCGAGGCGCTCTGCCGCTGGATGCATCCGGTGCATGGGCGAGTGTCGCCCGCGGCGTTCGTGCCGCGCCTGGAGGCGCTCGGGTTGGCTGATGGCCTGTTCTTCCATGTGCTGGAGCATTGCGTGCGCGTGCAGCACGCGCTGGCCGCGCATGCGTATCCCGTTTCGATCGGTGTGAATGCGTCTGCGCAGACGCTGAGCCGGGCCGGCACCATCGAGCGCATCGAAGCCATCGTGCGCGAGGCCCGCATTGCGCCGGCGGCCATCGCCATCGAGTTGACGGAAGATTCGCCGGTGCACGATGCCACGCAGCTCACCATCGCACTCAACCGCCTGCGCTTGCTGGGCCATCCCCTGGCCATCGATGATTTTGGTGTGGGCATTGCCACGCTCAAGCTGCTCGCCGACCTGCCCTTCACCATCCTGAAGATCGATCGCTCGTTTACCGCCGCGGTGGACCAGACCAGCCAGCGCGGCGTGATCTGCCGCACGATGATCGAACTGGCGCGCACGCTGCATCTCGAGTGCATTGCCGAAGGCGTGGAAACCGAAACGCAGCGCCAGACGTTGCGCGCGCTGGGCTGTGCGACCGGGCAAGGCTATCTGTGGGCGGCCCCGCTGTCCGTCACCGCGTTTCTTGCGCACGTGCAGGCGGCAGCGTAAGCACGAATAAGCGCGAATGCCGCTGGGCCATTCAGTTTTTCTCAACCCAGATAGAAGCAGCTTCTGCCCCGAAAGGTTACGCGGAGCCAAAGTCAGAAAAGTCTGATCCCGCGCGGCATATCTGGTGAGTAAGGTACCGGCTCCTTTCAGCGGCGCTTCTGACTCCCATGACGGCTCCGATCTCTTCCACCCTGCTGCTCGCCACGCTGGACACCTCGTCGCTGGCGACGCACCTGACCTGACGGCGTGCGCATGTGCTCTGTCCTCTCGATCGTGATGGCAGACGATCATCCGGTGATTCTTATGGGGCTGGCGGCCGCCATTGCGCAATTTCCACAGCAGCAGGTCGTGGCACAGGCACACGACGGGCGCGAGCTGATGCACGTGCTTACGCAAATCGACTGCAACGTCATCGTGACCGACTACAACCTGGGTGGCGAACCTGCCTTCGATGGCATGCAGTTGCTGGCGCGCTTGCGCAAGCAGCATCAGAAGCGCGCCATCGTCGTCTGCACGATGGTCCGTAACCCGGCCCTCTTGCGCGCCATGCGGCAGGTTGGTGTGGCTGGCATCGTCAGCAAGAACGATGACTTCGTTCATGTCGGGCACGCTGTCATGGCGGCCGCACGCGGCGTACGGTATGACAGCCCGCGCATCCTGGAAGAGACGGGCCTCGGTTCCAATGAACGAAATGTCTGCGAGCGACTGAGCGCGCGCGAGCGCGAAGTCCTGCGCCTGTATGCCGGCGGCACCGCCGTGTCCGACATAGCGCTCATGCTCGGTTCGAGCGTGAAGACGGTCAGCACGCAAAAGGCCGTGGCGCTGCGCAAGCTGGGCCTGGCGCGCGAGATCGATCTCTTTCAGTACGCCCGCGCCCGCGGGCTGACGGCGCTCCGCTGAGCGCCCACCCTCAGCTCGCCTGGTGGTGCATCGGCACGGCTTGTGCCGGTGCGATAGGGGCGTTGGATGCCTGCGCGGGTGCGGCTTCCACACCCATCAGCCAACTGAACCACGGCGTTGCCAGCAGCGCGCCGGCGAGTTGCGCCAGCATGTAGCCCGGGACGTCGCCGGGGCGGATGCCGGAGGGGCCGTTGGTCAGTGCGCAGGCAAAGGCCAACGCCGGGTTGGCCAGCGATGACGACGACGTGAACCAGTACCCCGCCGCGATATAAGCAGCTACCACCAGCGGCAATTGCTTCGGCGCATGACGCCCGCATGCGATGCCCACGCCGATCAGCCCGAACGTTGCCAGAGCTTCGCTCCACCACAGTGCGGGGCCCGTGGCGGCATGCGTGCCCGGCGCCCACGCCGCCATGCCGAACATGACGTGCGTAGCGGCCACACCCAGCGTGGCGCCCACGGCCTGTGCAGCCAGATAGGCCAGCGCTTCATGCCCACGCAGACTGCCCCGCAGCAATGCCGACAGCGTGACCGCCGGGTTCAGGTGCGCACCCGACACCGGCGCAAACACCGTCAGCAGCGCCAGCAGGCCGGCGCCACCGGCCAGCGATTGCGCCAGCAGCGTCCACGTGGCATCGCCGCCGGAGAGACGGCTTGCGTGGATGCCAGTGCCGATCACCACCGCAATCAGCAGGGCCGTACCGAGCCCCTCCGCGACGATGCGGCGCGCCAGGGATGGTGCAGCGGACGTGGCCGAAGCCGCGGCGCGAAGGTGTGACACAGTGGCCATGAGAAAAGAAGAGGAACGATGCCAAGCGCATCGCGCGGGAGTTTGGAACCTCCGTCGGGGCCGATCAATGCACACGGGCGCGCTTGTGTCGCGCGCCCGAGTATCGAATGGCGGGATGGTGCGGTGTGGCTCAGGCCGGGCTTGCCGCGCCGGCTGCGGCCAGTTGGCGCTGTTGTGCACCCAGCCGCGCGAAGCCGACGGCCGCTGCACCGAGCGCTGCCAGCATGGCGACGCACCCTGCCATCGTGCCGTGCGCCATGCCGTTGGCGCCACCGGCAGCGGCAAAGGTGAAATACAGCCCGCCGATGCAGGCAACGCCCAGTGCGCCTGCCAGTTGCTGTGCGGTAATCAGCAGCCCTGCTGCTGCGCCCGCTTGCGTACGTGCTACGCCCGTCAGCACCAGGCCGATCAACGGGACGACGACCAGGCCTTGCCCTGCCCCGTACAGCGCCACGGCAATGCCGATGCGCACCATGCTTGGCGTGGCGGGGTGCGCCCACTCCGTACCGAAACCCGACAGCAGTGCCAGCAGGCCCAGCGCCATCAGGCCGAGGCCTGCCAGCAGGGCGCGAACGCCATAGCGCCGCACCAAGGCATTTGCCACCCGCGACGTGATCAAAAAGGTCATGGCCAGCGGCAGGATGGCGACGCCCATGCGCACCGCAGAAAGCTGCCGCCCGTTCTGGAGATACAGCGTCAGCACCAGGAAGAACGCCATCATCCCGATGTAGTGCAGCGCAGACGCCGTTAGGCCGGTCATGAAGGCGCGATGTTGCAGCAAGGTGGGCGGCAGCAGCGGCGTACCGCCGACGCGGTCGACACGGGCCTCAAGCTGCTGGAACGTGGCCATGCCGAGCACGCCCACAACAAGCAGTGCCAGGGTCCACACCGGCCAGTGCAGTTCGCGACCGAACAGCAGCGGCACCAGCACAGCCGCCACGCTCACAGCCATCCACACCACGCCGGCGGTATCAAGATGCACCTTCGCTGCGTTGGCGCTCGGGTGCGGAATCCAGCGCCAGCCCAGCAGCGCGGCCGTCAGCCCGACCGGCACGTTGATCAGGAAGGCCGCGCGCCAGCCGAGCCCGGCGATGTCTGCGCTGGTGAGTGCGCCGCCCACCAGCAGCCCGGCCGCGCCGCCGGTGCCCATCACCAGACCGAAGATCGATAGCGCGCGGTCACGCTCGGCGCCGGCAAAGAGCGCCTGCACGCTCGCCAGCACTTGCGGCACCATCATCGCGGCCGACAAGCCCTGCGCGAAACGCCATGCAATGAGCGCCGCCGCGCTGCCCGCCAGCCCGCAACCGGCCGAGGTGGCGGTAAACGCGACCAGGCCCAGCAGGAACACGCGCCGGCGCCCGAACAGATCACCCAGGCGGCCACCCGTGATGAGCAGAATTGCGTAGCCAAGCTGGTACACCGCCAGCACCGCCTCCAGTTGCGCGGGCGTGGCGTGCAGGCTTGTGCGGATGCTCGGGATCGCCACATTCGCAATGAACGCGTCGACGATGAACATGAATTGCGCCGTCACCATCACACCGAAGGCGAGCCAGCGGCGAGGTTCCGATACTGAAGAAGCAGAGGAAATGTGAGTCACGATCGGCTCCGTAAAGAGGGATGAACGCAGCGTAGGTGCGCGAGCCGATTCGATGCAGAGCTAGGATTAACCTAGGATTGGGTTGTCCCTCCCACCTTCACGCGCTGTCGTGTGTAATGCTCCTCATGGACGATTTCACTGCCGACCTTGCTCCCTTTCCTGCCACGCCTCGCAACGAGCTGGGCGAGTTCCTGCGCAGCCGCCGCAGCCACCTGCGTCCGCAGGACGTGGGACTGCCCGAGGGCAGCGGGCGCCGCCGCACCGCCGGCCTGCGCCGGGAAGAAGTCGCGCAGCTCGCCAACATCAGCATCGATTGGTATGTGCGCATCGAGCAGGGGCGCGACGTGCGGCCTTCTGTGGCGACCATCGAGGCGATCGGGCGTGCGTTGAAGCTGTCTTCGGACGAACGGGCGCACATGCGCGGCCTGGCGCGTGCGGAATCGGTCCTCACCGGGGCGGCGGCGACCGGTCGTTCGGCGGCTGAAGCGGTGCCCGATGTCTTGCGTCGGGCAGTCGCCGGCATGGTCTTGCCCGCCCACGTGCGCAGCTACCGCACCGAGCTGCTGTGCTGGAACGAGGCGACCTCGCAGCTCTTCATGGATTTCGGCACGATGCCGCCGGAAGACCGCAACTCGCTGGTGTACATGTTCCTGTACGGGAATGCACGCGAGCGTTTTGTCGAGTGGGAGAACGAGGCGCGGCGCATGCTGGCGAAGTTTCGTGCGGTGTACGACCCGCACGCAGATGACCCGGTGCTCGTCGCGTTGGTCGACCGGCTGCGCACGAGCAGCCGCGAATTCGATACCTGGTGGCGGCAGCACGAGGTGCGCGCCCAGCGCGCGGAGCACAAGCTGATCCGCACGCCCGCCGGCAAGGTCGTCCGTTACGACTACATCGGCCTGCCGGTGATGGAAGACCCGCGCCTGCGCATGGTGCTGTACGTGCCGGTCGAGGACGGCGCCTGAACGTTCAGGCCGTCAGCGCCGCGAGGATAGCGCCGGTATCGCGCACGCGGCCCAATCGCGGGAACACGTTCTCCACCGATGAGCGATGCATGGCCGCGTCGGTCGAACTCATCGCATCTTCGGCCAGCACCAGCGCGTAGCCGTGCTCCCACGCCGCACGCGCGGTTGATTCCACGCCTACATGCGTCGAGATGCCGCCCAGCACGATGGTGGTGATGCCGCGGCGGCGCAATTGCAGATCGAGTTCGGTGCCGTAGAACGCGCCCCACTGGCGCTTGGTGATCTGGATGTCGGTAGGCGCTACTTCCAGCTCGGCGGGTTGTTCCCACCATTGCGGCGGCAGGCCGCCCGGCTGTGTGGGCGCGGGGCGGTCGACGGGCTGGCGCGGCGCATCGGCGTAATCCGGCGCCCACCCCACGCGCACTAGCACCACGGCCGCACCCAGCTCGCGAAAGCGCTTGGCGAGTTGGGCAGCCGTCCCCAATACCTGTTCGGCCGAGTGCGGCCCTTGGGCAAACGGCAGGATGCCGCGTTGCAGGTCGATCAGCACAAGCGCGGTGGTTTTCGCAGACAAGGCGGACAGGGTTTGCAGCGGTTCGGACATCAGTTGCTCCAGATGAATCGGTGTTACGGACGGCGGATGACACACGTTGCCGTGGCATGCGCCAGCAATGTGCCGTCCTGCGTTTTGAGCGTGCCCTCCGACACGCCGATCGTGCGCGAGACATGCAGCACGCGTCCAACAGCCACCAGCGGCGTATCCACCGGCACTGCCTTCACCATCTTCACGTTCAAATCGACCGTGCCGTAGCCGACGCCGGCTTCGAGCATCGAATGCACGGCGCAGCCCGTCACGGAGTCGAGCACCGTCGCCGCAAAGCCGCCATGCACGCCGCCCAGCGGATTGAGGTGGCGTTTGTCGGCCCGGGCACCGAAGTGGACGGTGCCCGCCTCGATGGCGTCCATCGTCATCGGGATCGTTTCGCTGATCGATGCGCGCGGCAGATCGCCGTGCGCCATGGCCTGCAGCAGTTGCAGGCCGGTCATTTGTGACGGATGCATGGGAGGAGTCTGGTGGAGTTGGGGTGAGGTGACTCGACACTCTACCGCGAGCCCGATTGCCAGGGCTGCAATGCGTTGCATTGGACGACGCAACAACGCCGGCCTCTGCGCACGTCCCAATGCGGGTAGACCCTAGCGTTGCGTGCACGCCGACGCGAAAGGCTCCAGAAAGGTGCCCCCTTCTACGCTCGCCCAGCGATTGCATCGGGCGGTCTGACCCACTGCCCTTGCGCGTTTCCCGAAGCCGGCATCACGACCGGACACCATCACCCACAAAGGAAGGAGACTTCAATGTCCCGCATCAAGTTTGCCCTTGCGGCAACTGCAGCCGCTGCGGCCACGTTGGCCACCGGCGCCGCTCATGCCCAGTCGAACGTGACGCTCTACGGCCTGATCGACACCACCATCAGCACCGTCAACAACACCAACGCTTCAGGTGCGCGCACCACCGGCTTCCAGATTCCCTGGTTCTCGGGCAGCCGCTGGGGCCTGACCGGCAAGGAAGACCTGGGCGGCGGCACGTCGGCCATCTTCCGCCTGGAATCGGAGTTCGAGACGCCCACGGGCAACATGGACACGCCGGGCGTGTTGTTCAACCGCGACGCCTGGGTGGGCCTGTCGAGCGAATCGCTGGGCAAGCTGACCTTCGGCCGCCAGAACGCGATTGCGCGCGACATCTCTGCCATCTACGGCGATCCGTACACCAGTGAGAAAGTCGGTCTGGAAGAAGGCGGGTACACCAACACCAACAATTTCAAGCAGCTGATTTTCTACGCAGGCAGCGCCACCGGCACGCGCATGAACAACGGCGTGGTGTGGAAGAAGATGTGGGGCGGCCGCTTCCTGACGGCCCTGGGCTATCAGTTTGGCGAAGTGCCGGGCCAGTTCACGCAAGGCACCACCGAATCGCTCGCCCTGGGTTACAACGGCGACAACTTCCACCTGGCGGGCTTCGCGCAACAGGCCAAGGTGGGCGGCTTCATGGACCGTTCGTACTCAGTGGGCGGCAACGTGATCCTGGGAATGTTCCGCGTCAACGCAGGCTACTTCCACTACACCGGCGAGCAACCCGCCGCGATTGGCAACCGCAGCGACAACGCATACACCGTGTCGCTGAAGGTTGCTCCGCAAGGCGCCTTCGACTATGAAATCGGCTATCAGATCATGAAGGCGAACAACGCTGCCTTCAGCGCAGATGGCAACACGCTCAACGCGTATGCCAGCGTGGTCGGCGCCACGGCTTCGGGCAGCGGCCGCAAGAACACGCTGTACGGCTCGGTGTTCTACCACGTGTCCAAGCGCACGGAGTTCTACGTGGCGGCTGACTACATGAAGCTGAAGGATCAGTACATCGTGGGCGGCACCAACGGCCACAACAGCCAGACGGAATTTGGCGTCGGTATGCGCACGCGCTTCTAAGCGCCTGTTTGGCTTGAGCTAGCGGCGCTCGCGCACCTGATCGACAAACTTGTTGGTGTAGGTGCGCGAGAGGTCGATGTGCTTGTCGCGCGCGTTGGCATTGCTGGCGGCGAGGACGCGCAGGACGGTGGGTGGGCCGTCGTCCGGCATGCGTCCGTCGGTGCTGAAGGTGGGCAACGCGGCGGCAAGCGCTTTTGTGTACAGCTCGGGATGATCCCGCCGGAATTCAGGCGGCATGCGCGCGGCAATGTCTTCTGCGCCGTGCGTGTGCATGTAACGCAGGGTGCGCACGAATGCGCGGGCCAGTTTGGCGGCGACGTCTGGATGCGCTTCCAGCCATTCGGTCTGCAGGTACAGACACGCTGCCGGATACGAACCGCCCAGCGCGGCACGCGTGCTCTCCAGCGTGCGCAAGTCGAGCAGCACGCGCGCTTCACCGCTGTGGACAAGGCGCGAGACCGTCGGGTCGGTGGTCATGCCGGCATCGATGCGGCCGCTGCGCAGCGCGGTGACGAAGCTGCGTTCGGCGCCGACTGGCAGCATGGTGTAGTCGCCGGCCGACAGCCCCTGCTGCGCCATCAGGTAACGCGTGAGAAAGCTGGTAGATGCGCCCAGGCCCGTCACGCCCAGCGTGCGGCCGCGCAGGTCATGCATCGATTGCACCGTCGCCGGCAACCGTGTCGACACGACTTCCGCCTCGCCCGGCACCTGGCTGAATACGACAATGGCGCGCACTTCCTTGCCCTTGGCCTGCAGGTCGATGGTGTGGTCATAGAAGCCGACCACGCCTTGCGCAAAGCCGGTGAGCAGCTCGCTCTCCGCATCGACACCGGCGGGCTGCGAGAGCAGTTCCACGTCGAGCCCTTCGTCATGGAAATAGCCCAGACGCTGCGCTAGCGTAGCGGGCAGGTAGATCATCTTGGCGGTGCCGCTGACCATGAGCGTCAGGCGCGCCGGGTCTTGCGCAAGGGCATGTGAACCTGCCACTGCCAGAAGGGCAGCGAGCCACGGCGTGATCCAGCCCCGGACGCCGCGTGCGCGGGCGCTCCTGCAGGTAAAAACACCCATTGAGTTGTCTCCGGCTCTTTTGTAGATATCAGTATCGCGCGGTCCGGATCTGTTGAGTGATGCCTCCGGCGCGCGTAGGCAGCCGCCACCATTCTAGGAAGCGGCAACCCACAAATCGCTTTCATTTTTCGGACGCGCTGTTTTCGCATGAAGCTGCTCCTGATCGAAGACAACGCCCCGCTGGCGCACTGGCTCTCTGAAGCCCTGCGCCGCGCCCATTTCACCGTGGATCACGCCACCGATGGCGAATCCGCCGACACGTTGTTGCTCACGCAACACTACGATGTGGTGCTGCTCGACCTGCAATTGCCCACCTTGTCGGGGCAAGGTGTATTGCAACGTTTGCGTGGCCGGCGCAACCCGGTGCCGGTGCTGATCCTCACGGCAAGCGGCGGGATCGATGACAAGGTCGCCTGCCTGGGCGCCGGCGCCGATGACTACCTCGTCAAGCCGTTCGAGATTCGCGAGCTGATTGCGCGCATCCAGGTGCTGGTGCGGCGCAGCGCGCCAGACCAATCCGTCGAACTGCAATGTGGCGACCTGACGTACCACACCGGCAGCCGCACCTTCAATCTGGCCGGCCAGCCTCTGGTGCTGCCTGCGCGCGAGCACACCGTGCTGGAAATCCTCATGCTCAAGCTAGGGCGCACGGTATCCAAACCGGCGCTGGTGAACGGCGTGTTCGGGATGGACGACGAAGCCAGCCCCGAGGCCATCGAGATCTACATCCACCGCCTGCGCAAGAAGCTGGAGCATTCCGCTGCCACCATCGTCACGCTGCGCGGCCTTGGCTACCTGCTGCGCGATGCCTCCGCCGCGCAGTCCTGACCAAGCGCCAGCGCAGTCCGCCCCGACGCGGGCGCGCAGCCTGCGTGCGCGGCTGGTGTTGTGGCTGGCGCTGCCGCTGGTCGTCTATGTGGCGGCTGATGGCTGGCTCGACCTGGCCGCCGCACGCCATAACGCCGATCTCGTGCACTTCCATGCGCTCGACACGGCCGCACAGATGATCAGCGGCCAGATCGAATGGGATGAAGGTCGCCTGCGCGTGTCGGTGCCGCCGGCCGCGCTGGCCGTGTTTGCCGCGCCGGAAACCCCGGTGCGCGATCAGGTGGCGTACCAGGTCAGCACCGAGCATGGCCGCCTGCTGGCCGGGCGGCTCGACTTTGGCACGCGCCCCGCGTTTGACGCAGCGGGCTTGGCCGATGCCGGAACCTACACCGATACCGTGGAAGGCCAGCCCGTGCACGTAGCCGCCGTGGTGCGCACCATGTACGACGCCGGCCGCACCGAACGCGTCGTCACGCGCGTCGCGCAAACCATGAACGGTCGTGACGCGATGATCCGCCAGCTGTGGTGGCCCGCCACCGTGCGCCAGCTCGCGCTGGTGGGGCTGGCGCTGGCGATGATTCTCATCGGCCTGACGCTAGAGCTGCGGCCGATCTTGCGATTGGCCGGCAATGTGTCGGCACGCGCGCCTACCGACCTTGCGCCGCTTGACCCGAATGGCTTGCAGCACGAGCTGCAGCCGATTGCCGGGGCGTTCAACCAGTACCTGCAGCGCATTGCCGACAATGCGATCACGCAGAAGCGTTTCATTGCCGACGCTGCGCACCAGATGCGCACGCCGCTGGCGATTCTCGATACGCAGATGCAGGTGGCGGCGCAAACCAACGCAGATGCCGCGCTGCACGAAGTCCTGAAGGCCGCGCGAACCAGCACGCGCAACCTGGCGGATCTCATCAACGACTTGCTGTTGCTGTCTCAGGCCGAGGCCTCGGCCGCGACGAGCGAGGCCGTCGACCTTTCGCAGGTGGCGCGCACCGTCCTCGAAGACCTCGCGCTGCTGGCCGATGGCCGCCGGATCGATCTGGGCATCGAGCCTGCCGAGCAGCCTGTGTGGACGTCGGGCAACCGCACGCTGATCGCCGCCCTGCTGTTCAACCTCGTCGACAACGCCGTGCGTTACACGCAGGAAGGCGGGCGCGTGACGGTGCAGGTGTCAGCGGACTACGGATGGGCAATGCTGACCGTGACCGATAACGGCCCCGGCATTCCGCCCGAGGCGTACACACGCGTGTTTGAGCGCTTCACGCGCCTGGAAGGCACGCAGACCCAGGGTAGCGGCCTGGGTCTGGCGATCGTGCGTCAGATCGTGGATCGCATGGGCGGCCAGATTGCGCTGGCGCCCGGACCGGGCGGCGCGGGGCTCGCGGTGACGGTTTGGCTGCGGCGGACGAGTGCGCCCGCCGCCGCGTGAGTCACCGCCGCTGCCTTACTGCTTCGATAGTCACTGCACCGACACAAACACCGGGTTCGAGTAGAACCACAGATCGTTGTAGTTGCGATCGTTGATGGCGTTGAAGCGCGCAGCGTTTTCTGTCACCACGGTCTTCTGGTCGGGCAGCGGGTTGCCGTTGCTGGTCTCACCCGACACATTCATGCCGAGGTTGGTGCCGCGCAGGCGGAAGTATTGATTCTTGGCCGCTGTGTAGGTGTACGTGATGCTGTTGTAGCCGTCGGCGTCGACCTTCCAGTCTGCCTTCGTGAACGTGGCGATGACCTTGGCGGAGTCATTGGTGTCCTTGGCATAGGCCGGCGTGCCCGATGCGGCCTTGCCCGTCACGTCGCCGGCGATCAGATCAACGTGATCCACCACTGGACGCATGTTGACCTTGAAGCCGCTGCCCAGCGGGTACTCGTAGTTGTTGTGGTCGGGGCTCTTGAAGCGGATGGTGATCGTCACCTTGTCGCCAGCCTTGGCCGTGAGCGTGCCGCCCATGTCGGCTGACGTGGCCCCGGTACCCGCACTGAAGTCCAGCGCGTTGATGAGGTCGCCAAACACGGCGAATGATCTGCCCGAGCGCATGGCCGCCAGCAGCGTCTTCAGGTCGGTGCTGGTGCCCGGCAGCCAGATGTACGTCTTGGCGTACTCGCCGGGGTAATAGCCGCTGCTGAACTGCTGTGTGGCATCTACTTCAAAGTGGTGATCGGAATCTGCAAAGTTCCAGATCCGGCGGCCCTCTCCGAGCAGCGCATCCCAGATGCCGCCGACCTGCGCGACCACGTAGTCGACGCCGCCGTAGGTGCGGTTCTTCAGGTTGGCGTCGGTGTAGGCGCTGGTATAGCCGCCGCGGTCGGGTTCCATCTGGTTGCCGACCATACCTTCGATGCCGAACATGATGTCGGGCGCGGTGTCGTTGAACTCCCGGAAGTCCGCCACCGTGTACTTGCCCGGGTTGCGCGACGGGTGGTTGATCAGGCCGTAGCTGGTGTTCGGGTAATTCGTCTTCAGCCACTTGAAGGCATTTACCACGTCGGCATGTGTGGTGCCGGCGCGCGGGCCTTCCTGCTGCCACGCGGTCACATCGTTCGGGTCGAACAGCGATGCGGACTGCTGCGTGAAGAAGTACTCGAACTTGTTCAGGCCCTTGGCCGACGTCTGCAGCTTGTCGGTGCCGTCAAAGATGCCGACGTTCAGGTGGTCGTGCGTCGGCATGTCCCACTCGGCAGCCGAGAAGATCAGCTTGCCGGCGTACTTGCCTGCCGCCTGTGCCTGCGCAATGGCCGGCATCTCGTACTTGGCGATCCCGGCGGACGCCGCAATGGAGCCGCCCGTGAGCGTGGCGCCCGTGGCATCGCGCGGCGACGGGCGCAGGTGGTTCGATACGGCCATCCAGTCGAGGCTGTTGAGGTCGAACGCGTGGTCGAGCACCGTGGACAGCGGCGTGACGGCATCGACGGACTCGGCCGTGTGCACGTGCAGGTCGCCCGTGGTCCACATGCCTTGCGGCTTGGCAGGCTGTGTCGGTGTGGTGGGCGTCGTCGGTGCCGGCGAGGTGCCTGCCGTGCTCGTGGGCGCGGGGTCGTCACTGCCGCCGCAGGCGTACAGGCCGAGGGTCATGCATGCCGGCACCGCAATCGCGAGCAGCGTTTTCTTGGTCGAAAGCATTGTGGTTTCCTGTCGATTCATGAGGTCGGGCAAACGCCTCCGGCCACCCATGCGTGTGGGCGGCTCATGCACGACTAAAACGTTTGCGCGGCCGAATCTTGGCGATAAACCGTTACGGTTTGGTGACGAAGCGGTGTGAAAACAGGAAGCGGTGCGGCCCGAAGCGAACAGAGCGGGCACGCAAACTGCGCGCAAAGAAAACGGCCCCAAAAAGGGGCCGCGTTCATCGCGATTTCTTTCGGCGTCAGGGCGGGGTCTTGGGGGCGCAGCGCGGAATTATTTCATCGCGGGCTTCAACTGCTCCGCCATCTGCAGATGCTCGCGCAGCGCAGGCAGGTTATGTGAAAAGAACGCCTTGATGTCGGGGTCCTTCGCATCCTTCGACGCTTTGTCAAACAGGGAGACCGCCTCCTTGTGAGCTTTCACGCCCACCTCGTCGGCGTAGGCCTTGTCGAACTTCGCGCCTTCCAGCGCACTGAGCTTGTCGACCTTGGCGCGCTCGTCGGTGGGCAGGCTGTCCGGCACCGTAATGCCCTTTTTACCAGCCAGCGCCTTGAGTTCGTCGCCCACCGTCGTGTGGTCCTTCACCATGCGCTGTGCAAAGGCGCGTACGTCGGGATTGCTGGCGCGCGTGATGGCAACCTGGCTGGCCTGTACTTCGAGCATCCCGGCCGCCGCCGCCTTGGTGACGAAGGTGGTATCGGACTTGTCCGCCGCCGCCCGCGCTATACCAAGCGCCCCGCCAAAGCCCAGCCCGCCTGCCACCAACAACGCGGCCACGCGGCGCGCGCCAATCTGCTGTGTCGATCTGTTCATGAGTCGTCCTCCTGCGCGGGTACGCATCACATTTCGTGGCCGATGGCCTTGGAAACGGCGGCCGGCGTGTCGTACTCGTCGTCGGGCATGTCGCGCAGCGTCTTGAGCGTGCTGTCGTCTGCGCCGTTGGCCTGCGCGGTCTTCACCAGATCCTGCTTCTTCGCGGGGTAGGACGCGCCCTTCAGGGCCCTTTGAATGCCGATCGGAGAATGCGTTGCGTGTTCACGCCCGCTGCCGCCCTGTGCGCCGCGCTCGTGCGACTTGGCACCCGCACGTTCAGACGACTTGCCTGCGCTGCCGTGGCTGGCGTGCCCGCCACGCTCCTTGTCGGATGCGCTGCTGCGCGTGCTTTGGGACGTCGATTTCGAGTGCGACGCGTGATTGCTCTTGTCGCGAGTCGGTTTCATGACACCTCCGCTGGTCAGTTGACTGGGCCGTCACCGGAAATGGCGCGGCCCGCAACCGTTCTGCAGCAGCGAACATGCCTGCAGTGCGGCGGGACGGGACGAAGGGGCCCACGCAGCGACCGAGTTACGTCGGCTCGACATCGTTCTTCAGTGCTTCCTGTTCCTTCTCGATCTGCTTGATGCTCTTGGCCGGCGTGGGCAACTTCTCGGGCATGGTGCCGCCAATCTCGGCAATGGTCTGGCGTACTTTGGCGCCAACTTCGCGGTGTGCGTCTCGTTGGCGTGGCGCTTGCCGCGCACGTTGTCGCGGCGCAGCTTGTCTTCCGGTTGGGTCGCGCGGAACAGGTTGGCGGCCAATTCTGTGCTGCCCATGTGGTCCAGAATCTTCTGGCTCTTCTTGAGGCGCTTTGTTGCGTGGATGTCCCTGGCGCCCAAGCCACCGTAGAGCCCCTTATAGCCTTGGTCCTGGAAGATGGCGTAGTCCAGAGTGGATTCCACGCCGGCTTTCCTGGCAGCGCTCGTCAGTGTCTTGTTGTGCTCGGCAAGCTCGCCGCGCAGCATGAGGCGGCGCGCATCTTCGTTGGGCTGACCAAGGCGGGCTTCGTCCACCAACTCTTGGCGGCGTGTCTGCACAGCAGAGTACGTTTGCCCCATTGGCGATGACCGGTTTTGACGGGTCGCCGTTCTGGACGAGGAGGTAGCAGGCGTAGCGGCTGAGCCGGTGGTCGGTCACCCGACGTTCCGCGCCGGAGCCGAGTTCGACCAATTTAACGGTCTCGTAAAAATGGTCCGCAACCTTCTGGCCGGAGCGCTGACACGCCAGTTCGGCTTTCTCGATCAGTCGGGCGAAGTTATGCCAATGCGGGTAGTCCAACAGCGGTGCCAGCTCGCGTGCGAACCAGAATTCAGACCCATCGTCGTCCAGCAGCTTGATCCCTTCGAATGTTTGGTGGTGGTTGTGGGCAGGTACGCCAGCCATGTTGCTCCCGGATACTGAAAGTTTGCGGAGCAAACAATCTAGGAGCCGTCGGGGAAAGGCGCTGTCAAACGTGGTCAATTGCTCCGGATGCGGGGCGCGCTACGGCAGCTGGGACAGGTGCTTAAGCTTCAACGCCTTTGCGTCTGGCCGCACGCGGCATCGGCAGCGGCGCCTCCCCCAGCGCCCGGTTCACCGCATTCGGCTTGTCCACCAGATCCTGCAGCGTGTAGCCATCGAGCACCTCAAAGTACGCCCGCAGCGCCGCGTGCAGCACGCCGCGCAAGCCACACACGCGCGTGATGACGCAGTGGTTGTCGTCGCCGTGGAAGCACTCGACCATGCGGAAGTCGGGCTCGGTGGCGCGCACCACATCGCCGAGGTTGATTTCGCCCGCAGGGCGGCCAAGCGTGATGCCGCCGGCGCGCCCCCGCACGGTGTGCAGGAAGCCGTCCTGCCCAAGCTGCTGGACGATCTTGATGAGGTGGTTTTTGGGAATGTCGAAGGCATCCGCAATGCGCTGGATCGTGACGAGTTCGTCCGGGTGCACGGCCACGTAGATCAGCGTGCGCAGGGCGTAGTCGGTGTAGTCGGTCAGTCGCATGGCGGGCGTGCGGGTTTGCCGCAGGTAAAAACATTCATGAGAGGCACATCTTATCGGGAAGTTGCCCACAAGATGCGCCGGTTTGCCGCAGGTCAATTTGTTGCATAACAAATATATGTTTAATAGAATCTGATGCAAGCGGTTGCCTGAGCACCAGGCCATCCAAAACAGAGCGTGACGGCGCCCCCCGTCTTATTTGTTGCATATTTCACGCATATTTGGAGTCCAGCATGCTGTCCGACAAGTCCAAGCCTTACATCGATGCCAGCGTTCCAGTGCTGCGCGAGCACGGCTTGACCATCACCGAGACCTTCTATCGCAACATGTTCGCCAGCCACCCCGAGCTGACCAACGTGTTCAACATGGGCAACCAGGCCAATGGGTCGCAGCAGCAGTCGCTGGCCTCGGCGGTGTTTGCGTACGCCGCCAACCATGGCAACAACGCTGCGCTGGCGCCCGTGGTCAACCGCATCGTGCACAAGCATGCCGCTGTGGGCATCAAGCCGAGCCACTACCCCATCGTTGCGCGCCACCTGCTGGGTGCGATTGCCGAAGTGCTGGGCGATGCCGCCACGCCCGACCTGCTTGCCGCCTGGGACGAGGCCTATTGGCTGCTCGCGGCCGAGCTGATTGCGGCTGAAGCACGCCTGTACCAGCACACCGGCAGCGGCCCCGACCACCGTCAGCCGGTGCGTATTGTGGAACGCCGTCAGCAGGCCGAAGACGTCGTCTCGCTCACGCTCGCGGCCGTGGGCGATGCGCCGTTGGCCGATTTCCTGCCGGGTCAATACATCTCGGTGCAAGTGGAGCTGGCGCCGGGTGCGCAACAGCAGCGTCAGTACAGCCTGTCGGACGCGCCGAATGGCCGCACGTGGCGCATCTCGGTCAAGCGCGATGCGGGTGATGCCAACCGCCCTGCGGGCACCGTGTCGAGCTGGCTGCACGCCAACGCGCGCGAAGGCGACGTGCTGCTGGTCAGCCAACCGTACGGCGACTTCGTGCCGCAACTGGCGACCGACAACCCGATCGTGCTGATGTCGGCCGGTGTTGGCATCACGCCCATGATCTCGGCGCTCAACACGCTCGCACAGCAGAACAGCGCGCGCAAGATCGTTTTCAGCCACGCCAGTCGCGCGGCCTCGCATGTTGCCCACGCGGATGATCTGGAGCGTGCCGCACAAGCGCTGCCGGCGTTCGAGGCGCACGTGTTCCTGGAGTCCGGCGAAGACGCGGAGTTCGCACAGCGCCCGGCCCAGCCCGGCCGCATGACGGTCGACACGTTCGTGCGCGACCACGGGACGGAAGCGGACTTCTATCTCTGCGGCCCGCTGCCGTTCATGCAGGCGCAGCGCGCGGCGCTGCTCGCCAGCGGCGTGCCGTCGGAGCGCATCCACCGCGAAGTGTTCGGCCCCGATCTGCTGGACGACATCCTCTGACCTGAACCACGGAAATCACCATGCCCCGCCAAGCCCCGTTGCTCACCATCGGCAAGCCCGACCCGGCAAGCCGCATGCCTTACACGGGGCGGGCCGTCTTCGCGCTCGGCTTCCGACCTTTTTACCTGCTTGCAGCCGCCTTTGCCGCCTTGGGCATGGCGTTGTGGGCAGCGTTGCTGCTGGGGGTGCTGCCGTCGACGCAGGGCCCCGCCACCATGGCACCGCTGTTCTGGCATGCGCACGAGATGGTGTTCGGCTTTGCGGCAGCGGTGGTGGTCGGTTTCCTTTTCACAGCGGGCAAAAACTGGACGGGCCTGCAGACGCCACAAGGCGCGCAGCTCGCCGCGCTGGCTGCGCTGTGGCTGGCGGCGCGTGTGCTGATGTGGACGGGTCCCGTGCCTCTGGCCGTGGCGGCGGATGTGGCTTTCCTGCCGGCGTGCGGCGTGGCGTTCCTGCGCGTCCTGCGGCGCGCAAAAAGCGCACGCAACTACGGCCTGGCGATCGCTCTGCTGGTGCTCGGTGCCATCAACGCGGCGTTCCATGCGGCGCTGGCTTGGGACGCGCCGCTGGCTGCATTGCGCTGCCTCGATGCGGCCGCTGGGCTGGTCTGCCTGTTCGTCACGGTGATCGGCGGGCGCGTCATCCCGATGTTCACGTCCAACGCCGTCCCGGGCGTGCAGGTGCGCCGCGTGGTGTGGGCCGAGCGCGCCATCGTGCCGGCGACTGCGCTCGCCGTCGCCATGTTGGCGACGCCGCTTCAAGGCACCGTCCCAGCCATCGTGTTTGTGGCGGCAGCAGTCGTGCAGGCCGTCCGCTGGGCCGGCTGGGACACGCGCCGCACGCTGCGCACGCCCATCGTCTCCATCCTGCATGTGGCGTATGCCTTCCTGCCCATCGGCTTTGCCATGTTGGCCGCTGCGGCGCTCGGCTGGGGTGATCGTTCCACCGCGCTGCACGCGCTCACGGCGGGGGCCATTGGCGGCGCAATCATCGCCATGATCACGCGCACCGCGCTGGGCCACACCGGCCGAATGCTGCGCACAGGCCGGGCAGAGAATTTCGCCTACGCCGCCGTCGCGCTGGCTGGACTTGTGCGGGTGGCTGGCCCCGCCTTGCTGCCGCGCGAGATGTGGATCGGCGGGGCGAGCGTGCTGTGGGTGGCGGCGTTCGTGGCGTACCTGTGGCGCTACACGCCATGGCTGATGGCGCCGCGCGCTGACGGCCGGGAAGGCTGAGCTTCACCCTGCCCTGCCTGCCCCCGGGGCGGCTTCCGTAGAATGGCGCAGCCCCTTTGCACACTGCGCCCACGATGGATGTCCATTTGACGATCCACGGCCGGCATGACCTTGCCGGCCAACTCTATCGACAACTCCGCACCGCCATCCTTGATGGCCGGCTCGTGCCGGGCGAGCGTCTGCCCTCCACGCGCGACCTGGCGCTGCAGATTGGTGTGTCGCGCAAGACCACGCTCGACGTATTCGAGCGCCTCATTGCCGAGGGCTATCTGCGCACGCGCGCCGGTTCGGGCACCTTCGTCGCTGAAGCCACCGAAGGATTGCGCGCGCGCACGCCGACGGCCTCGCCCGCGGCGCAACTGGCGTCACCTGCGCCGGTGGCTCGCACCTTCGACACGCCGTGGAACAACATGCCCGCGGTGCTCCCTCAGCCGCGCGCGAACATCGTCCACGATTTTGTTGGGGGTGTGACCGAGAAGCGCCTGTTTCCCTTCGACGTGTGGCGCCGCTGTGTTGCGCACGCGTTGCGCCAACAGGCGCGCGGGCGCGGCGGTTATCACGACCCGGCGGGCGATCAGGCGCTGCGGCTGGCCATCTCGCGCTACCTCGCATTCAGCCGCGCGGTGGTGTGTGCCTGGGCCGATATTGTCGTCACGCATGGCGCGCAGCAGGCCATCGACCTGATTGCGCGCGTGCTGGTGCGCCCGGGCGACACCGTGGCCATCGAAGATCCGGGCTACCCGCCCGCGCGCATTGCGCTGCAGGCCCTCGGTGCCAACGTCGTGCCGGTACCGGTCGATGCCGAAGGCCTGATCGTCGATGCGCTGCCCAAGCATGCCAAGCTCGTCTACGTGACACCGTCGCACCAGTTTCCGCTGGGTATGCCGATGAGCCTCGCGCGTCGCGCGCAACTGCTCGACTGGGCGCAGCGTCATGACGCGCTGATCATCGAAGACGATTACGACAGCGAATTCCGCTTCGACGGCCGTCCGATGGAATCGCTCAAAAGCCTGGACACCGCCGGTTGCGTGGCCTACGTCGGTACGTTTTCGAAGACGATCTTTCCGGAATTGCGCATCGGCTACGTGGTGCCGCCGGCTTCGCTGGTCGCGCCGCTGCGGCACGCCAAGCAGGTGGCCGACTGGCACAGTGAATCGCTCATGCAGGCGGCGCTGGGTAAGTTCATGCTCGACGGCGATTTCGCCAAGTACCTGCGCCGCATGCACAAGGAATACGCAGCGCGCCGGGATGCGCTGCTGCGGCATCTGCGTGGCCCGCTGGCGCCGTGGCTGGCGCCCGTGCCGTCGGCGGCGGGCATTCACATGGCGGCGCAGGTGCACGCGCCGTTGCCCGAAGCCGAGCTGGTGAAGCTGGCGGAAAGCGTGGGCGTCGGGCTGTACGGCACCGCCAGGATGTATGTGGCGCAGCCGCCGCAGCCCGGGTTGCTGGTCGGCTACGGCCATGTGAACGTTGCGGAGATCGACGCGGGACTCGGCAAGCTGGCGGCAGCGCTGGCCACAGTGGATACCTGATATTCGCTGGGATTGGCGATTTCAAGGTGCCACTACGGCACCTAGACTGGCTCCAGTTCTCAAGCACAGGAGCCTCTCATGGAACCCCGCCTCGACTTCTATCAAAGCAATCCCGCCGCCATCCAGGCGGTCATGGGCCTCGAAAAAGCGCTGGGCAAAAGCACGCTGGAAAAACCGCTGACTGAACTCGTGCGTCTGCGCGCTTCGCAGATCAACGGCTGCGCCTATTGCGTCGATCTGCACACCGCCGATGCCCGCAAGGGCGGCGAAGACGACCGCCGCCTCGCCACCGTGTCGGTCTGGCATGAAACGCCCTTCTTCACCGACCGCGAACGCGCCGCGCTGGCCTGGACGGAAGCCGTCACCCTCGTCGCAGAAACGCGCGTGCCCGACGACGTCTGGCAGGCCGTGCGCGCGCAGTTCTCCGATGCCGAGCTGGTCGACCTGACGCTGCTGGTGAGCACCATCAACACGTGGAACCGCCTGGCCATCAGCTTTCGCAAGCTGCCCGCCTGAGCGCCGCATATACTGCCTCGCACGGCGCGCGCCGCACACGGAGGCCACATGCTGCACAACGTCCGCACCCTAAGCGTGAATGTCGAGCGTCACTTCGATGACGTGGCCATGTTCCTGGCCGAGCCGCTGAATTTTCCGATCTGGGCAACCGGCCTGTCGGAAGGGCTGGCGCCCGGTACGCAGGGTTCGGGCGCGGCACCCGACGAGTGGATCGCCAAGGCCGCACCCAACAGCGACGAAGGCAGCGTGTTCATCCGCTTCAGCCCGCCTAACGAGTTTGGCATTGCTGACCACTGGGTCCGCCTGCCGGACGGATCGATCGTCTACGTGCCGCTGCGCGTGGTGCGCAACGGCGCGGGCACGACCGTCTCGCTCACGCTGTTTCAGCAACCGAACATGGACGACGCACAATTCGACGCCGATGCCGAATGGGTGCAGCGTGACCTGGTGAAGCTGAAGATGGTGCTGGAAGCTGAATAACCGCTCAGGCCTTCTCCGCCTGCGGGGCTTGCGGCGCCGTTTGCGGACCGGATGCGCCGGCGGAGGCAGGGGATGCCGCCAGCGACGGATCGCCTTGCGCATCCGAGCCCTTCACCTGGCTCACCCAGAACACGCAGAACAGCCCCGCCGCCACGGCCAGCCAGCCGTTGAGGCCGTAGCCTTCGATGCGGCCGCCGGCGCCGCCAGACAGCAGCAGACCGCCCAGCCACGCACCCACGCCGGTCCCCACCGACATCACCGCGCTGTTGGCCGACAGGAATGCACCGCGCACCTGCGGGGCGGGCACCGTCGTCATCAGCGCTTGCATCGGCACCATGCGGCTGGAGAGGATCACCATGAAGAAGGGGAAGAACAGCAGCATGCCGATGTAGGGCCAGTCAGGCAGATGCGTCATCACCAGCACCGGGATGAACGCCAGCAGCGCGGCGCCCACGAACACGCGGCGGCGGCCGTAACGGTCGGCCAGCTTGCCCACGGCACGCGAGCTGAAGAACGACGCCGCGCCGCCTGCCACATACAGCCATGACAGGCTTTCGGGCGACACCCCGTGGTTGGCCACCAGCACCGGCGAGATGAACGGAATCACCATCATGTGCGAGCCCATCATCACGAAGGTCAGCACAAAGGCGCGCAGGTGGCGCGGGTTGGTGAGCAACCGCCACAGGCCGGAAAGCACTTCGCCCAGCGTCTGGCTCCGGTTGCCTGCCAGATGTTCGGCCAGCGGCGGAATGGTCTGCCGTGCGCCCAGCCAGATCAGCACCGTGAGCGCCGTCAGCAGGAAGAACGGCGCCGACCAGCCGAAGTGCGCGCCAATGGCAATGCCCACGGGCACGCCCGCCATGGCCGCCAGCGCAAACGACGACATCACCACACCAGTGGCGGCGCCGCGCCGCGCGGGCGGCACCACGTCTGACAGCACGGCCATGATGATCGACCCGAGCACGCCGCCCGTGACGCCCGCAAATGCGCGGGCAAACAGCAGCATGCCGTAGCTGCCCGACAGCGCACAGGCGAGGTTGGCCAGCGTGAAGAGGCCGTAGACGGTCAGCAGCAGGCGGCGGCGGTCAAAGCGGTCGACATAGGTGGCGGCCAGCAGGCCGGAAGCACCCGAGCACAGCGAATACACCGACACCGCCGTGGCGAACGCCGCCGGACCGATGCCAAACGTATGCATGATCTGCGGACCAAGCGGCATCATCACCATGAAATCCATGATGACGGTGAACTGCGTGAGCGCGAGCAGCCAGAGCAGCCGGCGCTCGCGCGAGGAATCAAGTAAGGGCATGAGGGCGAGCGAAGAAAGGGAGGAGGCGGCGCGTGCAGGCTGGAGCCGGAATCGGCCGGCTGGCGCACCGAGTTGTGTCAGAAAACATATCTTACGATAGTTGTCGCGACACAAGAAGTCAAACTTTATTCAAGCGGGATTCTCCGCCTCGTCACGGTTTCGAGGCGAGCAATGGACTATTTCGCCCGGAGCATCCAAAGCACGTCAAGCACGTGCTGGGTCGATCGCTCTACGTGGCCGGCCCGGTGCGCGATACCAAGCTCGCGCCACAAGGCGGGCCGGAGCGGCCGCATGGTGATACGTGCATCCGACGGCGCGGCCGATGCCTCATGCGGCAGCAGCGTGGCGCCATAACCGGCCGCGACCAGGCTCTTGATGGCGTCGTTGTAGTTGAGCTGGATGCGCGGCACGGGATGATGGCCGCCCGCCGCGAACCATTCGGTCGTCTGGCGCGAGAGTCGTGTGGTGGCGTCGTTCAGGATCAGCGGTTGCGCGGAGAGCCACGCGGGCGTGATGTGCGCCGGGCTCGGCCAGTGCGCCGGCAGAAACGCCATGACGGGGTCGCGCCGCCACGGTTTGATGGCGAGGCCGGCCACCTGCGATTGCGGCAGCGCCACCAGGCCAATATCGAGCGCGCCATCGGCCAGACCCGCCAGCGTTTCGTGCGAAGTGAGCACTGCCACCTGCACGTCGATGCCGGGGTGGTCTTGCCGCAGCACGTCCAGCGCCTGCGGCAGCAGATGCGCGATGGCGCCGGTGGAAGCGCCCAGCCGGACGCGCCCGCTCAGGCCCTGCACCTGCCGCTGGATGTCGTCCAGCGCCAGCTCGGCATCGGCGAGCAGCTTGCGCGCGCGTTCCACCATCACCTCGCCGATGGCGGTGGGCTGCACCTGCCCTCGCTTGCGAGAGAGCAGTTGCGCGCCCACGCGATCCTCCAGCTCGGCAATGTGCAGGCTGACGGTGGGCGCCGCCAGATGCAGCGCGCGCGCCGCGTCGGCAAACGAACCGCGCTGGGCAACTTCCACAAGCGTGCGCAGGCGGTCCAGGCTGATTTCTCGCATGATTCAGAAAAGCTGAATGTGATGGTTGGGAAATTCAACTTTTCATATTCTAGGTCGCGCTTGAAGATGGGGGTTCGCATTCACCGCCCTCTTTCTTCTATTGGAGCGTCCCGCCATGTCCACTCCCCTCGTCTTCATTGATGGCGACCAAGGCACCACCGGCCTGCAGATTCACGAGCGCCTGCGCGGCCGCGTTGAGCGACAAGACCTGAAACTGCTGACGCTTCCCGCCGACGCACGCAAAGATGCGCAACGCCGAGCCGAGGCCATCAACACCTGCGATATCGCCATCCTGTGCCTGCCCGATGCGGCTGCGCGCGACGCGGTCTCGGCCGTCGTCAACCCAAGCGTGCGCGTGATCGACGCCAGCTCCGCGCACCGCACCACGCCGGGCTGGGTGTACGGCTTTCCGGAGATGAGCGAAGGGCAGGCCCAACGTGTTGCCGCAGCGTCGCGCGTGACCAATCCGGGCTGCTACCCCACTGGCGCCATCGGGCTGCTGCGCCCGCTCGTGCAGGCGGGCCTCGTGCCGGCGGATTACCCGATCAGCATTCATGCCGTGTCCGGCTATTCGGGTGGTGGCCGCGCTGCAGTCGAAACCTACGAGGGGCCCGATGCAGCAAACGCATTGCCGTTCCAGGTCTACGGGCTGGGCCTGGCCCACAAGCACACGCCCGAGATCCAGTTGCATGCGGGGCTCACGCAGCGGCCAATGTTCATCCCGGCCTACGGCGCATATCGCCAGGGCATCGTGTTAACGGTGCCGCTGGAACTGCGCCTGCTCAACGCCGGGATCGACGCGGCCGCGCTGCACGCCTGCCTGACCGACTACTACGCTGGCGCGCAGCATGTGGAAGTGATGCCGCTGCAGGCGCCGTCCGCCCTGCCGCATCTCGATCCGCAGGCGCTCAACGGCACCAACGACATGCGGCTGGGCGTGTTCGCCAACGAGCACGGTCAGGTCCTGCTCACAGCGGTGTTTGACAACCTCGGCAAGGGCGCCTCAGGCGCGGCGGTACAGAACCTGGACCTGATGCTGGCGCGCTGATCTGCGCGTTGCAGGTCCGGCGGGTAGTGGCAAATCGAATGGAAATCATCGCAACATTTAATTGGGCGATTGTGAGCGACTTCGCTATCGTCGACGCCGCTCGTGTACGAACTGCCCGATGCTGTTTGTGCCCGGGGCCGGACCAACCCATTGCCTGAATGCAATATGTCTAAGACCACGTATTACGCGCCGCATGGCGGCCATCCGCCGCAGACGGATCTGCTGACCGATCGCGCGATGTTCACCGAGGCGTACGCGGTGATCCCCAAGGGGGTGATGCGCGACATCGTCACGAGCTGGCTGCCGTTCTGGACCAACACGCGCCTGTGGGTGATCGCCCGCCCGCTCTCGGGTTTTGCCGAGACCTTCTCACAGTACATCGTCGAAGTGAACCCGGGCGGCGGCAGCGACAAGCCCGAGCAAGACAAGAACGCCGAAGCCGTGCTGTTCGTCGTGGAAGGCGAAGCCGAGCTGACGCTGCAGGGCAAGAAGCACACGCTCACGCCAGGCGGCTACGCGTTCATTCCGCCGGGCGTCGACTGGACGCTGCACAACGTCAGCGATGCCGCGGTGCGCTTCCACTGGATCCGCAAGCATTACCAGGTCGTCGAGGGCATTCCCCTGCCGGAAGCCTTCGTCACCAACGAACAGGACGTCGAGCCGATCCCGATGCCGGGCACCAACGGCGCGTGGGTGACGACGCGCTTTGTCGACATGAGCGACATGCGCCACGACATGCACGTGAACATCGTGACGTTCGAGCCGGGCGGTGTGATTCCGTTTGCCGAAACCCACGTGATGGAACACGGCCTGTACGTGCTGGAAGGCAAAGCCGTCTATCGCCTCAATCAGGACTGGGTCGAAGTGGAAGCCGGCGACTTCATGTGGCTGCGCGCGTTCTGCCCGCAGGCCTGCTATTCGGGTGGTCCTGGCCGCTTCCGTTACCTGCTGTACAAGGACGTGAACCGTCACATGAACCTGACCCTGAACCCGTCGCGTTGAGCGCCGCAGGTGTCAGATAAAAGCCCGCCGGTGGTCTACCGTCGGGCTTTTTTCATGGCCGGCGTTTCCGCTTCTGCGATTGCACCTACTTGCGCGTCGCCACGATGAACAGGCGAGGAAACGGTAGTAGCACCGTGCCATCGTCGAGTGCCGGATAGGCCTGCGCAATCATGTCGCGATAGCGCGTGAGGAATACGGGGCGCTCGTCCTCGCTCAGCGCTGCGAGGAAGGGCCGTAGCGCGCTGCCCTTGAACCATTCGACCACCGCATCGGCGCCGCCTTGGAGCGGATGCATGTACGTGGTGCGCCAGACGTCGACGCGCGCGCACAGCGGCGCGAGCAGCGCGTAATAGCGGCGCGCATCGAAGCGCTCCGTGCGCTCTACACCCTTGAGCTTGCCGGCCCACGGCCCCGCAGCGGCCACTTCGCGCATCAAGCGGTGCGCCGGTTCGTCAAGGTTGTCCGGCATCTGCACGGCCAAATGGCCACCCGCCGCCAGCTTGCCGATGAGCTTCGGAAACAGCGTTTCATGCGCCGGCAGCCATTGCAGCACCGCATTGGCGAGGATCAGGTCATACGCGCCGGGCTCATCCCACGCAGCAATGTCAGCGACATCGAAGCGCACCTCGGGCAGGCGCTTGCGTGCGGCTTGGATCATGTCGGGCGAGGCGTCGGTGCCGCGAACGGCCGCGGCGGGCGCACGCGCCATCAGCGCTTCGGTCGAGTTGCCCGGCCCGCAGCCGATGTCGATGGCGACATGGATGGGCGTGGGAGGCACTGCGGCCAGCAGGTCCCGGACGGGTCGCGTGCGCTCGTCCTCAAACTGCACGTACTGCTTTGCGTACCAATCGTGGGGGGTCGTCACGATGCGCTCCTTGTCGTGGTTTGCGTGCGGGATGCGCAAAGTGTCCGGTTTCCCAATCGATCAGTAAAATGAATTCAATTTCCGGATTGATTCACAACGCTGATGAAAATCGATACGCTGGGCGTGCAGGCATTTGTGGCGATTGCGGAGTGCGGCAGCTTTACGCAAGCCGCTGACACGCTGCACGTGACGCAGACTGCGATCACGCAACGCCTGCGCAAGCTGGAGGCGTTTCTGGGCGTCGCGCTGGTGGAGCGCACCACGCGCCGGACCGAGCTGACGGAAATCGGTGAACGCTTCCTGCCACAGGCGCGGCGTCTGCTCAACGAACTGTCCGATGCGCTCACGGAGATTCGCGAGACCGGCCTGAGCCAGCGCGGCGACATCACGATCGCGTGCGTGCCGACGGTGGGTGTGCAATATCTGCCGCGCATCTTGCGCGCGTTCTCAGAGCACCGCCCGCACGATCGCGTGAAGATTCTCGACCATGCATCGGCGTCTGTGCTGCAAGCGGTGCTGCGGCGTGAGGCCGAGTTCGGCATCAGCATTGCGGGCGACCAGCATCCGGAATTGGTGAGCGTGCCGCTGACGAGCGATCCGTATGTCCTTGTCTGCCGCGACGATCATCCGCTGGCCAAGCGCCGCCGCATCCGATGGCAAGCCTTGCAGCCCTACCCGCTCATCTTCGCCGGCGAGGTCAGCGGCAACCGCAGCCTGCTCGACGGCGCGCTCAAGGCGAGCGGCGTCACGCTGCATTCGTTCTACGAGGTGCAGCGCAGTTCAACGGCGCTCGGGCTGGTGGCGGAAGGGCTGGGCGCGGCGGTGGTGCCGCGTCTTGCGCTTCAGAAGAATGCGTATCCGATGATCCGCACGGTGGAACTGGTCGAACCGGAAGTGTCGCGCACGCTGGTGCTCGTCACGCGCAAGGCGGCACAGCTGTCACCTGCGGCGCGTGCGCTATACGAACGGATCGTCGAGGGGGCAACCCCGTCGACGTGATGCCGGCACAGAGTGGGGCCGTGTCTCACGGCGGCCCCTCTCATGCCATACGCAGCCATTCACGCGCTTGCGCCATCCGTGGTGCTGGGGTAGCGCGTATCGCCGCGCCATGCGAGCACATCATGTGCGCTGGATTGCCGATCCGCGCCCTGCGCATACGGATCGAAGCGATCGTACTTCCACGACAGATAGCCATAGGTATCGGCCTGGCGGTCAGCTCCCTGCGTGAACGGGTCCGTCTTGTCGACGGCGCCTTGCGTGTACGGATCGTACTTGGCCTGCGCGGCCGAAGCCGGTTGCGCGATGAACAGTGCGGCAGAAGCGGAAAGCGTGGCAAGCAAGGCCAGGGTAATGCGGCGGGTATGCATGGTGAACTCCTCGAGCAGTGAACGTGCCGCCGGAGGCGGCATCCCATCGGATCGCCGGCGGAGCGTGGCCGCCCGGATCCCACAGGTTGGTCGCAGTGCGCATGCAAACCTGACACTGCATCGGCGAAAAAAATTGCCGCACCAGCCTGTACCTGCAGATACGCAGCCCGTGCGGCAATGGATGCAGCCCTTGCGAAAAATGCGGACGTTGCTACGGCAGTTGCATCAAGCCGTGCACGCCCTGCCACCCCACGTAGAGCCCCACGAGGGCAATCAACACGCCAGAGAAGTACGGCGCCCTGCGTGCGAATTCACCAAAGCCGCCCCAGCGCCTGGAGACGTGTTTCACACTCAGCGCCGCTAGCGCGCCAGACGCCACCAGCGTGAGCGCCAGCCCGATGCTGAAGCACAGCACGAGCGCCGCGCCCAAAGTGATCTTCTTGAGTTGCAGGCACAACAGCAGCACGGTGATCGACGCCGGGCACGGAATCAGCCCGCCGGTGAGCCCGAACACGATGATCTGGCCCGTGGTCACTTCACGGTTGGCGAAGCGGCGGCGGATGTCGTTGGCGTGCGCGCGTTCGTGGGCGTCCTGGTATTCGGCAGATGACACATCGAGCCCGCCATGGTCGTGGTTGTGCTCGTGATCATGCTCGGTGAACGTGACGTCATAGTCATGCCGATGGTGTTCGGGCCCGAGCGACAGGCGCGCCACAAACGCGTGCGGCTCCGGAATGGATTGCTCCGATTCCAGAAAGCCGTCGCGCTGGATGAAGCGGAAGGTTTGCAGGCTGCCGTCGGGCCGCTCGGTCACAACCTGCACCTGCTCGGCCGGCCACGCGTTGCCGCGCGTGCCTTCGCGCGTCAGCCGAAAGTGCGGCGGCACGCCGTCTTCGAAAATCGCCAATTGCACGACGCCATGGCCGGTGTCGATGCGCTGAACCTCGTCATGGCCATGATCGTGATCATGGTGATGATGATCGTGATCGTGCGCCGCGTGGGTACTGCGCCAGGTGCGCCACATCATCCACGCTGCCACGGCCACGATCAGCACGGCAGACACCACTTGAAAATACGGTTCGGTGGTTTCGGCGTTCCAGTTGCGGCCGAAGTACAGGCCCGCCATGGCCACCGCCCACACCACCGCCGTGTGCGACACGGTGGCCGACAGCCCCAGCAAGACCGCCTGCGTGAGCGTGCCGCGGATCGCCACGATAAACGCCGCCATCATCGTCTTGGAATGCCCGGGCTCCAGACCATGAAGCGCCCCTAGCAGGATCGCACTGGGAACGAACAGCCAGGCGTTGCCTTGCTGCAGCAGGGTGGTGAAGGCGGTCATGGATGGCAGTCGATCAATTTGGGTAGGCGAAATATACTCCCCCCTAGTATAGTGATGCTACCCTCCCGCGTCATTTACACCACCTCGATACCCGACCCATGGCCCATACCATCCGCGACAAAGCCAAGCTGCTGGCGCGCGTACGGCGTATCCAGGGGCAAGCCGCTGCGCTGGAAAAACAACTCGCCGAAGAGGGCGATTGCACGGCCATCCTGCAGCAGATTGCGGCCATTCGCGGCGCGGTCAATGGGCTGATGGCGGCGGTCATCGAGGGCCACCTGACGGATCACGTGGTGAAGGAGCCTGCCGAGGCGCAGCGCCAGGAAGATCTCGACGCGGTGATGCAAGTGATCAAGTCGTACCTGAAGTAGCGCGTCACCCTTGCGCCATGCGCGCGATGCCGATACGCTGCTCGAACGCCATCGGCCAATTCTGATTCTTCGATTCTTCGAATCTTCGTCTTCATGTCCCGACTTCACGCCACCCTCCTCGCCGCCGGCCATCGCGCCTGCGTGGATGACGTGTGCGTGCAGCCTGGGCCCTTCCCTCCTCCTGTCGTGTCTTGGGGCTACGACGCGATCGGCGCACAGCCGCCGCCGCCTCCGCCCGCTCTCGGCTGATTCTCAGCCGCTTCGTTTCGGGTTGACCTGAACCAGGCTCGGGCACACGCCCGAGGCAGGCGCTCGCCTGCGCGCCGGAACCCGACATTCTTTTCGACAGGTGAGTGGTATGCGTTCCATGCAAGCCGCGCTGGCAGGGTCCGGCGCGACGGTTCTATTCGTGCTGCTGTGGAGCAGCGGCGCAATCTTTGCGGAGATCGGGGTGCAGCATGTCCCGGCGTTCGCGTTTCTGGTTGGGCGCTTTGCGCTCGCGTCTTTGGTGCTGGCAGGGCTCGGGTTTCGGCGGGGGCAATGGTGGCCGGCGCGGGGATCAAGGCTGAAGGTGGCCGCCACCGGCGCATTGCTGACCGGCGGCTATTCGATCTGCTATCTGCTCGCGCTGGACGGCGGCCTCACGCCCGGGTTGCTGGCCACAGCGCTCGGCGTGCAGCCGCTGCTCACGCTGCTGGCGACCGAGCGCACGTGGTCTGTTCGGCGGATGGCGGGACTGATGCTCGCGCTGGGCGGCCTATCGCTCGTGGTAGGCGGGGCCGATGCGTGGCAGGTGCCGATGGCCGGTCTCGGCTATGCGCTGGCCGCGCTTTTTTGCATGACGGTTGGCGCCATTGGCCAGAAGCGGCTGAACCAGTCGCCCATTGATACGCTGCCGCTGCAGAACGCAGTGAGCCTTGTGCTGTGTGTGGGGTTTGCATTGGCGCTGCCCGCGCAAACACTGACCTTCACGCCCAGCCTGCCCGGCATCGCCGCCTTGTTGTGGATGGGCGTGGTGATGTCGGTGGGTGCGCAGTTGCTGTTCTACCGGCTCATGCAGCGCGGCAACCTCGTCAACGTGACAAGCCTGTTCTACCTCGTGCCGGTGGTCACGGCGCTGCTGGATGATCTTGTGCTGGGGCATCGCCTTGCGCCCGTTGCAATGTCGGGGATGGCGATGATTCTGCTGGGGTTGGCGGTGGCGTTTCGGGCGCGGCGGTAGACCGGTCGCCCCGTTGCCGAGCGCGCGATAAAACGGGGCGAGCACGCGCGCGCTCCTCGGTGGGGATGCCGGGGCTAGAGTCCTGCGCGGCAATCGATACAACGTGCGCGTCATGGGCGACCGGCAGGCCAATGCGTCCGCCGCACGGTCGTCTTCAACGAGGAGCACTCGCATGCAGTGTCTGGTGAACCGTCAGGCAGATTGCAGCGCGCCACGCCGCGCCTGCCAACTCGTAATGGCGATGGTGATGAGCAGGATCGCCAGCAGCACGGCCGATGCGCCGGCCGTGCCGAGGTTCAGCCCGCCCGCGCTGACGAGTTTGGTCAGCAAATCGCCACCCGTGGCACCCAGGGGCCGGGTTAGCACAAAGGCCATCCAGAACAGCGCCACGCGCGAAATGCCGGTCAGATAATACGCCGCTGCAATCAGCGCAATCGCTGCGGCAATGAGCAGCGCGCCGCCCGCAAAACCGAGCCCTGACGAATCGGCCAGGAAGTCGCCCAGCGCCGTGCCCAGCGTGTTGGACACGAGGATGGCGCACCAGTAGAGCAATTCCTGCCCGCTGCTGCGTACATGCGTGACCGACAACGATTTCTGCGTCAGCTTCCAGTAGATGAGCACCGCGCACAGCAAGCTGGCGAGGATGGCCGCGCCGGTAGCATAGCCCAGGCCCAGCGTGCGGTCCATGAAATCCGACAGCGTGGTGCCCGCCGTGCTGGTGGCAAGGATCACCGCCCAGTACAGCAGCGGGTGATACGTCTTGCTGCGCAGTTGCGCGCCCAGCGTGACGAGAAAGACGCCGATCAGCAGCACCGAGCTGGCGGCATAGCCGATCTTGAGCGTCATCGAGAGCAGATCGCCCGCGGTTTCCCCCAGCGTGGTGGCGCTGATCTTCATGATCCAGAACGCCAGGGTGATTTCGGGCAATTTGCTGCGCGAGGCGGCGGGCTCGCGCGTATGCGCATGTGTGGAGAGGGTCATGCGAATTCTCCAGAGAGGTGGAGGGAGATTCCGCACCAGTCTGCCGAGGCAGACTTAGATGACCCATAGCCGCCCGGTGGCCGATGCCTTACTGCGCCAGCCGCCGCAACTTCCATTCCCCGCTTGGCTGCTTGCACAGCCATGCCGTCCACTGTTCCTTGCTGCTGCCGCGTGCCAGCTCGCTCTGCAAGCGGCGGCACGATTGCCCTGCGTCGGTCTTGGATTCCAGCGGCGTGATGGTCGCGTCGATGGCGGGCTGCTTGCCTCTGGCTGGCGAAGTCCATTGCGCAGGCGTGTTGTCTGCGGTGCTCTTCAGCACATTGCCGATGGCCTTGGTGAACGACTTCAACTCCGTCGGGCTCATCGAGCCGATGATGGTGCTGGCCAGCACGTTGCGGAAATAGGCAAACGAAGGCGTGGCTGCAGCAAACAGTGCGGCGCCCGCGAAGGCGAGCGCAAGACGGCGGCGATGCGACATGGGTCCCCCAGGATGTGACGAAAAGGAGCCTTCATCCTAGACCATGCCGCCCCGGCCTGTGGTGCCGCTGCCCGCTCAGCCGCCCAGCTTGTCGAGCAGGCTGTACCACGCCACGCCCGCCGCAATGTAGAAGCGCTGCAGGCCATGCAGCGGGATCGGCGTGATGGGCGATACGGGATACGGAAACGCCTCTCCACTGCCCGCAAGCCGCGCGGCGATGTGCTGGCCGAGGCTGGTGCACAGCGCGATGCCGCGCCCGTTGCAGCCCAACGCCATCGTGATGCCAGGCGCGGGCTCGTGGATGTGCGGCATGAAATCGCGCGTGATGGCGATGCGGCCGGCCCAGCGGTATTCGTATTCCAGCGGGCCGAGTTGCGGAAAGAGCAGCTCCAGTGAGCGTTCAAGGTGTGCAAAATCCTGCGCGTCGCGCGGCTCGGAAAAGAAGCCGCGTCCACCCATCAGCAGGCGCCCGGCTGCGTCTTTGCGGAAATACAGCAGCAGCCGTTGCGATGTGGAAGCCGTCTCACCGCGCGCCAGGATGGCTTGTGCATCCGCCGTCTTGAGCGGCTTGGTCGCAACGATAAAGCTGTTGGCAGAAAGCACCGTCTGCGCCAGGCCCGGCCACAGCGGGCCGGTGTAGCCATTGGTGGCGATCACCACGCGCTGGGCTCGCACCACGGCACCGGTGCTGGAGGCAGCGATCCACTGCGCGCCCTGTCGCTCCAGCGCCGTTACGGCGGTCTGCCCGTGCACGGCGGCGCCCGCTTGCTGTGCGGCGCGCACCAAACCGCGCGCGTACGCCATCGGCTGAATGCCGCCCGCGCGGCCGTCGAGCCACGCGCCCGCAAACGCCTCAGTGCCGACCCGGCGCGCGACGGCGGCGCGGTCCAGCATTTCCACCGGCACGCCGCGCTTTTCCCACTGCCTTGCGCGCGCATGCAGCGCCGGCACGGCCTTGTCCGAATAGGAAAGCTGCAGCCACCCGGCACGCACGGGCTGGCAGTCGATGTGGTGCCGGTCGATCAGATCGAACACTAAATCGGCGGAGCGCGAGACGGCGTCGATCAACGGTTCGGCACGCGCGGCACCGAACAGGCTCACCAGTTCATCGGGGTCATGCTTGAGTGTCGGATTGACCTGCCCGCCGTTGCGCCCGGAGGCGCCCCAGCCCGGATCGTTGGCCTCCAGCACCGTGACCTGCGTGCCGCGCTCGGCCAGATGCAGCGCGGTAGAAAGCCCCGTGTATCCACCGCCGACGACGAGCACATCGGTGGTGATCGATTCCATCAACGCAGGCGTGGGCGGCGCGGCCGGCGCCGTGGCGGCCCACAGCGACGGCGGCAGCGGCTCGCCGCCCAAAGCGCCCGGGGCGATATCGAGGTGCGGCTGCGTCATGGCACGAGGTCTCCGGCGCGAGCATCGGCGGGTTTGTGCAGCACGCGGCGCAGAAAGTCCTGCGTGCGCGGCTGACGCGGGGCGCCGAGCACTTGCGCGGCTGGGCCTTCTTCGACGATGGCGCCGCTGTGCAAAAAGCACACGCGGTCGGCCACCTCGCGGGCAAAACCCATCTCGTGCGTGACGACGATCATCGTCATGCCCTCGCGAGCGAGTGCGCGCATCACCTCCAGCACATCGCCGACAAGTTCGGGGTCGAGCGCAGACGTGGGTTCGTCGAACAGCATCGCCTCGGGCTCCATCGCCAGCGCGCGGGCAATCGCCACGCGCTGCTGCTGGCCACCGGAGAGCTGCGCCGGATAAGCCTGCGCCTTGGCGGCGAGGCCCACCTTCTCCAGCAGCGCCATCGCCTTGGCACGTGCCGCTTCAGGGCGTTCGCCCTTCACGTAGACGGGGCCTTCCATCACGTTTTCGAGCACGCTGCGATGCGGGAACAGGTTGAAACGCTGGAACACCATGCCCATGCGGCTGCGCAGCGTGTGGATGGTTTTGCTGTGTTGATCGACGCGTTCGCCAAAAGCGCGGATCTCGCCGCCGTCATACGACTCCAGCCCGTTGATGCAGCGCAGGACGGTCGACTTGCCCGAGCCGGATGGGCCGATCAGGCAGACGACTTCGCCCTTGTCCACATGCAGGCTCACGCCGCGCAGCACGTGGTGCTCGCCAAAGTGCTTTTGCAGATCACGGATCTCGATCATGCTCATCGTTTGGCCCTCCCTGCGCCCAAGCGGTGTTCAAGCTTGCGCAGGCCGAACACCAGCGGCAGGCTCATCACCAGATACAGCAGCGCCACCAGCGTGTAGACCGTCATGTTCTGGAACGTGGACGAAGCGATGAGCTGCCCCGCACGCGTCATTTCCGCCACCGTGATGGTGGACACCAGCGACGAATCCTTGAGCATCATCACCAGCGTGTTGCCGTATGGCGGCAGCGCAATGCGAAACGCCTGCGGCAGGATCACGCGCCGCATGATCAGCGTGCCGCGCATGCCCATGGCCTGCGCGGCTTCACGCTGGCCGGGGTCCACGGCTTCGATGCCGGCGCGGAAGTTCTCGGCCTGATACGCCGAATACGCAATGCCCAGCCCGATCACGCCCGCCTGAAACGCGGTGAGCTGAATGCCGATGTCCGGCAGCACGAAGTAGATGTAGAAGAGCTGCACGATGATCGGCAGCCCGCGAATGATGTTGACGATGGTCGCCCCGGCCGCAGATACGGCCTTGATGGGCGACAACCGCATCAGCGCGAGCCCCAGCCCGATCACGCTGCTGAGCAGGAACGACAGCACGGTCACCTCCACCGTGACCACCGCCCCTTTCAGCAGGATCGGCAGGAAGTCCTGCGCGTTCTCAAGAAACGTTGCAACACTCATGGCGCATCACCGGTCTGAAATCAGATGCCCCACTTCTTCACGATGGCTTCCAGCGTGCCGTCCGCCTTGATCTTGGCGATGGCCTTGTTGAGGCGGTTGAGCGTTTCGGTATCGCCCTTGCGCACCACCAGGCACACATCGCCCACGTTGGCGGGTTTGTAGCCGGCAGCAAGCTTCACGCCCTGGAAGGCGTTCTGGCGGATCTGGTACGCGATGATCGGCTGGTCGCCCAGGCCGGCCTTGATGCGGCCCAGCGCCAGGTCACGCGTCATGTCGGCCACCGAGTCGTAGCTACGCACTTCCTTGAAGATGCCCTTCTTGTTGAGCATGTCGAGGAACACCGTGCCGACCTGCGCGCCCACCACCTCGCCTTTCAGATCATCGAGCGTGGCGTAGTTCTTGGCGTCGTCAGCCTTGACGATCAGGCCCTCGCCGTACGAGTAGACCGGGTCGGAAAAATCCACCACCTGCGCGCGCGCCGGCGTCTTGAGCATCGCCGCCGAGATGATGTCGATCTTGTTCGACGTGAGCGACGGAATGAGCGCCGAGAACACCGTCTGCTGCACGTTCACGTTGAAGCCGCCCGCCTTGCCCACGGCCGTGACGGTGTCGACCATCATCCCCTGGATGGAATTCGTCTTCACGTCCAGAAACGTGAACGGCACGCCCGTGGCCGTGGCACCGACGTTGTAGGTGGCCGGCGCACCCTGCGCCCAGGCAAACGATGCAGTGCCGAGCATGCACAACGCCAGTGCAGCGCGACGGAAGGTGGTGACAACAGACATGGCAATCCTCCAGGCAACGGAAAAAAGACGCACCCCGAACGCGCATGCACGGGGAATGGCTCAACGTAATGCAATGGTTGTGCCAATATTCGAACGTATCGAATCGATTAATAACTATGGAAAACCACTAATCGACGTATATGAATCGATATGCGATTCTTTGTCCGTTGATTTGCCAATGAGCCGCCACTTGCCATGACCGACGCTGCTGAATCTGCCGATGCGCCCGACCTGCTGTTCAACCAGTCGCTGGAAAAAGGGCTGGCCGTGCTTGGGGCCTTCAACGCGCAGCGCCGCACCATGACGATTGCCGACGTGGCCACCGCTGCCGGCATCAACAAAAGCTCGGCGCAGCGGATGGTCTACACGCTCGAGCAGCTCGGCTACCTGCGCAAGCATCCGCAGACGCGTCGCTACCAGCTCACCCCCGCAGTGATGAAGATCGGCTTCAACTACCTGGCCGCCGACACGCTCATCGACGTGGCCAATCCGTTCCTGGCCGAACTCACCAAGATGACCACCGAAACCTCGTGCCTGACCGAGCCCGATCAGGACGAGATGGTGTACGTCGCCCGCTTTGTGAGTGCGCACTTTGTGCCGGTGCACATGCCCATTGGCAGCCGCATCCCGATGTATTGCACCGCGTCGGGCCGTGCTTACCTGAGCGCCCTGCCGATGCCGGAAGCGCAAGCCATCGTCGAGGCGTCGCAGCGCGTGGCGCACACCATGCACACGCGCACCGACGTGGCCGACATCATGGAAACGCTGCGCCTGGCGCGCCAGCGCGGCTACGCCACCAACTGCGAAGAACTGTTCCTCGGGGACATGACCATCGCCGCGCCCATCGTCAGTAGCAACGGGCGGCCGCTGGGGGCAATCCACCTTGTTGCGCCCACCGGGCGGTGGACGGCGGAAGAGATGGAAACAAAGCTGGGCCCCGCGCTGCTGCAATGCGCGCGGGCGATCAGCACGTCGGTGCGGGCACTGGGATAGCGCGGCGCGCGGCGGAGTTGAGCAGCGCGCCGCCCGCCACCTTCAAGCCTTGGGCGCCTTCACCAGCAGCACCGGGCATTCGGCATGCGCGAGCACCCGCCCTGCCACCGAGCCCATCAGCGCCTCGACGAACACGCCGCGCCCGTGCGAGCCCATGACGATGGCCGCGGCCCCCGCACTTTGCGCGTGGTGCACGATGCGCTCTGGTGGAAAACCGACCAGTGCGTGCTGCTCGAACGGCACGCCGGCCGCACCCAGGATCGCGCAGACTGAAGCCATCGCGCCGGTGCTTTCCTCCGCGTACCACGCGTCAACTTCTGCCTTACCGACGAGCGATTTGATGTCGCCAGACAGGTCCGGCATGCAATGCACCACGTGCACCGTCACATCGCTGCCGAAGAGGGTCTTGTCGGCAATGCACCGCGCTGCCGCATCGGAATAGGCCGATCCGTCCGTTGCCAGTACCAGGGTTTTCATGTGGCCTCCTTGCCATGTCTGCGGTCGCGCAGCGTGCGCGGCCGGCGTCTGCTTCCAACGTAAGCGCTGCTGAAAGCCACGCGTTGATACGAGTCAACGTAAGCGCTGTGGTGCGGTCACCCGGTCAGCGTTTGCACAGGAAGGCAGGCAGAATGCGCAGGTTGACCCAGATTTCGCGCCCCACATGACGACCACACCATCCCTTTCCGATTTCCCGCTGCACTCGACCGACAAGCTCCGCTACGGCGACACCGACCGCCAGGGCCACATCAACAACGCCGTCTTCGCCACGTACCTGGAGACAGGCCGCGTGGAAATGCTCTTCACGCCCGACAACCCGCTGGCCGCGCCCGGCTGCGAGTTCGTCATCGCGCAGCTTGTGCTCGACTTCCGCAGCGAGATTCTCTGGCCCGGCTCCGTGCAGATCGGTACGCGTGTGGCGAGCGTCGGGCGCAGCTCGGTCAAGTTGGAGCAGGCCATCTTCCAGAACGGCCGCTGCGCCGCCACATCGCAATCGGTAATCGTGCAGATCGACGTTGCCACGCGCCAATCGAGCCCGATTACTGATAGCGCTCGTCAGCGCCTTGCCGCGCTCACCGCCACCCCTGCCGGCGCAGAAGCAGAGTGATGCGCGCTGTACGCAAACGTCCGTCCGCGGAAAATTTTTAACTTTGCTTGCACTTGCGCCCCTTGCCGGTGGGAAGATGGCTCTCCCGTTCAATCACGCGGAGGTGACCATGGGACTGTTGGATGAAGTGGGCAAGATCGCCGGCGCCGTCGCCGCCGTTGAAGCCGCCGAGAAAGTCGATCCGGATGCCGGCCTGCTGACCAAGGCGGTTGCCGCCGTCGCCGGTTTCAAGGGCGCGGGCGCGCTGGAAGAGATGCTGGAAAAGAAGGACGAAGCCAAGGCCGAAGGCGCCGAAGCCGCTCCCGAAGATGGGGCTGCGCCGCAGGCTTGATTGCTTGCAGGCTCAAAAGGATTTGGGGGACCCCGCCGGTTGGCGGGGTTTTTGTTTTTTGGTGCCGTGCGTTCGAGGCGAGTCCTTGCCGCCATATGGGCACATATAATCCCCACCGTCACCGCACCAACGGTGACCGGGTTTCGCAGCCCATTTCCCCTCCAGACGGACAGCCGCTTCCGAGCGGCGTTTTCATGTCCGGTGCTTGCGCACGCCTATGCTTTCTGCGGCGGGCCGGGCAGGGAGACCTTCGGGTCTGCCGGCGAGCTGGAGTGGGCCGGTCTGCGAACCCTGTCGTCAGGCCCGCCACCCTCGTTCGCAGCGAGGGCCGGGTCTCCTTCAATCCACTCCAGGAGGCCACATGGCTACCGCACTCAGCGGGCATCGCCCCGCGTCTTACCCTTCCCCCACCGCCTTGGCGCTGCAGGCTTCCCGCACAACCGGGAGGTGCCGCATGTCGCTGACCAAAAACCGCCTCTACCTGGATGGCGCCGTCTCGGCACGCGCATTTCTGTGCCGCACGCACAGCGTCATGCGCGACCCTGGGCATTGCCGGCCCGGCAGGCTGCGCGAGCAGCTCACGTACTTTTCGGAACACGCGTATCCGCCGGCATTCGTGAAAGGCTTTATCGATGCCATCGACGCGTATCTGTCGATGTCGCTCGGGGGGAGCGACGTGGATCCGCACACGTGGGAGGTGTTGGCCGCCATTGAGCGCCGGCGGGTTTCCGCCGCATAAGAACAGTTGGACCCATCCCCGAGACGGGCGGGGATGCCGACACCACGCCGCAACATCGTGGAATGCGCTGTGGCATGCTGGGCCCTCACATTTGAGGCGGACACAGCGGGAGCCATCTTGAAGCTCGATCACATTGCCTTCGTCGCGCAAACACTTGAGCAGGCGCAGGCCTATGCCGCGCAGCGGTTTGGCGTGGCGCTGCCCGCAGGCGGCAAGCATCCCTTGATGGGCACGCACAACCTCGTCACGCGGATTGCGCCCGGCGTCTTTCTGGAGTTCATCGCCATCGACCCGGAGGCGGCGCCGCCCAACAGGACGCGCTGGTTTGCGCTCGACCGCCTGACGCGGGAAGGCACATTGGAAGAGGCGCCCCGGTTGTTCGGCTGGGTCGGGAGCGTTCCGGATCTGGCGCGCAACGTAAGCGAATCACCGCAGCACGAATTGCTCGAAGTGACGCGTGGCGATTTGCGATGGCACTTCTTTCACCGCAGCGACGGTGAAGCGGAAGCGGGCGGTTGCTGGCCCGCACTCATCGACTGGGCAGGCGGCCAAAGCCCGGTCGACCGGATGCAGGAGGTTGGGCTGCGCCTGAACCAATTCCAACTCGCGCATCCGGAGATGCCGGCCATCCGCGCAAAGCTTCATGGGCTGGGTGGAATGCTTCCGAGCCGGAGAACCAACACGTCGAACTGACCGACTCGGCACGGCCGGCATTGACGCTTGTGCTCGATACGCCGAACGGGCGCGTGCAGATCGAAGGCGGCGGCCTGTAACCGCCGGCCACGGGTCAGGCGGCGCGGCGCTCCGCCACGCGCTGCCGCGTAGAGAACCCGTCGCGCACGCACTGGGCCAACGCCAGCGCCGCCGCGCTCGCGCCTTGCGCGGGCAGCAGCAGGCTGATCGCAAACATCGGCAGTTCAGGCAGGCCGGCTTCGGGGCCGAGGATGTCCAGGTCCGCCGGCACCGTCGGCGTCAGCCATGCCGTGACGGCCAGCCCGGTGCGCACCGTAGCGGTGGTCGCTTCAATGTTGCCGCTCTCGAACACCGTGCGCCATTCGATGCCGTGCTCGCCCAGGGCTTTCAGCACGCGGGCGCGGAAGGCGCAGCTCTCGTCCACCATCGACAGCGGCAGTGGTCGTTTCGCATGCACATTGCCGCCGCGCGGGCCGACCCACACCAGACGTTCCACGCACAGGCATTCACCCGTCGCTTCATCCACCGGCGCTTCGACTACGGCGACGTCCAGCTCGCCGCGCGCAATGCTCTGCGCCAGCTCGGGCGACGTCCCGCACACGATGGTCAATTCCACCGATGGCCACGCTTCGGTAAACGCCTTGAAGATTGGCGGGAAAACGGTGCCGACCAGGTCGTAAGGCACGCCCAGGCGCACCGGGCCCTGCAGCGGACGCGCGGCCATGTCGGCCCAGATCTCGTCGTTGAGGGCGAGCAGGCGCTTGGCACGGCCGAGGAAGCGTTCACCCGCGTGGGTGAGTTCCAGCCGCCGGCCGTCGCGCTCGAACAGGCGGCATTCGAACGCGTCTTCAAGCCGCTTGATCTGCTGGCTGATGGCGCCCTGCGTGAGGTGCAGCGCGTTGGCGGCCACCGTCATGCTGGCGTTTTCCGCCACGGCAATGAAGGTGCGCACGAGGGTGATGTCGAGGTTCTTGGCCATCGAGGAATTCTAGATGCTAATGGGTTGCATCAAAAACCTTCGATTTGCTAATGGTTTTGCGCGCTCTACAGTGGGCCATCCGTCACCAACCGAAGAGTGCCGCCCATGGCCGTCGAAGCGTTTTCCTCCATCGCGCCGCTGGTGTTGTTTGCCGTGGTGTCTACCGTGTCGCCGGGCGGGGCCACGACGCTGGCGACAGCCTCGGGGTCGCAATTTGGGTTTCGGCGCTCAATTCCGCTCATGGTGGGCATTGCCGTCGGGCTGGCTTCGTTGGCAGCGGGTGCGGCAGCGGGCTTGGCCGGGTTGCTGATGGCTGCGCCGGGGCTGCTGCTGGTAATGAAGGCGGCGGGTTCAGCCTATCTGCTGTGGCTGGCGTGGAAAGTAGCGCGCAGCGGTCCGCCCAATCTCAATGCCGCCGCCACGGTGCCGACCACGCTGCTGGGTGGTGCCTGCCTGCTGTGGCTGAACCCCAAGGGCTGGGCGATGGCGCTGGGCGCGGCGGCTTCGTTTGCAATGCTGGCGAGTGGCCCGCTGCAACTGGCGGCGCTGCTGGGCGCGACCTTTGGGTTGGCTGCGCTGGCGTCGCTGTCGCTGTGGTGCGCGGCCGGGATCGTGCTGGCGCGGCTGTTGAAGACGCCGCGCCAGTGGCGTGTGCTCAATGCGGTGCTGGGCGTGCTGCTGGCCGTCTCGATCGTGCCGATGTGGCAGCCGTGATTGGGTGGTGATTGGGTGCCGGTCGATCAGCGCACCAAGAGCTTCATCATCGTCTCGAACGTCTTGCCGTACGGCGCACGGAACAGGCCCAGACCGTTGATGGCCGATTGCCGGAACACCGGCTTCATCTTCGAGAACCGCTCGAACCCGTGGATGCCGTGGTACGCGCCCATGCCGCTGGCGCCCACGCCGCCAAAGGGCAGGTCGTCTTGCGCTACGTGCAGCAGCGTCTCGTTGATGCACACGCCGCCGGCAATGGTGCCGGCCATCACGCGGTCGACCGTGGCGCCGTTGCGCTCGAACAGGTATAGCGCGAGCGGCCGTGGGCGGGCGTTGATGTAGTCCAGCGCTTCGTCCAGCGTGCGATACGGTACCAGCGGCAGCAGCGGGCCGAAGATTTCTTCCTGCATCACGCGCATTGCCTCGGTGCCGCCCGTGATGAGCGCAGGCGGGAACTGGCGCGTGCCTTCGTCGGGCACGGCGTTGGTGAGCGGCAGCACCTGCGCGCCCTGCTCGCGAGCCTCGTCGGCCAGGCTCGCCATGCGCTGGAAGTGGCGTGGGCTGATGAGCGTCGTGTAATCGCGGTTGCGCGCCATGTCGGGGTACATCTTGCCGACCAGCTTGCGTGCGGAATCGATGAAGCGCTGTTCGGTGCCGGCCGGCAGCAATACGTAGTCGGGCGCCACGCAGGTCTGCCCTGCATTGAGCAGTTTGCCGACCAGCGTGCGCTCCACCGCGCGGTCGAAATCCGCATCCGGCCCGATGATCGTGGGTGATTTGCCGCCCAGCTCCAGCGTGACCGGCGTGAGGTTGTCGGCCGCGGCGCGCATGACGTGGTGGCCGACGTTGGTGGAGCCTGTGAACAACAGGTGATCGAACGGCAGCCGCGAGAACGCCTCGGCCACTGCCGCATCGCCATTAATGACGCGCACTTCATCGGCGGCAAAGTTGCGCTCGATGAGATCGGCAAACAGGGCGGAAAAGCGCGGCGTGTATTCCGAGAGCTTGACCATGGCGCGGTTGCCCGCCGCCAGCGCAGACACCAGCGGCCCGATGGTCAGGTAGATCGGGTAATTCCAGGGCACGACGATGCCCGCCACGCCCAGCGGTTGCGGAATCAGCCGCGTGCTGGCGGGCCGGAACCACAGGCTCACGCCGCGCCGCTGCACGCGCATCCAGCGCTTGCCGTGCGATAGCGCGTGCTTGATGCCGTCCACGCTCGGGAAGATCTCCAGCAGGTCAGTCTCTTGCCGCGAGCGGTTGCCGAAGTCTGCGCTGACGGCCTGGGCGATGGCGTCGCGGTTGTCCATGACGAGGCGTTTGAGGCGCATCAGACGGTCGCGGCGCACAGGCCAGGCAGGCAGCATGTCGGCCTGATGGGCAGCGCGCATGGCCTCAAAGGTCTGCTGCATGCGAAGCAGGTGCGGGGCAGGCAGATCGGCAGGTTGCATGGGGGGCTCCTGGCAAGGTGGGCGGATCGGTGCAATTGCAAAGCAGTATGGTCGCCAGCCGCCATTGCGACGGCCTGATACGGGCCAGCCGTGTGCGGCATGCCCGGCCTGCGTGGGCACACGCAACCGTGTGCCAGCGTGGAATTGCTGTGCCGCAATATCCCGCCGTTGGCTTCGGCTTAGGGGTTTGGGGGCTGCCTCGCGCCGCTTTGTTGCATGACATCGAACGATGCCTCTAATGCGGGTAAGCCCGGTCGTTTGAAACAACCCATGGCGCCTAGGATGTGAGCTCGTGACCGGCAAATAGCCGGCGGCGTCGCTCGCCCATTAGAAAACCATCCGGAGACACCCATGGCCACCGAATCGCAGACATCCGCGCTCACCTTTGACTACGTCATCGTCGGCGCAGGCTCAGCCGGTTGCGCGCTTGCCAGCCGGCTGACCGAAGACCCAGACGTGACCGTCGCGCTGCTGGAAGCTGGGCCGCACGATCATCATCTTTCCGTCTGGGTGCCGGCCGGATGCGCGGCGTCGCTGCCGTTCAAGAACAAGCGCAACTATGGGTTCCAGACCGTGCCGCAAGCGGGGCTGGGCGGCCGCCAGGGTTATCAGCCGCGTGGGCGGGGCCTGGGCGGCAGTTCGTCGCTCAACGCGATGATCTACATCCGCGGCACGCCGAGCGACTACAACCACTGGGCCGCGCTCGGCTGCACCGGCTGGAGCTGGAGCGACGTGCTGCCCTACTTCAAGCGCTCCGAAGGCAACGAGCGTTTTGCCGGCCGCGATGACGACGCGCTGCACGGCGGCACCGGCCCGCTGCACGTGAGCGACCTGCGCACCGGCAACCCCATCGCACAACGTTTTGTCGATGCCGGCGTGGCCGCAGGCTACCGCCGCAACAACGATTTCAACGGCCCCGATCAGGAAGGCGTCGGCCCATACCAGGTCACGCAATACAACGGCGAGCGCTGGAACGCCGCACGCGCCTACCTGCACGGCGGCGACAAGGCCGACGCCACGTTCAGCCGCAATCGCCGTCAGCTGACGGTGATGCCCGACACGCAGGCGCTGCGCATCGTCTTTGAAGGCAAGCGCGCGGCGGGTGTGGTGGTGGAGCGTGCGGGCCGCACGGAAACGCTGCGCGCGCGCCGCGAGGTGATCGTCTCATCGGGCGCGTTCGGATCGCCGCAATTGCTGATGGCCTCGGGCGTGGGCCCGGCGGAGCATCTGCGCTCGCTCGGCATTCCGGTCGTGCACGACCTGCCCGGCGTCGGCCAGAACCTGCAGGACCACCTCGACATCATCCTGCACAAGAAAGTCTTCAACCTGGATTTGATCGGCTATTCCGCGCGCGGCAGCGCCCACATGCTGGGCGAGATCCTGCGCTACCGGCGCGAGCGTCGCGGCATGCTGGCGACCAACTTTGCCGAAGCCGGCGGCTTCATCAAGAGCCGGCCCGATCTGGCCGATCCCGATCTGCAACTGCACTTCGTGGTCGCCATGGCCGACAACCACAACCGCACGTTCAACTACGGCCACGGCTATTCGTGCCACGTGTGCGTGCTGCGCCCGAAGAGCCGCGGCGAAGTGCGCCTGGCCTCCGCCGACACGCGCGAGGCCCCGCTGATCGACCCGTGTTTCCTGTCCGACCCCGACGACATGAACGGCATGCTTGCCGGCTTCCGCGCCGTGAAGAGCATCTTCGCGCAGCGTCCGTTGGCTGACCTTGGCGGGCGTGAGCTGTATTCCGGAAATATCCGCGGCGATGGCTCCGACGACGAAGCCGTCCGCGCCCTCATCCGCCAGCACGCCGACACCATCTATCACCCCGTCGGCACCTGCAAGATGGGCAGCGCCGACGACGCAATGGCGGTGGTCGACCCGGAACTGCGCGTGCGCGGCCTGACAGGCCTGCGCGTGATCGACGGCTCCGTCATGCCGACGCTCATCGGCGGCAACACCAACGCCCCGATCATCATGATTGCCGAGCGCGCCGCCGACCTGATGCGCCAGGGCGGACGCCCGACGTTAAATGTGGTGAGCGGCATCTCCGCGCAAGCAGCACCGGCCGAGGTGCACTGAAAACAGCGAGGGCGACGAACCGCAGCGCCGCCCTCCGCATACCAACGGTGTGGCCGTTGGAGCCCTAGATGGCGCCTTGAATTTCTGTGAGCGGGCGGAAAAAGGAAGGAGGCCTGTCTGAGCGCAGCGAGTTTGCCTCCTTCCCCGCACGGTCACAGAAATTCAAGGAGAAGTCGCCATCTCGGGCGCGCCTTTCTTTGCTGACTTTCTTTGGCAAGACAAAGAAAGTGAGTCAGCCCCGGCAGGGGATGAAACCAGGGATGCCCCAACAACATCAACGAGCACCCCGAAGCAAATCAGACATCAGTTCCCGGCACTATCCGTAGGCGTATTAAACGAATCCCGCAGCAAATAACTCATCGGCACCTCCAGATTCACCCCATTCGGCGGAATCGGCTGCTGAAACCACTTCTTGTACAGCTTCGGCACCTCGCCATCGACAATCAGCCGCGTCATCGACTGGTCGATCAGCTTCTTGAACTCCGGGTCTTGCTTGCTGAGCATGATCGCGTACGACGACACGAGCTGCGTCTTGCCCGTCAGGCGGTAATCGGCCGGGTTCTTGGCCGTGGCGCGCATGCCCGAGAGCAGGATGTCGTCACCGGCAAACGCATTGGCGCGGCCATCGGCCAGCATCGCAAACGCGCTGCGCAGGTCGTTGGCATCCACCACCTGCATCGTCATGCCCGTCTCGTTGAGCTTGCGTGCGAGATCGGCATTGCTCGATCCGCGCGCGGCCACCACCGTCTTACCGTTCAGGTCTTCCCATTGCTGGATCGGCGAGCCAGCCTTCACCAGCATGCGGCCCTTGGTGATGTAGTGCGGGATCGTGAAGGCGACTTTCTCACGGCGCTCGCGCGAGTTGTTGGTCGAGCCGCATTCCAGATCGGCCTTGCCCGAGGCGACCACGTCCATGCGTGTGGCGGCTGTCACCGGCACGTACTGCACCTTCAGGTCGGGGCGCTTGAGCGAGGTCTTGATCGAATCGATCAGGCGGGAGCAGATGTCGATCGTGTAGCCGACCGGCTTGGTGCCATCAAGGTACGAAAACGGAATCGAGTCTTCCCGATACGCCACGTGCACCGTGCCCGAATCGCGGATGCGATCGAGCGTCGGGGTGGCGGCAACGGCGGTGGACGGGAAGACAGCGGTGGAAACAGCAGCGGGAACGGCAAGCGCGGCCAGCAGCCACGTGCGCGCAGCGAACGGCATCGTCAAAGGTCCTAGGAGAGTTTCGGGCTTCTAATGGCCAGCCGACCGCATCGGGGCCCTATCGATGCGGCCGTGCGCGCAATCGATTGTCGGGCGACATCCGCCCGGCTGCGCAGCATTGGCTGGGGCGCGTCGTCACTCCCCCCGGGAATGCCAAAACGTGAAGCAATGTCACGCGCCGCCATGGGCGCGCATTATGCGCTGAATGCGGGTATACCCTCAAGCACCTTCTCGGTGCGTGGTTGATCAGCGTTGCACTAATCCGCCACCTTGTCGGTCGGGAACTTGAACGAGTCGCGCAGCAGGAAGCTCATCGGGATCTCCAGCTTCACGCCATTGGGCGGAATGGGTTGCTGGAACCACTTTTTGTAGAGCTTTTCCGCCTCGCCATCGAGGATCGTGCGTGACATGGCCAGGTCGATCACCTTCTTGAACTCGGCGTCGTCTTTGCCGAGCATGATCGCGTACGGCGCCACCGCCAGGTTGCTGCCGACGACCGCGTAGTCCGCCGGGTTTGGCGACGTCGCCCGGAAGCCATAGAGCAGCACATCATCCATCGCAAACGCATCGGCTTTGCCGGCCGCCACCATGCCGAAGGCTTCGGCGTGGTCGCGGGCCTCTACCACGTTGACCCTGAGCACGCGCGCATCGGCCATCGCGCGGATCTGCCCGCCGTTCGTGCTGCCGCGCGTGGACACCACCGTCTTGTTGTTGAGATCTTCCCAGCGGTGGATGCCCGAACTGGTCTTCACCAGCATGCGGCTGCTGGCAATGTAATGCGGAATAGTGAACGCTACCTTCTCGCGGCGCTCGCGCGTGTTGTTGGTCGATCCGCATTCGAGATCTGCGCGGCCCTCGGTGATGGCGCCGATGCGCGTGGCTGGCGTCACGGGCACGTATTGCACCTTCAGGTCGGGCCGCTTGACCGCCACCTTGACCGCCTCGACCAGCCTCGCGCAGAGGTCGATCGAATATCCCACCGGCTTGCCGCCATCGACATAGGAGAACGGTACGGAGTTCTCGCGATACGCCAGCCGGACAGTGCCGGTATCGCGGATGCGGTCAAGCACGGGGGATGCAGCCAACGCCTGGAAAGCGCACAACGCCAGGCCGGCCGCGAGCAATACGCGGGTCGGATGCGGCACGGGATGTCTCCTGTCTGGTTATTTTTCTGGTGCCGGCGCGCTCGCGCGGCTCCCCCACCCTAGGCGATGTGATCTTTCATCCCGCTTTCACGCCGGCCGCCCCGTGTTTCTCTTCACAGAATCTTCATACAGGCCATGCGCGCTGCAGCACTGCACCCAGCTCCTGAGCATGTCCGTCGAGCGTGCCAAACACGCGGCCATGCTGATGATGGAAGCGGCTGGCGATGAAGCGTTCGGCGTCGTCGGGGTGGGCATGGGCCAGCATCAGGGCGGCCTGGGCCGTGAGTGCCAGCCCCTGCGCGATGCGGCGCGCGGAGGTTTCCTGGATGTCGCCCGGCTGATGCAGCATCGCCTGCAGCGCGGCCAGTTCCGCGCGCACGGCACGGTGGCCCTGTGCGCGCTCGCCAATGTCGTGCATCAGGCGCAGTGCGTCGTCCGGCGTGCGGGCGATGGCGCGCAGCACGTCCAGGCACATCACGTTGCCCGAGCCCTCCCAGATGGAATTGACCGGCGCTTCGCGGTACAGGCGCGCCATCGGGCCTTCTTCCACGTAGCCGTTGCCGCCCCAGACTTCCATGGCCTCGCCGGTGGCCTCAATGGCGCGCTTGCAGACCCAGAACTTGGCGGCGGGCGTGACGATGCGCTTCCACGCCGCGGCCAGCGGATCGACATCTGCGCGCTCGAACGCGCTGCCCAGTTCCATCATCAGCAAGGTCGCGGCTTGCGATTCCAGGGCCAGATCGGCCAGCACGTTGCGCATGAGCGGTTGGTCCACCAGCAGGCGGCCAAAGGCCATGCGATGCCGCGCGTGGTGCAGCGCCTGCATCAGCGCGTGGCGCAGGATGGCCGCGCTGCCGATCACGCAATCCAGCCGCGTGTGCGTGGCCATCTCGATGATGGTCGGAATGCCGCGCCCTTCCTCGCCAATGAGGATGCCCTCTGCGCCGCGGAACTCCACTTCGCAGCTGGCGTTGGAACGGTTGCCGAGCTTGTCTTTCAGGCGCTGGATCTGGATTGGGTTCTTGCCGCCGTCGTCACGAAAGCGCGGTACGAAGAAGCACGACAGCGGCCCGTCTTCCGCGCCCATGCGCGCGACCACCAGGTGTGCATCGCACATCGGCGCAGAGAAGAACCACTTGTGTCCGGTGATCGCGTATGTGGCGCCGCGGCCCTCGCCGCGCAACGGCGTTGCCACCGTGGTGTTGCTGCGCACATCGGAGCCGCCCTGCTTTTCGGTCATGCCCATGCCGACGAGGATGGCGGTCTTCTGGCGCCACGGCAGATCGCGTGCGTCGTGTTCGCGGGCGTAGAGACGGGGGCCCAGCTCGGCAAACAGCGCCGTCTCTTTTTGTAGAACGGGGATGCTCGCGAACGTCATCGTCGCCGGGCACAGCGTGCCGGATTCGATCTGCGCCTGCATGAAGTAACCGGCGGTGCGCGCGGCCCATGCACCGGCGCGCGGCTCGGCGAAGGGCAGCGCCTGCAGCCCCTGGCTGCGCATCAGCCCGAGCAGCGCATGCCACGCGGGGTCGAAGCGGATGGCGTCGATGCGCTCGCCGGTGCGGCTGTGGGTGTGGAGTTCGGGGTGATAGGTGTTGGCCTCCGCGGCCCACCGCAGCGTCTCGGGGGCGCCGAGCTGATCACCGAAGGCTTGCAACGCGCTGGCGTTCCAGCCGCCGCCCAGACGTTCGAGTGCGTTTTGCAGCGTGGTGTCGGACGTGAAGGGGTTGAAGCCGGTCAGGTCCGGGACCTGGTTGAAGACGCGGTGGGTGGCCTCGGTGGGCATTTGGGGTCTCCTGGCGTGGTGCTTTGGTTGTGTGGGCCATGGTAGACCACCGGTGGTGGGGGTGGGTGGAGGGGGATTTCTATACGGGTTCCGCTGGCACGGCAGTCCCATCCCGCTCTCCACAGGGGCGAATCTCGCCCAGATATGGATGCGCGCTCCGTCCTTGTAATGCGGCATCGCGAAGATATTGAATGTTTCGGCGCCGAAATCTTTCTATTAATGGTTTCTGCGTCTCAATTTGATTGGCAATCTGGTCATGGCGTATCACCCAGACATAATGCGCGGAATTTTCACGTGCCTTTATGAAAACCCGTATCGAGCCGGCAGAACGTGCCAAAAGCACGACACAAGCCAATACATCCGAAAGTTGGTATTGACGCAGTGGTAGCGTTTTTTTAGCATCGCGCTGGATCGCTGCGTCTATTTCTATAAAAGATAAGAAAGCCGCATGGGTCTATCGGGGGGTATTTCCAAGGGTTAACACCGAGACATTGCGCGGCCGGGTCGATGCAATTGATTGCGTGTGCAAATCTGCGCGCTATTTCCCCTCATCATCGGGAAGTGCCTGATGGGGATCCGGCACTGAGTATTCCCAATACACCACAAAGAGAAAAGCCCGCGACAGAGCGGGCGGAACGAGGGAGAAATGCGCGTGCTGATACAAAGCAGCCCGTATGGCCGGCGTGGGCTCGCCGGATGGTCAATGTTCCCGTGCCTGGAGGCGCAGGGACGAGAATGGATGCGCCGGGGTCTGCTCGCTTTGCTGGCGATCTGGTTGACGGTGTTGTCGCAGGGGGCGCTTGCGTTTTCGTGTTCCGTCGCGTTTTCCATGTCGCAGAACACCACACAGACCTATAACCTCACGGGCGCGGATAACGGCAACTGTGATCCGCTCAACGTTGGTATCGCAAACAATGGGCTGGGAGAGGACTACACCACCAATGGCCTCACAACGTCAACTACGCAGGGCGGTACGCTGAAGATCTACAATTATTTGTCCGTTCCTTCCAACCGTTTCGTCTATACCCCGCCGAATTCTGCGTTTAACGGCACCGATACGGCGACGTTCTATATCACGAGTGACGGCGGCAACTGGACGGCTACCGGCACCTTGACTATCACCGTGATCCCGACTGCGCCGACGGTGACGAGCATTGCGCCGAACTCAGGGACCACCGCCGGCGGCACCTCCGTCGCCATCATCGGCACCAATTTCACCGGCGCCACTGCGGTCAAGTTTGGCGCGACCAACGCCACCAGCTACACCATCAACAGCGCAACGTCGATCACAGCCACCTCGCCCGCAGGGGCGGCCGGGACGGTTGACATCACCGTAACCAACGCTAACGGAACCAGCCCGACCAACGCGTCCGACCAATACACCTTTGTAGCGCCTCCTGTTGCGAACGCGGTCAGCATCACCGTTGCACACGGCAGCACAAGCAACCCCGTCACGCTGAACATTACCGGCGGCGCGCCGACCGGCGTGGCCGTCGCAACGCAGGCAGCGCACGGCACAGCCACCGCGTCGGGCACGTCGATCACCTATACGCCCAGCGCGTCCTACTCAGGCCCGGACTCATTCACGTACACGGCGACCAACACGGGTGGCACGTCTGCGCCCGCCACCGTGACTGTCACCGTGTCGAATCCGACCGTCACGTATGGGCCGTCCTCGCCTGCAGCCGGCACGGTGGGTACGGCTTATAGCCAAACGCTGGCTTCCGCCAGCGGCGGTACGGCGCCTTATACCTACACGATTGCGTCGGGCGCGCTGCCCGCCGGCATCTCGCTGGCCAGCGACGGCACGCTGTCGGGCACGCCCACGGCGGGCGGTACGTTCAACTTCACCGTCACGACCACCGACAGCAGCACAGGCACCGGTCCGTTCACGGCGACCAGCGGCACGCTCACGCTGACTGTCGCTCCACCGACGATCACGCTCTCGCCGTCCGCGCTGACCAATGCCACCGTTGCCACGGCATATAGCCAGACGATAACGGCCAGCGGCGGTACGGCGGCCTACACCTACGCCGTCACTTCCGGAGCGTTGCCGGCTGGCCTCACGCTCAGTTCTGGCGGCGCGCTGTCGGGGACGCCCACGGCAGGCGGCACGTTCAACTTCACCGTGACCGCCACCGATAGCAGTACCGGCAGCGGCCCGTATACAGGCAGCCGCGCCTATACGCTGGTCGTCAATGCGCCCACGTTGGCGATCACACCGGCGTCGGGCAGTCTCAGCGCTTCGGCCGGCGTGGCCTACAGCCAGACCTTCACAGGCAGTGGCGGCCTGGCGCCATACACGTATAGCCTTGCCGTCAATAGCGGCACGATGCCGACCGGTCTCTCGTTCAACACCGGTACCGGCGTGTTGTCCGGTACGCCCACCACCACGGGCGTGGTGAATTTCACGGTGACTGCCACCGATCACGCAACCGGCACGGGGCCGTACAGCACGTCTGGCACCTACACGCTGACCACCTCGGCGCCCACCATTACTGTGTCGCCCACCACACTGATCGCGGCAACCGTCGGCGCCGCCTACAGCCAGACTGCGACGGCCAGCGGGGGTGCCGCGCCTTATAGCTACGCGCTGACGGCCGGTGCCCTGCCAGCGGGCCTGAGTATGAACAGCAGCACCGGGGCGATCACTGGCACGCCCACGGCGGGCGGCACCTTTAACTTCACCGTCACGGCCACCGATGCCAACAGCTATACCGGCTCGCGTGCGTACAGCCTGACGGTCAGTGCTGCCACCGTCACGGTGAGCCCGAGCACGCTGCCGGGCGCTACCGTCGCTACGGCTTACAGCCAGACCATCTTGGCCAGCGGCGGCACAGGTTCCTACACGTATGCCGTCACGGCGGGTTCGCTCCCGGCGGGGCTTACGCTGTCCAGTAACGGCACGCTGTCGGGTACACCCACGTCCGGTGGTGCGTTCAACTTCACCGTCACCGCGACTGACAGCAGCACCGGAACCGGTCCCTACACCGGAAGCCGCGCCTACTCGCTGACGATTGGGTCGCCCACCTTGACCATCACACCGGCCTCGGGTTCTCTCGGCGGTGTCGCCGGCACGGCGTACAGCCGCAACTTCACGGCAAGTGGTGGTACGAGCCCGTACACCTATGGCCTTGTAGTCAACAGCGGCACCATACCCGCGGGCCTGACGTGGAACGGCGCCACCGGCACGCTGGCAGGTACCCCAACCACGGCCGGCACGGTCAGCTTTACCGTCACCGCGACCGACAGTTCGACGGGGACGGGTGCCCCATTTGCGGTCGGCGGGGTCTATACGCTCATCATCGCCGCGCCTAGCGTGACGGTATCGCCGGCCACGCTGCCCAACCCGGCGATTGCATCGGCGTACAGCCAAACCATCTCGGCAGCCAATGGCACCGCGCCGTACACCTACGCTGTGACGGCGGGTGCGTTGCCGGCAGGCCTGAGCTTGAACACCACTACTGGCGTCCTCTCGGGCACGCCCACCGCAGGGGGAACGTTCAACTTCACCATCACGGCGACGGATGCCAATAGCTTCACGGCCAGCCGTGCCTACAGCGTCACCATCGGTGCGCCCACGGTCACGGTGAGTCCTGCGGCTGCTAACCCAGCCCAGATCACCACGGCCTACAGCCAGACCTTCAGTGCGGCCGGCGGCACTGCGCCTTACACGTACGCCGTGTCCACAGGTACGTTGCCCGCGGGCCTCAGCCTGAACGCCAGCACAGGCGTTCTGTCGGGCACGCCCACTACGCTGGGCAGCAGTACGTTCACTGTGAAGGCCACTGACAGCAGCACAGGCACCGGCGCTCCGTACAACGGGACACGCAGCTACACGATCACGGTGGGCCAGGTGATCGGCACCGCGCCGGCAATCACGGCCACCACCATGTCGACGGCGCCGATCACGCTGCATGCAACGGCCAATGCAACGGGCGGTCCGTTCTCGTCCATTGCGATTGTCAGTCCGCCTGCCAGCGGCACTGCCGTCGTCAACGGTCTGGACATCGTTTACACCCCGACCCCGACCACCTCCGGCGCCGTCAACTTCACCTATGCGCTGATCAACACGGCCGGCACATCTGCGCCGATTCCGGTGACGGTCAACGTGAATGCGGTGCCCATTGCCGTAGCGCAGAAACAGGCCACCACGTCGTCGGGCCTGGCGGTGAGCGTGGACTTGACCGAAGGCGCCACGGGTGGCCCCTTCACGGCGGCGACGCTGGTGTCGGTAGTGCCGGCCAACGCCGGCACGGCCACGATTGTGCAGAAGGCTGTGCAGACGCCGGCGGGCGTGAGGAGTCCGGCTGCGGCGGCATCGACCTATGTGATGAACTTCACGCCGTCGGGCACCTACAGCGGCCAGGCCGTGCTGACGTACACGCTGTCCAACGCGTTTGCCACCTCGGCGCCGGCCACGGTGCAGGTGAGCGTGGCGCCGCGCAAGGACCCCTCGGCCGACCCGGATGTGGCAGGTCTGATCAACGCGCAAGTGCAGGCCGCGCGCCGCTTTGCCACCACGCAGATCGACAACTACAACCGTCGTCTGGAAGCGCTGCATGGCACGGGCCGGGCACCGTCAGGCAACGGTCTGACAGTCGCCATGCCGGGCCAGCGCGTGGACATGCAGGCGCGTTGCCAGGATGTGGTCGGCATTTCCGCGCACGATGCCTGCATGCGCGGTGAGGGCCAAGGCGTGCGGCCGTTCGCACGGGGCAAGCGCAATACCGATGCGGCCAACGGCAACACCGACAAGTCGAACGCAGATGCCGGTCCCGACCTGCCCGGTGCCGACGCAGCCGGCGTGGGCCCGGACAACACCGATCCGAATCTCGCGTTCTGGAGCGCCGGTACGCTGGACTTTGGTTTCGCCAACGCGGGCACGCAACGATCCGGTTTCCGCTTCACCACAGGCGGCGTGACGGCGGGCGCCGATTACCGCGTGTCCGATCAGCTCTCGATCGGCGGTGGCTTCGGCTACGGGCGTGACTCCACCGACATCGGCAACGCGGGCACCAAGAGCACGGGCGACAGCTATAGCCTTGCGCTCTACGGCAGCTATCGCCCGCTGCCTTCGTTGTTCGTCGATGGCGTGGCCGGCTTCGGCACGCTCAGTTTCGACTCGCGCCGCTGGGTGACGGACTCCAACGACTTTGCCACCGGCAAGCGCAACGGCAAGCAAGTGTTCGCCTCCGTGTCGGCCGGCTATGAGCATCGCGATCGCACGTGGCTGATCTCGCCTTACGGGCGCCTGGCGGTCTCGCAATCGACGCTGGATCAGTTCACGGAATCGGGCGCCGGCATCAACGCGCTGACGTATTTCGACCAGACGGTGACGACGGTATCCGGCACGCTCGGCCTGCGTGCGGAATACACGCAGAAGACCAAGTGGGGCACGTTCCTGCCGTTCGCACGGGTGGAGTACCAGCACGACTTCAATGGACAGAGCAATGCGGGGTTGGCGTATGCCGATCTGGCATCGGCGGGCCCTGCTTACTACGTGCCGGGTACGCCGTTTGGGCGCGATCGCATGCAGATCGGGTTGGGAACGAAGTTCCGCACCGGGCCGCTCACGTTTGGGTTGGACTACAGCGTGATGGCTGGGATGGGCGGTTTGCAGCAGGGGATTCGGTTGACGTTTGCTGCACCGTTCTGAAGCAACAAGCGGTAAGCGCCCAACAAAAAGCCAGCCTTCGGGCTGGCTTTTTTTTCGGGCGCGATCTCAGCGCATCAGGTTGCCGTCGAGGATTCCGCCGGCTTTTCCCCAGTCAACAAGTAATGCATCAGTTCCCGCACCGGCCGAATCGCCTCCCCAAACGGCAACTTCCCAGCCCCGCGGAAAAACAGCCCGCGCTCCACATCTCCCCGCAGCGCCTGTGCAAGCTTCAGGTCAATGCAGAACTGCCCCACCTTCCCAATCCCATCCCGCAGCCCGCACGTCTGCAAGCAATCGAACCCCTGCAGGCAATCCCGCACCTTGGCTTTCGCCTGCAGCGCGCTTTCGCGCGACAGATATCGCGACAACCACGGCGTCATCACTGCCCGCGCCGGCAACCCGGCCACGCTGACGAACTCGCCGATATCGCCTTGCTCCGCGCCCGTCAGCACCCGCTTGAAGCGCACGTGCGCATCGCCCTCTTCTGTCACCGCAAATGCAGTGCCGAGCTGCACCGCAGCGGCGCCCTTGTCGAGCCAATGCTTCACCTTGGCATGCGAATCGATGCCACCTGCAAGGATGATCGGAATCTGTTCCGCAGCCAGCCCCAGCTTGATGAACAGTTCACGGCATTCGTCCAGCACCCGCGCGAACGAAAAGCGTTCGTCGCGCAGGTCTTCGATGCGGGCTGCGCCCAGGTGGCCGCCGGCGTGCGTCGGATGCTCGATCACCACCGCATCCGGCAAGCGCGACTTCTTCATCCACCGCTTGAGCACCACGCCCACGCCGCGCGAGTCGGAAAGGATCGGGATCAGCGCGACCCTCGGGTGCTCGGCGGTCATCTCGGGCAGATCGAGCGGAAGCCCCGCGCCCATGACGATGGCATCGGCGCCGCTCTCGCACGCCTGACGCACCAGCGCGGGGTGCGATTCCACCGCCTTCATCACGTTCACGGCGATCATGCCGTTGCCCTGGCTGCCTTCACGCGCGGCGCGGATCTCGCGGTCCAGCGCGACGAGGTTGGCGGCGTTGATGGCGTCCTTGTCGTGCGATTTCTCGGTGGCGGCAACAAGGTCTGCGTGGTGATGCCGCAAGTCGATGCTGGCGATGGTGCCGACGCCGCCTTCGCGCGCCACGGCGCCGGCCAGCCGGTGCGCCGAAATACCCACGCCCATCCCGCCCTGCACGATGGGTACGAGGCTGCGCCCCGCGAGTGTGAACCGACGCTCCAGCATGACAACTCCCAGCGGCCGTGCCGCAATGCAATAGAAAAGGGATTGAGCGTCGCATAGGTGAAACGCAGCGGGGTTGCGCAAGATCAAGGCGGGTTGCGCCGGTGCGCGCCGCCGCACATTGCGCGGCGGTTTGGACTGAAATGACCCGTCGACCGTCAACTCACTGGTTTTCGTGCTGGCAACGCCGACGGCCCTGTGCTTAAATTCAGCCTCGTTGGATGAAACAGGGGTGCCGTACGGATGGGCCGTGCGGCTGAGAGAGTCCCTTCGCACCCGATCCGGTTCGTACCGGCGTGGGAAGTTTCAGAACACCGCGTAGTCTCTGGCAGCCCACCCCTCAGTTCTTCGGGTCACGCCACCTCTCCCGGTTTCGTCCACTGCCTGCTCCACCAGGCCACAGAATCTAGGACGAGACCATGCCCCAAGCCAAAAACGCCCCCGCCGCATCGTTCGACTCGCTGCAGTCCGAGCTCGACCAGAAGTTCGCCTATCCGGCCTCCAGCAAGACCTACATCGTCGGCAGCCGCGCGGACATCCGCGTGCCGATGCGCACCATCAAGCAGACCGCCACGCGCACCGACAAGGGCGAGATGCTGAACCCGCCGGTGCCGGTATACGACACCTCGGGCCCGTACTCCGATCCGGACGTGCACATTGATCTGAAGGCGGGCCTCGCCCCGCTGCGCGCCAAGTGGATCGACGAGCGCGGCGATACGGAAATCCTCTCGGGCCTGTCGTCCGAATACGGCCGCACGCGTGCCAACGACCCGGCCACGGCCCACCTGCGCTTTGCACAACTGACGAACCCGCGCCGCGCCAAGGCCGGCGCCAACGTAAGCCAGATGCACTATGCGCGTCGCGGCATCATCACGCCGGAAATGGAGTACGTCGCGCTGCGCGAATCGCTGAACCTGCAGGCGCTGCAAGACAAGCCCGAGTACCGCCAACTGCTTAAGCAGCATCCGGGCTTCTCCTACGGCGCCAACCTGCCGCAGCGTCCGGAAGACATCACGCCGGAATTCGTGCGTGCGGAAATCGCTGCAGGCCGCGCGATCATCCCCGCCAACATCAACCACACCGAGCTGGAGCCGATGGCCATCGGCCGCAACTTCCGCGTGAAGATCAACGGCAACCTCGGCAACTCGGCAGTGACGTCGTCGCTGGCCGAGGAAGTGGAAAAGATGGTGTGGGCGATCCGCTGGGGCGCCGACACGATCATGGACTTGTCCACCGGCAAGCACATTCACGAGACGCGCGAATGGATCCTGCGCAACTCGCCGGTGCCTATCGGCACGGTGCCCATCTACCAGGCGCTGGACAAGACCGGCGGCGTGGCTGAAGACCTGACGTGGGAGATGTTCCGCGACACGCTGATCGAACAGGCCGAGCAAGGCGTGGACTACTTCACCATCCACGCGGGCGTGCTGCTGCGCTACGTGCCGCTGACGGCTGACCGCATCACGGGCATCGTTTCGCGCGGTGGTTCGATCATGGCCAAGTGGTGCCTGGCGCATCACAAGGAAAACTTCCTGTACACGCACTTCGACGAGATCTGCGAAATCATGAAGGCGTACGACGTGTCGTTCAGCCTGGGTGATGGTCTGCGCCCGGGTTGCATTGCCGACTCGAACGACGCCGCGCAATTCGGCGAGCTGCACACGCTGGGTGAACTGACCAAGAAGGCATGGGAGCACGACGTGCAGGTCATGATCGAAGGCCCGGGTCACGTGCCGCTGCAACGCGTGCAAGCCAACATGGACGAAGAGCTGAAGCACTGCTTCGCAGCCCCGTTCTACACGCTGGGCCCGCTGGTGACCGACATTGCCCCGGGCTACGACCACATCACCAGCGGCATCGGCGCGGCCAACATCGGCTGGTACGGCACGGCCATGCTCTGCTACGTCACGCCCAAGGAGCACCTGGGCCTGCCGGATAAGGAAGACGTGCGCGAAGGCATCATCACCTACAAGATCGCTGCGCACGCGGCCGACCTTGCCAAGGGCTGGCCGGGCGCGCAGCTGCGTGACAACGCGCTGTCGAAGGCACGCTTCGAATTCCGCTGGGAAGACCAGTTCAACCTCGGCCTCGATCCGGAGAAGGCACGCGCCTTCCACGATGAAACGCTGCCGGCCGAGGGCGCCAAGATCGCGCACTTTTGTTCGATGTGCGGTCCGAAGTTCTGCTCGATGAAGATCACGCAGGAAGTGCGCGACTACGCGGCATCGCTCGACTCCAACGCCACCACCGCCGTGAGCGGAATGGAAGAGAAGTCGATCGAGTTCCGCAAGAGCGGCAGCAAGATCTACAGCTAACCAACCGGTGCAATGCCAACCTCGACTTCATTCGACGTAACGATCCTCGGTGGTGGCCTCGCTGGCCGCCTGTGTGCCTGGCAGCTCGCGCAAACGGGGGTACCCCCCGCGCGCATTGCCGTGGTGGAGCGCGGCCAACGCGACGGCAGCGGTGCCGCCGCGTATGTTGCTGCGGCCATGCTGGCACCGCTGGCCGAAGCCGCCGTGGCGGATCGTTTTGTTGTGGATTTGGGGTTGGCAAGCCTGGCGCTGTGGCGCGATTGGTTGCCCAAGCTGCGCACGCCGGTCTTCTTCCAGGAGGCTGGCACGCTGGTGGTGTGGCATGCGGCAGACCGTGGAGAGGCATCGCTGTTTGCCAACCACGTGCGCAATGCCGCCCCGCCCGAGCGCGTAGCCGCCGATTTGCGTGCCGTAGACGCAGCAGGCATTGCCCAGCTTGAGCCGCTGCTCGCACAACGTTTTACGCAAGGGCTGTATCTGGCGGGCGAGGGCCAACTGGACCCGCGTGGCGTGTTGGATGCGCTGGCGACCGAGCTTGAAGCCCTGGGCGTGCAACTGCGCTGGAACACGGAAGTTGCCGATCCGAGCCCAGACGCATTGGACGCTGCAGGGCTTGGCGCGCGCCTCGTGCTTGATTGCCGTGGCCTGGGTGCCAAGCCGCAATGGCCGCGCTTGCGTGGCCTGCGCGGCGAGGTAGCGCGCATCCATGCGCCCGACGTGTCGCTCACGCGGCCGGTGCGCATGCTGCATCCGCGCTATCCGCTGTACATCGCGCCCAAGCCGGGCAGCGTCTACGTGATCGGTGCGACCGAGCTGGAATCCGACGACATGTCGCCGGCAAGCGTGCGCTCCACGCTGGAGCTGCTGTCTGCGGCCTACGCCGTGCACCCCGCGTTTGGCGAGGCGCGCGTGCTGGAGCTCAACACGCAGTGCCGGCCGACGCTCCCGGACCACCGTCCGGCCATCCGCTGGGATGGCGCTGGCACGCTGTCGGTCAATGGCCTGTACCGGCACGGCTACATGATCGCGCCCGCCGTCACCCGAGCCGCGGTGGCAGCGGCGTGCGACGTGCTGGACGGCTGTGCCTTCGATACGGACGACTGCGAATGGCCTGCGCTGTTCGCTGGCGCCGTATCCCCCGAACCTGTTTTGTCATGACGCTGAACGTCACCCTCAACGATCTGTCGCTCGCGCTGCCTGCGGGCAGCACGCTGGCCGATGCCATTGGTGCCGCCGCGCCGCAACTGCAGATCGCGCCGCCGTTTGCCGCATCGGTGAACGGCGACTTCGTGCCCAAGGCGCGCCATGCGCAGCACGCGCTCAACGCGGGCGACCGCATTGCACTCGTGCAGCCCGTCGTGGGCGGCTAGGAGTCTTTGATGACCACTACGAATCTTTCCGCCGTGGCGGATCCTCTGCGGCTGTACGACGAGACCTTCGCCTCGCGCCTGCTGCTCGGCACTGCGCGTTATCCGTCGCCGCAAGCGCTGGAGGACGCGGTGCGCGTGTCCAACCCGGCCATGCTGACGGTTGCCCTGCGCCGCCAGAGCGCCGGCTCGCCCGATGGCGGCGCCGGCTTCTGGAAGATGCTGCGCGCGCTCGGCGTGCCCGTGCTGCCGAACACCGCTGGCTGCTATTCCGCCGACGAGGCTTACACGCTCGCGCAGATGTCGCGCGAAGTGTTCGAGACCGACTGGATCAAGCTCGAAGTCATCGGTGATGACTACACGCTGCAGCCCGATACGCTCGCCCTGCCCGCCGCCGCCGAACGCCTCATCCGCGATGGCTTCAAGGTGCTGCCGTATTGCACCGAAGATCTCGTGCTGTGCCGCCGCCTGCTCGACGTCGGCTGCCAGGCGCTGATGCCCTGGGCCGCGCCCATCGGCACAGGCCGCGGGCCCACCAACCCGTACGGCCTGCGCCTGCTGCGCGAGCGCCTGCCCAACGTGCCGCTCATCGTCGATGCCGGCCTGGGTGTGCCGTCGCACGCCACGCAAGTCATGGAGTGGGGCTACGACGCCGTGCTGCTGAACACCGCTGTCGCGCAAGCGAGCGACCCTGTGGCGATGGCGCAGGCGTTTGCAATGGCCACGCAGGCCGGTCGCCTGGCGCGCCTGTCTGGCCCGATGCCTGAGCGTGATGTTGCGCAGGCCAGCACGCCGGTTGTTGGGTTGCCGTTCTGGCATGCGGAAGAGAAGCAGGCATGAGTGCATCCGCCTTGCGTTTTTCCGCCGCGTGGCCGGAAGCGGCTGCATTTGCCGCACAGATCGTCGATCGCCATGTGGAAGCGTTTGGTCGCGCGCCGCACGCCTGGAGCGTGACCGACCGCGCTGACGAAGCCACGAGCGCCGCCACGGTCCTGCTGACCTCCGATGCCGCGCAAGCCGAACGTGCTCGCTCCGCTGGCGCGGCTGTTGTGCTGACGGCAGTGGAAGGCGGTCAACGCATCGACACAGTGCACGACCGCCTAGGTACTTACCGCTTCACGTCTGCGGCACAAGGCGATGCATTCGATGCGCACTTTGCCGCCATCTTCGGCGCGGCACTCGCGCTGGCGTTCGAGCCGCGCGATGCGCTGTGCGTGGCACGCGCGTGGATCACCGAAGGCAATGCCGACGCGCTCGCTTGGCCGACGCGCTTCGACGCCCTGCCCCGCGTGCTCGAACCGGCATTGCCGTGCCCGACCGCAGCGGACCTCGCCTTTGCGCCGTGCCCGACGCAACTCGGCATCTACGCTGTCGTGCCGGATGCGGACTGGGTCGAGCGCCTCGTCGCGCTCAAGGTGCCGACGGTGCAATTACGCTTCAAGTCGGACGACGCGCAAGCCGTGGTCGACCAGGTGCACCGCGCAGAAGCCGCCGCACGCGGCAGCGCCACGCGCCTGTTCATCAACGACCATTGGCAAGTCGCGCTGGATGTTCACGCTGAGGTATCTGGCAGCGGCATCTACGGCATCCACCTCGGCCAGGAAGATATCGACGAGGCTGACCTGGAAGCCATTCGTTCCGCAGGTCTGCGCCTTGGCATCAGCACGCACGGCTTTGCCGAGATGCTCCGCGTCGCACCGTTGAACCCGAGCTACCTTGCGCTCGGTGCCGTGTTTGCCACGCCCACCAAGACCATGCCCACCGTGCCGCAGGGCCTCGGCCGCTTGTTCGCCTACGCCGCTGCCATGCGCACGCGCGTGCCGGCCCCGCCACTGGTGGCCATCGGCGGCATCGATCAGGCAGCGATGCCGCGTGTGCTGGAATCCGGCGTGGGCTCTGTGGCGGTGGTGCGTGCCATCACCCAGGCGGCCGATGTGCCGGCTGCGGTGGACGCACTGCAAGCGACGTTCGCGGCGCACGTGCGCGCGTAAGCATCGCGCGCTGCACGCAAGCGCGCTTGTGCCGCGCACCCGGGTTTTCGCTGACCTATCCTGTTCGTGCGCCGCTGCGGTCGTTGCCGCAGCGGTTTTCGAAAACACGCTGCAGGAGACAAGACATGGCGGTCCAGCCCATCCCCGAGGGTTACCACAGCGTCACCCCGTACCTGAGCATCAAAGGCGCCGCGCGCGCCATCGACTTCTACAAGCATGCCTTCGGCGCCACAGAAATCATGCGCATGAACGGCCCCAACGGCACCATCGCGCACGCCGAAATCCGCATCGGGAATTCCCCGATCATGCTGGCCGATGAATTCCCCAACATGGCCTGCGCCAGCCCCGAGACGCTGCAGAGTACGTCGGTCGGGATGATGATCTATGTGCCCAACGTCGACGCTGTGTTTGCCAATGCCCTGAAGGCCGGCGGCACGGAAGTCCGCCCGGTGGTGGACCAGTTCTACGGCGACCGCTCCGGCACGCTGAAGGACCCGTTCGGCCACGTGTGGACGGTCTCAACTCATGTGGAAGACGTGGCGCCCGATGAGATGGCCAAGCGCATGGAGAAGTGGACGAAGGAGCAGGCTGCGGCATCGGCTTGATATCGGGAGCGGTCAAGAAAAAAGCGCGGACGTGAGCCGCGCTTTTTTTTTCCTGTGTTGATCGCTCAACGCGGCTGGCACGTCACCTGCACGTTGTTCACGTCCCCATTGACCGTACCGCTGCCATTGGTCACCACGCAGTTGGCCGATGCGGGCTGCGTGCTGATCGTCACCACATAGCTGCCGTCGAACGGCACCAGCCCGCCAAACACGAACGGGCCGTTGGCCGCCAGCGTAAGCGAATCGCGGCCGTTGTTGAGCAACACGATCGATTGGCCGCCGGGCAGCCCGGTCAACGTGCCGCCAATCGAGAAGACGCTGCCGATGGGCGAGCCCAGGCTGATGTAGCCATTACACGCACCAAGCAGCGCGCACAGCGCAGCCACCGGAAGACAGCGAACCAGCATCGGCAGGCGTTTCATGGCGGCTCCCCTGATCAGTCTTCCTCGACATCCACTTCGAGCGAACGCGGTGCTGCGAGCGGTCGCGGTGCGAACCCGTGGTTCAACGGACCGGCGCCGCGCCCGAGCGCCAGATGCCGGCCCGCGCCGATGGCATGCAGCAGGTAATCGAGCGAGGCTTCGATAGCGACTTCCAGCGCATCACCGCGCGCCAGGTGCGCGGCAATGGCGGCGGACAGCGTGCAACCGGTGCCGTGCGTGTGCGGCGTGTCGATGTAGGTATGGGCGTAGACGCGCTCGGTGCCGTCGGCGGTGACGAGCACGTCTTGCAGCACGCCGTCTTCACCGGCGGTGGACGTGGCGCTCAGGTGCCCACCCTTGAGCAACACGGCGCGGGGACCGAGCGCCAGCAGGTCGCGCGCGGCGGGCAGCATGTCGTCGGCGGTGCGCACCTCGCGGCCGAGCAGCGCGCTGGCTTCCGGCAGGTTGGGCGTGACGAGCAGCGCGCGGGGGAACAGCCATTTCGCCATGGCCTGCGCCGTGGCATCGCTGCCGAGCTGCGCGCCGCTGGTGCTGACCATGACCGGATCGACGACGAGGTTGGCGATCGGGTGGCGGTCCAGCGCAGAGAGGATGGCTTCCACCACCTGCGGCGTACCGAGCATGCCAGTCTTGGCGGCATCGACGCCAATGTCGCTTGCCACGGCGTCGATCTGTGCGGCCACGATGTCGGGGGTGAGCGATTCCACCGCCGTCACACCCAGCGTGTTCTGGGCGGTGATGGCCGTGATGGCCGACATGCCGTAGCAGCCGAGCGCGGCAAACGTCTTCAGGTCAGCCTGGATGCCCGCACCGCCGCCGCTATCCGAACCGGCGATGGTGAGCACGCGCGGCACGTGCGAGGCGGGAGCGGCAAACGCAGCGAGGGTCGGGTCGGTGATCGTCATGTCGGTGCGAACGTATGGGGGTGTTCGCACTATAGCGCTACCGAAGCCGGATTGACGCGCGGGGTTCTGAACCCCACGGGTGAGGGTTTCTGGCTCGAACGCGAGGCTCAAACACTGGAACGCGACAGTTTTTGGCTCGAACGCGAGGCTCAAACACTGGAACGCGACAGTTTTTGGCTCGAACGCGAGGCTCAAACACTAGAACGCGACGGTTTTTGGCTCGAGCGTGAACCACAGACCGTTGAACGCGACAGTTTTTGGCTCGAACGCGAGGCTCAAACACTGGAACGTGACGGTTTTTGGCTCGAACGTGAAGCACAAGCAGTGGAGCCCGACAGTTTCAGGCGCGAACGGGAGGCTTCCACTGCCGAGGGCGAGGTGCGGCGCGCGGCGCGTCAGTCCATCAGATCGGTGTAGTCAGCAGCAGCGTAGCGCTGGGCGCGGTCCCACGGCGCTGCAGCCGGCGCTGGCAACGCCGTCACGCGCGTGAGCTTGCGTTGGGTGCCGGTGGCGTTGCGCGATTCCACGCGACGCGGGAATTGGCCGCCCACGTCCCAATCGACGGTGACAGTCCGCTCGCCCTGCGTCGATCGGTAGGTCTGCACGCCGTTGCGTACCGGGCCTTCGGCGCGCATGCCTTTGAGTGCGGCCGGGTCGAGCAGGTGATACGCCGTGGCCCATGAGCCGTCGAAGCCGATGTTGGAGTATTCGGCGGGTTCCACGGCGTAGTTCTTCTGCTGCGAAACGCTCACCACGCGCACGGTGAGTGCGCCCTTGCCATCGCGTTCGATCCAGCGCGGGGCGGTGTCGGTGTCGGCGTGTTTGTGGCCGGCGTGGGTGTCGGCGTGGTCATGTTCGGCGTGGGCCGATGCGGGCGGCAGTTCGCGTGCGATCCAGACGCGGTCGCCCTGGCGATAGACGCGCTCGGCAAAGCGGACGTCGCGCTGGATGCCGTCGGCGCCGAGCGACGACAGCTGGTGTTCGACACGCAGTGCCGTCAGCGCGGGTGTGGCGGCAGGGCCGGCGGCCAGTGCCGTGGCAGCAAACGCGCTGAACGCGAAGGCGAGCAAAGTTCGGACAGATTGGGTCATGCGGAATCGATGGGGCAGAAAGCGAAAAAAGCGCATGCCGATCATGTCGGCATGCGCGTCAATGGAAACGCAGGAATCAGAGGCCCATGGCCGTCTTGACCACGCCGAACACTTTCGTGTTGTCCAGCGTGCCCTTCAGCGGTGCGCTGCCCGGACCAGAGGAGAACAGCATCACATCCCCGCCGCCGTGCGTTTCCGAACCAGGGGTGCCGAGCTGCACGCCCACTTCCTGCAGGTAATCGTCTGCAGCCGTGTCGACCGAGGCCACGTTGTCGCGCGTGGCCTTGCGCGGCGTGCCGCCGTTGCCGAACACCAGCGTGGTGTACGGCAGGCCGTCCGCAGCCAATTGCGGCTGGCCGGTCTTGATGTCGTTCGACACGCCCAGGATGGGGTTGCCCTTGCGGGGGTAGCCGTTGATCGTCATCGTATGGTCGTGGTCGGCCGTGACGACGATGAGCGTGTTCGACAGATCCGCCGTGCCCAGCGCGCGCTTGATGGCTTCGTCAAACGCGCCGGCATCTTCCAGTGCGCGCTTGGCGTTGGTGCCGTGCAGCGCGTGGTCGATGCGGCCGCCTTCCACCATCAGGAAATAGCCCTTGCCGTTCTTCTGCAGCACGCGGATGGCCTTCTCGGTCATGTCGGCCAGGCTGGGCTCGTCCACGTTGTTCTTCTTGCGGTCCAGCTCGTAGTTCATGTGGTCCAGGTTGAACAGGCCGAGCAGCTTGTTCGTCGTGGCCGGATTGATGGCGGTGAGCTGCGTGCCGGTGGTGACGTAGCTGTAGCCGGCGGTCTGGAACTGCGCGGTCAGGTCGGTCGTGTCGGTGCGCTTGCTGCCCGTCGTGCCTTGCGGCAGGTAGTGACGGCGGCCGCCACCGAGCAGTACGTCCAGACCATCCTTGAGCGCAGCGTTGTACAGCGCGTTGCCCGGCGCGCCTTGCGCGGCGATCTGGTTCTCGCCGTCGCGGTGGCAGATATGCGAGTACGTGGCGGCCGGCGTGGCGTGCGTGACGCGCGTGGTCGTCACCGCGCCCACCGACTTGCCGGCCGCCTTGGCCAGCTCAAGCAGCGTAACGGCGGGCGTGCCGTTGCCCGCCGGGCACGTGGAGTCGGAACCGCTCACGTAGCCCTTGCCGGTGGCATCGCTGGCCTTGGTGTCGGCCGACATGGAGATCACTTCGTTGTTCATCTTCACGCCGGTCATGTACGCCGACATCGATGGCGCGCTGTCGGTGGTCTGCGCATCGTTGGAGTATGTCTTGATGCGTGCCGTGCGCTTGAGCGATTCCATGGTCAGGCGGCCGGCCTCGCCCACCTTGTAGATGCGCGTGGCGGTGACGGTGGTCGGGCCCATGCCGTCGCCCAGGAAGAAGATCACGTTCTTGGCTTCACCGGCGGCGTGCGCTTGGGCGCAGGCACCGGCTGCCAGCGCCAGCAGCGTGGCGCGCAGGATACGGTTCGATTGCGTGTTCATGATGTGCCCTCTCCCTCTTACAGACCCACGGCCTGCTTGATGAGGCCGAAGACCTCGGTGTTGTCCATCGTGCCGGTAAAGCGCTCGGCGCCCAGGCCGCGTGCGCCGATGAAGACATCGGTGCCGCCGTGCGTTTCGCCGCCTGGCGCAACCGGAATCACGGCTTCCTGGTGATAGCTCTTGTCGTACACGGCGGCATCCGTCAGTGCGCCGCGCGTGGCCGGGCGGTTCTCACCCGTGCCGAAGCCGATGATCGTGAACGGGTTGCCGCCCGTGTCGGTGGCGTTGGCGCCCGTCACGTAGTTCTTCAGCAGGCCGAGCACGCCGGGGTTGCTGTCGCTGGTCGGGCCCGTGCGCTTGGCGTAGCCGTTGAGCACCAGCGTGTGGTCGTGGTCAGCCGTCACGACGATCAGCGTGTTCTTCAAGCCCGGGTCGATCGTGTTGAGCTTGTCGATCGCGCCACGGATGGCAGAGTCGAACGCCACGGTGTCCTGCAGTGCCTTGCGCGCGGTGGTCTCATGCAGCGCGTGGTCGATGCGGCCGCCTTCCACCATCAGGAAGAAGCCCTTCTTCTTGGCGGCCAGCACGTCGATGGCCTTGTTGGTCATCTCGCCCAGGCTCGGTTCCTTGCTCGGATCCCGGTCGAGGTCATACGACATGTGGCTGCTGGTGAACAGGCCCACGACCTTGCCGTCGGTGGCCTGCAGCGTGTCGAACTCGGCCTTGTTGCTGGCGTAGCGATAGCCGCCGGCCTTGAGTTCGGCGATCAGGTCGCGGCCGTCGGTGCGGGCGCCGCCCGCCGTGCTCGGCTGGAAGTGCTTGCGCCCGCCGCCAAAGACGACGTCCACGCCATCGCCCAGCGCGGCGTTGAAGCCCTTGCCGGCCGGCGTGAGTTGCGCGGCGATGGTGTTCTCGCCGTCGCGGTGGCAGATGTGCGAATACGTGGCCGCCGGCGTGGCGTGCGTGATGCGCGTGGTGGTGACCACACCCGTGCCGTAGCCTGCCGCCTTCATCAGCTCAAGCAGCGTGGTGACGGGCTTGCCGTTGCCGCTCGGGCAGGTGCTGTCGGCGCCCGAGAGGTAATCCTTGCCGCCCGCGTCATAGGCCATCGTGTCCGCAGACATCGAGATGACCTCGTTGTTCATCTTCACGCCGGTCATGTACGCCGACATCGACGGCGCCGAGTCGGTCACCTGCGCGTTGTTCGAGAACGTGCGCACGAAGCCGGTTTCGGGCAGCGTGTCCATGGTGAGTTCGCCGTCTTCGCCCACCTTGTAGATGCGCGCGGCGGTCATGGTGGTCAGGCCCATGCCGTCGCCCAGGAAGAACACGACGTTCTTGGCGGGCGTGGTGCTGGGCGGGGTGGTGTCCGGCGTGGCGCTGCCGGTGGCGGACGTGCCGTCGCTGCCGCACGCGGCCATGGCCAGTGCAGCGGCCGCGGCGGCGGCGTACTTCGTGAGTTTATGGTTGTGCATCGTTGGCTCCCTGAACGATGCCCGGACTTTGGTGGCCGCGTGTTGCAGGTCCGTGATGCTGCTTCGCCACTTGCTAACCGGATCGCAAGGTTGGAATGTGACAGCGCCTTGACACTGCCGCGTGTGCGCCGGTACGCGCGAGAGACGATGGGCGTCTCGTTGATTGCGTTGCCGATCCCCGGCCCGCCCCGGGGATAGGTCTTGCTGTTGTTATGCGGCGGAGACCTGCCGCCGCTCGATGGCGGCCAAAACCTCCCACGTGCGCGGGTCCACGTCGCTCCCCCCGAGCGACATCGACAGGTACGCATCGATGGCATCGACAAAGCCCTTCACGAATGCCGGTGGATACGCATGTTCCGAGAAGTACGTGAGCTGCTCGCGCAGCATGCCCAGTCGCCGGTGGCGATGGGTCTGCATGTCGGAGCGCGTGCGGCACAGAAACGCGCGCGCCGAGATTGCGCCGTCGAGGTAGAGGCGGTTTTTGGTCAGCGACATGCGGCACCTCCCGGTTGCGTGGGAAGCGTGCAGCGCCAAGGTGGAGGGGAAGGGTAAGACGCGGGGCGATGCCCGCTGGGTGCGGTAGCCATGTGGCCTCCGGGGATAGGTAGAGGGAGGCTCGCCACTCGCTGCGAAACGAGGGTGGCGGGCCTGACGACAGGGTTCGCAGACCGGCCTCCTATCCCAGCATTGCCGGCAGACCCGAAGGTCTCCCTGCCCGGCCCGCCATGAAAAGCATAGGCGTGCGCAAGCACCGGACATGAAAACGCCGCGCGAAAGGCGGCTGTCCGTCTGGGAAAAAAAGAGGAGGAGATGGGCTGCGAAACCCGGTCACCGTTGAGGCGGTGACGGTGGGGATTATAGCGACGGGATCAACGTGCTCAGCTGTCATATTTCGCCAAATCCCGCATCCCGCCTCGATTTCGTGGTCGTGGCGCCGGCTCGCCCTCAGCTTCCAATCGACACAGCTTGAGTGATGAATGCTGCACGGTCCGAGACGGCGTTTATCCGGTTCATGCGCCCTTGCTCTTTTCCCGGCGCTCTGTCGCAAGAATCCGCTACAATCCAGCCCATTCCGAGGAGCGTTGCAACGGGTGGGCACTGCCCAGCCGCCAGGCTCGGAAGTTCAAACGGCGCTCGCAGTATCGTGGCTGACACGATGGCGAGAACGCATCTATCCGGGGCCCCAGCATGGGCCCCGTCTCAGTGGTCATCTCCCCGCGTGCGGTCACCCATCTTTTCCGGAGTGATCCAATGAACGCTGTCACCGAACTGAAACACGATTACCTCGTCGCCGACATCAAGCTGGCGGACTGGGGTCGCAAGGAAATCGCCATTGCCGAGACCGAAATGCCCGGCCTGATGGCGATCCGCGAGGAATTTGCCGCCAGCCAGCCGCTCAAGGGCGCGCGCATTGCCGGCTCGCTGCACATGACGATCCAGACCGCCGTGCTGATCGAGACGCTCAAGGCACTCGGCGCCGACGTGCGCTGGGCCTCGTGCAACATCTTCTCGACGCAGGACCACGCTGCCGCCGCGATTGCCGCCTCGGGCACACCGGTGTTCGCTTTCAAGGGCGAATCGCTCAAGGAATACTGGGACTTCACCCACCGCATCTTCGAATGGGCCGACGGCGGCACGCCGAACATGATCCTGGACGACGGCGGCGACGCAACGCTGCTGCTGCACCTGGGCGCCAAGGCTGAGAAGGACGCCTCCGTCATCGCCAAGCCGACCAGCGAAGAAGAAACCTTCCTGTTCGCGGCCATCAAGGAAAAGCTGGCCAAGGACGCGACCTTCTACAGCCGCAACCTGGACGCCATCAAGGGCGTGACCGAAGAAACCACCACGGGCGTGCATCGCCTGTACCAGATGGCCCAGCGCGGCGAGCTGCGCTTCCCGGCCATCAACGTGAACGACTCGGTCACCAAGAGCAAGTTCGACAACCTGTACGGCTGCCGTGAATCGCTGGTCGACGGCATCAAGCGCGCGACCGACGTGATGATCGCCGGCAAGGTGGCGATCGTGGCCGGCTACGGCGACGTGGGCAAGGGTTCGGCCCAGGCACTGCGCGCACTGTCGGCGCAAGTGTGGGTAACCGAAATCGACCCGATCTGCGCGCTGCAGGCCGCCATGGAAGGCTACCGCGTGGTGACGATGGACTACGCCGCCGAGCACGGCGACATCTTCGTCACCTGCACGGGCAACTACCACGTCATCACGCACGACCACATGGCCAAGATGAAGGACCAGGCCATCGTCTGCAACATCGGCCACTTCGACAACGAGATCGACATCGCATCTGTTGAGAAGTACCAGTGGGAAGAGATCAAGCCGCAGGTCGATCACGTGATCTTCCCCGACGGCAAGAAGATCATCATCCTGGCCAAGGGCCGCCTGGTGAACCTGGGCTGCGCCACGGGCCATCCGTCGTACGTGATGAGCAGCTCGTTCGCCAACCAGACCATCGCGCAGATCGAACTGTGGACCGAAGCGGTGAAGGGCTCGAACAAGTACCCGGTGGGCGTCTACACGCTGCCCAAGCACCTGGACGAGAAGGTCGCGCGCCTGCAGCTGAAGAAGCTGAACGCGCAACTGACCGAACTGACTGATCAGCAAGCTGCGTACATTGGCGTGAGCAAGGAAGGCCCGTACAAGGCTGACCACTACCGCTACTAAGCCGTACCTGCCGGCGGCATTCCCCGCCGCCGGCTCTCCAACCGAGGACTCCTCCATGAGACTGCTCGCTGTCTGGGTCATCAACGCGCTGGCGTTGCTTCTTGTCGCCTATCTGCTCAAAGGCATCCACGTCAACGGCTTCGGCTCCGCGCTGATCGCGGCGCTCGTGCTGGGTCTGGTCAACACGCTGATCCGCCCGATCCTGGTGATCCTCACCCTGCCGGTGACGCTGCTCACGCTCGGGCTGTTCATCTTCATCATCAACGCGCTGCTGTTCCTGTTTGTCGGCAACCTGCTGGCGGGCTTTCAGGTGGCCAGCTTTGGCGCCGCGCTGCTGGGCTCCATCCTGTACAGCGTGATCTCGTGGCTGCTCTCGAGCTTGCTGCTGCGCGAGGCTTAAGGTTTCTGTCATGCAAGATCGTCAATTCAGTTTCGAATTCTTCCCGCCCAAGACGGCGGAAGGCGCCGAGAAGCTGCGCAACACGCGCGCGCAGCTTTCGCCGCTCAAGCCCCGCTTCATCTCCGTGACGTTCGGCGCGGGCGGCACCACGCAACAGGGCACGCTCGACGCCGTAGTGGAAATCCAGCGCGAAGGCATCGAAGCGGCGCCGCACTTGTCGTGCGTGGGTTCGTCGCGCGAGAGCATTCGCGGCATTCTCAACACGTATCGCGAACACGGCATCCGCCGCATCGTCGCGCTGCGCGGCGACATGCCGTCGGGCATGGGCGAGATCGGTGAATTCCGCTTTGCCAACGAGCTGGTCGAGTTCATCCGCCAGGAAACCGGCGAGGCTTTCCACATCGAAGTGGCTGCGTATCCGGAATACCACCCGCAGTCGCGCTCGGCGCGGCACGATCTGGAGAACTTCGCCCGCAAGGTGAAGGCTGGTGCCGATTCCGCCATCACGCAGTATTTCTTCAACGCGGACGCGTACTTCCAGTTCGTGGACGACGCACGCAAGCTCGGCGTGGACGTGCCCATCGTGCCCGGCATCATGCCGATCACGAACTCGTCGCAGCTCATGCGTTTTTCCGAGATGTGCGGTGCGGAAGTGCCGCGCTGGATCGCCAAGCGCCTCGAAGGCTTTGGCGACGACCGTGAATCGATCCGCGCGTTCGGCCTGGACGTGGTGACGGCCATGTGCGACCGCCTGCTGCAAGGCGGCGCGCCGGGCCTGCACTTCTACACGCTCAACGCCGCCGGCTCCACGCGGGCGATCTGGCAGCGACTGGGTCTGTAAAGAGAACGCGCACAGCAAAGGAGATCGTCATGGCCGCCGCACCCGATCCGCTGATCGCCTGGTTGCTTGACGAACTCCGGCCGCTCGCCGCACAGATCGGTGAGATCCGCGCCCGCCGGATGTTCAGCGGTGCGGCGCTGTATTACGACGACATCGTGTTTGCGCTGGTGCTGCGCGGCACGTCTTACCTGCGCGTGGACGACCTCACGCGCGAACGTTTTCTCGCTGAAAAATGCACGCCGTTCAGTTACGAGCGCAACGGCCGCACCATCAGCATGACGGGCTACCTGAGCACGCCGGCAGAGGCGCTCGACGGTGGGCAGCCATTGCGCGACTGGGCGCGGCTGGCCATTGAAGCCGCGCTGCGTGACGCCAATGCCAAGGCCGCCAAGCCGAAGCGCGCCGCAGCAAAGACTGCCAAGGCGCCCAAGGCAACAAAGACAACGGCGACCAAGAAGGTCGCCGCAAAAAAGACGGCCAAGCGCTGAACGCTCAGTACAGCGTTGTCTTCATGCGCTCCGGCAATTCGCGATCGTAGGCCTCTCCATCAAACGCACCACCGCTGATGTGCTGCAGGATCTTGCCTGCGGTGGGCACGGCCGGCTTGGCTTCCTGCGCGCCGCGTTCCCACAGCTTTGAGCGCACCAGCGCCTTCGAGCAATGGAAGTACACCGTCTGCACCTGCACGAGGATCACGCTGCGCGGCAGCTTGCCCTGCACCGCAAATGACGCGAGCAATTCCGGATCCGCCGAGATGGTCGCCATGCCGTTCACGCGCAAGGTTTCACCCACACCCGGCACGATAAAGAGCACCGACACGCGGCCGTCTTCGACGATGTTGCGCAGGTTGTCGATGCGGTTGTTGCCGGGCCGATCGGGAATCGCCAGCAGGCGTTCGTTGAGGATGCGCACGAAGCCCGGCGCATCGCCCTTCGGCGAAGCGTCCGTGCCCTGCGCGCCCACCGATGACAGCACGATGAACGGCGACGCCTCCACGAACGCGCGATAGTCGGCGTTCAGGTGGTCGATCTCCTTGAGCAGCGAGCGCGGGTTCGGGGCGCCATACACGGCTTCGAGGTCGGCAACGGTTTTCAGCGTGTGGGACATGGGCTTCCTGTGGCGGATTAAAACGCGCCGCGCTCGGTGACGATGGAGTCGAGCGCGATGTCGTGCGATTGCGGTGCGATGGATTCCACGCGGTTCACTTCGTACGCCACGCCAATCGTGCGCGGGCGGTGCCCTGCGGCTTGCAGCGCAGCCAGCGTGCGATCGTAGAAGCCGCCGCCGTAGCCGATGCGATAGCGCTGCGCGTCAAAGCCCACGCACGGGATCAGCAAGGCATCGGGCGTTTCCATCTCACCCGAGCGGGGGATGGGGATGTTGTAAGCGCCGGGGGCCATTTCACAATCGGGCGTCCATCGCCGAAACTGCAGGGGAGAGAATTTGTCAGTCACTATGGGCAGCAGTGCATGGCGCGTGGCGTCAGCCGCCAGCCAAAGGCCCAGCAAGGTCAACGCATCGAACTCTCCCTGCGTTGGCCAGTAGGCGGCCAGGCGTTTGACGGGCAGTGCGTTCAGCAACCCGGCCAGGTGATGCGCCAGCGCGGCATCGCGGGCGATGCGATCTGGCAGCGCGGCGCGTGCATCGAGCAACATGGTGCGCAGCGTGCGGCGCGATTCGATTGGCGTGGTGGGATTGGCCGGATCGTGCGGGTTCCCTAAGGCTGACATGGGATAATTCGGCAGACCTAACAGTGATTGGATGGGGCAGGAGATGACATTGAAGGCCAAGGCAGTATATCGCGCGGTCGCGCTGGCTTTTGCGGGCGTGGTGGGCATGAGTGTGGTCGGCCCGGCACCGCTGGCGGTGGCCGCAAAGCGCCAGGCGCCGCAGGGCATTCCGGCCAATCCGGACGATGCGTTTGTCGAGCTGCGCAACGCGGCGCGCCGCAACGATGTGTCGCGCAGCTGGGAGCTGGCCGACAGCCTCTCCGATTACCCGATCCAGTCTTATGTGCAGTATTTCCGCATCAAGCCGCAGCTGTACGATGCCAGCGGCTATGCCCGCACCGATGCACCGGAAGATGAAATCCGTTCGTTCCTGCAGCGCTACAAGGGCGAGGCGATTGCCGACCGGCTGCGCAACGATTGGCTGCTCGTGCTCGGCAAGAAGCACGACTGGGCGACGTTCGATGCCGAGTACCCCAATTTCGTGCTGAAGGACGATACGCAGGTCGAGTGCTATGCGCTGCTCTCGCGCGCGATGAAAGGCCAGAACGTGGCCGCCGATGCGCGTAGCACGCTGTCGGATCCCAAGGGCTATGGCGAAGGCTGTGTCGACCTGATCGGCTATCTCGCGCAGTCCAAGCAGTTCACCCGTGCGGATGTGGCCTTTGCGGCGCGGCTGTCGCTGGAGCAGAACCTGGTCACGCAGGCCTCGCGCATTGCCGCGGTGCTGCCCGACGGCGATCGCGTGGACAACGACACGCTGGCCAACGTGACGCGCATGGCGCGCAATGATCCGTCGCAGGCGACCGCGTATCTGCTAGCGCAAAGCGGCGGCCTGTCGCGCGAAGAGCAAGGCGCGGGCTGGGGCGTGATCGGTCAGTACGCCGCCAAGAAGCAGACGCCCGATGCGCTGGATGCCTACCGTCGCCAACTGACGCTCGGCGGCGATGCCTACCTCTCCGACGAGTCGCAGGAGTGGCGCGTGCGCACGGCCTTGCGCGCCGGCGATTGGAAGATGGTGCGTCAGGCCGTTGAGAAAATGCGCCCCAGCCTGCGCGATCGTGATCCCGCCTGGGCGTACTGGTACGGCCGCGCGCTCAAGGCCGACAACCGCAACGAAGAAGCCCGCCAGCAGTTCCAGTCGATTGCCGGCCAGTTCAACTTCTACGGTCAGTTGGCGCAGGAAGAACTCGGTCAGCGCATCACCGTGCCACCCCGCACGACCGTGGCCGACGCCGAGATCGACGTGATGGGCCGCAACCATCCGGGCTTTGGGCGTGCCAAGAAGCTGTACGACCTGAATCTGCGCTTCGAAGGCAACCGCGAGTGGAACTGGGAGCTACGCAACATGAGCGACCGCGAGTTGCTTGCCGCAGCCGAATATGGCCGCAAGCTCGGCCTGCTCGATCGCACCGTCAATTCCGCGGACAAGACCAAGGCCGAGCACGACTTCTCGCTGCGCTTCCCGACGCCGTATCTCAATGTGGTCCAGCGCAACGCCGATGCCGTGGGCCTCGACATTGCCTGGGCCTACGGCCTGATCCGCCAGGAGTCGCGCTTCATCATGGACGCGCGTTCGTCGGTGGGTGCCTCGGGCCTGATGCAGGTGATGCCGGAGACCGCCAAGCACATCGCCAAGAAGATCGGCCTGCCGGGGTTCCGTGTTTCGCAGATGAGCGACATCGATACCAACGTGCTGCTGGGTACGGCCTATCTGTCGATGATCCTGACCAACCTGGACAGTTCGCTCACGCTGGCGACCGCCGGCTACAACGCGGGCCCAGGCCGCCCGAAACGCTGGCGCTCGACGCTCGCGCGGCCGGTGGAAGGTGCGATCTTCGCCGAGACGATCCCGTTCAACGAGACCCGCACGTATGTGAAAAACGTGCTGTCGAACGCGACGTACTACAGTGCGTTGCTGACCGGCCGCCCGCAGTCGCTGAAGGACCGCCTGGGCAAGGTGGCGCCGGAATCCGTGACGCCGGACGACCTGCCATAAGCGCTCGATCGTTATCCCGCTCACCCAAACGCCCGCCGCAACGCGGGCGTTTTTTCATGGGCGCGTGCGCTGGCTGGCGCACAGAAGTGTGGCTTGCGGCACGCCGCGTCGACATATCTTGGGGGCGATCGCCTTCGGGATGTATTGTGGTGTTGCCCCCCTCCCGTCTTGGAGATGCCTCTATGCAGCCCTCCAATCTGCTCGTCTTTGGCGGTACCGGTTTTATCGGTTCGCAGCTGCTGTCTCGGCTGGTGACGGAGACGTTTTCCACGCCCGGCCTCCCCGAGGGCCGGATGATCGTGCCCACGCGCGATCCTGAGTCTGCCCGCGCACACAATCTCACCCTGCTGCCGCGTGTGGACGTGATGGACGCCGACATCTACGCCGACGATGCCCTCGAAGCGCTGTTCCTGGCGCTCACCGAACGCGGCGGCGAGCACTGTGCCGTCATCAACCTCGTCGGTGTGCTGCAGGATGCGCGAGAGATGCCGTACGGGCCGAACTTCCAGCGCGTGCATGTCGATCTGCCCCGCCGCATCGTCGCCGCATGCCGACGCCATGGCGTGAACCGGCTGCTGCACATGAGCGCGCTGGGCGCCGACCCCGCCGGCCCGTCGATGTACCTGCGCAGCAAGGGTGACGGCGAACGCGTGGTCATGAACAGCGAGCTCGACTGGACGGTGTTCCGCCCATCGGTGGTCTTCGGCCCGCAGGATCATTTCCTGAATCTGTTTGCGAGCATGCAGCGCATGGCGCCGTTCGTGCCACTGGCCTGTGCCGACGCGCGCTTCCAGCCCGTGTACGTGGACGACGTGGCCGCCGCGTTCATCAATGCGCTCAAGAAGCCCGCGACGATCCGGCATGCTTATCCGCTGGTCGGGCCGCGCGTCTACACCCTGGCGGAGTTGATGCGCTTTGCCGGACGTGCCAGCGGCCACCCGCGCTGGATCGTGCCACTTCCTGAGGGTCTGGGCCGCATGCAGGCCGCGCTGCTCGAGCATCTGCCTGGCGCGCCCATCTCGCGGGACAACCTCGACTCCATGCGCGTGGACAACGTCAGCATGGAACCGGTCGCGCCCGAACTCGGCATCCACCCGCTCGGCATGGAGGCGGTGATGTTGCCCGCGCTGGCCGGTTTTGGGCCGGACCGCGGATTGCGTGCCGCACGCACAAGGGTCCACCGCTAGAAGCTACGGAAACCCGGAGGATCTGCCCTCTTTGTGAATCCGCTTCACAACCGTGGCCAATCCGTTTCATTTTGTGGCGCTGCAGCGCAAGGCTAGAATGGTTCGTTCGCCCTCGCGCTGCCGCTCGCCGCTTCCGATACAACAAAACTAGAGCGCCCGGCATTCCCGCGCGATGCTGGCGGGCTCCCACAACAATTGCAGTGCACTCTCCAAGGACGGGAATCATGAAACTGGTCATCGGCAACAAGAACTATTCGTCGTGGTCGCTACGCCCGTGGCTGCTCGCCAAGCAGGCCGGCATTCCGTTCGAAGAGATTCGCGTGCGCCTGCTGAGCGAGACCTTTGCCGCCGACGTGGCGCGTCATTCGCCCGCCGGCCGCGTGCCGGTGCTGGTGGACGGCGACATGAACGTGTGGGATTCGCTCGCCATCTGCGAGACGCTGGCCGAGCGCTTTCCGCGCGCGCAACTGTGGCCGCAAGATCCGAAGGCCCGCGCGCACGCCCGCTCGATCTGCGCGGAAATGCACAGCGGCTTCACCAACCTGCGCAACAACATGCCGATGAACGTGACGGCCGTGTTGCCCGGCATGGGCTGGAACGTGGCCGTGCAGCGCGACATCGACCGCATTGCCGCCATGTGGACCGAGCTGCGCCAGAAGTACGCGGCAGAAGGTCCGTTCCTGTTCGGCCACTTCACGGTGGCCGACGCGTTCTACGCGCCGGTGGTCAGCCGCTTCGCCACGTACGGCGTGCGTCTGCCGGAGGCCGCCAAGACCTACGCCGATTACATCCTCAACCTGCCCGCCATGCAGGAATGGATCGATGGCGCACGTGCTGAGCATGACTTCCTGGCCGACGACGAGCCGTACCGCACCGCGCCGGACGAAGACACGCTGGTCGCGGCCAATCAATGACGGAACGCGCAGCACAGACCGAGGCCATCGTCGATCCGGCCACGCACGGACTGGATGTATATGCCGTAGGCGGCGCCATTCGTGACGCGCTGCTCGGGCTGCCGGTGCAGGACCGGGATTACGTTGTGGTCGGGGCCACGCCGGAAGCCATGGAGGCACGTGGCTTTCGCGCGGTCGGCAAGGATTTCCCGGTCTTCCTGCACCCGGCGACGCATGCCGAATACGCACTCGCCCGCACCGAGCGCAAGACGGCTGCCGGCTACAAGGGCTTCTCGGTCTACTACGCGCCGGATGTCACGCTCGAAGACGACCTCATCCGCCGCGACCTGACCATCAACGCGATGGCGCAGCGCGTGGCGGAAGACGGCACCCTGGTTGGCCCCGTCATCGACCCGTATGGAGGACAGGCTGACTTGGCTTCGCGCACGTTCCGGCATGTATCTGATGCGTTCATGGAAGACCCGGTGCGCATCCTGCGCCTGGCGCGGTTTGCTGCGCGCTTTGCCGATTTTCATGTCGCGCCAGAAACCAACGCGCTGATGCAGCGCATGGTGCAGGCCGGCGAAGTCGATGCGCTGGTGCCCGAGCGTGTGTGGCAGGAGATTGCACGCGGCCTGATGGAAGCCCACCCGCAGCGCATGTTTGCCGTGCTGCGGGATTGCGGGGCGCTGGTGCGCCTGCTGCCGGAACTTGACCGGCTGTGGGGCGTGCCGCAGCGCGCCGACTATCACCCCGAAGTCGATACCGGCGTGCACACCATGATGGTGATCGAAACGGCCGCAGCGATGGCGACGTCGCTGCCGGTGCGCTTTGCCGCGCTGGTGCATGACCTGGGCAAGGGCACCACGCCCGACGATATCCTGCCCCGCCACATCGGCCATGAAGAGCGCAGCCTGCCGCTGATCGAAGCGGTGTGCCAGCGCCTGCGCGTGCCGACCGAGTGCCGCGAACTGGCGCTGGTGGTCGCGCGCGAGCACGGCAACATCCATCGCTGCGATGGTTTCGATGCCGCAGCGCTGGTGCGTCTGCTCGAGCGTTGCGATGCGCTGCGCAAGCCGGACCGGTTCCGTCAGGCGCTGCAGGCGTGCGAGGCCGACGCGCGTGGCCGGCTCGGGTTTGAAGATCGCAGCTATCCGCAGACGGAACGCCTGCTGCGCGCGCTGGCGGCTGCATCGTCGATCGATGCCGGCGCCGTCGCCAAGCGCTATGCCGACAACCCGGCGCACATCAAGCAGGCCGTGCATCAGGCTCGCATCGAGGCCGTCGCGCAGGCCGGCGTCTGAGCTGCCACCCAGCGCCGGCCGTGCGGCCGCTTACTCGAACGGTGTGTCGTTCGGATTGGCGTACAGCGCCTTCAACTGATCGTTCATCGGGAAGTTGAAGTTCAGGTTCTTGGGCGGCACGGGCTTTTCGAACCACTTCGCGTAAAGCGTCTTGATCTCGCCGCTCTTCATCACGCCGGTTATCGTGTCGTCCACCAGCTTCTTGAACTGCGGGTCGTCCTTGCGCAGCATGAAGCCGTAGGCTTCGAATGACTGTGGCGTGCCGGTCACGACCCAGTCGTCCGGCTTCTGTGCCAGCGTGCGCGCGCCAGCCAGTAGCACGTCATCCATCATGAACGCTGCCACGCGGCCGCTCTGCAGCGTGAGGAACGATTCACCGTAATCCTTGCCGCTGATCACGTTCATGTTCATCTTCTTCTCGTCGTTCATCTTGCGCAGGATGCGTTCCGACGTGGTACCGGCGTTGGTGATGACCGACTTGCCCGCCAGGTCGGGGAAATCCTTCACCCCCGATTTCACGTTGGTCAGCAGGCGCGTGCCGGCGATGAAGAAGGTCGTCGAAAAAGCAGTCTGCTGCTCGCGCGACTTCAGGTGCGTGGTGACTCCGCACTCCAGATCGACCGAGCCGTTCTGCACCAGCGATGTCCGATTCTGCGAGGTCACCGGAATCTGCTTGATGTCGAGGTTCGGCTTGCCCGTCTTCTTCTTGACGGCGTCGATCACGCGGGAGCAGAGATCGGCCGAGAAACCAACGATCTCGTTCTTGCTGTCGCGGTAAGAAAACGGAATCGACGATTCGCGCACGCCGATCAGGATCGTGTTGCTGTCCTGGATTTTCTTGAGCGTGCCGTCGAGGGCTTGCGCGTGCGCGCCGATCGCGAGCAGGCTCGTCAGCGCAAGCGGGATGATCCGGATACAGCGGGTGGTCAAATGCATACTTCCTCCAATGGTGGTGGTGCGCGGCCTGTTGTGTGGCGGCCGTCTGTGCTTTGGCTTCGTGTCGATGAATGCGGAACGTCTTACCGGCCGAACCAGCTACGCACATCTGCGGCGCTGGCCAGCGGCCGGTGCAGCGCGTCGAGATGCCGTCGCAGGTTGGTGACGAGCGCCGCGTTGTCGGGCGCTGTGCTGCCGTCGGGCAGGGCCATGTTGTTTTCGAATCCCAGGCGCGCATGGCCGCCGAGCAACGCTGCGGTGAGCGCGCATTCGGCTTCACGCGGGCCGAACGCGCACATCGCCCACGGCACGTTGGCGGTGACGTCACCGCCATCGGCCCACGCCTGCAGGAACGGGAGCAGGTCGGTGGGGTCTGAGCGCTGGCCTGCGCTGTAGCGGCCGAGCACGAACAGCACCCAATGCGGTGTTTCTGGCAGCACGCCCCGCGCACGCAGGTCGCGGTAGCGCACCACGTCGTCGGCGGAATAGAGGATGTACTGGATGGCTGTGCGCGTGGCAGCAAGCTCACCAAAGAAGCGTGCCGCTTCCGCCTCGTACGCGGCATCGGGCACCAGCTCGCGCAGCGCGGCGGAAATCGCCTCCGGCTGCAGCACGCGTACCGAGGCCATCTGCTGCTCGGGCGTGTAGATGCCAACGGCCTCGGTGGTGATCTGAATCACCAGCGCATCGCCCACGGCGCCTTGCACGGCGGCGATGGCCGGGCGGTAGTCGCCAGGCTCCAGGCTATGCGTGCCGTCTGGGCGGCGCACATGCAGATGCAGCATCGCCGCGCCGGCCTCCACGCATTGGCGCGCGCAGGCGGCCAGTTCGTCGGGCGTGATCGGCAGTGCGGGGTGATCGGCGTGCGTCTTGCGCGCGCCGTTGGGCGCAACGGCGATGGCGATAGGCCGGGTCACCATGCGGCCTCCTGGGCCTTGGCAGTGGCGGCGTCAACCGCATCGCCCAGGCGTTCGACGATCGCGTCGATGTCCTGCGCGCTGGCAATGAACGGCGGCGCCAGCAGGATGTGGTCGCCGCGCCGGCCGTCAATGGTTCCCCCCATCGGATACACCATCAGGCCGCGCTGCATGGCTTCGGCCTTCACGCGTGCGTGCGTCTTGCATGCAGGTGCCAGCGGCGCCTTGGTCGCGCGATCCGCCACCAGCTCCACGCCGACGAACAGCCCACGCCCTCGTACGTCGCCCACGTGTGCGTGGTCTGCAAAGCGCGCGCGCAGCGCCGCACGCAGTTGTTCGCCACGCGCCTGCACATTGGCGAGCAAGTTGTCTTCCTCGATCACCTTTTGCACTTCCAGCGCCGCCGCGCATGCCGTGGCGTGACCAATATAAGTGTGGCCATGCTGGAAGAAGCCGCTGCCGTTCGTGATGGCGTCGTAAATGCGGCGATTCACCAGCGTCGCGCCGATCGGCTGATACCCGCCGCCCAGCCCCTTGGCAATGGCGACCATGTCTGGCACCACGCCATCTTCCTCGCATGCAAACAGGTAGCCCGTGCGACCCATGCCGGACATCACCTCATCGAGCAGCAGCAGCACGCCGTGGCGATCGCACACGGCCCGCATCTTGCGGAAGTAATCGCCCACCGGCGGCACCGCGCCGGCCGTGGCGCCCACCACGGTTTCGGCGACGAAGGCCGCGACATTTTCTGCGCCGAGTTCAACGATCTTCGCGTCCAGCTCGTCGGCCAGGCGCTGCACGTATTGCGCGTCGCTCTCGCCATCCAGGCGCTCGCGATACGCATAGCACGGCGAAACATGGTGAGCCGGCACCAGCAGCGGCAGGAACGGCTCGCGGCGCCATGCGTTACCGCCAATCGCCAGCGCGCCCAGCGTATTGCCGTGATAGCTCTGACGCCGCGCGATGAAGTACCGGCGCTGCGGCTGGCCGATTTCAACGAAGTATTGGCGTGCGAGTTTCAGCGCCGCTTCAATCGCTTCCGAACCGCCGGAGACGAAATACACGTGGTCCAGATCGCCCGGCGCCGCAGCGGCGAGGCGCGCGGCCAGTTCTTCTGCCACGTCCGTCGTGAAGAACGACGTGTGCGCATAGGCCAGCGCGCGCACCTGCTTGCAGATGGCGTCCACTACGCGCGGGTGGCCGTGACCGAGACACGAAACGGCGGCGCCGCCGCAGGCGTCGAGGTAGCGCTTGCCGTCGGAATCGATGAGGGTTATGCCTTCGCCGCCGACAGCAGTGGGCAACATCTTGCGCGGGTCGCGATGGAAGACGGAGGTGGTGGACGGTGTCATGGACGGTCGGGAGGGTTCAACGTTGAGTGGGCGGCACGGCGACCGCCGCTTCGCTGCGGCGGGCACTGCGTACGTAGGCGGCTTGTTGCTTGAGCTGGGCGTCGCTGTCGGCCAGGTGGGCGAGCGCCCTTGGGCCGGCGTGGCGGAACCATGTCATCAGCAGCGCATCGAGCAGCGCAAGCGGTGCAGCCAGCGAATGGAAGAACGACGGGATGGCGACGGGCGCGACGAGCTGTTGCCAGGCCAGTTCTGCGCCGGGGGCGATGGCGCTGTCGGTCACATACACGATGCGTGCACCGCGCGCATGCGCGTACTGCATCGCCTCAATGACTTCGCGGGTGTATGGATCAAACGTGACGGCCACGATGATGTCGTCCTCGCCGCAAAAGCGCAGAGGGTCGGCCAGCGTGTTGCCGCTGCCGGTGCACAGCGTGACTTTGTCGTCGAACAGCTGTGCCGCATAGCCGAATGCATGCGTCAGCGCCAGGCAACTGCGTGCGCCCAGCAGATAGACCCGGCGGGCCTTGCAGAGCGCGGCGGCCACCCTATCCAGCGCCGCGAGGTTTGCTGGCGAAAACGCCGACTGCACATGCGCACCGATGGTCATGCCGATGCGCTCGGCCTCTGATGCGCCTGCCCCATCGTCGCCCTGCAGCGCAGTGGCACGGCCGGCAAAGCCGTCGGCCTGCTGGCGCAGGTGGGTCACGCAGATATCACGCAGCGCGGCAAAGTCATCAAAGCCCAGCGCGCGCGCCAAGCGCGAAAACGTGGCCGGCGGCAGGTCGCAGCGGCGCGCAAAATCCCGCATCGAGAGCAGGGCGATGTCGTGCTGGTGCGTCTCCAGCAACATGGCGGCGCGCTGCAGTTGCGGAGACAAGTCGCCGGCGCGGTCGCGCAGCGTTTGCATGAGCTCATCGAACGTCATGAGGTGACCGAAATGATTCAACTGTTTCGTAAACTACGCAATTGAAACAAATGAGTCAAGTTCGGGTTGACCTCAGTGCGGCGGGCGAAAGCAAAAACGGCCGCATCCTAGGAATGCGGCCGTCTAGCAAACAAAAACGGAGGCCGAAGCCTCCGTCTTGCGTGTGATGTGTGCGTCTCAGGTTGCCGGCGCGTCGAGCTGTTCCATGCGCAGCTGGAAGAAGCCGGCGCCGATCAGGCCAAGCAGGCTCAGCGCCATGCACGTGCAGGCCAGAATCATCACCGCGCCCAGCGACGAAACCCCGCTCATGAGCGGCGTATGCATCAACGCCGACAGATTACCGCCAACCCACATGGCCGCGACGAGGGCCATCAAGCACGTCAGCGCCGCGGCATTGCGCAACCACGTCAACCGCGTCTTGCGGCTGATGCCGTCGAAAGCGTGGAAATGGAAGTGGTGGTGACCAGTGCCAACGAGTGCCATGGAGAATCTCCTTGTGCTTGCCGTTTGATAGCGTTGAGTCACTATACCGAGACCTGCGACAGTTTGGCGCAGTTTGCGTCGCTAGGTATACCCTGAGCTGCGCTGCGTCAAGGGGCTGCGGCACATTTTTTGTCAGTGCGACACTGCGCCGCAGATCGGCGACTGGCGCGGCATATCGGGAGATGGCGGGTGCGGGCGAATTGCACCGCAGAAATGAAAAAAGACCTCGCGGGGAGGTCTTTTTTGTTGCCCTGCAAAATCGATCGATCTTGAAGTGCGAAGAATTTTGGTGGCCTGGGGCGGAATCGAACCACCGACACGCGGATTTTCAATCCGCTGCTCTACCAACTGAGCTACCGGGCCAAGCAAAGAAAGGCAAGTATGACAGGGGTTGGGCCCTGCCGTCAAGCATCTCTGAGCACTTTGATGATTACGCGGCCGGTTCGCCCTTGTTGCGCGAGAGTTCGACGCCCAGTTGCTTGAGCTTGCGGTACAGGTGGGTCCGCTCCAGGCCGGTCTTTTCTGCCACGCGCGTCATGCTGCCGCCTTCGCGCTGCAGGTGGTATTCGAAGTAGGCGCGTTCAAAGAGATCGCGCGCTTCGCGCAGCGGCATGTCGAACGAAAACTGCATGCCGCCGCCTTCGGCTGCGCGGGTCGGTACGCCATTGATATCGGTGCGATCGAGCGCGGCAGGCGTACCTGCTGCTGCGGCGTTGGGCATGGCACCTGCGAGGCCTGCCGCCGGTGTGGCAGCCGGCGTTGCCGAGCGCGGCTTTTCCTTGCTGCGCGACAAGCCCTGCTCCACCGCCGTCAGCAGCTTCTGCAGTGCAATGGGCTTCTCCAGGAAATTCAGCGCGCCGATCTTGGTCGCCTCAACGGCGGTGTCGATGGTGGCGTGGCCCGACATCATGATGACGGGCATGGTCAGCAGACCTTGCGACGCCCATTCCTTGAGCAGCGTTACGCCGTCGGTATCCGGCATCCAGATATCGAGCAGGACGAGGTCGGGCGTTGCATTCGCGCGGTATTCGCGCGCGCGCTGCGCGTTCTCGGCGACTTCAACAACGTGCCCTTCGTCTCCGAGGATTTCGGAGAGCAACTCCCGGATACCCATTTCGTCGTCGACAACGAGGATGGTGGCCATGCTTTTCCTCTATGTGCGGCGGGATTGCCGTCCGCGCTACGCGAGTTTTACGAACAGTATGGAAACCTGGGCGCCGACGGTGTCGGTACCCGATGTGCCCGATGTTGTGTTGGATTGGCGGTTGCGCAATTCGATACGCGCCCCGTGCTCATCCATGATTTTCTTCACCATGGCCAAGCCCAATCCTGTGCCCTTGGCTTTGGTCGTGACGTACGGCTCGAAGGCGCGGTTGAGGATGCGGGAAGAGAACCCGCCGCCGTTGTCCGCGATCGCAAGCCGCACGGCCTGCCGCCGCGCGCCCGAAGCGTCGTCGTATTCTACCGTGTCAGTTTGCAACATGACATGCGGAGCGGGTCGCCCTGCCGCTTCATTCTCCGCTACGGCGTCCTGCGCATTCTGCAGCAGGTTGTGGATGACCTGGCGCAGTTGCGTCGGGTCACCCTTGATGAGCGGCAGATTGGCGCCCAGCTTGGCCTCGATGACGGGGTGATCGCGGCGGTCAGGGTGATCGATGCCGTACAGGTGCAGCACCTCCGCGGCAAGCGCGTTGAGGTCCAGCTCCTGCAGCATGGCCGGCGGCGTGCGGGCGTAGTCGCGGAAGTCATCGACCATGCGCTTCATCGCCGACACTTGGTTGACGATGGTGGTGGCGCCGCGTCGCAACACCTCGGCGTCGGCGTCCGACAGCTTGGGTGAAAGCTTCATCTCCAGACGCTCGGCCGAGAGCTGGATGGGCGTGAGCGGATTCTTGATCTCGTGCGCGAGGCGCCGCGCAACCTCGCCCCACGCCACCGAGCGCTGCGCGGAGATCACGTCGGAAATATCGTCGAACACGACCACATAGCCGCGCTCGGTGCCGTGCGCGCCCACCGACGGGCCGGGCAGGCGCGTGCCGCGCACCAGCAGCGTGAGGGGTTCGTCTTCGTCCTCGAGCGGAATTTCGACCTGCTTCTGCCAGTGGGCCACTACGCCGCCGGCGGCTGTACTTGCGTCTTGTTCAGCGAAGGCCTGTTCGACCACCGGCGCGAAGGCTGCCACCGGCGTGATGCTGGTCAGCGCCTGGCCGACCCATGCGCCGAAGGGCTGTTTGAAGATGCGCTCGGCACCCGGGTTGGCAGTCAGCAGTACGAAGCGATGGTCGAACACGAAGACGCCCGCGGTCAGGTTGGTCAGCACGCTCTCAAGATAGGCTTTCGATTGCTCGAGTGCCGCCCGATTCTGCTCAACGGCGCGGCGCGCGTCGGCGAGTTGGCGCGTCATCTGGTTGAACTGCTGGGTGAGTACACCGAGTTCGTCGCGCGTATGCAGTTCCCGCTTGGGCGAGAGATCGCCTTCGGCCACTTCGCGCGTGCCCTGGAGCAGCATTAGCAGCGGCCGTGCCAGCTGTGCGCCGAGCAGCAGGGCGAGCATCACCGCGATAAACACCGCCAGGAACAGTGTGAGCGTAAGCGTGCCGATGTACATCTTGCGCAGACCGGTGCGGCCGAGCGCTTTCTCCTGGTATTCCTGGTAGGCGCGCTGGACGGCATCGGCATTGCGGGCGAGCGCCTGCGGCACCGGTTGTACGAGCTGCAGGAAGCGTTCGTCGCGGCCGCTCTCGCCGATCAGGCCGAAGCCGCGCGAGGTGCTGCCGCCATCTTCCGGTCGGCGGTCTGCCAGCAGGCCCGTGCCGGCCCATTTGCGTGCCGGCGTGCTCAGCCCCAGCGCGGGCTCGTCGCGGGACGACGTGCCCAGTGCCACCACCACATGCAGTTGGTAAAGATCGCTGCGGTGGCCGTTGTTGCGCGGCGTGGGTGCGGAGGCGGCCGGCGCGGAGGCGCTATCGGTTTCGGTATCGCTGCCGCCTTCCAGGCTGGCGTAGCCGCCCGGCGCGCGGGCCTGCTCGAGCACAGCCTGGCCGGGCAGGTTGGGGACGAGCGTGTCGTAGGTGTTTGACGCGGTGGCAATCACGCGGCCGCTGGCCGTGAAGATAGTCGCCTCCTGTACGCCGAACTGCTCGCGCAATCGATTGAGCGTGATGGCCGTAGCCGAGGCGGACCCATCGCCCACCTGCTCCGCGATCAGGCGACCCTTGTTCTGCAGATCGGCCAGCGCCGTGTCCATGGTCGAGCGGCCGAGGTTCAGGCCCGCCTCCAGCGCCGATTCGACCTTCACGTCGAACCATGACTCGATACTGCGCGACACGAACTGCAGCGACACCAGATAGATCAGCACCCCCGGCAGGACGCCCACCACGCCGAAGAATACCGCCAGCTTGGTCATCAGCCGCGTGCCGAACTTGCCGCGCCGCGCGCGTAGCGCGAGCGCCAGCATCAGCCCGCCGATGATGACCACCAGCAGCACCCCGATGACGAGGTTGACCTTGTAGAGCAGCGTGAAATACCGGTCGAAGAACTCGGTGTTGGCCGATGCGGCAGCCAGCAAGCCCACCAGCACGATCGCCAGGAAGACGATGGTGCCCGCCACCACCTGATAGAGCAGCCGCTTGTAGCTGCGATCGAAGATCATTTGGCGGGAGCCAGCAGCGGGCCGGTGCTGGACGGGCCGGCGCTCATGCCCCAGCCCGGATTGGGCGACAGGCCAGACGAACCGGAAGCCGGCGGGGACGATGCCGGTGTGCTGGCCGGTGGCGCAGCAGGCACGGGCGCCGGGGCCGGCGGCGGCTCATTCGGCACCAGCAGGTTGAAGCGCTTCCATTCGGAGCTGAGATTCCAGTCACGCGTGTTGACGGCGTTGATCTGGAACGGCTTGGGCAACTGCGTCACGTCCAGGCGCATGCGCACTTCCGCCTGCACGGTTTCGCCGGCCTTGACGGCGCGCTGTTCGAACACGCGCCAGCCGCGTACATGCTGCATGAAGTCGACGGCGTCTTTCAGGCGCGAGAACGGCACCTGCAGGCCGCCGGTCGATACCCGGTATTGGCGTGTGAGCGGGTGATACGACAGTCGCACCACGCGCGTGGCGCTGATGGCGTGGTCATCGAACCAATACCAGCGCGGGCGGATCAGTTCGAATTCGACGAGGAAGTAGAGCGCGATGCCCTTGTTCACTGCGTCTTCGAGGTTGCTCGGCAGGTCGAAGTCGAAATCAGCGGAGAGGTTCCAGCCGCCGTCGGCGTATTCGAGCTGTGCCCGGTTGATTTCGATGGACTGTGCGGGCGCCGCGACCGGCCACCAAAGCAGCATGCCCAATGCGACCAGCGCGACCAGCCGTTGCAGAATCTGCCGGAACCGGGTTTGCAGCAGCCGGATCGATGGGCGAAGGATGACAGTCACAACGGTCGGTGCATCAGGGCCGTTTCTGGAAAACCGCGTAAAAGAAGCCGTCGTGATCGAGCGGCAAGGGCGACGCGCCGGGGGCGAACCCGCCGGCCTGCGCCGCATCGGGCGAGACCGGCAGCAACTGGCCGGGCGCGTGCAATCGTATCGCATCTTCCAGATGGCGTTCAAACCATCGGGCCTGGTCCTCGCCTTCCGTCGGAAAAATCGAACAGGTGACATAAACCAGCTTGCCACCGGGCTTCAGGCATGCCCAGAGGGCGCGCACGATGTCACGTTGCAGCCCCGCCAGGGCCTTGAGGTCGGCTGGGCGGCGCAGCCACCGGATGTCCGGATGGCGCCGCACGATGCCGGCGGCCGAGCACGGCACATCGGCCAGGATGCGGTCGAACGGCTGGCCGTCCCACCAGGTGGCCGGTTTGGCCGCATCGCCGACGCAAATGGTGGCGGTCTGGTGCAAGCGCGCAAGGTTCTCGCTAATGCGCACGGCGCGCACGGCATCCGACTCGAGCGCCGTCACGTCCAGGCGGTCAGCCAGTTCAAGCAGATGGCCGGTCTTGCCCCCAGGTGCGGCGCACGCATCGAGCACGCGCTGGCCGGGTGCCACGTCGAGCAGCGTTGCCGCCAGTTGCGCACCGGCGTCCTGCACGGAGACATCGCCGTCTGCAAAACCCGGCAGTTCGGAAACGGGGACGGCGCGCGCAAGGCGTACGGCCTGTTCGCCGATGCGCTCGGCGTCGATGCCGGCTTCGGCCAGGCGAGCGAGATACGCGTCGAGGGCAATGCGGCGGGGGTTCACGCGCAGCACCATCGGTGGGCGGCGGTTGCCGGCTGCCAAGATGGTTTGCCACGCGTCGGGATAGGCGTTGCGTACGGCGTCGATCCACCACATCGGGTAGTTGGTGGCGGCCGACGGATCCGCCTGCATGTCTGCCACCAGCGCATCTTGCTCACGCAGGAAGCGGCGTAGCACGCCGTTGACCATGCCCTTGCCGTGCGAAAGCTTCGGATCAGCCGAGGCGGCCGTCACGGTCTGGTCGACCACGGTGAATGGTGCGTACGGCAGCGGGTCGTCCAGCAATTGTGCGAGCGCCACGCGCAGCAGATTGGCGGCGCCTTCGGCGGGCGGGCGCGGGATCAGCGTGCGGATCAGCCAGTCGGTGCTGCCGAGCCAGCGCGTAGCGCGGTAGGCGAGATCCTGGACGGCACCCCGCACCGGGGCGGGCTGGCCCTGGCAGACGGCATCGATGGCCTGCGGCAATGCCGTGCCCTGCCGCAGCTTGCCCAGGGCGGCGGCGGCAAGCGACAAGGCGTGGGCGAGGGAATCGGGCGGCAGGCGCATTGGGCGGCAGGAAATCAGGCGGACAAAATGCAACGAGCCCGCGATGGGCGGGCTCGTGCGGACTGCGGAAGTATAAAGGAAGCGCCCCGTCGGGCTGCCGCTTTTACGCCGGATATTGCCCCGTCTGCGCCATCTGCATCAGGCGCGCAATGCGCTCTTCCGTGGCAGGGTGCGTGCTGAACAGGTTGGCCAAGCCGCCGCCGTGCAGGGGGTTCATGATCATCATCTGCGCGGTGGCCGGGTGGGCTTCAGCCGCGGCAAACGGAATGCCGGCGGCATAGCGGTGGATCTTGTCCAGCGCCGAAGCCAATGCCTGCGGGTCGCCGCTGATGGTCGCGCCGCCGCGGTCGGCTTCGAACTCACGCGCGCGGGAAATTGCCATCTGGATCATCGCTGCCGCCAGCGGCGCTAGGATCGCCACCGCAATCCCGGCGATCGGGTTGGCCGGACGGCCTTCGCTGTCGCGCCCGCCGAAGAACACGGCAAAGTTGGCCAGCGCCGAGATTGCCCCAGCCATCGTGGCCGAGATGGTCGAGATCAGGATGTCGCGGTGCTGCACGTGCGCCAACTCGTGCGCCATCACGCCGCGCAGCTCCCGTTCCGACAGGATATTGAGGATGCCGGTGGTCGCGGCCACGGCGGCGTGCTCGGGGTTGCGGCCGGTGGCGAAGGCGTTGGGCTGCGCTTCATCGATCAGGTAGACGCGCGGCATCGGCAGGCCGGCGCGGCCGGCAAGCTCCTGCACCATCCGATAGAACTGCGGCGCGCTGGTCTCGTTGACTTCCTGCGCGTTGTACATGCGCAGGACCATTTTGTCGGAGAACCAGTACGAGAAGAAATTCATGCCCAGCGCGAACAGCAGCGCCAGCATCATCCCGCTGCGTCCGCCGATCATGCCGCCGATGACGATGAACAGCGCAGTGATCGCTGCCATCAACATGAAGGTCTTGATCCAGTTGAACATAGGGGCGTGGCTCCTGTGGGTCTAGGGTTTGACGAGTTCGTTAGATCGCGATAATCGCTGAAAATTCAAGGGTTTGCGCGGGACTTGCGCGATATTTCGCCGCAGATGTCGCTTGACTCATCAACGGGTGGTGAACGCCAGCCGCGCGCCAAGCCCAATGAATGCCGTGCCGACCACGCGATCGAGCCAGCGCTTGATGCCCGGCTTGCCCGCCACGCGGCGCGTGACGCTGGCAGCCACCCAAGCCACCAGGCTGTTCCAGATCGTCGACATGACAATGAACACCGCGCCCAATGCCAGGAATGCCAGCGCCTTGTGGCTGGCGTGTGGATCGACGAATTGCGGGAAGAACGACAGGAAGAACAGCACGACCTTCGGATTCAGCACATTGGTGAGAAAACCCTGCATGAACAGCGACTTGAGCGGACGTGGGCGCTTGACGGCAGAAGCTTCCGCTTGCTGGACGGGGGCGTCGTCGCGCTCGGGCGGCGCCAGCAGCATGCGGCCGCCCAGGTAGATCAAGTACGCCGCGCCCACCACCTTGATGACCGTGAACGCCACGGTGGAAGCCGCCAGCAGCGCCGTCAGGCCGAAGGCGACCGCCAGCACATGCACGCAGCAGCCCGCCGATACGCCCAGCGCCGACAGCAGCCCCGCTGCCCGTCCTTGCGAAACGCTGCGCCCGACGATGTAGGCCGTGTCGGGCCCAGGCGTCACATTCAGCAGAAACACCGCCAGCATGAAGAGCGGCAGATTGACGATGCCCAGCGCAGTCATGGCGAAATCCTCTTCTATATAGATGGCGCGGTTAGCCCCGCGATGCGAAGCGCTGGCCGGGCTCGATGGCCAGGCCTTGCAGGAATTCGCGTGCGGGCAGGCGTTTGCCGCCGGGCTTCTGCAACTGGGTCACGCGTAGCGCGCCGGCGCCGCAGGCGATGGTGACGCCCTCCGCGTTGGCCGCCAGGACCGTGCCGGGTTCGGCATCCGCCGGCCGGTCGGCCAGCGCCTGCGCTTGCCAGAACTTGATCGTCACGCCATCCAGCGCGGCCGATGCGCCGGGAAACGGATTGAATGCATGCACCTGGCGCAGCAGCGCGGCGGCTTGGTGCGACCAGTCCAGCGTGGCTTCGTCCTTGGCGATTTTTTCTGCATAGGTGATGCCTTCGGCGGGCTGCGGCGTGGCGGCCAGCTTGCCGTCTTGCGCCAGCTTGGCGAGGGCGTCTACCACCATGCGCCCGCCGAGCGCGGCCAGCGTGTCGTGCAGCGTTGCTGTCGTGTCGGTCAGGCCGATGGGCACGCGTTCCATGGCGATCATGTCGCCGGTGTCCAGGCCCGCATCCATCTGCATGAGCGTGATGCCCGATTCGGCATCGCCCGCTTCGATCGCACGGTGGATGGGCGCAGCGCCACGCCAGCGCGGCAACAGCGACGCGTGGATATTGATGCAGCCAAAGCGCGGCAGGTCGAGCACTTCCTGCGGCAGGATCAGGCCGTAAGCGGCAACGACCATCACGTCAGGACGCTGGGCAGCCAGGGCGTCGATGGCTTCGGCGGCTTCCTGTGGATACTTGCCCGTGCGACGCAGCGACGGCGGCTGGAGGATCGGTGCGAACCCATGCGTCACGGCGTACTGCTTGACGGGACTCGCCTGCAATTGCATGCCGCGCCCGGCCGGGCGATCCGGCTGGCTCAGTACGGCAACGACGGGAAAGCCGGCCTGATGGATCGCCGCCAGGGCAATCTGCGCAAATTCAGGCGTGCCGGCAAACGCTACGCGAAGGGTGGACGTCATGGATGGAGAACCGAAAACGAGGGGAGGCGCGCTACACGACAGCGTAGCGCATTGGGTTTAGCGACGGCCGCGATGCGGGGTGTCGGTCAGCGGCACGATGGGCTCGGGCGACGGTAGCGCCTCGGGCACGCCATTGCTGCGCCGCTGGAAGAGCGAGAAGGTTTCGTTGGTGTCGCCCGGGCGGCTGCCGCGCCAGACCATTTCCCAGTTGTTGCCGTGAGGGCGGCGTCGGGCGTGTTCAGGACGTTTTTCCAGCACCAGGATCAGGTCGCAGGTGCGCGCAGTCGGGTTGGGGTGGTGATCGTCCCCGGCGCCGCTGTGGCCAAGCAGCCATTTGACCGGACGCACGCCGGTTTCGTAGTGCATCAGTGCGCGCTCGCTTTCGCCCATGCCGCGCGTGGCCACACAGATCTGCGCAGATTCGAGCACCGGCTTGATGGCCTGGAACAGCGGGCGGTAGCTGCGGGCGTCGTCCACCCAGGGCATCAGCAGGGTGCCGAGCAGGCCCCACACCATGCCCAGGCCTGCCGCCCATGCCACCACGCCGGAGCGCGCCGGCCGCAGCCACACGCAGGCAGCCCACAGCGCCGTAATGCACCCCGCTGCCAACACGGCGACGGGGTGGATCAGCATGTCATATGGCAACGGCAGCACGCGGCCCAGCATTTTGGCCAGCCAGCCCGGCAACAGTTGCCCACCGCTGGTCACGAGCGCGCCCCACACGGCCCAGACCACCAAGCCCAGCGTACCAAACACCGCCACCGCCGCGCCCCATGCACGCGCGCGCCACGCGGGTGCAATCAGGAGCAGCATCGGCGCACCTAACAAAGCCAACGCGGGTTGCAGCGGCATCAGGTACACATCGCGCAGCACGGCCGAGCGCAGCACCACAGCAATCGTGGCCAGCACGAACAACGCAACGACCAAGTGCCCCTGGTACGGCAGTAGCCACGCCGTGCGCGCGCCGTGCCCGCGTTGCCGCACGAGCTTGTACAGCGACACGCCCAACACGGCCACCGCTGGCCATACCGCCGGCGTGCCGGTCAGGAAGATCGATCGGATGGTCGTCGCTAGCGACCCTTTCTCGCCACCCAGATGCGAGAAGCCGAAGAAGCGGCCGAGGTTGTTGACCCAGAACCATTCGATGAAGAGGTCCGGCGATTCGCGCCAGAAGATGGCCGGCCAGATCACCAGCCACGGCAACGCCACCAGCAGCGAGAGGCCATAGAAGCGCCATGCCTGGCGGTTGCGGAAATCCGGCAGCAGTGCGATCGCCGCCAGCAGGGTGATCGCGAACAGTCCTGGCACGAGTACACCCTTGCCCAGGAACGCCACGCCGATGCCGGTGCCGAACCACAGCGCGGGGCGCAGCACGTCGACGCCCTTTGCGCCCCCGGCTTCGCTCTCTTTGACGAAGCGCACGAGGCCATACAGGGCGATCGCCGTGCCGGCCAATTGCGGGACATCGGCAATGAACTTGTGGACGTGCTCGGCCAGTCCGACGCAGCCGGCAAACAGCAGCAGCGCGCCCAGCGCATAGTCGCGCAGCGCAGCGCCGCCAGCGTCGAGCCCGGCTTCCCGGCGTGCAGCCAGCGTCAGCCCGGGGCGTCCGCGTGCGAGGTAGGCGCCGACGCGCAAGCGCCAGTCGCGCGCTTCGCTGCGCAGCAGGCGCGCCGTGCGCCAGACCGCCCAGCATGTCAGCGCCATCCAGAACAGCACCGCCACGCGCACCGCTTCGTGCGGCGGCATGTCGGGCAGCGCCAGGGCGGCCAGTGCGCCGGTCCAGTACATCAGCGGGGGTTTTTCGACGAACGGCTCGAAGGCGACGTTGGGGACGACCCAGTCGCCACGCTCGATGATGTTGATGACGATGCCGAAGGAATACGGCTCGTCGGCCTTCCAGGGTGCGCGCCAGAACGTGCCCGCAACAAAATACGCGCACAGCATCAGCAGGACGACGGCGCGCCAATGCCGCACCAGCAGTGCCGACAGGCGGCGCGGGCTGGTGTTCGGGCCTGCGTCAGCGGGAGCGATCGGCATCAGCGGGATGGAGCGAGGGCGCGCGCCGACGTCGGCAGGCATGGGAACGCATTCAACGCTGCGGTACCGCGTCGCGTTGGTGCTTCTTGAGCTTGGACCGGATGCGCGTCTGCTTGAGCGGCGAGAGGTATTCGACGAAGACCTTGCCCATCAGGTGATCCATCTCGTGCTGGATGCACACGGCCAGCAGGTCGTCTGCCTCCAGCTCGAAGGTTTCACCCTTTTCGTTCAGTGCACGCACGCGCACGCGAGCCGGGCGGTCCACCTTGTCATAGATGTCAGGCACCGACAGGCAGCCTTCGTCCCAGACCTTGTGCTCGTCACTTGCCCAGATGATCTCCGGGTTGATGAACACGCGCAGCTCGTCGCGCGACTCCGAAACGTCGATGGTGATCACGCGCTCATGCACGTCGACCTGCGTGGCGGCCAGGCCAACGCCGGGCGCCTCGTACATGGTCTCGGCCATGTCGGCCACGAGTTTGCGGATGCGGTCATCCACGACGGCAACCGGTTTGGCGACTTTGTGCAGCCGCGGATCAGGGTATTGCAGGATATTCAGTAGGGCCATGATGCTTGGCAACAACGGTTGCAGAAGGCCACGCTAACGAGGGGTTGCCTTCAATTGCGATCGCTTGGAATGTCATGCAGAATCGGGGGCGCTATCCGCCACATGGCTTAGGAAAAAGCCTGACGAATGTTGGATGCCATACCCCTCTTGCTGCGACGCAGAACTGCGTACAGCTGCGGCGGTGAGGCGTCGAACAGGCACGCGGACCACTCGCCGATTCTTCATAGAATAATGCGCCATCGTAACACACCGATGCACTCTCAGCCCGCCATGCAAACCGCCACGAAAGCGCGCCAGCCTTACGTTTGCGCCCTGTCGGCGGTTGCCGCGGCAGCGCTTTTCTGCATGGGCGCCGCCCACGCCGCCGAGCGCACTGTGACGCCGGCGCAACAGGCGCAGGCCGCGACGGCTGCCCAAGCGGGCATCCCCGAATCCGAACTGTCCGCCACCGCGCCCGCGCAGTACACCGTGCGCCGTGGCGACACGCTCTGGGCAATCTCGGGCAAGTACCTCAAGCGGCCCTACCGCTGGCCCGAACTCTGGGGTATGAACCGTGAGCAAATCCGCAACCCGCATCTGATCTATCCGGGCCAGATCCTGTATCTGCATCACGCCAATGGCCGTGCCTGGTTGTCGAGTTCACCGGCATCTGCGGATGGCAGCACGGTCCGCCTGTCGCCGCATACCCGCGTGTCTGGGCAGGATGGTGACGCCATCTCCAGCATTCCTTCCGCCGCCATCGAGCCTTTCCTGACCCAGCCGATCGTGGTGGATGAAGAAACGCTGGCCACGCCGGCACGCATCTTCTCACTGCCGGAGGGCCGTGTTTATCTGGGCAAGGGCGAAAACGCCTACGCCCGCGGTCTGCCCGCAGGCGAAGGCGGCCAGGCCGGCACCGAATGGCAGGCGTACCGCCCGGTCCGGCCGCTCAAGGACCCGGTGACCGGCAACGTGCTCGGTTATGAAGCCGACTTCCTCGGCACGCTGCGCGTGGTGCGCGCAGCGACCGGGCCGCAGGCAGTGACCAAGGTGGAAGTGCTGTCGTCCAAGGAAGAGATGGGCGTCGGCTCGCAACTGATGCCACTGCCCCCGCGCGTGCCGGTGCGTTATGTGCCGCATGCGCCGGAAGGCGATGTGCACGGCGCGGTCGCCAAGGTCACCGGCGGCGTGCGCTTCGGCGGCACCGACCAGGTGGTTGTGCTGAACATCGGCAGCCAGCAGGGGCTTGAGCCGGGCCACGTGCTGTCGCTGGCGCGCGCTGGCGCCGTCGTGAAAGACGCGACGGCCGGCAATCAGGCCGTGCAACTGCCTGCAGAGCGCTACGGCCTGGCCTTCGTGTTCCGTGTGTTCCCGCACGTAGCCTATGCGCTGGTGACGGACGCATCGAACGCCGTAGAAGTGGGCGACAGCGTCAGCAACCCGATGTCGCCGCAACCTTGAACTACGCGCTAACGCAGTCCTTGATTTGACCGATGCATCTCAGGTCGCGGCGTCCGCCGCGGCCGATTCCACAGCTTCCCTGTCCTGTACACGCGATCCGGCTGAACTGGCCGCGTGGCTGCGTCTGACTGAAACCTCCGGCGTTGGTCCCGTTGCTGCGCGGCAGTTGCTAGCGGCCTTCGGGTTGCCGCAAGACATCTTCGCCCAGCCGTATGCCGCGCTCGCCAAGGTGTTGCCCGAGCGGCAAGCGCGCGCGTTGCTTGCCGAGCCCGATGACACGCTTGCGGCACTGATCGAGCGCACCGTCGCCTGGGTGAACGAGCCCGGTAACGCCATCTTCACGCTGGCCGATCGCGGCTACCCGCCCCGTCTGCTCGAACTGCCGGACCCGCCGACCCTGCTGTACACCAAGGGCGACGCCTCGCTGCTGCGCGCAGCGGCGGTGGGCGTGGTGGGCGCGCGCAGCGCTACGGCAGCCGGCATCGACAACGCGCGGGCGTTTTCCCAGGCGTTGTCGGCGGCGAGCGTGACGATCGTGTCAGGCCTTGCGCTCGGCATCGATGCGGCGGCGCATGAAGGCGCGCTTGCAGGCCCGGGGAGCACCATCGCAGTCGTGGGTACCGGGCTCGATATTGTTTACCCAGCACGCAATCGGGCGCTGGCGCATCGCATTGCCGAGGCTGGCGTGATCATCTCCGAATACCCGCTGGGGATGGGCGCACGCGCCGAGAATTTCCCACGCCGCAATCGCTTGATCTCGGGTTTGGCGCGCGGGTTGCTGGTGGTGGAAGCGGCGGCGCAGTCCGGCTCCCTCATCACCGCGCGGCTGGCGGCCGAGCAGGGGCGTGATGTGTTTGCGATTCCCGGGTCGATCCATTCGCCACTGGCCAAGGGTTGCCACCTGCTGATCAAGCAAGGCGCCAAGCTGGTGGAAACCGCTGCCGATATCCTGGATGAACTCGGCTGGGGGCGTGCTGCCGCGCCGGCTAAGCGTGCGACGCGCGCGGCCCCGGTCGAGGCGCCTGCTGACGCGCCGGTTCTTGCCGCGCGCACGGCGGCAAGTGCCGCCGAAACCGCGTTGCTCGATGCGCTCGGTTTTGATCCAGTCGATCTGGATACCCTATGTGAACGCACCGGCCAAGCTGCTGCCGCCCTCTCTGCACAGCTTCTGGCGCTGGAGTTGGATGGCCGCGTGGAGCGTCAGCCCGGCGGGCGCTTCCTGCGGCTTCCGTGAAAGCGTGCTTACAATAAGCGCGACCCCTCCGTCACTCCGCTGGTCGCCTAGCGCCTTTTTTCATGCCACTGCTCTCGCCTGACACCGACGCCGCCACGTTGCACGCGCGCATTCGCTCGGGGCAACTGCTGGTGGCGTGCCTGTGCGCCGAGTGGTGCGGCACGTGCCGCAGCTATCGCAAGACCTTCACCGAGATGGCGGAACGGCATCCGGAATGCTGCTTTGTGTGGGTGGATGTGGAAGATCACGCCGATGCGCTTGGCGATTACGACGTTGAAAACTTTCCGACCTTGCTGGTGCAGCGTGGGAGCGATGTGTTGTTTTTCGGCCCCGTCTTGCCTCACGCCGGTGTTGTTGAGGGATTGCTTTCGCGTGATCTGGGCGTTGCTCCCGCAGTGCCAGTGGCCCCGGACTTGCGAGGCTGGCTGCTGGAATCGGCATGATCGCCGGCCTTGACAACACTAAGCGATGCATGCGCCACTCTATTGCGCCTGAAAAGGAACCGCGCTTATGATTGGCGGCCAAATTTGGGGCCGACTGCTGGTTGATGGCTCCCTGACGGGCACGCTGACAAGCGCCCGCGGCACTTGAAGTCGGCAGGCGTTGCCATAAGACTCTAAAAAAATACGCGAACGGTCGCTATAGAAAAGCGACTTCTTCTTTACCCGATTACTTGCGATCGCCAGGATCCGCTCACATGTCCAAGGCCCTCATCATTGCCGAAAAACCGTCGGTCGCCGCTGATATCGCGCGCGCGCTGGGTGGCTTCACCAAGCACGACGAGTACTTTGAGAGCGACGACTACGTCCTCTCGTCGGCGGTCGGCCATCTGGTCGAGATTGCTGCGCCCGATGAATACGAAGTCAAGCGCGGCAAATGGAGCTTCGCGCATCTGCCCGTGATCCCGCCGCACTTTGACCTGCGCCCGATCGCCAAGTCGGAATCGCGTCTGAAGGTGCTGACGCGGCTGATCAAGCGCAAGGACGTGACCGGCCTGATCAACGCCTGTGACGCGGGGCGCGAAGGTGAATTGATCTTCCGCCTGATCGCGCAACACGCGAACACCAAGCTGCCGGTGAAGCGGCTGTGGCTGCAGTCGATGACGCCGCAATCCATCCGTGATGGCTTTGGCAAGCTGCGCAGCAACGAAGACATGATGCCGCTGGCCGATGCCGCCCGCTGCCGTTCCGAGGCCGACTGGCTGGTCGGTATCAACGGCACGCGCGCCATGACCGCGTTCAACAGCAAGGGCGGCGGCTTCTTCCTGACGACCGTGGGCCGCGTGCAAACGCCCACGCTGTCGATCGTGGTGGAGCGCGAAGAGAAGATCAAACGCTTCGTCCCGCGAGACTACTGGGAAGTGCGCGCTGAATTCATCGCGGCGGCCGGCCTGTACGAAGGCCGCTGGTTCGACCCGAAGTTCAAGAAGAACGAGTTCGATCCCGAGCAGCGCGATTCGCGTCTGTGGAGCGAGGCCGAGGCCAAGAGCATCGTTGCCGCGTGCCGCGACAAGCCGGGCACCGTGACGGAAGAATCGAAGCCGTCGACGCAGATGTCGCCGGCGCTGTTCGACCTGACCAGCCTGCAGCGCGAGGCCAACGGCCGCTTCGGTTTCTCGGCGAAGAACACGCTGGGCTTGGCGCAGGCGCTGTATGAAAAGCACAAGGTGCTGACCTACCCGCGTACCGATTCGCGCGCGCTGCCCGAAGACTACTTGGGCACGGTCAAGCAGACGCTGGACATGCTGGGCGAAAGCTCACCCAACTATCTGACGCACGCGAAGAAGATCCTGGCCAATCAGTGGGTCAAGCCGAACAAGCGAATCTTTGACAACAGCAAGATCAGCGATCACTTCGCCATCATCCCGACGCTGCAGGCACCGAAGAATCTGTCGGAGCCGGAGCAGAAGCTGTACGACCTAGTGGTGCGCCGCTTCCTGGCGGTGTTCTTCCCTGCGGCTGAATACCAGATCACCACGCGCGTGACTGAGGTGGCCGGGCATCACTTCAAGACCGAGGGCAAGGTGCTGGTGAACCCGGGCTGGCTGGTCGTGTACGGCCGCGAGGCGCAGGGCGAAGATGCCAACCTCGTGCCGGTCGCCAAGGACGAGAAGGTCAAGACGGACAAGATCGAACCGGTGGGCCTCACCACCAAGCCGCCCGCACGCTACAACGAAGCGACGCTGCTCTCCGCCATGGAAGGCGCCGGCAAGCTCGTCGACGACGATGCGTTGCGCGAAGCCATGGCAGGCAAGGGCCTGGGCACGCCAGCCACCCGCGCGGCCATCATCGAAGGGTTGCTGACGGAAAAGTACCTCGTGCGCGAAGGCCGCGAGCTGATCCCCACCGCCAAGGCGTTCCAGCTGATGACGCTGCTGCGTGGCCTCGGTGTGGAAGAACTGACGCAGGCGGAGTTGACCGGCGGTTGGGAGCACAAGCTTTCCCTCATCGAGCGTGGCCAGCTGGAGCGCGACGAATTCATGCGCGAGATCGCGCAGATGACGCAACAGATCGTCAAGCGCGCCAAGGAATACGACAGCGACACCATTCCCGGCGACTACGCAACGCTTTCCACGCCGTGCCCGCAATGCGGCCACGTGGTCAAGGAAAACTACCGCCGCTTCGCCTGCAGCCACTGCGACTTCTCGATCAGCAAGATTCCGGGGGGCCGCCAGTTCGAGCTGGACGAGGTGGAGGAGTTGCTGACCAACAAGACCATCGGCCCGCTGCAGGGCTTCCGCAGCAAAATGGGCCGTCCGTTTGCGGCCATCCTCAAGCTGGCGCAAGAAGATGGTCATTGGAAGATGGAGTTCGACTTCGGCCAGAACGACGAAGACGATGGCGAGCCGGTCGATTTCTCGGGTCAGGAAAGCGTCGGCCACTGCCCAAAGTGCAACGGGAGCGTCTACGAGCACGGCCTGAAGTACGTCTGCGAAAACGCCGTGGCGCAGCCCAAGACCTGCGACTTCACCACCGGCAAGATCATCTTGCAGCAGGAGATCAGCCGAGAGCAGTTGGGCAAGCTGCTGGCCGAGGGCAAGACCGATCTGCTGACCGGTTTCAAGTCGGCGCGCACGGGCCGCAACTTCAAGGCGTTCCTGGTCAAGCAGCCGGATGGCAAGATCGGCTTCGAATTCGAGCCGCGCGGCGAAGGCAAGGGCAAGCCCGGCGCCAAGACCGCGGCGAAGAAGACGACCGCTGCGGCCAAGACGCCTGCCGCCAAGAAGGCGCCTGCCAAGACCGCTAGCAAGACGGCCGCCAAGAAAGCGCCGGCGCGCAAGAAGGCTGCTGAAGCCGAGACCGACGAGGAAAGCACCAGCGAGACCTGATCCTGGTTTCGCAGGCACCAACGCAAACGGGAGGACACTGTCCTCTCGTTTTGCTTTGGCGATGGGGCGTCGCTTATGCGGCTTCGCTCAGGCTGCGGCCTGCGCGCGCCTCGCTGTGCTTGACCTCCATCGCCTGGGCCAGCATGTAGTCGATGAACGTGCGCACCTTTGTCGGCAGGAACTTGCGGCTCGGATACACCAGCGACAGCGACCGATGCGGCAGCTTGTATTGCGGCAGCACGCGCACCAGGCGTCCAGACTCCAGGTCGGGCCGGGCCATATACGACGACAGAATCGCGATGCCCATGTCGGCGAGCACGGCGCGGTGCATCAGTTCGGCATTGCTGGTGACAAGCGAGGGCTGCACCGGCACCGAAATCGACTGGCCGTCGGCGGTGCTCATCTCCCACTCGTGACGCAGTTGCGGGTGCCACATCGCAATGACGCGATGCTCGGCAATATCTTCGGCGCGCTGCGGCGTGGAATGCTGGCGTAGATAGGCGGGGGTGGCTGCCATGACCATCTCGGCGGAAATCATGCGGCGTGCGACCAGGTGCGAACCCAGGCCAAGTTCCGAGACCATGATGCCGACGTCGCGGCCATCCTCGACGATGTCGATCGGGCGGTCGGACAGCGCCACGTCAAACGTCACCTCGGGATAAAGCTGCTGGAAGCGAGCGAGCAGCATCGGCAGCACGTGCAGCCCGAACATGACGGGGGCGACGATGCGCAGGCCACCGACCAGCGCCTGGCTGCGCGAGGTGGCCAGCGATTCCGCCTCGTCAATGTCGAGCAGGATCTGTGCACAGCGCTGCAGGTAGGTTTCGCCCACGTCGGTCAGCGACAGGCTGCGCGTGGTGCGGTTGAGCAGGCGCGTGCCGAGATGCGCCTCAAGGTCGGCCACGTAACGCGTGACCACGGCATTGCTCATCGACAGATGCTGGGCCGCCCGAGCAAAGCTGCCAAGCTCCACCACCTTGGAAAACACCCGCATCGACTGCAAACGATCCATTCCAGCCTCTCACATAATTTGTTGTCAAAAATAGAACAAATCTGTCGTGACAGCAAATGTTTAATATTGGCACAAGCAATTCACTGCCTAGGGGCGATCCTTGAACGTGAGCGCACGCTCATGTAAGAATGCCACCCCAGCTACGTTTGCGATATTTCATTGCCAGGGCTACGTATCCGACTTCTCACCGATTGACGCAACAGCAGATTTGCGCCGAGACTCTATACCGAACGGTAGATTTTTGTGGGATTCGTCTTGCGCGAGGTCATGTTTGGCCCGAATCGTGGGTGGAACGCGGTCTTGCGCAAATCGGTGCGGCGGTGGTCAGATGGCTTCGCCATACTCGAACGATGGATGCCGCGAACCCTGACCCGCATGAGCGCCCCGCAACGAGGGCAGCCATCACGGCCGATGTGTCGCCCCGCGATGCTGGCAGCCGAGGAGACACCACATGACCATCCAGAACCGCGAACCGGTCAACTATCTGGCGGGCGAGATGCCGCTGCACCGGTATTGCGCCCATCATGCGGAGCAGACGCCCGAGCGCATCGCCCTGCTGTGGTACGGCCGTACGATCTGCTGGCGCGAACTGGATCAGGCCTCAACGCGCTTGGCGGTGCAGTTGCAGCGGCTGGGCGTGACACGCGGCGATCGCGTTGCGCTGTTTCTGCACAACTGTCCGCAAGCCATCGTGGCCCATCTGGCCACCGCCAAGCTGGGCGGCATCGTCGTGCCCTGCGGGCCGTTGTCGCGTCAGCACGAACTGCGCGACCAACTGGCCGATTGCGGCGCCAAGATTCTGGTGGCGGCGGCCGATCTGATGCCGATTGTCGAGGCCGCCAGGCCCGGCACGGCGATCACGACCGTTATCACCACGCGCTATGCCGATCTTCAGCCCGCGCAGCCCGCGTGCCGCAAGGCGCTGGCCGTGCCGCCCGAACTGATTGCCGCCGATGCCTCGTCTGCGCCGCCGCTCAAGAACAAGCCGGGCGCCGCGCAGCTCGACCTGATGCAGTTGATGGCCGAGCCCGTCGATGTGGCCGAGCGCAACGCCGTGGCCGCCATTCAGGTGAGCCTGGATGACGTTGCGCTGATGGTCTACACGTCTGGCACCACCGGCCGGCCGAAGGGCGCCATGCTCACGCACCGCAACGCGCTGTACAAGACCGCCGTTACGGTGCAGGTCAGTGGCATCCATGCCTCGGACGTGATGCTGGCGGTGGCGCCGCTGTCTCATATCGCCGGCATGCTGATGGGCATGAACGTGATGCTGTATTCCGGTGCCACGACCATCCTGCTTTATCGCTTCGATCCCCTGGCCGTGCTGCAGGCCATCGACCGCTACCGCGTGACACGCTGGTACAGCATGACGCCAATGAACCTGGCGGTCATGGCGCATCCGGACGCGGCGCAGTACCGCATGGAATCCTTGGTGGCCAACCCGTGCACCAGCTTCGGCGTCACGCTGACCGAAGCGATTGCCGAGCAGTGGCGTGCCTTTGCCGGCCCGCAGTGCCGCATCTACGAAGCCGCCTATGGCCTGTCGGAAACCCACACCTGCGACGCCATCACGCCTGCCGATGCCCCGCGCTGGGGTTGGCATGGCAAGATCGTCCCACAGACCGAGGTACGCATCGTCGACCCGCATACCGGCGCTGAACTGCCGCCTGGCCAGGCTGGCGAAATCACCATCCGCAGCCCCGGCGTGTTCCGCGGCTACTGGCAGCGCGACGAGGCCACGCGCGCTGTCCTGCACAACGGCTTTCTGCGCACTGGGGATATCGGCCAGGTTTCGCCCGACGGCTACCTGCAATGGCAGGGCCGCATCAAGGAGATGATCAAGGTGTCGGGCTACAGCGTGTTTCCGGAAGAGGTCGAGGCGCTGCTGTCGCGCCACCCGGGCATCCGCCAGGTCGCTGTGACGCCCATCCCCGATCCCGATAAAGGTGAAGTCGTCTGCGCGCACGTGGTGCCGATGAACGGCGTGACCCTATCGGAAGCCGAGCTGATTGCCTGGTCGCGCGACAACATGGCGCCATACAAGGTGCCGCGGCGCGTGAAGTTCCATGATGCGCTGCCCGCCACCGCAACGGGCAAGGTGCTGCGAAGGTTGCTGCGCGAAGAAGCGCTCGCCGCCTGAAAGCAAAACGGCCGCCAAGTTCTGGCGGCCGTTTTGTCAGGTCTGCACGAAGCGTTTCTGTCGGGCGATGCTCATCAGGATGCCGATGCCCATGCCCAGCGTGACAAGCGCCGTCCCCCCGTAACTGATGAGCGGCAGCGGTACGCCCACCACAGGCAGGATGCCGCTCACCATGCCCATGTTGACGAAGGCGTAGGTGAAGAAGATCAGCGTGATCGACCCTGCCAGCAGGCGCCCGAACAGTGTCCCCGCGTTGGCTGCAATAAAGAGCCCGCGCAAGATCAGCAGCAGATACAGGAACAGCAGCACGCCGTTGCCCACCAACCCAAACTCCTCCGAATACACCGCGAAGATGAAGTCGGTGTGTTTCTCGGGGATGAACTCCAGGTGGGTTTGCGTGCCCTTCAGCCATCCCTTGCCCGTCACGCCGCCTGAGCCGATGGCAATGATCGATTGGATGGTGTGGAAGCCCTTGCCGAGCGGGTCGGTGGTCGGGTCGAGCAGCGTACACACGCGGTGTTGCTGGTAGTCGTGCAGGATCGGCCAGTTCACGCCCGGCGCGCAGATGCGCGACTCGAATGACACCACCAGCGTGATCGCGGTGACGGCAACCACCAGCACCGGCACGATCAGCCGCCACGACAGGCCGGCAAAGTAGATCACGTAGATACCCGCTGCCAGCACCAGAAGCGCAGTGCCCAGGTCCGGCTGCTTGGCGATCAGCCCCACGGGAATCAGCAGCAGCAACGCTGCCGCCAGATAGTCATACCAGTGGATCACGCCCTCGCGCTTCTGGAAGTACCACGCCAGCATGAGCGGCATGGCGATCTTCATGATCTCCGAGGGCTGTACCACCACGCCGATATTGAGCCACCGCCGTGCGCCCTTACGGATCAGCCCGAACGCCGCCACGCCGATCAACAGCGCCACGCCCACGGTGTAGAGCGGCACCGCAAAGCGCATTAGCGTTTGCTGCGGCAAGTTGGCGATGATCCACATCAGCACGAACGACAGCAGGATGTTGCGGACTTGGTCTTCCACCCGGCCCGGCATGTCGATGGCGGCCGAATACAGCGCGACCAATCCCGTGCCGAGCAGCAGGAAGACGATCAGCGCCAGCGGGCCATCGAAGCCGGTGAAGAGCGACTTGATGATGTTGAATATGCGGCGCTTGTCCAGTTTGTCCATGGCGAGATCCTCAAGCGCGAATATCAGGGCGCGGCCGGCTTGGAGGCCGGTTTCTGCGCGGGCTTCGGCGCCGGCTTGTTACCCGGCTTGGCATCCTTCGCACCCTTGGGCGAGGTGGCTGGAGCCGAAGCCGGCGCGGCAGCGTTGCCACGTCCGCGCGGTGGCAGTTCGGGGGCCGGTTGTGCATGCGACAACGCTTGCAGCACCTGGGCGTCCAGCGTGGCCGGGGCGACGGCTTCGGCGCCGGTGCCGGCCTCGCGCAGGGCCGGCACCACCAGGTCAGGCGACAGCGGCGGCGTGCTGCGCGTGGCCCCTGATGCCACCGACGATGCGGCCGGCGCAGAAGCGGCGGCCACAGCACTGGCGGTGGAGGTTCCTACGCCGGAAGCGGCAGCCACCCCGGACGCCGCCTCTGCAGCCACTTGCGGCGTAGCCGTTGCGCTGGCGATGGTGGCCGTCTTGCCAGTCGAGAACACGCTCGGCGTGTCCACCGGCGGTTGCGGCTGAGCTTTCGGCGCGGTGGCAGCCAGTTCGGTGGGCCACTTGCCGGCCAGGTAATAGTCCATGACCGCACGTGCGATTGGCGCGGCCGAGGTGGCACCGAAGCCGGCGTTCTCGACGATCAGCGCCACCGCAATCTTCGGATGATCCGCCGGCGCAAACGCTTCGAACAGTGCGTGATCGCGCTTGTATTCGGGAATTGCGTGGTGGCTGTATTTCTCGTTCTTGCCCAGCGAGAAGGTCTGCGCCGTGCCGGTCTTGCCTGCGGACACATATTGCGCGCCGGCAAACGCCTTGGCAGCCGTACCCGCCTGGTTCACGCCCACCATGGCGCGCTTGATCACGTCGATGTTGGCCTGCTTGAGCGGGATGCGGTAGCTCTCGGTCGGCACCGTCAGATTGCGCGCCTTGGACAGCGAATCCTCCACGGCCTTCACCAAGTGGGGCTTCATCACCACGCCGTTGTTGGCCAGCGTCGACACCGCATGCGCCAACTGCAGGATGGTGAAGCTGTTATAGCCCTGGCCAATACCCAGCGAAATCGTTTCACCGTCGTACCACTTCTGCTGCTCGGGGCGCTTGTAGGCTTTGCGCTTCCAGTCGGTGGACGGGAGGATGCCGGTGCGTTCGCCCTCGATGTCGATGCCCGTGATCTGCCCGAAGCCCAGCGGCTTCATGAAATCGTGGATGGCGTTGACGCCCATGTCGTTGGCGAGGCGGTAGTAATACGTGTCGCACGACACCACGATCGAGCGGAACATGTCGACCCAGCCGTGCCCGCCCGGCGCATCGTCGCGGAAGGTGTGGTTGCCAAGCGTGAATGAACCCGGATCCGCCATGCCCCATTGCGGCGTACGCTTGCCCAGCTCCAGCGCAGCCAGCGCCATAAATGGCTTGTAGGTCGAACCCGGGGGGTACGTGCCGCGCAGCGGCCGGTTCAGCAGCGGCTTGTCGGGCGAATTGTTCAGCTCGCTCCAAGAGGTGCTGTCGATGCCCTCAACGAACATGTTCGGATCGAACGTCGGCTTGGAGACGAACGCGAGGATGTCGCCCGTCTCCGGCTCGATCGCCACGAGGGCGCCGCGTCGGTTGCCGAAGAGCTGCTCGGCCAGCCGCTGCAGGTTGATGTCGAGCGACAGGATCAGATTGTTGCCCGGCGTTGCCTGCGAGGTCGACAGCGTACGGATCGGCCGCCCGCCCGCGCTCACTTCCACCTCTTCGTAGCCGGTCAGGCCGTGCAGCTCGGTCTCGTAGCTCTGTTCAATGCCGACCTTGCCGATGTATTCCGTGCCGCTGTAATTGTTGGAGTCCTTGCGCGGATCGTACGTCACGTTAGGTTGGCTGTTGGCATCGCTCATGTTGTCGATGCGGTCCAGATCGCGTTCAGAGATCCGGCCGATGTAGCCGATCACGTGCGACGCCGATTCGCCCAGCGGGTATTGGCGGAACAGCCGCGCATGCACGTCCACGCCCGGAAAGCGGAAGCGCTGCGCCGAGAACCGCGCGACTTCCTGGTCCGTCAGCTGACTGCGGATCGGCAGGCTTTCGAAGCTGCGCGCATCTTCCATCAGGCGCTTGAAGCGGCGGCGGTCGCGCGGCTGGATATCGACCACCTGGGCAAGCTGGTCGATCGTGTTGTCGAGCGTGTCCTGCAGCTTGGACGGCGTGATCTCCAGCGTGTACGCCGAGTAGTTGCGCGCCAGCACCACGCCGTTGCGGTCCATGATGATGCCGCGATTGGGCTCGATCGGCGCGACCGAGATGCGGTTGTCTTCCGCCTTGGCCGAGTACTGCTCGTGCTTGACCTGCTGCAGCCAGAAGAAGCGCGCCAGCAGTAGCCCGAAACAGACGAGCACGAAGAGGGCGGCCGCCGCCAGCCGCAGGCGGAAGCGCGACAGCTCCTGTTCGACGTTGCGGATTTCGGTCATGCCAGGTGCGGGCGAATAGCGGAGCGCATCAAGTCGGCCGCCTTAGATGGGCCGAGTTTCGTCGACGCTCTCCGGGCGACGCTGCGGCGCCAGCAGGAATGCGTTTGCGAACGGCCACAGCGCGGCTTCGATCAACGGCGGCAGGATGACCTGCCAGTCCGGCAGGTGCGCGCCCATCAGCAGGCGGATGACGATCGGTACGGCGTGAGCCAGCACCAGCAGCGGCAGCACATGCAGCGCCTGCGACAACACCGAGAACCACAGCACGCGCCGGTGAATCGTGATCGCAAAATACGACAGCATCGTGTAGGCCATCGCGTGTTCGCCAAGCAGACGCGCTTCGTGCACGTCCATCAACAGACCCAGCAGGAAGGCCACCACCATGCCCACGCGACGCGGCTGGTGGATGTTCCAGAACACCAGCACGAGTGCCACCAGATCGGGAATCCACTGCATGTGGCCCCACGGCATCAGGTTGAACAGGAAGGCCAGCACGAAGCTGAACGCGATGAAGCCCGGGTTGACCGGGCGCAGCAGGTATTGGGGCGAGTTCATGATCGATGGCCTCGCTTCAGCGTTTTTGCGCTGAATCGGTGTCCAGCGGATTGCCGTCGGCGTCGGTCGGGCGCGGCGGCGGGGTGTTTTCTTCAGCGGCAGGCGTGGGGCCCGGCACATTGGCTTCGGCGGCGGCGCGTGCAGCGCGGTCCTTCTCTGCGCGTGCGTCGCGGGCGGCGTTCTTGCCCTTGGGCGCCGGCGCGGGCGACAGATCGGTCGGCGGTGGGAAGCCCGATTCGTACTTCACGATCAGCAGGTGCCGGTTGCTGCGGATGCCGGCCACCGGCTCGCAGACGACACGCGAGAACGCGGTGTCGGCCTTGCGCTCGATCTGCGAAATACGAGCCACCGGCAGGCCCGCCGGATAGACGCCGTCCAACCCAGACGTGACCAGCAGGTCGCCCTGCTGCAGATCGGCCGAGGCTGCCATGAAGCGAAGATCCAACGCCCCCGGTCGGGCGCCGCCAAAGGCCACGCTGCGCAGGCCGTTGCGCACGACCTCTACGGGAATCGCTTGGTCTTTATCGGTCAGCAGCGTGACTTGCGATTCGAACAGCGACACGCGCGTCACCTGCCCGACCACGCCGCGGTCATCGATGACCGGGTAGCCCGCGCGCACGCCGTCCTTGGAGCCGCGATCGATCACGATGCGCTGCGTATAAGGGTCACGTGCCTCGTAGAGGACTTCCGCCGCCACCGTGGGCACCGCCGCGTGCTGTTTCAGATTGAGCAGCGTACGCAGATTGCGGTTTTCCGCTTCGAGCTGCGAGGCGCGCAGCGATTGCTGAGCCTGGGCAACGGCCGATTCGCGCAAGCTGCGGTTATCAACCGCCAACTTGGTGGACGATTGCGTGTATTCGAGTGCGGCGCGTGCCGTATCGCGCGGGATCAGCACCAGGCGCTCGACGGGGTACAGGATGACCGATACGACTTGCCGGACCACGCCCAGCACGGACATGCGGGCATCGATCACCAGTAACGCAAGCGCAAGCGCGAGCAGAGCGACCAGCCGCGCGGTGGCGGACGGGCCCTGCTTGAAGAGGGGCGGCGGGGAGTAATCCATGACCCGGACGCTTCAAATGGGCACGGCAGACGCGTGACGGTCAACGTCAAGGTCAACGGTCTGCCGGCAACAGATTGGGTGTGGCGCTGGTGCAGTGCCCAAGCCCTTGGCGGGCGGAGCACGGCGCACCGGCGCGAGACGCATCTCAGCGATCCGCGAAGGCGGCTGGCGTGACCACAACGGCAGTCACGAAATCGGCCGCAACAGCGGAACGCGGATCGGCGCGGCGCATGGTCCCGTTATTCGTACGAGAAGATGCTGCCGAGCTTGTCCATGCGCTCCAGCGCCATGCCGGAGCCACGCACCACGCAGGTCAGCGGGTCTTCGGCCACCAGCACCGGCAGGCCGGTTTCTTCGGCCAGCAGGCGGTCGAGGTCGCGCAGCAGCGCGCCGCCACCGGTGAGCATCATGCCGCGCTCGGCAATGTCGGCGCCCAGTTCCGGTGGGGTTTGTTCCAGGGCGATCTTCACCGAAGAGACGATCTGGTTCAGCGGGTCTGTCAGCGCTTCCAGGATTTCGTTGGACGACACCGTGAAGGCGCGCGGAATGCCTTCCGACAGGTTGCGGCCCTTCACTTCCATTTCCCGCACTTCCGAACCCGGGAAGGCCGAGCCGATTTCCTTCTTGATGGCTTCGGCGGTCTGTTCGCCGATCAGCATGCCGTAGTTGCGGCGGATGTAGTTGACGATGGCCTCGTCGAACTTGTCGCCGCCCACGCGCACGCTGCCCTTATAGACCATGCCGCCCAGCGAGATGATGCCCACCTCGGTGGTGCCGCCGCCAATGTCCACCACCATCGAACCCGACGGCTCCGACACCGGCAGGCCGGCGCCAATGGCAGCCGCCATCGGCTCTTCAATCAGGTACACCTGCGATGCCCCGGCGCCCAGCGCCGATTCACGGATGGCGCGGCGTTCGACCTGGGTCGAACCGCACGGCACGCAGATGATGATGCGCGGGCTCGGGCGCAGCAGCTTGGTGTCGTGCACCATCTTGATGAACTGCTTGAGCATCTGCTCGGTGACGGTGAAGTCGGCGATCACGCCGTCTTTCATCGGGCGGATCGCCTCGATATTGCCCGGCACCTTGCCCAGCATCTGCTTGGCTTCCTTACCGACGGCCTGGATGGTCTTCTTGGCGTTCGGGCCACCTTCCTGGCGAATGGCCACCACCGACGGCTCGTCAAGGACGATGCCCTTGTCGCGGACGTAGATCAGGGTGTTGGCGGTGCCGAGGTCGATCGCGAGATCGTTGGAGAAATAGCTGCGCAAAAAGCCGAACATCGAATGAATCCTGTTTTTCGAGTCATGGGCGGCCCAGCAGCAAGATTGCGGCGCAACGGCTGCACCAACGCGCGGACGTCGCAAGGGCATGCCATGCGGTCCGATCCTGCTACTGCGCTCCCGGGAATGTCGCGGGCTCCGTGGTGGTCGACGGTGGGGTGCCGTGGCACTGGCCATCCTGCCGAGGCTGAGCCGCCCGGAGAGGGGGCCCCCAAGGAACCTTTGATTAAGTGTCGCCTGATGCTGACGGTGCGACTGCCGGGAGGTTCCCGGAGTACTTAATCAGAGGGTCCGTGACTGCACGAAGTCGCCTGCTGACTTAGAAATTTAGTCGGCAATCATACCTTATAATTCGGGCACTCTGCGGGTATTCGGCGGGCGTTTGGCGCCAAAATTGCGGCAAATCGGCGCTGTCGGGGCCCAACCTGTGCGCCCCTCGCGCGCAGTAGCCGTCGCTTGTCGTACATTGCCCGCCCGCCGCTGCACTCACTGACCCATTCCGATGGCACTCGAACTTTCCGACGTCAAACGCATCGCCCACCTCGCCCGTATCGAAATCTCCGAAGGCGAGGCCGCGCAGACCCTCACCCAGCTCAACCAGTTTTTCTCCCTGGTCGAGCAGATGCAGGCCGTGGACACCACCGGCATTGAGCCGATGGCCCACCCTATCGAGCAGGTTCAGGCGCAAGCACAGCGTCTGCGCGACGATGCCGTCACCGAGGCTGACCGCCGCGCGGACTACCAGCAATGCGCGCCGGCCACCGAAGCCGGCCTGTACCTCGTGCCCAAGGTGATCGAGTAATCCGCATAAACGGCGCTCCCGCGCCCGTCTTGAGCCCACTCCATTCGACGTCGCCGGCGCTTGCCGGTAGCCCATCCGAACGTATTCGATGACCGCATCCACGATCAAAGCCCTGTCCGCCCAACTCGCCGCCAAGGAGATTTCGGCGGAGGAACTGGCGCGCCATTACCTGTCGCGCATCGAGGCCGGGGCCCACCTCAACGCCTTTACCCACGTCGACGCCGAGGCAACGCTTGCCCAGGCCCGGGCCGCCGACGCGCGCATCGCAGCCGGTAACGCGGCGCCGCTGACCGGCGTGCCGATCGCGCACAAGGACGTGTTCGTCACCCGTGGCTGGCGTGCCACGGCGGGCTCCAAGATGCTCGGCAACTACGTCAGCCCGTTTGACGCCACCGTGGTCGAACGCCTGGGCGCGGCCGGCATGGTGACGCTGGGCAAGACCAACATGGACGAATTCGCGATGGGCTCGTCCAACGAGAACTCGGCGTTCGGCGCGGTCAAGAACCCGTGGAACCTCGAACACGTGCCGGGCGGCTCGTCGGGCGGCTCGGCGGCAGCGGTGGCGGCCGATCTGGCGCCCGCTGCAACCGGAACGGACACCGGCGGCTCGATCCGCCAGCCGGCATCGTTCTCGGGCATTACCGGGATCAAGCCGACGTACGGCCGCGTGTCGCGCTACGGCATGATCGCCTTCGCCTCGTCGCTGGATCAGGGCGGCCCGATGGCGCGCACGGCTGAAGATTGCGCGCTGCTGCTGTCTGCCATGGCGGGCTTTGACCCGCGCGATTCCACGAGTCTGGAACCCGGCCGCGGGGGCGACGTGGAAGACTTCGGCCGCCTGCTCGGCCAGCCGCTGCAAGGCGCCGAGGCTGCGCGCCCGCTGGCCGGCCTGCGCATCGGTCTGCCCAAGGAGTATTTTGGCGAAGGCCTGGCCGACGACGTGCGCACCACCGTGCGCGCTGCGCTGGCCGAGTTGGAAAAGCTCGGCGCCACGCTGGTCGACATCAGCCTGCCGAAGACCGAACTGTCGATCCCGACGTATTACGTGATCGCCCCGGCCGAGGCGTCGTCTAACCTGTCGCGCTTTGACGGCGTGCGTTACGGCCACCGCGCGGCGGAATACCGCGATCTGGCGGACATGTATCGCAAGTCCCGCGCCGAAGGTTTTGGCTGGGAGGTCAAGCGCCGCATCCTGGTGGGCGCCTATGTGCTGTCCCACGGGTATTACGACGCCTATTACCTGCAGGCACAGAAGATCCGCCGCATCATCGCGCAGGATTTCCAGAACGCATTCGCGCAGTGCGACGTGATCATGGGCCCCGTCGCCCCGACCGTTGCCTGGAAGATCGGTGAGAAGAGCGATGATCCGGTGCAGATGTACCTTGAAGACATCTTCACCCTGTCGACCAGCCTGGCAGGCCTGCCAGGCATGAGCGTGCCGGCGGGTTTCGGCGCCAACGGTTTGCCGGTTGGCTTGCAGATCATCGGCAACTATTTTGAAGAGGCACGCATGCTGCAGATTGCGCATGCGTTCCAGCAGGCGACCGACTGGCACAACCGCCAGCCGGCAGCCTGAGGCCCCTTACGACGTACCCGCTCCATGCAGGAGGCACGCATGAACCACCGCATCCGCACTGCACTCTGGCTCGCGCTTGCCGCCGGCCTGCTGGCGGCTTGCGTGCCGATTCCGCTGCCGTCCATTCCCGGCATCAGCCGCCCGTCGAAGCCGCCGCCGATCTCCGACCGCCGTATCGACATCAACGGCTACTGCAACCAGACCGAGGAAGACGGTTTCCGCGAGCAGGCGACGCTCACCGTGGCCGACAACAACGTCAGCGCAATGCAATGGCAGTTGTGGGTCGGCCGGCGCGGTTCGTGCCAGTTCGACCTGTCGACATTCCAGCAAACCAAGCGCCGCCCCAGCATTGAGCTGCGCGAGCGCTACGGCAAGTGCACGCTGATGGTCTGGCAGGACCCACGCCGTGTCACGCTGGCACACGCTAACTGCGAAGCGCATTGCACGCCCGGCATCTACGAAGAAGCCTGGCCGGTGATGTTCGATCCGCAAACGGGCCAGTGCGCCCGGAATGCCCGGTGATGCGTAAATCGCTTCGTGTGTTGGCGGCGCTGGCAAGCGCCTTGGCGCTGCACGCTGCCGCGCAGCCGACGCCAGACGCCGAAGGCGCCTTGCCCGACATGCCGGCTGCGCGTGCGCCATCGTCTGCAGAACTTGGCGTGCAGACGGTGGAGATTCCGCGCGCGTCGATGAAAGACGCCGAGGACGCGCCGCAAACGCTGACCGCCTATTGGGTCGCATCGCCCGTCAAGGCACCTGCGACTGGCGCGCCGGTGGTGATCGCGCTGCACGGCTGCAGCGGCCTCTATACGCAGGCCGGGGCCGATGCCAAGGCGCTGGGCTCGCGGTATCGCGGGTATGCGCAGTGGCTTGGCGCGCGTGGTTACGCGGTGGTGTTTCCCGACAGCTTCGGCCCGCGCGGTAAGCCGCATGGCATCTGCACCGAACGCACCGCCACGCGCGATATCAACGGTGCGGTGCGCCGCGCGGACGTGCTGGCGACGATCCGCTGGGTGGCGGGGCAGCCGGGCGTGGATGCCCGCCGCATCGTTCTGCTGGGTTGGTCCAACGGCGCGCAGGCCGTGCTGGAGGCCGTGGATGCCAGCCGCGCTTGGCCCGCCGATACGCCCGCGATCAATCGCGCGGTGGCGTTCTACCCGGGCTGTGCGTCGGCACAGAAGCGGCCGGACTATCGGCTCAACGCGCCGTTGCTGCTGCTGGCCGGCGGCAACGACGACTGGACGCCGGCCGATCACTGCCAGGCGCTGCAGACGGCCGTTCTGGCGCGGCAGCCGCAGGCGCGTTTTGAGCTGGACATGTTTGGCGGCGCGTATCACGGCTTTGACGGCACGGCTGCAGTCAAGGAGCGCAACGGCATCCCGAAGGGACGTCGCTATGGAACGGTCACCGTCGGTGGCGACCCGGCAGCGCGCGAAGCTGCGTTTGCGAAGCTGGCGGCGTGGCTTGATGCAGCGAACCCCTGAGCGCAGCAACCGAAGAACACCTGAACACTGAATACCTGAGTACCTAGACATTCACACCACAACAATCGACAGGACACACGCAACATGCAATGGGAAGTGGTGATCGGCCTCGAGACGCACACGCAGCTCTCGACGGTCTCGAAGATTTTCTCTGGCGCGTCCACCGCCTTTGGCGCGGCGCCCAACACGCAAGCGGCGCCCGTTGACCTAGCGCTGCCTGGCGTGCTGCCGGTGCTGAACAAGGGTGCCGTCGAGCGCGCCATCGTGTTCGGTCTGGCCATCGGCGCCAAGATCGCGCCCAAGAGCATCTTCGCGCGCAAGAATTACTTCTACCCCGATCTGCCCAAGGGTTACCAGATCAGCCAGTACGAGATTCCGGTGGTGCAGGGCGGCACGCTGACCATCCAGGTGGAAGGCAAGAGCGGCCAGCCCGGTTATGAGAAGACCGTGCAGCTCACGCGCGCCCATCTGGAAGAGGACGCCGGCAAATCGCTGCACGAAGACTTTGCCGGCATGACCGGCATCGACCTGAACCGCGCCGGCACGCCGCTGCTGGAAATCGTCACCGAGCCCGACATGCGCAGCGCGGCCGAAGCGGTGGCCTATGCCAAGGCGCTGCACGCGCTGGTGATGTGGCTGGGCATCTGCGACGGCAACATGCAGGAAGGCAGCTTCCGCTGCGACGCGAACGTGTCGGTGCGCCGGGGCCCGGACGCACCGTTCGGCACGCGCTGCGAAATCAAGAACCTCAACTCGTTCCGCTTCCTGGAAGAGGCGATCAACTACGAAGTGCGCCGCCAGATCGAGCTGATCGAAGACGGCGGCACCGTGGTGCAGGAAACCCGCCTGTACGATCCGGACCGCAAGGAAACGCGCTCGATGCGCAGCAAGGAAGACGCGCAGGATTACCGCTACTTCCCTGATCCCGACCTGCTGCCGCTCGTCATCGGCGATGAGTGGATCGAGCGCGTGCGCGCCACGCTGCCCGAGCTGCCCGCCGCCATGGCTGCCCGCTTCGAGTCGGCCTACGGCCTGCCGAAGTATGACGCCAGCATCCTCACCGCCACCAAGGCGACGGCTGCGTACTTTGAAGCGGTTGTGGCTGATGCCGGCGCTGCGAACGCCAAGGCCGCTGCCAACTGGATCATGGGCGAGGTCGCCTCGAACCTGAACCGCGCCGATCTGGACATCGATGCAGCGCCGGTGTCGCCTGCGCAACTGGCCAAGCTGCTCGCGCGCATTGCCGACGGCACGATCAGCAACAACACCGCCAAGAAAGACGTGTTCCCGGCCATGTGGGCCGGCGAGCACGGCGCCGATGCCGACGCGATCATCGCCGAGAAGGGCCTGAAGCAGATGTCGGATTCAGGCGAGCTGGAGAAGATCATCGACGACGTGCTGGCAGCCAATGCCAAGTCGGTCGAGGAATTCCGCGCCGGCAAGGAGAAGGCCTTCAACGCGCTGGTGGGCCAAGCCATGAAGGCCACGCGCGGTAAGGCCAACCCCGCGCAGGTGAACGATTTGCTGAAGAAAAAACTGGGCGCAGCCTGATGAGCACGATGAACGCACAAGACGTCGCCAACTACCTGCAGGCGCATCCGGCCTTCTTTGAAGAGCACGCCGAGCTGCTGGCCGCCATTCAATTGACGAGCCCGCACAGCCACCGCGCGGTGTCGCTGCAGGAGCGCCAGATGGAAATCCTGCGCGACAAGAACAAGCACCTCGAACTCAAGCTGTCGGACCTGATGCGCCACGGCAACGAGAACGACCGCACGCAGCAGCGCGTGCACGCGTGGACGACGCGGCTGCTGGGCGAGGCTGACACGCATGCGCTGCCGTATGCCGTGCAGGACGGCCTGCGTGAAATCTTCGACGTGCCGGCCGTGGCGCTGCGCGTGTGGCAGGTCGGCGAGGAATTCGCGCACCTGGAAGTCGCGCAGGGCGTGAGCGAGGAAGTGCGCCTGTTTGCGGCCGGCCTGCGTGCGCCGTATTGCGGCGCCAATGCCGGTTTTGAGGCCGCCGGCTGGCTCGATACGTCTGACAGCGGCGAGCCGATCGAATCGCTCGCCATCGTGACGCTGCGCGTGCCCGTGCGGGGCGATGCCGATGCCAGTGCTGCGCCGGCATTCGGCCTGCTGGTGCTCGGCTCGTCGGACGCCCGCCGCTTCCATGACGGCATGGGCACGACTTACCTCGCACAGATCGGCGAGCTGGCCGCTGCCGCGCTCAACCGCCTGCGCGACTGAGCGCAGCCCACCGCATGCCGCAATCTGCATCCACCGATGACCATGGCGCTCAGGCGCCGCATCCGCAGATTGCGGCGTACCTTGACGCGCTGAAATTCGAGCGGCAGCTCTCGCCGCACACGCTGGAGAGCTACACCCGCGAGCTGGCCGTGCTGCAGCGCCTCGGTGCGCAGCACGCCGCCAATGTCGATCTCACGCAACTGCAGTCCCACCATATCCGCCGCATGATGGCGCAGCTGCACGGCGACGGTTTGTCCGGCCGCAGCATTGCGCGGGCGCTGTCGGCGTGGCGCGGCTGGTTCAAATGGATGGCGCTGCGCGATGCCGCCGTCACCGCCAATCCCGTTGATGGCGTACGCGCCCCGAAGAGCCCGAAGCGGCTGCCGAAAGCGTTGTCCGTTGAACAGGCCGTCGCGCTGATGGAGCAGTTGCCTGGCGACGATGCCGAGACCGTCCGCGACCGTGCCGTCAACGAGCTGTTCTATTCGTGCGGGCTGCGGCTCTCCGAGCTGGTCAGCCTCGACATGCGCCACGTGAAGGCCGGCGCGTATGACTCGGCGAGCTGGCTCGATCTGGAGGCGCGGGAGGTGCAGGTGCTCGGCAAGGGCAGCAAGCGGCGCACCGTGCCGGTGGGCACCAAGGCGGCGGAAGCGCTGGCTGCGTGGCTGGCGGTGCGCGCGCAGCTTGCCAAGCCGGACGCAGCACCTGAAGACGCGCACGCGCTGTTTCTCTCGCCGCGCGGCAAGCGGTTGGCGCAGCGGCAGATTCAATTGCGCATGAAGCGCAACGCCATCGCGGCGGGCGTGCCGGCGGATGTGCATCCGCACGTGCTGCGGCATTCGTTTGCCACGCACATGCTGCAGTCATCGGGCGACTTGCGCGCGGTGCAGGAACTGCTCGGCCACGCCAGCATCGCCAGCACGCAGGTTTATACTTCGCTCGATTTTCAGCACCTGGCCAAGATCTACGATCAGGCGCATCCCCGCGCGAAGAAGAAGTAGCGCTGCCCGCTTTCTCGGGCGAACCATCCCAGTCGTATGCAAACCCTGATTCTGAAGCCCGGCAAGGAGCGCTCGCTGCTGCGCCGGCACCCGTGGATTTTCGCCAACGCCATCGATCGCGTGGAGGGCAAGCCGGCCTCCGGCGCGACGGTCATCGTGCGCGCGCATAACGGCCAGTTTCTGGCGCGCGCCGCGTTCAGCCCCGTCTCGCAGATTCGCGCCCGCGTGTGGTCGTTCGACGAGTCGGAGCCCGTCGACCACGCGTTCTTCAAGCGCCGCATTGCCGCCGCCGTGGCGTACCGGCGCGCGTGGGTGCACGACACCGACGCCGTGCGCCTCGTCATGGGCGAAGCCGACGGCCTGCCCGGCTTGATCGTCGACCAGTACGGCACCGGTGAGACTGGTCAGCTCGTCTGCCAGTTCAGCGCCGCTGGCGCCGAGCACTGGAAGCAGGCGATCGTCGCCGCGCTCATCAAAGAGACGGGTTGCCCCAACGTCTACGAACGGTCGGACGTGAGCGTGCGCGAGCGCGAAGGCCTGGAGCAGATGACCGGCGTGCTGGCCGGCGCCGAGCCGCCCGTCGATCTGTCCGCCACCGAGCACGGCGTGCGTTATTACGTGGACGTGCGCGAAGGCCACAAGACCGGCTTCTACGTGGACCAGCGCGACAACCGCGCGCTCGTCGGCGCCTTGGCGCGCGATCGCGATGTGCTGAACTGCTTCTGCTATACCGGCGGGTTTTCACTGGCGGCGCTCAAGGGCGGGGCGCGCTCGGTGGTGTCGATCGACTCGTCGGGCGAGGCGCTGGCGGTGGCTGAGCGCAACGTCACGCTCAACGGCTTCGATCCGGCGCGCGCCGAATGGCTGGACGCGGACGTCTTCAAGTCGCTGCGCAACTTCCGCGCGGAAGGCCGCCAGTTCGACCTGATCGTGCTGGATCCGCCCAAGTTTGCAGCCTCGGCGCAGCAGGTCGATCGCGCGGCCCGGGCGTACAAGGAGATCAACTTGGTCGGCATGCAGTTGCTGCGCCCGGGCGGTCTGCTGTTCACGTATTCGTGCTCGGGCGCCATCGACGCAGACCTGTTCCAGAAGATCGTCGCGGGTGCGGCGGCCGATGCCAAGGTGACGGCGCGCATCCAGCGCCGGCTGGCGGGCGGCGTCGACCACCCGCTGCTGACGAGCTTCCCGGAAGGCGAATACCTCAAGGGGCTGCTGCTCCAGATCGGCTAGCAATTTGTCGCAATTTTTGGCTTGTCCCGGCAAGCCTCCATTGCGAAGATGCGGTCCTTCGTCTTCCGCATCACGTGCATGGCTTCCAATGCTGCCCACCATGCGACGGGCTGGGCGGCAGGTCTGATTGCCGCCACCGCCGTCGCGCAGGCTTCCCATACGTCTCTCGAACATCTCGGCAGCATCCTGGCGTTTTGCGCGGCGGTTGCCGGCAGCACCGCGCCTGACTGGATGGAGGTCGCGTGGTGGACGCGTGCTCGCCGCTTGTGGATCACGCACCGCACTGCCACGCACTGGGGCATTGGCTGGGTGGCGGTGCTTGTTCTGTCATATCAGACGCTGGGCCACGGCCATCTGTGGGCGCCGTTGCTGTTCGGCTTCGCTTGCGGCGGGCTGATGCACCTGTTGGCGGACTGGCCCAATCCGCTGGGCGTGCCCTGGATCTGGGGGCGCCATTCCCTGAACTTGTGGAAGAGCGGTCGCTGCGATCTGATCGTGGTGATCCTGGCGTGGGCTGCGGCGTGCTGGCTGGTGCGGCCGCTGTGGGCGGCGACGGCAACGCGGGTGGTTGGATGGCTCGCCCACCAAGCGCGATGAGCCCAGCGTCTCGGCATTGTCTGATGGAAGCCGGGTCTGCGAACGACTAAGTTGGAACCGCCGGACGCCACGCGTCCGTATCCAACTTCGTTTGCGCAACGCTTGCGCAAACGCCCTCACCGGGAGTCGTCGATGACACTGGATGTGACGCGCCAAGACCCTCGCTACAACACGCTCAAACATGGCTTCAACCTGCGCTGGCCCTCGACGGATGCGCAGGCCGCCAGCCGCATCGCTCTCATAGAAAAGCCCGACGATGTGGCGGCCGCCGTGCAGCGCATCATCAACGCGGGCCAGCGCCCGACCGTGCGCAGCGGCGGGCATTGCTATGAGGATTTCGTCTCCAACAATCCGGACGGTACGATCGTCGATCTGAGCTTGCTCGCCACACCCGAGGTGCACGCCGACGGCACGGTGCGCATTCCGGCCGGTACGCAGAACTGGAACGGCTACCTGGAGCTGTACAAGCGCCACAACGTGACGCTGCCCGGCGGCTCGTGCTACTCGGTGGGCGCAGGCGGGCATATTTGCGGCGGCGGTTATGGACTGCTCTCGCGGCTGCAAGGGCTGACGGTGGATTGGCTCTCGGCCGTGGACATCGTCACCGTGGACAAGACTGGCAAGGCGGCTGCCCGCACGGTGGATGCAGCGCACGATCCGGATTTGTTCCGAGCGTGTCGCGGCGCTGGCGGCGGCAACTTCGGCGTCGTTACGAGCTACACGTTCGCCAAGCTGCCGGCGGCACCGCAGGAAGTGGCGCTCGCCACCGTGGCCTTTGACTGGGCCACCATGACGCCGCAGCGCTTTGCCGAACTGCTGCGCATCTACGGCGAATACTGGGAGACGCGCGGCAAGGATCCGGACACGTGGGGCATGTTCTCGCTGCTCAAACTCACGCACAAATCGTCGGGGCAAATCGTGCTGCTCACGCAGTTCTGCAACCCTGATGGCACGTGTCGCGATCTCTCCGTCCTCAATGATTTTCTGAGCCGCTTCCAGGCCTGCGCGCCGACGCCGGTCAAGGGGCGCCCGCCCGGCTACGGCCCCGCGCACAAGCAGGGTGTGGGGCAACTGCTCTGCTCCAAGCCGCACACCATCGTGCAATACGACTGGCTGACGGCCACGCAGTATCTGAACGGCTCGGGAGCCAATCAGCGCGGCAAGTACAAATCGGCCTACATGAAGCGCGGCTTCACGGCGCGGGAGGCGCAGCGCATCTACGCCCACCTCACGCGGACGATGCCGGGCGTCGACCTGAGCCAGTCGCTGCTGCAGGTCGATTCGTACGGCGGCGCCGTCAACAAGGCCGAGCGCATTGGCGACACCGCCGTGCCGCAGCGGGCGTCGATCATGAAGCTGCAGTACCAGACGTACTGGACGTCCGCCGCCGACGATGCCGGCCACCTGCGCTGGATCAGCGATTTCTACCGCGACGTCTACGGCGCGCCCGACGTGCCCGCGCCGCACAGCGGCACGCCATACCCCGGCGACCGGTACGAGGGCTGCTACATCAATTACCCCGACGTCGACATGCTCGCCTACCCGTTCTGGCCGCAGCTTTACTACGGCAGCGGCGACCTGTACGCGTTTCTGCAGGACGTGAAGCGCCGGTATGATCCGAACAACATCTTCCACCACGCCATGTCCGTGCGTGTTTGATGGAGCCATCCAATGACCAATCGTCTTCGTCGAACTTTCATGCAGTGGACCGGTAGCTTGCCTTTGCTGGGCGCTCTTCCCAAAACCGTCATGGCCCAGGCGGGCGAGCAATCCGCCGCGTCGGGCGCGCAGCCCGCAGGCAATGCACGCCCTCCCCGCTTCGCCTATGTCGGCACTTACACGTTCAATGCGCCGGGCGGCACCGCCGGTGGCCCCGCCGCCCGCGGCATCTATGTGCTGGCACCGCGCGGCGATGCATGGACGCAGGTGCAGGTCGTCGAAAGCGCCAATCCGTCGTTCCTCGCTGTGCACCCGAATCAGCGATTCCTGTACGCCATCAACGAACTTGAGGTGTATGAAGGTCGGCCGAACGGCAGCGCCGAGGCCTATGCGATCGACGCGCGCGACGGCAAGCTGACGCTGCTGAACCGCCAGCCGCTATCACTGTCGGGCACGAACCCCGCACACGTGGTCGTGTCGCCGGACGGCAAGCACCTGTGCGTGTCGATCTACAGCGGCGGCGCGTACAACCTCCTGCCGATCGGCGAGGACGGCAAGCTCGGCACCGTCTCCGGCATCTTCAAGGACACCGGCTCCGGCCCCCGCCCCGAACAGGAAGCGCCGCACGCGCACATGATGCTGTTCGACACCACCGGCCAGCACGTGATCGGCACCGACCTGGGCACCGATCGCATCAACGTATTTGCCATCGAGGGCGGCAAGCTAGCCCCGCGGGATCGCGCGCAGCTCAAGCCCGGCAGCGGCCCGCGCCACCTGACGCTGCATCCGCAAGGCAAGCTGCTCTACGTCATCAATGAACTCGAGGGCTCAGTCGCCTGCCACGGCTACGACCCCGCCACCGGCCACGTGCAGGAGGAGCGCCAACGCATCTCTACCACCCCTGCCGACTACACCGGCCAGAAGAGCGGCGCCGAACTGCTGATGCATCCGTCGGGGCGCTTCCTCTACGCCAGCAACCGGAAGCTCAAGTCCGACCACCCGCTGGCCGACAGCGTGGCCGCATTCAGCATTGACGCCTCTGGCAAGCTTGCGCCGCTTCAGTACTGGAGCGAAAGTGTGCACTTCCCGCGCGCGATGACGATGGCGCCCGACGGCAGCTATGTCTACGTGCTCAACCAGAAGGGCGACACCCTCCTGCGGCTGCGCATCGACGGACAAACCGGCAAGCTGGACCAGCCCGTGGTGGTGGCGAAGGTGCCGACGCCCGTGTGTCTGGTGTTCGCGGCATAAGCGGTAGCGAAGCGCGAAAAGAAATCCCGGGGCGGCGCAAGGCCGCCCAATTGCAACTCAATTGCAGCAACCCGCGCCACGTGGGACAATCCCGCGCATGAACAGCCGGCCCCCGCGCGACGATCTCGCCACTCCGCAATCCCATTCGCCTGAAGAGGCTGCCCGCGCACGCCTGCGTGGCCTGGGTAGCCGCGTGACCGAGCCCCGCGTGCGCGTGCTTGCCGTGCTGATGCAGGGCGCCGATCCGCTCTCGCACCAAGCCGTGTGTGACGCACTGCCCGACGATTCGGGCATCGACCGTGTGACGGTCTACCGCGTGCTCGACTGGCTCGTGGCAGGCGGCATCGTCCACAAGACGGCGGGGGCGGATCGTGTCTTCCGCTTCAGCCTTGCCGAGCACGACGCCGCGCGCGAAGCGGCGCACCGCTCGCACAGCCATTTCCACTGCACGCAATGTGGGCGCGACTTCTGCCTGGAGGGCGCCGAGCCGCCGGCCATGCCGAAGGCCGGCCTGCCCGCCGGCTTCGCGGCCGACCATGCTGAACTCACCATCAAGGGCGCTTGCGCGGATTGCGCGCATCTGGCGGCCCATCACAAGACAGGAAACGCACCATGTCCAAAATGATCCCGGTCACCATCCTGACGGGCTTTCTCGGCAGCGGTAAGACGACGCTGCTCAAGCGCATCCTGACCGAACAGCACGGCATGAAGATCGCCGTGATCGAAAACGAGTTCGGCGAAGAGAACATCGACAACGACATCCTCGTGCAGGACGGCAACGAGCAGATCGTGCAAATGAGCAACGGCTGCATCTGCTGCACCATCCGCGGCGATCTGGTGAAGGGGTTGTCCGACCTGCTCACGCGCCGTGACAACGGCCAGATCCAATTTGATCGCGTGGTCATCGAAACCACCGGCGTTGCGAACCCCGGCCCCGTTGCCCAGACGTTCTTCATGGACGACGAGATCGCCAGCCGCTACCTGCTGGATGCCGTCATCACGCTGGTCGATGCCAAGCATGGCAACATGCAGCTCGACAAGCAGGAAGAAGCGCAGCGCCAAGTGGGCTTTGCCGATGCCATCTTCATCACCAAGAGCGATCTGGTGTCCGCCGACGATGTGGACGCACTGCGCCACCGCCTGCTGCATATGAACCCGCGCGCCCCGATCCGCACCGCCAATTTTGGTGAGGCGCCGATCGACACGATTTTCGACCTGCGCGGCTTCAATCTGAACGCCAAGCTGGAGATCGATCCCGACTTCCTGCGCGAAGACGATCATGACCATCACCACGAGCATGATCACGACCACGCTTGCTCGGCCGACTGCGACCACGATCACGATCATGGCCATCAACATGGCCACGGTCACCACCATCACCACGGCCATGCGCACCACACGGACCGCATCGCCTCGTTCGTCTTCCGCAGCGAACGGCCGTTCAATTACACCAAGCTGGAGGAATTTCTCTCCGGCGTGCTGAATATCTACGGCGAGAAGCTGCTGCGCTACAAAGGCGTGCTGTATATGGAAGGCGTCGACCGCAAGGTCGTGTTTCAGGGCGTGCACCAGCTCATGGGCAGCGACGTGGGGGGCAAATGGGACGGCGAGACCCCTTCTAACCGCATGGTGTTCATCGGTGTGGACCTGCCGCGCGAAACGATTCTGAAAGGATTGGAGAACTGCCTGGCCTGATTCCGGCGCTTTTTCCCTCCTTTTGGGTGGCCCCGCCGCGCGGTTTCAGGCAGAATCCGGGCCGGATTTTGTGTCCGTGTTTCTCCGATAGTTCGGTTAATATCGTTCAGCTACAATAGGTCGATTTAGAAGCACGTCGTCCGAAGCACGTCCGATAGGAGAGCAGGCGATGGTGACTAAGACCAAGGAAGGACGCGGCGCCAACGGCGGTGCCGGGCGGTCCGAAACGGAGTCGGCAGCAGCCCAGGCTGCGCCAGCCACCCGAAAAAAAGCGGCAGGGGGCGCCGCTGCGGGAGAGGCAAAAGGAGGCGCGCGGGGCGGCAAGTCCGCCGCAAGCCAGAATGAGTCCGGCGCATCCCCGCGCAAGGACGACGCGACAGCCGAGACGGCGCGCGACTTACCAGGATCATCTGCAGCAACCATGAGCAGCAAGAAACTACTCACCGAAGCCGAAATCCTGAAGATGAGCGACAAGGATTACATGAACGAGGCGCAGCTCGCCTTCTTCAAGGACCGGCTTGTAAAAATGCGCGATGAAATTCTCGCGAACGCCAACCAGACCACCGAGCACCTGCGTGAGACGGTGATCGTGCCGGACCCGGCTGACCGTGCCACCATCGAAGAGGAGCACGCGCTGGAGCTGCGCACGCGCGATCGTGAGCGCAAGCTGCTCAAGAAGGTCGAACAGTCGATTGCGCGCATCGATGCCAACGACTACGGCTACTGCGACGAGACTGGCGAGCCGATCGGCATTCCGCGTCTGCTTGCTCGCCCGACGGCCACGCTGACGCTGGAGGCGCAAGAGCGCCGCGAAAAGCGCCAGAAGTTGATGGGTGACTGACGCAAGCGTCGCATTTGTCTGACGCATTCATTTGATTTGGCAGCCCGGTAACTCACCGGGCTGTTTGCTTTGTTTGGCCACGAACCGAGGCCGCTGATCATGTCCCGTCCGCTTCCCGTTACCGTGCTGTCCGGCTTTCTGGGCGCCGGCAAGACCACGCTGCTCAACCACGTGCTCGCCAACCGCGAGGGCAAGCGCGTGGCCGTGATCGTCAACGACCTGTCGGACGTCAACATCGACGCGCAGCTCGTGGGCGATGGTACGGCCACCAGTGCGCAGCTTTCGCGCACCGACGAACGCATGGTGGAGCTGTCCAACGGCTGCATTTGCTGCACGCTGCGCGAAGACCTGCTCGACGAGATCGCGCGCCTAGCCCGTGAAGACCGCTTCGACTATCTGCTGATCGAATCAACCGGTGTGGCCGAGCCGCTGCCGATTGCCGAGACGTTCACGTTCGAAGACGCTGAAGGCGAGGTGCTGTCCGACCTTGCGCGCCTCGACACGATGGTCACCGTGGTCGATGCCCAGCACTTCCTGGTCGATTACGATGCCGCCGATTTTCTGGCCGACCGCGGCCAGGCGCGTGATGAAGACGACGACCGCACCGTCGTCGACTTGCTGATCGAACAGGTCGAGTTTTGCGACGTGATTGTGCTCAACAAGATCGACCTCGTGAGCGATGCCGAGCGCGAGCGCCTGGCCAGCATCCTGCACTCGCTGAACCCGCGCGCGCGCATCGTGCCGGCGTCCTTTGGCAAGGTGCCGCTGGACGAGATCCTCAACACGCATCGGTTCGATTTCGACGCCGCGTCGGCCGCGCCTGCGTGGCTTGCCGAGCTGCGCGGCGAACATGTGCCGGAGACGGAAGCGCTCGGCATCCGCAGCTTCGTCTATCGCCGCCGCGTGCCGTTCCATCCGCAGCGCCTGTGGGACCTGATGCACACCGAATGGCTGCGCGAACACGGTCGCGTGCTGCGCTCGAAGGGTTATTTCTGGCTGGCCTCACGCATGGACACGGCGGGCAGCTGGGGCCAGGCTGGCGGCGTGATGCGTCACGGCGGTGCCGGCGCGTGGTGGGCAGCGGTGGATGAAGCCGAATGGCCTGACGAGGAAGAAGCCCGCGCAGACATTTCCGAGAAGATGCACGACAACGGTGCGCCCGCGCGCTGGGGCGATCGTCGCCAGGAATTGGTCTTCATCGGTACCGATCTGGATGAAGCCGCGCTCACTGCGCAGCTCGATGCCTGCCTTCTGACCGATGCCGAGATGGCTGCCGGACCCGAAGCATGGGTCGCGCTGGCCGATCCCTTCCCCGCCTGGGCCTACGACGACCACGACGACACGGAGTGGGACGACGACCACGATCACCAACACGGTGACGACTGCGACTGCGGGCACCATCACTGAGCGCGCAGACCCCCTGCTTCATCGACGTTGACACCGGCGTCGTCCGGTCCCGACAATCCCCGAACGTTTTGCTTTCGTCATAAACCACGGGGAGTCGTCATGTCGGTCCTGCGTCTGCTGCGCGCCGCGAACCTGGTCGCTGCGCTGTCTTTTGCCACGACGCTCTCGGCGCTCACGCCGATTGCGGCGCATGCCCAGCCGGCATCCACGTTGGTGATTGGGCTGTCGAGCGACATCACTTCGCTCGATCCGCACTTCCACAACGTCACGCCCAATTCGAACGTGGCCGAGCATATGTTCGAGGCGCTGATCGCCAAGGACGAGAAGATGCGTCTCAAGCCGGGCCTCGCCACGTCATGGAAGGCTCTGAGCGATACGGTATGGGAGATCAAGCTGCGCCCTGGCGTGCATTTCCATGACGGCAGCGAATTCACCTCGGCCGACGTCGTCTATTCGCTGGCGCGCCCGGCCACCATCAAGAACAGCCCATCGCCGTTCACGATCTACACGCGTGGCTTCAAGGACGTGACGGCGGTCGACAAGCTGACCGTGCGCATCACCACGAACGGGCCATACCCGCTGGTGCCGAACGATTTGTCGACCGTCTACATGGTGTCGAAGAAGGCCGTCGAAAAAGCCGGCGCGGACGATTTCAACAACGGCCGCGCCATGATCGGCACCGGGCCGTACAAGTTCGTCTCCTTCAACCGCGGCGATCGCGTGGAACTCACGCGCTTTGACGGCTACTGGGGCAAGAAGCCGCAATGGCAGCACGTGACGCTGCGCATCCTGACGGCCGACGCGCCGCGCGTGGCGGCGCTCCTGGCGGGCGACGTGCAGGTCATCGAGAACGTGCCGAGCTCGGACATCAAGAAGCTGTCGACCAACCCGGCGGTGACGGTGTTCAAGATGCCGGTGTTCCGCATGATGTATCTGCACATGGATTCGAACCGCGACGTGTCGCCGTTCGTCACCGACAAGGCCGGTAAGCCGCTGCCGAAGAACCCGCTCAAGGATGCACGCGTGCGCGAGGCGATCTCGCTGGCGATCTCGCGCCAAGCCATCGTCGATCGCGTAATGGAAGGCGCTGCCGAGCCCACTGGCCAACTCGTCAACAGCGCGCTGTTCGGCCACGTCCCGGGCCTGAAGGCACCCGTGGCAGACCCGGCCGCAGCGAAGAAACTGCTCGCCCAGGCCGGCTACCCCGATGGCTTTGCCATCACGCTGCATGCCACCAACAACCGCTATCCGAACGATGACCGCGTCGCACAGGTGATCGCTTCGATGCTTTCGCGGGTGGGCATTGCCACCAGGGTCGAGACGCTGCCGTCAGCGTCGTTCTTCACGCGGGCGAACAAGCTGGACTTTTCGTTTCTGCAGGCTGGCTGGGGCGCGGATACCGGCGAAGCCAGTTCGAGCCTGAAGGCGCTGCTGGCCACCTATGATCCGGGGCGTGGTTGGGGCGCGTCCAATCGCGGACGCTATTCAAATCCAGCGCTTGACGCCAAGCTGGCCGAAGCCCTGCAGACCTTGGACGACAGCAAGCGCGAGAGGCTGCTGCAGGAAGCCACGGAAATCGGCATGCGCGATTACGGCGTGATTCCGCTCTACTTCAATATCAACGTGTGGGCGGCCCGCAAGGGCTACACGGTGATACCGCGTCTGGATGAGCGCACCTACGCGTTCGATGTGACGCAGTGAGGCGTAAGGCAACGCCAAAAAGCGATTTTCGGCGCACAAAAAGTGTGCGCTGTGACGGAAATCAGGCTTGAAATCCTCGGGGCTGGCGTCAAGTATGAAGTTCTTTGGCCGGCCCGCTGGGGGCCGCGCCAAGCCGGACCCCTAGGAACAAGCGCATGGAACAGTATCACGGCACCACCATCGTCAGCGTGCGGCGCGGCAACCAAGTCGCGCTCGGCGGCGACGGCCAGGTCACGCTGGGCAATATCGTGATGAAAGGCTCGGCTCGCAAAGTGCGCGCCATCTACGATGGCAAGGTGCTGGTTGGCTTTGCAGGCGCCACTGCTGACGCCTTCTCCCTGCTGGATCGTTTTGAGGCCAAGTTGCAGAAGCATCAGGGCAACCTGCTGCGCTCCGCTGTCGACCTGGCCAAGGACTGGCGCACCGATCGCGCCCTGCGCCACCTTGAGGCGATGCTGATCGTCGCAGACCGCGAAGCCACGCTTGTCATCACCGGCAACGGCGATGTGCTCGACCCGGAAGGCGGTATCGCTGCCATCGGCTCGGGCGGCTCGTATGCACAATCGGCCGCCAAGGCGCTCATGGAGAACACCGACCTCGCTCCGCGCGATGTGGTGGAAAAATCGCTGCGCATCGCTGGCGAACTCTGCATTTATACCAACACCAATTTCGTGATCGAGACGCTCGAATAATCGAACGCCTTCATCGACAGGATTCCCATGTCTGAAACCATGACGCCGTCAGAAATCGTCTCCGAACTCGACAAGCACATCATCGGCCAGCACAAGGCCAAGAAGGCTGTGGCCGTGGCGCTGCGCAACCGTTGGCGCCGCCAGCAGGTGGGAGACCCGCTGCGCCAGGAAATCACGCCCAAGAACATCCTGATGATCGGCCCGACCGGCGTGGGTAAGACCGAGATCGCCCGGCGCCTGGCCAAGCTGGCCGACGCACCGTTCATCAAGATCGAGGCGACCAAGTTCACCGAGGTGGGCTACGTCGGCCGCGATGTCGACACCATCGTGCGCGATCTGGCCGAGATGGCCGTCAAGCAGACGCGCGAATCCGAGATGAAGAAGGTGCGCGCCAAGGCCGAAGATGCGGCCGAAGATCGCATTCTCGACGTCCTGATCCCTCCGCCGCGCGACATCGGCTTTGCGCAGCCGGAAGAGAAGGATTCGACCGCGCGCCAGACCTTCCGCAAGAAGCTGCGCGAAGGCCAGCTCGACGACAAGGAAATCGAACTGGAAGTGTCGGCCGGCACGCCGAGCATGGACATCATGGGCCCGCCCGGCATGGAAGACATGACCGAGCAGATCCGCTCGATGTTCGCGGGCCTGGGTCAGGGCAAGAAGAACCGTCGCAAGATGAAGGTGAAGGAAGCCTTCAAGCTGTTGATCGACGAAGAGGCCGCGAAGCTCGTGAACGAAGATGAGCTGAAGCAGAAAGCGGTGGCCAACGTTGAGCAAAACGGCATCGTGTTCCTGGACGAGATCGACAAGATCGCCAGCCGCAGCGAATACGGCGGCGGCGAGGTGTCGCGCCAGGGCGTGCAGCGCGACTTGCTGCCGTTGGTGGAAGGTACGACCGTCAACACCAAGTACGGGATGATCAAGACCGATCACATCCTGTTTATTGCGTCAGGCGCGTTCCATCTGTCCAAGCCGAGCGACCTGATTCCTGAATTGCAAGGCCGCTTCCCGATTCGCGTGGAGCTGGATTCGCTGTCAGTGGAGGATTTCCGCGCGATTCTCACGCAGACCGACGCGAGCCTCACCAAGCAATATCAGGCACTCCTGAAGACGGAGGGTGTCGATCTTGTGTTTGCCGAAGACGGTATCCGCCGCTTGGCCGAGATCGCATGCTCGGTCAACGAAAAGGTCGAGAACATCGGCGCACGCCGTCTGTACACGGTGATGGAGCGGCTGCTTGAAGATCTGTCGTTCCACGCACACAAATCGTCCGGCGAGACCGTGACCATCGACGCTGCGTACGTCGACGAGCGCTTGAACGAGCTGTCTGGTAACGAAGATCTGTCGCGCTACGTGCTGTAAGCGTGTAAGCAACGCATTCCATATGTCCTGCGGGCCGCATCGGAGACGATGCGGCCCGTTTTGTTTGGGCACCCGCCAAGCCAAGCCTGGCAAGGATTTGCTCAGAATCGTGCGTGGTCAGGTCCGTTATCTGCTGAAGAAGGTGGTGCCGCACAGACAATGCGCGCCGCGCACCTGGCGTGCGCGATTCCAACCACGACAAGGAGAGAAGCGTATGAAACCGATCCAACGCCTGGCCCTGTGTTGCGTGCTTGCCTGCGCCCCGTTGGGCATCGCCCACGCCCAGCTCACGCCCGCGCCAACCGGCCCCGCCGGTGCCTCAGCACCGAACGATGCCAAGCGCGCCGCTTACGACAGTGCCGTCAAGCAAGCCGATGCCAATTACAAAGCCGCCAAGGACAAGTGCGATGCGATGAAGGGCAATGACCACGACGTCTGCCGTGCGCAGGCCAAGGGCGATTACAACGTTGCCAAGGCCAATGCGATGGTGGAGCGCGATGGCACTGAGGCCGCCCGCAACCGCGCCGCCAAGGAAAAGGCCGAAGCCGACTACGACGTCGCCAAGACGAAGTGCGATGCCATGAAGGGCAACGAGAAGGACACCTGCGTAAAGGACGCCAAGGCCGCCTACACGCGTGCCAAGGGTGGCGAAGAGGTGAGCCACGCCAAGGCCACAGGCAATGCCAAGGATGTCAGCGAAGCGCGCCGCGACGCCGTCAAGGACACCAACGACGCCAATTACAAGGCCGCGAAGGAGCGCTGCGACGCCATGTCCGGCGATGCCAAGACGAAGTGCCAGAACGACGTCGCCGCCAAGTTCAAGAAGTAAGCCGTACGGAAGTGCCTACACGGGCGGCCTGCGGGTCGCCCCTGCTTTGTCTCAATCTCACAATCGCAACGGAGGACGTATGAACTGGGACCAGATCGAAGGTAAATGGGATCAGGCTAAGGGCAAGGTCAAGGAGAAGTGGGGCCAACTCACCGACGATGACCTGACCGTGATCCGCGGCAAGCGCGACCAGCTCGCCGGCAAGATCCAGGAACGCTACGGCTACACGAAGGAACGCGCCGAAGACGAGCTCAAGGCGTGGGAGCGCGATACCCGTTGGTGATGCGGCGCTGATGTGGCGTCACGCGGCCGGTGTCTATTTGGCGACCGGCCGCTTGCCCAGCTTGCGCTGCAGCGTGCGCCGGTGCATGTTGAGCGCCCGTGCGGTGGCGGAGATGTTGCCGCCGTGCTCGGCCAGCACGCGCTGGATGTGCTCCCACTCCAGTCGTGCGACCGACAGGGGCGCGGGGTTTTCCATCGTCTGCTCCGCCACGGCTTCAGACACGCCAACCTGCAGCGCCAGCAGAATCGAATCGACGTTGGCCGGCTTGGCCAAGTATTCGTCAGCTCCCAGCTTGACCGCCTGCACGGCGGTGGCAATGCTCGCGTAGCCCGTGAGAATCAGCATGCGCGCGTCGGGCAGCGCCTGGCGCAATGGGGCTATCCAGTGCAGGCCCGAATCCGTGCCGCCATGGGGCATCAGGCCCTTGTCGCTCGCGGCCAAGTGCAGATCGACAGTCACATACGAAAAGCGTGTCTGGCGTGCGAGGGCCAACGCTTCCCCCCCCGTGTGCGCGATCTGCGGAGCAAAGCCGCGACGCGTGAGTGCGCGCGCCAGCGTCTGCGCAAAGACGTCGTCGTCATCGAGGATCAGAAAGGGGGCGGGCTGCTGCATGGTGTTCTCCGGGGCCGTACGTGCGCGGGGCTGCGTCAGGCCGTCTCGTTATGTGAAGAGGGTGGGCGCGCCAATGATGGGGGCGGCCGCGTGTTCCATCGGACCGCCAATCGGCAGTCGGAGTTCGGCAATGGCGCCTTGCGGCGGGTTCGGACGGAGCACCACGGTACCACCCAGGCGGCGCGCAGTGGTGGAGGCAAGATACAGCCCGATGCCGTGCCCCCCGTGCCGGCTTGGCACCGGTGTGCGGCCCAGCGAGGTTCGCAGGTCTTCCGGCAAACCCAACCCCGTATCAACGATGGACAGCACGATCTGCGGCGGCATATCGCGGAGGATGTCCGGGTTGGCGTCGATCTTGGCCGTCAGCAGCAGCGGCACCAGATCGCGCCCGGCGTGCTGCTGGCTGCGAGCTGCGTTGTCCAGCAGGATGGTAAGGATCTGGCCGACGCTCACTGCATCCAATTCGACCGCCTGTGCCGCCGGCGACGTCTCCGTGTGCAGGCGAATGTCCGGATGCCGCAGCTGCCACGTCTGCGTGAAATCGGGCAACCATTGGCCGAGTGGCTCGGGCGCGCCGTCGTTGGGTTTGCGTTGCAGACGCGCGAGAGCGGCGCGGCACAGTTCAAGTTGCTGCTCGATGGCGCGCAGGTCTTCGCGGTACGGGCCGAGCGGGGAATCGGGCTGCTTTGCGTCGTGCTGCAGTTCGCCGGCGATGACGGCCACGGTAGACAGCGGCGTACCCATCTCGTGCGCCACGCTCGCGCCTTGCGACATCAGGGCTTCGATGCGTTGCTCGCGCAGCAGTCGCTCGCGCGCTTCGGTCAATTGCGCTTCGCTCTCGCGCAAAGCGGCAGACAGCCGCGCCGTAAAGCCGGCGATCATCGCGCTGCTGGCCACGAAATCGATCCACATGCCGGCCAGGTGATACGCCACCGCATCGGCCTGGTTCGCCAGCTTCAGCGGGATGTAGTTGCCGAGCATCATGCTGTAGGCGGCCAGCGCATACAGCGTCAGGCCGACCACGTGTGCGATCGGCAGCATGGCCGCCGCAATCGCCAGCGCCGGCAGATAGAACGAGACAAACGGGTTGGTCGCGCCACCCGTGAAATACAGCAGGGCGGACAGCGCGGTCAGGTCCACCAGCAATTGAACGGTGATCTCGATATGCTGCACGGGCCGGTTGCGCCGCACCCGCCATCCGGTGAGCAGGTTAAACAGCGCATGCAGGCCCATCACGCTCAGCAGCGGCACCACCGGCAGTTGCACGCCAAATACCAGCGGCGCGAGCAGCATCAGGACCAGTTGGGTGGCCAGCAGGCTCCATCGCAGCCAGAAGAGGCGGCGTAGACTGGAAGCGTCCAGCAGTGGCGCGGCAAGAGACAGGGTGGAAAGCATGGTGGACAAGTGTAAACGTGCGCACCGCGCGGTTCTCCGTGCGGCGATGCGTCAATCAGCCGCACAATTGTGCACCCAACCTATCTCCCCACAGACGCTGTGCTTTAATGCGCAGCACGTTTGTCCCCGACAGGAGCCCTTGATGATGACGTCCCGATCGATCCGTTCTTCCGCTTGCCTGGCTGTGCTTACTGCTGGCCTGCTCGCAAGCGCCGCCGCTTTCGCACAGGTCACGGTGCAGGATGCCTGGGTGCGCGGCACGGTGCCGGGCCAGACATCCAGCGGCGCGTTCATGACGCTGCAATCGGCCGACGGTGCCAAGGTGGTGGGCGTGTCGACGCCCGTGGCCGGCACGGCCGAGATCCACGAGATGAAGATGGAGGGCGACGTGATGCGCATGCGCGCGATGCCCTCGCTGGATCTGCCCAAGGGCCAGACGGTGCAGCTCAAGCCGGGCGGCTACCACGTGATGTTGATGAACCTGAAACAACCGCTGGTGAAGGACACCACCGTGCCGCTCACGCTCAAGGTGGAGCTGGCCGACAAGCGCGTCGTCGAGCAGAAGGTCGAGGCCCGCGTGCGCGACCTGACCGCCGGCAACATGCCCGCCATGAACCACGGCGGCGAACACAAACATTGATGGCTTGCGGCGAGTGTCGCTTCAAGCCACGCAAGGAAGCATTCCCATGGCTAACAAGACACTGGGCACTCGCCAGAAACTGACGTTCCGCATCGAACCCTCAACGAAGGCCGGCACTGCGCGCCCGCGCAACTTTCTCGTGCCGCTCGCCCGCGGCCGCAAGGCCGGCGCCCACACTGAAGGCGGCCACGCTGAACGCCAGCGCGGCCGGGCCGACGTCCGCCGCGCACTGCGCACGCTGGACGACGACAGCAAAGACAAAGACTGATCAGTTGGCTTCAGACGCTGCCCGCGCCTGCGCAATCGCTTCGCGCAGACAACGCTGGCAGCGGCAGCTCTGCCCGGGGCGACGTGCGCTGGCCGGCAGCGTTTCTTGGGACATGCACCAGCACGTCGCGTCGGGCTGCGTGCCGTCGCCGATGGCGCCGCAGCGCAAGTCCGCGCCGCACATCGCACATACGGTGTTGGCAGCCGGCGCAGTCACGCGGGGTTGCTCCTGTCGTCGTCTTGCCCGAGCTTGTGCATCGCTTGGCGCAAAAATCCCATCTGATGCGAGAACCGCGTACACGCATCGCAGGCAAACAGATGCACGCGCAGGCGTAGCCGCTCGCCTGTGGACAAGTCGCGGTCCATCTTCGACACCAGCATGCGGTGGGCTTCTTTGCAGGTGGGCAGTCCCCAGCGGTTCGGCATGGTCGTTCTCTGTGATGCGGCTTAGGTGCGCTTACGGGCGATTCAGGCAGCGGCAGGCTGATTGCCGAACCAGTGCAGGTCAAGGCACTCGCGCAGGCGCATGCGGGCGCGATAAAGCAGTGCCCAGGCATTGGTCGCGGTGATCTGCAATTCCTGACAGATTTCGTCGGTTTCCAGCTCCAGCCACTCGCGCATCATGAAGACGCGGCCCACCCGCGGCGGCAGTCGATCAACGCACATTTGCAGCACGTCGAAGAACTCGCGCCGTGACAGCGCGGCATCGGGGTCGCCCCAGTCGGACGGCGGGCGGGTGTAGTGGCCATCGGCGGCGAAGAGGCTGTCGAAGACGGCCTCGTCGGAACGCATGCCGGCTTCGTCGGATTCACCGCCCGCAAGCAGCGAGACGCGCACTTCGCGCCGCCCAGAGCGGATCGCGTCGATGATCTTGTGCTTGAGTATGCCGATCACGTACGTCTTGAGGGAGGCGTTGCCGGCAAAACGCTCCGGGTGTTCGAGCACCGCCAGGATGGTGTCGGCCACCGTGTCTTCAGCCAGGGCCGAGTCACGCAATTGCAGTTGCGCAAAGCGCAGCAGGTGAGGGCGCAGCGCGTCGAGTTGGTCGGGTGCGATGGCCATGTTTCCCCAGGGTGTTCTTTCGTGGCAACGGTATGGCAGGCACGCAAGGTGCGCCACCAGACCGTAGCGCCTTTTCTTGTAAAATCGCGCCTGCCGAAAATGGGCTGCTTCGTTTTTGTAGCACGCGACATTCGGCGCTCCATCATACCCGCCCAACCGGATGTCACCGTCATGACCGCTTCTGCTGCCCCCGACCCTGCTGGCCTCGCCCCCGAACTCGCGCACGTTGCGCCGGCGTTGAAGGCTGAAATTCTCGCGCAGGCCCTGCCTTACATTCGCAAGTTCCACGGCAAGACCATCGTCATCAAGTACGGCGGCAACGCCATGACGGAGGAAAAGCTCAAGCACGGCTTCGCGCGCGACGTGATCCTGCTCAAGCTGGTCGGCATGAACCCGGTGGTGGTGCACGGCGGCGGTCCGCAAATCGACGAAGCGTTGAAGAAGGTCGGCAAGCAAGGCACCTTCATCCAGGGCATGCGCGTGACCGACGAAGAGACCATGGAAGTGGTCGAGTGGGTGCTCGGCGGTGAAGTCCAGCAGGACATCGTCATGCTGATCAACCAATACGGCGGCCAGGCCGTCGGTCTGACCGGCAAGGACGGCGGCCTGATCCGCGCCAAGAAACTGAAGATGCCGGACCGCGAGCGCCCGGGCGAGTTTATCGACATCGGTTTCGTGGGCGATATCGAGACGATCAACCCGGCCGTGGTCAAGGCGCTGCAGGACGACGCGTTCATTCCGGTCATTTCGCCCATCGGCTTCTCTGACGAAGGCCAGGCTTACAACATCAACGCGGACGTCGTGGCTGGCAAGATGGCCGAGATTCTGAAGGCTGAGAAACTGGTCATGATGACCAACATTCCGGGCGTGATGGACAAACAGGGCAACCTGCTGACCGACCTGTCGGCACGCGAGATCGACGAGCTGTTTGCCGACGGCACGATCTCGGGCGGCATGCTGCCGAAGATTTCGTCGGCGCTGGATGCTGCCAAGAGCGGTGTGAACTCGGTGCACATCGTCGATGGCCGTATCGAGCACTCGCTGCTGCTGGAAATCCTGACCGAACAGGCGTTCGGCACGATGATCCGCTCGCACTGATGCGAACCACTCGGGCGGTGCGGGTGCGCCATGCTGCGCGCGCCTTCCCGCGCGAGGTGCCGGCGGGCTCCCCGCCCGCCCGGCAGCCGGTCTGGCTGTTCGACCTCGACAACACCCTCCACCACGCATCGCACGCGATCTTTCCGCAGATCAACCGGCTGATGACCGCGTACGTGGCGCGCGTGCTCGGCACGGACGACGCCACCGCCAGCCAGGTGCGCGTGGATTATTGGCGCCGCTATGGCGCCACGATTCTGGGCATGGTCCGCCATCACGGCGTCGACCCCGCTGATTTCCTTGCCGAGGCCCACCGCTTTGAAGACCTTCGCGCCATGGTGCGCGCGGAGCGCGGCCTCGCCCAACTGCTGCGTGCCCTGCCGGGGCGCAAGATTTTGCTGACTAACGCGCCGGCCGCATACGCGCGCGAGGTGCTGCGGCTCATTGGCCTGAAACGCGCGTTCCTGCGCGAAATTGCCGTCGAACACATGTGGGTGCACCGGCGCTTGCGCCCGAAACCTGACCCGCTGATGCTGCGCCGGTTGCTGGCGCGCGAACGCATTGCGCCATCGCGCGCCATCCTCGTCGAAGACACGCTTTCTCACCTCAAACGCTATCGGCGCCTCGGGATCGGCACGGTATGGGTAACGGGCTATCTGCGGCGCGTGCCGCCCGGCGTGCTGCCAACCTCCGCTGCCGACGCATTGCATCCAATGCAAGCGTCAGCGATTGGCGCGCGTGCAAATTCACCACATCAACCGGCTGCCACACCGATTTTGTTCGCCAACCGGCCCGGCTATGTGAGCGTGAAAGTAAAATCGGTGCTTCAACTAAAACGAAGGCTTGTTCGACGCGGCTAGGCAGTGGTAACTCCGCGCTCGGAACGGGAGAGGGGCCAGGAAGTCATGAGCAACGCGCAAACGGAGTTTCCGACCGCCGAGCCGGTCGCGGACGTCGCCATAGAAGCACCGCCGGTACGCAAACGCCCCCGCCCGGGCGAGCGCCGCGTGCAGATTCTGCAGACGCTTGCCGGCATGCTCGAGCATCCGCGTGGTGAAAAGATCACAACCGCGGGCTTGGCTGCACGGCTGGATGTCTCCGAAGCGGCGCTGTATCGCCACTTCGCCAGCAAGGCGCAGATGTTTGAAGGGCTGATCGAATTCATCGAGCAGACCGTCTTTGGCCTCATCAACCAGATCACCTTGCGTGAGGAACACGGCCTGCGCCAGGCGCATGCCATCGCGCACATGCTGCTGTCGTTTGCCGACAAGAATCCGGGCATGACACGCGTGTTGGTGGGCGACGCGCTGGTCGGCGAAGACGAGCGCCTGCCCGAGCGCATGGCGCAGTGCCTGGATCGCATTGAGGCGTCGCTCAAGCAGAGTCTGCGCATGGCGGTCACGCAGGGTGCCTGGCCGGCGGATGCCGACATCGCTTCGCGTGCCAACTTGGTCGTATGTGCGGTGCTGGGACGCTGGCATCGGTACGCCAAGAGCGGCTTCCGGAAGTCTCCGGTGGAAGGTGCGGATGCGCAGTTGCGGGTGCTGTTGGCCTGATCGTGCTTCGTCCCAAGTAAAAGCCCCGCGATGCGGGGCTTTTTTGTTGCGTGCAGCGTTGGTCAGCCAATGGTGCGTACCGCTTCCGCCAGCGTATGAAATCGCGCCGCAATCTGCTCCGTTTCCACGTGGCCATAGCCAAGCAGCAGCCCCGGCAGGCGGCGCGCATCGTCCTGGTAATAACGTGAGAGAGGCCGGGTGACGACGTCATTGGCGAGTGCCAGATTAGCAACAGCCACATCGTTGGTGCCGGCCGGCAAGCCCAGCACGAGATGCAGGCCCGACGCGCCGTCATGCACGGGCAGTGCGTCGCCAAACTCGTGGGCGATGGACGCCAGCAACGTCTCGCGCCGTTCCGCATACACCCCACGCATGCGCCGGATGTGAGAGACGAAATGCCCCTCTGCAATGAAATCTGCCAGCACGGCCTGCGTGAGAATCTGGCCGCCGCGGAACATCTCCGACAGCCCCGTCGTAAACGCATCGGCCAGCGCGGGCGGCACGACCAGATAACCGATCCGCAAACTGGGGAACAGCACTTTCGAGAACGTGCCCATGTAGAGCACGCGCCCGCCTTCATCCAGCCCTTGCAGTGAGGGCAGCGGGCGGCTGCCGTAGCGGAATTCGCTGTCGTAGTCGTCTTCGACGATCCATGCATCGGTGGCGTGGGCCGTAGCCAGCAGCGCGCGGCGTCGCGCGAGGCTCATCACCGAGCCGAGCGGATATTGGTGCGAGGGCGAGACCACCATGAGCTTCGGCGGCTTGCTGCGCTGACGCCCGCGTGTGGGGATGTCGAAGCGCATGCCTTCGTCGTCCACCGGCAGGGGCACGGTGCGCACGCCCGCAGCGGTGAGTACGCTGCGCACGCCCCAGTAGCCGGGGTCTTCGATCCATGCGCTGTCGCCGGCGTCGCACAGCAGTTGGGCGATGAGCTGGAGCGACGGGTGAATGCCTGCAGTGATGATGATTTGCTCGGGCTCGCACCGCACGCCACGCGCGGTGCGCAGGTAATCGGCCAGCGCGGTGCGCAGCGGCAGGTAGCCGGCGCCAACGGGATACGTCAGCAGCGCGGGTGAAGGCTTGCGCAGCAGCCGGTTGTGCAAGCGCGACCAGATGCGCGCCGGAAACATCCGCACCTCCGGCACGCCCGGCATGAAGGCGCCCCATTGGCGCGAGCTGGCACCTGCATCGCGCACCAGCGCACGGCCGCGCATGGAGAGCATCGGCGCGGACGGCGTGGCCGCTTCAGTGATCGGCGCGGGCGCCACTGCGGCAACCGCTGCAGCCGGTGCGGGGGCGGCGTCCAGCCGGTCTGGCGCGGTATCGGCGACGAAGGTGCCGCTGCCCACGCCCGCCGACACATAGCCTTCCACGCCGAGTTGCTCATAGACGTGGATGACCGTGTTGCGCGCAATGCCCAGCTCGGTAGCCAACTGTCGCGATGACGGCAGGCGCGTGCCCGGCTGCAGCTCGTCGCGCAGGATGCCTTCCTGCAACACGCGGTACAGGCGACGGTGGTCGGGCTCGCCGCCCGGCTCTGCACGGTCGAAGCGGCGTTGCAGGTAGTCGACCAGCATGCTGGCGCGGTGGGTGGGTGAGTGGTCGGCCATGGTGCGCGATGGAACCAAAGTGGTTCTAAAAGAAAAACCTGATTGGGTCTTATTGTACAGAGCCAATAGGAACACACTGGCTCGCATCGTCTCTTTCTTGACCCAACGCACACGACCGCCATGAACGCCCGAGACCCGCAACAGAACGCCCAATGGAATGCCCGCCGTCTGGCCGCCACGCCGCGCGGCGTTGGTGTGATGACCGACCGCTACGCCGAGCGCGCCGAGAACGCCCTGTTCTGGGACGTCGAAGGCCGCCGCTACATCGACTTCGCAGCCGGCATTGCCGTGGTCAACACGGGCCATCGCCACCCTCGTCTGGTGCAGGCCGTGCGCGAGCAGCTGGATCACTTCACGCACACTGCTTTCCAGATCGTGCCGTACGGTTCGTACGTCGAGCTGGCCGAGCGTCTGAACGCGATCACGCCAGGCTCGCACGCCAAGAAGACCGCTTTCTTCACCACCGGCGCCGAGGCTGTGGAAAACGCCATCAAGATCGCACGGGCGCACACGGGCCGCCCGGGGGTGATCGCACTCACGGGCGCGTTCCACGGCCGTACGTTCATGGGCATGTCGCTGACGGGCAAGGTGGTGCCGTACAAGACGGGCTTCGGGCCGTTCCCGGGCAGCATCTATCACGTGCCGGCGCCTGTCGCACTGCATGGCGTGAGCACGCAGGATGCGCTTGACGCCATCCAGCGCCTGTTCAAGGCTGATATCGATCCGCGCCAAGTGGCAGCCATCATCTTCGAGCCGGTGCAGGGCGAGGGCGGCTTCTACCAGATGCCCGCCGATTTCGTACGCGCCGTGCGTGCGCTCTGTGACGAACACGGCATCGTGATGATCGCCGACGAAGTGCAAACCGGCTTTGCCCGCACCGGCAAGCTGTTTGCCATGGAGCACACCGGCGTGCTGCCGGACATCACGACGATGGCCAAGGGCCTGGCCGGCGGCCTGCCGCTGTCGGCCGTCACGGGCCGTGCAGAGATCATGGACGCGCCGGCTCCGGGCGGGCTCGGTGGCACCTATGCGGGCAACCCGCTGGCGGTGGCATCCGCACATGCGGTGCTCGACATCATCGCCGACGAGAAACTCTGCGAGCGTTCCGCCGCGCTGGGCGCACGGCTGGTTGACGCACTGAACGCTGCCAAGGCCAAACAGCCGCGCATCGCCGAAGTGCGTGGCGTGGGCGCGATGGTTGCTGTCGAATTCAATACGCCGGACGGCAAGCCGGACGCCGATTTCACCAAGCTCGTGCAGCAGCGCGCGCTCGAAGCCGGCCTGCTCCTCCTGTCGTGCGGCGTGTACGGCAACGTGATCCGCTTCCTGTTCCCGCTCACGATTGAAGACGCGGTGTTTGAAGAGGGCCTTGCCATCCTGCAACGCGCACTGGAGGGCTGACATCATGACCCGCACCGATTTGCCTAGCGCGCCGGTTACCCCGCCGATCGCACTGAAAGACCCTGGCCTGTGGCGCACGCAGGCGTTTCTCGCTGGCACCTGGGCCGATGCCGATGACGGCGCCACACGCGACGTGACCGATCCGGCCACCGGCCGCAAGATCGGCACCGTGCCCGGCATGGGCACCGCCGAAACGCGCCGCGCCATCGATGCCGCGCAGGTTGCGCAACGCGCCTGGCGCAAGGTGAGCGCACGCGATCGCGCCAAGGTCCTGCGCAAGCTGGCCGATTTGATGATGGAGCACCAGCAGGATCTCGCCGCCATCCTCACAGCCGAGCAAGGCAAGCCGCTGCCGGAAGCCGCCGGCGAAATTGCCTACGCCGCGTCGTTCATAGAATGGTTTGCGGAAGAAGCACGCCGCATTTATGGCGACACGATTCCTTCGCCGCAGGGCGATCGCCGCATCGTCGTGCAGAAGGAGCCGATCGGCGTGAGCGCGGCCATCACGCCATGGAATTTTCCCATCGCGATGATGACGCGCAAGGTCGGCCCGGCGCTGGCGGCCGGTTGCTCGATGGTCGTGAAGCCTGCGCTGGAAACGCCCTACTCTGCGCTCGCATTTGCCGAGCTGGCCGTGCGCGCTGGCGTGCCGGCGGGCCTGCTGTCCATCGTCACGGGCGATTCGCAGGCGATTGGCGGCGAGCTGACGTCCAACCCGATTGTGCGCAAGCTCAGCTTCACGGGCTCCACGGCGGTCGGTCGCTTGCTGATGCGCCAGTGCGCCGACGACATCAAGAAGCTGTCGCTCGAACTGGGCGGCAACGCGCCGTTCATCGTGTTTGACGATGCCGACGTCGATGCGGCCGTGGAAGGCGCGATGATCGCCAAGTACCGCAACGCAGGCCAGACCTGCGTGTGCGCGAACCGCTTCTACGTGCAACGCGGCATCTACGACACGTTTGCTGCCAAGCTGGCTGATGCGGTGCGTGCGCTGCGCGTGGGCAACGGCACGGAGCCCGGCGTGCAGCAGGGCCCGCTGATCCACATGCGCGCGATGGACAAGGTGCAACAGCATCTGGACGACGCCGTACGCCATGGCGCCCGCGTCCTGGTGGGCGGCAAGCCGCATGCGTTGTCCGCACAGGGCGGTGCGTTTTTCGAGCCCACCGTCGTCGTCGATGCGAAGCCTGGCATGCTGCTCGCGCATGAAGAAACGTTCGGCCCGCTGGCTGCGCTCATTCCCTTCGACACGGAAGAGGAAGCTGTGGCCGCCGCCAACGACACCGAGTTCGGCCTCGCTGCGTATTTCTACACACGCGATCTGGGCCGCGCCTGGCGTGTTTCGGATGCGCTGGAGTCCGGCATGGTTGGCGTCAATACGGGGCTGATCTCGACGGCGGAGGCGCCGTTTGGCGGCGTCAAGCAATCGGGGCTCGGCCGCGAAGGCTCGAAATACGGCATCGACGAATACCTGGAGATCAAGTACATCAACATGGCCGGCCTTTGACCAACGTATGACGGAGGATCGGACGTATCACGATGCGGTGATGCGTCCGCCGCAGCTTGCTCTATAATCACCTTCCTCTGGCGCGCCGATTTGACGACTGGCTTGCGGGCGCGCGGGAGTTCAGATATCCACGGATGTGGCCCTGGGCTCTCATTACAAATGCGGCTAAAGAGGTTCGGTCAGAGCGGGGGCGGTAAAAGCAAGCGCCCCACGTGCGCCACATGAGAACCCGATTGGTTGCGTGAACAGCGTTGCCGGTCGGGTTTTTTCTTTGGTGCCATGACAGACATCCAGGCTGACCCCGCGGTCACCGCAGCCGATGCGGCGCAGGCCGATACCTCCTCTCCGAAGGCACATCAGGGCAAACCGGCCAACGCCATCGGCCTGGTCGTGCCCGAGCGCATGCACTTTGCCGAGCCGCTGCAACTGCGCAACGGCTCGCAGATCAGCGGCTACGACCTGATGGTCGAAACCTACGGCACGCTCAATGCCGACCGTTCCAACGCTGTGCTCATCTGCCACGCGCTCAACGCTTCGCACCACGTGGCCGGCGTGCACGCCGAGGGCGAAGTCGGCTGGTGGGACAACATGGTCGGCCCCGGTAAGCCGGTCGACACCAACCGCTTCTTCGTCATCGGGGTGAACAACCTGGGTTCGTGTTTCGGCTCGACCGGCCCCATGAGCCCGCATCCGGAAACTGGCCTGCCTTATGGCGCACGCTTTCCCGTGGTGACGGTGGAAGACTGGGTGAACGCCCAGGCGCGCGTGGCCGATCGTTTCGGTATCCAGCAGTTTGCGGCGGTGATGGGCGGCAGTCTCGGCGGCATGCAGGCGCTGGCCTGGAGCCTGATGTATCCGGACCGGCTGCGGCATTGCGTGGTGGTGGCGTCCACGCCCAAGCTGTCGGCGCAGAACATCGCTTTCAACGAGGTGGCGCGCAGCGCGATTCTGTCTGACCCCGATTTTCACGGCGGCGATTACTACGCGCACAACGTCAAGCCCAAGCGCGGGCTGCGCGTGGCCCGGATGATCGGCCACATCACGTATCTGTCGGATGAAGACATGGCCGCGAAATTCGGCCGCGAACTGAAGGCGCAAGACATCCGTTTCTCGTTCGACGTCGAGTTCCAGGTCGAGAGCTATCTGCGCTACCAGGGCGACAAGTTTGCCGAGTACTTCGATGCGAACACGTATCTGCTCATCACGCGCGCGCTTGATTACTTCGACCCCGCGCTGGCTTACGGTGGCAATCTGACCAAGGCCGTCGCGCATACCAAGGCGAGCTACCTCGTCGTCAGCTTCATGACCGACTGGCGATTCGCCCCTTCGCGCAGCCGCGAGCTGGTCAAGGCGCTGCTCGACAACAAGCATCCCGTCACCTACGGCGAGATCGACGCGCCGCACGGTCACGACGCTTTCCTTCTCGAAGACGCGCGCTACCACGCGCTGGTCCGCGCCTATTACGAACGCATCGCGCAGGAGATCGGCGCATGACAACGCAAACGCTGAACCCCGCTGCGCCGTCCGCGGTGCCGAACATCCTGACCGACCGCGCGGACTTTCGTGCCATCGCCCGCTGGATCGAGCCGCGCTCCACCGTGCTCGACCTTGGCTGCGGCGACGGCAGCCTGTTGCGCGTGCTGCAGGATGAGCTCGACGTGCTGGCCTACGGCATCGAGATCGACGACGCGGGCGTGCTGGCCTCCGCGAAAAAGGGCGTGCACGTGATCCAGCAAAACATGGAAGGCGGCTTGGCGCTGTTCGAAGACAAGAGCTTCGATACGGTCATTCTTTCGCAAACGCTGCAGACTATCCACAACACGGCGCAGGTGCTGCGCGAGATGCTGCGCGTCGGCCGCGAGTGCATTGTGTCGTTCCCGAATTTCGGCTACTGGCCGCATCGGCTGTCGATCTTCCGCGGGCGCATGCCGGTGTCCAAGTCGCTGCCGTACGAGTGGTACAACACGCCCAACGTGCGCGTGCTGACCATTCGCGACTTTGAAGCGCTGGCGCCCAAGGTGGGGCTGGTGATTCTCGATCGCGTTGTGCTGCACGAAGGCAGCGTGGTGCGCTGGGGAGCCAACTGGCGTGGCAGCGTGGCCGTGTACCGGGTGCGCGCGGGCTGATTGCCTCGGCAGCCGCAGGCGCCTCTGGTGTGCTGGTTTGTGCGCACCCGCACGTAGCAGGTTGGCGCGTTACACTGGGCCATCTTCCGGTGAGGAGCGCGCGATGAGCAGACAGATCCGGCGCAGAAGTCCGCGCATGCTGCAGGCGGTGTTGGCGGTGGTGATGAGTACGGCGATGTCGTTGACAGCCGCTGCAACGTCACCTGCCGACACACAGGGCGATGCCGCCGCCCTCACCCAGATCGCCATCGCGCATTACGAGAAGAACGATTTCGGCCACGCCCTCGACGAGTTTGCCGAGGCTGCACAGCGCGGCAACCGGCTCGCGCAATTTAACTACGCGATGATGCTGATGCGCGGCGAAGGCACCGTCGCCCGCCCAGAAGAGGCGGTCAAGTGGCTGCGCCGTGCCGCCGACAACCAGATGACCCACGCGCAGTTTGCCTATGGCGAATTGTTTGAGCGCGGCGAGCTGGTACCGCGCTCCCTGGAAGAAGCCAACAAGTGGTACGAGCGCGCCGCGGCGGGCGGGCATGTCGAGGCACAGCGTGCGCTGGCCACCAACTACTTCACCGGGCGCGGTTTGCCGCGTGACTACGGGCGTGCGTTCAACTGGTACAAGAAGGCGGCCGAGGGGGGCGATGGGCCTTCGCAGTACATCGTCGGCAGCTATTACGAGCGTGGCGAGCCCGGCGTAGTGCCTCAGGATGTTGAGCTGGCCAAGAAATGGTACGGCCGGGCGGCTGCGCAAGGGGATGTCGGGGCGCTCGGCAAGCTGCGCGAGCTGGTGGAGAAAACCTACCGCGCCAAGCACGGCGACCCGCCCACAACGGCACGCCAGTCCATGTAGCGCTCCCAAGAAAAAACCGCCGGGCATGGCTGCATGCACCGGCGGTTTTGCTTTGGAGCGTGTTCAACCGTTGATCAACAGCAACGGCCGACGCGCCCCGCGTAGCGCGCGTCCTGGCGTTCTCGGAAGAAGTCTTCGTACGTCATGACGGCCTGGCCCGGATGGGTCTCCTGCATGTGGCGCACGTAGGTGTCGTAGTCCGGCACGCCAACCATCAGGCGCAGCGTCTGGCCCAGGTAGCGGCCGAAGTTTTCGAGTTCTTCGCGCATGCCCGTGCTCATGCGCCCAGCGCTTCGTACGGCGTTTCGTTGGCGGTCGGGCGGCTCGCCGCGCGCGCCTTGAGTACCGTGCGCAGGCCATACCAGGCGATGCTCACCACCACGAGAATGAACAGGCCGCACAGGAATGCGTCGATGCGGTCGTTCAGCACCACCTGCTGCATTTGCGCCATCGACTTGGCCGGGGCGAGCAGCTTGCCCTCGGCAATCGCGCTGGCGTACTTGTTGGCGTGGGCCAGGAAGCCGATCTTCGGGTCCGGATCGAACAGCTTCTGCCAGCCGGCGGTGAGCGTGCAGATCAGCAGCCAGATGGTCGGCAGCAGCGTCACCCACACGTAGCGGTCGCGCTTCATCTTGACGAGAACGCAGGTGCCCAGTGTCAGCGCAATCGCGGCGAGCATCTGGTTGGAGATGCCGAACAGCGGCCACAGCGTATTGATGCCACCCAGCGGATCGACCACGCCCTGGTACAGGAAGTAACCCCATAGCGCGACGGTCGCGGCCGTGGCAATGAGGTTGGCGACGAGCGAATCCGTGCGCTTCAGTGCCGGCACAAAGGTGCCGAGCAGATCCTGCAGCATGAAGCGCCCGGCGCGCGTACCTGCATCCACGGCCGTGAGGATGAACAGCGCCTCGAAGAGAATCGCAAAGTGGTACCAGAAGGCCATCATGGCCTGGCCGCCCACCACTTGGTGCAGGATGTGCGCCATGCCCACGGCCAGCGTCGGTGCGCCGCCTGCGCGGGCGAGGATGGTGTTCTCGCCGACGTCCTTGGCGGTCTGAATCAGCACGTCAGGGGTGATGACGAAGCCCCAGGTGGAGAGCGTGTGTGCCACCGTATCCGGCGTCGCGCCCACCAGCGCTGCCGGGCTGTTCATCGCGAAGTACACACCCGGGTCGATGACCGAAGCGGCCACCAGCGCCATGATGGCGACGAACGATTCCATCAGCATCGCGCCGTAGCCGATGAAGCGCGCTTGGCGTTCGTTCTCCAGCAACTTGGGCGTGGTGCCCGACGAGATGAGCGAGTGGAAGCCCGACACCGCGCCGCATGCAATCGTGATGAACAGGAAGGGGAACATGTTGCCCGACCACACCGGACCACCGCCGCCTGCGAACTGCGTGAGCGAGGGCATCTGCATCTGCGGCGCGACGATCAAAATGCCGATGGCCAGTGCCATGATCGTGCCGATCTTCAGGAACGTAGACAGGTAATCGCGCGGGGCCAGCAGCAGCCACACCGGCAACACCGAGGCGACAAAGCCGTAGCCGATCAGCATCCACGTGAGGGCCTTGCCGTCGAACGTGAACAGCGGCGCGAGGGCAGCATTTTCGTGCACCGCCTGACCGCCGATGATGGCCAGCATCAGCAGCACGAAGCCGATGATGGAGATCTCGCCGATGCGGCCCGGACGGATGTACCGTACGTACACGCCCATGAACAGCGCGATGGGAATCGTCGCGGCGACCGTGAAGGTGCCCCACGGCGAGCCGACCAGCGCCTTCACCACGATCAGCGCCAGCACGGCCAGGATGATGATCATGATGAGGAACGCGCCAAACAGCGCGATCACGCCGGGCACCGTGCCCATCTCACTCTTCACCAGGTCGCCCAGCGAGCGGCCGTCGCGGCGCGTGGAGATGAACAGCACGATGAAATCCTGTACCGCACCGGCAAACACCACGCCGGCCAAGATCCAGAGCATGCCGGGCAAATAGCCCATCTGCGCGGCCAGCACGGGGCCGACCAGCGGGCCAGCGCCGGCAATGGCCGCAAAGTGGTGGCCGAACAGCACGTGCTTGTTGGTGGGAACGTAGTCGAGCCCGTCGTTGTAGCGCCAAGCGGGCGTCTTGCGGGTGCCGTCCAGGCCGAGCACCTTGTCGGCAATGAAGCGGCTGTAATAGCGATACGCGATCAGGTAGATGCATACGGCGGCCACCACCACCCAGAGCGCGCTGACTGCCTCGCCGCGCGCAAGCGCAACGGTGGCAAAGGCAGACGCGCCAAGAATGGCGACGACCAGCCAGATCAGGTGTTGCCTGACGAAGCTCATGTCGGTCTCCTCGAACCTTGGTCGAAGTTATTTGCTGAACGCGGGATGTGGGTTCATCCCTGCAGTAAGTCCTGCCCCGTGACAGGGGCGTGTAGTATTTGCCAGCCTCACCCCGCGCCACAAGCGGAGGACTACGCAGCACGCGTCCGTAGTTCTACGCAGGGCCCCACACCCGATCGAGACCGCGTCGTCATCTTGCAGTGCAGCAAAGCGCCGCGTTTTTGCCATGAAGCTCCGCCAGAAGATCCTGCTGCTCGCCGTCGCACCGCTGACCATCGCCATGTTGGCGATCATGTTGACCGTGCGGCATCAGTCGATTGCGCTGGCGCGGCACGAGCGACAGTTGGTGGAATCGGCGTACCTGCAGGCCAAGGAAACCGAGCTGCGGTCTTACGTCAAGCTTGCGCAGAGTGCCATCGCGCCGTTGCTTGCGTCCGGCCAAAGTGGCGACCCTGCCAAGGACGAAGCCACGCGCGACGAAGCCATGCGCACCCTCGCCCGCCTCGACTTCGGCACCGATGGCTACTTTTTCCTCTACGACTTGCGTGGCCGCAACCTGATGCACCCGCGCCAGCCCGAACTTGTCGGGCGCGATCTGTGGGACCTGACGGACTCGGGCGGCCAGCCGACCATCCAGAAACTGGTGGCTGCCGCGCAGGCCGGTGGCGGGTTCGTGCGCTATATGTGGGACAAGCCATCCACGCACCAGAGCGTGCCCAAGCTCGGTTATGTCGAGCCGATTCCGCAGTGGGGCTGGATGGTCGGCACTGGTTTGTATCTGGACGACATCGAGCAGACTCTGCGAGAGATTGACCAACGCGCGCAGGCCAACATCGATCAGACGCTGGCGTGGGTGGTCGGCATTGCCGCGATCAGCATCCTGCTGGTGGCGGGCAGCGGTTTGGCGCTGAACGTGAGCGATCACCGCCAGGCCGACGCCAAGCTGCGCCAACTCGCGCAGCAAGTGGTGAAGTCTCAGGAAGACGAGCGCGCGCGTGTTTCGCGCGAGTTGCACGACGGCATCAGCCAGGTGCTGGTGTCGACCAAGCTGCTGCTCGAAACCGCGCATGGTCATCTTGAGGCGTCGGCTGCATCGCCGCCGTCGATCGAACGGGCGGACAGCATGTTGCGCCGCGCGCTTGATCGGCTGAACGGCGCGCTGGGCGAGGTGCGGCGCGTGTCGCACAACCTGCGCCCTGCGCTGCTGGATGATCTCGGTTTGGCGGCTGCGCTGGAGCTGCTCGTGCGAGAAACGCGTGAGGCGCACGAAGACAGCCAGCCGGGGTTCGCGATTGCGCTCGAAGTGGTCGGCCCGCCCGTGCAGTTACCGGACGCGTGCAACACCGCGCTGTTCCGCATTGCGCAGGAGGCTGTCTCGAACATCGAGCGCCACGCCACGCAAGCCACGCGCATCGGCGTATTGCTTGAAAACGATCTGGATGCCGTGCGCTTATCCGTTCGCGACAACGGCCCCGGCTTTGATGTGGAATCTGTGCAGGTGGACCCGCAACGCGGCATCGGCTTGCGCAACATGCGCGAACGCATGGCCGCGCTGGGCGGCACCTGTACCATCGCTTCGGGCCCGCACGGCACGGAGGTGTGTGCTGTGCTCCCGCATGTCGTCATTGCTCAACTGGCTTCCGCTCCCTCTTCTCCCCTCGTATGAACATGCGACCCGCCGCGCCCGTCAAACTGCTCCTCGTCGACGATCACCCGCTCGTGCGCGATGGCGTGCGCATGCGGCTCGAAGCCGTGCCGCATTTCGAGGTAGTGGGGGAAGCCGGTGACGCCGATGCTGCCCTGCAGGCCGCGCGCACCTTGTCACCCGATCTGGCGCTGATGGACATCGGCATGCGCGGCATGAACGGCATTGCGCTGACCGAGAAGTTTGCCGAGGCGTTTCCCGAGATTGCCGTGCTCGTGCTGTCGATGCACGACAACCTGGAATACGTACGGCAAGTGATCCGCGCCGGCGCGCGTGGCTACGTGCTCAAGGACGCGCCCGCCAGCGAGCTGGTCGAAGCAATCGACGCTGTGCTGGCCGGCCGACCGTTCTACAGCGCGCAGCTGGCGATGCGCATGGCCGAGCAGGCCGTCATGCCCACGCCGGTCGAGGCGCTCACCCCGCGCGAGCGCGACATTCTCGACGGCATCGCCAAGGGCTATGCCAACAAGCGCATCGCCGACGAGCTGGGCTTGTCCGTGCGCACGGTGGAATCGCACCGCCTGAACCTCAAGCGCAAACTCGGCATCGAGGGCCAGGCGGAACTGGTGAAGTTTGCGGTCGAGCTGGGAAAGGGCCGTTAGATGCCCTTCGCACTGTCCACGTAATCACGCACCATCGCCTCGAACGAGGTGTCGCGGCCAAAGCCCATTGCGTCGGCGCGGGCGGTGTCGAAGCGCGCCGGCCAGCTTTGCACGATGGCCTTGATGCGCGCGTCCGGCTCCCATCGGATACGCGAGACCGGCGCATCGCCGGCCACCTTGCGCAGCGCCTCCACCATCTCGCCCACGCGCACCGTAATGCCCGGCAGGTTCAGTGATCGGCGATTGCCCCATGCCGACGCCGGCAGTGTGTACGCGCGCAGCAGCGACGCCACCACCTGGCGCGGCGAGGCAAGCCACAGCTCAGTCTCGGCTTCCACGGGGCAGATGGCTTCCTCGCCGGCCAGCGGCTCGCGGATGATGCCGCTGGCAAAGCTCGATGCCGCGCCATTTGGCTTGCCTGGGCGCACCGACACTGTCGGGATGCGTACCGCGCGGCCGTCGATGTAGCCCTTGCGCGAATACTCGCCCACCAGGAATTCGCCCATCAGCTTCTGCACGCCGTACGAAGCCTGCGGCGTGGCCGCCGTGTCGTCGGTGACGACGGCTGGCAGTTGACCGCCGAACACTGCTACCGAGCTGGCGAACAGCACGCGCGGCGCCCGGCCGGTCTTGGCGTGTTGCGCGCGTAGCGCATCGAGCAATGCGCGCGTGCCGTCCAGGTTCACGCGCATGCCGAGGTCGAAATCGGCTTCCGCGGTGCCGCTCACCACGGCGGCCAGGTGGAACACGCCGCCCACGTTTTCGTCGATCACCTGGGCGATCAGGGCGGGGTCGGAGGCATCGCCGGTCACGTAGCGCACGCGCGCATCGGCAATCTGACCGGCCACCTGGTCCAGCACGATGAAGGTCTCAACGGGCTGCACCGAGCCTTCCGTATCCGGCAGGCCCGGTTGTTCGAGCAGTGCCGCCAGCACGCGCTGGCCCAGGAAACCGGCGCCGCCGGTGATGACGATGTTCATGGGGTCTCCTTGTTGCCGGGCCTGAGCGGTCCGGCGTTTTGATTGATGCCTAGGGTAAACAGGGATGAAGCTCCGCAACTCAACTTGTATGATGACACGACGAATTTACGATTGCCAAGACATCCCTGCCACCATGTTTGAACGACTCGACGCCGCGCCTTCCCTGTCCGACCGCGTGGCCCAGACCCTGATGGACAAGATCGACGCCGGGGAACTGCGCCGCGGCGAACGGATGCCGTCCGAAACCGTGCTTGGTCAGGAATTCGGCGTTAGCCGCACCGTGATCCGCGAGGCCATCTCGCGTCTGCGCCACGAAGGCGTGGTCGAAGCGCGTCAGGGCAGCGGCGTGTACGTCACGCAGCAGGCTGGCCTCAAGCCGCTGCGGATCGATGCGGCGCAGGCCGGCTCGATCGATGCCGTGCTGCACATCATCGAATTGCGCCGGGCGTTGGAGGCCGAAGGCGCCGCGCTGGCCGCCCAGCGTCGCACCGATGCCGAGATGATCGGGATCGACGCCGCACTCGACGGCATCGACGCTGCGGTGGCGGCCGGCGGTGACGGCGTGGCCGAAGACCTGCGCTTTCACCACGCCATCGCCGCGGCCAGCGGCAATCCGTTTCTGGTGCAGGCACTCGGCTTTTTCAGCCAATACCTGGAAGAAGCGATTGGCGTGACGCGCAGCAACGAAGCGCGCCGCGAAGACTTCGCCCGCCAGGTCCGCGACGAACACCGCGCGATGGTCGAGGCGATCCGCCACCGCGATGCACTTGCTGCACGCAATGCCGCGCAGACCCACATGTTCAATGCCGCTCGTCGTTTGGCCGAAGGGCGCGACGTGGCGCAAGACTGATTTCTGGAGTCATTCATGACGCAATCGATGGCGGACCGGAAGGTCGGCGTGATCGGACTTGGCGCCATGGGTTTGGGCATTGCCAAGACCCTGCGCAATCACGGCTACACCGTGCATGCCTGCGACGCGCGCCCGGGTGCCGCAGCGGATTTCGCCAAGGAAGGCGGCGTGGCCTGCGCAACGCCGGCGGAGGTTGCCGCTGGTGTGGATGTGGTGGTCTCGGTGGTGGTCAACGCCGCGCAGACTGAAGCCGTGCTGTTCGGCGAGAGCGGCGCAGCGGCCGCCATGCGACGGGGCAGCACGTTCGTCATGTGTTCCACGGTCGACCCGAACTGGTCGATGGCGCTGGAGGCACGCCTCGCGCAGCAGGGCATCCTGTATGTGGACGGCCCGATTTCGGGCGGCGCCGCCAAGGCCGCTTCGGGCCAGATGACGATGATGACGTCGGCCACGCCCGAGGCGTATGCGGCGGCGGGCCATGTGCTCGACGCCATGGCCGGTAAGGTCTATCGCCTGGGCGACAAGGCTGGCGCGGGCAGCAAGGTCAAGATCATCAACCAGTTGCTGGCCGGCGTGCACATTGCCGCCGCCGCCGAAGCCATGGCCCTGGGCCTGCGCGAAGGTGTGGCAGCGGATGCGCTGTATGAAGTCATCACCCATAGCGCGGGCAACAGCTGGATGTTCGAAAACCGCATGGCCCACGTGCTGGCCGGCGACTACACGCCGCTGTCCGCCGTCGACATCTTCGTCAAGGACTTGGGCCTCGTGCTCGATACGGCGCGTGCCACCAAGTTTCCGCTGCCGCTGGCGGCTACCGCGCACCAGATGTTCATGCAGGCATCCACTGCGGGCTACGCCAGGGAAGACGACTCCGCCGTGATCAAGATCTTCCCGGGGATCACGCTGCCGGAGGGCCAGCAAAAATGAGCGCAGCGCCAACTTCCCGCCCGGTCCTCGGTTGCATCGCCGATGATTTCACCGGTGCGACCGACCTCGCCAACATGCTCGTGCGCGCCGGCATGCGCACGGTACAGGCCATCGGTGTGCCGCAGGCAGGCGGCGAGGGCATCGCTGCGGATGCCGATGCCATTGTCGTGGCGCTCAAGTCGCGCACGATTCCGGCGGCCGATGCCGTGGCGCAGTCGTTGAGCGCACTGCAATGGCTGCGTGCGCAAGGCTGCTCGCGCTTCTTCTTTAAATACTGCTCGACCTTCGATTCCACCGACGCCGGCAACATCGGCCCCGTAGCCGAGGCGTTGATGGCTGAACTGGGCGCCGATTTCACGTTGGCCTGCCCCGCGTTTCCCGAGAACGGCCGCACGATCTTCCGTGGCCATCTGTTCGTGGGCGACGCGCTGCTCAACGCGTCGGGCATGGAGCACCATCCGCTGACGCCGATGCGCGATCCGAACCTTGTGCCGGTGCTCGCGCGCCAGAGCGCGGGCAAGGTCGGCCTGCTGCGTTACGACACCATCATGCGCGGTGCCCAGGCCGCGCGCGATCAGGCCCAGCAACTGCGCGCCGACGGCGTGAAGCTGGCGATCGCCGATGCCATTTCCAACGATGACCTGATCGTGCTGGGCGAGGCGTTTGCCGACTTGCCGCTGCTCACAGGTGGCTCGGGCCTGGCGCTTGGCTTGCCTGCGCAATACCGCCGCGCAGGGCTGATCACCGAACATGGCAACGCGGCCCAACTGCCAGCGGTGGCCGACTCGGCGATCGTGTTGTCGGGCAGCTGTTCTCGTGCGACGAACGCACAGGTGGCGCACTGGCGTGCATCGCGCCCCGCGTTCCAGATTGATCCGCTGGCGCTGGCCGAAGGCAAGCCGGTGGTGGTCGACGCGCTCGATTTCGTACACCGCCATGCCGGTCAGACGGTGCTGGTTTACGCCACCAGCGCGCCCGAGCAAGTGGCCCATGTGCAGCAAACGCTGGGTGTGGAGCGCGCCGGCAAGCTGGTTGAAGACGCACTGGGCCGCATCGCTCGCACGCTGCATGCTGACGGCGTGCGCCGCTTCGTGGTGGCGGGCGGTGAAACATCGGGCGCCGTGGTGCAGGCGCTTGACGTGCGTGCGCTGCGCATCGGCCCGCAGATCGACCCAGGCGTGCCCTGGACAGCCACCATCGACACCGATCCGGTTGCGCTGGCATTGAAGTCCGGCAACTTCGGAACGGTGGATTTCTTCGAGAAGGCGCTTGCGCAACTGGCGCTGGCCACCGCGGAGGCTACCGTATGAGCGCGTCCACAGAAACAGCGCTGCGTGAAGAGATCGCCCGCGTCGGGCAGAGCCTGTATGCGCGCGGCTATACCGTCGGCACGGCAGGCAACATCAGCGCACGCCTGCCTGACGGCTGGCTCATCACGCCCACCGATGCCTGCCTCGGTTCGCTGGACCCGGCGCGCATTGCCAAGGTACTGGCGACGGGCGAGTGGGTCGGCGGCGACAAGCCTTCGAAAACGCTCGCTCTGCATCGCGGCATCTACGACCGCAATGCCGACGCGCATGCCGTGGTGCACACGCATTCGACGCATCTTGTGGCGCTCACGCTAGCCGGCGTCTGGAACGAAGCCGATGTGCTGCCACCCATCACGCCGTACTACGTGATGAAGGTCGGCCACGTGCCGCTCATCACGTATCGGCGTCCGGGGCATCCGGATGTGGCTTCGCAGATTGCTGCGCTGGCCAATGACGTGCGCGCCGTGCTGCTCGATCGACTCGGGCCCGTGGTATGGCACGGCTCGGTGTCGAATGCAGCCTACGCGCTGGAAGAACTGGAAGAAACCGCACGGCTTTGGTTGATGACCGAACCGAAGCCCGCGCCGCTGTCCGACGCGCAGATCGACGAACTGCGCCAGACGTTCGGGGCCCGTTGGTAGCGACCGATAGCAAATCGGTAGCGCCCGCTGCACGGCCCACATAAAACCTAGACCGGAGACCACATGAACACCTCGACCGCCACCACGGCGGCGTTGCCTTCGCACGCCGTTTCAAAAGAGGACAGCGTCTATGCGCGCGTGTCGCGCCGCATCGTCCCGCTCATCATGCTGTGCTACGTAGTCGCGTATCTCGATCGCGTGAACGTTGGGTTTGCAAAGCTGCAGATGTCGCAGGCGCTGAATTTTTCCGAGACGGTCTACGGGCTCGGTGCCGGCATCTTCTTCATCGGGTACTTTCTCTTCGAGGTGCCGAGCAACCTGCTGATGAACAAGATCGGCGCGCGCATCTGGATCGCGCGAATCATGATCACGTGGGGTTTGATCTCGGGCGCATTCGCATTCGTGCAGACGCCGACGCAGTTCTACGTGATGCGCTTCCTCCTGGGCTTGGCAGAAGCGGGCTTCTACCCTGGCGTCATCCTGTACCTGACGTACTGGTATCCGTCGCATCGCCGCGCGCGCATTGTCGCGATGTTCATGGCGGCCATCCCCATCTCGGGCATTTTCGGCAATCCGCTGTCGGGTTGGATCATGAGCGCGTTTCACGGGACGGGCGTCGGCGGCGGCTGGCAGGGCTGGCAGTGGATGTTCGTGATCGAAGCCGTTCCTGCTGTGCTGGTCGGCCTGCTGGTGCTGTGGAAGTTCGATGACAGTATCCGCAAGGCCAAGTGGTTGTCAGAAGACGAGAAGCAGATTCTTGATGCCAACATTGCTGCAGACAACAAAGGCAAGACCGAGCACCAAGGCATCGGCAAGGTGTTCTCCGACCCGCGTGTGTGGATGATGAGCCTGATCTACTTCGCCTTCGTCATGGGCCAATACGGCTTGACGTTCTGGATGCCGACGCTGGTCAAGAACGCCGGTGTGACAGACACCTTCATGGTGGGCGTGCTCTCTGCGATTCCGTACGTATGTGCGGCGATCACCATGGTGCTGATCGGTCGCAGTGCCGATGCACGACGCGAGCGTCGCTGGCACCTGGTTGTGCCGGCGTTGATGGGCGCAGTCGGTTTTGCCGTGGTGGCGACGGCCGGGCACAACGTGGCCTTGTCGATCGTGTTCCTGTCATTGGCCGCTGCGGGCGTGCTGACGTGCGCGCCGCTGTTCTGGTCCCTGCCCACGGCCTTCCTGCAGGGCACGGCTGCCGCTGCCGGCATTGCCGCCATCAACTCGGTCGGCAACTTGGCCGGCTTTGTGAGCCCCTATATGATCGGTGCGCTCAAGGACATGACGGGCAGCACATCCACCGGCATGTATGCGTTGGCGGGCGTGCTGGTGCTCGGCTGCATTGCCGTGTTGCGTACGCCGTCGAAGTTGGTCAATAAATAAGCAATCGTATCCAGAGGTCTGTCATGCCCCGCTTTGCCGCCAACCTTTCCATGATGTACCAGGAGCACGCGTTCCTCGACCGCTTTGCCGCCGCGGCAAAAGATGGGTTCGAGGGCGTTGAGTTTCTATTTCCCTACGACTTCGACAAGGCGGATATCCGCGCCCGTCTTGACGACGCTGGCCTCACGCAAGCGCTGTTCAATGCCCCGCCGGGCGATTGGGCGGGCGGCGAACGCGGCATCGCCTCATTGCCCGGTCGCGAGGATGAATTCAAGCGCGGCATTGCGACAGCGCTGGAGTATGCGCAGGTGCTCGGCAACACGCGCCTGCACGTGATGGCCGGCCTGCTGCCCGCCGGTGCAGACCGCGCACGCCATCAGGCCACCTACGTGAGCAACGTCGCCTACGCTGCGCGCGAGGCTGCCGGCGCGGGCGTCACCATCGTGCTCGAACCCATCAACACGCGCGACATGCCGGGCTTCTTCCTAACGCACCAGGCGCAGGCACATGCGGTGTGCAAGGAAGTCGGCGCGACCAACGTCAAGGTGCAGTTCGACCTGTACCACGCGCAGATCATGGAGGGCGATCTGTCGGTCAAGCTCAAGCAGTACCTCGATGGTGTGGGCCACGTGCAGATTGCCGGCGTGCCCGATCGTCACGAACCGGACGAAGGCGAGCTGAACTATCCGCACCTCTTCGCGTTGCTGGATGCGCTCGGTTATGACGGCTGGGTCGGCTGCGAATATCGGCCGCGTGCCGGCACCAGCGAAGGGCTCGGCTGGCTCAAGCGCTGGCGCGAAAGCCAGCGTTGACGCGCAAGCATAAGGAGTACCTGCGTCGATCTGCCCAGGTTATGGCGCGCATCGCCAAGCGCAGATATAAAAGAAAACCGCCGCTGCGCAATGCGCACGCGGCGGTCTGCTCTGGCGGACAGGCTCGTCAGGCGCCCAACTGAGCGGGGCCAAGCGAGCGCGTCGTGGGGACGCGGCCGTATGCCGGCAGCTCCGCCTTGCGGGTCGCCACTTCCAGTTGCATGCCAATCGCTTCGGCAGCATGCGCGGCCGTTGCGCCGCTGGTGCCCACCACGAGGCGATAACCGCCACCGCGCACGGTCTGGATCAGGCCATCGCAGGGCGTGCCGGCCAACGCCACGCGCAGCTTGCGCACATGCACATCCACTGTGCGCTCACCCACGAATACATGGTTGCCCCATACGCGGTCCAGCAGTTGCGTGCGCGAGTGCACGCGTTGCGGGTGCGCGACGAGAAAGTGCAGCAGGCGGAATTCCAGCGGGCTGAGCGGAATGGCGCGCGGACCGGTTTCGGTTTGCGCAGTCACGCCCAGCGTGAGCGGATCGAGGCGCAGGCCGTTGACCTGGAGGATGTCGTCGCCATGCTGATGCGGCGCGCGGCGGCGCAGTACGGCGCGAATGCGGGCGTGCAGCTCGCCCGTGTCGCACGGCTTGACGACGTAGTCGTCGGCACCGGCGTCGAGTGCGGCAATCTTGGCACGCGCATCGCCATGACGGGACAGCACGATGACCGGCAGGCCGCGCGTCTGCATGTTGGCGCGCAACGCCAGCAGCATGTCGATCGACTCGCGCTCGGGCCACGTCCACTCCATCAGGAGCAACTCAGGCATGGCCGCCAGGATGGCTGCCTGCGCCTGGCCCGGATGGCTGACCCGTTGTACCTCGTGTCCACCATCACGCAGGGAAAACGACAGACGCTCCCCCTCTGCCTGGTCTTGTTCGACCAGCAAGATCTGAATACCCACTTTGTGATACCTCCCGTCTAACCAGCCGACACACTCCGGCGAGCAGCCTCGCGGCTGCGCTCTGCTGTCTGCGGTGCGCGTTGTTATGAGTGCCATGCGGGCAGTTGCGCGTGTGCTCGCATGTCGTTTCTTGCGGGCGCTGTTGCCCGGCCGTCGGCCTTGCGCGGATCGTCATGCTGCTGTTCCCGTCGACGATCGCCAGCGGAGCCTCCTGGGTGGTGTCCAGGGTGGTCTTGAGAAAGGTCTGCAAACCCCTCGGTGCCTGCTGCGGCGTGCCGAACCATGCAATCGTTTGCACAGTTTGCGGCCTTGCCTGCGCGCAATCCGAGCCGGCGCCCCCCCGAGCGCCGGTGAAGTAGGGATTCCCCACCTCCGTTGGCATAAGGCTTGTTAGCCCTTTCCCGTTTCCTCTAGTCATGAACCCCCCCTCTGGCTCAGAGAAAAGGGATTCCGTTTTGCCGGATTATAAGAATCCCGTAGGGATTCGTCACGCAGGAATTTTAAAATTTGGAAATTCATTCAATTCGACACGCATTGGGGTGGCGTGGTTGACATGCATTCTTCATAAAGCTATGCCAGGCAACGTTCTTGGCCGATACCATGCGTACAACGATTCAAGCCAGGCATAAATGCATGACGATTATGCTCGCGCCGGCATAATGATCGCGCTTATGTGTGCGCCGGTATTTTTTACAAAACGATTCGATTTCCTAAAAATCAATTGATCTGTTTTGTTGGCAGGGGTAATTCGCGCGATTTAAAACTTTAGGATTACTGCTCATTGTTTGGGCAACCTTCTGCGGGCAGGCGAAAAAAAAGCCCGCACAAGGCGGGCTTTCTGTCCTGATGCCAAAGCGGCGGCGGCTGTCAGCCCTCCAGGCGTTCTTCCAGGCGGGCCTTGGCGTCGGGCAGCGCTTGCGGCAGGCCGTGCGCCAGTTTCGTGAACAGCTCGTCGTGCAGCGCCAGTTCTTGCTTCCAGGCTGCCGCGTCCAGCGAGATCACCTTGGCGAACTGCTCGGCCGTGAAGTCCAGGCCGTCCCAGCTCAGTTCTTCGTAGCGCGGCGATACGCCAAAGACGTGTTCATCGCCCTGCGCCTGACCTTCGATGCGATCGATCATCCATTTGAGCACGCGCATGTTTTCGCCAAAGCCCGGCCACACGAACTTGCCGTTTTCGTCCTTGCGGAACCAGTTCACGCAGAAGATCTTCGGCAGCGTGGCGCCGCTCTCGGCAAGCTTCTCGCCGACGTTGAGCCAGTGGGCGAAGTAGTCGGCCATGTTGTAGCCGCAGAACGGCAACATGGCGAACGGGTCCCGGCGCACCACGCCTTGCTGGCCTGCGGCGGCGGCGGTGGTTTCCGAGCCCATCGTGGCAGCCATGTATACGCCTTCGGTCCAGTCGCGCGCTTCGGTCACGAGCGGCACGGTGGTCGAGCGGCGGCCACCGAAGATGAACGCATCAATGGGTACGCCGGCCGGGTTGTCCCATTCCGGATCGATCGACGGGCATTGCGCGGCCGGCGCCGTGAAACGCGCGTTCGGATGGGCAGCCTTGCGGCCGGTTTCCTTGGCGGTCTCGGGCGTCCAGTCCTGGCCTTGCCAGTCGATGAGGTGGGCCGGCGGCGTGTCGGTCATGCCTTCCCACCACACATCGCCGTCATCCGTGAGGGCCACGTTGGTGAAGATGACGTTTTCTTTGAGCGTAGCCATCGCGTTGAAGTTGGTCTTCTCGCTGGTGCCCGGGGCCACGCCAAAGTAGCCGGCTTCCGGGTTGATGGCGTACAGGCGGGTCTTGCCGGTGGCGTCCTTGCGGGGCTTGATCCAGGCGATGTCGTCGCCGATGGTCGTCACCTTCCAGCCGTTCAGGCCCGCAGGCGGAATCAGCATCGCAAAGTTGGTCTTGCCGCAGGCCGACGGGAAGGCCGCCGCCACGTGATACGTCTTGCCCTCCGGCGACGTCACGCCCAGGATCAGCATGTGCTCGGCCAGCCAGCCCTGGTCGCGGCCCATGGTGGAGGCGATCCGCAGCGCGAAGCATTTCTTGCCCAGCAGCGCGTTGCCGCCGTAGCCCGAACCGAACGACCAGATTTCGCGCGTTTCCGGGAAATGCACGATGTACTTGGTCGGGTTGCACGGCCACGGCACGTCTTTCTCGCCGGCGGCGAGCGGCTTGCCGACGGTGTGCACGCACGGTACGAAATCGCCGTCGCTGCCCAGCACGTCATACACGGCGCGGCCCATGCGGGTCATGATGCGCATGTTGACGGCCACGTACGGGCTGTCCGACAACTCCACGCCGATGTGCGCGATCGGCGAGCCCAGCGGGCCCATCGAGAACGGCACCACGTACAGCGTGCGGCCGCGCATGCTGCCGTCAAACAGGCCGTTCAGCGTCTGGCGCATCTCGGCCGGGGCCGTCCAGTTGTTGGTGGGGCCGGCATCTTCCTTCTTCTGCGAGCAGATGAAGGTGCGGTCTTCCACGCGCGCCACGTCCGACGGGTCCGACAGCGCCAGGTACGAGTTCTTGCGCTTGGCCGGATTGAGCTGCTTCATCGTGCCGGCGGTCACCATTTCGGCGCACAGGCGGTCGTACTCCTCTTGCGAACCATCGCACCAGACGATGCGCTCCGGCTTGGTGAGTGCTGCCACCTCGCCCACCCACGCGATCAGGCGCGGGTGTTTCACGTAATCGGGCACGTTCAATGCGGGCACGCCCTGCATCACGGGTTGATTCATGACCAAAACTCCAATGGAAGTGAGAAAGAAATCGATGGCGGGTCAGCACGGTGGCCGCGTCCAGCGGCAGGGTGGAAAGCGATCGACGGCACCTCATGGGCAGGCCGGATCAGCGATTTCCAGAGGGAGAGGTGAGGCAGGCGGAGGGACGGTAGCCGTGCTGATTTCACATTCAGTTACAAAGCGGTGCGCTGACGGAACGTGGGTTTTTCCGGGCAGCGGGGGCCGCGTGCGCTAAAGTGGCGGGACCGAGGTCAACAGACCCTAGAACAAGGACTCGTCACCAGCGGGGCTGCGCAAATTGCGTGCCCGCGGCGGGCAATTCCGAACGTCGACACAGATTGTCGTGCGACGAGGGATGGGAAGAATACCACCGCGAGGGATCGCTGTTTTTTGCTGCGCACCATTGTTCGAAGTGAGATGTCGATGAAGATTGCCGTACTGGACGACTACCAAGACGCTGTTCGCAAGCTGGATTGCTTCAGCCTGATGCAGGATCACGAAGTCAAAGTGTTCAACAACACCGTCAAAGGCGTGGGTCAATTGGCCGCACGTGTGGCGGACGTTGAAGCCATCGTGCTGATCCGGGAGCGCACGCGTGTGACGCGTCAGTTGCTGGACCGCCTGCCCAAACTCAAGATCATCAGCCAGACTGGCCGCGTATCGCGCGATTCGGGCAGTCATATCGACCTGGATGCCTGTACCGACAAGGGCGTGGTGGTGCTGGAGGGCAAGGGCTCGCCAGTGGCGCCGGCTGAACTGACCTGGGCGCTCGTGATGGCCGCGCAGCGCCGCATTCCGCAATACGTGGCGAGCCTCAAGCACGGCGCGTGGCAGCAGTCGGGGCTGAAATCCACGACGATGCCGCCCAACTTTGGCATTGGCCGCGTCCTGAAGGGCCAGACGCTGGGCATCTTTGGCTACGGCAAGATCGGTCAGCTCGTGGCCGGTTACGGGCGCGCTTTCGGCATGAATGTGCTGGTGTGGGGCCGAGAGGGATCGCAGGAGCGCGCGCGCGCTGATGGCTTTGCCGTTGCGGAATCGAAGGATGCGCTGTTCGAGCAGTCCGACGTGCTGTCCGTTCACCTGCGGCTGAACGACGAAACGCGCGGCATCGTGACGGTGGCCGACCTCACGCGCATGAAGCCGACCGCCCTCTTCGTCAACACGAGTCGCGCTGAATTGGTGGAAGAAAATGGCCTGGTGACGTCGCTCAATCGCGGGCGCCCGGGCATGGCCGCCATCGACGTGTTTGAAACGGAGCCCATCCTGCAGGGCCACACCCTGCTGCGCATGGAGAACTGCATCTGCACGCCGCACATCGGCTATGTCGAGCGCGAGGGCTACGAGCTGTACTTCAGCATCGCGTTCCAGAACATCCTCGATGTCCTGCAGGGCAACGTCGACAGCGTGGTCAATCCGACGGCGCTGGCGCCCGCGCTGATCCGCGCATAACGCCAGCGTTCTGTCCGTCGTTTTTCTTCGTCAATCAAGCCGCGGCACGCAGCTGCGGTTGGTTGGCGCCTGCGCCGTCAAAGCGGAAGCTGTCCATCGCCAGCGAGCCGTACGTCACGGTATCGACCACGTGCTGAGCCTGCACGCCGCCCGGCGTGGCTTGGCTCGGCTGGCCCATGGCGGCACCCAGTGCCACGTACAGCGGCATCAGGTGTTCGTCGGTCGGGTGGGCGTGGGCGGCGTTCGGGGCTTGCGCGCGGTAATCGCAGAAGCGGGTGAAATCGCCGCTGCGGATGCCGTCGGTCATCGTCTCGATCATCCATTCGCGGAAGGCCGTCACCCAAGGCTCGACTGGCACACCGTGCTGCGCCATGCCCGGGCCGCGCATCAGCGCGCGCAGGTTGTGCGTGAAGCTGCCGGAGCCGACGATCAGCACGCCTTCGTCGCGCAGCGGCGCGAGCGTGCGCCCCATCGCCATCTGGCAAGCTGGCGACAGGCCCGGCATCAACGACACCTGCACCACGGGGATGTTCGCCTCGGGAAACATCAGCATCAGCGGCACCCAGGCGCCGTGGTCCAGCGGCTGGCGCGGGTCCAGCACGGTGGAAGCCTGTTCTTCCAGCCCCGGGACGATGTTGCCGTCGATCAGCGCACGGATGCGCTCGGCCAAGTCCGGCGCGCCGGGCGGGGCGTATTCCAGGGCGTATAGCTGTGGCGGGAAGCCGCCGAAGTCGTGCCACGCTTCCTGCTGGGCGCGGGCAGTGACGGCTGGCCGGCGCGTCATCCAATGCGGCGAAACCACGACGATGGCGCGCGGCTTGAGGGCGGTCATCTCTTGCCCGAGCGCCGCCAGCATCTTGCCGACAGGGCCCGGATCGGCCGCCAGCATGGGCGACCCATGGGACAGATAAAGCACGGGAAGCATGTCAAATTTCCTGAAGAATATATTTGCCATTCTGCGCCGACACGGCACCAGCAACGTGCATGGATTTGCAGATCGGGAACAGGAAAATTGAACGAGTGCGCTTACATGCTCAGCATTTCCTCCGCCACCGTTGGGTGCAGGCCGACGGTTGTATGCAGATGCTTGAGCCGTACGCCCATGCGCACGGCCACCGCCAGCGCCTGGATGATCTCTGGCGCGGCGTTGTCGACGATGTGCGCGCCGAGCACGCGTCCGCTGCGCGCATTGCATACCAGCTTGATCAGCGATTCCATGCTCGAGCCCGCAAAACGCTGCTCCAACGAGACGAAGCGGCGCACCACCACGTCGATGCGATCTGCCAACGCGCGTTTGTCGGTGTCCGACCCGCGTTTGCCCAATTCAGGCCAGCGCGTGCGCGCGTCAGCCTCGGTCAGGCCTACGCAGGCGATCGCCGGATCGCAGAACACGGCCATCGGCACGGTGTTCATGTCGGGCAGCTTGGTGCCTTTGCCGAATAAGCGTTCAGCCACGTAGCGGCCTTGCGCTGCGGCCACGGGCGTCAATTGCAGCGGGCTGCCGCCACAAATGTCGCCCACGGCATGCACGCCGCGGGCGCGCGTGCGGAAATGGCGATCGACCGCGACGCGTCCGTGTGCGTCGAGCGTGACGCCGGCCGCGTCCAGGCCGAGGCCCGCGATGGTCGGCATGCGGCCGATGGCGCTCAACACACGCTGGGCGCGCAGCACGCGCGGAACATCGCTGCCTTCGGTGCTCGCGTAGACGGCCACGCCGCCGCCGTTCACAGCATCGCGTTCGACGCGGACGACGTCGGCGTTCAGGATCAGCTCGACGCCGCAGCCGGCCAGCGACTGCGCAGCGGCCTCGGCCACCGTGACGTCAAATTCAGGCAGTACACGCGTATCGCGTGTCAGCACGGTAACCCGCACGCCAAAGCGTGCCAGCGTGGACGCCATCTCCACCGCGATGACGCCGCCGCCCGCGATGATGAGCGATGCGGGGAGCGTGTCCCAGCCAAACACGTCGTCGGAAGTGCAGGACAGTTCCATGCCGGGTACGGGAAGCGGCATGGGGCGGGCGCCGGCGGCCAGCACGATCTGGCGTGCCCGCAGCGTGGTCTTGCCGGTATCGGTTTGCAGGCGGACGATGCCGCGGCCGCGCAGCGAGGCCGTGCCGCTCAACCACTGCACGCCGGCATCGGCCAGTTGGGCGAAATGTGCTTCGTGCAGCCGCACGACTTCGGCGCGCGTGCGGGCGATGGCATCGGCCCAGGCGTCGGCGGCGTTGGCGGTGCGCAAGCACCGCGCCACGGTCTGCGACCAGGCGGCGCCGTAGCCAAGCAGCTTCTTCGGCACGCACCCGCGGTTGACGCAGGTGCCGCCAACTTGTGCGCGGTCAATCAGCAGCGCGCGTGCCCCCAGTTGCGCAGATCGGCGCGCAGCCGCGAGCCCGGCCGAACCGGCGCCGATCACGATCAGGTCAAACGCATGTGCAGGGTTTGCGGGCATGAGGTGTCCGTCGAAGAAGCATCGGCCGGACGACCTTGGTGGCACGCCGGCGGGCGCGCCATGCGCAGCAAGCGGCGCGCCCGCCGCCTGTCTTAGAGGAGGAGGTTACGCAGCCGCCGCCGTGGCGAACCCGCGTGGAAGTTCGCGCAGGAAGGTTTCGCCGTCATGACGGCCAAGCGCATAGGCGTCGCGCATAGCGCCCGGGCGGGTGTAATCCCAGCTTGAAATGGGAACCTTGCGCGAGGGCTGCACGTAAAAGCGGCGCTGCACGCCGTCGGCCACGGGCACATCCATGCGGAAATACGTCGGCCGCGGGTACAGGCGCGTGACGAGCACCAGCGCGTCGCCGGGCGTGGCGTCCAGCGCGTGCACGGGCACGTTGTCCACCATCCCGCCGTCGAGTACTGGCCGCCCCGCGCGCCGCAGCACTGGCGTGAACGGCGGGGTGGAGGCCGATTGCAGCAGAAGATCCGCAAGATCCTCGGGCGTGGCGCAATCCTGTGCGCGCACGATTTCCGGCGTGAAGCCGAGGCGCTTGCCCAGCGTCGGGTGCAGCGTCTTGCGGACGTGCTTTTCGATGTTGTAGGCAATCAGCCCTGCCGCCACCGCCGACCGTGCGCCCAGCCAGCGCGGGATATGCGCCACGCCGATACGGATCTCGGGCGCCTGCGCCAGCCGCCCGAAGCGACCCTCGCCGAACACCGTCAGCAGCGCCGTGCGGTACATGCCGTAATGCGGAAACACGCGCTCGCCGCGCAGCAGGTTGCCCCAATGGGCGTTGCGGGTGTTCTGACGCAGGGCTTCGCCGTAGTAATCCATCAGCTCGGCCGAATTCCATGCATGCAGCATGCACGCCGTCGATGCGCCGGCCGAGATGCCGGCAATCACGCGCGGCGCCAGGCCCAGTTCGGGCTGCACGACATCCCACCAGCCGGCCTGCCACCAGCAGCGGTTGCCGCCGCCGGCAAAGACCATCTGATCGAACACCGGCGCGTTCATGCCGGAGTCCCCGTGCGGGCGGCCGCGGCCGCTGTCGGCTCTAGCCGCAGCGATGGCGCGTATTTCAGTGTGTCGATGCACGCATCCAGCAGACGCTCGCGCTTGGTGGCGAGGCTGGAGGCATCCGGGTAGAAAAGGTAATCGCCCATGATGCCGTTGAACGTGGCATGGAAATGCGCCACGGCCAGCGGGATATCGAGGTCGGCCGGCAGTTGCCCGCGCCGCGTTGCCTGCTCGATGATGCTCGTCAGGTGGGTCATGCCTTCCTCAAATGATTCTTGTTGGCGCTTGAGGATGGGGCTGGTGTCTTCCACGAACTCGCACTTGTTGAACATGATCTCGAAGACCTTGCGCCAGTGCGCATCTTCCACGAGTTGCCGCAACAGGAAGTTGCCCACCGTGCGCAATTCGCCCAACGGATCATCGGCTTCCACCCCGAGCGGGGTGCACATGGTCTCCATGGGCAGTTTCACGCGCTCGCACATGGCGGCAAAAACATCGGTCTTATTGCGGAAGTGCCAGTAGATGGCGCCGCGCGTCACGCCCGCGGCCTGCGCGATATCCGATAACGATGTGCGTGCCACGCCGCGCGCATAGAACACGTCTTCCGCCGCATCCAGGATGCGGTTACGTGTTTCCAGTGCTTCTTCCTTCGTTCGTCTAACCATGATCTTCCAGAGGAACGCCGTATCACCTGAGTCGACGTTCTTTCGATTGGCTTTTGTGCAATGCACAATTCCAGGCAACGCACTATTGCGCTTCGCACAACGCGGCAGCGGGTCCGTTGGCTGACAATGCTTGTCGCAGCGCGGTATTCGCCGCACGTTCGCTTGATCGCCGTCATTGCTACGAACTCCGGAAAGGTGTCAACGGAGTCCCTATTCGTAACGGCGTCACTTACATACATACGCGAACGTATCTATAATAGCGCGCACTCCGTCGCTTGCCCATGGCCGTATGCGCCACATCCAATCCCGGGCACGTGGTCTGGAGCCGACTTCTGTCTGTCGGTAGCCAGTCGGAGATCGACTGCCGATCGCTCCCGCGTCTTAGCATTCTGGTCCGAGTTGTTGCGAGTTCGTCGCAAAGGCCATATCGCACGCCGCGAGATGCAGCTAGCATCGGACGTTTTCGTTTTGTGTTTTTTGGTTTCGCTGACGGTTTGCCGGCGTCGCACTCGTTTGCGCGGCGTGGCGGCACCCGGCATTCCGCTTATCGCCACATGGGGTCATCTATGACGAACACCCGCCGTTATCACCAACTCGCTGCCGCCGCATTCACGGTGGTGGCACTTGCAGCCTGCGGCAACAAGCAGGCACAAGGGCCGGGCGGCGCCGGCATGCCTCCGACCGAAGTCGGCGTTGTGACCGTGCAGCCGCACTCCGTTGGTCTGACCAGCGAGTTGCCGGGCCGCCTGGAGGCCACGCGGGTGGCGCAGGTGCGCGCACGGGTCGCAGGCATTGTGCTCAAGCGCACCTACGCTGAAGGCAGTGACGTGAAGGCCGGCCAGCAGTTGTTCCAGATCGATCCGGCGCAGTATCAAGCGTCGCTCGACAGCGCCAAGGCACAGCTTGCGCGCTCGGAAGCCACGCAAACGCAGGCGCAACTGAAGGCTGAACGCTACAAGCCGCTGGTTGCCACCAACGCCATCAGCAAGCAGGACTACGACGACGCCACCGCCGCCGCCAAGCAAGCCACCGCTGACGTGGCCGCCGCCCGCGCTGCCGTGGAAACCGCCAAGCTGAACGTCGGCTACGCCAGCGTGACTTCGCCCATCTCCGGGCGTGCTGGTCTGGCGCAGGTCACCGAAGGCGCGCTGGTGGGCCAGGGCGAGGCGACGCTGCTGACGACCGTGCAGCAGATCGACCCGATCTACCTGACCTTCACGCAGTCAAGCACCGAAGTGATGCGTCTGCAGCAAGCGCTCAAGGACGGCAAGCTGGCCAAGGCCGGTGGTGATGCAGCCAAGGTCACGCTCGTGACGGAAGACGGCCGCGCCTATGCACAGTCGGGCAAGCTCTACTTCTCGGACCTGACAGTGGACCCGGCCACGGGCACGATCACGCTGCGCGCGATTGTTCCTAACGCCGACCGCACGCTGCTGCCGGGCATGTACGTGCGTGCCCGCCTGGAGCAGGCCGTGGACGAGCAGGCCATCACGGTGCCGCAACAAGCCGTGACGCGCAGCCCGGACGGCGCCTCCGTCATGGTTGTCGACGAAAAGGGCATGGCAGCCGTGCGCCAAGTCCAGGCTGACCGCTCGACCGGTACGGAATGGATCGTTTCCAGCGGCCTGAAGGCGGGCGACAAGGTGATCGTCGACGGCCTGCAGAAGGTTCGTCCGGGCGCACCGGTCAAGGCTGTGCCGTGGCAGCCGATGTCGGCAGGCCAGGGCAAGGGCCCGCAAGGTCAGGGCGGCCAGGGTGGCGGCGCCGCACCCGCTTCGGCGGCCAGCGCCCCTGCTGCAAGCACTCCCGCTGCCAGCGCACCGGCAGCCAAGCAGTAAACAAGGAGCCATCGCATGGCAAAGTTTTTTATCGATCGCCCGGTCTTTGCCTGGGTGCTCGCGCTGTTCATCATCCTTGCTGGGGCGATTTCGATCACCCAGCTGCCGATCTCGCAGTACCCGACCATCGCGCCGCCGTCCGTCATCATCACGGCAACGTATCCGGGCGCCAACGCGAAGACGCTGGACGAATCCGTCACCAGCATCATCGAGCAGGAAATGAACGGTGCGGACGGCCTGCTCTATATGGAGTCGGTCAGCCAGGGCGGTAACGGCCAGGCGCAGATCACCGTGACGTTCAAGGCCGGTACCGATCCGGCACTGGCGCAGGTGGACGTGCAGAACCGCTTGAAGCGCGTGGAAGCTCGGTTGCCTTCTGCGGTGACGCAGCAGGGCGTGCAGGTCGACAAGGCCCGCTCGAACTTCCTGCTGTTTGCCACGCTGGCATCCACCGACGGCAAGATGGACCCGGTCGCACTGGGTGACTACATCTCACGCAACGTGCTGAATGAAATCAAGCGCGTGCCGGGTGTGGGTCAGGCCATCCTGTTCGGTACGGAACGCGCCATGCGCGTCTGGATCGATCCGGCCAAGCTGGTCGGCTACAAGCTGACGCCCACGGATGTCTACAACGCTATCCGCGCACAGAACGCATTGGTCTCGGCCGGTACGATCGGCGATCTGCCGTCTGTCTCCGATCAGCCCCTCGCAGCAACGGTCGTGGTGGAGGGCCAGCTCACGACCACTGAGCAGTTCGGCAACATCGTGCTGGTGGCCAAGCCTGACGGTTCGCTGGTGCGCGTGAAGGACGTTGCACGCCTGGAACTGGGCGGCCAGACTTACTCGACCTCTGCGCGGATCAACGGCCAGCCGATCTCGGCCATTGGTGTGCAACTCTCGCCCACGGGTAACGCTCTGGGTACGGCCAAGGCCGTGAAGGCCAAGCTGGAAGAGCTCTCGAAGTACTTCCCGGCGGGCGTGGAATACAAGGTGCCGTACGACACCTCCAAGTTCGTCCAGATCTCGATCGAGGAAGTGGTCAAGACGCTGTTCGAAGCCATGGTGCTGGTGTTCCTGGTGATGCTGCTGTTCCTGCAGAACATCCGCTACACGCTGGTGCCGTCGATCGTGGTGCCAATCTCGCTGCTGGGCGCGTTTGCCGTCATGAACGCGATGGGTTTCTCGATCAACGTGCTGACGATGTTTGGCCTTGTGCTGGCGATCGGTATTCTCGTTGACGATGCGATCGTGGTGGTGGAAAACGTCGAGCGGATCATGGCCGAAGAAGGCCTGCCCCCGCGTGAAGCCACCCGCAAGGCCATGGGCCAGATCACGGGCGCCATCATCGGTATTACGCTGGTGCTGATGGCCGTGTTCATCCCGATGGCGTTCTTCTCGGGCTCCGTGGGCGCGATCTATCGCCAGTTCTCGCTGTCGATGGTGTCGTCGATCTTCTTCTCGGCACTCATGGCACTGACGCTCACGCCGGCACTGTGCTCGACACTGCTCAAGCCGATCGAGAAGGGTTCGCACCACGAGAAGAAGGGCTTCTTCGGCTGGTTCAACCGCATGTTCAGCACGACCACGAACCGCTATCAAAGCTTCGTGGAGCGCATGCTGAAGAAGACCTTCCGCTACATGGTGATCTACGCTGCGCTGATCGCTGCGGTGGTGCTCCTGTTCCTGCGCCTGCCGTCTTCGTTCCTGCCGACCGAAGACCAGGGCTACATCGTGACCAACATCCAGTTGCCGCCGGGTGCATCGGCCAACCGCACGCTGGAAGTGATCAAGCAGGTCGAGAACTACTACAAGCAGGAAAAGGCGGTCGAGAACATTGTGGCCGTGCAGGGTTTCAGCTTCTCGGGTAACGGCCCGAACGCCGGTATCGTGTTCACCCCCTTCAAGGACTGGAGCGAGCGTAAGGGCAAGGATCAAACTGCTGATGCCGTGGCGGGCCGTGCCTTTGGTGCGCTGTTTGGTGGTATTCGCGATGCGATCGTGTTCCCGCTGAACCCGCCGCCGATTCCGGAACTGGGCAATGCCACCGGCTTTACCTTCCGTCTGCAGGATCGTGCCGGCCTGGGGCATGACGCTCTGATGGCCGCTCGCAATCAACTGATGGGGATGGCGGCGAAAAGCAAGATCATTACTGGCATGCGCCCGGAAGGTCTGGAAGATTCGCCGCAGTACCAGGTGGATATCGACCGCGAGAAGGCCAACGCGCTGGGTGTCTCGTTCACCGACATCAACGCTGTGCTGTCGACAGCGCTGGGTTCGGCGTACGCCAACGACTTCCCGAACTACGGTCGTCAGCAGCGTGTGATCGTGCAAGCGGACAAGATCAACCGCATGCAGCCCGAAGACATCATGAACCTGTACGTGCGCAACGCGCAGGGCAACATGGTGCCGATGTCGACGTTCGCCAAGGGCCATTGGATCGTCGGCCCGGTGCAGCTCGTGCGCTACAACGGCTATCCGGCTGTTCGCCTTTCGGGTGCGGCCGCGCCGGGTGCCAGCTCGGGTGATGCCATGGCCGAGATGGAGCGCCTGGCTGCCAAGCTGCCGGCTGGTATCGGCTACGAATGGACGGGCCAGTCGCTGCAGGAAAAGGCCTCGGGCTCGCAGGCGCCGGCGCTGTATGCGCTGTCGCTGCTGGCGGTGTTCCTGGTGCTGGCGGCGCTGTATGAAAGCTGGTCGATCCCGGCGGCGGTGATTCTGGTGGTGCCGCTGGGTGTGCTTGGCGCACTGCTGGGCGTGACGCTGCGCGCGATGCCCGATGACGTGTACTTCAAGGTCGGCCTGATTGCGGTGGTGGGCTTGTCCGCCAAGAACGCAATTCTGATCATCGAGTTTGCGAAGGACTTGCAGGCGCAAGGCAAGGGCCTGATCGAGGCGACGCTGGAAGCCGTGCACCTGCGGTTCCGCCCGATCATCATGACGTCGTTCGCCTTCATCCTTGGCGTGCTGCCGCTGGCGATTGCCACGGGCGCCAGCTCCGCCAGCCAACGCGCCATCGGTACCGGCGTGATGGGCGGGATGATCACCGCGACGGTGCTGGCCGTGGTGCTGGTGCCTGTGTTCTTCGTGGTGGTCCGCCGCATCTTCAAGGGCAGCGAGCGCCAACGCCGCCTGGATGCCGCGCACCGTCCGCTGGACGAGGAAATCTGAACATGCAGAAAACGATGACCTTTCGAACCCCCGCGCTGCTGCCGGCGCTCCTGCTGGCTGCCGGCGTACTGTCCGGCTGCTCGCTGGCGCCGACGTATGAGCGCCCGGATGCTCCGGTAACGAGCACCTATCCGCAGGCACCGGCCGGCTATGCCGTGCCGGCAGACTCTGCCAAGCCCGGCGAGAACGCCCCGCGCGCGACCGAACTGGGCTGGCGCGAGTTCTTTCCCGATGCGCGCCTGCAAAAGCTGATCGGCCTTGCGCTTGAGAACAACCGCGACCTGCGCGTGGCCATGCTCAACGTCGAGGCGGCGCGTGCGCAGTACCGCCTGCAGATCGCCGACCTGCTGCCGCCGGTCAACGCGTCTGCCACGTACACGCGCAGCCATACGCCGCCGTCGATCTCGACCACCGGCGGCGACATCTACACCAAGCAGTACCAGCTTGGCGTGGGTATCAGCAACTACCAGGTGAACCTGTTCAGCGTGGGCGACGTTACGTCGTCCGCGCGTGCGAGCTATCTGGCGACGGACGAAGGCAGGCGTGCCGCGCAGATCAGCCTGATCTCGCAGGTGGCGAAGGCCTACCTGAACGAGCGCGCCTACGCCGAGCAGCTGGACCTGGCACAGCAGACCCTGAAGGGCCGCGAGGATTACTACAAGCTCGCCAAGCAGCGGTTTGACGTCGGCGCTTCGTCGGCGCTGGACCTGCGCCAGACCGAGACGTTGGTGGAGTCGGCCCGCGTGTCGGTGGCTCAGCTCACGCGCCAGTACGCCCAGGCGACCAACGCCCTGGTGGTGCTGGTCGGCGCTCCCTTGCCGGCCGACCTGCCCACGCCGACCACGGTGTCGTCGGAAAAGATCGTCGCTGACATTCCGCCCGGTGTGCCCTCGGAACTGCTGGAGCAGCGCCCGGACATTCGCCAGGCCGAGCAGAAGCTGATTGCCGCCAACGCCAACATTGGCGTGGCGCGTGCGGCGTTCTTCCCGAGCATCGGGCTGACGTCGAATATCGGTACGGCCAGCACGGCGCTGCACGATCTCTTCAAGAGCGGAACGGGGCTTTGGTCGTTCGTGCCGAACTTGACGCTGCCGATCTTCAACTGGGGCACCAACATCTTCAACCTGGACTTGACCAAGACCAACCAGAAGATCGCGGTTGCCAACTACGAGAAGACGATCCAGACCGCCTTCCGCGAGGTGTCCGATGCCCTCGTGGCGCGCGGCACGCTGGAAGAGCAGGTGGCCGCGCAGAAGCGCTTCCGCGATGCGACGGCCGATCGCCTGACGCTGTCCGACCAGCGCTATCGCAACGGCGTGTCGAGCTTCCTCGACGTGCTCGATGCACAGCGCGATCTGTTCAGCGCCGACCAGACGCTGGTGCAGACGCGCCTGGCGCGCCTGACCAACGCCATCGATCTGTACACGGCGTTGGGTGGCGGTCTGCAGGAACACAGCACCACCGTGGCCGCACAGCAGGCTCAGCCGACGGCTGCGCCGGGCGTTGCGCCCGTCACGCCGGACATGACGCCGCAGCAATCGAAGTAAATTCGCGTCTGTTCGCTCGAAAGCCCGCCTTGTTCAGGCGGGCTTTTTTTCGCCCGTGCCCTTTGCGCTGGCAGTGTGTTCGAGAAATCGAAGCAGGGCCACTTCTTCGCGTCGCAGGCCCTTGCGCGCGCGGGTCGGGGGCAGTGCTTCCAGCTCGCCGGCCAGGAAGGCGTCCACCACGGCCGGATGCACATAGCACTTGCGGCAGACGGCCGGCGTGTTCCCCAGGCGTTGGGCCACGGCAGCAACGGCTTCCACCACCTGCCGGCGCGCCTCGGTAACGCTCGCCGAGGTGCGCCCGCGCAACAGATCCAGCGCGAGCACGCTGCCGGCCCAGGTGCGGTAGTCCTTTGCCGTGAAATCCGCGCCGGTAATCTCTTGTAAGTATGTATTCACATCCGTGGAATCAACCACACGGCGCTCGCCAGCTTCGTCGAAGTATTGGAACAACTCCTGCCCCGGAAGATCGACGCAGCGCCGAATGATGCGCGCCAGGCGCGGGTCCGATACCGACACGTCGTGCTCCACGCCACTCTTGCCGCGAAACTGAAAGCGCACCGTGTTGCCGTGCACCTCCACGTGGCGATTGCGCAGCGTCGTGAGCCCGTAGGAGCGGTTGTCGCGCGCATACGCTGCGTTGCCCACGCGCACTAGCGTCACGTCCAGCAGAAAGACCACCGTCGCCAGCATCTTCTCGCGCGACAGGCCGGGCGCCGCCAGGTGGGCGGTGATCGCCTCACGCACGCGCGGCAGCGCTGACCCGAAGGCCAGCAGCCGCCCGTATTTGTCGGCATCGCGAAAGGCGCGCCAGTCGGCGTGATAGCGATATTGCTTGCGCCCACGCGCGTCGCGCCCTGTGGCCTGCAAATGGCCGCCCGCGTGGGGGCAGATCCATACGTCGGTATAGGCCGGCGGAATCGCCAGTTTGTTGATGCGCGCAATGACCGCCGGATCGCGGATGCGCTCGCCGCGCGTATCGAAATAGACGAAGCGGCCGCGCAGCCGGCGCCGGGTGTAGCCCGGGCGCGTGTCGTCCACATAGCTCAGCCGTTCGGGCAGCGCTTCGGCAAGGGGCGGTGCGCTTGTGGCAACCAACCCAGGCGCAGACTTGGGAACGCGTTCCACGATAGAAGTCAGGAGGGATGCTCGCGCTGAGCAAGCGGCGTTCCTCTTCCGTGCGCACTCCGATGGTTGGCCGCCCTATGGCGTAGTATCGAGGCCACGCATCTGCACAAAATTGCGGCAAGAAATGGACTTTCCGCCACAATCGGAAGTGCCTTGCATCGGTAAACAGATTCAACTACACTGCACGCCCTCTGGGCGGTATATAATCCGCTGTTTCGCCGTCCACCCGAATATTGAGCAAGGGACCCGATGACCACCATCCGTCTGAAAGAAAACGAGCCGGTCGAAGTTGCGCTGCGCCGCTTCCGCCGTGAAATCGAGCGCACTGGCCTGATCAAGGAACTGCGCGCCCGCACCGCTTACGAAAAGCCGACGACCGAGCGCAAGCGCAAGAAGGCTGCTGCCGTGTCGCGTACGCGTAAACGCCTGCGTTCGCAAATGCTGCCGAAGAAGCTCTACTAATCGCGCGATTGTTTCGGTAGCACCAATCGGGTGCTGCCGCTGGCGGTGTGAAGTCAATCGACCTCCGTTCCGCTGAGCTTGGTTTGTAGCGCCTAGCGCGTACCGGAAGCCTTTCCGGATTCAACCAACGCTCCACTCCCCGATACAGAAGCTAGCAAGATGCGGTTGATGGCCTCTGCGCCATTGTCCGCCGCTTCGGTGCGCTCAGCGCGCCCTTCTCTGTTGCAAACGACATCCGCCAGCGGTAATTGACCGGCTGGCTGTTGGCGTTTGTTGCGCCGATTCTGCGTGGGAGTACAGTGGCATGCGTCCTTTGCACACGTGCTCTCAGACAACGATGCCTACCAATTCCAACGAATACTGGTTCCCTGCCAAACGCTACGGCTGGGGATGGGGCTTGCCTTCGCGTTGGCAGGGCTGGATGGTGCTCGCCATCTATGCCGTACTGCTGGTGGCGGGCATCGTCGGGCTGCACCCAGGGCGCACGCAGTCGAGCTTTGCGTTGTACGTGCTGGGCGTGACAGCGCTGCTGGTGCTGGTTTGCTGGTGGAAGGGCGAGCCACCGCGCTGGCGTTGGGGCAAGGATTGAACGGTTTGCTTACCAATCAACTGCGCAGATACGGGCCAACCCGTTTCTCCAGCAAGGCGACGAGTTCCGGCTGCATGAACGCGTAGTCGTCGAGAATACCCAGGCACACCACGCGCTTGCCGCGTAACCGCGAACCAAACCGTTGGGACAGGCGTCGCTGGTGGCCGCGTTCCATGATAAAAATCACCTCAGCCCAGTCGAGCTGATCGGCGTCGAGTTGCACGTCTGCGTCGGGAGCCAAGCCCGCTGAATCTGTCTCGACGTTTGGCCACTTGGCGAAGACCACTTCCGCCGTCGGGCTACGCAGCCGATTGCGGCTGCAGATGAAGAGCACACGCATCGGGCTAAACCGGTGCCTCCAGCGTTGCCGCAATCGATGCCCGATAGCCCTTCGGCAAATTCATCGGCAACGCGTCGGGCGCAAACAGCCCAAGGCGCTTGTGCTCATGACTGACGATGGGTTCAAACGGGCCCGCCAGCGCGCACGCATACGTGGCAACGAACACATGCTTGCCCGGCACGACTTCAAACAGATACGTGTCGATCGGAGCGCGCACCTCCACCTGCAGGTTCAGCTCTTCAGCAATCTCACGTGCAAGGCATTCGACGGGGGATTCGCCGAGTTCAATACGGCCGCCGGGCAACTCCCATTCTTCGCGCTCATTGAGCAGCAGGACGATCTCGCCGGTGGGCGCGTGCAGGACGCCCTTGATGGAGACGGGGTAAGCAGACATGGTGCTCACTTGCCGATGCAAAACCGACTAAAAATCACGCCCAGCAAATCATCACTCGAAAACGCCCCCGTAATGCTGTTCAACGCCTCCTGCGCAAGCCGCAGTTCTTCGGCAAACAAGTCCAGCGATTGCGCTTGCTGATCTGCATGTTCCGCCGCTGTGGCCAGATGTTCACGGGCCGTGCGCAGCGCGGCGAGATGGCGCTCACGTGCGAGGTAAAGCCCCTCCCCGCCGCCCTGCCAGCCGGCAATTTCCAGTAACGCCGCCCGAAGCAATTCAACGCCCAGGCCATCGCGCGCCGACAGCCACACCTCGGGCGGCTCTGAATCCACGCGGCCCGGTACGGCCACGCCCGAGAGGTCGATCTTGTTGACGACGCGAAGGGTGGGCACGCCGGCGGGCACGTGTTCGGCGATGCGGGCGTCGATGGTGGCATCTTCGGGCGAGAGGCCGTTGGCGCGATAGTCCGCTGCGTCCAGCAGATGCAGGACGACATCAGCGCGGGCGATGGCAGCCCAGGTGCGCTCGATACCGATGCGCTCGACTTCGTCTTCCGTATCGCGCAGGCCCGCTGTGTCGACGATATTCAGCGGGATGCCTTCGATCTGGATGGTCTGCTGCACCTTGTCGCGCGTGGTGCCGGCAATGGGCGTGACGATGGCTAGTTCCGCGCCGGCCAGCGCATTGAGAAGCGACGACTTGCCGACGTTCGGCTGCCCCGCCAGCACCACGTGCAGGCCTTCGCGCAGCAGCGCACCCTGGCGCGCCTGCGCCAGCACGCCATCCACGGCCGCGCGAATGTCGGCGAGTTGACCGCGCGCGTCGGAGGCTTCCAGGAAGTCGATTTCCTCCTCGGGAAAATCCAGCGTTGCCTCCACCAGCATGCGCAGATGGATCACGCGTTCGACCAGCGCATGCACTGCCTGCGAGAACGCGCCATCGAGCGAACGCGCCGCCGAACGGGCGGCAGCCTCGGTGCTGGCCTCGATCAGGTCGGCGACGGCCTCGGCCTGCGCCAGATCCATCTTGTCGTTGAGAAAGGCGCGGCGCGTGAACTCGCCGGGTTCGGCCACGCGCAGGCCGATCTCGCGACCGGCGGCCAGGCAACGCTGCAGCAGCAGCTGCATCACGACGGGGCCGCCGTGGCCCTGCAGCTCCAGCACGTCTTCGCCCGTGTACGAATGCGGCGCGGGAAACCACAGCGCGATGCCGCGGTCGATGGCGTTGCCGTTGGCGTCGAGGAAGGGTAGGTAGGTTGCCTGGCGCGGCGTCAGCAGGCGCCCGCAAACGGCTTGCATGACGGCGCGCACGTCGGGCCCCGATACGCGCACCACGCCGATGCCGCCCCGCCCGGGCGCGGTGGCAATCGCCGCGATGGGGATCGTGAGGATGGGCGTGCGCGGCGTGGTGGAAGCTTTCGGCAAGGCGGTAGGGTGGTCAGCAGCGGTCATGGGCGGTATTGTGCGGCAGCCGCGCCGTTGCGCGCCAGTTTCCAACCAAGGAGATTCGGATGATCGATCACACCGGCGTCGTCGTCAGCGACTTCGAAGCCAGCAAGCGGTTCTACGAACAGGCGCTCGGCGCCATTGGCCTGGCCAAGGTGCTGGAGTTTCCGGCGGCCGTCACGGGCCACACCGATGTGGCCGGTTTTGGCCCACCCGGCAAGGCGGAGTTCTGGATTTCAGCAGCGACGGCTGGGCAGGGGCCGAACAAACCGCCGCTGCACGTGGCCTTCCGCGTTGATACGCGTGCCGAGGTGGAGGCGTTCTACGCTGCGGCAACGGCCGCAGGCGGCACTGACAATGGCGCACCCGGCGTGCGCGCGCACTATCACCCGAACTACTTCGGCGCTTTCGTGCGCGACCCGGATGGCCACAACATCGAGGCCGTCTGCCACGCTCCCGGTTGAAACGCTTGAAGCGTTTCAGGCAGGCATAAAAAAAGGGCACCCGGAGGTGCCCTTTTTTCTGAAGCGCATTCGCCTTACTTGGCGGGTGCCGCCTTCTTGTTGGTACCCAGCATGCGGTTGATCGACCATTGCTGCGCGATCGACAGGCAGTTGTTCACCACCCAGTACAGCACCAGGCCGGCCGGGAAGAAGAAGAACATCACCGAGAACGCGATCGGCATGAACATCATGACCTTGGCCTGCACCGGGTCCGGCGGGGTCGGGTTCAGCTTGGTCTGCACGAACATCGACACGGCCATCAGCACCGGCAGGATGTAGAACGGGTCAGGTGCGGACAGATCGTGCACCCAGCCGATCCAAGGCGCACCGCGCATTTCCACCGACGACAGCAGCGCCCAGTACAACGCCATGAACACCGGAATCTGGATCACGATCGGCAGGCAGCCGCCGAGCGGATTGACCTTCTCGGTGCGGTACAGCGTCATCATTTCCTGGTTCATCTTCTGCGGATCGCCCTTGTGGCGTTCGCGGATGGCCGTCATGCGCGGCTGCAGGTCCTTCATCTTGGCCATCGACCGGTAGCTCGTGGCCGACAGCGGGAAGAACACCAGCTTGATCAGCACCGTGAGTGCAACGATCGACCAGCCCCAGTTGCCCAGCAGCCCGTGGATCTTTTCGAGCAGCCAGAACAGCGGCTTGGCCACGATGGTCAGCCAGCCATAGTCCTTCACCAGATCCAGGCCCGGCGTGATGGCCTCAAGCATGCGTGCTTGCTGCGGGCCGGCAAACAGGCGGGCCGTGGCCGACACACTGGCGCCGGGGGCGATCGTGCCCAGCGGCTCCTGGAGTCCGATGCGGTAGAAGTTGGTGTCGACGCGGTTGACGTAATACTCGCGCTTGACGTTGTCAGCCGGAATCCACGCGGAAGCAAAGTAGTGCTGCACCATCGCCACCCAGCCGCTGTCGGTCGGGGCCGGCACGTGCGCCTTGCCCTTGTCGATGTCGGCAAAGGTGATCTTGTGGAACTTGTCGCCGTCGGTGTACACGGCCGGGCCGGTGAACGTGCTGTAGAAGCGCGATTGCTCCACAGCGCCGCCGTCACGGGCCAACTCCAGGTACAGCGTCGGGTTGATCGGCGCGGTGCCGTCGTTCGTCACGTCGAAACGCGTATCGATCACGTAGCTGCCGCGCTTGAAGACATACGTCTTGGCCAGCTTGGCGCCGCCCTTATCGGCCGTCAGCGTGATGGAGACATCGTTGCCCGTGCCCAGGTCACGCGGGCCGGCAGATGCCGTGAACACCGTCGTGTGGTTCGGGAAGTCGCCGCCGATGATGCCGGAGCGCGCCAGATACGTACGCTCGACGCTGCGGTCGAACAGCACCATCGGGTTGCCGTCGTGGTCCTTCTGGTCAAGCAGTTCGAGCTTGGTGACGATCGCGCCGTCGGTGTCGATGGTGGCGCGCAGCAGGTCGGTCGAGATGACGATCTTTTCCGAAGCCGGTGCCTGCGAAGCAGCGCCCGTGGCCGGGGCGGCCTGCGAGCCGGCGGCAGCTGCCGTGGTGGCACTGTTCGGCACGTCGCCTGCGGGCGTGCTGCCCGGCGCGGCGGCCGTCGTGGCCGTTTGCGGCGTCGGGAAGAACATCGACTGGTGGCCATTCGCGCGTTGCCAGTTGTCAAACAGCAGGACAACCGCCAGCGAGAAGATCACCCAGAGAATGGTGCGTTTGATATCCATGTCGGATTACGGTCTGGGAAGGTGAAGCCAGCGCCGAAAAACGGCTGCGCAGCCCGATCTTGAACCTGCGATGCTCTCCGTACCCTTGTACGGTTGCGCTTCTCGGTCCAACCTCGGGCTGCTTGCTACGTTTTCCGGCGCTGCCTGGATCGACGGCCGCGCAGGCTGGGCGTCAGCTGCGGTCGCGTCGGTCGATGCGGGATCGTTGGAGCGGGGCACAGCGTCGTCAGCGGCGGGCGGCACAGGATCATACCCGCCTTGTGCGAACGGATGGCAGCGGCATAGACGTTTTGCCGCAAGATAACTGCCGTAACCGGGCCCGTGAGTGAGTACGGCGTCGCGCGCGTAGTCAGAACAGGTCGGTAGGAAACGGCATTGCGCGCCCACAAACGGGCTGAACGCCACTTTGTAGATGCGCAGCAGAAACAGCAGCACGCGCGTCATGGCGTGCTCCCAGCGGTGGGCTGGGAAGGGGTGGCAGCAGGTGGAGCTGGCAGCGGTCGTGTGGCAATCTCAAAGAGATGCGCCAGCTCTTCACGGCAGATGCGCTTGAAGGCGGCCACGGTAGGCACGTCCTGGCGCGGAAACTTCGCCTGTAAGCGGATCAGCACGTCGCGCCCGCCCAGCAAAGGCTGCCGCAGGCGAAACAACTCCCGGCACTGCCGTTTGATGAGATTGCGCTCGACAGCGCGCTTGGCGAATTTCTTGCCGATCACTACGCCCAGACGCGCTTGGGCGTTGCCGTTGGCGCGTACATACAGCACGAAGTGACGACTACGCCGGACCGGCCGCAAAGCAAAAACGGATGAAAACTCATCCGTTTTTGTCAGCCTTGCGGCCTTGGGGTAGGCGTGCAGGCCCATCGCCAGCGTGCCGCAAAGCCAGGGGCAACGGCCATGAGCCGCCACCCTCGGCGCGGCCGTCTTTAGATGGCCAGGCGCTTACGGCCCTTGGCGCGGCGTGCGTTCAGCACGGCACGGCCACCACGGGTCTTCATGCGGACACGGAAACCGTGGGTGCGCTTGCGACGGGTAACGGAAGGTTGATAGGTACGCTTCATGATGCACTCTCTTGTTAATGGGTGGTGCGGACATCGCCGCACGCGCCGGGCCTAGGGCTGCCCCTGCGGCCTGGTGTCGATTCAGTCAGAGAAATCGCCCACGCAGACCGCCGTGCGCTGTGTTGTTCAGGTCTAGGGTGTCACCGGAACATCGGGCACCGAGAGCATCGGGCCTAAGCCGGATCAGTCGCGACGAAGTGTTTCTCGCCCCGCATCTGACACGAACAAGCGTGCGCTCCCCTGCTGCGCATCGCAGAACCCGACATTTAAGCGGCATTTCCCACATCTGTCAAGCCTTGCTGACTGGGGATAACGTGGGCCCGGCACCCGAATTCCACCCGGCGACGAGTTGTCCCCATCGCCTTGTGCGGCTTGGTGTGCTCTGCGCAAAGCCTTGTCAGGGCTTGATTTGCGGCGAGTCAATAAAAGCGGTTGTCCACCGCTACTCACAGCGGGTCCACAGGTTATCCACAGACTTATCCTTTGTGGATAACTTTCCGCAGGGGGTACAATCCCGTTCCAATAACGAAAGCCACCCGGTTTCTGGCCTGCGCCAGACGCCCGGCGGCCGGCCCTCCCGGGGACGTCGACAGACGCGTGTGGCGCCGGTCAAACACCTAACGATAACGATGCAGGATTTCTGGCATGCGGCGTCTGCTCAGCTTGAAAGTGAGCTAACGCCGCAACAATTCAAGACGTGGATCAAGCCGCTGACGCCGCTGTCATTCGACGAGCAGGCGTGCACGCTGCGGATTGCCGCGCCCAACCGCTTCAAGCTCGACTGGGTCAAGAGCCAGTTCTCGGGCCGCATCCAGTCGCTTGCGTGCGACTACTGGGAGGCGACGGTCGACGTGCAGTTCGTGCTCGACCCGACCGCCGGCCAGCGCCAGGCGGCCTTGCAACCGTCGCTTGCGCCGGTGCCGATGCAGCCTCTGGGGGGGCAACAGATTCAACCGCGACAGGCCATGCCGGTCGGCAACGGTGCCGCGCATGACGCGACCAATCTGCGCCCCGCGCCGGCCGTGTATCGCGAAACCGCGCTCGCAACGGCCAGCCATACCGCTGCCGATATCGATGTGCCCGTGATGGATGCCGCCGAAGTCCGGGCCCAGTCGTACCGCATGCCGCAAGCGCCCGCCGTAGTCACAAACCTGGCCCCGCCCCCGCAAGCGCCGGTGGATGATTCCGTGCACGAGCGCTCGCGGTTGAACCAGATCCTGACGTTCGACAACTTCGTCACCGGTAAGGCGAACCAGTTGGCGCGCGCTGCGGCCATCCAGGTCGCCAACAACCCGGGCAAGTCGTACAACCCGCTGTACCTGTACGGCGGCGTGGGCCTGGGCAAGACGCACTTGATCCATGCCATCGGCAACTTCATGCTGATGGAGAACCCGCGCGCGCGCATCCGCTACATCCACGCAGAGCAATACGTGTCCGATGTGGTGAAGGCTTACCAACGCAAGGCGTTCGACGATTTCAAGCGCTATTACCACTCGCTCGATCTGCTGCTGATCGATGACATCCAGTTCTTCTCGGGCAAGAACCGCACGCAGGAAGAGTTCTTCTACGCGTTCGAGGCGCTGATCGCCAACCGCGCGCAGGTCATCATCACCAGCGATACGTATCCGAAAGAGATCACCGGGATCGATGACCGCCTGATCTCGCGCTTCGACTCCGGCCTGACCGTGGCCATCGAGCCGCCCGAGCTGGAGATGCGCGTCGCGATTCTGATGAAGAAGGCGCAGGCGGAGAACGTGACCGTGCCGGAAGAGGTGGCCTTCTTCGTGGCCAAGCACCTGCGCTCGAACGTGCGCGAGCTGGAAGGCGCGCTGCGCAAGATCCTGGCGTACTCCAACTTCCACGGCAAAGAGATCACGATCGAGGTCACGCGCGAGGCGCTCAAAGACCTGCTGACCGTACAGAACCGCCAGATCTCGGTGGAAAACATCCAGAAGACCTGCGCGGATTTCTACAACATCAAGGTCGCGGATATGTATTCCAAAAAGCGGCCGGCCAACATCGCGCGCCCGCGCCAGATCGCCATGTATCTGGCCAAGGAACTTACGCAGAAGAGCCTGCCGGAGATTGGCGAATTGTTTGGCGGACGCGACCACACCACGGTGCTGCACGCCGTGCGAAAGATCGCCGACGAGCGCACCAAGGACGCCCAGCTCAACCACGAGCTGCACGTGCTGGAGCAAACGCTCAAGGGCTGACCGCACGATGGTCAGCAGAGCGCATGGCAACGCCATTCGCCCTGAATCAAGCCTCGACAGACGCCCGCTCGAATGCGGGCGTCTTTTCATGCACAATAGACATATTTGCCGCGCGCGTGACGCTATCCAGCGCCCCCTTATTTGCGGTATAATTTGTGATTAACCCCTTGATTTACAACAACTTTGGGTTAATCGCGAATGCTCCTGCAGGCACCGGCCCACGTGGGCCCAGGCTGGGGCGCGCGCGGTGTCACCTCTCAAGCCAAGGATCGCCTTCATGCAATTGGTCAAAACCTCGCGAGACAACCTGCTGCGTCCGCTGCAAATCGTGAGCGGCATCGTGGAACGCCGACACACGCTGCCCATCCTGGCCAATCTGCTCATCACCAAGCAAGGTGAACGGGTTTCCTTCCTGTCCACCGACATCGAAATCCAGATCACCACGCACGCTGATTGCGGCGCCGGCACCGGCGATGTGGCCACCACCGTGGCCGCCCGCAAGCTAGTCGACATCCTGCGTGCCATGCCCGACGGCGAAGTCGCCCTCACGCTCAACGACAAGCGCATGACGGTGCAATCCGGCAAGAGCCGCTTTGCGCTGCAGACGCTGGCCGCCGAAGAATTCCCGACCGTCGCAGAGGCAACCGATTTCGGTGCCCGCATCACGGTGCCGCAGAAGACGCTCAAGCATCTGCTGGCGATGGTGCACTTCGCGATGGCCCAGCAAGATATCCGCTACTACCTCAACGGCATGCTGCTGGTGGTCGATGGCAAGCAGGTCATGGCAGTCGCCACCGACGGTCACCGCCTGGCCTATTGCGGCGTTGAAACCGGCGAGCAACCGGCAGGCGCCGGCGGCCGCCAGGAAGTCATCATCCCGCGCAAGACCATTCTCGAACTCCAACGCCTGCTGGAAGACGTGGACGATCCCGTCTCGGTGCAACTGGCGTCGAACCAGGTCAAGTTCACCTTCGGCAACATCGAGCTGATCTCCAAGCTGGTCGAAGGCAAGTTCCCGGATTTCCAGCGCGTGATCCCGAAGGGTTACCGCAACAGCTTCACGATCGACCGCACGTTCCTGCAGAGCGCACTGCAACGCACGGCCATCCTGACGACTGACAAGTTCAAGGGCGTGCGCTGCATGCTCGACACCAACGTCCTGAAGATCAGCTCCACCAACGCTGACCAGGAAGAAGCGCAGGAAGAACTCGAAATCGACTACCAGGGCGATGCGCTGGATATCGGTTTCAACGTCACCTACCTGCTGGACGTGCTGGCCAACCTCAAGGCCGAAAAAGTGCAGGTGAGCCTGGGCGACTCCAACTCGAGCGCACTCATCACCCTGCCCGACGACGACACCTTCAAGTACGTCGTCATGCCGATGCGCATTTGACGCACCGCTGCACCCAGAGCAAGACGAGGGGCTGGATCGTGACGATCCGCCCCTTCGCCGTTTTTAAGCAACCCCGCTGTGTGCGCAAAACGCCCATGGCTGCGAGCAGAACGACATGACCGAAGAGCAGAAACCGCAATCCACCCCCGCCGAGGCCCACAGCTATGACGCCGCCTCGATCCAGATCCTGGAAGGCCTGGAGGCGGTACGCAAGCGGCCGGGCATGTACATCGGCGACACCTCGGATGGCACCGGCCTCCACCACCTCGTGTTCGAGGTGCTGGACAACTCCATTGATGAGGCGCTGGCCGGTCATTGCACCGAGATCCAGGTCACCATCCACACGGACAACTCCATCTCCGTGATCGACAACGGCCGTGGCATCCCGACCGGCATCAAGTTTGACGACAAGCACGAGCCCAAGCGCAGCGCGACCGAGATCGCCATGACCGAGCTGCACGCCGGTGGCAAGTTCAACCAGAACAGCTACAAGGTGTCGGGCGGCCTGCACGGCGTTGGCGTGTCTTGCGTGAACGGTCTGTCGAAGTGGATGAAGGTGACCGTCCGCCAGGGTGGCAAGGTGCATTACATCGAGTTTGCACAGGGCGTTCCGCAAAACCGCCTGATCGAAACGGTGCAAGCGCCGGACGGCCAGATGGTCGAAGTCTCGCCGCTGCGCGTGTCGGGCACCACTGACAAGCGCGGCACCGAAGTGCACTTCCTGGCCGACGAAGAGATCTTCACCAACGTCGAATATCACTACGAGATCCTCTCCAAGCGCATCCGCGAGCTCTCGTTCCTGAACAACGGTGTGCACATCAAGCTCACCGACCAGCGCACCGGCAAGGAAGAAGACTTCGCCTTCTCGGGCGGCGTGAAGGGCTTTGTTGAGTACATCAACAAGAACAAGACCGTGCTGCACCCGACCGTCTTCTTTGCCGCCGGCGAGAAAGACGGCGTGGCCGTAGAAGTGTCGATGCAGTGGAACGACGCCTACAACGAGCAGGTGCTCTGCTTCACCAACAACATCCCGCAGCGCGACGGCGGCACCCACCTCACGGGCCTGCGCGCCGCCATGACGCGCGTCATCAACAAATACATCACCGACAACGAGATCGCCAAGAAAGCCAAGGTCGACACCTCGGGTGACGACATGCGCGAAGGCCTGACCTGCGTGCTGTCCGTCAAGGTGCCCGAGCCCAAGTTCAGCTCGCAGACCAAGGACAAGCTCGTCTCGTCTGAAGTGCGCCTGCCCGTGGAAGACGTCGTCGCCAAGGCGCTGAGCGACTTCCTGCTGGAGACGCCCGTAGACGCCAAGATCATCTGCGGCAAGATCGTTGAAGCCGCCCGCGCGCGTGAAGCCGCCCGCAAGGCCCGCGAAATGACCCGCCGCAAAGGCGTGCTCGACGGCATGGGCCTGCCCGGCAAGCTGGCCGATTGCCAAGAGAAAGATCCCGCGCTGTCAGAACTCTTCATCGTCGAGGGTGACTCCGCAGGCGGCTCTGCCAAGCAAGGCCGCGATCGCAAGTTCCAGGCAATCCTGCCGCTCAAGGGCAAGATCCTGAACGTCGAGCGCGCACGCTTTGACAAGATGCTCTCCAGCCAGGAAGTGCTCACGCTCATCACCGCCATGGGCACCGGCATTGGCAAAGACGACTACAACCTCGACAAGCTGCGCTACCACCGCATCATCATCATGACCGATGCTGACGTGGACGGCTCGCACATCCGCACGCTGCTGCTCACGTTCTTCTACCGCCAGATGCCCGAGATCATCGAGCGCGGCCACGTGTACATCGCCCAGCCGCCGCTCTACAAGATCAAACACGGCAAGGAAGAGCGCTACATCAAAGACGACGTCGAGATGGCCGCCTACCTCGTGCGCCAGGCGCTGGACACCGCCGTGCTCGTGCGTGCCGACGGCACCGAGATTGCCGGCGACGCCCTGGCCGAACTCGCACGCCAGTACCAGCTCAGCCGCGGCGTGATCGAGCGCCTGTCTCGCGTGATTGACGCCGACGCCCTGCGCGCCATTGCCGAAGGCGTAGCCCTGGACCTCAGCAGCGAAGCCGCCGCCGAAGCCAGCGCCCGCGCGCTCAAGGCCCGCCTGCTGGAAATGCAAGGCAACGCCAGCAACGCCAACGGCGGCGCCACCGCAGATGCCTTCATGCAGTACGACGAGAAGAGCGAGAAGTACCGCGTCATGGTGGTGCGCCGCCAGCACGGCAACCAGCGCCTCAGCCATATCGACGCAGACTTCGTGGCCGGCGCAGACTACGCCGCCCTGTCGGGCACCGCCGCCACCTTCCAGGGCCTGATTGGCGACGGCGCCAAGGTGCGCCGCGGCACCGGCGACAAGGTGCGCGAGCAGCACGTGACCGACTTCCACGCCGCCATGACGTGGCTGCTGACCGAAGCCGAGCGCGGCGTGAGCCGCCAGCGCTACAAGGGCTTGGGCGAAATGAACCCCGAGCAGCTGTGGGAAACCACCATGGACGTCACCCAGCGCCGCCTGCTACGCGTGCAGATTGAAGACGCCATTGCCGCGGACCAGATTTTCACCACGCTGATGGGCGACGACGTGGAGCCGCGCCGGAACTTCATTGAGAGCAATGCGTTGGTGGCGCGGAATATTGATGTTTGATTGAACTAACCTTGGTAAAAAAAACGCCGGAAGATTAATCTTCCGGCGTTTTTTTTAACCAAGGCATCATTTCTTTGTTGCTTCGCACCGCTCGTCTGCAGCAGGCAAATAGGTGCCCGGCTGATTTGCACTCGTAAAACCGTGGACAAAGTGTAGAGCGATTCGGCCGTTGCCCAGCGGTGCAAGGACAATGTTCCTCGCAACATTGAAGTCACTGATGCCTGGGCGCTCGTATACCCCCCACACGAGCTTTCCTTCCTTATCCCAGCATCGAATATTGAAATCCGCTGAGTCTGAGCCGGGCACCAAGCTGGCCGACAAAGGAGCGGTTTGCGCAAGCGCAGCCGTGCCGAAAGTACCCAAAAATAGCGCGGTAGCGAGCAGAATTGATTTGGTCATAGAAATGTGTTTGCCCAGAGTTCTGAGGGTCTCTTGATATCAAAAGAGCTATTGCAAAGCACAAATCGGCATCTTCGGCATATTCTTTAATAGAAGGCGCCACGGGTTCCAGAGCTAGTAAACGGCACGCAGAAAAAGGGTTAATCATTTTTCATTAGGCGGATCGAGTCTGGGCCCCCAACCATCCTCTGTATCGGGGGCAAGAGCTCGATGTAAGATCACGAAAAATAGGAGGCGCGATGATTATATTTATAGGCGGCATCCATGCCGTTGGAAAAACTCATCTCTCCACTAAGGCGGCCGAAAAAATTGAATTTCGCCATGCAACGGCAAGCGAACTAATCAAGTTGGAACGAAGCGGCCAGTCATGGAGCAGAGAAAAGCGAGTTAGTGATGTCGAGGAGAATCAGCGCGCGCTCATCCGAGCGGTGACTGCTGTGAGAGCCAGGAAGGAGATGCTGCTGCTCGACGGACATTTTGCTCTTCGTGGTTCGGCTGGCACAAATACTCGTATAGATGTAAGCGTCTTCAAGGACATGATGCCAGATGGAGTTGTTGTCCTCAGTGCGCCCAGTAAGCTGATCCTGCAGAGGCTGCGAGCTCGCGGTGATGAGTCTTGGACTGTGGATGAAATCGATAGGCTTGCCAGCGACGAGTTGGAGCATTCTAAGCAAGTGGCTCAAGAACTCGAGATTCCATGGCATACGCTGGATTCACCAACGGAAAGTGAGCTTTTGCTGGCATTGAAGCAAATTTATGAGCGTCGAAACTAGCCGCTTCCGCTTTTTATCATTAACAAAAACAGCGCTGCAGAGTACGCGTGCGTCAAGGGGGTAGGGTAAGTGAATAACTTGAAGCTGAAGAAATTCTCCGCTGTGAACTTGGCAGACGAATTTTTTGAATCGCTTAGAGATGACTACAAGGGTTTCGACAAGTGGTTTTCCGATAAGGCCAAGGCGGATGCTGAGGCGTACGTTTTTTATAACTACAAAAATAAGATTGATGGGTTTCTATATCTAAAAGATGAGATTGGTGAGGTAAACGATGTTAATCCACCTCTTCCAGATCGGCGTCATCTTAAAGTTGGGACCCTAAAGATCAACGCGCATGGTACCAAGCTTGGCGAACGCTTCGTAAAGAAGATATTTGATCGCGCGTTAGGTAGCAACGCCGATGATATTTATGTGACGGTCTTCGAGAAGCACGACGGGCTTCTTGCGCTGTTGAAACGATATGGTTTCAGGCAACACGGAGTCAAGAAGTCCAATGGGGGGGAGGAGTTTGTATTAGTGCGAAATTTGAAGGAAATTACGGGGGATACTCTGCATGATTTCCCTTATATTGGCCTCGCCGATAAAAAGTACTATCTTCTGGCTATATATCCACAGTACCACTCGGAATTCTTGCCGGACTCGATTCTAAAAAACGAATCCCACGATATTGTTCAAGATGTTTCACATACCAATAGCATTCATAAGGTCTACATATCAGGGATTTCGGCAACTGCAAGATTAAAAAGAGGTGATGTTCTGCTTATATACCGAACCAACGATGGGAAAGGAAAGGCGCACTATCGGTCGGTTGCAACTTCCATAGGAGTTGTTGAGGAGACACGCAGGATAAGCTCTTTTGCGAGTGAATCTGCTTTTTTGGAATATGCGAAACCGTATAGTATTTTTTCAAGAAAAACTCTAAAAGAATATTTTGCAACAAAGCAACGTTCGTATATAATTAGATTTACATACAATGCCGCGTTAGCCCGCCGTATCACGAGAGGGCGTATGATCGAAGAAGTTGGGCTTGGTACGGTGCGTAGGTGGGATTTTATGGCGTTGACTGAAAAGCAATTGCGGCATATCGCTGATATCGGAGAAATACATGAAAGTCTTATTGTCGATTAAGCCGGAATATGCTGAAAAAATACTGAGTGGTGAAAAGAGATTTGAGTTTCGCAAGGTTTCATTTGAGAATGAATCGGTGAGCTCTGTTGTGATATATGCAACGAAGCCCGTCGGGAAAGTGGTCGGTGAGTTTGAAATAATTGAAATTTACCGAGACAAGCCCTCTAAGGTGTGGGCGAAGACTAAGAAGTTTGCAGGCATTGATAAGATTTTTTTTGATGAATACTACGAGGGGCGGGACGTCGCTGTAGCTATTGGTGTTGGGGCCGTTCAGAAATATCAGGAGCCTTTTGATTTGTCGGAGCTGGGTGCGGGAATTACTCCGCCGCAGTCGTTCCGCTACCTTGAAGCTGACAGTGCTAAATTGATGCAGCGAGAGCTCGAGTTTGCTTAGGCGGACGGTTCTATCGGTGCTTAAGACTGACATTTCTGCTCGGGAGGGGATATGTTGCTGACGACGGTGGATCGAGATATGTTGATTCGAGACCCGGAGGGATATCATCGTGCCCTGGCGGTCGTTAAAGATCAGCTTGGTATGATCTCTGGCTTCTATCCAGAGTTCGATGGCTGGTTTTCGTCGAAGGTTTTGCCGGGGCTGAAGAATGGCGAGCGCAGTATTTTGCTTGAGCACACTGCCGGCAGTTTGTCAGGAATCGCTATTGTTAAGCGCAGTGCTTCTGAGCGGAAGCTATGCTGCCTCCGAGTATTGCCGCCTTACCAGGGGAGCGGAGTTGGGTTAAGACTCTTTGAAAGAGCTTTTGATGTACTTGAGACTCGCACGCCCTTGCTCTCCGTGGCAGAGGAGCAAGTAGCCAATTTTGATCGTGTTTTTAATTACTACGGCTTCGAATTGGCTAAGGAGTATCAAGGTTTGTATCGGCCGAAGAAGAAAGAATTTAGCTTTAATGGTCTTCTTGATAGTGCGGAGCGTAGATCGCCCGAGCTGATCGCGCTCCTGCCGTAAACGTACTTTCCAGTCTATCTCCCGCATTTGTTACAGATGGTGCTTACCAAACGCTGAAGCGGGTGAAGAACGAGTTTGTTGAGATTCTCTCTTGTAACCGCGACGATAGCGAACGCTAGAATTAAAAAGATCGCGATCGAGGCAAGGCTGATGTAGTGGTCCTTCGACAGGAGAGGGGTTCTTTCGAGAATGCTCACGCCGTTCTTTGGCTCAAAGACACCCCATAAAGCATTTCCAGAGACACCAAACAGAAGGCCCAGCATCAGGAACCGGGCTATATAGAGTGGGCCCGAAGTAGTTTTTGAGAAGCGGCCAAGTACAGCCAAGTCCTTTACGCCAGGCGGCGGTGCCGGCTTTTTATCGACTGCGCCCGGTTTGTAGGATGCAGTCCACTGGTATCCCAGATAGTTGCGTACAGACATTTCGGGCGAGACGCCATCTCGCATATCCCGCTTGATGTATTCGTTCCACACGTCCTCGTCAACGAGCGAGCGGCAGCCGTTGTAGTTCTTGCTCTGAAAGACACACTCGTCCCCTCGCTCCGTTGTCAGGAAGCAGTGAATCTTTGAGAACTGCGGAAAGTGGGCCGTGTCGTAGCCGCTCAGCAACTCATCTGGAACCCCGCGCCGCACGTTGATACGGAAGTCCACAATACGTGTCTCCGTACTTGAACTAAGTAAACTGCGATCTTTTTGACGAAATGTCGAGGTGTACATTTCCTTTGGCACACCTCGGATGCGAAGACGTATATATGCTCGCGGTTTGTGTGCGTCAACAGGTTTAGGAAGTTTTATTGTTAGTTGAGAGACAACGCCGCCGTCGCTCAAGAAGACTTCTTTCAGGTCATAGAAACGAGAATTCAAGCGTAACAGCGTAAATTCACCAAAATCACCGTCATCTCTTCGGAAACTGATATTTGCGAAATTTCCCTCGGCAAATCCATCGTAATGAACGACTTCATTGAAAATTGCCGCGATGGTTTTCTCGCCGTTGAGACGGGCACCGAGATCGCTGATATCGCTGATGTCGATCTTCCAAGGGAGGTCGATCTGTACAGCGTCCGTGAGGTCGCGGTCGCCGATCATCATGCCGATGTCCATGAAGCATTCGTGATCGATCTCCCACAGGTTCACGTGCAGCTCATGCGTGGGAGGTTCGCGTCGATTGGAGTCTTCACGTCCGACACTCGCTGGCGCTTGCGGCACCGCTGATTGGGTTTCAGTGGTTGATTCTTGTGTTGTGGCGCATTCAGCTGCCGATTGGCTGCAATCTGCTGAAGCGCTGAGCCTCGTTGACGTCTCGCGAGAATTCGTCGCAGCGCAATCGCATGGCACCTCGGCCACTCGACGTCGATACCGGACTAGAATGCCGGAAAATGGGTATGGCATCGTTATTATGGATGTGCACTAACACGCCGTAGCGTCTTCGAGGTGCTCGACTGAGCAGCTCCCCCCACTGCTTTTGAGCCATTATAGTAGCGCCGCAAATCTTCCACTATTGCGATGAGACTTCTCGTGGTTCCGGTGGTTGCACCGAAGATTGGGTTGGCGGCGCAATGTCCTAAATGCCAGCGGTAGTCTCCGTGTGGGAGCCAATTAATCCGATCGAATTGGATCGGGGTGAAAGCCTAATGTGCGCTATCCGTGCCCCAAATGAGGCCCCGTTACAGTGTTTGAATGACTTCCCAGATTGCTCGTAGTCCGGTCTCAGGAGGTCCGCAACGTACCGGATGAGCGAGGAAAGGACTGGCTGATTCATGATGTTTGTTCGGTGGTAGGTGGGACTGTGTTGCACGTGGCCGCGACAGGCTGAGGTTCCAAGGCCCGTGGCACCCGGAGCATTGGCTGGCCGACGCGATCTGCTATGTGGTCAGCAGCGTCTGCGCTGCGGATGCGAAGAAACGCAATCATTAGCCAAGCTGCGCCCCATAGAGCCATCAGCGCTGCCGAAATTCTTTGCTCGCTGGTGGTCTTCTTCGTGAACTCCTGAAGAGAGCCGTTCTCGCGCGCCTCACATAGCACTTTGGCTTCTGCAGCAGAAATTCCAAACGTCTTTTCTAGCTTGTTACCCATGGCTGGGCACGGAGTCAGCTCGAGCTTGCTGCCGCCGACTGGACCGGCAACGAAGGTTCCATCAGAGCTGAACCACACTCCCGAACTCTTCATCCGCAGCAGTGCTGGTGAGTTGGCGAAGAGCGCAGCGACTCCGAGGCAGAGGACACAAAGTAAGCACACAAGCAGGTTCCACGCGTAATAGCGTTTAGACGGGCGGGAGACGATTCCGGGCTTGGATATATCGACCCACCGTCTTGCCTTTTGTAGAAGGGCCACGTCTAAACCATGGCGCCGAACCCATGCGATAAACCGATGCATATCGGCCATATTCGTAATGTTGAGCCCGTACACGAGCCGGAATTTTTCCAGGTCTCGCATTTCCTGCATAAAGGCACGAAGACGTGGTTCCTGAACTTCTGCGCCACCGGCAATCAGACGCCAAACCCGCTCCCAGGGCGCGTGCAGCGAGTAGGTGCGTCGCCAAAATGCAATCACGAGCAAAATGACTGCCAGCACCGTTAGGCATGGGACTAGTAGTGGTTTTGCAAGTGGGCTGGCGAATGCGGTTGAGAGGGTATCCACGTTGTTGTCGTCCTTGAGTCGGTGGTCGCACTATCCACAATATGGTGATCTATTTCTGCCCAACCGAAAGAGGGTATGTCGAGCGATGTCGCATTGCCTGCCCGCAAATGCAAGAAGCCGCCCAAAGGGCGGCTCCTTTCAATCCATCAACAACCAATCACCTTACTGCGCAGTCTCCTCCGCCTTCTTCCTCGGCCTCCGACTAAACCGAGTCGACAACGCCCGTCGCGCCCCCTCCAACCCTTCTCCCTTGCCCGCAACCTTCAAATACGTGTAACCCTCCAGCGCGGCCGACATCAAATCACTACCTATCGCCAGTTGCGAATCACGCATCCGCTCCAGCAGCTTGTCCACGCGGGCGACACGGGGGCGCAGGGTGTCAAAGCCCGTCAGGTCACGGCGCATTTCTTGCAGATTGAAGTTCGCGGGCAGCACGCCGGGGTTGTTGCTGAGCAGTTCCACGGCTTCGCGGCAGAACGCTTCAGACTTGTGGCCCATCTTCATGAGCTTGCTGCGTTGTTCGGTCGACAGGCCGATCAGGCCGACGAGCTTTTCTTCCAGGGTCTTCAGGGCGCCATCAATGGCGGTTACGTCGGTGGCGCTGAGTTGAAACGAAATCAGGTTTTGAGACATTGAAATCCTTCTAATGCAGCTGTCAGCGTCATGCCGGTCGGCACGACACGGAGATGTTGGGCACCGTTGCTGCGTATCTCAATGCCACGCACAATTTTTGACGGAAAGCGGTCGCGCATTACACGGCGCGCACCGTTTAAACCGCGCCGGCGCTTGTGCTTTGTGCGCTAGCCTGAGCGGCTGCGGTTCGAGTATCTGACACTGACGCTTCAGTGTCTGAGGGTGAAGCTCCAGTGTGAATCGCCCCGACTTTCCTAGACACCCGCGAGCCGTTGGGAATGGCGTTGTTCGAACTCTACCGGTGATAGACCGTTGGCGCTCGAATGGCGCCGTGTTGGGTTGTAAAACATCTCGATGTAGTTGAAGACATCGGACTTGGCCTCCTGCCGGGTGGCATAGATCTGCCGGCGCACCCGCTCGCGTTTGAGTAACTGGAAGAAGCTCTCCGCCACTG